>Ga0255338_1000069_pt1 | contig 453289 bp, 407 predicted proteins | sample MeOH1_35cm_T4_19_FD_203715 | JGI IMG/M metagenome (GOLD analysis project Ga0255338, IMG submission 203715) | Sandy soil microbial communities from University of British Columbia, Vancouver, Canada - MeOH1_35cm_T4_195 | ecosystem: Engineered > Artificial ecosystem > Sand microcosm >...
AAAAGCTAAAACTATTACAATCAGAATGCTCATCAGCATTGCGATCAGTATTAGTAATTTTGGCTTGGTTTACGGCTTAAATATATTGCTGGCTAATCGTTTAGGGGCAGAAGATTATGGTGACTATTCTGCTGGTGCTGGTGCTGGTTAGCGCCTGTTGTTGCTATGGCAGATGCATCGCGAAACAGTGTTCAAAATACAACTCCTAAACCGCTGTAAAAAATCAAGAACGTTTTAAATTAAAATCGTAGGGCGGGCAAAGTGAAGCGTGTCCGCCTTTCTTTCTTTTAAAACGTAAAAATAATGGACATGTTGCTTCGTTTTCTTGACTGCTCTGCGTCTATTAATAGTACCCGCAGAGCCCAAAAAATTTATTTAAACAAAAAAATATTAAAATATAGAATCATTTAATAAAACCTTAAGCTCTGGAGAGTATCCTGGGTAAGTAGGAAATATAGGAGCGAAAACTGTTCGCCCCTGTAAACCTAACAAAAAGCTGTGTTTTCCCGGGTGGTTATTGGAAAATCCACAGTTTGGACATTTATCAGTGTATTTAAGAGGGTAATTGCATGAGTGTGGACGCGAAAAAAACCGTAACGTTAGTATTATCTGCTGCTGGCCTGTTGCTAGCAGGCGCGATTGGTATGTGGGCTTATCTAAAAATATCTACGTTATCAGCTATGGTGGAGGCGAATAATGCAGCCATTGCCAATGCGGCAGTAGCAACGACTGCAACAGCTGCGCCAGCAAAAACAGCGGTCCCTGAAACTACAGCAGCACAAACCGTTAGTTCAACATCAACCCCGACAGCGCCAGCAACAGATCCTGCTACAGCTACTGGCCCAGTATTAGCACAAGTAATTAAAGTTGAGCCGCGTTATGTTCTTAAAACAGTTTCCTACCCAGTCTGTCGTGATGTACCACGCACTGTTATGGTGCCAGTCGTAAATCCGTTGCCAGGTGCAGGCTCAGTAATCGGTGGGGTCGCCGGTGGATTAGTTGGAAATCAAATCGGTCAAGGTCGCGGTAACATTGCTGCTACCATTGGTGGTGCGGTAGTAGGTGCGATGATGGGAAATCAAGTGGAAAACAGATTAAGTCAACCACAATATCAAACCCAATATGTAACAATTTGCCATACCCACTATAAACAAAGATCGATTATCACGGGTTATATCGTAACTTACGAATACAATGGTCAAACCGGAACAAAGGTAATGAAAACACCTCCTCAAGGTGACAAGATTTTATTAACGCTGACGCCGGTGAGTAATTAGATTTTTTTGCCTCTCCAACGGGAGAGGCCATCGCGAAGCGGCGGGTGAGGGTATGCTAAATATTGCGAAGCAACAATATAATGTTTTAAAAGTTTTTGAATGAACCCTCATCTGCCAAGCTGACGCTTGTCGGCCGCTCCCGTTGGAGAGGCGAAACTTAATTTTACTGCCCCACCGGAACCATCGGAATATGAACAGCATCCGGATAATAATAATCTGAGCTACGACAGCAGCGTTTAAATTTGCCAAACACTAACGTGTTTAATGTCATTCTTGGTAGAACACAAAAATGTTGATCGCAATAACCGCATTTTCTTACCTCGATGAAAAGAGGTTGATTGCTGCGTAGGATTAAAATTAAGCCAGGGGTAGATGGAATCAGCCAGCAACCGCGATTATTGGTAACTGTACAATGCGCCCCGCAAACCGGCGGGGTGTCGATGTAAATAGGTTGTTGGTTGTTGCAACAATAACTGCTGCAACCAGCAACTAACAGGGCGCTTAACAAACTCACTAACCAGATTATTTTTTTCATAAATTTCCTAAAACAATAAAAGCTAATCAAAACGTTTTACATAATGATGACAATACGGCATTTTGCCGGTTTTTTCATAATAATTTTGATGATATTTTTCAGCGGGCCAAAAAGTCGTAACAGGCAAAAGTTTAGTGGCAATATCATAACCCTTTTTGGTTAATTCAGTTATCAGCTGCGCACTTGCTTTTTGTTGCTCTGCGTCATAATAAAAAATCACGCTTAAATACTGCTGACCTAGATCAGGGCCTTGACCATTTTTTTGTGTGGGATCGTGGATTTCAAAAAAATATTTAGCTACTTGTGTGAAGCTAATTTTTTGCGGATCGTAAACCACGCGAATGGTTTCAAAATGTCCGCTGTTGCCCGTGCAAACATCTTCATAACTAGGTTCATTTTTGTTGCCGCCGCTATAACCCACTTCAGTTTTCAAAACGCCAGGAAGCTTTTTGAAATAATGTTCTACGCCCCAAAAACAGCCAGCGGCAAATAATGCTTCTTCTGTGTCCGTAACAGCTTGATCGGTAACAAAATCTAAGCTTAACGAATTAACGCAATGGCGAGTGTTTTGCGGAGTAAAGCCTTCGCCCTGAAAAACATGTCCCAAGTGTGCATCGCAACGTGCGCACAATATTTCGATGCGACGACCGTCTTGATCGGGTACGCGTTTTACTGCTTGTGGAATTTCGGCATCAAAGCTGGGCCAGCCGCAGCCAGAATGAAATTTAGTTTGTGCGCGAAATAAAGCTAAACCGCATTGGCGACATAAATAGGTACCTGGTTCATCAAGATCATTATATTCGCCCGTAAAAGGATGTTCGGTGCCTTTGTCTGTAATGATATGGCGAAGATAAAGTGGCAAGCTTGCAGTTTTTAATATCATGTTATGTTCTACTTTGAAGAGATATTGTAACTCTGACTCCGCACGACGCTACATAAACAATGTAGGTTGGGCTGATAAGCCCAACATTCGATAATCATATTGGAGTTATCAGCGCGCTCTACAATTTCTTAGTGACACAAAAGTCCCTTTATTTCTCATTATTTCTCACGTTTTAATACCGCCATCGTAAGTCGATTGATCGAGATCAATTTATTTTCTTCGTTGACAATTTCAATGCCCCAAACTTGCGTGGTTCTGCCTAGATGAAAAGGCTTGGCGGTGCCTATAACGTAGCCTTGGCGGATAGATCGTAAATGATTGGTATTGATATCTAAGCCCACACAATAAAATTGAGTTTGATCAACGCAGTAATTTGCTGCAGTGCTGCCAACTGTTTCGGCGAGTACGCAAGAAGCTCCACCATGCATAATGCCAAGTGGTTGCTGGGTGCGATGATCCACGGGCATGCGGGCGGTTAGATAGTCGTCACCCACAGCGGTAAATTCTATGCCTAGATGTTCAGCCATCGTGTTTTGGCTGCGCGCAAAGATCAGTTCTAAGTTTATTTCCATTTGCCATATTTTCATTGTTATTCCCCTCGTTGGCCTTAATTGATTATACTCATTACCTTCGATAATGCACAATAAAAAGAGGCGAGTATGAAGCAAGTAAAAACCCGTTGTCGTTGGGCGAATGATGTTCCGTTAAATGTAACTTACCATGACCAAGAATGGGGTGTGCCGGTTTTTGATGATCAGGTGTTATTTGAATTTTTGATTTTAGAAGGGATGCAAGCGGGGTTGAGTTGGATCACAATTTTGAAGAAACGTGAAAATTATCGGCTTGCGTTTGATTATTTTGATGCTAAAAAAATAGCCAAATATACTCCTGCTAAAATTGAAAAATTATTAACAAACGAAGGAATAATTCGCAATCGCCTTAAAGTACATGCTGCAATTACCAATGCAAAAGCCTATTTACAAGTGCAACAAGAATGGGAAAGCTTTGCCGCTTATATTTGGAATTTTGTTGGAAATAAACCTAAACAAAATAAATGGCAGCATATGGGGCAAGTGCCAGCCATGAATGAAATTTCCGATGCGATGTCCAAAGATTTAAAAAAACGTGGTTTTAAATTTGTTGGCAGCACAATTTGCTACGCTTTTATGCAAGCAGTGGGTATGGTGAATGATCATACGGTTGATTGTTTTCGGCATAAAGAGGTGGGTAAGTTGCGTGTGAGAAAATCGTAATTGCTTACACCCTATAAGCTAATTGGAAGGATTTTTCTCCCGCAAGGGAGAAGACCCATTGTATTAATTCAAAGGGTGTGAATAGTTACAAAAACTTTAAGCACGCGCTAAATAATCTTGCCCATACTGCGCAATGTAATCGTGATAATTGCCTAAATAATTGCGCACCCCTTCATGCTCCGTTAAAGCAATGATCCGAGTAGCGATGTGATCGATAAAATAACGATTGTGGCTAACAAACAATACGGCTCCCGGAAATTTTTGTAAGGCTTCGCATAACGAATCGATGGATTCTAGATCCAAGTGGTTAGTTGGTTCGTCTAACACCAAAACATTATGTTTTTGCAAAATCAAACTAGCCAGAATTAAGCGTGCAGCTTCACCACCGCTTAACATAGATAAGCGTTTTTCTACGTCTTTGCCGCGAAATAAAACTTGGCCTAAGACGTTGCGAATTTCTTGTGAAGACGCCACCACTTTGCTTTCAACCCATTCCCACACGGAAAGATTTTGATTTAACTCAACTTTATAATCTTGTGCGAAATAGCCGACCGAAACGGTTTCACTCCATTCATGTAAACCTTTATCGGCATTCACTAAATTCAGTAAAATTTTTAATAAGGTTGATTTACCAATCCCGTTGGCGCCAATTATTCCGCATTTTTCGCCACGCCGTACATTGAAGGCCACATTCTTTAGCAAGATTCGTTCGTCGTACTGTTTGCAAAGATGTTCAACTTTCAAAACAGATTTTCCAGAAGGACGACTAGGAACAAAGTTAAAATACGGTCTGGCGTTGGTGCTTTCTTTTATTTCAGTTAATTCGATTTTTTCAATCATTTTTACGCGTGATTGTGCTTGGCGAGCTTTGCTGGCAGAGGCGCCAAAACGATCAACAAAACGTTGTAAATGAGCAATTTGCTTTTCTTGGCTTTGTAATTGGCTTTGACGTAACACTAATTCGTCTTCTTTTGCTTTGACAAAACTTTCGTAATTGCCAATGTATTCAGTCACAGTTTCATAATCGATATCTAAAATTTTAGTGGAAAGATTGTTAAGAAAGTCACGATCGTGCGAGACAAAAACTAACAAACCTTTAAAGCTGTTAATGAGAAAATCTTCTAACCAGGCAATCGAGACAATATCCAAGTGGTTAGTAGGTTCGTCCAATAACATGACATTTGGTTTTTGAAACAAAACTTGCGCCAGCAAAACTCGTAGTTTATAGCCGCCAGATAAAGCGCTTAATGGGCCATAATGATATTTTGCCGCAATGCCTAAACCGAGTAATAATTGTTGCGCAATTGCTTCTGCTTCATAACCATTTTCATGCGCGATAATTTCTTCTAAGGCGCCTAAGCGAAAGCCATCTTCATCGGTTAGATCATCTTTTTGCAGTAAATGTTCTTTTTCCGTAAAAGCGGCCCACAGTGCAGCATTACCTTTGATTACGACATCAATAATGCGATCATTTTCATAACGAAAATGATCTTGCTTTAGAATGCCAATGCTGACGCTTTTGGGTTTTTCCACGCTACCGGTACTAGTGATCTCTTCACCCGCTAGTACACGCAGAAAAGTTGATTTGCCAGCGCCGTTGGCGCCGGTAATGCCGCATCGTTGTCCTGGTTGTAGGAGCAGATTAACATCATGAAATAAGTTTTTTTGACCTACATCTAGGCCTACTTCACGGATATCTAACATAAATAATCTTCTATTGGTTATGTAATTTTGTGACTAAAAATGCTGTTGGCGCGAATTTATTTCGCGCCTAGCGTAGGATGATATTGCTAAAAGTTCAACAAACTTTTGTATTAAGCACCGGAGCGTGTACGGCCAGTAGGTCTGCCATCTGCGTGGTTACGTTTGTTCATTGGACGCTTGTGTGCAGGTTTCCCCTGAAATTTACCTGCGAAAGGCGCAGCCTTGCTACCTGATTTTCCTGCAGGGGCGGTACCCTTGTTGCCCGGTTTCCCTGCGAAGGCAGTAGCTTTGCCACCTGATTTTCCTGCAAAAGCAGTGGTCTTGCTACCTGGTTTCCCTGAGTAAGCAGCGCTGCGATCTGATTTTCCGGCGTAGGAAGTAGTTCTGCGATCTGATTTCTCTGCGTAAGCAGTGGTTCTGCCGTCTGATTTCCCTGTGTAGGAAGTAGCTCTGCTATCTGATTTTCCTGCGTAAGAAGTAGCTCTACGATCTGATTTCCCTGCAAAACCAGTAGCTTTGCTGCCGGGTTTTCCCGTGTGGGCAGGAGATCTGTCATCCCGTTTCTCTGCAAAGCCACCTGTTCTATTACTCGGTTTACCGGCAAACTTTGGTTTGCCTTTGTTGGCGCCATGAGCACGATGTTGGTGATGCGCAGGTTTTGCTGGGCGTTCACGCTCAGATACTACTGACGAGTGATCAACCCAAGGCGTTTTAGCTTTGTAATCAAAATCGGGCACAATGCGTTGTTCCAGTTTCATCCCTAACATACGTTCCAGGCTGCGTACTTTGCCCATATCTTCACGCCCGATCAGTGTCAAAGCATCACCAATTTTAGTCGCACGGCCGGTTCGACCAATACGATGCGTGTAAGCTTCAGTAGTGCCAGGCATATCATAATTAATTACATGGGAAATACGAGCCACATCAATACCACGCGATGCAATATCGGTTGCTACTAAAATCTGCAAAGCACCACTGCGAAACGCTTGCATCACGCTTTGGCGTTTGGCTTGCGAAAGATTGCTTTGTAAAGAGGTTGCGCGATAACCCGCTTCTTCTAGTTGTTGTGCAACTAGTACGGCACGATGTTTGGTTCTCGTAAAAATTAGTACGGATTCAACTTTAGTATTTTGTAACAGATGAATGACTAATTCTGTTTTTAAGTGTTGTGGCACAGGATATAGCAGCTGTTTGATCGAAGCTTTTGGTGTTTCCTGATCGATCTGCACAGTGACAGGTTCATGCAGAATTTCTTGAGTTAATTGGCGAACCGCGGGTGGCATGGTTGCTGAAAACAGTAAAGACTGACGTTTTTTTGGCAGTAATTGTAGAATTTTGCGAATATTAGGTAAAAAGCCCATATCGAACATTTGATCTGCTTCGTCCAAAACCACTGTTTCAATTTTGCTGAGATTAATCGAGCGTTGTCCTACGTGATCGAGCAAACGACCGGGGCATGCCACGATAATTTCCGCACCGCGACGCAGTTTTTGTTTTTGTGAGTTGATGTTAATACCACCATATAGTGAAACGCAGCGTAATTTGGTGTCTTTGCCTAAAGTATTAAATGCTTCTAGAATCTGTTGGGCTAATTCACGCGTAGGTGCAATCACCAAAGCGCGAGGATTGCCGCGCGGACCTTCCATTAATCGATGTAAAATGGGTAATACAAAAGCGGCAGTTTTGCCGGTTCCCGTTTGGGCTAGCCCCATTACATCTTCTCCTGCCATAATAGGCGGGATACTTTTAAACTGAATTGGGGTGGGGGTTTTGTAACCGGATGTATGTACACCCGATAAAATATGCGAATGCAAATTAAATGAAGCAAAATTCACTGATAGTCTCCTGGCTTAATAAATGAGCCAAGTAACTCTCAGCCCTAACAGCGCGCATTGTACCACAGTTGCACAAATAATATGCAATTTTTAGTGATCTATTTGAGTAATTAGTAAGATGTTTCCTATTCAACGTGAATTAAAGCAACTAGTTAAGCTGGGAATACCCCTAATGGCGGCTTTTATTTCGCAAAAAGGCATGCAGTTGGTGGATGCGGTAATGATGGGGCGTATAGGATCTCGCGCGTTAGCTGCTGGGGTATTTGGCACCGGGGCTTATCTTACACTGACACTTTTTTCTCTCGGGTTATTAAGTGCAGTAGGGGTATTAATAGCCGCAGCACGTGGCGAAGAAAAATTAGCAGAAATTCCCAGTATTCTGCGCTCGGGTTTTTTTCAAGCATTAATTTTGGTTGTCCCAGGAATAGCAGCAATTATTTTCGTGCCAGATTTTCTTTGGTACATAGGTCAAAATCACGAAGTTGTTGCTTTGACGCGCCAATTACTGCTGGGGTTAGTGTGGGGTTTTCCTGGGATGTTACTGTTTTTAATCTTGCGTGAATTTATTTCTGCTTTTGAATTAGCGCGGATAGTCATGCTAGTTACTGCGCTATCGATCCCCGTAACTTTTATTGCAAATTATATTCTTATTTACGGCAAATTTGGTTTTCCAGCGTTAGGCATTAGAGGTATAGGTTATGCCGGTGCGTTTGTGCAATGGCTCATGTTTTTATGTTTATTTATTTATGCCAAAATTCATCCTAAATTAAATTCACATTTTTCCATGAATTGTTTTAAGGAAATTGATTGGAAAAAGATACGGCATTTGTTTCGCATTGGAATGCCTAGCGGGATGATTTTAATCTTAGATGCCAGCTCAGCAGTCGCGGCTGGGGTTCTGTTAGGATATTTAGGCGCTATTGTTCTGGCAGCACATCAAATCGTCATGCAATGTGTGAGTTTTATTTATGCGGTACCTTTTGCGTTGTCTATGGCGACCGCACTCCGAGTAAGTCATGTTTATGCTGAAAGTGGCCCGCAGCGGGCGCAATTAGTGGCGTTTTTAGGAATAGGAATGGCTATGGTAATTGCAGCGCTGGTTACACTGATGCTTATTCTGTTTTCCAAATCCATCGTGCAGATTTTTATAAATACAGCGTCTGCTCAATATGTTGTGGTTCATGCGGTGGCCAAACAATTATTTTTTATAGCCGGCTTATTTTTAATATTTGATGCCATGCAAGCAGTGACCTTAGGCGCATTGCGTGGCTTGCAAGATACTACTATTCCTATGTTGGTGAATGCTTTGTGTTTTTGGTTGGTGGGATTTAGTTGTGGGTATTTTTTGACATTTCATACCTCTATAGGTGCTAGAGGAGTATGGATAGGTTTAGCGCTGGGAATTTCTAGTTCCGCGTTATTATTATTTTGGCGATTGTGCTATCAAATTAAACAGTTGAAAAAAAAGCTAAGGGTTTATGCAAATGTGGCTTGCTCGACTAACATGCGTTCGGCTTAGCAGGCGAATCTACAGATAATCATTTAAGAGGAAGTTGCTAGCACCGAAGTTATAACCACTTGGCAGCATCTTTGGCAAAATAAGTAATAATAAAATCGGCTCCTGCACGTCGGATAGAAGTTAATACTTCTAAGGCGGCGCTGCGTTCGTCAAGCCAGCCTTTTTCCGCGGCAGCTTTGATCATCGCAAATTCACCACTGGTGTGATAAGCGCCTAACGGCAATTGTGGGTAAGTTTTTTTTACTTGGTTAATAATATCAAGATAAGTATGCGCTGGTTTTACCATGAGCATATCAGCCCCTTCGGCAATGTCTAAAGCGCATTCGCGTAGCGCTTCTTGGCTGTTGTTAAAATCCATTTGATGGCTGCGTCGATCCGAAAATTGCGGTGCGCCTTCAGCAGCTTCCCGAAAAGGACCATACATGGAAGAAGAATATTTCACTGAATAACTGAGAATGGGAATATTCACAAAATTATTTTGATCAAGTGCCGTGCGGATTGTGTGCACCATGCCATCCATCATACCGCTGGGTGCAATAATATCAGCACCCGCTTGCGCATGGCTGATAGCTTGTTTTGCTAGTAATTCTAAAGTTTGGTCATTATCGATGTCATATTCTGTTTGATGAGTAGTTATTACACCGCAGTGACCATGATCGGTATATTCACACAAACAACAATCAGAAATGATTAATAAATTAGGGGCAGCTTTTTTAATGACAGGAATGGCTGTTTGGATAATGCCTTCATCGCAATAAGAATCACTGCCGACTGCATCTTTAACCGCGGGAATACCAAACAGAATTATATTTTTAATGCCTAAAGCAACGATAGTTTGAATTTCTTCTTCTAGTTGATCAACGCTCAGTTGGAAATGTCCGGGCATGGATAAAATAGGTTTTTTAATGCCGCTACCGTGACGAATGAACAGTGGTAGCACTAAATCCTGCATATTCAATTGAGTTTCTTGCACCAACGCGCGAATTTTAGCGCTTTGGCGCAAGCGACGTAAGCGCGTAGTAGGAAAACTGCTAGGAATAGACATGGAAATCTCCATTATTAGGAAAACAAGAAAGTTACGCCGCCGCCAACAAATTTATCGAAGCCAAGTTCGCCGGTAAGGCGTTGGCCAACTTCAGCATCAAATGCAATATTTCGGCGAGCCAGATAAATGATACCAAAATCAGTGTTATAGCCTGATCCTTGACCAGGACCCGTTTTAGTTTGGCCATAGACTTCGCCGTAAATATTAATGTCTTTTCTGGGAACCAAGGTTAAAACTAAATCAGGATTAAAACTACCGTAACGATCACCCCCCGCATTTTGCGAAGTGGTAAAAGAGGTGACGCCTACCATAGTTGTAATATTAAATTCTGGAATAACATCGTAACTAAGGATACCGTTAAATGCCCCGCCTGTGCCGGCGGATCCATATTCTGCGCTACCAGACTTTGGTGTTATCAATCCTTCTAAAGAAATAACAGTTTTTTTAGTGTGGACAAACTCGTGTTTAAGACCAACGACGCTAGCAGTAAAACCAGAAGGCGAAGGGAAAACATAATTAGGCAGTAAAGCTACTAATTCAGTGCTATGAGGTAAACCAAAGCGCACTAAAGCTTGTGGAGCGTTTTGCAGATAAGTAGCATCGAGAAGCTTGGCAAATTGATAGCCTGCTTCCACTACCATCATGTTATCAGGAACAGCCCACGCGCTATCGCTCGCGTTGGGTCTATCGATTAACGATAGTAATAAATAGGGATCATCTTTCGGATCAGAAGGAGTATCTGCGTTAGCGTTGAATATTAAAAGTTGGCTTGCAAGAAAAAGCCAAAAGAGTCCGTTTATTTTTTTGTGAGTCACTGACGGTTCCTGTGCAAATTCATTTGTGATAAGTAACGGAGAAATTTGCGACTATTATCGTATATTTGCTGACGAGAAAGCTAGAGTTAAACGATTTTGCTAAATTTTTAGGTATTTTTTTGCGTAAAATTAGTAATGACTTGGAGAAATTCTTCGCCATATTGGGCTAATTTGCGTTGCCCAACGCCATTAATCGCAAGAAATGCCGAAGTTGAAGTGGGAAGTTGTGCCGCCATTTCCATCAAGCTGGCGTCACTAAAAATCACAAAAGGTGGTAGACCTGCTTCATCTGCTAGGCGTTTTCGTAGCTTGCGTAACTGTTCGAATAAGCCAGTATCATGCGGTAAATTAACTGCATTTTTTTGTTTGGATTTTTTACCTGTTACAGGTTTAGTGCGTGGCTGCGCTAAAATTAAGGTGGTTTCACCGCGTAGTAAGGGGCGAGCAAGATCAGTTAAGCGTAGCACTGAATAGTTTGCGAGGTCTTGGATTAGCAAACCGTGATGAAGTAATTGGCGAATGATACTGGCCCAAGCTTCTTGGCTAAGATGTTTGCCAATCCCATAGGTGGATAAGCGATGATGCCCTAGATCTTTGATGCGTTGTTTATCGGCGGCACGTAATACATCAATGACATGTCCTACCCCATAGTTTTGGCCTACCCGAAAAACGCAAGACAAAGCTTTGCGGCAATCTTCAGTAGCATCATACGTTAGCGGTGGGTTTAAGCAGATATCGCAATTGTTACAGGCTTGTTCTAACTGTTCACCAAAATAATTTAACAAAACTTTCCGTCTACATGTTTGTGCTTCTGAAAAAGCCGCCATCGCATTGAGTTTATGTAACTCTATGCGCTTCTGGGTAGGGTTTTCATTGCGCTCAATCAAACTGCGTAACTGAGGAATGTCGCCGGTGCCATATAACAGTAAAGCTTCTGAAGGTAAGCCATCACGGCCAGCGCGGCCCGTTTCTTGATAATAATTTTCAATGTGTTTTGGTAATTCATAGTGCACAACAAAGCGAACATTGGGTTTGTCGATGCCCATGCCAAATGCGATGGTTGCGACAATTATTTGGATATCGTCGCGTTGAAAAGCTGCTTGGGCTTTTTGTCGTTCTGTCGTGGGTAGACCCGCATGATAAGCCCGCGCTGCAATACCTTCTTTTTGTAAACGGGCACATACTTCTTCCACGCGTTTACGGCTCATGCAATACACAATGCCAGCTTCTTGCGCGCGTGCGCTAATGAATTCTAAAAGTTGATTTTGTGGTTTGTGTTTTTCCACAATGGTGTAGCGAATATTAGGCCTGTCAAAACTAGCAATGTGCAATTTGGCTTTTTGCAGACTAAGCCGTTGCCGAATATCAGCGCGGGTTTGGGCATCAGCAGTTGCAGTCAAGGCAATAACGGGAATTTCAGGGAAGAGGCTGCGCAATTGGCCGAGCTGAATATATTCCGGACGAAAATCATGTCCCCACTGGGAAACGCAGTGGGCTTCGTCAATTGCAAAAAGCGCAAGAGGAATTTCCTGCAGGCGCTCTAGAAAACTAGGGCTCATTAAGCGCTCGGGAGCTACATAGAGAAGATCTAATTCTTGTTGATGGAGTTGTGCTAGTACTTTACGCGCGCCTTGGCTATCTAGTGAAGAATTATAATACGCCGCTGCTACACCGTTACTTTGTAGAGCGTTAACTTGATCTTCCATGAGTGAAATCAGTGGCGATACTACAATGCCCACGCCAGAACGAACTAAGGCTGGAATTTGATAACACAACGATTTACCACCGCCAGTTGGCATAATGACTAAATTATCTTCACCGTTGATAACGCTATCGATAATGGTTTTTTGTGAGGCGCGAAAGTGGGAGAAACCAAAGATTTTGCGCAGAATTTCTTCGGGGGTTGTTGATGCAATGGCCATAAAATCAGAGATTCCCCTTTTCAAACCTTCCTTCACATGCGAAGGAAGGGGCAAATCAACATTGTTAATAACCGCAGTTGAGTTTTTATAAATTTAAATTTTCTTCTTTAGGAGGGCGCATATAACGAGCACGCGATCCTCTTTCAATGGCAGCAGCATGTAAGCGTGAAATATTTAACTCTGCGCGTAAAATTTTTAACCAAACTAATTCTTCTTGTTCGGCGATACCGTCTACGGAAACGATATCACAGGCTAAAGCATAAGCGGTTTCATGTAATTTTTCGGGTAATGCCTCTTTTATAAGTCCCACAACAGCAGCTAACCCATCTTCTTGATCAAGGATTTCGGCGCAATCACCTACGGTACGAGCTAAATTTTTCCGGTCGAAGTCTTTGAAAATCGGCAAAATATGTACAATTTCGCTAATGTTTATTAATTCTGAATCCATAAGTTTGCGATCAGCAAGCGCAGCGACTGCCATAGCATAGATTAAGGCGGTTTGATAACTGATGGTCGATGACATTTTTTTCTCCTTGATGATAAATTGTGGTGCGGGCGCGAAATTTAAACCATAAATGATATTTTTTCCTGTGGTTTGGGGGTGGGTTTAGTTGGCAATTCAGGTTTGCGGATCCATAAAATGGGAGCGACGCTAAAAAGTTCTACATTTTCTAAAAAGTTGAACATCATGTTGGTGGTGGGATTGATGCATGCAAGGGTGTAACGTCCTTGCTGTTTTCCAGATTGCAGTATGCAGATAAATTGTTCGCCAGCAAGCGTTTGAACAATACATAAACGATCGATAGCTTTTTCCATATCTTGATCAAAATAACGGGTGCCGGCAACTCTATCGCCGATTTCAAGCAGTGGCGTAAAATTATCATCAGAAATGATAGTGTCTATGACATCGGTATGATGTTGCTGGAATAGGCGCAGTTCGTTAGGGATAGGATTTTTTTCTACGGGCTTCGTGATTTCAGCGGGAATATAGTAACGAAAAACTTCTGCGAGTGGATCGGTGCCGACGCCAAACAATAACCATTCCAGCGTGACATGAATCCCTTCCTCTTGAAATGCTTGGCACAATAAATGTGCGCCTTTTTCGGTCAGTCCATTCCAGCGAACTTCTTCCCAGCTTTGTAGTGAGCTGGCGGTTATGCCAATTTTTTTATATTTTTCACAAAATTTCTTGCGTGAAAGGCGTAAGGCTTTACGCATGTCTTTAATTCGTTGTGCGCGCTCTTTTGCTAACGGTGAGCTTTCTTTTTTACCCATTGCGAGCTCCATAAATTAACTATTCAAACTCACTGATAAAACTAAGTTAAGAGTCCTTATAAAGTAACCCCTTCCCATCCTTGCAACACATGCTTCCAGCTTCGTTTGCAAGTCCAGCCCACACATCCTTGTGTGGGCGTTCGGTGGGAAAAAGCTTTGCTTTTTCTTTTTCCACCTTACCCCCCACTGCCGCGGGGAAGGGGAGTTTGTTGTATACACTGGAAACTTAAGTTAATTAAGTAACATTCTTAAGTTTGTGTGAATAATTACCATAAATTAAGGGGCAATAGAATATTTCTTATATCAAACTCGGAGGGGGGATTGCTAGCCTGCTAGTGTTAAAAATTATTGACACTAGCAGGATTCATCAAAGATTTTTCTTACGCTGCTTTGCTTTTGCGTACAGATTTCATTTTGCGACCGCGACGAGCTGTAGTTTTCTTAGCAGTCATTTTAGGCATAGATTTTTTGCTAGCTTTTTTGGCTTCTTTAGCAGCCATTTTAATAGCCTTATCTTTTTCTTTTAGCATTTTCAATTGTTCACGCATTTTCTTTACTTGAACCATAGTGCTTTTAATTTTTGTGGAGAGTTTTTTTATGGCAGCTTTTTGGCTTTTCACTTTTTTCATAACAAATATTCCTAGTTAGGAGTTTAAGGGAGTGGCATTGTGCCACAAAATATGCAAATTACCAAATATGTTGTTTGAAATTTTAAATTAGATGTGGGTTTAGCAGTATATTTTTCTGTGTAGACGCGCAACTAGCAAAAACATTATGATGGCGGCTTAATTAATTTGACACACTAAATCACAATGCACAGACTTTCTCACCCAGCTTGGATTGAAATCGATTTGGGCCAATTCAAACAAAATATCGCGCATATCCGTAACTATATTGGTAACGCACTTTTATGTTTGCCGGTAAAAGCAAATGCCTATGGGCATGGTTTACTACCTATTGCCGAAGCAGCAGTGGAGGCTGGAGTGGATTATTTTGCCGTCGCTTGTTTGCAAGAAGGAGCCTTGCTGCGCAAGGCCAGCATCGACAAACCTATTCTTGTAGTGGGTGCTATTCACGAAAATCAGATTCCAGATTTATTGCATTATCAATTGGAGCTGAGTATTGCTTCACTTTTTAAAGCGCAGTTAGTGGCTAAATATTGTGAAAGAACAGGACAAATTTGTAAGGTGCATGTCGAAATTGATACCGGCATGCAGCGCACGGGGGTGAGACCAGAAACTGCAATAGAATTATTAAATTACTTGTTTGCAACACCTTGCTTTGATGTGGTGGGAGTTTATTCGCATTTGGCTACCGCAGAAGATTTGACGAATGAGAATAACCAACAGCAAATTACCGCTTTTCAGCAAGTTGTTGCGGATTATGTGCGACCAAGATCAGAAAAAATAATTTGTCATTTGGCAAATTCTGCCGGAATTTGTAATTTTTCAGTTTCACATTTGGATATGGTGCGTCCCGGGATTTTGGCATTCGGCTATTTCCCACAGCCGCTGCCTGGATCGTTAGCGCAAATTCGTCCTTTTTTGAGTGTTAAGGCCAAGATCTCCTATTTTAAAGTTGTGGAGAAAAATCAAGGAATTAGTTATGGGCATACTTATGTAACAGATTCAGCAGTACGAATTGTTACGGTACCGGTGGGTTACGGCGATGGTTATCGACGTGCTCTGTCTAATCGTGCTGAAGTATTAATTCGTGGCAAACGTTATCCAATTGTCGGCACCATCTGTATGGATCAGTTCATGGTGAATGTGGGGCAAGACGAAGCGCATGTCGGCGATGAAGTGGTTTTGATAGGTAAACAAGGCGATGCTGAAATAACTTTAATTGAGATAGCCAACCTGTGCGATACTATTTCTTATGAAGTACTCTGTGGCTTTAATGATCGCCTACCGCGACTTTATAACGATTAAGAAATGTAATAAGGATGTTGCATGCAGCTAGAATTTAAAAATATTGAAGCCGCCGTACAAGAAAATCTAATCACGCCAGAGCAAGCCAAAAAATTGTGGCTGTTTTGGCAGCAGCAACAAGAAAACACACCCCAGTTTCGTTTCTCTCATGTCCTGTATTATTTCGGCGGTTTATTAGCTATTTCGGCTGTTACTTTGTTTGTGACCAATGCTTGGGGGCAGTTACGGGGGGTGCCGCTTTTTATTTTATCTTCTTTATTCTTTATATTGGGATTATTGCTGACGCATAGTTTTTTGAGTAAAAAACTTCAGATTCCGGCCGGCATTTTAGCAGTATTCAGCTTAGCAGTTGTACCTCTGGCGGTTTATAACATTCAAATTTGGCTGGGCTGGTTGCCAGATCAAAACTACCAATATGCTGATTTCCATTATCTAGTGAATTGGTATTGGGTGCCTATGGAAGTTATTACGTTAATGATAGGTGTGGGTATGCTCTACTATTATCGTTTCCCCTTCTTGCAATTTCCCATCGCTGTTTTGCTGTGGTATTTGAGTATGGATCTTCTTTCATTGCTGTTTCATCTAAATGATTTTTCGCATCGTACCCTGTTTTCAATTATTTTTGGTTTGCTGGTGCTGGCCATAGCTATTTACTTAGATTTTAAGCAGGACGATAAACTTCCAGATTATGCTTATTGGTTATATATCACCGGAGTGATAATTTTTTGGGGCGGCCTTACCTGTCAAAATGTAACAAACGAATTGGGCCAGTTATTTTACGCCCTGATAAATGTGGTAATGATTTTTGTCGGTGTATTTCTCAATCGTCGCGTATTTACTATTTTTGGCGTCTTAGGAGTTTTTAGCTATTTAGGGCATCTAGCCTTTTCCTTGTTTGCTAGCAGTTTAGCGTTTCCGGTAGCGTTGGTGTTTTTAGGGTTATTAATCATTGTAGCTGCGACCCAGTGGGTTAAAATGGAGCGCAAGCTAAGGAGTTTTTTAGCCCCTTATTTACCGGCAAAAATTTTGGCGAAATGGACGGTGCGCGATTGATATACCTCTTGCACCTCAAAATGCAAAAAGCACATTTTGCAGTGTAATGGGTATAATTAAGTTCAAATTCGTTTAGCGAGATTTTTCCTTTCTGATTAGATTTATGTTTGCTACTGTCATAAAATGGCTGTCTCGAACATATTTAGACACATTTGCATAATGTTATGACTGAAACAAACAAGAAAATTTTAGGCTTTGCTGATGTCGCTTTGCTAACGTTTCTTTCCAATTTTGGAGTGCGTTGGTTTGCGATAGCGGCAAGTATTGGGGCGTCTTCTATTATCTTTTGGTTGCTGGGGGCGTTACTATTTTTTATTCCATTAGCGTTCATTTCAGCGCAACTAAGTAAGCTTTATCCGGAAGAAGGAGGGTTATATGCCTGGACACGGCATTCTCTTGGAGAGCGCAGTGGTTTTATTGTGGCTTGGCTTTATTGGATAAACGGAATTTTTTATTATCCAGCAATTTTAATCTTTTTAGCCACCAATTTTGCTTATTTCTTAAATAAACCTGAGTTAGCAAATAGCGGTATTTTTGTGTGTGTGGTTGTATTAATTGCTTTTTGGTTAGTGGTGCTTAGTAGTTTGTTTGGCTTAAAAGCTAATAAATCCATTACTGAATATTGTGGGATCTTGGGTACGATAATTCCCTGTGTGCTCTTAATTATTTTAGGCTTTAGTTTTTTTATCAAAACAGGGCATAGTGCAACTATATTTAATTGGCGCGCTTTAATGCCCGATCATCACGTGACTAGCAGCCTTGCAAATTTAACGATGATTATGTTCGCGATGGCAGGCGTAGAAATTATTCCTACTTTTGCTAATTCTGTAAAAAATCCCAAACGTGATTTGTATCTTGGCTTAATTATTGGCGCAATTGCTATCGTCGCTTGTTATATTGTGGGGACGATAGCGTTAAATTTCATTTTAAGTCCATCAGAAATCCAAAACACCTCTGGTTTGATTGATGCTTTTAAGTTAGTTGCTACAAAGTTGCATTTACCTTGGTTGACCCAAAATGTGGCATTTTTATTGGTTTTAGCAGAATTGGCGGCAGTGAGTATTTGGTTGATAGCACCGATCGTTATATTTTTTAAATGTACACCAAAAGGCTTGTTACCGGATTGGTGTCATCAGACCAATCGTTATAATGCGCCAGCTAATGCTATTTTATTTGTCGGCGCTTTGGTAACCCTTATTATTTTAGCAACTAATTTGTTGCCTAGTGTTAATAGTGAATACCAAGCCTTGGTGGTAATGACCGCTGTGTTATGTTTTATTCCTTATTTATTTTTAGTTTTTGCTTACATTAAGAAAATAAAATTAATTCCTGGTAACCGCCTGTTACATTATTCGTTTGCAGTAGTGATTTTTGTTTCTTTGTGTTTTGGGATTATTTTTAGTTTTCAACCACCGGCTAATATAACGGGGCACGGTGCGTTTTTGTATGAGCTGGAAGTTTTCATAGGCCCTATTATTTTTATCGCATTAGGTTATGCAATTTATTATTTTCGTAAAAACTTCGCAACGACTTTGCAACTGAACTAAGGGCGCCTCTAAAAATTCGTTTCTATAGCCTCTCCCTTTGAAAAAGGGAGATTAAGAGGGATTTTCTTTTGAAAAACCAACAAAATTGTAGGAGCTTTTCGAAAAATCTCCCTTGATCCCCCCTTTTTTTTCAAAGGGGGGGGAACAAAAAGGCGTGAATTAATAGAGGTGCCCTTAAGTAAATCATGTGGGGTGGATTAGCCCATAGGGCGTAATCCACCAGACCAATTTAAAGTTTCAGAAAACTATCATCTCTGTAGACAAAAAGAGAAAAAATGAATTTTTGTTCCTGCAGAGAACTATCACCACAATTGCATATCATTTAATATAGTTTTAACGATATTCTTTGCTCTGGTGCCACCCATTTCCGCAGAATTTTTAGGGGTTAAGTCGGTGAAGTTGGTAACGAACACATATTGCTGCCCATTTTTTTCAATCTCGCCAACAAACCAACCATCTTCAAGGCCATTTGTTTGCACGGCAGATCCTGTTTTTCCATAAAGTTTCCAGCCTTTTGGCGAGGTTTCAAGAAGCATATTGGTTTTAGTGTTATTAATAGAATCTGCAGAAACAGGCAGTTGATTGCGGAAAAATTTCTTTAAGAACTCTAATTGTTCTTCACCACTAATTTTTAGACTGCTGTTAAGCCAAGCATGGGTTAAACCATTATTCTGTCCAGGATCACCTGAAAAGTCTTGATTACCGTAATCAAAGTTTTTTAAATAAGTTTTAATTTTAGCTAGACCTAATTTTGGCGTAAGCTCTTGCGAAACCCAAACCGCAGAATTTTTTAACCAAGATTGCGGCGTTTGTTCTTGATTCCAAACAGCTAACCCGCGGTCTTTGCCATCCCATTTGAAAACGGTGTCTTGTGAAATTAATTTTTGATCAAAAGCCATTAATGAAATCGGAACTTTAAAGGTTGAATCAGGTGGCATTCTTTTTTTACAACGTTCGTCATTATATTCAGCAACCAATATATTATCTTTTAAATTAAAAACCATAAAACATGCGGATTTATCTTTAAAATAATCGGCAAAATTAATTTTATTGGCGCTAGCGATAACTGGGATTAGGCATAAGGTACAAGCTAATAATATTTTTTTCATAAGTTAGTCCTTAAACAGAGTTATTAAAATTTTGGTTGAGGTGCGGTTGAATTTCTTCGTCCTCCGCCAGGAGTAAATGGAGCTGCAACCAGTGCTGGTGTTCGGCTTGGTTGCGCGGTATAAAGTGCTGGATCCGTAGGTTCGGAGGGTTCTGCACTTGTTTGACCGGGGGTCATAGAAGGAGAGCTGGGGCTGGGTGGGGCAGCTTGTTTATTTTCGGCTGGAAATTCAGTGGTGATACTAAGAGGTTGTTCGCCAGCAGTGATACTAAGAGGCTCATCCGCAGTAGTGTTGTCGCCACCGTTTGTGAGTGGTCCTATTGGAATGTTATTAGAATCTGGTTCTGGATAGGAGGTCTTTGAAGAATAATATTTTTTATTTTGTAAGACGCAAGGTATTCGCCAAAAAGCTGTAGACAATAATGCCGTTACTGGGACGCTTAAGGCTGAGTAAGGGATAGCAGCTCCGGCTGCAGCAGGAAAAACTGTTTCGACAGTAAAATATTTGCTTTGCTCTTTGCAGTTCGTTTTATTGCTATTGCCAACTAAACTAGTTTTTTCGCCGCGAGCAAATTTTACCCATTTTCGTTCCCAGGAGTTGAGTCCATAGCCCATTATTCCTAATAAAACGGCTATAATGCGAAAATAAAACCGTGAGTCAAATTTTGGTTTTTCAAGATGTTTGGCAGCAAGGACACTAAGAGTTATTCCAACAATACAGATGGATGTGAATTTAAACAGATCAAATAAAATAGCGCGACGATTGTAGGATGTTCTTAATGCTAGTTTAGTACGATCGGTGCAGGAGGTTTGAGAAATTTCTCGCAGCGCTGCTGTTTCAGAGTAGGAAACTTCTTTATCTTTTTTTGTGGTATCAGAGGAAGAAAAAAACCAGCACCATCCCATATAGTTGCCTTTATTATAATTGTAGGAATATTTTTGGTTAAGAAACAAGTTTTTAGCTAGCTAATATCCTCAATTATAAATTAAAATGCCAATTAAGGAAGTTAATTTGTAGTCATGCAATATGTCGTATGTTGCAATCATTTAAACTTGAACAGGAGTAACTCATGAGTAAATGCCCTTTAATGACCACGGCTGCTGGCGACCCCATTGCGGACAATCAAAATAGTCTTACCGCAGGGCCGCGGGGACCGGTGTTGATGGCGGACCATCAATTGATGGAACGCATGGCACATTTTAATCGAGAACGCGTGCCAGAACGTGTTGTCCATGCTAAAGGAGCCGGGGCACATGGAACTTTTACCGTAACGCATGATATTTCTAAATACACACGCGCAAAATTATTTGCCAAGGTTGGCAACAAATGTGAGATGTTTTTGCGCTTTTCCACGGTGGCAGGTGAGATGGGTTCGGCTGATACAGCTCGTGACCCACGTGGTTTTGCTTGCAAATTTTATACAGAAGAAGGTAATTGGGATTTAGTTGGAAATAATACCCCGGTATTTTTTGTGCGTGACCCGCTAAAATTTCAGGATTTTATTCATTCACAAAAGCGTCATCCTGGTACAGGCATGCGCGACAATACCATGCAATGGGATTTTTGGAGCCTTTCTCCGGAGTCATTGCACCAAGTAACCATCTTATTTTCTGATCGTGGAATTCCAGCGACTTATCGAAACATGCATGGTTATTCTTCGCACACATTCAGTCTGTGGAATTTAAAAGGCGAGCGCTTTTGGGTGAAATGGCATATTAAAACCTTGCAAGGAATTAAATGTTTATCAGACGAAGAAGCAAGTAAAATTGCAGGCGAGGATCTAGATTTTCATCGTCGTGATTTATATGCGGCGATTGCCAAAGGCGAGTTTCCTAAATGGCAGGTGCAGATTCAAATCATGCCAGAAAAAGATGCTGAAACGTACTCAATTAATCCATTTGATTTAACTAAAATCTGGCCACACAAAGATTATCCACTCATGGATGTGGGTATTATTGAATTAAATCGCAACCCGGAAAATTATTTTGCAGAAGTTGAACAAGCAGCCTTTGAACCTGCCAATATGCCACCAGGCATCGGTGCATCGCCCGATAAAATGTTACAAGCGCGTTTATTATCATATCCTGATGCACACCGTTATCGTATTGGCATAAATTACGCGCAATTGCCAGTAAATAAAGCACATTGTCCTATTAACACGTACCATCGCGATGGACATATGCGTTTTGATGGTAATTACGGTGGACAAGTTAATTATCAACCTAATAGTTTTAATGGTCCTCTAGATGATAAACAATACAAAGAGCCGCCATTAAAAATTTCTGGTGATGCTGATCGCTATGATCATCGTATTGGCAATGATGATTACACCCAACCGGGAAATTTATTTCGATTGATGACAGCAGATAAAAAAGAGGTGTTAATCGGTAATATTGTTCGTGCCATGAAGCCGGTACCAAAAGCAATACAACTACGTCAATTAGTACATTTCTATAAAGCGGATCCTGCGTATGGTGAGGGTGTTGCAAAAGGTTTGGGAATTGCTATGGATGAAGTGTTAAAGCAAATTCCGTAGGGTGCATGGTTAGGCAGCAAGCACCTAATAATTTTTGATTATTAGGTGCGAGACTGTAAAGCAATTAAACGCATAGGCGCTTCGGTAGCATGAGCAACTTTAATAGGCAGTGCTAAAATGTAAGCTCCGGTAGGAGGTAACTGTTTTGTATTTGCCATATTTTCAATAATATATTTCCCTGCACCCAACAATACTTTGTGAACACCGAAGCCATGAGCGGGAATATCGGGAGATAAAGTATCAATACCTAACCCTACAATATTTCTTGTTAATAATAATTCTGCAGTTTCTTGTGCAATGCTAGGAAAAGTTAAATTATTTCGATATTTCGTTGGCTCCTGCCAAAATCTATCCCAGCCCGTGTGAATCGCTACAAAAGAAGAAGCGGCAATTTCGCCACATTTTTTTTCGTACGCCAAAATATCATCCGGGCTAACGCGATAGGTTTGATCTGCTTTGGTAGAAACATCAATTACTACACAAGGTGCGATCAGCTGCTCTAAAGGAATTTGCTCGATTGTTTTACCGTTTGCAAAACAGTGGGCAGGCGCGTCCATATGAGTGCCGATGCCAGCAAACATCTCAAATTTTTGTACACAAAATTTTACTTCTGTAGAGCAATCAGAATATTCTTTGATGTTGTTATGTGAAAATCCACATCTACCATCCCAATGTGGGATGTTGGTATGAACATCATGAGTTAAATCGATCCAGGATATGTTTTTTAGATCCATAGTTTTTATTGTCTCCCTTATTTTTGAATTTCTGCTAAAGTTAGGTTATAAGGTTTGTTATCACTTTGTAGTGCGCTCTTGAATAATGCCATGCTCACGCGGCATTCATTATTGTTCGAGTGTTGATAAAGATAAGTTAAATTACTAGCGATTTCCGGATGTGTTAAATGATTTTGGGTGCTTAAATTTTTAATCATTAAAAGTTCCCTCAATTTTTCGAGGTTGTCCCCACAAAGTATTGGTAGCGGCTACCTTTTTGAGCGTGTTTAAACCATCCATCGGCCTCAAGCATTTTTTTATTATTTCTCTGCGTCTAGAATAATTAATAAATACGGTATAATGCTTTCTAAATGAGCTTAATGATTGAAGTTGAACTACCTAAAAATAGTTTTTATAAGAATAATTGACCATAGAGGATTAGAGTACCAAAATGTTAGCCATTGTTGAAGCGTATCGCGCTGGATTATTAAAAAGCAAAAACTGGGGACGCAATTTAATCGCTGGGTTAATTGTTGCTGTTGTCGCGTTGCCGTTGGCAATGGCGTTTGCTATTGCTTCTGGGGTTAAACCTGAACAGGGTCTTTATACTGCTATTATCGCTGCGCTACTGGTTGCTATTTTTGGTGGTAGTCGGGTTCAGATAGCTGGACCCACGGGCGCATTCATTATTATTTTAGCAAATATAACTGCACATTATGGTGTAAGTGGCTTACAGATTGCTTCCCTTATGGCAGGGTTTATTTTACTGTTTATGGGATTTGTGAAATTAGGCGGTGTTATTAAATTTATTCCTGATCCAGTCATTGTAGGTTTTACCAGCGGTATTGGTGTGATTATTTTTGTGGGTGAATGGAAAGATTTTTTTGGATTAACAGTACATTTGCCATTAGATGCCTATTTTCATCAAAAAATAATTGGGTTAGTTGAAGCATTGCCGCATTTCAATTTAGCTACTACAGGGTTAGCATTTCTAAGCTTGTTTTTAGTGTTAATTACGCCAAAACTTCTAAAACGTATTCCAGGACCGTTGCTTGCTATGCTGGTGGCAACCATATTGCAGGCTATTTTTCATTTCAAGGGGGTGGCAACTATTGGAAGTGCTTTCGGTGGAATACCAAAGCATTTGCCAAACTTTCAGCTCCCGACCATTAGTTTTGCGAATAGCTTAGATTTAATCGGTCCTGCGTTTACTATTGCCTTGCTAGGTGCAATCGAATCTCTGCTATCAGCGACCGCTGCTGATGGCATGACAGGCACCCGCCATAATTCTAATCAGGAGTTAATTGGTCAGGGCTTGGCTAATATCGTTGCCCCACTTTTTGGCGGCTTTGCAGCAACAGGGGCTATCGCTCGTACAGCCACTAATATTCGCAATGGAGGTAATAGTCCGATCGCTGCTATTGTACACTCTATTGCGCTGCTCTTAGTGCTCGTGTTGCTTGCACCCTTAGCTGAAAATATTCCTTTGTGCGCACTTGCGGCTATTTTATTTGTTGTCGCTTACAATATGAGTGATATTCCACACTTTATACGAACAATTAGACATGCTCCTTATTATGATGTGCTGATCTTATTAGTAACTTTTTTATTAACCATATTTACTAATTTGGTGGTTGCGGTAAATGTTGGTGTTGTCCTAGCGATGCTATTTTTTGTGCGGCGAATGCATCAGTCAGTAATTGTTGAGCAACAAAAATCGGATGCATTGCAAGCCGAATTAACAGCAAATGGTATGCCCATTTTGCCGGCAGATACAATGGTATATACCATTCAAGGCCCTTTCTTTTTTGGTGCTGCCGAAAAAATTGAGCATGCTCTTGCTACTACCCACACGGATCCAAAGACAATTATTTTTCGTCTGAAAGATGTACCTTTTATGGATATGACGGGTTTGGAAACATTCAATGAATTAATTGAGCACTATCATAAGCGTGGAGTTGAAGTGTACCTGTGTGAAGCTAATCCTAATGTTGTGAATAAATTAACTAAAATGAACATTCTGCATTGGACGGTTGAAAATCGAGTATTTAGCAGCTTTACAGAAGTACTAAAACTTATTGGTTCCAGGGTAGGATCAATAGAGCAGCCTGCTGATAAGTGATGTTTTTGAGTTTAGGAAGTATAGGAGATGGTTGTTTTGTGCACTTCATCCTACAAAATGCACAAGGGCGGAAAATTTTCCGCCCCTACGAGTAGAGATTGATTTTTTTGCATGGGAATAAATTTTATGAAATCTATCTTGTTGCTTACTAGCGTAATTGTTTTTACTAGTTTTTCTGCCTTCGCTAGTACAAAACAAATTAACTATTCCCAGGCCGAGGAATCGCTCAAAAATCTTGAAAAAAGCTTTGATGGAAAAATTGGCGTCTATGCAATTAACACCGGAAACAATCAAATTATTACAAATCGTGCGGATGAGCGCTTTCCTGTGCAAAGCACCATGAAACTGTTAAGCGTTGCTGCGTTATTAAAACAAAGTAATAGCAGTAAAAATTTATTACAAGAAAAAGTGCATTACACGAAAAATGATTTGATGTTTTGGCATCCTGTTACAGGACAATATGTCACTAGTGGTATGACTCTTGCAGCACTATCAGAAGCAGCGATTAGCTATAGTGATAATACAGCGGCTAATCTTATTACTAGAAAATTAGGGGGGGGCCAAAATTTGTGACGGACTTTGCACAAGCTATTGGTAATAAATCATTTAATGTTGAACATTATGAAGGCGACTTAAATTCAAATCCCCAAAACAAGCAAGACACCGCAACGCCTAAAGATATGGCGATTAGCTTACAAAAGTTAACCCTTGGCAATGTATTAACGCAATCACAACAAACCCAATTGGTTACATGGATGAGAAATGATACGGTCGGCTATAAAAGGATACGCGCTGGTGTTCCACTCGGCTGGGTAGTTGCGGATAAAACAGGAACGGGTGATTATGGTATTGCTAATGATATTGGTGTTTTATGGTCGCCAACTTGTAAGCCTATTGTATTAGCAATATACACAGCTCGAAATAAACAAGATGCTAAGAGTCGAGACGACATTGTAGCATCAGCAACAAGTATCATTATGGATGAATTTGCAAAAAATGATCAATGTTTTAGGGCGCTATCTTCTTAAAACATCTTCATGCCATTAGGGACTTCAGGATCAACTGTTATTAAACAGATTGCTCCGTTTTTGTCAGGAAATCCCACCAACAAAAATTCAGAAGTAAAACCAGCAATATTTTTTTCACCCAGGTTAATGCACCCCGCAACTTGCTTGCCTACCAACAATTCTGGAGTATAGTGCACTGTTATTTGGGCTGAGGTTTGTTTAATACCAATTTCTTCGCCAAAATCAACCCACACTTTGTAGGCCGGTTTTTTTGCACGAGGAAAAGGTTCGATTTTAACTATCGTTCCAGAACGCAAATTAACTTTTTCAAATTCTTCATAGGAAATGATATCTTGAATGTTCATTTAAAAATACCTCTTGTATCCTTGAATATTATAGTATCAAACTATTGTATGTTAACTAATCCGCTTTTGGATTAGGATGCAAAATTTTTGTTTCAATTGGCATTATATATACCCATTCCACTTCAAAATGCGATTTTTGCATTTTGAAGTGCTCTTTGCGCAATGGGGTTTCCAAAGGGGAGATGCGCAGCTTCTCCCCTTTGGTGCAAGCGCGAATTTACTTCGCGCGTAGCATGTGATTAGGTATACCGCTCGCACTACTTTGCTTTGGTTCGCATTTTGAAGTGCGAGTGGTATATTAAGATAAATATACAGACGTTGAAGTGTAGCAAATAAAAGTTTTGTTTAATATCAGTCTGTTATACAGATAGCCATCTAAATAGGGGTAGTATTATATGAAGAAATGGAATATCGCTATTTGTATTTTTTGGGCAGTAGCTTTTTTGGTTATCCCTTTATGGATTTTAATGCCATCTGAAACTAGTTTTAGGCATCATATTAATAGTGTTCTTATTTTTAGCAGTGAAGCATGTGCGCTTGTTGGGCTAGCTTTATTTTCCTTATCATTCATTCTTTCAGCCAGGTTTAAATGGTTAGAAAGCGTTTTTAATGGTTTAGATAAGATGTATCAAAACCATCACTTAATAGGTAAAACCGCTTTTTTTCTGTTATTAGTACATCCTATACTGTTAGCTTTGCGATGGTTCCCAAAAGATATTGAAAAAACTTTATGGTATTTATTACCAGTTCATAGACGCCTGGCTGTTAATATAGGAAGCTATGCCTGGTGGGGTTTAATTTTATTAATTACATTAACTATTGTAATTAGAATTTCATATGACAAATGGAAAATTAGCCATAAATTTATGGGGGTGTTTTTTATCTTAGGAGCTTTACATGCATATTTTATTGAATTAAACATCAGCTCTAATATATTATTACTTATATATTTTAGTATTCTAGTTTTTTTCGCTATTACCGCTTATCTATATAAAACAGTATTATTTGATTTATTAAGACATAAAAATTACTACCAGGTAGATAAAGTCAATCGTTTATCTGGCAAAATTATGGAAATATTTTTATCAGCCAAAAATACACCATTAAGGTTTACTCCAGGACAATATTGTTTTTTTAGATTTCTTAATCCATTGTACACTCGTGAATCTCATCCTTTTACTATATGTAGCCACCCAAGCGAACAAAAAATACGAATATGCGTTAAGGTCTTGGGAGATTTTACCACTCATCTTTATGATAAATTGGAGACAGGGACGCTAGTTGAAGTTGAAGGCCCTTATGGTTATTTTGATTTTAGAATGGCTAGAAGCAAACAAATTTGGATTAGCGGTGGTGTTGGTATTGCGCCTTTTTTAAGTTGGTCAAAATCTCTCGAGCAGCAACCCTCATCTGAATTAATGATTGATTTTTACTATTGCATTAATCGCGCGGACGAATTGATTTTCTCTGATGAATTCGAAAAATTAAAATTATTGTTAAAACAATTTAATATTCATTCGATAATAGCTGATAAAGAAGGATTCTTAAAGGTTAGTAATATTCCTGACGTTCATGATAAAGATATTTTTATATGTGGGCCGAAGCAAATGAGACAGGCATTATTAAAGGATTTCATTGCTATCGGGGTACCAATAGCAAATATTCATTATGAAGATTTTGTATTTTCTTAACATCTAAATTAAGAGCAGGGGGTCAAGTACCCTGTGCCCCCAATGGCACTACCTTAAGGAAATGTAGGGCTGATAAGCCCAACAATCTACAGCAACCAATGCTTAAGGTAGCGCCATTGCCCTGTGACCCCTTAGGTACTGTTTTGATTTTAACTATTTTGCAAATTAACTCTATTTTAGACTCTGCGTAAGCAAGGATTTTAAAAAGTTTCACCGATGGAGAATTTATATGACCGGCTCACATGAAACCAAGAAGAATGAAGACCCGAAAAACGCAATGGCTATTATCTATAAACGCCGTGCCGTACGTGATTATTTGCCACAAAAGATTGATAAAGCGACTATTCGGTTTCTGCTCGATGCGGCTGTTCATGCACCGACAGCAATGCATGAAGAACCTTGGTCATTTGTTATTATTCAAGATAAAAAAATATTAAAAAGCCTTTCTGATAGCGCCAAAGCGATAATTCAAAAGGAAGCCCAAGGTTCGACTTCGGGGCAAGCCAAACATATATTTGATATCGTTAATGAACCTGATTTTAATATTTTTTATAACGCAAATTCTCTTATTGTTATTTATAGTAAATTTGCAACTCAATTCGTTTTAGCCGATTGTTGGTTAGCAGCAGAAAATTTAATGCTAGCTGCTTGCGCAAAGGGACTCGGTACTTGCGTAATTGGTCTTGCGGTTTCGGCTTTAAATACATCAGAATGGAAAACCAAGCTAGACATTTCTGAAAACATGACAGCAATCGCTCCAATCATTTTGGGCTTTCCTGCAAGTGAAACCCCGGTTGTTTCACGAAAACCACCAAAAATCCTCGTTTGGAAGTAAAACCACAATGAATAAAAAATCTCTACCATTGTCTCGTGTTTATCAATTTCTTGAACCTGGTCCAGTTGTTTTAGTTTCTACAGCCCAAAAAGGACGTGCAAATATAATGACCATGTCATGGCACACAATGCTTGATTTTGAACCGCCTCTCATCGGATGTGTGATTAGTAATCGTAACTATACCTTCAATATTCTAAAGACTACCAAAGAATGTGTAATCAACATTCCCACTATTGAATTGGCAGAAAAAGTAGTGGGTTGTGGAAATATTACTGGAAATAAAATTGATAAATTTAAAAAATTTGATTTGACGCCTAAAATGGCTACAAAAATTAATGTGCCACTCATTGTAGAATGTTACGTAAATCTTGAGTGCAAATTAATTGATACAAAAATGGTATCAAAATATAATTTATTTATTCTCGAGGTCGCTAAAGCGTGGATAGATGTTGCAAAAAAGAATCCAAAAACAATTCACCATATGGGCAAAGGTTTATTTATGGTTGCCGGTAAAACATTAAAGTTACCCTCTAAGATGAAATAAAAACTTCATAATTAAAATAGCATCATCAACACGAGGGATAGGGTAAGGGGTGGTTACATTAACTGGTCGAATTAGAAATTGGGGCACAATTTTTTGAAGAATTAAAGCAAATTAATGAACACGGAGCCGAGTATTGGAGTGTTCAAGGGATTGGTGCAGGTTGCGCAAGTAGTATGGCAAGAGCAGTGTTACGAGATGTTTTTTCTGATGATAAATTATATATATCGGCCAATATTGTTACAAATATTTATGCGCGATGTTAAATCGTATTCGTCATTGTGTAACAGAAGAAGATTATAAAAATCTGCTGCCGCAGTTCATTCAGATTTAGATAATTTATAACAGATATGTAGTTGGCCGAACGTTTACTAATAAACTAATTAATTTACTGGCTTGGCGTCCTGAGCGTAATTCTCGCAGTGCATAGTTGTTTTTTACCGCACATAACCCAGACTTATTAGATGATTTAGCATGTTTATTGAGAACAGTAGGCTTGTTAAAATAACCATGATATAAAATCAGCTTTTTAATGATGTCATCGCTTAAAGCATTGCTATGAACATTTCCTCGTTAAGAGATTTTTTTTACATATAAATTCTGAAACACTCAAATTTTTATTCTAGTTGTTGTATTATATTTTTAAATTTATCTCCTTTACAAAATCCCAATTCAAACTTGTTGCCTTATTATTTAAAACAGAGAGCAAACTAAAATGGCAAAAAACAGCATTGCTAAAAAAATCTCGGAAAAAATTTCATCTACCAGAAAACATCGCGGACGAATTGATGGTGACGTAATGTTTCCTGTAGCACTTCCTAGTTTAGAACTGCCAGATGACTATTTACCCTGGCTAACTGATTTAAAAAAACGTATTCAACATGAACGCTTGCGGGTTGTTTTGGCCAGTAATGCTGCTATGGTGTCGTTATATTGGGATATTGGCCAACGCATTCTCGAAAAACAAAATTCCCACGGTTGGGGTGCAAAAATTATCGACCGCCTAGCCACAGATTTACGTGAAATATTCCCTGAAATGAAAGGATTTTCGCCTCGAAACCTTAAATATATGCGGGCTTTTGCTTTAGCTTGGCCCGATCGCCAAATTGTGCAAGAGGTGCTTGCACAATTAACGTGGTACCACAATTTAGCCCTATTAGAAAAACTAAAAACCCCTAAAGATTGGTTATGGTACGCCCATAAAGCATTTGAGCACGGCTGGTCTCGTAATATTCTGGCAATACAGATCGATACTAAAGCTCATCTACGTTTTGGAAAAGCACAGAACAACTTTCCAGCCACCTTACCAACCCCTGATTCTGATATGGCTGTACAAATATTTAAAGATCCCTACTTATTCGATTTTTTGGGAACGGCTGACCCACGACGCGAAAGTGAACTGGAACGCGGTTTAATGATGCACTTGCAAAAATTTTTACTCGAATTGGGGCAAGGCTTTGCTTTTGTAGGTCAACAGGTGCATTTGGAATTAGGCGGTAAAGATTATTATCTCGATTTACTTTTTTATCATCTTAAACTTCGCTGTTATATCGTTATTGAATTAAAAGCGCGCGATTTTGAACCTGGTGATGGCGCTAAACTAGGAATGTATATGCATGCGGTAGACAAGTTACTATGCCATCCAAGTGATAAGCCAACTTTAGGATTATTACTTGTGCGTGAAAAAAATCGCTTGCTAGTTGAATATGCGCTTGGCGATACTAAACGACCTATTAGCGTAGCGTAGCGGAGTGGGAAACTAAACTTACACAATCATTACCAGATAATTTGCGTGGAAGCCTACCTACAATAGAAGAGATTGAAGCCGAATTGAGCAACGATTTATGAAGGATTTGAAGGGTTTGTGCTTAAAAATGCTAAACATATTGTTTTTCGATATATTTAGCAAGTTTTAACACAGATTAGCGCGTAATTTCGGAGAAAATGAAATCCACAAAATATGGATGTACCAGAACAGTAGGCTTGTTAAAATAACCATGATATAAAATCAGCTTTTTAATTTAAAGAGCAAATCAATCTCTATGCTTTCTTCTGTCAGAGAATCAAATATTTTTAATCCATGCCTTTTCATGTAAGATGATTTGGTATTGTAAATTACTTTATAGTTTTTTTGTTTGTTTCGGTGAGCTTGTTCCAAATTTTTTTTATCAAAATCTGAAAATCCAATTGTCGTAATGTGCATCGATTAATATGGCGTATAATCGCGATAAATTTTTTTGAATTGATTCAATAGTATTGTTTTTTGGATTATCTTCTACTTTATGCTTTGCAATTTTATCATTTGCAATCTGAATGAGCGTTTTTTTTAGATTAACTTTAATAAAGTCAATAAAAGGACCTGGCAGACTTACGTTATGATACTCTAATTGAAGTGAGATGCTGATTGCTAGTATCAGAGGCGTTCTGTGTATAGGGTGTATTTTTATTAATTTGTCAATGATCATTTGAGCGATGCCTCGTAAAAGAAAATTTCTGTCCTTTAGAAATTGCTCTTCATCAAGATATTTTTAAATTATTAGAAAGATTAGATTTGGTAAATAAAGAAAATAAATTAACAAATGCGGCGGTTGCATTATTTGGCACAAAGTTTATGCCGTATTACCCACAATGCCATTTGAAAATGGCTCGTTTTAAAGGAACGACGCGACATGAGTTTTTAGATAGCGATTTGGTTTATGGAAATGCCTTTGATTTACTTGAAAAAGGCATGTCATTCGCTAAAAAGCATTTACCTATTGCAGCAAAAATTGAACCCGGCAAATTAGAGCGCACTGAAACTCCTATTATTCCCTTTGATGCTATTCGGGAAGCGTTAATTAACGCAATTTGTCATCGTGATTATAGTATTTATCAAGGTTCGATTGGATTGGCGATCTATGATGACAGAATGGAGTTGTTTAATAATGGCGGCTTATTGCCAGATGCAACTTTAGAAAAAATAAAAACGGGATTTTCTTTGTTACGTAATCCTATTATTGCCAATGTATTTTATCGATGTAAATTAATAGAAATGTGGGGTAGGGGTATTGGGGAAATAATAAATCGCTGCAAGGTGGCAGGTGATCCAGAGCCGGAATTTGTTATCGACCCAGCTGAATTTAAAATCATCTTTAAATTTCCGTTCAGCTTAAAACCAGCCATTATTTCTGTTGGGGAAGACGTTATAAAGCCCTCAAGCAGGCAACAAGAAATTATTAAAATCTTAACTAACTCAAAAGAATTAACCACAAAAGAAATAATGGATCAGCTTGAAGAATCCTTATCAGAAAGAACGTTGCGCCGAGATCTTCTAGCTTTGAAGAAACTTGGAATCGTTGCTTCCCGGGGAAGTACTCATAGAGCTGTTTGGTTTCTCTTAAATAAAAGCTAGGAGATGATTACGGCCATGTTTCGGTCATTGCGGCCATGTTTCGGCCATATTGTAATGGTTTGCGGTATCGTAGAATTATAGGTAGAAGGCTGTCTATGATAAAATCTCTGGAATTTTATCCAAGATTGTAAAAAATTTGCATAGATAATCTATTTTAATTCCTCGAGTTCTTTTAAAATTGGGCTTAATGCTGCTTGTGAATTTTTAAACCAATCTGTTGACCAGATTCTCTTAATTTTCCATCCTTTCTGTTCTAAAATTTCTTGTCGCAACCGATCGCGATCACGCACTGATTTAGCTGAATGATAAGTGGCGCCGTCACATTCGATTCCCATTAAGTAATATCCTTGTTTCTCAGGATGTTTAACCGCCAAGTCAATGAAATATCCAGCAACTCCAACTTGAGCCTCACATTCATAACCTGCATCATATAATGCTGATGCCACTGAGATTTCAAAGTCACTATCTGGCATGCGACCAGTATGTTCTACTGACTTTAAAACACCGTTTTCAGCAAAAAAAAGAAAATCTCTAAATGCGCGCTGTCCACGACTTGATTCATTAGAGCTAATAATATCTTCTGGTCCCATTGAGCTAAATACGTGCATCCGCTTTTTGGAACGTGTAAATAAAACATTGAGACGGCGCCATCCAGAATCACTATTAATCGGACCAAATCGTTGATGTACTTTCCCTCCATATTCATGTGGGCCATATGTGCAAGAAATAAAAATTACATCACGCTCATCGCCCTGCACGTTTTCTAAATTTTTTATGAACAAATAATCATGGTTTTTAGGATTTGATTTTTCTTCATATAGCTGTCGAAATAATGGATTGCTTTTTCCGCGTTCTTCAATCAATCTGATAATTAAATCCCGTTGGTCACTATTCATTGAAACTACGCCCAGTGTTTCACATGAATTATTTAATAAGTGATTTTCAATAGCTTTAGCTACTTCTAGAGCTTCCTCGTTATTGACACGATCTTTGAATCTAGAATTCTCTACGCGGTAGAATTTTATTCCATATTCAGTTGATATTTTGTGCGGAGAAGGAAAGATGATTAAATTACGATAAAACTGATCGTTTGAAAATGCAATTAAGCTTTCATGCTGTGATCGATAATGCCATCGTAAGCATCGTTTATCAAATAAAGGTTGTGCGGCGTCCAGTATACTTTCATAATCCTGTAACGTTGCATTTTCTTCTTCATCTTCATCTGTAGCCATTGCAAAAAAATTGGTGGGCGGCAATTGCTTAGAATCACCTATAATGACTATTTGTTTTCCGCGAGCAATAGTCCCTAATACATCTTCGGGTTTAATCTGAGATGCTTCATCCATGATTACAATATCGAATTCGATTAAACCAGCTGGAAGGTATTGCGCTACAGACAATGGCCCCATCATAAAACAAGGTTTCATTGCTAATAATGCTTTATGTGCACGATGCACAAGTTGTCGAATAGGTAAATGCCGCTTCTTCTTTGAGCATTCACGCTGCAACAGTAGTAAATCAGTATAATCATCAGCTCTACCACTTAGACCTCGAGGAATTTCATTTTTTGCAATACTTGAAGCAATGTTTTTACATTGCAAAAACTTAAGTTTATTGTCACAAGCTATAAAAAGCTGTCTTGTTGTATCAAGGCGAACGGATGAAGTGGTTTTTATTTTTTCATGATGATTAAATATTTCACGCGATAGTAAATCATTGATTATTAAGCAATAAATATCATCAAGTTTACTAATGGGCAATTGACCATTTTCAATAAGTTCGATTAAATTAAAAAATCCATAGTTTATTAATTGATCGCGTGACTTAAGATAATCTATCCAGTTCATTAACAAATCCTTGTTTGCTAATGCTTTATTATTTCTCTTAATTAAATCTTCAATGTCTTCTCCACAAGGTTCATGCCATTTTTTTGTGTTTAAAGTAACCATTGTTTTAAAAACAATATACATGCTTTCAAACGACGCGAAAGAAAATTGAAGTTTATCCAAAAGTTTAAGTAAATTAGAAAAATGCTCGACGGTTGGATTTTTATAAATACTATTTTTCAATGAAGAACAGCCTATATTTTCTATAATTTTTGCCAAATATAAAGTTTTTTCGGCGTAATCTAATAATTGATCGTTATTAAATTCATTAGCTAATTGTAATCTTCCATCAAACATCAAAGAATCTAGATTATTTGATTTCCATTTTTCTATTTTTAATAAGGTGGTTAGTACATTTGAAAGAATATTGGAAGCTTTATTTATTGTAATTTCGGTGGTTTTTAAAATTTTGCGGCTAATTTGAATTGGATAATCAAATTTAGTCTTCCATTTTCTTAGGATGGATTCGTTTCCATGAAGAATAGAGTTTTCTTCAATAATAGCCTTGTTGCCACATATCGAATTAATTTCTGTAAGTTCTTTTAGTATATCCTGACTGAGATCATGGGCTTCATCATTGAGCAATGCCTGAATGTCTATAATTTCCTCGTTAGAAAGTGACAACAATGTTTTTCTAAAATCTGATTTACGTCCTGTATAGTGACGTCTCAATTTTTTATACCAATTTCTCAGGGCAATAATGTCATAAATTTCAGTATTCAATCCTTTGTAATTTTTACCTAAGAGTCTGCAATATACTGCATTGGTTTCAAAATCTACATTTTCTTGAAAAAAATTCAACAAGTTATTTAGTTTGTTAAATAACAATTTGAACTTTGAAGTTTTGTTAGCGGAAATTTGATGTAACCGTTTTTTGGCTTTTCGCCATTTCTTATTAAAAATGCCAAAAAAATTCTTTTCAGATAATATTGCATGTAATTCTATAACTTCATGATGATCAATAATGTCTTCTAATTTAAAAATAGCACTAATTTCAATTTTCCTTTGCTTTATTTTGAGGAGATCATTTTCTAATAATGGCAGTATTTCGTCTAGCTCGTGATTGTCAAACAGGGGGTCGCGTTTTTTCCATAATGAAAAATCAAGTTCATTAATCAACGTGTGAAATTTTTTAAATTCTTTAATCCCAGTTTTTGATAAATTAATTATGTCTGCAAATTCATTGCCAAAACATTTACCGATATCTTCAATGATTGCAGAAAACATATCTATTTTTAAGGATATACGGTCAATTATGCATAATATGCTAACTATCTCTGAAAGCATTGTCGGTTGAAATTCTGATAGATCATGAAAAAAATTAACTGCTTCTTCAATAGCATATATCTGAAAGTTATCTATTTGATCAAAATTAGTATCATTTTTTATTCTATTGATTGATGCGTTAATTTCTTTGTATTCATTTATGTATGTAGAAAGGATTTTTAAACGCTCGCCTTGAAGTGTGGGTATCAAACAAAGATATTCGTTTCCTTCAATGTGCGGCAAGCTTCTAATGTCAGAAATTAACTTATTAACAATATTTAGACTTTTTCGTTCGCTATTTTCTGTTTCATAGAAAAAATGATAGGCGTCGTTCATTGAATGAAGAAGGCTTTGTGTGCTTTTTTGCCAATTTTCTAACGCATTCCAAACTTTATCTGTATCATATGGTTGTAATTCTAAGTTACTTACTCCATTCCATGCGTGACCAGCAAGCGTGCTGGTGTCGCCGACATCTTGAAGTATTTTTTGACAGGAAATTTTATATTGGAAAAGTATATCTTGTATTTTTTTTTGAATATGAAACGTGAATGTTTCACCATTGATACTTTGCGGGTGCAGATCGTTCAAATTCATTTTTATATGATTTAATTCTTTCCGAAAACGAGTTGTTGTATTCAATATTTGATGTGGGGATTTGCCTGTTTGCTTCCAGTCTTCATTGATTTGAGTCGCAAAAGACATAAGCTCTTCTTTTAATTGCTCATATCGATTTATTTCAGCTTGTATATCTCGCGGTTTAGGGTATTTATTTTCTAGTCTGACAGCAATATCCTGAAGAACTTTCCCTTTTTGTGTTTTATGACTATGCAATTCAAGACAAAAGTCGCCCAACCCTGCTTTATCAAGGCGTTTTTTAACAACTTCAAGAGCTACTAATTTTTCTGTTACAAATAGTATTTTCTTTCCTTGTGCTGTAGCCGCAGCAATTATGTTTGCAATGGTTTGAGATTTTCCTGTTCCAGGTGGGCCTTCTACAACTAAATTTTTACCTTTTAAGACGTCAATTAGAACACTATGTTGCGAGCTGTCCGCATCATCAATTAAAGGATATTGATCATGAATATTTGGTATTGTATCTATTTCATATTCTTTATCAAAAATATCACATGCGCGATTTTCTTTTTTTTCATTGCCTAATAATTTGCAGATAAGAGGATGAGCGGTGATATTTTTTTCTTCTGGCCAACGAGCGGGATCTAAATCTAAGTAGAGTAGTAATTTCCCAAAATGCAGAAGAGATAACGTACAATAACGATGAATTTTCCAATGCGAATGATGCGCTTTAATCATCTTTCGAATTTCATCAAAATATTCTTCTGGTGTTGTTTCCTGTTTTAAATCAGGTAAATTTAATCCAAAATCAATTTTGAGTTTTTCTCTGAGCGACAAATTTGGTAGTATTTCTTCTTCTGTAAAATCTAATGTATATATAAAGGTATTTGTAGAGGTATCTAGTTTTCCTTTATTAAGTGCAACAGGGACTAAATAGAGCGGAGCTAGATGCGAAACGTTGCTATTCTTGCTTTCAAACCATTCTAAAAATCCAAATATCAAGTAAAGAGTATTTGCTCCGGTTTCTTCAATAAAACGTTGAGATTCATTGTGAGTGTGACGTAATCGTGCTTCCAAACTGTCAGCAAAAAATAAAGTTTGAATGCTTTTATCTTGCTTTTTTTGATTCCGTTCTTTTTTTTCTAACGGAAGTTCGTAGTCAGTATCAAATCCTAATTCTTTTGCATATTCAATTGCTTGTTTATCCCGGTTAACTTTTTTTTGCTTGTCCCCTAATTCTTTGTTTGTAGCCTCAGACTTTTCTGTTTTATCTAATTTTGTGACGGGCGACGGAATGGATAAAAAGCGTAGTTCTTCACCTTGCATTAATAATTCATATATGTGATCAGGTGCTTCGCCGACCACTCGAATATGATTGGTGCGATCTTTAAAGTTGATGAGTCTATTGCTATTGCTCAAATCAAGCAAACGTTTCCGCATAGCTTCAAGCGAGGCCAACATAGGGGATGGGGAGTGACTTTTTAATGAATCATTGCTCATGCGGTTTGTTCTTTGTAGGTATAAAAAATATATGAGGTTTATTCTAACAACAAGGCGAAATTTTGCTAAATAATTAGCGACTATTCTTCAGCTAGAATGTTGTATAGTTATACTACTAAGAGAGAATTTCCATTCCCATGATTTTGCATTAATTACTTTATTTTTAGTATTTTTGTGGACCTTTAATCATAGCACCAACATAGCACCGCTCTAAATCCCAAAAAACTCAAAACCCCTGTAAACCCTTTATTTTACTGGTGCCGATGAGCAGAATCGAACTGCTGACCTACTGATTACGAATGCGATTGGTCGAAAATTAATATCTAATATAATCAACACCTTACGGTGCTTTAGCTTTCTAAAATGGTCGTTTTTGGGTGTTTAATAGCCTAATTTAGGCATGAAAGTTGCTACAATTTTGCTACATAGATGTTCTCAACAATTCAGTCGGTGACAAATTGTCACCGACTGAATTTTGCGCAAATGTGGTGATGCTATTAGGTTGCCAATCTTTTGAAATTGACATAATAGTCTAAAATAGACTATTATGTATAATAATGCACAATGTTGGTCTTCCCATGAAAAAAGCAATTAAAGCCTTTCTACCTATTGCAGAAGCAATTGAGCGATTACTCCACCCTCACGCGGAAGTAGTTGTTCACGATATTAAGCAAAATCAAATAGTTGCAATTTATCACGCATTTTCCAAGCGCAGAGTGGGCGATTCTTCTTTGTTTACCAAAGAAGAAGAAATGGCGACTTTGGAAGACTGTGTTGGGCCTTATGAAAAAATCAATTGGGATGGCAAAAAACTTAAATCAGTAAGTAGTATTATTCGTGATGAAAATAGTAAAGCGGTAGGAATGGTCTGTATCAATTTTGATATTTCAGCACTAGAAAAGTTTAGTAAATTTATTCTTGATTTTGTTGATAATAAAAAATTAATCCAGCAACCAGCGCCCTTATTCAAAGATGATTGGCAAGAACGAATTAATAATTACGTACATGCTTATTTAAGCAAACATCATTTGGTTCTTGAAGCGCTTAGTCGGCAAGAAAAGAAAAATTTAATTGATCACTTATACCAAATTGGTGCTTTTACTGGAAAAAATGCAGCAAGTTATATTGCGCAGGTTATTAAGGTTTCAAGAGCAACGGTTTACAATTATCTATCTAAATACGAAAGTATTTAAAGGGTGAAATAAAATGCTAGATATTAAAAGTGAAGTGCTTAGTGCTGAAAATAGAATACGACCCTATATACGAAAAACACCATTAGATTTATCGGTGCCATTAAGCAAGATTACAAGATCGAATGTCTATTTAAAATGTGAAAATCTTCAATATACCGGTGCTTTCAAAGTTCGCGGTGCATTTAGTAAATTGCTTTCATTAACGCCTTCACAAAGACAGCAAGGGGTTGTAACAGCTTCTTCAGGTAACCATGGGGCTGCTGTAGCATGTGGTTTAAGTAAATTAAAAATTCCTGGAATTATTTTTGTTCCTGAAAATGCTTCTTCTACAAAAGTAGAAAATATTCGCAATTATGAAGTTCCTCTTGAATTTTATGCAACAGACTGCATGAAAACAGAAATGCACGCGTTAGAATATGCTAAACAACACCATATGGTTTATGTTTCACCCTACAATGATTTGCAGGTCATTGGTGGTCAAGGAACTATCGCGCTTGAACTTCTGGATCAATTAAATGATATTGATGTCATATTGGTTCCAATTGGCGGTGGTGGGCTTGTCTCAGGAATTGCAGGATATATAAAATCAGTTTCACCAAAAACAAAAATTGTCGGTTGTTTGCCACAAAACTCTCCTGTCATGGCTGAATCGGTTAAAGCAGGGAAAATCATTGAAATGGAAACGTTGCCAACTCTATCTGATGCTACAGCAGGTGGGATAGAGCCCGATGCGATTACTTTTGATATTTGCAAAGCATGTGTAGATGACTATATCTTAGTATCTGAAGATGAAATTAAGAATGCAATTGTCATGCTAATTAAATCGCATCATTTTTTAGTTGAAGGGGCAGCAGGTGTTGCGCTTGCTTCATTACTAAAAAACGCAGATAAGTTTCATGGTAAAAATGTGGTTGTTATTTTAAGTGGGTCAAATATAAGTTTAGATACATTAAAAGCCGTATTGGGCTAATAACATGAAAATTATTAACCTTGATCAAATAAAAGAAATTTTAAAATCAATAAACATTATTCCAGCAATTGAACAAGGATTTATTGCTTACTCAAAGGGTAATGCCATTGTTCCTCCAGTGGGCGAATTACTTTTTAAAGATCCTCCTGGCGATGTGCATATTAAATATGGATATATTGTTGAAGATGATTATTATGTTATAAAAATCGCCTCTGGATTTTATGAGAATCCAAAATTGAATTTACCTTCTAGCAATGGATTGATGTTGCTTTTTAGTCAAAAAACAGGGGAGCTTCTGAGTATTCTCCTTGATGAAGGTTACCTTACAGATTTACGAACCGCAGTAGCAGGTGCAATCGCAGCGAAATACCTTGCGCCAAGCAAAGTGAATAAAATCGGCATCGTTGGAACAGGTACACAAGCTAGACTACAGTTGCGTTTATTGCAAACAGTCATTCAATGTAAAGATGTAATTGTTTTTGGAAGAGATCATAATAATCTTTTACGTTTTCAAGCAGATATGCAAAATGATGGATTTAAAGTACATATCACTCAAACCTCTGAAGATCTTGCCTCGGCTTGTAATTTGATTGTAACAACCACCCCATCTTCGTTACCTGTTTTATTGGCCCAGCAAATTAAAAAAGGCACTCATATTACTGCAGTTGGATCGGATACACCTCATAAACAAGAGTTAGATGAAAATATTTTTTCTCTAGCGGATGTTATTGTTGCGGATAGCATACCTCAATGTATGGAGCGAGGTGATATTTCCCATGCAATCCGAAATAAAATAATCAGTAAAAATAATATAATCGAATTAGGTAATGTTATTTCTGGGGTGTGCAAAGGTCGCATTAATGACAATCAAATTACAATTGCAGATTTAACAGGTTTGGCAGTGCAAGATATTCAAATTACAAAAATAGTTTATGAGTCTCAATCTTTTAGTTCTTAATAAAGGATTTCCCGATCATTGTGATTCTATTGACCATGCGTATTTATGATCTTCAGTATGTATGAGCATTTCTCAATTCACTACGCACCGCGTGGTGAATTGAGATTATTTCAGTGCAGCCAATTGGCCATGCAGTGCGTGGCTGATTGATACAACAAAATATTAAGTTGGATTTGAGACGCAATTATTTGAAGAGTTTAAACAAAAGCCAGAAATTATCGGAAGTCTTAAAAAATAGTCTGAACAAGGAAAGAAGTGAGTCGGTTACAGAATGTAACCGACTGAAATTTGAAACGGCGGATGGAAAAAACACGGCCGCAGTGAAAAATGGATCCAGCAACGGATGATGGGGCAAGAAACGCGCAATAAACTTACTGACTATTGGAAGGAAAACGACATACATAAAAGAAAGTGAGGAGTTCGCGATTCTAGGAACCGGTGCGCCAAGGCGTGAAGCTGAACTAGAGCGCGGATTATGGCGCATGTTCAAAAACTTTTACTTGAACTTGGTCAAGATTTTGCATTTGTTGGGCAATAAGCCTATTTAGAACGTGGGGTGGATAGCATTCAGATTTGATTAATACAAAAACAAGGGGCTCAACTTTTTAATGTTTTAATAGATAACATTAGTAGCTTCATGAATTAGCAACTACCGAGGAATCCTCGATAGTTCAAAAGGAAGTGAATCAGGCGTTGATTTGTCTACTGTCACACGAATATCAGAGCATAAAACTTTACAAATGGCGGGACGGTATAGTCATCAAAATGGTGCGCATATACAGGTGGCGATGGTAAGTTGGATTACCGTACAATTCATCAAATAATAGAAAATAATATGTTTTAATGTATGTTCACGTATATAATGGTAGGGATTTTACATATTAAAAACGTACAGCCAATTTCAATAGGGGTACAGTTTGTACCCTGTATGTTTAATCGAGTATCACGAGAGAAGGAGCAAATTGTGTTCTTCAAACAAGGCAACATCGAGGCTCAATTACATGAATAATATAAAAAACGAACAAAACCTGGCCGAATTTGAATTTGGGGTGCAATCGTTTGAAGAATTAAAGCAAATTAATGAACACGGAGCCGAGTATTGGAGTGCTCGCGATTTACAATCATTACTTGGATATACTCAGTGGCGGCGGTTTGAACAAGCTATAGATCGAGCTAGAACATCTTGTGAACAGTCTGGAAATCCACCTGAGTATCACTTTGCCGGCGCCGGCAAACCGATCACGGGGGGTAAAGGCGCTGTCCAAACCGTAGGTGATTACCATCTTTCCCGTTTTGCTTGCTATCTTATCGCCCAAAATGGCGACCCTCGCAAACCAGAAATTGCTCAAGCTCAGAAGTATTTTGCTATCCAGACACGACGTCAGGAGCTAACTGATCAGTTGGCGGCAGACTTAGAGCGACTTGAATTACGAAAGCAGGTAGGAGATGAATTTAAAGCACTTTCTGGTGCAGCACAAGATGCTGGGGTACAAAACAAAATGTTTGGTGTATTTCATGACGCTGGTTACAAAGGGCTCTATGGTGGATTGGGCCGAGATGCAATCAGGGTGAAAAAAGGTGTCCCTGAGAAAGAAAATCTAATGGATCGCATGAATGCTACAGAGCTAGCTGCAAATCAATTTCGCATGACTCAAACTCGAGATAAACTTATTCGTGAACGTGTTCGCGATCAGCAGCAAGCTATTCGCACGCATGAATACATTGGCAATGAAGTGCGTGAAGCGATCAAGCGTATTGGCGGTGATTTGCCAGAAAAAATTTCTCCTGCTGAACATATCAAAGTAGTAAAGAAACGAATAAAAACTTCGATACCAAAGTTGGAACTAGATAACAATGATGCTAGCGGGTTGTTGGGTAATATCGCAGATAACATAGAAAAATAAGTATAATAGCCAGCTAATTTAAACTGATAAAAGTCAGCGGATTAAATATGATTAATTTATTTGAAGAAGATGGGCAGCAACAGTTAAATCAAATCCAGCAAAAAATAAAAACATACTTTTTCAACAGATATAAAGATTGTGTCAAATCTGATAAAAAACTTCAAAATGATCTAAATCGCTGGCACAGTCTTTTTGCTTATCAGTTATTTAAATCTAAAAATATACAAATTGCAGACAGAATAAATCAGCTATATGAAACTCATAAAAAACATCTAGACTCAAACGAAACAGCTTTCATTAAAAGTTTTCCTAATCAATGCTGGCAAAATATATTTGAACTGGCAATAGCGGAACTCATTAGTAAAAATTTTACTTTAAATGAAAAAAATGAACCACCCGATTTAATTTTTAGTGTCACGGAAAAATTATATTTCGTTGAGTGTAGCTCCCGATCCACAAGTTTTATGGACAAATACGACCAACACTTGCCTGATTTTGATCTGATCTTTGATGTTGCTAAAATTTTTTTTGATAAACATGAACACCTCAAGGAAAAAAATGCTTCATCAGAATGTTGGTATTTCGATTCTAGTATTCAGTCTATATGGTGGAGCATGACTTCCAACGAAAGATTAATTATTAAAAATAAATTAACACTAAATACTGACTCCGAAGTGATTGTAAAAATACGTGATTGGATTTTTTGGAATCGTTATGCTTGCTTTTCTTTCAAAGAAATCTTACCGGATGAGATATTAAGTAAACTAGAATCTATTTGTTTTCCAATGGGCAGCACATCTGGAAGTGGCGGTGTTGATGTAAGTTTTATAGCTCGTTGCTTAGCTGTAATAGTTTGTGAAAAATTGGAGAAAAGTTATTTTCAAAAAAACAACCCAGGAATAATCGCCATTTCTTTTTCTATGTTTTTTTCTGGCGTAGAAATTATCCCCGTGGATTTGGTAGTCAATTATTTCCTGAAAACTTTTTTTAGCACATTAACCTTTGTCATGAAAGACAAGCCTATGAGTTTTCAGCATAAAGTTTTATCTGGGCTTAAAAATTTATATGGAATTCTTATTGATACGAGCTGGTATAATTGGTTTCCCGATATTGTAAAAACGTTATATGGTGCTAATTTTCCTGCTGGATACAATAATTGTTACACTCTTATCTACAATGAAACCTTACTTAATGATCCAAATTATAATGGAAATATTTTTCCACAAATTCCATATCTCATAGCTGCGCCTTTAAGCTCATCAGATCTTCCTATTTCTGAAATAGAACAATAGGAGTGAAAAAACTCCAGATACAATTCATTAATGGATGGTGCATTACCATCCATTTTTATTAATGCTGTATCGTTCCAGGCAAGCTATTTCATGGAGAGCGTTGGGTTGCTACAGATGCCAGAAAAATAGTGCTGCAATGGATTCTATATGAGCCTGATTACACAGGAATTACACAGAAACTCAAAAAACAAATGGCTCTACCCCAAAGAAGGGGGCACTTTAACAGGGTCTTAGCGTAAGCTAAGGCCTATATTCACCGACGAAAGTGAGGTTAAAGATGCCCCGAAAGGATAATATCCTAGATTTACCTGGTTTTGCTATTCAAAAAACCAGTGGAATAAACCCATTAGTGTTAGATGTAGCTTATCGCAAAAGGGTGCATTGCCCGCATTGCACGAGTAAAAGATTGCGAAAGAAAAGTAATTATATTCGGGAAGTAAGACATGAAACGATAGGTCACAAGATAACAATCTTACGATTTAAAGCGTCTAAGTTTTATTGTAATGACTGTAAGCGTTATTTTAATCAACAATTTCCTGGGATAGAGAAATATCAACGAGCAACAAGGCGCTTGCAGAAGCAGGTTTTTCATCAACATACGGAAGGAATTTCCCAAAAAAGTTTGGCGAAAGATTTTAAGTTAGGAAAAGCGACGATAGAACGTTGGTATCATCGGATGTGTGTATTGGAAAATCAGGAGTTTAAAGGGAGACCGTGTCCTCAGGTATTGGGAATTGATGAGCATTTTTTTAGTAAGAAGCAAGGATTTGCCACTACTTTTTGTAATTTAAAACGACACAAAGTGTTTGATGTAGTAAAAGGACGAAGTGCAGCTGACCTAAAAGAGTACCTAGAACAATTGCCTGGGAAAGAACGGGTGAAAGTAGTTTGCATGGATTTAAGCAGCAGCTATCGTCAGTTAGTTCAAAGCTATTTTCCGCAAGCAAAGATTGTGGCAGATCGGTTTCATGTTATTCGGTTGATGTTGCATCAATGTATGCAAACGTATCAAGAAGTTGATCCAAAGATAAGGTACCAACGAGGTTTATTATCTGTATTGCGTACTAATCCAGATAATTTATCAGCCAAACGTTTGCACAGACGGGATGAGTATTTAAAACAACATCCGGCGATAGAAGCAATCTATGAATTTAAACGTCGGTTGTATGTGTTGCTAATGAAGAAAACAGTACAAGCGAGACGATGTAGACGTTTGATTCCAATTTTTTTAAAGATGATAGAAAATTTAAAACAAAGTGGATTTAAGCGATTAAGAACGTTAGGAAAGACTTTATACGAGTGGAGGGAGGAAGTAGTAAGAATGTGGCGTTTTACAAAAAACAATGGAATTACGGAAGGCTTGAAACTAATCCAAAGACGTGCGTATGGATTTAGGAATTTTGAAAATTACCGATTACGAGTTAGAGTGTTATGTTGTTAGGCGAGTGCCCCCTAAAGTGGGAAAGACCCGGCTTTCATCGGAAGATGAAATTAATCCAAAGACGTGCTTATGGATTTAGGAATTTGCTACAGTAGGACTTTCAGATGATTTTAAAAAGGCGCTAAGTTGTTGATTTTACTGGTGCCGATGAGCAGAATCGAACTGCTGACCTACTGATTACGAATCGGGGTTGTTAATTGTAAGTAGTTGATTTTAAACAATAATTTTGTGCGGGCGCCCCATTACATGTGCATATCCGTGCATATCTGCGCATATCCGTGTCGCGTAAAAGTCGCGTAGTCTCTTTTGCTTAGTTTCCTGAATTAGGATGATCCAATTAGCGCCTAACTAACAATTCTGACTATAATATATCGGCCCCTTCATTTGTATCACCCAATATTTGTTTGCAAATATTATAACCTCATTACAAGAATTTAGCATTTTACAGTTCTGGCACTTAATTGACTTTGTTGTATTAATATATTATTTTTCATATATATGATTTTAGATATATACTTACTTTAAGGAGAAACCCATGCAAGACAAAATAAAAGAAGAACAATTAAAGGAACATGTCCGTAATAGATATGGCAATTTAGCCAAAGCAAATAGTTCTGGCTTGGACTGCGGAACTGTATCTAGTTGTTGTGGTGCATCAGCCGACACGGACGTTAATTATTCTAAACAGTTGGGATATTCCGAAAGTGAAGCCCTAGATGTTCCGCAAGGTGCAAATATGGGTTTAGGTTGCGGAAATCCACAAGCAATCGCAAATCTAAAACAAGGTGAAACTGTTCTTGACCTAGGAAGCGGCGGTGGCTTTGACTGTTTTTTAGCGGCCAAACAAGTGGGAGGTCAAGGTTATGTAATTGGCGTTGATATGACGCCTGATATGATTATAAAAGCTAGAAGCAATGCTTTAAGTGGTGGCTATCAAAATGTTGAATTTCGTCTGGGTGAAATTGAAGCGCTACCAATAGCCGATAATTCCATTGATGTCATAATGTCTAACTGCGTCATCAATTTAACACCAAATAAATCACGTGTTTTTCGAGAAGCAGCACGAGTTTTAAAATCAGGGGGGCGTTTAGCCATTGCGGATGTAGTTGCCACAGCTGAACTTCCTGCCGTTATTAAAGAGGATTTTGAGTTGCATAGTGGTTGTATGGCAGGAGCAACACCCATTGCAGATCTGCGAAGTGCATTAAAAGATGCAGGTTTTGTAGATATTCAAATTAATATCAAAGAAGAAAGCCGCACATTCATCAAAGAGTGGGCACCGAATAGCGGGGCTGAAAATTATGTGGCATCTGCAACGATTGAAGCAAAGAAACCCTAGTGACTAATAGGGCTTTAGAAATAAAGCCCTATTTAATTGTTACTTTTTTCATTTTTATGTTAGATAGCGTGGATGGACAGCAAGCTGTCGAAGGTCTACCCGGCATCTTTTTTAAGCGACTCATATCGCCAGAGTAAAGATTTTCTTCGTATATTGCTTTTACTGTTTGTTCAAGGGTTTGTTTAGCCCAATTCGGTAAATCTGGATTTAAACGATAATAAATCCATATTCCAGCACGACGCCCTAAGACTACCTTATGTTTTTTCAACAGCGCTAAATGGCGAGAAATTTTAGGTTGAATCATTTTGAGTGCATAAGTGAATTCACAAACACATAATTCACCTTCCTGCTGAATTAATGCTAGACAACGCAAACGAGTTGCATCAGAAAGTAAGTTAAAAAATGTTTCAGGTTTAATAGACATATAATTTTCTCTTATAAAACTACTAATTGTGATGCCGCATTCTTAATTCGGCCACCAGATTATTAATTAGGGTTTTGATTTTATCACGCACCAACCGAAAGTGAGTCAAAATCTGCTGATTATTACCACTTATTTTTGCTGGATCTTCAATTGGCCAATGATATTTTATAACTCCTTCCGGAAGAAAAGGACATTTTTCTTCAGCATCTCCACATAAAGTTATAACTAAATCAGTTTGTTTTAAAATTTCCGAGGTTAATTGGGTGGATTGCTGTGAGGTGATGTCTACTCCATCTTCTTTCATAACATCAATAGCAAATGAATTAATACCGTGTGCTTCAATTCCAGCAGAAACCACCTCTAAAAAATCGCGTCCAAAATGGCGTGCATATCCTTCAGCCATTTGTGAACGACAAGAGTTGCCAGTACAAAGAAATAAGATTTTGAGCTTCATAAATAATTTCCTGTATCTTGTTTGATCGTGATTGATAAAAAATGAACTCTACGAAGTAAACATAAACTCATTGTTTATAACCTTGGTAAATTTGATCAATTAAAAAACATTGACGTTATTCATTTAATTATATATGATAATTCATATATATGATATATCAAATATATTTTGACTGAATTATACTCCTGTTTTTCAAAGGCGATAACGTATTTTAAGTTTTTCTTTATAACTAAGGTAGAACGTTTATGAACATACTAAAATTAATGATAAGTTTATTTTTGTTTGGTTTGACTTCTTGGGTATATGCAGCTCCGCCAAACAATTTCTCACAAAAAAATGTATCAGATAGAGTAAATTATACTTTTGTATTTCTTTATAAAAACCAAAATCAAAGAACAATGCAGCTCCAAAAAGTTTTCAATGAAAGCCTTTCAAAACTAGACAATATTCGTGCTATCAACATGAATGCCAATGAATCATCTGCGCAACCATTTATCGAAAAATATAAACTTGAACGAGCACCTATGCCCTTTGTGATAGTTATAGCATCTAATGGTGCAGTAACAGGAGGATTCTCATCATTTACTAAACAACAGCTTACAGGTTCTATAGTGTCTGTGGGAACAGCCAATTGTCTTAAAGCGCTTCAAACAAATAAATTGGTGGTTCTTTATTTAAAAAATAACAAGACGGCTCATAATCAAGATGTTTCACACACAATTAATTCGTTTAAAACTGATCCTCGCTTTTCGAAAGCAACACAAGTAGTTGTTATTGACCCATCAGATAATCGCGAACTCAGTTTTTTAAATCAGCTTAGAGTAAATCCAAATATTAACGAAGCCACTACTTTGTTGATCGCCCCACCTGCTACGGTTATTGGAAAATTTCAAGGAGCTATTACTAAAGATCAATTAGTTGCTTCTATAAAAAAAGCAACTTCAGGTTACTGTAATGGAAAATGTTCTTCGGGCCACTGCAATTGCCATGGAGGGGATTTATCATGAAATGGAACACGTTAGTTTTTCAAGAACTCATACAACGTAAAAATAAGCTGATCACCAGTAGCTTAGCTATCATATTGGGTATCACTGTCATTGTAGCTATTAATAGCATAGCAACCTATTCACAAAAAGCGGTAGCGAAAGAATTAGATGCTTTAGGTGCAAATATATTAATTTTACCTAAAACTGCTTCGCTGGTTGATTATTACAGTGCTGATTTACAAGCAGGTGAATTATCCGAGGAGGATGTCACTTTGTTGACCACCTCTAATATGGAGGGTTTAGACAATTTATCACCCAAATTGTCACTTCCCATCACTATCCACAATAAGCAAGTTATTCTAACAGGAATATTGCCTAAAAATGAGTTTGAAAGTAAAGCATCTTGGCAAGGTGCTGGTGTTTTTTCAAGACCAAAAAGTTGTGGGGCAGTGGACGATATTTTTGGTTTAACTAAAAAACCACCGCAAGAATCATTAGTTAGAAAACGAGTCATTGAAACACTGGCGGCAAATGAAGTATTGGTTGGCGCAGATGTTGCTAAAAAGCTTCAAATCACTGCAGATAGTAAAATCAATATTTTCAATAAATCATTCAAGGTGTCTGCAATCTTGCCGCAAACCGGAACGGTTGATGATTCACGAATTTTTGCACATTTACATACGGTGCAAAAATTAACAGGCAAAGATGGTGTAGTAAATGCTATCGAAGTGGTAGGTTGTTGTGAGCAAATTTCAAAAGGTTTAGTGGGTAAAATTAGTAAATTACTGCCCGATGCTAAAGTGGTCACTATTTCTCAAGTTGTTGATACACAAATAAAAACTAATCAGATTATGCGTAAATTATCTATGCTTTTCGTTGTCATTATCATTACGATTGGAGGGGCGAGTATTGCCAATGATATGTATAGCAATGTTTATGAACGACGCAAGGAGATAGGGACATTAGTTGCATTAGGGACAAGCTCAACAAAAGTGTTAAGGATTTTCTTATTTAAAGCGGGAATGCTTGGTACAATTGGTGGAGTAGGTGGTTACCTATTGGGGACTATAATTGCAATTATTTTAGGACCACTGATTGCTGGAGTCCCTGTACTACCAGTACCTTCTTTACTAATTCTATCCATACTCCTTGCAATTTTAATTGCAGTTTTGGCAAGCTATTTTCCAGCTCGATATGCCACTCGTCTTGATCCATGCACAGCCTTACAGGAGATTTAAGCCATGTTACAAGTAAAAAACCTGAATAAAATTTATAAAAAAGGCGAATATGTTGTTAAAGCTATTGATAATCTCTCATTTAATGTTGATGCCGGGGATTTTATTTCTATTGTAGGTCAAAGTGGCAGTGGAAAAAGTTCATTGTTACTTACGTTGGGCGGCATGCTTTCTCCATCCGGCGGTTCAGTTAGTATTGCAGGCCATTCTTTATATGATTTGAAGCCTAAAGAAAGAGCTACAGTGCGCAAGAAAAAAATAGGATTTGTATTTCAGACGTTTAATTTAATTCCATACCTTACTGCACTGCAAAATGTTCAAATACCTTTGTTGCTTAATGGAGAAAATGAAGAAAAACAATATACAAAAGCAAAAGCATTGCTAGAACGAATGGGGCTTGCTAGTCGCTTAGCACATAAACCATCAGAACTTAGTATTGGGCAGCAACAACGGGTAGCGCTTGCTCGAATGTTAGCTAACGATCCAGAAATCATTTTGGCAGATGAACCTACTGGTAATTTAGATGGTGAAACCAGTAATCAGGTTATTAATTTTTTAAAAGAGATTAATCAGCAGGGTAAGACTATTATCTTGGTAACACATGATATGAAAGTGGCAGATCAAGCTAAAAAAACAATGAAGATAACTGAAGGTAAGTTTTCGGAGTAATCACCTGAGATACTCTGCTTCCTTGCAGTTAGTTAGTGAGGATTTATTGATTTTAGATAGCTACAAGCGTTCTATCAGTGCTTCTTTTGATTTTTATATGCAGGTGACTCTATAGATAGGCCGATAACTTTATATTACACTCATAACAAAACATTGGGCATAGCACTAAATAAATCAATATAATCAGGCAATAACAAAACGAAAATTATTATGAATACTAATTATTCTGTATGGCACTCTGAAGTCAGGAACTATGAATTAGATTATCAAAGAATAGTTAATAATGCAGTTTATTTTAACTATCTTGATTATGCTAGGGCTATTTATTTAAAACAGTTTAATTTTGATGATGTAAAAGCTGCGGAAAGCGCAATTAATATTGTGTTGATAGACACACATATTAGATATATAAAATCATTAATATCTGGTGATAAGTTTTATGTAGATACCAAGCTTGTTAGAACAAGTAAATTAAAATTTGTATTTAAACAAAAGATTATTCTAGATAGTTCTGAAGAGTTAATATTAGAAGCTGACTCTATTGCCTGTTGTGTGGATGCTCGAACAGGAAAAGTGTGTCTTTCAGATGAGCTGGCAAAAATTGAAATCAAATTGATTTAATTCCTTAATTGATTAAAGCGCCTAAATAGAAAACAACCACCCCATAAATTGTAACATCCTTACCTCGTTCTAAAGTTGGGTATTGCGAATTTAATGGTTTTAGATAATCAATGCCGCCATCCCTTACAACCTGTCTAAATACAGCTTCTTTTGAGTCACCTATGGTGGCTATTACATAAGAATTTTCTTTGGCTTCTATTTCAGGGTCGACAATAATTATTTCGCCCTTATAGAAAGATTTTACATTACTACGAGGAGAGGTCATCGCATCATTGTTAAGACGTAGAGCATAGCTATTCAGACTTACATTATGAAAACGGGGTTGATATTCAGTTACGCTATCTAATAGCGCTTTCTTTTTTCCTGTAAACCACGCGGGTATATCAGTCCATGCAATAACAGGAATTTCCTCGGGCTGAGCCTTAGGAGGGCTGTAAGGAGGTACTACATTTAGATCCATTTCAGGTCCGGTTTCTAGCCATTTAATAGAGGCATTCAATGCCTTGCCTAGAGACATTGTAAGGCGTGTTTCTTTAACGTTTCCAGCCTCGAGCTTCTGTATTGCCTGCGGCGTTACTCCTATCAGCTTAGCTAGTCCAGTTTGTGTCAATTTTCTATATAGACGAAGAGCCTTTACCCTACCCTTAAAATCCTGCATGTCATTCCCCATTGCCTGCATTTTTTTAAAATATATTACAACTTAGTTGTATTTATGTAAACAATAGTTGTAATATACAACCCAGTTGTAATTTGTGGTTAATTAGTTGTAACACTGCCATGAGGTATTGAATGAGTATTCACCTAAATAATAGTGAAATTTATGCTCTAACTGGCTTACCAGATGTTCAAGTCCGGTTGTACATTTTCGGTATTCGCCGATATATGGACTACTCAAACGGTATTGTGGGTGTCAAGAGGAGGATTAGTTATCAGTCATTAAGCGAAACTTTGTATGTTGAACCAATTCGCGGAGTCAAAACAGAAAAAAAATTAAGCCGTTCACAATTACGGAGAGCTGTAAAAGCACTAGAGCGCGCGGGATTAATTTTAATTAAAAGTTTGAAACTTCAACTTGTACTTGAGTGTGTATTAGCTAAACAAGATCAATACGTTCAAAACAAGGCCGTCACAAGGGCGACACCTCAAAGCGGCAAAGGCAGTAAGTGTTTTCAATTTAGCGAACACAATATAAATACTACTAATTATGAAGGTTGCATGTCTTCATCTGATCCAATAGCCGACATACAACAATTCCAGAAAGCCGCCACACCTCCGCTATCCGATATAACACTCTCTAACGAGAGTGTTATGGGCAAAACAAAACGTTCATGTTCATTGCCAGAAAATTTTTCAGTCAAACCTGTCCACTTGGAGTTGGCTATGAAAAATGATTGGCCTAATCCTAATCAAGAGATTGAAGCATTTCGCGATCATCACCTGGCTCGTGGAAATGTTATGCGTGATTGGGATAGAGCGTTTTATACCTGGTTAAGAAATGCAAAGCGATTTGGAGCTAATAACCATGCAAAGAATAGATCGTTTAGTCGTCGCAGTGAATCAGTCATACGTGCCTATGAATCATCAGCGCCAAACGTCAATTGGCGGACAGACTATGAGGAAACAAGATCAAATAGCGCCTATGGAATGGATCAATGAGCTCTTTGGCAGGTTTACTAATATTTATAAAACTCGTTGGACTGAAAACAATCCCACGGCTCTTATTGAGGCGGCAACAAAATATGAATGGGCGAAATCTTTGTATGGATTAAGTTATGAGCAAATTAAGGCAACGATTGATTTGTGTGGAAAAACTGAAGGATGGCCACCGGATCCACCTGAGTTTAGGCAATTGGCACTTAATCCATATCCAGGTCGTACGCATCATGATGCTTATAAGCCATTCCCGCCATGCAAATTATTGGAGAAGCCCAGGAATAAAAAAGTTGGTGAAGCTGCAATCGCTAACATAAAAAAAATATTAGCCAATGTGATAAGAAAATAATTTATTTAGGGGAACAAATGGTGAATAAAGGATATACAGCAGAAGATTTTGGTAGAATAACACCAGAAATTTCGCGTTATTTAAATAAGCGTCTTGATGAATGGGCAGATTGGTTTATTCGCGATTATGCGCGTTCTTTAGGTTTCCCAAAACAAAATACTATTCACAAAATGATGGTGCTGGGAAATGTTCCTAAGGAAGATTTCACGATTAAACCTTTGCCAACCAATGAGCCAGCAGAGGAAATAGAAAAACTAATTCGTATCATGGCTTTTCAAAATAATCAAACATTCAAATATGCTAATGCGTTACGTGAATATTATATTTATAGTCAGCGTAGTAAACGACGAACAGCGAGGGCATTAGGTGTTTCTGAGGCCATTACCCATGCTTATGTTGAAAATGCTCATTTATGGCTATCAGGTTGGTTTACTGCTAGCTATGGTTCAAGGTTTCTTAAGTGGGCAGGGCGGCAATGAGTCGTCTCATTTTTGATTTAGATGTAAAAGGTTAAACTTCAGCTAACAGCCACAAAACAGACAGTCGAGTTTAAGGCTAAACTTTTACATTGGGATCCTTTGATTCAGATTCATTATTTTTTCTTGAAGATAAACCAAGAGGTACGTGAAATTTTATGCGACTTAATGTTGAGTTGTTTGAAGTCATGCCACTTCCCAAATTCGCTTCTAATCCAAGTACTTTTATTCCTGCTTTGGCGCCATTGTCAGATTTGTTTTCAGCGGTAACTGCGATATCAAATTCTATCTGTTGATAATATAACCCATTAAAGCCGTTAAGTGCGATAGAAAATTTGTCAGCATAGGCAGGACCCATTGGAGGACAAATATGATTTTGTTGGTTGCCAAGTTCTGTTTTTGCATCTTCAACGCCAGTAACTATGTCTACCATGGCAGATTTAATAAATTCTTTCAGATCCATTTATATTCACCTCGATATTAAAAATGTGTGCTTATAATAAAGTAGGTTTAGGCTGATTTGCAAAAAACTATTGATACAGTTCACATGACTCTTGACAGTCTCTAGAGACTTTTGGTATAAATTTACTATCCTCACCAGAGGTATATCTAAAACCCGCCATGAGCGGGTTTTTTATTTTCAGCGGCCTAATAAGAGCAATCTTGTTGGGCTTTTTTATTGCCTAGTATTTTGCAACGAGAAATCGCGATGAAATTAAAAGGAAAAATAATAATTTTTTTGGGCGCAGCAACCGCATTAGTAATCACTCAAGCTCTTTTTGCAGCAGAAAATGACACACCTATAGAACGGTACCTTGTAGTATCTAATCAGGCATCTCCATCACAAGCTGATCCGTTAGCACAAATAATTCAAGTTAAATTTCCGCTGAGTGTCAAAACGCTCGGTGATGCGATGAATTATTTATTGCGATTTAGTGGTTATAAATTGGTTGATGAGAGCAGTTTAAAATCAAACATAAGAGATTTTCTTAAGTTGCCTTTGCCTGAGACAACTAGAAATATAGGCCCAATAAAACTTGAAGATGCTTTGTTAACTTTAAGCGGTGATTCAATTGGAATGTTGATTGATCCAGTGCATCGTTTAATTTCATTTCGTTTAATGCCAGATTATTTGCCTTTATATAAAGCAAAATAACATTTATTTAGTCATTGTAATTACAGTAGGTATCCTATGCGGCCTTTTATGTCATTATTTTCTTTAAATGGAAAAATATCACCACATGCTATTTTATTTTTGGGGTGTTTTGTTTTTATTGTTTGCCCCGTTTTGTATTTGCTAAATGGGGTAAAAAATGAATTAAGTATAAAAAATAGTAATGAGAAAATAGTTGTAGAGCAGATAAATGCTATTTCTTTGTTTTTGCGCCAGGCGAATGAAACAACTAATAAAAAATTAGATGCACATTCAGTTTTTGATCGGGCCACGCAAAGGGAACTACAGGCTATCAGATCTAGCCTTAATGTATTGAGTGCAGATACGCAAAGTCAAGAAATTAAAAGTCTAATAGTTAATGAAAACAAACAAATATCCGATCAACTGTTGGCAATTAAAACTCAACTAAAAGCCAAAACAAAGAAATCTGTAATAAATCATCGATATGCCAGATTGCCATTTAAAGTAATTGGCGCTGATATTTGGAATGATGAAATACAAGCGACTATTTTTGATCATGGCCAATATTACCTTATTGCAAAAGGTGACACTTATTCAGGGTGGAATTTGATGGATATAAGCTATGCAGATCATAAAGTCGTTTTTAAAAACCATCTTGGTAACATTGCTCAAATAAGTGTTTCATAAAGTTTAGGAATTTAATCAATGAAAAATAGAATTAAAGAAAAACTAGTTAAATTTTCTTCTTGCGGAGCTATTTGTTTGTTGGTCGCAGGATGCGCATCTTTTTCATCGGAAAATAGTTTGTCAAATAAACAATATGCCACGAGTAGAGTGATTTTTTGCGATTTATCAAAAAACACTGATCCTAGCTATGTAATGCTAAGTGATAAATCGATCTATTTTCAGAGAAATTGATATGTTTATATGCCGACTTATAGCCATATTTTTTTTGCTTCTAATCGGAATCCAAGGGATTTCTGCTGAAGACATTTCAAGCAAGCCAGTGGATGAAGTGAAAGATAAATATATTTTGTCTGAGCTAACACCAGTTTCTTATACGAAGCTAACAATAGATCAGAAAAATTCAATTGCCCAAATGTGGAATTTATCAACCACAGATTACGAGCATTACCTTTGGTTAATGAACAATGCACCGAGTAGTATTTATTACAAAAGTAAAAATTTAGATCCCAGTTGGATCTTAGGCTTTAACGCCAAGGATGAACCAGAGCGTTTAAAGTATGTAGCTATAGCGATTAAGAATGAAAGAGTAAGGGTGGCTAACGAGTTAGCGTTTCAGCACGATTTTGATCTTTTACAACGACAGATGTATCCCGATCTTGCTCCAATATTATGGCAAGGTTACGCCAAAAATAGTAAGTAACAATCCATATGGTTATTAAATCTGTATTTACTGCAATTATCGTATTCATTGCAGTTGTAGCATTATTTGTCTCGCGTTATTTAAATGAAAAGGAAAAAGATAAAACAGTTTCCTTGAAAATGCCTAAGTTAGAAGATCTGCCAATCATACAAAAATGGCCGCTGATTAAAAAATTCTAAAAGTAGGAGCCGCTTAATCACTGCAAGTGATTGAGTGGCCGACAAGCGCAGCGCGTCAGTTATTAATAACGCGGAATAAATATTATGAAATCACGATATCCACTCGAGGTTAAATTACGTCCAGCGGTGGAAGGCTGGGCTGCCTTGGGGTATGGGATGGCCGCTTTTCTAGTGCTAGAGTTTCCTGGTTATTTTTTATTAACAGATGGCATCAGTAAATTATTGGCAGTCGGATTAAGTCTCTTATCTATCCGTCAGGTTGCACAAGCTTATAAAATTATTCGTTATCGACGTTATTTGCAGCGTTTACCAAAATATGAATTAGCTTCCTCAAGAATACCTGTAAACAATCAAAAGCTATTCCTTGGCAAAGGTTTCCGTTGGCAAGCAATTCATACCCAGAGGCTATTTGAGTGTCGGCAACCAACAGCGTCGAAGTGGCTAGCTCATCAACATGGTTCTGATGTTGGGGGAAGTTCAGTTCTGCATGGTATAGAGATTAATGAGCAAGATGTCTGGATGAATCTTGCTGAGCGTGTTGGACATATGTTGGTATTAGGTACAACCAGAGTAGGTAAAACACGATTTTTAGAAGTAATGGTGACGCAAGATATTGCGAGAGGCGATGTCGTTATTGTCTTTGATCCTAAAGGAGATGCAGATTTATTACGGCGGATTGTGTTTGAAGCTAAGCGTTGTGAGCGTGAAGATGATTTGCTGATTTTCCATTTGGGATTTCCTCAGTTTTCAGCGCGGTATAATCCTATTGGTCAATTTGCCCGTATTACCGAAGTTGCCAATCGTGTTGCTAATCAATTGCCTAGCTCCGGGGAGTCAGCCGCTTTTAGGGAATTTGCTTGGCGTTTTGTAAACATCATCACTAAAGCGTTAGTAGCATTAGGTAGAAAACCCGATTATCAACAAATCCAGCGCTATATTTTAAATGTAGATCACTTGCTATTAGATTATTGTAAGTCTTGGCTTCCGACTGTGGATTGCAATTGGGAAAGCGCTGTGGCGGTGGTTCAGGAAGGAATTGATGAACGATCTTTGCCAATACATCTTAAAACACGCTCACGGCATTTAATTGCTATTGTTAATTATATTCAGAGTAGTAATTTTTATGATCCTATTGCTGACGGCCTTTGTTCAGCCTTTTGCTATGACAAAACTTACTTTGATAAAATCACAGCATCACTGTTACCGCTGCTTGAGAAGTTAACCTCAGGCAATATTACTGAGCTGTTGTCACCTGATTATTTTGATTTAAACGATGAGCGTCCGATTTTTGATTGGATGCAAATTATTCGTGGCAAGAAAATTGTTTATGTAGGCTTAGATGCATTATCAGATGGTACAGTTGCAGCAGCTGTAGGCAGCTCTATGTTCTCTGATCTTTGTTCTGTTGCGGGACAACTATACAAGTTTGGAGTTGAAAGCAGCGCAGAAAATTCCCGAGCTGACAAAACTCAATATCGAATTTCGGTACACGGGGATGAGTTCAACGAATTAGTTAATGAAGATGTGACTACCTTGCTAAACAAGGGTGGCGGCGCTGGTTTGCAAATGTCGCTCTATACCCAAACTTGGTCTGATGTCGAAGCAAAAATCGGCAATGCTGCAAAAGCTGGACAAATTGCAGGTAACCTTAATACACTGGTTTGTTTGCGAGTCATTGAAGAGCGTACAGCACGTTTTCTTACTGACAAATTACCTCAGAAAGTTCCCGTACAGTATTTACAACCTCATTCTACAGTGAGCGATTCTCATCAATTAGGTGATGGTGCCGATTTTACGTCGAGCAATGATGATCGGTTAGCAAGTACTGAAGTGCCTATGTTGACTTCCAATGATTTATTGCAGTTACCGAAAGGACAAGCTTTTTGTCTCATTGAAGGTGGGCAGTTATGGAAGATTCGTATTCCATTGCCTAGTGATGACATGAAATTTATCCCTCAGATGATTGAGCAAATGGCGAGAATCATGCAACAAAAATATGACGACTGGTTGATGGATGATGAAACTATAGTTGAAGCACAACCGATTCAGGAAAAATCACAAAAAAATAAAATAAATCAAATAATTAAACGGATTAAAAAATTATATGAGTACCACATCAAAAAATAGGCATAAACCTAATTTGGTGATGTATATATTGTCTCTGCCGTTTCGATTTGTTGGTCTAATTCTATTGGGTTGGTTTGTTGCACTGCTTTCGTATGCAGTATTCACTGCATGGCAAGGCCATCAATATGGATATTATCATTGTGAACAGATGCTTAAAAAAGAAGTATCGATTTTATTTGATAACTCTTTTAAAACTGACCTAATTCAAAGTTCTTTACAGCAAGAAGTAATATTAATTCAATATTTGCAAAAATTTTCAAAAGAAATTCAGGTAAATGACACAATAAACTATGAAGCTAAAAATACCTCATTGAAAGGTTTGGTAAATCTTTGCTATTCAGTAGCAGACGATTATGTTCGCATTATTATTGCGGTAACGCAGTTAGTTTTGCTGCGCCTCACTAATATTTTGTGCTTTGTTCCATTAATTGCCCTGATAGGAGCAGTTAGTTTTATAAGTGGATTTGTGCAGCGATATCTACGGCGTATTAATGGCGGTAGAGAAAGTGCGCTAATTTATCATTATGCTAAAGCCAGTATTAAATCAATTCTGCTATTAGGCTGCACAATTTACTTGGCATTGCCAGTTTCGATAGATCCAATAGAGATATTAGTGCCTTGCATGGTTTGTAGTGGGGTGGCTATTTATCTTGCAACAAAAATGTTTAAAAAATATGGGTGAGCCAATGAAAAAATCAGGTTGGTATTGTGGATTATTCGCGATTGTAATAGGGGTATGTTTTTGCACCGCTCCTTGTTATGCAGATTCTGAGTTAGAAAATGCCTCACTTGCCCGAATTGTAAATGTTTTAAATTCATTAAATCCGTTGATCGACGAGGCGCAAAGGCAACAAGATAAAAATACGAGAGTTCAGTTTCAGTACGATGTGCTTAAAAATGACCTGTTAAAAATCAAGGCTGGTATTAACGCAAAATTGAAACAAGTCTCCATTGAGCCGCGTGTTGTAACTCCTTTGCAAGGAGATTACTTAACTTTCCACGGAAAACACCTATGACCCCAGAGCAACAACAAGCATTTTTAGATGCTGCTGGGTTTCATGCAGGCGGAATTTGTTTTGATATTAAGTTATTTGTAGGTGGTATATCCGTTGTATGTAGTGTTTTTATTTTAATGGGATTAATGCATTTGCTTAATACAAATTCAGCATGGGACAGAATGATTTTCTTGATTAGCATTATGATGCTCAGTTTCATTTTAATGTTGATTCTTACTTATTGTGCCTAGGGCGAAAGGAGTTATCCGTGTTAATAAATCGATTTAAATTGATTGCCAATAAATTATGGCAGTTAAAACATAAAGCTACTCTACTGGCGTGGTCGCTATTAGGGGTAACAGTTTCAGCACGAGCAGATGATGATCCATTTCCTAGCTTAAAAACTACCGGCGATGTAATTACAACAGCTGGAACCCATATGGAAAGTGCGCTGAAATATGGTCTGATTGGTGGCGGTGGTCTTCTTATTATTATTTGTCTGGCGATCATTATTCATCGTATGCGTGAAGACAGTAAAGAAAAAGATCATGGCAATATGGTAACAACTTTCATTTTATTAGCATTAGGCCTTACTTTGGGTTTTGTTTTAATTGGCGTTGGCTGGACAGCTTTTGAATATAACCCACAATCTTAAATTTCAAAGGAATAAATAATGGAAACTCTTGATTTATTACCTAATCGTCTTAATTACGATGCTATTGTTTTTTGTGGCTGTACTATGAAAGAGATGCAAGTTATTGCAATTAGTTGCTTAGTTTTTTGCATTTTAGTTTTAGGTTTTTTAAGCAAAATGCTTATTAATATGTTTTTGATTGGAACTGGTCTGGCCTTTCCAGTAGGCGTAGGTCTAAGTTGGGGTGTTGCTGGCGTGGTACAGCGAATCAAGCATGGCAAACCAAAAGGTTATTTAAAACAAAAATTCTTACTCTGGTGTGAAGATAGGGGCATTATGCCAGCGATTTATGTTCGGCGCAGTGGATGCTGGAGTGTCGGGAGATATGTTCAATGAGATTTCAAAATGTATTAGAAAATGCACGGTTGACTATACAGCTATTAATAGTTGGATTATTTTTTTCGTTTATTATTAATCTATCATTGATTGTGGTGTTGCACACGGAACAAAATGAGATTGAAGTTCATATGCCGCCACAGATCCCTGTTGACGGACTAACTATAAAAGCTGGTGATTATCCTTTGGTCACTATCTATAGTTTTGCTTATTACATTTGGCAAGGGATCAATTATTGGCCCAATAATGGTTCGTTAGATTATAAACAAACAATAGAACAGTTTTCTCCATTTTTAACTCCTAGGTTTAAAAGCTTTTTATCACGTGATTATATAGAACGAAATGGCCAAGGCGAAATTCAAGATCGTTTGAGATCGCTACAAGGTATCAATGGTTCATCGTTTGATATTCATGATGTTGAAGCGATTGGACACGATACTTGGATTGTTCATCTGCATTTACGATTGGCAGAGCACATGAATACTAATGGCGATCAAGTTAAAGACACTGCTATTGATTATGTATTGCGAGTAGTTCGCTATCCAGTCAATGCAAAAGAGAATCCCTGGGGTTTAGCCCTAGATGGTTTTGATGAAGATCCTCGCCGAGTAAAAACATACACCTAACGTCAGGCAAATTAAAATGAATAAAAAGCAAAAACTATTATTTTTTGTGCTTGTGCTGAGTAATGTTTGTTTTTCAGAACAATGCATGGCAAGCGAACCTTTGCCACTGTCATCTCAAGAAATAACAAAGCTGCAACATTTGTTTTCTTCTGGTAGCAATTCAAGCTTAGGAACCCAAGAAATCATGCCGCACGAGCATGTTGTATGGGATCAAACTCCTATCAATATAATTTTACCTGTCAGCAAAGAGCGTATGGTTAGTTTTCCTATGAGTGTAGAGTTTGGCTACGATAAGAGCATTCTGTCAGATGATAAGCTTCAGGTTCAAAACAACAATGGCACATTGTATTTTTTAGCGAAATCGACATTTGCTAGTCAGCGCGTACAAGTTAAATGCTCTGATACGGGACAAATAATTTTATTAAATTTATCTGCACAAAAAGAAGCAAGCAATACTCCTTTAGATATTGTTGTGTCTTCAGGCAAAAAGGTTGAGGAACAGCAACTTGATAAAGCTCAATCGGTTAATGATGAAAATACTTTACCAAAACCAGAGATGAGTCCCGTTTCACTGACCCGATTTGCAGTGCAACAGTTATATGCGCCAAAACGTCTATTGAGTCAATCACCCGATATTTTTCGTACCCCTATGCATACAGCTAAAACAGTTCCGTTAGTTTTAGATAGTAGTGTGATTGCAATGCCATTAGCGTCATGGCGAAGTGGTGATTTGTTTGTAACAGCTGTCTTATTGCGTAATCAATTACATCAACCATTAACACTTGATCCAAGAAATATTTGCGGAAATTGGCAGACAGCGACTTTTTTCCCTTCGAATAACTTAGCGGCAACCAGTAGCTCCGCCGATAGTACAACGGCTTTTTTAATCAGCAACCGCCCGTTCGCGGATAGTGTACAAATTTGCACACGAGGATTTTAATGATGTCATCAAAAAAGAATTCTTCAATGATGATAATTGCCACGGGTTTAATTGTGGTGGTAGGAGCTTTAAGTACTTTAGCTTTTGTGAGAGGTTGCTCGCCTGCACCTAAAACTACGACCAAACCAGTAACTATTAATGACAATGCAACGGGTGATACACCTGTTGAAACTTTGAAAACGCTTACTGCGCAAATAAGTACAGTTGAACAGCAAAATCAAAAATTAGTAGAACGAAATAAAACGCTAGAAGAGCAGGATAAAACAACCCTGTCGCAGTTTAAAACGGATGTACTTGCTCAAGTTCAACAGCAACTGGGTAACTTTAAGACACAGCAACCAGTAACCCCCGTAGCATTACCTGCCCACGACCAAAGTGAAGTTAAAAATCAAACTACGGTGGATGCAGCAGGGAACCCAATAAATGCCACAGGTTTTGTGTGGGTGTCTGATCTACAGCAGCCTGCACTAAGCATTAATTCAGGTTCGGATCAGAAGGATAAATCAGCTGCGGAGTTAGCAGAATTATTAAATCCTGGCGGGGGTAATAAAATTAAGCAGCAAAAAGAAACTCCCAGTCTAATTAGTCCTACTAAAACTACTACTGCTGAAGTGACTGGGGGTTACTCTGGAGAAGATGTCTATAGTAAGCCAGATCGAGTGAAGAAAACTATCCCTTATTATACGATTCCAGTGAATGCGACCCTAACAGGTGCCATTGCAATGCAGCCTCTCATAGGCCGGGTGCCTATTGATGGCAAAGTTCCTGATCCTTATACCTTCAAAGCGGTTATCGGTCCCAAGAACCTAGCAGCAAATGGTATTGATATTCCCAGTGATATCCAGGGAATAGTTGTTTCTGGGGTGGCTGAGGGCGATATGTTGGGTGGCTGTACTAGGGGCGAAATTACCTCCATGACCTTCGTTTTTAGCGATGGACGTATTAGTACTACCCAATCAAAAGCATCTGAGGCTTTAGGAACTATTGCCGCCGCAAATGGTAACCCTTGTATCGCAGGGTCCTTTCATAGTGATGCAGCTATCTTTCTGGGAGCCACAGCTGGGCTTGCTGGTATCCAGGGGTATGGAAATGCTCTCTCACAATCGCAGCTTAGCACTTCGACTTCTTCAGCGACGGGAGCGACGATATCTACTCTCTTGGGCAATGCCAATAAATATGCTTTTGGGCAGGGCGTCTCTGCCAGTTCGCAAGCGGCGCAAACCTGGTGGAACCAGCGAGTGCAAAACAGTTTTGATTTTATCTACGTACCCAATGTTGATTTAAGGACAGGTAAAAAACTAGAGCTTAATATTAATGTCACTCAAGAAATTCCTATTGATTATGACCCACAAGGCAGGAAAGTTTTTTATGATCACACAAATAATCACTATGCAGAAAAAATGGATTAGTTTTTCTTTTATAGCGTTAAGTATTTTATCGGGCTGTACCACAGCAGGAAATGCAATACCTGAAGGTGGCCCTACCATGGCTCAGGTTTATGAGGAGGCTATGCAAAAATCAAATAGCTCTTCTTTAGATGCTGCGCGAGAAGAAATTACTTCTCCAATAAACCTAAATACAAAACAAGCTCAACTATCAGATTACACGCGTAATTCAGAAAATGAAGTAAATAATCTTTTTCCTACGCTACCGAATCCACAAGTGGTGATGTATGTCTATCCACATTTGGCAGATAAGGATGAGGCGCCAGTGCCTGGATACAGTACCGCCTTCTTTCTTTATAACAATACACACTACGCGCTGCCAGGCGAAATAGCTTAACAGCTTAATCATTAATTTTATTTTAGAAAACAAGCCACCTTCTTGATGGCTATTTATTCCTTTTGCGTGAATTTTATTATGTTAAATTGCTTAAAAATTAAATTTGGGATAAACCCCCAAACAAAAAATGATGCAGCAAAGGCATATAAACAGCTGCCATCAATCAGTGAAAAACTGCCTTGGATGGAATACGATCCAAAGGGGCAGTGTTTTTTATTAGAAGATGGTCGCAGTGTCGCTGCTGTATTTGAATTAAGTGATGCACCTACAGAGGCACGATCAGAAGAATATGTATCGCAATTGCAAAAGGGATTGCAGGGAGTTTTCCAAGATGTATTCCCTAGCTATTTTGATAATGAATCTCCGTGGATTGTACAATTTTATGTGCAAGATGAATTAAGCCTGCAGAGTTTTTATGCAAGCTGTAAAAATTATATTAAATCGACGGTTCGTAATACAAAATTTACTCAAACTTATTTAGATCTATTAAAAGAACATGCTAAATTAGCAACTCAGACCAAAGGGTTATTTGTTGACACAAAAGTTAGTGGCTTGCCCTTTCGTGGTAAAGCCCGCAAGATTCGTGCTGTTATTTATCGAAAGCTAACAGGTGTTTCTCTTTTACGTCGCAATCGAGATGCAATTCAAGATCTCAATGCTGTAGCGCAAACGTTTGTAGCTAAGCTCGAAAGTTGTGGCATTAAGGCCAAACGCTATCAAGGTAAAGATTTTTATAACTGGATGGTGCGATGGTTTAACCCAGCACCAAGAGTTGGAAGCGGTGATTCTGAAAAATTAATAAAATTGTCACCTTATCCTGGTGATGATGAAATGCCTTATGGTTATGATTTTTCACAAGCGTTATTTTTTTCAGCGCCAAAGTCTGATGAAAAACAGGGCGTTTGGTATTTTGATAACAAACCACATAAGTATTTAACTGTTTTAGGGCTAAATAAATTGCCAAAGACGGGTCATTTCTCAATGGAGCGTCAATTTGGAAATTATTATTTTAGTTTATTAGATAAATTTCCAGCAGGCAGCATTTTACAGTTCACCGTTATTTTACAAAACCAAGACACGGTTAAAAATCATTTATTCAGAATTGAACATAGTACAAAGCGAGCAAGTTCAACTGAAGCAGATATGGCACGAGAAGATTGTGCCATAGCAAAGCGCGCCATTGAATCAAGTAATTATTTTTTTCCAACTGTCATGGGGGTCTATCTTCAAGGTAATGATTTAAATGATCTTTATGACAAGGAAGCCGAAGTTGAAACCCTGTTAGCGAGTAATGGCCTTATTCATCTGAGTGGTGATCATGAACTAACACCTATTGATAGCTATTTGCGCTATCTGCCTATGTGTTACTCCTTTGAGTTTGATAAGGCCCGATTACTTCGTAGTCGCTATTTGTCAGGCAAACAGATTTCACAATTATTACCTCTTTATGGTCGTGAACGTGGAACGGGAAACCCTGGAATTGTTTTGTTTAATCGAGGTGGTGAACCGCTAACTTTAGATCCAATGAATTTTGCGGATAAAGATTTTAATTCACATTTATTACTATTAGGAACTACAGGTTCAGGAAAGTCTGCCTTGTGCATTTATCTTATGATGCAATTAATGGCAGTGTATCGACCACGATTGGTGGTTATCGATGCTGGTAACTCCTTTGGATTGTTGTGTGATTATTTTAGTACGCAAGGATTAACGGTTAATAGAGTTGAAATTTCATTTAAAAATCCTACTTCACTAAATCCGTTTGCAGAAAGTGCAAAGATGTTGACACAGTTGAAAGCAAAGGATGACAAGCTAAGCACTTTAGCTAAGGAAGAAGACGAATTAGAAAAGGATTTAAAAGAGCGATCAGTGGCTGCTTCTTCGGTTGATATGCAGGGCGGTCAAGAAAATCGTGATTACATGGGTGAAATGTCCTTAGCCGCGCAACTCATGATCACAGGAGGTGAGCGGAAAGAAATTGATGACTTGACTCGACAAGATCGCTATTGGATTTTAAAAGCTATTATTCATGCAGCTCAAATTGCCGACAGCGAAGGGCGCGATCAAATGATTGCTAGCGACGTGATCGCGGCTTTTTATCAGCTTGCTAGCTTATTAGAGCAGAATGATAAAAAAACAGATCACGATACCATTGTACGGCTAAACAAAATGGCAGAGCACATGAGTTTGTTTTGCCAAGATACTCTCTCTTCGCAATACTTTAATACACCAGGCAAGCCTTGGGCTGACTCTGATGTTCTAGTGTTTGAATTGGGATTATTTAAAGACGAAGGTTATGAAGCGCATCGCGCATTAGCTTTTATGGGAGTGATGAATAAAACTATTTCACTAGCAGAACAGCATCAGCACGAAGAGCGTTTTACAGTATTTTTTGCTGATGAATGCCATGTAGTAACGAGCAATCCTTTAACGGCAGTGGCTGTAACTAAATGCTCTAAGATGTCGAGAAAATTAGGTCTGTGGTTATGGTTTGCTACGCAAAATGTTCGAGATTTTCCTGATGACGCACGTAAAATGCTCTCAATGATGGAATTTTGGATCTGCCTAGGCATGAGTGAGGTGGAACTAGAGGAAGTACAACGTTTTAAAACTTTAACAGAGGAAGAAAAAGCTTTATTTAGATCTCCTAGAAAAGAGGCTGGTAAATTTGTAGAGGGCATTATTCTTTGTAATAAGTTCAATGCGCTTTTTAAAAATGTTCCACCACGTTTGGCATTAGCCTTAGCGATGACAGAAAAAATCGAGAAGGCAGAGCGTAAACGAATTATGCAGCAGCATAACTGCTCTGAAGTTGAAGCCGCTATAAAAGTAGCAGCTTCAATGATTTTGGAGCTAAGTGGCGGGTAAAAGAGTTTTTCTGCAATTAACCAAAACTTCTTTTACCAATGCAGAGGGAGATAGTTGTAATAGATAACGAACAGTATGAACTATATCGTCAGTTTGAATTTTTTCATCATTCGTAATCCAAGCGAAATCTGCAGTCATTTCGGTATCAACGATGCTTGGGCATATGGCAGTAACTTTAACATTGTAGGGGGTTAGTTCATCAAACAAAGCTTCGTTTAAACCAACGAGGCCAAATTTGGTTGCAGCATAACCACCTATTTTTGCCATCGCACGCTTGCCAGCCATAGAAGCGATATTAAAAATGTAACCGTTTTTTTGATCGCGCATCTGTTTGGCAACTAAGCGAACAATATTAAATGCGCCAATTAAATTAATTTCTACTAGTTCTCTAAATGAATCAAGTGGCAAATCAATGGTGCCCATGTTTCCCATGCCGGCATTATTTACAAAGACATCTATTTTTGAATTTTTTTGCAAAATCTTTTCTATGGCATCGTGAACTTGTTGTTCATCCGTAACATTTGCTGGATAGATTTCAGGTTGAGCATCCGGGGAAAGTGAAAAATTGGTTTTAATAAATTGAGCGGTTTCTTCTAATTTATCTTTTGATCGGGCAAGAAGACAAACTTTATAACCATCTTGAACAAGAGCAAGCGTAATGGCTTTGCCAATACCTTTGCTAGCACCAGTGATTAAGGCGACAGGGTGATTTGTATGTTCCATAGAAGACCTCCTATAAGAAAATCAAGTGGATTGATAGGCGCAGCCTTACTAATTCTATTCCCGTTATTAAGCTTTGCAAGTGAAATTAGTACGCCACAAGTTGTTGAGGCTACGATGGCAGCAATTCCGTCGTGTCTGCATTATAAAGTAATTGGTGTGTGCTATTGGTTGGTATGTGAAGGTAGCAATTGCCACGTCGAAACCACCCCAAAAATTGAACATTATTTGCCTGACGCCGTGGTTTCTGTGTTTCGTCAATCCAACAGTAACCCATGGGATTATGCGCATAGCGTGGTTGATCCAGCGGCTTATCAAGCAGGCAAGGCAGAAGTTAAAACAACGATGGGGTTTAATCTAGCGGAAGGCAATCAAAGTGAAAGTAATAATGAAGAGCAGAATAATCATTTTAAAGAGGCTGATTTAATAGGTAATCCTGCAATCAGTTTCTTTAGTAGCAAAGCAGATGTTTTTCTCCCGAGCCAGGCTAAACCGTTGTTACCTTATTACACATCCCTTGGGGATGCTTATATGTGGCGATCGCCTCTTATTGAGGCCGCACGCTACGCAGCTTATTTAGTCCCCGGTATTCATGTAGTGGGTTCACTAGTTAATCAATGGGGTGCGGTTTATCCAAGAGTGGGGTTTATCAATCAACCTGCCGATGGTAAGGCCGCAGCTGTAATAGCTCAACGCGCAGCGGACATTGCTACCCGAGGTGAGCAACCACATATTTATAATCCTCTAAATACAGATGATTCTTGCGGCGATCACTGCCAAACATGGGAAGCGATTGAAAACGATGCGAATACGCAATGGCAGATGATTTACCCAATTTCTGATCATCAATGCCAAGTATTCGGAGAAAACGATTTAACTTCGCTACAACCCTGGGGACAGGATGCAGCAGTCAAAGGTGATGGTAACTATGCTTGGGTGATGTGGCGACACTACAAAGGCTGTATTCCAGGTCGTGGTAAATATTTAGGTAGTACCAACCTCTAACATTTTTCATTTTTTATTAACTTTTTCAATTTCCAAGTCAGTAACTTGGGAAGGAGTCGTGCTATGCCAAAATTTAATTTATCTGCAAGGATTGATGCTTTTAATAAAGCAAATAATCAAAAAATTTCTTTAACTGAAGATTGGGGATTGGAAGGTTTAAGCGCTGAAGATTTAGGCTTTTTAGAAAAAGCAGAAAGCTTGTTAACAGCACTTACTCATTCATCTGTTGCAATTGAAAAAGCACGCGCATTGCAGCTCCGTCTTAAGGGCCATGCAATGGCGTTAAGTATTTCCAATCAATTGAAGTGGGAGCAGAACTTAGAGCAATTTTTCTCTAAGCGATTTAATTGGATTCTTTGGCGCAAAGAAAAATCTGAAGACGAAGCACGTCATCGTCGTTTAAGTGAGCTGGAAGAATTATGGCAACACACGGCTTTGCATTTTCAATCTAATGAAACACTGATTCGATTACATATTTTTATAAATAGTGTGTTGGCTCATTTACGCATTGCTCAGACTGAATTTGAAAAAAGAGGCCATCGTTTGCCAAAACCTTTGGCAGTGGAATATCAAAAATATTTATCTGATTTGTGGCAACGCTTTTCGGTAACTCACAATGACGTATTACATGCTATGTGTAATCGATTATTGGTTGCAGGCGAGTTAGCACAAAAATCAGGAAAGTTTTGCGGCGATGTGGTTAGTTATACCGCTGCTCAGTTAAAACAAGAATCGATTGAAGTTGCATCAGCGCCTGTCTCAGGCTATCGACATCCATTTGTTGCATCTACCTTTAATACATTTCATCAAGTGCTGCATCAACATGCAGATAGTAATCTGCGCCGTAAGATGGAAAAAATCTTGTGGTTACAAGAAACAGCCTGGGTGTTACCAACAAAACTAGTTACTTTAAACAAGCAACCTTATGTTGTGCCAGCAGCTTTAGCGAAGCACATGCCAGGCTGGATAGGTTCACCTGCTTGGTTGTTCGCAGGCCGACACGCAAGAGCTAAATTTATTGTTGAACATCAACAGGCAATAGCGCAGTTAAAGGTTCCATTGCCCAAGCTGCCGAAAGAATTATCATTCAAGGATCAAAAAAACTTCCTTCAATTGGTTACGCAACACGAGTCTTGTGTCAAAACCAGTCTAGATTCATTGCAAAACATTAAACCCTCCGCTTGGCAATGGGGTTACGGTAGCTTGTTAAGTGATTGGCGCAAATTGAATGAAGAACGTTTGCAATCCTGCGCAGAAAAAAGACTCGTATTATTAGATGCCATTGCTAAAAAAGAAGAAGCAAAAGATGTTGGGCTTAAATTAAAGCAGTGGCAAATAATTCGTCCTGTTCTGCAGCAGTTACAAACCAAAAATTTGCCACTCGCTCTACAGCAGCAATTAAATCCTGTTTACAAAAAGCTACAAGACAAACTTGGACAACATCCAACCGTATACGCCGCCGATCAGCTTGAAATGATCGCTAAAGGTAAACCTGTAAAGTTACAAGACAAGCAATTAATTCTGGAGGTCTTTGAAACCTTAGAGTTGAGCGGCATACCAAAAGATTCTCTTGTTAGCCAAGAGATGATGTTGGGTGCAACACAAAAATTAAAAGTGTCTATACAAAATCAATTTGTACAAGAGATGGTGGTTCTTAATGAAATATTAACTAACGCTAGATTATTTCAGCTTTTAGGTAAACAAGAAGACATGCAGTCACTCCAGTCTTGTTTAGAAAGTTGGGTTTTTCGCAACTACCTAGCTGTGTTTAAGTTGCCAGAAAAAGACGCACGCAAGTATGTGGAGCTACTGGAGCAACTTGTAATGATATTAGGTAAACCATTGTTGCAAGAGGCAGCAAGAAATCTTAAAGAAAAACGTAGCCTGGTTCCTTGGGCAGATTATTTAAGCTCTTACCGCGACATGATTGATGAGATAGCTGCATCATTTACCGATAAATATTCTGAAAATGAAGTTGTTCGAGTTGAAAGTTATCTTGCCAAATGCGTTCAGCAAACAACTCAAGATGTTGATGAAAGAAGGCTGCTAGCTAAGCTGTCAGATCGTTTGGCGGATCAGCAAAGAGTCTGCCTTGCTGAAATTACCTTAGCACCTTATGAAAAAATCTTGTCGGGTCTGCAAGGAGCTGGTGAACGTAATTCCGTAAGAGAGGCTATTGAAATAACAGCCGCAGCTCGAATTTTTTTACCAAAAATAAAAGCAGCCAAAGCCTCTTATGAAAAAGACGATCTGCTTCATCAGCTAAAGCATGAAGTAGTCCGGCGAGCACCTAAGTGTGCCTTTTTTGAAAAACATCATCGCATTCCACCTATATCAATCTTGGAGAAACGCTATGCCAGTCATCGCTCAACAATTTAAGCAAGAGCTTATGAATGCACTAAATAAGTATATTGCACAGTTTAATACTAAAAAAACTATGACCTTACAACGCAGTCAAGATGTTGCCTATTTTATCGCTCAATTAGAAACTCATGAAAACAATACGTTAGAGTTATATAAAGCGGTGCAAAAAAAGCATCAAACGATGAAAGTATCTTGGATAGAAGATGTATTTAAGTTGGATTTAAGCGCGTTGCGCAAAGGTATAGGTGTTGTGCTAAAGCAATTTCCTTACTCCGAACTGCTAGATGAGCAAGTGCAAGAGCTTATTAAGACGGGAGGAACTTACGCACTTATTGATCGAGAAAATGAGAATTATAGGAACATGGTTAGCGATCTTAAAGACAGGTTAGAAAAAGCTGAAAATTACGCAAAAGAGCTAGAAATAGAAAATGCTGGCTTAAAAATAAAGCTGCAAGAATTAGAAAAAGTAGTTGCAAAATCCAGTGCAGTTTTAACGGAATCAAAACCAGAAATTGTCATTATTGAGGGTTTGCAAATCGATCTATCTAAGGCGCATAAGAAAATTCAAGAGTTAGAACGGTCAGTTTGTTGTGTACAAGAAGATAACGATAAGTTAAAGAAAAATAATACTCTCTTGGGCGAAAAAAATCTCCAGCTTATTAAAGAAAAAAATGAAGCAAAGCATGAAGTGGATGAGTTAGTTGCTGCTAAAAAATCAGAACAAGTTTCAACTTCTACTTTTTGGGTAAAACCAAGCCATTAATCTTAAGAGAATTACCATATGCGTAATATTATTTCACAATTAGATATTGTGTTGTTTGCTATTTTTGTTCCTATGGTTGTTTATGCTGAATTAATTCCAACAGGAGACAATGCCTTTTATTACAAAATGGGAGGTGGTCAGGGAATTTCTGTGCCAGCTTATGATGGAGCTACTTCAATTCCTTTGCATGTGGATGGAGATATTGGTTTAGGTTACAACTGCGGTGTATTTAATCCTAAGCTGTCAATTACCAATTCCCTGAACGCAGTTAAAGATAGTTTTCAGGATGTAGAACAAGGTGTAGTCGCCAATGCTACTTCAGCAATAACAGAGTTCCCACTTTATGCCTTGTCCAGAGCAGATCCGGATCTTTATAACATGGTTAATAATGCTTTATTAGGCGCGCGTGAAGATTTAAAGCTGTCTACAAAATCGTGCCAGACGATGCAAAGTCAAATCTCCCAGGGTAAAAACCCCTATGCAGACTGGGCGAGTCTCTCCATGGGAAATGATTGGAAATATCATATGGGGACGGCTGGTAATCATTTATCAAATAGTTTTGGTGACTCCGCTTCTGGCGATATTAATCAGGTGTCAGCACAAGTATCACGTGACAATGGAGATAATGGCATCCCCTGGGTACATGGAGCTAGCATAGGTCGTAATGGTGTATACGCAGGTGGTAAAGGTCAGCCAGCAATTAATATTATTCATGATACCAGCGTTGCAGGTTATAACGTGATTTTGCAATCAGGCAGGACTTATGACGATGAAAGCGCGCCTGCCAGAACAGATGCGAATGCGCATCTTGTTGATACATGGTCAAGTCCAAAAGTAGCAGCAGATTGGATTACAGATATTCTTGGCGATGAAAAAATTACGACCTATCTAGGTGGCGATAAGCAATCAGCCCCGGGTGTTGGATTGTTACCTGCTAACCAACGATTAACTAATCAAATATTAGTAAATCTACAAAAATTAGTTTCAGGTCAAACAACAATTACGATAACTACGTTACAGGCTGTATCAGCACCAGGAGTTATGGTTAATACGGCCGTGATACATGCACTTCAGCAAAAAGAACCGGTAACTCAAGCAATACTTCTTAATAAATTAGCGCAAGAAGTTGCTGCTTCAAAATTAATTGATGAAGCATTGCTAGCTAGACAGATATTGCAAGAAGGATCACAAATACCCGCAATTTATAGTAACAATGCTGCGCAAAATTCCATACAGCGGTGTCTGACACGATTAGATCAGGCTATTAACAGTTTATTGTTTAATGTCGATGTACACAAAAAATTGGTTTCAGACACTGTGAGTCAAGTGTTGGAAACAATTCATTCGGAACAGCAAGCAAGTGCTATTGTGCAAACAGGCAAGTTACCAGTGTCTGATATGCAAGAAGGTGCTATCAAAACTAATGGTGAGGAATTAAAACAATGACAGTCACCGGCTATCTTGCTTTATACACAACCCTTTTAGGTTGGCAGCAATATAATAATTTGTGGGGCATTGCATGCGGAACCGGGCTTATCTATTTGCCATTTATTAGCATAGTTCTTTCCACAACCATAGCACCGTTTACATCGATGGGCGCAAAAGATGCCGCGCAAATTGCTGTACGCCGTATGGTGATCCAAATATTCAGTGCCTTTTTCATTATTTTATTTGCGGCGCAGCCAGTTATGGATCTTGATCCGAAGGTATTACATTACGATCCTCTGTGCCAAGATAAGTCAGTGACCCCTGGGCATACTGGAACGACTTATGATAATGCGTTCCCAGTACCAACAGGCGTAAAAGTTCCTCTTCTCTGGTATTTAGTGATGGCTTTTTCTAACGGGGTTACGCATGCAGCCAGTGTTAGCTTGCCTTGTGCGCCAATTAATTATCGTGAACTTCATACTCAGCTTAATACCGCTAAAATTCAAGATCCGCAATTAAAGCAACAAGTTAATGATTTTTATGTGGATTGTTACGTGCCTGCATATTCAGCCTATTTAAGTGGGCAGTTAAGTCCAACACAACAAGCGCAAATTAAAGATTCGCTCGCGAAAAATGGTCAAGACGATATTGGTTGGTTAGGTTCACAAACTCTTTTAAATGTAGGTGGACTCTATGATGCTCACCGAGCACGACATCCTACAGAGGGATTTAACTTTGACTCCACGCGAGATGCAGAAGAAGGACAGGTAAATAATCATTCACAGTGGGGAGGTCCCGATTGTAAAAACTGGTGGTCAGATCCTACTAATGGTTTATCAACTAAGTTAAAGCAAGCGATGCCGCCGAGCTTTTGGGATAGTTTGACTCATCTAGGTGGTGATCAACAACAATTGCAAAATACTGCGATTAAAACTTTATTAAATAATGATTCAGCAAACAATCAATCCTTAACTGATCGAGCGCGAGGTTATGAATCATTAAATGATAATGTCCATGGTGATATTCTGAGTCGTTTCTTTGGTTCAACTTTGGGCATTTATCAAGAAGGGCTGAGCTTTTATCCAAAGATTCATATTCTTATGAATGCTTTACCCGTAATACAAGGATCTTTGTTGTTTGGAGTGTACGCATTTTTAGGTTTGGCAATTCCTTTTTCTCGCTATCGAATTAGTTTTTGCGTAACAGGCGCAGTGGTTTTGTTTTCTCTTATTTTTTGCACATACATTTGGAGCCTGACGCAATGGTTCGATACTTATCTCATTCAGGCGCTTTACCCTAAGTCTGATAGTTTATTAGGCATGGGCGGTATTTTAGGCAGTAGCGATGGTGATCCTAACGAAATGTTGGTCGATATCATCATAGGTGCTCTATACGTAGTATTGCCTCTCTTGTGGATGGCAGTGATGGGGTGGGCAGGTTATCAGGCAGGAATGTCAGTTACAGGACTCTTCGGTGGCATGCTAGCGGGTGGTCAACAAGCTGGAGAAAAAGCAGGCGCTACTATGAAAAACATTGCCACAATTGCAATGAGCTAACTTTAGTTCTCAAACTGTTTTATTGATTCACACACGTCTTAATTTCATTGGTTTAATTATGAAATATCTAAAATGGCTCTTGATATCAAGCGGCGTTGTGCTTTTGCTATGGCTAAGTGTCACCATGCTAAATCACAACGCCCTTTTAGCAATAAGAATGGCTCAGCCTAAAGCTTATCTTTATTTAGGTATTCTACATGCAACGTTCTTGTTTTTAATATTCATTGTTTGGCCGTATTTGATTCGTTTGTTAGGCCAGCTTCGCAAATGGGATCCTGAACATATCAAAATTCTACTTAATGCAAAATTCTGTTTGATATTTCCTCTAGTAGGTATCGAAATTATATTTTGGCTCAATCGTTTATTTTAAACATGGAAATACGTTATGGCTGCTCTATTAACTATCGATGAACTAAAAAATCGTCAACAAGACTTGAATATTTTTGCCATAGAAAGCGGCAAAGAAATATTGGAGAAGGATTTGTATAGAAAATCACTGTATGAGCTTAGATATTTGGTTAGCGTCACAAAAGATAAGTATCAGTCTCAATACATAGAATTATTGCAACGGGCAGCTTTTTTTATGCAACAACTGCCAAGTCTGCTTTATACAGATTATCAAAAACCTTATGGGTTATTTGATCTAAGTCTAAAGCGTGCGATTGCTGCGTTAAAATATCGTCGTGCTTATATGTTACCAAAAGGCTCGAATGCTGAAACCTGTTATCAACAACAAGACATGTGGACACTTTTATTATTTTTTTCTGCATTAATAATTGATTGTTGGCAAACGATGCCATTTTTTAAAATATGTTGTTTTGATGATAGCGGGGTTGAAATAGAAGAATGGAGCCCATTAAAAAATGAAAAGGTTGTCAGTTTTATTGGTTTTAAGGATCTAGAGACTCAAGAAATAGAGCTACGCATCAAAGATGATAAATTAAAATTAATTGATGATTTGTTAACACCTGAAATTAGAAAAATGCTTCGGGCCTACCCTGATTTGGCTAAGGAGTGGAATGCCTTTTTAAGTGGCGATGCTATAGAAAGGAGCACAATACATCAAATATTAGATAGTGTTGAATCCAAATTATTTAAACATACGCAAGTGGCACAAGCCCTTAAAGATAATGGCGAATTAAGTGCAGTGGATTCAAGTGCACAAGAGCTTCTGCCGCTCTCTGTGGAAAGTGCGAATGAAGCTACCGCGAATGCTTTTTTTGCGGAAGAGGATCGGCTTAAAGTTTCTACAGCAGAGCAGTTTGTCAGCTGGATTCGCAAAGGGATAACAACTAAAAAAATAAGTGTTAATACAGCTAAAGGCTTAATCCATCGTACGGAAGAAGGCATATTTCTAAGCATGCCTAGCCTTTGGGATGAATTTATAAAAAATAATAAAACAATTGAGCCAGTCGTTAAAAATGATGACCGTTACTGGCGAGTGTTAATACACCATGAAAAATATTTTGTTTGCGCAAATGAACATGAATTTTATTTTTATTATAACGGCGGCAATTGGAAATCAGCCTACAGCGTATTGGGAGCTGTTTTAAAGCCAGAAGAACTTAATCTTCCCAACGAATTATCAGAAATCAGTTCTCACTTACAGTTTGATAAAACTGCCCAACATGCGGGTTAGGAGTTTAATGATGACAAATAAAGAAAATATAGTGCCTGTAAATAAATTAAAAATTGAAATGGAGTTATTTTTAAAGACGTATAAAGCTCAAAATTGTGTATGGGGGAAAATGCAGGGGTGCTTGGGGTTGTTTCAATTTGCTCGTTATGTCGTGCAAATAAACAATGCTATAAGAGGCGATGATCCTTATGCAGATTGGTTTTTGATCCAAATACAAGATGCTTTAAATGACGGTAGGCGTGTTTTACAACGCTTTGAAAACCGTTACAAAGACGTATTATCGCTAAAGAAAAATCAGCAACGGATTATCGTTTCTCCTGATAAGCCTATTAAGATAAAAGTGCAATTTGTATCGCCTTATAGCTTTATTGCTGCGGATATGTTGGGGGACTATGACCGTGCATTGTCTTTAATGGAAGTGGCAAGATTGACGGGTATTAAACTTGATAAATCTATTGCGGATTTAGAAAGCGAATTAAATAAAACTCTTAAATCGACATTCAATTTACCTAAACAATGGAAGCCCACACAGGTCACACGGATTGATGTGGAGCAAGATACTGAGAAAGCCCAACAAGCACGTAATTTCATGGGGCAGATCCCTGCTAAGATTCTGAATAAAGAGGTGGTCGCACAGTACGCTCCTACCATACGTGGTAAAAAACCAGCGCTGTCAGAGCAGCTTATCACGCCATAAGAATTTTCAAGTCAATGCCTAGTATGACTCAAATAATCTAGGTAAGGCGTAAGGCTCTGTAATCGCGCGTAAGTTGCTTGCAACTTTGAGCTATTTTAAAGGCAGCATTAGGTAACACTTATGTTGTTAATATCGATTTGCTAAAAAAGACTTTAGTCATTTTTAGTTTTTACTTACTGAGCTATCCTTGGGGAAAAACCTTCCCTCTGGGATAGCGTTTTCTCCCACCGATAGTTTTACTATTCTTAATGAGGAGAAAATTATGTCCGACTTTAATAACGTTACTCTCGTTGGCCGCCTAGGTAAAGATCCTGAAGTTTTTCGTCACGGGTCTAAGCCTCCTTTTGCCACAATTCAATTAGCCACGAACAAGTCTTGGAAAAAAGATGGTCAAAAATATTCTAAAACTGAGTGGCATACTGTGATATTCAATCGCAAACTTGCAGAGCTTGCTGAAAAGCATCTTCGTAAAGGAGAACAAGTTCTAGTAAGTGGCGAACTGGCATCACAAAAATGGCTAGACAAAGATGGTAACAAAAAGACATCAACTTATGTGCAAGCTAAGGAACTACGTTTTTTAACTAAAAAAGCACAAGAGTCTGAACCTGATGTAACTGTCGATACAGATGTATGTAGTGAAGAGGAAAACTTTCCTGTCTTCTAAATTTATCTTTATCTGTATTTTACCCCTGGGAAAATTATTCCTAGGGGTTTATTTTTAACTTACTTTAAGGAAATAAGCATGACTATTTACTCTGATCTAGCAATTATTGGGTTTGGTTATTTGCAGGAAGTTGTGATTTTAAACAAACAAATGATCGTGCGAATTCATTGCTCGCCGCAGTCTTCAGAAAAAGATAAGCGAGGTGAGGCGCTTTCATTTAGTTGTATAGTAAATGATCCTGTAATCAAAAATAAATTTCAGTGCTTGGATAATGAGCTTCAAAATGGATCAAGTATCCTTGTTAAGTTTGCAGCAAACTATCTGGAAACTACTGGTTTTCAGAGCTGTGTAACTGAAGATGATCCTGATCATATTTTGAATATTTCTGCCAAATTAACTACCATCAGCGTTATTTATATCGATGGAGTTAAAGATTTATTTCCTGAAGGTGAAAAATCTTTTGGAAAAATAGTAAATTTTTAAACATAATTTATTTAGCAATAAAGTGGGTGTCTTCTAACGAAGGTACCCATTATCTTTAGACCTATTATTTGATTATTTTAAACAATAAAATTATCAAATAAGCAGTTTAATTAGACTTGCTTAGTTTTAATATTTTTCAATCTATAGTAACGAGGTGAAATAATGCATACAGGTACCGTGAAATTTTTTGATATTAAAAAAGGGTTTGGTTTTATCACTCCTGATGGCGGTGGCGATAATCTTTTTGTGCACTTTAATGATATTCAGCAAGAAGGGTTTAAAATTTTAAGAGAAGGTCAGCGAGTTAGCTTTGTATCGAGCAAAGGTCAAAAAGGGATGCAAGCGACTAATGTGCAAGTTGTTGATGTTGAATGATTAATCGCATCAGGGATTTTTTTTATTACCAGGCTGGTTTAATTGATGTTTAATTTGTTTGATTTCTCGTTTTAACTCGGCTTCTAATTCTTTTACTGTGGGTAAATGGAATTGATATTTACTGGTGAATATTTTTTTATTTTTTTCACCCAGTGTATATTTTACCATTCCGTTGCTTTTTTCACTGCAAAGAATTAAGCCAATAGTTGGATTGTCATCTGGAGTAATTATTTCTTGATCGTAATAATTAACGTAAAAAAGCATTTGGCCCAAATCTCCATGAGTTAGCTCATGAGTTTTTATGTCAATAATTATATAGCATTTGAGAACCGTGTGATAAAAAACTAAATCCGTGTAATAATTCTTTCCATCTAGTGTTAAGCGTTTTTGTCTTGCTACAAAAGCAAAACCTTTGCCCAGTTCAAGTAAAAAATGCTGTAAGTTACTGATTAGTGCTTGTTCGAGTTTTGATTCAACTAATTGGTGAGCTTCGGGGATTTCAAGAAATTCTAAAACCACCGGATCTTTAATGGCGTCAATAGGGTTAATAAGTTCTTGTCCTTTCTGGGCTAAGCGCAGAAGTCCCTTTCTGTCTTTGCTTTTTGCTAATCTGTCAAATAGTAGACTACCAATTTGGCGATCAAGTTGACGTGAAGACCAACGATTTTTGCTGGCTTCAATTTCATAAAAAGCTCTGGCGTCTTCACGAGTTATGCGCATTAAGGAACGGTAATGTGTCCAGCCTAAGTTTTGAGTAAATTGAGGGTCTGAAGATTTTCCACGCAGTGCGTGGAAAATTTCATCTTGGTTCTCTTGAGGATACGAAAGATAGAATTTTTTCATATCCGCGAGACTAGAGACGCCATATCCTTTACCAAATTCGCTGGTTAATCGTAACGATAACGACTTGATAAGCTCTTGACCGTATTTTGCTCGTGAAGCCCCATGTTGTTCTTCTTCAACGATATCCCGACCTATTAGCCAATAGGTTTTTACCATTTCGTTATCAATTGTTTGCAAGACATTGCTGCGAGCAATATGTAAATGACCTGATATGCGCTGATATAAAGCGTCTAAATGCTTATCTTTGATGTTGGAGGTAGAAGAAGTATCTTTCTTTTTAAGAGCTTTTTTAGGCATTGCGTACCTCCGCGAGAGGCTGGGGTGAATTAATCTGAAGCATAGCAGAGAGTGTCTTTTCACCCAAGTCATGAGCGGCAGCGATTAAGTCGTTTAATACCCAGAGGTAATCGTAGATTACAGATTTTTCGAAATTAACAAAATCCTCTCCTAATGCCACACTGATAAGTGCTTTAGCTTTAGAAAGGTGTTCGCGTTGTGTTTCTTGGGTGCTAATTTGCAGGTTTATAAAAGATATTAAATCAGTTAGGCTATTTGTAGCCATAGCTTTACTCCTTAGTTTAGTAAAGTTGTGGTCAGTGGCATGTAAGTGTTCAAGCACTTACATGCCACGCTATTACAATAGTACAATATCGCACTATCACGATAGTGTCAATTACGCCTTCCAGATAGTAGTTCTTTATTGTGTTCTAATATCAAATCAATTCCATTGCGGCACAATTCAGCCATGCTGATATTGAGCTCAAAAGAGATGCGTCTTAGCTGCTCCCACATGGGCTTATGGAGCTGGATAACAAGCTTTTTATCATCTGGTAATCCAACAAAAAGCTCAGGTTTATCAGCTTCTGAATGTTTATCTTTTTTATGTGTAGGCATCATAAGCTCCTATAGAGTGATAGGACATATTATAGCGTAATAGCACTATAGTGCGAGCATTAACGATACGTCACTGGTGGAGTGGCGATAGCCATTCCGCAGTGACGTATCGAGATCAGCAAACCAGACCCTTGATCTTACTGATCGCAATCATCATTACTGTCACTTAAACAACGGGACGGTAAGATTCCATTAAAATTCGCAAACCCATAAGCGCACCAACAAGATCATCTTGCCTGCTTTACAGATTTTCCAAAGTCGCCGCTCTACGACTTAAAACAATGGAGTACGACCCACAGGACTCTGTAAGGGTACAAAGGCTCTAAGCCTCGAGTCCACCGATGCAAAACCCAAATGCTTACGGTTTTGCGTTTTATCTCAGCTACTAGCAATAGTAGCTTTCTATCCGATGGAGCAAGTTTAATTAGCTCCGTCATTCGGATGTTGTATTACAGGCATCCTCCCACCTAGTAATAATTCTTTTATTACTTTTGTTACCGCAAGTATCTGTTCAAGCAAGGAGTTTAAGTAAGTTTTTATCTAACCCATAAAAACCATCTTAGTCAGGAGATAACAGATATTGATGTTCTTATTAATCTTTAACACCTAAACCTTCGCCTCTAGCAACGCAAGTTGCAAGTCTTTGACGCCCGGCGCAAAGACTTTGGCGTTAACACTAACCGTTTACAAGCCGTTGTTGGGTGTAAAAGCATTAACTAAAAAACATTAACCACAGGAAAAATAAAATGGCTATTAAGCATGATTTAAGACATTCGATTCGCAATATTTTAACAAGAAACCGCGATGGCTCTTATAATACACAAAGCGATAGACAAGGCTTATTGCGCCACTTTGGCGATACTTTAATTGCATTGGGGTATGGCTTACGTGATATCAAAGGATTAAAAGAAAAGCACATCCGTGCTGTCGTAACACACTGGCAAGAAAAGGGTTTAGCCAATGCCACGCTAAAAAATCGTTTATCTGCGATACGCTATCTTACTGCTAAAATAAATAAACCAAACATTGTTCCATCCAATCAAGAATTAGCAATTGGCAGAAGAAAATACGCACCTCAATTTAACCGCGCACTAAATAACCCTGATTTTAGCGCTATTAAAAATAGTCATATCTACATTTCGCTTCAGCTACAGCGTGTATTTGGCCTTCGCCGCGAAGAGGCGATCAAAATCAAACCTCATGTCGCTGATAAAAGCGATAATCTTGCATTGCTACCGACCTGGTGCAAAGGCGGCCGAGGTAGAAGTATTCCAATTCAAACACAAGAACAACAACATTGGCTAGAAGCTGCCAAACAACTCGTTAGCGCGAGCGAATCGTTAATTCCAAAAGGCAAAAATTATATCCAACATCGGTATATTTACGATAAGGAAATTCAGAAAGCTGGTTTGCGCAATTTACATGGCTTACGTCACGCCTATGCGCAAAGTCAGTATGAAAAACTTACGGGCTGGAAAGCTCCTATTAATGGTGGTCCATCCTCGAAAGAATTAACGGCATCGATGAAAAAAATTGATCATGATGCTCGGATGATTATCTCAGAGCTGATTGGCCATTCGCGTGAACAGGTTACTGTTAATTATCTTGGCCGTTGAAACAGCATGATTGCTTAAAAAATGTACATTATAATACTATTTTTGAGTCACTTTCTTTTGTCGCAGCCGACTATCTTTTATCGAAGCAACGTAACATAATCGAAGGATCATACTTAAATTTTAGCCTGAAAATAAGTACAGCATATGCTCAAAAATAGTTCTGTAACTAAGAGATTTCTCCTTGCACTCCTTAATGCAGGAATTCTACTGCTTATATCATCTAATGCAACGGCAGGAGTTTTATCTTTTCAAGATGCCTGGCAGCGCATTCAACAACAAAACCCAGATTTAACTGCTGAACGCTGGGGCATTGGTGCCAGTGCCGGAAAAGTCGAACAATCACGCTTATTACCAAATCCTACCGCTGGATTAACAGTTGAAAATATCGGCGCCAAAAATCAAAGCCAAGATGGTCAAGAAACTGAATCGACCCTGATGATTAATCAACCAATTTTACTCGGTAATAAATTGAGCAAGCGCATTCAACTGAGTACTTCAGAGTGCCAAGTACAGCAATGGACTTACTCTCTTGCTTATTTTACGTTGTATTCTGAAGCAGGATGGAAGTACATTGATATTCTAGCGGCTCAGCATCAATACCAGACATTGCAAGAATCAACTCGTCTAGCCCAATTAACGATTGACACCATAAAAAAGCGAATGGGCGCTGGGAAATCTTCTCAACTAGAGCTTAAGAGTGCAGAACTCGCTTTTGGTGAACTCCAAGTGCAACTCCAGATTGCAAAAACTCAGATTGTTATAGCACGTTCACAATTAGCAGCCTTATGGAATGGAACAATTACAGAAATCGGGAATCTCCAAGATATAGGCTTATCTCATACTTTATTACCTTTATCAGAACTACTTAGTTTTGTGCCACACAGTCCTTTGTTGCAAGTGGCTCTTGCTCAGTCTCAAGCCGGTTTTAATCAAGTGCAGCTCAGTCGCAGCGAAGCTTTTCCTGATCTAAATATTGGAGCTGGAGTTCGTCACTTCCAACAAACGAATGATAATGCACTTGTTGCACAAGTTTCTGTGCCCATTACAGTATTCGATCGTAATCAAGGCAATATTCATGCGGCTTTCTCGAGTTACGAATCAAAACTAGCGAATCAGCGCGCCAAACAAATTGCTATTACCAATCAAATTTATGTGCTGTACCAAAAAGCTTCGCAAACTGAGGCAGAAATGAAAATGGTACAAATACAATTGATCCCCACTGCTGAATCAGCTTTTGATCTGGCAAAACAAGGATATCTTCAAGGTCGATTTTCTTACCTAGATTTGCTCAATGCTCAACAAAAACTTATCGACGAGCGTCGACGTTATTGGCAAGTGCATGCAACCTACGACAAAACACTTGTAGAACTATATGCCATGTTGGGCCTTACCACACGGGAATTTAAACATGCTTAAAAATTATTGGATTTCATTTTGCTTAATTACTAGTTTGTTTTTTTGTTTTAACCCCACAGGCTGGTGCGCAGAAGAACCCACTCATCAAGAAAAAATTACACAAATCAAATTAGTTCCCGAGGCAATTCAGCAAAACGGAATTCAAACCGATATCGTTACTCCAAAAAATATTGGCGTTCAAATTGATGTTGTAGGAAAAATTACCCCAAACCGCGATACCATGGCATTTATCTATCCGCGCTATGCAGGCATGATCAAAACCCTCACAAAAAGTCTGGGTGAGAAAGTGCAAGCAGATGAAATTTTAGCCACGATTGAAAGTAATGAAAGTTTGCAGACCTACGAATTACGTTCCCCAATAGCTGGAACCATTATCCAAAAACATGCCGCTCAAGGTGAGCAAATCAAAGAAAACCAGCCGATTTATGAAATTGCCAATTTAGATAATGTTTGGGTTGATTTATCGATCTATCGGAAAGATGCGCCCTTTGTTAAAGTCGGACAGCCTGTCACTATTAACGCCAAAGAAAGTCAGTTACAAAGTGTTGGAGTGATCAACTATGTTGCTCCTGTTGGCATTGAAGATAGCCAAACCTTACTTGCTCGCGTGGTTTTACCAAACACCACACAATGTTGGGTTTGCGGTATGTATGTAGATGCAACGATCACGATTCAACAAAAGCAAGCTTCATTAGCAGTAAAGATAGCTGCCATCCAGAAAATTAAAAATAACTCAGTAATATTTATTCAAAATAAAGATTCTTTTATTCCTGTCCCTGTGAAATTGGGGATGAACGACGGGGATTATGTTGAAGTGCTAGAAGGCTTACAGGCTGGGCAACGTTATGTTAGTAAAAATTCTTTTGTTCTCAAAGCAGAATTGGGCAAAAGTGAAATTGAAGACGAAGATTAAAATTTAGCAGGAAATAAAAGGGAATTTTATATGTTATCCCGTATTTTACAGTTTTCATTAAAACAACGTTGGCTTATTTTACTGACGGTCTTGGGCCTAGGTATTTTAGGTATTTATAATTTTACGCAATTACCGATTGATGCTGTACCGGATATTACCAATGTGCAAGTACAAATTAATACACTCGCACCCGGTTTTTCACCTTATGAAGTTGAACAACGCATAACGTTTCCCTTAGAAACTGCCATGAGTGGTCTTCCAACGCTCGATAACACTCGATCCCTTTCTCGATATGGTCTATCGCAAATTACAGTCGTGTTTAAAAATGGCACCAATATTTATTTTGCTCGTCAACTGATAAACGAGCGACTTCAAGAAGTTCGTAATAAATTACCGCCCCATAGTGATCCGATTTTAGGGCCAATTTCTACCGGTTTGGGCGAGATTTTTATGTACACGGTGACAGCATCCCCTAACGCACGAGATAGCAACAATGAGCCTTATACTCCCATCACACTGCGCACAATTCAAGATTGGATTATTAAACCCCAGCTCCGCACAATTCCAGGTGTTGCCGAAGTTAACCCCATTGGTGGTGATGTAAAGCAATACCACGTGATGCCTGACCCGCAAAAATTGATGCGCTATAACTTAAGCCTTGAAGACATTGCAAGTGCTTTGGAAAAAAACAATAACAATGTGGGCGCAGGCTATGTTGAGCGTAATGGTGAGCAATATCTTATTCGAGTACCCGGACAAGTTTATTCTATCCCCGATATTGAACGAATTGTGGTTGCTACACATAACGGTGTTCCTATTCGAATCCATGATGTAGCAACCATTGCGACCGGTGGAGAATTGCGTACCGGTTCTGCTACTGTAAACGGTCAAGAGACGGTTCTTGGAACCGTTTTTATGCTAATGGGTGAAAACAGTCGTACCGTGGCAAACCATGCCGCAGCAAAATTACTAGAAATTAATAAGACCCTACCCCCCGGCGTTAAAGCTACCGCTGTTTATGATCGAACGACTCTTGTTAATGCGACTATTAAGACCGTGCGCAATAATCTTTTAGAGGGCGCCTTTCTGGTTTGTATTATTTTATTTTTGTTTTTGGGCAACATCCGCGCTGCTTTAATCACCGCTGCTGTGATTCCTTTGGCGATGCTTTTTACTGTCACCGGCATGGTCGACCAAAAAATTAGCGCCAACCTTATGAGTTTAGGTGCGCTCGATTTTGGTCTTATTGTAGATGGGGCTGTCATTATCGTTGAGAATTGTGTCAAAAAATTTGCAGAAAAACAGCAAGAATTGCAACGCCAATTAAACACAGAAGAACATTTAGCCCTCACATTTTCAGCAGCACAAGAAGTAATTAAGCCTAGTATCTTTGGTGTATTTATCATCACTATTGTTTATCTGCCCATACTTACGCTTACTGGCGTAGAAGGAAAGATGTTTTTGCCGATGGCACAAACTGTGATTTTAGCATTGTTATCAGCCATGATTTTATCACTCACTTTTGTTCCTGCTGCGGTAGCTATTTTCTTGAAAGGTCATTTTTCTGAACTGCAAAATCGATTAATGCAAGTTATTACTAATTTTTACACACCTTTATTAGAAACATGCTTTCAATATCGTCGTAATGTCATGATCGGCGCCGCGGTGTTAGTAGTAGCCAGTATTGCGTTAGCATTTTCGATGGGAACTGAATTTGTGCCAAGTTTAGATGAAGGCGATATTGCCTTACATGCAATGCGTATACCTGGAACCAGTTTAACTCAAGCAACGACAATGCAAAATTTAGTCGAAAATAAATTGAAAACATTCCCAGAAGTAACACAAGTGTTTTCTAAAATAGGTACCGCTGAAATTGCAACTGATCCTATGCCGCCCAACGTTGCTGATACTTTCGTTATGTTAAAGCCTCGTAAAGAATGGCCTGATCCGCATAAATCAAAAAGCGAATTGATTCATGAAATGGAAGAAGCGCTGGCACAATTACCAGGAAATAACTACGAATTTACGCAACCCATTCAAATGCGTTTTAACGAGCTGATTTCAGGGGTACGTAGCGATGTAGCCATTAAAATATTTGGCGACAACATGGATGATTTGCTGACTACTGCACAACACATCAGTACTGTTATTCATAAAATCCCAGGGGCAGCTGATGTTAAAGTTGAACAAGTCAGTGGGCTCCCACTAATTACCATTGACATAGATCGTAAGTCTCTAGCTCGATATGGTTTGCAAATGGAAACTGTACAGCAAGCACTTTCATTATCCTTAAGTGGTCAAAAAACCGGTGAGATTTTTGAAGGGGATAAACGTTTTGATTTGGTAGTTCGTTTGCCAGAAAACTTAAGAACTGATCCAGATGTTTTACACAAAATATTTATTCCGCTACCGCTTGCAGCCGATAATATGCGGCATTTTATTCCCTTAAGTGAAGTCGCCACAATAAAAGTTTCCGAAGGCCCAAATCAAATTAGTCGAGAAAATGGTAAACGTCGTGTTGTAGTAACCGCCAATGTACGCGATCGTGATTTAGGTTCGTTCATTGCAGAAGCTAAAGATAAAATTCAGCAGAATGTGAAAGTCCCGAGTGGTTATTGGGTAACGTGGGGCGGCCAGTTTGAGCAACTTGAATCAGCATCAAAACGTTTGGCTATTGTAGTGCCCATTACGTTGATTTTGATTTTTGTCTTACTCTTTATGTCTCTGGGGAATGTAACAGATACGCTATTGGTTTCAACAGGTGTGCCTTTAGCACTCACGGGCGGGGTTTTTGCTTTATGGATTCGTGGCATTCCATTGTCTATTTCGGCTGGCGTCGGTTTTATTGCTCTGTCAGGTGTAGCTGTTTTAAATGGATTAGTAATGATTTCATTTTTCAATGCTTTGCGTAAACAACAAATCCCTCTAAAGGATGCAGTTTTTCAAGGATCTTTATCTCGATTAAGGCCGGTATTAATGACCGCACTAGTTGCTTCATTGGGCTTTGTTCCCATGGCAATAGCAACCGGCACTGGTGCTGAAGTACAGCGACCGTTAGCTACCGTTGTTATCGGTGGGATTCTGTCTTCAACGTTTCTAACTTTATTAGTATTGCCTGGGATGTATTATGCGTTGCACTCATGGAATCCAAATGAAAATATGATTCGCCAAAATTTAAACAAGCTATGTCTTAAGCTAAAATTACTCCTAATCAGGAAAAGTACCTAGTTTTCTTGATTAGACTGAAGGACAAAATATGCCCACTAAGATGACTCTCCCAGAAGATAAAGTAACAAAGAAGGATTGGGTTATGATTGGTCTTTCCGGCTGTTTAGCGGCAGCCGCAGAAATTTCTACATTTACAATACATAATGAAATCTCACCGTTGGTAATAGCATTTGCAATAATCTCTATGCTTCTCGGTGGACATCAGGTTTTTCTCAAAGGATTGCGTGCCATTCGCTATTTGACTCTAAACATGAATTTCTTGATGAGTATTGCGATTGTGGGGGCTATAGGAATTGGAGCATGGCCAGAGGCGGCGATGGTAACTTTCCTTTTTGCTTTAGCAGAGTTAATTGAAGTTTATTCTTTAGACAAAGCACAGCGGGCTATTCGTAGCCTTTTAGAAATTGCTCCCGATTCCGCCACCGTTCAAGAAGAAGGTGGTTGGCGTACAAAGGCTGTCGCAAAAATTACCATTGATTCGATTGTGTGGGTTAAACCTGGGGAACGTATACCACTTGATGGCATTCTTATAAAAGGACAGTCAACTGTAAATCAAGCTCCTATTACAGGAGAATCGATGCCCGTGAAAAAGGAAATAGGAGATTCCGTATTTGCAGGCACTTTAAATGAACGAGGATCGTTTGAATTCAAAGTTACTGTAAATCCGGGGGACACATTACTTGCCAAAATTATCCGCACTGTTCAGCAAGCTCAAGCCGAACGTGCGCCAGCAGAACGCTTTGTTGATCAGTTTGCAAAATATTATACCCCTGCTATGGTTATTTTGGCGGTGTTAATTGCCACAATTCCCCCGCTGGTTTTTAACGGTGCTTTTATTCCTTGGTTTTATAAAGCGCTTGTCTTACTAGTCATTGCATGTCCTTGCGCTTTAGTGATTTCAACGCCTGTGACAATAGTCAGTGGCCTTACTGTCGCAGCACGACAAGGCGTATTAATCAAAGGCGGGGCATATTTAGAAATAGGACATAAATTAAAAGCGATTGCTTTTGATAAAACAGGTACGCTGACTTACGGGAAACCAGTCATTACTAACATCATTTCTTTATCTAATCTTTCAGAAAACCAAGCACTGCAATTAGCTGCCAGCTTGGATGCATATTCTGAACACCCCATTGCAGAAGCTATTGTTACTCAATATCGAAAAAGTAATCCAGAAAATGCACTGTTATCAGTTAACAATTTTGAAGCCATTCCAGGGCGTGGGGTGATTGGTTACATCGATGGACAGGCTTATTTTTTAGGCAATCATCAATTTGCAGAAGAAAAAAAAATTTGTAATTTAGAAGTGGAAAAAATACTCGAAAAACTTGAACTGGAAGGAAAAACAACAATAGTATTAGGAGTTAAACATCAAGTGCTAGCAGTTCTTGCAGTGGCAGATACGATCCGCAAGACCAGTTTTTCTGCTATTCAAGCACTACATCAACTAGGTATCACCACCGTAATGGTTACCGGTGATAATTCAACTACTGCACATGCCATTGCAAAAATATCTGGAATCGATGAAGTCAAAGCTAATTTGTTACCTCAAGATAAAATTAAAATTATTGAGGGACTTCTTACAAAACATGGAATCGTTGGAATGGTAGGCGATGGAATCAATGATGCCCCGGCCTTGGCAAAGGCTTCCATTGGTTTTGCCATGGGACATACAGGCACCGATGTTGCTTTAGAAACAGCAGATGTTGCGCTTATGGAAGATAATTTGAATAAATTGCCATTCTTCGTGATCTTAAGTCGCCGCACTTGGCGCAAGTTAATCGAAAATATAACTTTGTCAATTGGAATTAAAGGTGTGTTTTTTATTTTAGCACTATTAGGTTTTGCGAGCCTATGGATGGCGGTGTTTGCGGATATGGGTGCAAGCTTAATCGTTGTATTTAACGGATTAAGGTTATTACGGTATCAATGGAAATCGTAACGAAAAAAAGATGGAGAAGCTTTATGGCATTGACTGAGAAAATGTCGACTGCGCAGACTTCGTCCCTTATCGCCATATTATTAATAAATATGCTTTTGATGTTTTTTGCAACAATCCCGCAAAAAGATAATGTTCATAGCTAATTAGGTTATTAGTCTCATAAAGCATTACTTCGCTTCTTCAATCATAGCTATGATAGCAACTTCTACTTCTTTAGCGGTTTTTTCCAGTTTTGGAGAATCAGAGAGAAACTTCAGCATAACAGTAGGGCGTATCATACCGATTTTGGTTTTTCCCTTCTCAGAATAAACGGAAACACGACATGGCAGCGCCAAGTTCAGGTCCATATCTTCCATCAACACATCTTTGGCATTCTGTGGATTACATATTTCAAGAATTTGACAGGCATTAGCAAAGTCCACACCTTTCTTTTTTAGTGTTTCTTGAAGATTGTGGATATGCAGCACACCGAATTTATACCGTAATACTGCTGCTTGTAAATCAGTCACTACTTGTTCTACAGATTTCGATGTTTCTACGATATATTTCATAAAAACTCCTTATGTTTATAGTAGATAACTACTATATCATATTATACGATTGATTGATTAGAACGGTCAGATCATTTTGACTATAATTTACGATAAATGATAACGATGGTATTGTTGTGCCGTCAGCATCAGAAGGATATATCATGGTGGCTCAAATAGCCTTGCAAATCTTATAATGCAGTTTAATTTGTGATGTGCCAGATTTGCACCAGATGAAAGTAGATTATCAGCCTATCAGAGTAGCTGAAAGTCGATTATGAGGGTTGCAAAACAAAGTATTGATTTTAAAGGGTTTATTAAAAAGCCCAAGTTGTTTTGTAATCAGTAGATTCCCAGTTCAAATCCGGGTGCCAGCACCAATAAAATCAAGGGTTTACAGCACCTTTTCAAAGTTTCGAAAAATAGCCTTACGCGACTCTCATAACATATTTAGAAAAGTAAAGCACTCAAAAACCCCTACGACTATCGACAACAAGAATGCTTCACCGATCACACCTCCCCTTCTGTATTATCTTGATCGTCTTTAGATTTAGAAATGAGCCCACAAGTTATTATTATTTAACCTTCGTCAACAATCCACCAGTCTCAGCAGTATGGATAGCAAAATTTCGAGTCATTTGTTCCATGGGAAGAATAAATTTTTCATTTAACCCGTTTTACTAAATTCTCTCTTTAGTTTACTCGTTCTGCATATCAGTTTGCCACCGCCAAATAACATAGATCGCAGGAATGACTATCAATGTTAACACTAATGCTGAAAACACACCGCCAACCATCGGGGCTGCTAATCGCTTCATCACATCCGCCCCAATACCTGTAGCCCACATGACGGGCAATAACCCTAAAATATTGGCAAGCCCTGCCATCATCATTGGACGAATGCGTGAAACTGCGCATTGATGTACTGTCTGAATCAAATCAGGCAAGGTTTTCATCAATCCTTTTTCTTTTTGTTTTTTGTAATCAGTATTAAGATAAGCAAGCATGACCGCGCTAGTTTCAGCAGCGACCCCAGCTAATGCAATAAACCCTACCCATACCGCTACACTCATGTTGTATCCCAATAAAAGCAATAACCAAAATCCACCGACCAATGCAAAGGGAACTCCTAGCATCACCATAAGTGTTTGAGCTATTGAACGAAACGTAAAATAAAATAAAATAAAAATAATACCTAAAGTTAATGGTACGAATATTTTAAGTCTCTCATAAACGCGCTGCATAAATTCATATTGACCAGACCAGGCTATTGTATATCCAGGTGGTAGTTTAACTTTTGCTTGCACCTCTTTTTTTAATTCATCAACGTAGCCACCTAGGTCACGACCACTGATGTCAATAAAAACATAACCAGCTAACATACCATTTTCGTCCCGAATCATGGCCGGCCCTGTGCGAAATTTCAATGTTACTAATTGCGCTATTGGCACTTGTACTCCACTGGGTGTTTTCACGAGAATACGCTGTAGTTTCTCAGGATCATCGCGTAATTCACGTAAATAGCGCACGTTAATTGGATAACGTTCACGCCCCTCAATAGTTGTTGCCACATTTTCACCACCAATTGCAGACTCGACTATTCTATTGATATCCATCACCGTTAATCCGTAACGAGCAATCTGATCTCGATTAATTTGAAAATCAAGAAAATACCCTCCTGCCACGCGTTCTGCATAAGTTGTTCTGGTCCCTGTAACTTGTTTAGAAACCATTTCAATTTCTTTGCCAATCTCTTCAATTTTCTTGAGATCAGGACCAAAAATTTTAATCCCAAGAGGCGTACGAACACCCGTTGTTAACATATCATTACGGGCTTTTATTGGCATAGTCCACGCATTACTTACGCCTGGGAATTGTAGTGCTTTGTCCATCTCATTTACTAAACCTTCATAAGTCATGCCTTTGCGCCAAAATTCTTTTGGCTTAAGCTCAACAATTACTTCCATCATGTTAAAAGGAGACGGATCTGTTGATGTTTCCGCACGACCTGTTTTACCAAAGACATAAGCAACTTCAGGAAAAGCTTTCAGTTTTTGATCCATTTTTTGTAACAAGGCAGATGCCTGTGTCACTGAAATTCCAGGGAGCGTGGTTGGCATATAAAAAATTGTGCCTTCATATAAGGGTGGCATGAACTCAGAACCAATTATTTTATAAAGTGGAATAATGCTTAGTGCGAGAATAACCGAGACAGTTACCACCATTTTTCGATGGATTAAAGCGACTCGTAAAATGGGAGCATACATTTTTTGTAGAAAAAATGTGATTGGGTGTTTTTTCTCGGGAATAATTCGCCCTTTTACCAGTAGAGGTAATAACATAGGAATTAGAGTGATTGCTAATAATGCACTCATGAAAATCGCTAAGTTTTTTGTGTATGCGAGGGGCGAAAATAATCTTCCTTCTTGTGCCTCAAGTGTAAAAACCGGCATAAAAGAAATTGCAATGACGACTAACGATGCAAAAATTGCTGGTCCAACTTCTTTCGCTGAATCAATCAAAACTTTTGTTCGATCGCCTATACCGCCAGTGCTTTCCCAATCAGCTAATCGCTTATGCGCGTTATCTACCATGATAATAGCTGCATCGACCATATCTCCGACTGCCACAATAATACCGCCGATAGACATAATATTAAGCCCGATATTAAAGTAATATATTGGAATAAATGAAATTAGAATAGCTATCGGTAAGGTAATAATGGGAATTAATGCAGAGCGAAAATGCCATAAAAAAATAATAATCAGTAGACCTACTGCGATAAGCTCTTCAACAAGATTCCAATTGGCTGTGTCAATTGCCTCTTTAATTAAATTGCTACGATCATAAACATTTACAATTTTTATTCCTTGTGGGATAGAGGGCGCAATTTCTTTGAGCTTAGCTTTTACTTGCGCTAAAACTTGAAGCACATCTTCGCCAAAGCGCATGATGACAATACCACCGACTGTTTCACCAGTTCCATTTAGATCAACAACGCCGCGGCGCATGTCAGAACCAATCTGTACAGTGGCTACATCTCGCAATAAGATGGGTGTTCCTTTGGCATTGATGCCGACGGCAATCTTTTCTAAATCATCCGTTGAAGTAATATATCCTCGTCCACGAACCATATACTCTATTCCTGTGAACTCTACGACTCGACCACCAGAATCGTTATTGCTCATACGAATTTTTTCTATGATTTCAGGGATTGAAAGGTTGTAAGCTAGCACTTTGACTGGATCTAAATTGACTTGATATTGCTTAACAAAGCCGCCTACACTGGCAACTTCTGATACTCCTGGAACACTTCGCAGCCAATAACGCAGATACCAATCTTGGAACGTACGTAAATCAGCTAAGTTGTGTTTTCCCGTTTCATCTACTAAAGCGTATTGATAAATCCATCCAACGGGTGTCGCATCAGGTCCTAATTGTGGAGTAACGCCATCTGGTAATTTTCCGGCAAGTTGATTGAGGTATTCGAGTACTCGACTTCTCGCCCAATAAATATTGGTACCATCTTTAAAAATGATATACACATATGAAAAACCAAAATCAGAAAACCCGCGCACTGCCACAACATTTGGCGTTGATAAAAGCGCAGTGACGATTGGATAAGTAACCTGATCTTCCATCAAATCGGGAGATCGTCCCATCCAAGTGGTGTAAACAATTACTTGGGTGTCAGAAATATCAGGCAGTGCATCCATGCGGGTATTTTTAAAAGACCACCAACCCATCAAAGATAAACCGACCACAAATAGTAAGACGATAAATCGGTTACGCGCGCTGAATTCAATTATCTTTTCAATCATAAAATCCCTTTAATGCTGCATGCCGCCCATGGCTGCTTTCAGCTGGCTTTCTGAATCAATCAAGAAATTTGCCGATGTGATAACTTGATCCCCTTCATTTATACCTTGGGCAACCTCAGTTAGATTCCCCGCATTTGCGCCAAGTTTAACATCGCGCCATTCAATTTTACCCGCACCATGATAGATAAATATAACCGCACGTTCACCTGTCAATAAAATCGCATCTTTTGGAACTACAAGACGTTTTCCTAGTGGTATTTTTAATTCTAGATTGACATACATCCCAGGTTTTAATTGACCCTTTTGATTGTTTATTTCAAATCGCACTTTAACTGTACGCGTTTGTTCATCAACAGTGGGGTAAATAAAATCAAGCCTTGCTTTGAATATTTCATTGGGTAAATAGGTCAGAGTTATATCCGACGTTTGCCCAACTCGAATATATGGCAATTCATATTCATAAATATCTCCAACAATCCATAAATGGGATAAATCGGCGATCGTATAAAGTTCATTTCCTGGTTCAATACGCATCCCTGTAAGAGCTGTTTTATTTATTACAGTTCCTTGAATCGGAGAATAAATCGTAATCGTTTTAGATATTTTTTCTGTTTTGAGCAAGTTTTGAATAGCTTTTTCAGAAACGCCCCAAAACAATAGTCTTTGATTTGCTGCTTGAAACGCACCTTGTGCACCTATTGCCGCCTGTGGTGTAGTGTTTTTTCTTAAGATTCTTTGTGCTTGTAAAGCCAGAAGATATTCTTGTTGGGTTGCTACTAACTCAGGACTATAAACGGTAAATAGGGGAGCTCCTTCTTTGACATTTTCTCCCGTGAAATTCACATATAACTTTTCAATCCAACCATCAAATTTGACGTGAATATGCGCCAAACTTCTTTCATCAGCCTCAATGCGACCTACTGTATGGATAGTTTTTTCCATCAGTTGAATACGTGCAGGGCTATAAGTTATGCCAATAGATTGCAAACGTGCGGGATCAATAGTAATCAAATTCTGTGGGGCAGGATTTTTCATGTCCATTGTAGAGTGGTTTTCATGTGCACTTTGCGAATATGCTGCATGAGAAATACCCAGCAAGTAAGCTAACACTACAAGTTGTTTTAACACGGTAAACTTATTTAGTTTCATAAAGTAACCCCTGTGATTTTTTCTAGCTGAGCTACCGCTTTTTCATGTTTGACAATCTCATTTTGTAGTTCTAACTCATTCTCTTGCAGCGTCAATAAACTATTTAGCAGGGTTAAAAAATCCACTTTTCCTACCCCGTAGTTTGCTAGTGCAGATGAAAATGTTAATGTGGCCTGAGGAATAATCGTATGCTGAATCAATTGAATTAATTGGGATGAACGCTGTGCTAGTAAAAACGCGTTTTTTACTTGGAATAAAAGATCGCGATGTATACTGTAAAAATCTTCGACATCAACATTATAGCGTGCAAGCGATTCGCGCACTTCATTATTTTGTTTGCTAGCGAAATAAAGTGGGACCGTCGCACTCAGCAGCACTTGATAACCTTGTGTTTTCATTTCAGTATCACGCAGCTTCCCGGCTTCTATTTCAACATCAGGAAAATAATCCATTTTGCTTAATTTAATTGCCTGATTACCCTTTTCTACGTTTTTTTGTTGTGCCCATAATAAGGGGGCTTGGCGTTCAACGAGACAATAAAAGTGGGTTAAATCAATACTTAAAGGCGTGATGCACAATAGCGAGGGTGTTGTTATCGAAATATCCAGTGGACGATTTAAAAGACGGTTTATATTTGCCTGAAGAGAATCACGTTCCTGCTCCAACATTACCAGCCGCATGAGAATGCGTGAGATCTCAGTTTGTGCACGAAAAACATCTTGCTGTGGAGCTCTCCCAACACTGTAATTTGTTTCAGCACTTTTGGCCATTTTTTCAAGCAGTATTTGGTTTTTTTGAAAGATAGCAATCGATTTATTTACAAAATACAACTCATAATACATACGTTTTAATTGTGCGTTGACCATTAAGCACGTCGCACAATATTCTGCTTTCATCCGTTTTGTATCTAAGGCAGCCATCTTACCGCGAGTCATTAGCTTTCCTGGATATGGGACCTCTTGGCTAACGCCATACATTTGTTCTCGCCGTGGATCAACATCCATTGGATCGTTGCCGGACATTTTTATATAGCCAAATTCAATCTTTGGATCCGGCAATGATTGTGATTGCGGTATTACATATTTTTCTGCAAGCCATCGGTTGCGTGCCGCAATGATCTGTGGGTTGTTTTGCATAGCTTCTTGTATTAATTGGGACAAGCTTGCAGGGGTTTCAGCAGCATTCGCTACTGAAACAATAGATGAAAAAAATAATAAAATTACTGTTCCCGCCCAAAGAAAGAATTTATTTAAATTAAAATATTTCATTGGGTTTTTTCCATAACTTATAAATCTCCAATATAATTAATGGCAGCATACCTAATCCTATCCAAACGAAACAATCTGTTACCGAAACAGGGTTCACCCCAAACAACTTTTGTAACACTGGGACATGATGGATCAATAACTGAAGTGAAAAACTGATGCTTACAATAAGAAATAATCGGATATTTGAAAATATTCCTATTTGCCAAATAGGTTTTGTATAACTTCGTGCACCAAATGCTCGTAACAACTCTGCTGTAACTAATACAGAAAAAGCGGCATCTCGAGCTTGTATCAAATCGTTTTTACCCAAATATTCATAGGCAAAAATACTAAGTGTAACTATTGATGTCAAAAGCCCAACAAAAGCGACGTGTTTGAAAAAAATTTTATCCATAAAAGGTTTTTGGGGGTCTCTTGGAGGTCGCTTAAGGATTCCTGGTTCTGACATGTCAGTCGCTAATGCAATAGCAGGCAAACCATCCGTGATTAAGTTAATCCATAATAATTGAATAGGTAATAAGGGGAGTGGCCACCCAATTAAAAGTGCCACAAAAACCACTATCAATTCTCCTGTATTTCCTGCCAATAAATAAGCTAACGTTTTAGAAATGTTATCATAAATGGTACGCCCTTCCTCGATGCCAGCTACAATTGAAGTGAAGTTATTATCCATTATGATGATGTCAGCCGCTTCTTTTGTGACTGCAGTACCTGTTCTTCCCATAGCAATTCCAATTGATGCTTCTTTTAAAGCTGGCGCATCATTAACCCCATCACCTGTCATCGCAACCACAGCCTGGTGAGTTTTCCAGGCGCGAACAATCTTTAATTTATGTTCTGCAGTAACACGAGCATAGACAGTAATTTGTTTTACGCGTTCTACAAATTCTTCATCTGATATTTTCTCAAGTTCACTTCCAGTAATTAATTGATCCCATGGATTTAAAATGCCCAGTTCTTGTGCGATAGCTCTTGCCGTATTGGGATGATCCCCAGTAATCATCACGGGCTTAATTCCAGCTATTTTGCAACGTTCAACAGATTCTTTTGCATTAATATGAGGGGGGTCCTGTAACCCAATTAATCCTAATAATACAAAATCGTTTTCAATGTCATCACGTACTTCAACAATTGATGGGCTTGTTAATAATCGTTCTGCAAATGCCAATACACGCAATGCTTCACTTGCCATCAGTTCATAAGATTGCTGCACACGAGCACGATCGTCATCTGAAATTTTTCTTATTCCATCACGCAGTAATATATGAGTGCATCGATCTAAAATGACCTCTGGTGCTCCTTTAATAAAAGCATGAAATTGATTTGATTCGCGACAAATGACAGTCATGCGTTTTCGTTCGGAATTAAATGATAATTCCTTTACCCGCGGATAGGCTTTTTCTAACTCATTTCGCCAAACTCCGCCTTTGGCAGCTGCGACCAATAAGGCAATTTCAGTCGGATCCCCAACGGTTGATAATTGATGATCGTGTAATGCAACTTCTGCATTGTTACAAATAGTTGCTGCATGCAACACTGATAATAATAAATGGTCTTCGGAAACTGCGATATTTTGGTTTTGACGAACAAAATAACCTGATAAGTTATAACCTTCACCATGAATGGTATAAACATGTTCATTGGTAATGAGTTTGCGAGCAGTCATTTCCCCGACTGTTAGCGTGCCCGTTTTATCGGTACAGATAACTTGCAAACAACCCATTGTTTCCACAGCAGATAAACGTCTAACTAAAACGGCTCGCCGCACCATTCGTTGTACACCTAATGCCAATGCAACTGTTACAACAGCAGGTAACCCTTCAGGTATAGCAGCAACGGCCAAGCTGATCGAACTCATAAATAATTGAAAAAGAGGAATACTTCTAAGTAATCCTAATAGGAAAACTAGACCAATGATGATAAAACAAATCCACAATAAACGACGACCAACTTGATCCAGTCTTTTTTGCAGGGGTGTTTCCGCACGGGATGCTTCTTCAAGCAAATGAGCAATACGTCCCATTTCGGTTTTCATTCCTGTAGCAACGACAATTGCCCGTCCTGTACCATTAGCAACCGCAGTCCCCATAAAAACCATGTTTTTTCTATCTGCTAAAGGTGTTTGCACTAAACAGGATTGAGTGTTTTTCTCAACGGGTAAAGATTCGCCCGTCAGTGATGCATCATTGGTTTTCAGCGATGAAACTTCAAAAAGACGTGCATCTGCAGCAATCAAATCACCACTTTTCAGTAAAAGAACATCACCAGGAACAATGTCAGATGCTAGAATTATTACCGCGTGACCGTCACGTAATACAGTTGCTTTTGGCGCAGCCATTTGTTGCAACGCTAAAATAGCGCGATCCGCCCGATATTCTAAAAAAAATCCAATAATGGCATTTAGAATTACAATGGTAAGAATTACAATCGCATCAATTTTTTCATTCAATGCAAATGAGATAACGACTGCACTTAATAGCACCAAGATCACTAAGCTACTTAGCTGATTAAGAAAAATTTTGAAAGGGGATATTTTTTTCTGCTTAATTAATAGATTGGGGCCTACTTCCTTTAGTAAATGTTGTGATTTTTCCGCGGTTAACCCATAAGACAAATCGATTTTAAAACTATCAGCGATGTTCTGCGGAGTTTTGGTGTACCACAAATCAGCCATTTAAAAGACCACCGTCGATATTTCAAATTTCTCACTGATTTGTATTCCATACATGGATTCGATGGCCATAGCCCTTCCTTAGCAGAATTTTCCACAAAATTACCTAGCAACATTATTACTTTATGTTACCTTAATTTGAGGCCAATTTCAGTATGGTAATAATTAACATACTCATGTCACAGTTCCTTGGGTTATTGGAAAATAGTTCCAAGGGGTGTGCGGAAGCCCGGAGGTTAACCTACAATATCATTTCCCATCTAATACTGTATAAACTTTTTATGCTATTCTTAGATCCTCAGAATTAATTTCGATGCTATGCAATTAATACTAATTAAGCTAAGGGAGTGGCATCTATGCAATTGTCTTTTCTAGGCGCGACCCAAACAGTTACCGGGTCAAAATACTTATTAACATTAGGATCAAAGAAAATCTTAGTTGATTGTGGTCTTTTTCAAGGCTACAAAGAGCTACGATTGCGCAACTGGCATAAGTTACCTATTGATCCCCGTCAGATTGATGCTGTGATTTTAACCCACGCCCATATTGACCATAGTGGGTATTTACCCTTGCTCGTAAAAAATGGGTTTTCGGGACCGATTTACTCCACTTCAGGAACGCGGGATCTGTGCGCGATTCTTTTGCCTGATAGTGGGCATCTACAGGAGGAAGATGCAAAATTTGCGAATAAACATGGCTTCTCAAAACATAAACCTGCATTACCGCTTTATACTCAGGAAGATGCTCAAAAAGTTCTAAATCAGTTTATTACGGTGGGTTTTGATAAACCTTACCCGATTACTGAAGGTTGTAAGATAAATTTTGCAAAAGCGGGTCATATTCTGGGTTCGTCTTTGGTAAAAATCACCTACCAAGACACTTCCATTGTATTTACAGGGGACATCGGTCGTTTGCAGGATCCTGTGATGCGAGCACCCGCTGTTATTCAATCTACTGATTATTTAGTTATCGAATCGACTTATGGAAATCGTTTGCATAGTACTGAACCCGCAGAAGAACAGTTAGCTCGAATTATTAATCAAACCGCTAAACGAGGTGGCACTGTCGTTATTCCAGCATTTGCTGTAGGGCGAGCGCAATCGCTGCTTTATTATATTTCCAATCTGAAAAACTTAAAAGCCATTCCTAATCTTCCTGTATTTTTAGACAGTCCCATGGCAATAAACGCTACCAGTTTACTTTGTAGTCACATGGATGAGCTTCGATTATCGCAAGAGGTTTGCGACCGATTGTGTAAGGTAGCTACCTATACCAACACACCCGAACAATCAAAAGAAATTGATAATCATCATTTCCCTATCATCATTATTTCGGCCAGTGGCATGGCGACAGGTGGGCGCATTCTGCACCATTTAAAAGCTTTTGCATCTGATCACCGCAATACCATTTTATTCACTGGATTTCAGGCAGCTGGGACACGTGGTAGGCGAATGGTAGAGGGTGAAAAAGAAATTAAAATCCACGGCCAGATGATTCCTATTCGTGCCCACGTTGAATCCATGAGTAATACTTCTGCACATGCTGATTATCAAGAAATATTGGAGTGGCTCACGCATTTTAATAAACCCCCACGGAAAGTTTTTATTACCCATGGCGAACCAGAAGCTGCAAATCATTTAAAAACCAAAATAGAAGAAAAGTTTGGTTGGGATTGTATCGTACCCAACTATCTACAATCTGAGCTATTGTAATGATGGATACAAAAAATTCCTTGCGCTTAAAACGAGTCGGTATAAATACCTATAAAGAAGCAGTTGTCTACATGCGCAAAGATTGTCATATTTGTCGCTCTGAGGGTTTTGAAGCACAAGCGCGGATCAATATAACATTAGGCAATCATTCGATTATTGCAACACTCAACACCATCGATTCAGATCTCTTACATCATGATGAGGCAAGTTTGTCTAACTATGCTTGGGATATTTTACAAGCAAAAGAAGGAGATCAAATCTATCTTTCTCATCCAAAACCTCTTACTTCATTAAGTTACATACGTGCCAAAATTTATGGCAAAGAACTAAAAAAAGAGGAGATAACTGGTATTGTAAACGATGTGACAGCAGGCAATCTTTCTGATATTCACATCGCAGCATTTTTGACAGCATGTGCGGGTGGACATTTAAATAAAAATGAAATTCTAAATTTAACAAAAGCAATGATTGAAGTAGGCGATCGTTTGACTTGGTCCTCACAATTTGTGGTCGATAAGCATTGCATTGGGGGACTCCCTGGAAATCGGACTAGTCTTATTATTGTCCCTATCGTAACTGCATTTGGTTTAACCATGCCAAAAACTTCTTCGCGCGCTATTACCTCACCCGCAGGAACAGCAGACACGATGGAAGTTTTAGCTCCCGTTGATCTCGATGTCACTAAAATGCGAAAAGTGGTAGAGCAAGAGAATGGCTGTATCGTGTGGGGTGGAGCTGCTGCATTAAGCCCTGCCGATGATATTTTGATTCGAGTTGAACGCGCCATTGATTTAGATAGCGAAGGCCAACTAGTCGCATCGATTCTATCTAAAAAAATTGCTTCGGGTGCAACCCATATTGTGATTGATCTTCCAGTGGGCCCCACTGCGAAAATAAGAACGCAACAAATGGCGGATTTGTTAAAAGATTATTTTGAGTCCATTGGTAGTGAGCTAGGGGTTGGGATAAGAACGGTTGCCACTGATGGGTTGCAACCCGTAGGCCGTGGCATTGGACCTGCTTTAGAAGCTAAAGATGTTTTAGCGGTATTGCAAAATGAGAAAAATGCCCCACAAGACTTGCGTGAACGTGCATTAAGCCTAGCAGGTCAAGTCATTGAATTTTCTGCAGATGTAATGCCTGGAAGTGGAAAACAATTAGCAACTGAAATTCTAAATAGTGGGCGCGCTTGGCAAAAATTCCAAGCAATCTGTAAGGCTCAAGGTGGATTAAGAGAGCCACCCATAGCTGCACATACCCATGAAGTGATAGCCAAAATGTCGGGGCATGTCACAGCAATCGATAATCGACGCCTTGCCCGCATTGCAAAGCTAGCGGGCGCACCAAAATCAAAAGCTGCAGGCGTTGAGTTACTAACCCCGCTAACTAGCAAGGTTGAAAAAGGACAGCCTCTTTATGTTGTTCACGCTGAAAACCCCGGCGAATTGGATTATGCAGTAACCTTTCTTGAGCACGAACAAGGAATTATTCACCTAGAGAACTAAAAATGAAGCCGATTATTTTTTCTTTATTTGATAATGCAAAACTCATTGAAACGATTAAAGAACGTTGTGCCTATGAAATAGGGGAACAAACGTTTCGACAATTTCCCGATGAAGAAAGCTATATAAAAATTAATTCGGTAGTAAAAAATCGTAAGGTGATATTACTTGCAAGTTTAGACAATCCAAACATCAAAGCCCTTCCTTTACTATTTACAGCGCAAACTGTTAAAGAATTGGGGGCCAAAGAAGTTGGTTTAGTTGCACCTTATTTGGCTTACATGCGTCAAGATAAGCAATTTAATCCAGGCGAAGGAATTACTTCTAAATATTTTGCAGCACTCTTGTCACAACATTTTGATTGGCTAGTAACCATTGATCCTCACTTGCACCGAAAAAAATCTTTAAGCGAACTTTATAGCATTCCAGCTACGGTTTTGCATGGGAGTGTTCCAATTGCAAAGTGGCTTAAAGCTAATGTAGAAAATCCTCTTATTATTGGCCCTGATAAAGAAAGTGAGCAATGGGTTTCTGATATCGCCCAACAAGTTGGTGCGCCTTTCATCGTTTTAGAAAAATTGCGAAAAGGGGATCGTTCTGTTGAGATCTCTCTTCCATCACTTAATCAATATCATAATCTTACTCCTGTTTTAATTGACGATATTATCTCAACAGGTAAAACAATGTTGGAAACTATCATTCATTTGAAAAATGCAAAAACCAAACCACCTGTTTGCATTGGCGTACACGGTATTTTTGCAGAAAATGCTTATGAAGTATTATTGACCACTGGAGCAACGAAAGTAATTACTTGTAATACGATCAAGCACGTATCTAATGCTATTGATGTAAGTCCTCTTATTGTAAATTTTCTGAATAGGAGGTAAAAAAATGATAGAGATCATTCCCAATTGGCATCTTATTTTTGTGCATTTTACAGTGGCTTTATTTAGTGCATCAGTAAGTCTTTATGTGCTGGTTTACTTCATTAAACATTTAAAACCAGCAATGAATCCTCTTATTTCCATTAAACAATTTTTTATAGCTGCATTGCTTGTTTGTTTCAGTTCTTCTTTGTATGCACAATATGAACATCACATGTCAATGCAACGGGAAGCGACTTCTGCTGTAATAAAGCAATTGCTTCCTAAACAAAATGAACAACAGGGTAAAAAAACGCAACCCGTAAAAACAAGGGTAATTCCTCTAACACATGGAGAAAATCGCGTAGTTAATTTAGTCGTTAGCTATAAAATGGTTAATTTCGGGGGAAGATGCAGAAAAGCCATTGCAGTTAATGATCAAATTCCAGCGCCTACACTCCATTTTAAGGAAGGCGATCATGTCATCATTAATGTTTATAACCACTTAGACAAAGGAACCTCTATCCATTGGCATGGCATATTAGTGCCGTGGCAGATGGATGGAGTTGAACATGTTTCTCAACAGGCTATTCCACCTGGATGTGTATTTCACTACCAATTTACACTAATGCAAGCGGGTACCTATTGGTATCACGCCCATGCAGGAATTCAAGAACAAGAAGGTTTATACGGGGCTTTTGTCATTGATCCTCCAGTCTCTCCTTTTTACCAATACAATAAAGATTATGTCATTGTGTTATCAGATTGGAGCAATGCACCAGGTGAGAAAGTGTTTGCCAATTTAAAAAAGGATGGAGATTATTATTCACCTCGATTTCCACTGCAACCTTCACTCATGAAATTTATCCATGATTATCGCAAAGGGGATTGTGAAGAACGTAAAAAATTAATTGCTGATTATAAAATTATGCAGCAAATGCGCATGAGCATCTATGACTTAAGTGATGTGGCTTACGATGCCTATTTACTAAATGGTCAAACAAAATGTAATCCTTGGGTAGCACCTGTACAAGTTAGGGATACGGTTAGATTACGCTTCATAGGTGCAGCAGGTAGTACGATTTATCATGTAAAAATCCCAGGCACTAAAATGCAAATGGTGCATGTACAAGGTAATGATGTAAAACCTTACATGATTGATGATTTCTGGATTGCACCCGGCGAAACTTATGACGTTTTAGTCAAAATTGAAAATACTTGTCCTTATATTATTTATGCTGAATCCATTGATACTCTGGGCAAAGCCTATGGCGCTTTGGTTACAGATCCAAGACAAAACATTACTTTTCAAGTTCAATCTTTTCCAGAACCAAACCCCGTCACGCGGGAAATGATGGATAACATGATGATGGGTATGGATCACGGGTCCATGTATATGGATATGAAAAATCCTTCTATGATGAAAATGAACAGCAAATCCTCTGGAAAGATGCAAATGTCCGCTAATTCAAAAATGCCGATGCCAAACATGCAATCTGACATGAAATCAATTCATAATTCAGATACTCATTCAATGCCTCCATCAACATCAATGAAAGACATGAACATGTCGGGAATGAATCAAAAGAAAATGAATCGATCCATGAAAAATATGGTGCATGGAAAATCAACCAAAACTCCGCTTCAGATGACTATGGGTGATCATAAAAAAATGGATGGTCATGAAATGAAGATGGATCACTCAATGGATATGGATATGGATATGGACATGAATATGGAGATGAACATGCCTACAGAACCTTCAATTGTAGGCGACAGAATTTGTCCTCCTCGCGCTTGCTTCATGATAAATGAAAATAACATGGGGCATTCTATGGGAAATGATAAACCCAAAAAGTGTCTCGATGTCATGACGAGTGGAACAAAATATCAAGATTTAACAGCAGCTGTAAAAACCAACGATCCCAATATTCCTGTAACAGGAGTCATTCGGATGGAATTATTTGGTTACATGGACCGTTTTATCTGGTTCGTCAACGGCTTGCCCGAATATAAAGCGCATCCTATTTTGATCGAACCTAATCAGCGTTATCGAATAATCTTTACCAACAATTCGATGATGCGCCATCCCATGCACATTCATGGGCATTGGTTTATTTTGCGCAATGGCCATGGTGCTTATGATCCATTGCTACACACTATTGAAGTACCCCCAGGTGCGACAGCAGTTGCAGATGTTGATACGGATGCGAGTGGCCAATGGTTTTTTCATTGCCATCATCTTTATCATATGATGGCGGGCATGGCGCGTGTTTTTCAGTATGGCACCTTAGTTGATATAGCAAAAGGTTGTGCAAGTCCACAAGATTATGCTGTAAATACGGCCTACATAAATCGCCCCATTGTGCGAGTGGATGAACAAATTCCTCTGGATACTTCTCTTGTCGAACACCCCATGGGACATCATGCCGGCTTGTATCTTGCGAGCTTTTTAGATGTTGGTGAAGATCCATTTCATAATGTGCAAGAAATGACTTTTAAAGGATTATACGGACCCGATTACAATAAACTTGAACTTTACACAGATGATGCTGAAATCAATCAAGGCAAAGTAGAAAATGCAGATATTGATATCTTTTATTGGCATCAAATTAGTCAATTTTGGGCAATTAAGGGCGGTGCCAATTATTTTTATCGCCCAGCAGAAACTCCTTATTGGCAACCTGGAATTGGTATTGAAGGTTTAATGCCTTATTTTATTGATACAAACGCCAGAGCTTATTATCACGCGGGAAGTACAAAATTAGATGTGGAGTTATCGCGTGATACGCAAATTACCAACAACTTTTTTGTCAGAGGCGGTATACGTAGCATTGTAGCTTCCAAAACTGTCGAACAAGCTGAAATTGGTAGTGGGCTTAATCAAATGCGATACACCTTTCGTCCGTATTATCGTGTAATGCCAGGATTTAGTATTTTCGCTGAATACGAACATGATCAGAATTATGGTGCTTTTAAGAGGATGGAACAGAATAGTGGTGAATCAGCCAGTGAGAATACGATGACTTTTGGGTTTACCGTTTTATTTTAAAAAGGGGGATCTTCTGATGCTAGGCCTATAGAAAGCAACGACAATGTCGCTGATAATATCGGAGGATACATGCCATCATCTCACACTCAAATGGATCTAATGTTATTAATTTTTGCAAGTTTCTGGATTATTCTGCTCCATACCTACACCCCTTTCTTTAAGCGAATAGTTTCTTGAGTTTATAAACATACTTAGAGAGCCAATAAATATAAATAAAGAAAATATTAAGGGGTACGATATCACTACATGTCCTAATGCAAAAACACTCAACCCTGCAAATGCGTATCGCGTAAAGCCAAAAAATGATGCCGCCGTAGCTGTGCTGTTTTTTACGGCAGATAATGCCAGCGAAACTGAAAGCGGGATTATTACTGCTACACTAGCGCAGCCTAAAAATAAGCTAACTATAAAAACTCCTTGTGGTATAGCATGAAAAAATATGGATGCAATTATCAATAACAAACCACTAAATAACAATGGGATCGTGCTAATAACAATAATTTTTTCTAATGGATACTTTTTAGTTAATCTTGAAGCCAGAAGATTGCTTGCTATCAATGAGATTGAATTTAAACCTAAGATGAGCCCAAATGTCTTTGAAGAAGCTTCTGCTACTTTATGCAAGAAAAATGGCGAGTAACTTAAGAAAATCATAATTGTGGTAAATGCCAATACTATATTAAGTAATGCTGACATGTATTTCTTGTTCAGCATGATTGCCTGATAACCCAAAAGAGATTTGTGCAGTACATTTTTATTAGGCTTCAGCTCAATTTTATTGTTTCGTGGCAGCTGATAATATGAAACTGCAATTAAAGCTGCCGCCGTTACACTTAAAACAATAAATACCGATCTCCAGCCCCAAGCTGTTGCAATAAACCCACCTAAAATTGGAGCAATTACTGCTGAGATTGTCATGGAAAGAGAAAGGTTGCTAATTACCTTAGCAAGGTTTTCACTTTTAAACTCGTCTCGCGCAATTGCAAAAGCAGTAATAATGCCGCCACATGCCCCCGCTCCCTGCAAAAGTCTAGCTAGGATTAATTCCGTGACAGAAGTTGATAGGGCGCACCACAGAGATGCAAGAAAATAGAGTGTTAAACCCATGAGTAAAATATTTTTTCGGCCAAAATGATCGGAGAGAGGGCCAAAAACTAATTGCGTTATAGCATACGCCAATAGATATACACTCATAGTTAATTGAACAGAGTTATAATTTGCTTTAAAAAATTGCATAATATTTGCCATTGATGGCAAATACATATCAATTGACAATGAGGTGATTAAACTAAGAGAGACAAGCAAGATAAAAAGCTTTATTTCTTGAGATTTCATAAATTTATCTCCTAGTAGAATTAAGTTTGCTTGAATGACTTAAAATTTAGATTGGAATCATACACATCTAGCCCTTCTACTTTCTTAAGATGAAATACTATTAAAGTGGCTGGAATAACGCATACAGTTGAGGTTAGCAGTTTCCATAAACCAGCCAATATTATCATCTGATAAAGCTCGTTATTACTTACTCTGCCCCACATGATAAGGGTAAGTGACACAAGTGTAAAAATAGCCTCACCTGCTCCTGAAGAACAAATGCTTCTAAACCAAAAATGACCTCCGCGCCACCATACTTTCCATTGTGAAATTAAATACGTGTTTAAAAACCATGCTATAACTGTGGCCACCAATTGACTTAAATAGACTCTAGGCAGATTGCCAAGTACAAAATCATAAGAGCCTTGTCCATGCCACCACGATGGATAGGGGGCATATAAAACAAATGTACTTGCCATAATAAATATAAGTTCGCAAATCATCGCAAATTTAAATATTTTATACGCAGCCTTTAAGCCGTATATTTCAGTAATAATATCGCAGAGCACAAACCAAAGAGAACAAGTAATGGAGCCCGCGGATACTACGCCATAGTGAGTAATTATCATTTTTCCACCCAAAACGATGGATGTAATCATTATAGAAATATAAAGCATACTTAAAAAAGTTAGGGGTGTTTGCTGAATAGCTGAATCGTTTTTTAAGTTAGGCGTTACCAATTTTATTCTCCGCAATTATATTTTTAAATTTTTCATCTAAGAACGAGCCATCTCCAATTCCGACACCCATGAAGAAAAGTGGATATTCAGTTGTATCTGTCAGGTTTAATAACCTAATTGTTTCGCTGTCATCAAACATGGCGGTTAACCATGGATGCAGATCCAATGCGGTAGCGCAAAGCTGAAAAGTTTGAGAAAGATGGCCGATGTCAAATAAGGCCACTCTGTAGGCTCGCGAATGCTTATATTTCCCCCATATTTTTTCAAAGCGAGATGTTGCAAATACTCCAGCTGATAATCCTTCTGCAAAGAATTGGCCGGAAAGTAATCTTCCTAGTTCATTTGATAGATTTGCATCAGATATTTTGGTTAGAGTATGCGTGTGTGATTGGTAATGATAAATACCAGGATTTAAACCATCTATATGAAAAGCTAATAAATAGGCTTCGCTCGGATGCAATGCTCCACCCGATGGAGAAGTTTTACGGACACCCATTTCTTCAAGTCCTAATTGTGAGAGTTCACTCCAATCAGAATGAAAGCTTCCAAAAGTGGTAAAAAGCAAAGTGCTAATTGTGGCCAATGGAATTAGTGTGCTATTAAAAGAGCGGTATGTTTTTCTTTTTTTAAATACTGCAAATAGATCTGTATTTTTAAGCGCGGAAAATTCAGGTGGTGGTAAAGTTATTTTTTCGCCAGATTTTTCGGTGTGAAATATAGGCAAAGTATCTGTGCTATTTTCACAAAAGGTCAAATAATCTTTATAGGATTCTTCAATATTTTCTAGGCTATGTGCTAGTGGAATATCTTGAGTGCCAATATGAAATATTTTTGATAAAGCATCCCATTGCCATGCAACTTCACTATTGTTTTTTGAAATAAGATTTTCGGCGATCAGGTCATGATCAATGTTGCTTTTTTCTGAATCTAATCCACGATTGGTTATTTCTAACAATCGAAAAAAATAATCTGGCTCTAATTCGAATTGTTGGTGGTTTTTATAATCCCAGCAAATAATTTTCCCGCTTTCGACAAGAAAAAATAAAAAAGGATTTATATGATAAGTTTCCATTTGCGCCTGCAAACAAGTTGTGCAAGAAAAGATGCAAATTAATTTAAGTGTACCGATGGTCTGAAAAATCAGACCATCGATAAACCCTATTACACTAAAGGTATAATTACTTACGCTTTATATAAAAAATATGATAACCAGTGGTTCTTTCTTCAAGCTTAACTTTCTTCATAAATAACTCCTTATCTAAGTAAAAAAGATTAACTACGTTTCACGATTTCCCTCTTGCTTAATGCTACAATTTTCTTCCTTGTCTTGTAACAATTCTTCTTTGGCAGTGATATAGCCAATTCTATGAGCATCCTTTGGGTTCAGCTCGTCTAATAAATTAGTATCGTCTGATATCTCTTTAGCTGTTTTTTCCAATAGCTTATCTTTTTCGCTCTTGGAGAGTTTAAAAATAGCTTTGTTTAAGGCAAGACTAAAATCTTGAATACGAATTCTATAATTAGGAGTAGGCTTTTTAAATTTTTCTGTTGCAAGACGAGTAATTTCGCGCACGTCTTTCCGTGAAAAACCTTCAATTAACTGATCATTTTCAACAATTTCTTCAGGCCTGCAGTTAAATGATGCAGCTTTACCAACCACTTGAATTTTTAAAATTGTTTCGCCCTTTTCATTCTGAAAAATATCAGCAATACGAAAAGCGCCTTGCCGATCTACGTATAATTGAATTTCTTGATATTTTTTAAAAATCCAAGAAATCCACTCAAAAAACGGAGTATTTGTATTCAACGCAACAACTCCTATTAATCTTCGTGATCGTGTCGTGACTGGACTAAAACCCCAGAAATCACATCATCTTTATGTAAGGAAATTATTTTTACATTACTATAATCAGGATTGAGTGCCTTCAAATATCTATTGGGGCCATCAACCATAAGTTGTCGAAAAATTGCTTCTTTGTAATCATGAAGAATCACCACTACAAAACTACGATCTTTTGGCGCCTTTTCAGGGTCTATTATTAATATCGTTCCTTTGGGGAAATAAGGCTCCATGGATGAATCTTGTTGTCGTAAAGCATAAGCTTCTGCGCTCACTTTTGCGTCTGTGAATATTTGATCTACATCGGGAATATTTTTTTGTTTCCATGCATCTACTTGCCCCCAATCTAGCAGAGGAATTTTTGAGCCTTCAATTGTTTCTTTGCTTTTAAGCTGCAAAAGAGAGAGGGGTTCAATCCCTCGTAATTGCTCAACGGTGACATGAAAATATTCAGCTATTGCCTGCAATGAAGATGCATGAGGATTTGGAGTATTTCCCGAAACTATGCGTTGTACTGTCTGTTGAGGCAATTTTGTTCTGCGAGCAAGCTCAGCTGGCCGAATACGCTCCGAAGCCATTAAATGGGTAAGAATCTCACTTATGGGTAACGTTGATGTGTTCATAACCCATAAACTATCAAAAAAAATGTAAAAGTACAACAAAAAACACACATTTAATTGACAGAAGACATATAATGGGTATTATACCCATTTATGAATGGGTTATTTGGGTTTTTGATCGTGCTTTCGAAAGTTTCGTTTCGAGCCTAAGCCTATAACAAATGAAATTTTCATACACCAAGAGGATCTTATGCTATGGCAAAGAATGCGCTTAGTCTAAATTTTTTAACCTCATCTAAATTTGATAATCCAGACCGACCATTTACAGAATTATTATCTTTGCTGAATTCCATGACAGTAAACGGAAATGATAAATCTAATCACGATCCTGATACGTTAGCTGCTATATACCAACATTCAAAAAACAGCTTAGCAGCCCTTATTTGGGGGTTGGAAAGCTTTGGGTATCTACTCGCAACAGCTGGATTAATCGAAGAAATTCAGCATGACCATATTAGTGGGGCAGGTCATTTTATTAAATCGATTGCTAATTTGATTGAAGCATTAACCCATGTTGGTTCTCAAATTGAATTAGAACTTAAATAAAAAAACTATTTCTATAACGGGGTAGTGTCGATGGAACCAAGATTAATAAAGCTTAACGATGCCGCTAAATATGTGGGAATGGGGCGATATCGTTTTAATGCAATTGTTAGACCAAATCTTATTCCAATTCCAATTGGGTATAAGGCAATAGCATTCGATAGGCTTGATTTAGATGCTTGGGTAGACCATCATAAAAGATGTAATGGGCGCCCCACTGAAAGGAGTAATGAAACATGGGGCAAAAAAGAATGCCGGGACTTACCAAACGCGGTGGGGTCTGGCACATCAACAAGAAAGTTAACGGACGACGAATTTACGAAAGCACTGGATCGGGTGATCTCCAAGAAGCTGAGAAATACCTAGTTCATAGGCTAGAGGAAATTCGGAAAGCGGTTGTATATGGAATGCGACCCAAAAGGAATTTTAGATTAGCAGCTGTAAAATACGTGCAAGAAAATTCACACAAAGCTAGTCTGCGTGATGATATCGGCACGATTAAACAGCTAGATAAATATATTGGGCAATTGTCATTGGAAGCTGTCCACATGGGGAGCCTTCAAGCCTACATAGCAGCAAGAAGAAAAGATGGTGTTAAATCACGAACGATAAATTATGGCTTACAACTTGTTCGCCATATTTTAAATCTTGCTGCAAGTGAATGGTTAGATGAAAATGGTTTAACTTGGTTAGCGTTAGCTCCAAAGATAAAATTATTGCCTGAGCTTGATAAAAGAAAGCCATATCCACTTAATTGGGATGAGCAAATTAAACTTTTTAATGAGCTGCCATCCCACTTAATTCAAATGGCTTTATTTGCAGTTAATACTGGATGTCGAGACAGAGAAGTTTGTAATTTACGTTGGGATTGGGAAATGGTTACTCCTAACGGCTCAGTGTTTGTTATACCGGGCCGAAAGGTAAAAAACCGAGAAGACCGTTTAGTTGTATTAAATCGAGTTGCTCGGGATGTAATCAATGAAGTAAGAGGCCAGCATCCTGTTTTTGTGTTTACTTATAAAAATAAACCCATTGATAGAATGTTAACCCCTGCTTGGGAGCGTGCTCGCATACGTGCTGATTTACCACACATTCGCGTGCATGATCTTAAACACACATTCGGACGTAGATTAAGGTCGGCTGGCGTGGGTTTTGAAGATCGACAAGATTTGTTAGGTCATAAAAGCGGGCGCATTACAACGCACTATTCGGCTGCAGAATTAGGTAATCTAGTTTCAGCGGCAGAAAAAGTTTGCGAAGGAAAAAGCGGACCAGTACTAACCTTACTTCGTTCTGTAGCATCCGAGAGTCGCGTAAAAGTCGCGTAAGGCTTTTTGCGAAATTTTGAAAAAGTGGTGTAAACCCTTGATTCTACTGGTGCCGATGAGCAGAATCGAACTGCTGACCTACTGATTACGAATCAGTTGCTCTACCAACTGAGCTACATCGGCAAAAATCATTCATGCATAACTGCGCTAGATTGCATTGGCCTGAGGTGCTTGAAAAGGCATTCTAAGCCGGTGTCTGCGGACGTTCTGGCGCGCCGCAAAGTATATAATAAACTTTTAAATTTGGGTATAAAACTTGGGGCTAAAACCCTGTTTATCCTATTAACGACCAGTACATTCGCATGATATCACTGAATTGTAAGGGTTTTACGATGTAACCAGCGACTTTTAGGTCTTGGGTGGCTAATTTGTCTCGGGTGGTAAAAGCGGTGGTCAAGATATATACCGTTATAAACTGTAGGTCTGGGTCAGCACGAAGCTTTTCTAAGAACTCTATGCCGTTCATTTTAGGCATATTGATGTCTAGTAAGATAAGATCGGGGGCTGGAACTAATTTAGTTTCACCATTGGTACCATATAATTTATCTAAGGCTTCAAGGCCGTTTTTGGCAATGTGGACTTTTATGGGGGCTTCAAGTTTTTTGATTTCACGCAAGACACTTTGAATGTCTACTTCATCATCTTCGACAAATAAGATATGAAAAGAACTGCCTGCCATTGCCAACTCCTTTTTTGCCAGGTAAGTAGAAAATAACTTACGTGATTGATACGATATCATGAGTATTATAATCAGGATGATAGCATGTTGACAGAGCTCAAGCTACAGGAATATACCGGCGCTGTTATTAATAAAAGCGTTAAATTAATTGCAGCAGCAATTTTATTAGTAACAATTCCAATTTGGATAATTGGGTTCGCGCCACATTTCAAAGAAATTCCCGCTAATTTTTCATATACAGCTAATGTACTGGCACTTGATAATTTTTATAATGAACAAAGAAAAGAATATGAAGGGGCGCACATTTCAAAAACAACGTTTAATTATGACGTCGTTGCAGCGAATCCTTCCTATTTAGTAATAAGAAATACCTTCATGGTGCGAAGACTTAGTAATGAGCCTATATTTTCAGCGACTCGACTATATGATATCAACCCAAAAACTGGCGAGCATGTTGCAGTATTGGGTGAGAAAAAAAGAATAGGATATTTATTTGCGCCCCGTTACGCGGGCAAGAAAGATTTTTATTATTGGCATGTTAATTATGATGCGCCAGCATTAATGAAATTTGTTAATGAAGAAAGAATTAATTATTTAACTGTGTATCATTATCAAGCGCAGTATGAAGCTGATCAGACTAAAGATCTAGAATATCTTGCGTGGGTGCCAGAAAAATATGGAATTAAAACAAAAGTTAATTTACAGCTTTGGATTGAGCCAATTTCTGGTTGGTTAATAAAATACCAAGACAACTCTACTGCCTATTTTTATGACTATAAAACTAATAAAATCTTGTTTCCTTGGAATAGTTTTTCTAATCGATATACCCAAAATAGTGTCAACGCCCAAGTTTTTGAAGCTAGAAAATTAAAATGGAAAATATTATTGGTCGATTTTGGTGTGCCTATTATCTTGGGGATATTAATTATTCTTTTGCTATGGGATGGTTTTCGTAAAAATAAACTTGGTTTCAAAAAACAGGCTTCTTTAAAAAATAATTTTTTTGTCAACAATAGAAAAATACTCACAATATTAATTTGTTTGCTTGTCTTTGGATTCGGACTCTGGTCAATTGCATCATTATATTTTTTTAAAAAGCCGCTTGAAATCAGTAGAGTTGGAATTTCACTGTGGAATAATGAAGCTGATTTGGTTTCTGCAATAAAAGGATTTAAAGAGGGATTGGCTGAAAGTGGTTTTTATGAAGGAAAAAATGTGCGGTTTATTTTGAAACAATCAAATGGCAGTATAGAAAATTTAATTAATAACATGGAATTGCTCGTGCAGAGTAAAGTTAATGTTATTTTTACATTGACAACGCCGGGAGCTATTGTTGCAAAGGGGATTACTACTAGAATCCCTGTAGTGTTTTTTGATGTTGAGCACCCTGAAAAAACCGGGCTAATTAATTTTTTGCTTAAAACCAATAGTAATCTTGTTGGGGTGCAAACTTATGTTTCGCCTGCACAACAGTATTATCAATTCGAATCCTTGTATCCAGGCACAAAAGTTTTAGGTTTTGTTCATCAAAAAAGCGATGCAGATTCAGATATTCAATATCAAGAATATAAAGAAATGCTAAGTAGACGAAACATCAAGGTAATTGATATTGCAGCACTCGATAACAAAGATTTATTGAATCAGTTGCAACAACAAAGACCGCATTACAACGCATTGTTTATAGGTTGTGATGACTTAATTAAAAATGGCGGTGGCAAAATTGCTGCAAATTTTATTTTGCAAAATAAAATCCCAAGTTTTAGTTGTGACAAAGACAGTGTATTGGCTGGAGTATTGGTGGGGTATTTTGCTGATTTATACGCGGGTGGGAAGTTGGCAGGGAAAAAAGCCGCTTTAATACTAAGAGGCGCAGAACCTGGTTGGTTGCACGCAGAATTTCCAGTGAAATCATATTTAATTGTAAATTTGAAAACCGCAAAATTATTAGGAATTAAAACCCCTGTGCAAACGATACAAAGCGCAGATGCTGTTGTTAAGTAGGATTATGTTATGAAAATGCAGACAAAATTAGTATTGTATTTGCTGAGCATTTGTATGCTAATTATTGTAGTGGGCATGATTTTTTATTTTCAATTAAAAAATCTTATTGAGCCTTTAACTCCGCAGAGTATTCCGCTGAGCGTTGAGCATCTAGAGGATTCGATTAATAAAAACAATCTAATTAATAATATGTTGTATCAACAGTTATTAAATGAATCTGATTTGGAAAGTTATGTTTATACTGGAAAGTTGTCTGAGTTAAATAATTTTTATTTAAATGAAAATAATTTTTTGCAAATGATGGAAAAGTTAAAAACAATAGATTTTATTTTGTGGCAGAAATTAAGTGATAAGATAAATAAACTGGAAGATGTTAGGTTTAAAATTATTGATTTTTACAAGCAAAATAAAATTTCAGAAGCGCAACAACTGCTTGATAATGTTAAATACACTAATTTAATTCAGCAAATAAAAAATATATTGTTAAATTCATTGATTGATTCATCATCTAGTGAAGATACGGTGGTTACAGTAAAGTTGGCGGCGAAAAACACGGTAACGGTTTTGCAGAATGGCTTAAAAACAACCCTAATAATTTTTTTTAATGCAATATTAGCATCTTTAATTTTAGCTTATTTTAGCGCTAGAGCTATTTCAGCGCCTGTAAATCTTTTGCGTAACAATATGGAATTAATGAGTACTGAGAAAAACATTTATATTCCCATTGATAAAAAATTACTAGAACTAAAGGGAGAAATTGGCGATTTGGCGCGATCATTTGCTGAGCTGGTGCGAAAACTTAGAGCTACTACCGTGTTAAAAGACGAACTGCTGATTGAAATTGAACGGCGTAAAGAAATCGAAACAAAATTACAAAAAACAGCTTCTGATTTGCGTGAATCTAACCAAGATTTGGATGAATTTGCCTACGCAGCATCACATGATTTACGAGCGCCCTTGCGCGGCATAGAAAATTTGATCAAATGGATAGAAGAAGATAGTTATGAGTCGTTACCAGAAGAATCACGTTTACATTTTAATCTTATAAAAACGCGAACCCAGCGGTTAGAAGCTTTGATTAGTGGCATGTTGGAATATTCGCGCGCAGGTAGAATGATGATTGATATTGAGACTGTGAATGTAAATAAATTAATTCATGAAATTATTGATAATTTGTCACCCCCTTCACACATTAAAATAGTATTAGAAAAGGACATGCCTATTTTTAAAACTAATAAAGCGGCATTAACGCAAGTTTTTTTAAACTTAATCAGTAATGCCATCAAATACAATGATAAAATTAGAGGGTTAATTACCATAGGTTATGAATCTATGGGGAAATATTACAAGTTTTATGTTACAGATAATGGCCAGGGAATTGACCGGCAGTTTTTTGGTAAAATATTTGAGGTTTTTCAAACGTTACAATCACGAGATATTATCGAAAGTTCAGGAATAGGATTAGCTATCGTTAATAAAATTATTTTAAAAGTTGGCGGTAAAATTTGGCTAAATTCAGTGGTGGGGGAGGGAACATCATTTTATTTTACTTGGCCGAAAAAACTAATAAGCGATAATTAAAAATAAGCTCCTGTGAGAATAAGTGATGTGTTCAATGGATCTGAAAAATCAAACAGGTTTTGGCAGTGAAAATAGTAGATTATTTCTATTCGATTGATTATGATAAAAACTCTGAACAGGTTTTCAACTATAAAATGGAGATTTACATGAAATTATGTTTTAAAATACTTGCCTTGGTATCCTTTTTAATAACAACCTATGTTTTTGCTGATACTTCTGATGCGACATACACTGTAAACGTACCTGAGGCATGTAAAAATGTAGCTAGCGCTTGTAAAAAGGCTGGTTATGATGGTGCTGGTTTTTGGTTTGACTGCATGAAACCTCTTTTATTAGGCCAAACCGTAAAAAATGCAACAGTGGATGCTAATGATGCTAAAGCTTGTAAAGCATTTAAAATTGAAATGTTGAAAAAAGAGTTGCAAGAGTTTGAGCAATCTCCTAAGTAATTATTTTTAATAAGTATAAAAATATTACTTTATTAAAAAAGTATAAGCCCCATCGCTGTATCAGCGGATGGGGTTTTTTTATGAGCATTTAATTTTATTAATAACCTATGCATAGGATGATTTTTCAGTGCTGGAATTTCTTGTAACGTAGTTATTTAGCAGTATTTAAAATAATTTCTTTTACAAAAGCAGATGGTGATAAGTCCAATAACCAGCGAATAGTTTTTAAGATGTCTTCTGGCTGAATCATTTCATCGGTAGAAATAGGTGCGCCTTTTGCCATGTCTGTTGCGACAAAACCTGGGCAAATAGCTGTTATTTTTATGCCATCATTAGAATATTCATGATATAAAGATTCAGATAGGCCAACCAAAGCAAATTTTGAACTTGCATAAGCCCCTTTTCCTGAATAGCCAGTTTTTCCTGCAATAGAGGCAATGTTAAAAATATAACCATTTTTTTGTTTTTGCATGAATGGTATAACCGTTTTTAGTAGCATCAACGGAGCTTTAAAGTTGGTATAAAACAATTCTTGATAATCGTCATTTGATGTTTGTAAAGTTCCATCTTTAAATATGCCAGCATTATTAACTAAAATATCTACACGACCCCATGTTGAAATAATTTCAGCAACTGCTTGGCAAACAGAAGTAAAATCAGTGATATCCGCACAAATAATTTGTGTTTTTATGCCGTACGCTTTGGTTTCTTCCGCCAATTCAATTAATTTAGATTCAGTGCGGGCAATTAATACAAGATTGTACCCATCTTCAGCCAAGCCCTGTGCCACACTTCTTCCAATCCCTTTGCTTGCTCCAGTAACAATAGCCACTTTGTTTGTTTGCATATGGTTATCCTTTTAGATTTTTCATTGATGTAATTTGAAATTCTTTTAAAGATATTGTTTGCTAAATATAGCAAGAATTTGATAAATATGCTTAATTTATTTTAAGTGTGGGATTCCGCCATTTTGAATCACTGATGCGAGCCATTATTGCAAACAGGGTCTCCATTGATAAACGTGGATCCGCATACGAAATTTTTAATACGGTATTTTTTGGTTTTTAGGTACTTTTTTAATGGGTGTGTTATATGGCTTCTCAATAATTTTGTTAGGCGTTTTTTCAATGGTTATTCAGCTAGCGGGGGCACTTTTATTGTGGTGGGTAATGAGAAAAAGATAGTAAATTGGTAAATATTTATTGTAAGCTAAAAATTCAGCAGTTAAAGATAAGCGATGATTTTTTATAAATAAATAGGGAATTTTTATGGTAGATGAAAATAAATTACAGTTAGATCTTTCCACTTTGTTAGCAGTAACCAGAACGCGGTTTGCTGCAGAGCGAACTTTGATGTCGTGGATAAGAACCGCGTTTTCTATGATTACTTTTGGCTTTGTGCTGATGAAATTTTTTCAGTTTTTACGTCTCCAAAGTACGGCGAATGCTGAATCAACTGGCGCAACTCATCTAGGTATTTTTTTGATTTTACTTGGTATTTTATCGCTATTGCCCGCCATGATAGAGCATCGAAAAGCTTTAAACGAACTTAGTAAATATGATGGAAAATCTAGATGGAGCTCTGCGTTTGTCATTGGTATTTTGGTAGCGGTAATTGGTGTTTATGCTTTATCGCGTACGATCACAGTACAATTTTTTTAAACAGATTTTTTGCATTAACACTTATAATTTCTTTAGCATCGTTCCAAGTGAATCTTTCGCAATATGGCTTCATTTGATTTTCAGCAAATTCTTTAATATCAAGTTCTTGCTCATGAATAGTCATGCAAACTAATCCAAAGACGTGCGTATGGATTTAGGAATTTTGAAAATTACCGATTACGAGTTAGAGTGTTATGTTGTTAGGCGAGTGCCCCCTAAAGTGGGAAAGACCCAAAGACCCCATGCTTTGACTAATAAAATAATTAAATTAGGATCTTCTGGACTTAACTGGTGCCGGTGAGGTGAATCGAACACCTGACCTACTGATTACTAATCAGTTGCTCTACCATCTGAGCTACACCGGCATGAGGCGTCGGATTATATAGCAAAGGATGGAGTTTTGGTATAAACAAACAGCATGATTTTACATCGACAAATTTTGTTCATTATTTAATCGGTAAAATCCCTTGAATATTTTTGGAGGGGGTGGCAAGCTAAGGAAAATACAGGCCAAATAATCGACAATTTGTTTGGCATTAACATCATTTGGTAATAATTTAGATATGGTTAGTGCGTTAGTTATCCACGGGGTTCCTATCGAGTGTATTAACCGCGCTGCTGTGGTTTTTCAGGTACCGGCGCCCCTTATCCTTTCGGTTTTAAGCGTTGAAGGCGGCGAGGTGGGCACTGCATCGCCTAACAGCAATGGTACCTATGATTATGGTCCTATGCAGGTCAATACCATTTGGCTTAGCAAAATTAAGCCTTATGGTTATACCCGCGAAATGATCCAGTATGATCCCTGCGCCAACGTGATGGTGGGAACGTGGATTCTCAGTACTAACATAGCCGATTCTCGTGACCTTTGGTATGGAATTGGCGGCTACCACTCTTATACGCCAGGATTAAACTATTCCTATCAACATAAAGTATGGAAAGTTTACGATTTATTATCGCGCTATTTGGCGACTCCGCCCAAAAAAGTGGCTGCAGCATTGCCAGCGCCAGCTCCTACTGCTGCTCCTACCCCAGCCGCGCCACAGCCTAGTAGCTTGGCTTTAGCGGCGCTTAAGCCTGTTTAAAGGCACTTTTAAAAATTGCTTTGTTCCAATCCTGCGGTGCTCCACTTGCGCCGCTGCTCACAAGTGACACGCTTTGTCTTAAAACAAAACGCATGTTTTAGAGATGTCTTTAAGGTAAATCAATTGGAATCAGCCGAATTTGGATTTTTTGGCCTTTTTCTTTGATGGCATATCCTACGAGTTTCGAAGCAACTTCCTTATCTTTTGCTGTGAGGGTAAGGCTTTGTGGTAGAAATTCAATGGCTACAATGTGTGCTTTATCGATCGATAAATACTGCCGTTTCTTGCCGCCTTCACTAAAAAAGGCTAGTTCTAGGCGAGTAAACACAGGATCATTTCTATCTAAGCGTAAATCTTTATTAGTATCGAATTGCTTTAGGGCATCTAGGCTATTAAAGATCTGATCATCTTTAGTGCCATTTTTGTTGGGAACCCGAATTGCTAATACGGCATCTTCACCCAACACAAGCTCTTTTTCATTTAAGGCATTATCGCCATTAAAATCAACGGTAAGCACCATATGTTGTCTTACTGGAGCAGGAACCGGTGCGCTTGCGTTATGTATGTAACGATAAGAATAATCCGCGATAATCACTAAAGCTATAACGGTTACAATAACAAATGCAGCAATAAAAGGTGAAATTGTATTTTTTTGCATAAAAAATTGCTGAGATAGCATCCTTTACAGGGTTAGGTCATAATTCCGATAGGATAAATATAGCAGATTTCAGCGGTTTCCGCTGAACAATACGCGATGGGGTGGTCAGTGGGGTGAGCTGGAAAAAGAAAAAGCAAAGCTTTTTCCCAGCAAACGCCTGCATAGGATATGAAGGCTGGACTTTTAAGCGTAGCATGGAATGCGAAGCTTAAAAGAGAGCGATTCTTCCCCTGACCACAAGCAAAAAGCTTCGCTTTTTGCGCAGTGTTTAAATCAGGAATCTATTCTCGCTGATTTCAGCGAGAATAGATTTCAGCAAGAATAGCTGAGCAGATATTTTTTAGCTCAGCATTGGATCTTAATTTTATGGCGCAAAATTCTATTATTCTCCGCGTAGCGGTATTTGCGCCGGTGCCACGTTTATTTGATTATTTACCGCCAGAAAATTATGTGGCAGAAAATCTCGTGGTAGGAATTAGAGTGCGTGTGCCTTTTGGTCGACGTGAATTGATTGGGATTTTGTTAGAAGTTGCAAGCAGTTCATCCGTGTCATTAAAGCAACTAAAACCCGCATTAGAAATTATTGAGCAAGAACCTATTTTTACTCCAACTACATTTCAACTAATTCAACGTGCTAGTGATTATTATCACCATGCCTTAGGTGATGTTTTTGCAAATGCTCTGCCTGGTATGTTGCGTAAAGGTTTGCCATTTTCCTATGGCAAAAAGCCAACAAAATCGACGTTAGCCCCCAGCGTGATTACTACGCAAAATCTTTTGCTAAATGAGCAACAACAGCAAGCGGTAACCGCAGTTGTTGCAGCGTTAATGCAATTTCAAGTTTTTTTATTAGATGGAGTTACAGGTAGTGGTAAAACCGAAGTTTACTTACAAATTGTCGCGGCAGCGTTGCAGCAAGGAAAACAAGCATTAGTACTTGTTCCAGAGATTGGCCTTACTCCGCAAATTGCTAGTCGTTTTCAAGAACGTTTTGCCGAACCGATTGCTTTATTACATTCAGGACTAAGCGATAAACAACGTTTGTTAGCGTGGTTGCAAGCCAAAGAAGGCAAAGTCCGTATTATTATCGGCACACGCTCAGCAATTTTTATTCCTCTGTTAAATCCGGGTGTAATTATTGTTGATGAAGAGCATGATTTATCGTTTAAACAACAAGACGGTTTTCGTTATTCTGCTCGTGATTTAGCTGTGGTGCGTGCGCAATTGGAAAATATCCCTATTTTATTAGGTTCGGCGACCCCTTCGTTAGAGACTTACCATAATGCACAACAAAAAAAATACCAATATTTACATTTGTCCGAACGCGTAGGCAATGCTGTTCCTGCGCAAGTGCGTTTGCTCGACTTGCGCAACCAACGTTTAGAAAATGGTTTGGCACCGCAATTAATAGCTAGTATCGAGCATCATTTGCAAGCGGGCGGTCAAGTTCTGTTGTTTTTAAATCGTCGTGGTTTCGCTCCCGTTTTAATTTGTCACGCCTGTGGTTGGGTTGCAGATTGCCAGCGCTGCGATGTAAAAATGACTTTACATCAACATCCGGCCTTATTGCAGTGTCACCATTGCGGTGCGCAGCGACCCATCGTAAAAAAATGTCCTATTTGTCAAAATCAGCAATTGATGCCTATGGGGTTAGGTACGCAAAGATTGGAACAAGCCTTGCAACAGCATTTTCCAGACGTGGGAATTGTGCGCATTGATCGAGATAGCACTCGTCGCAAAGGAAGTTTAGAAAATATTTTGCAAACAATTCATCAAGGCGAAAATCGCATTTTAATTGGTACGCAAATGTTAGCTAAAGGCCATCATTTTCCTGATGTTAGCTTAGTGGCAGTCCTTAACGCTGATAATGGATTGTTTAGTGCTGATTTTCGTGCAAGTGAACGTATCGCCCAACTTTTAATTCAAGTGGCTGGACGTGCCGGCCGCGCCGAACGTGCCGGCGAGGTTTTAGTGCAAACACATAATCCCGATCATCCATTGTTGCAGCATATTGTGCAGCAAAATTATGGCAGCTTTGCACAAGCGGCATTGGTAGAACGTCAAAGTGCTAAATTGCCGCCCAATTCTTATTGGGTGCTGCTACGCGCGGAAGCAACTAATAAAAATTATCCGGATCTTTTTTTGCGCGAGGTGAGTGCGTTGGCGAAAACATTGGCTCATCATGCCGTAGATATTTTAGGCCCCATCCCGGCATTAATTGAGCGTAAAGTCGGACGTTATCATGCACAGTTATTATTTCAGGCGCAACAACGTCCTAATTTGCATCGCATGTTAGCAGAAGTGTTGCCACGGCTTGAATCGCTTCCTTCCGTGCGTCGCGTAAGATGGTCATTAGATATTGATCCCGTAGAAATAATATAGATATTTATACTGAACTTTAATTATTTTTGAATTGATTTAAGTTTCCAGTATATACAACAAACGCACCCTCTCCCGAGGAATCGGGAGAGGGTGGGGTGAGGGTTAGTTAGGAAAAGCACCAAGTTATAATGCTAAAATGAAATATGAAATGTTACGAAATAATTTAAAACTACACCGATAAACACAGCAAGCCACGCCCAATTATTATTTAAAAAAGCCTGAAAACAATGTTTAGGATCGCGGTTGCGAATTAAATAAGATTGATAAATAAAAAATAAGCCAGCGCCTAGTACGCCCAAATAATAGTATTTGTTTAAAGATAATATTTGGCCGAGCAAGCTTAATAAAAGGATAACACTAACATGCAATAAACTAATGATGAGCCGATCATAATTGCCAAATAAAATAGCCGTAGATTTCACGCCGATTTTAATATCATCTATGCGATCGGCCATCGCATATTGTGTGTCATAAGCTACTGTCCACAACAATGCGATAACATATAACAACCAGGCAGCTGTGGGTAATTGCGGCATTAGCGCAACAAAGGCCATAAGAATGCCTAAATTAAAAGTTACGCCCAACACTAATTGCGGTAAATAAGTAAAGCGTTTTGCGAATGGATATGCTGTTGTTAAAAGAACGCCAAGACCAGCGAGTAAGATGCAACGTTGGTTTAATTGCAGCACTAAACAAAGCGCTAGCAATAGTAAACAAACACACCAAATTATCGCTGTTTTAACGGATGCTTTACCGCTAACCAGTGGCCGCTGTTGCGTGCGAGTTACTTGCCCATCAAATTTTCGATCAGCTAAATCATTTAAAATGCAGCCAGCGGCACGCATCAAGCAAACACCGCCACCAAAAATAATTAATAATTTTAGTGGCGGTTTGCCTGCGTTAGCTAGCCACAAAGCAGTTAAAGTAGGCCAAAGCAGTAGTAAAATGCCTATAGGTTTATCAAGGCGGGTGAGTTCTACAAAAGCAGATAAACGCGGGTAAATTTGCATCTTTATGATCTGCCTAACTCAATATGTAAGTTACTTGGAGTACCTAAGTGTAGTTGTGCTGGCACGCCTAGGGGTAAGGGTCGATTATAATTATCATGGCCAATACCCAAACAACGAAGCACCGGAAAGTTGGCTTGTGCAGCAAAACGCTCCAGAACCGGTATAAGCAAAGAGCTACCGTCAGGTTCTTGCCCTTTGGTGAAATCACCAAAAATAACAGCGGTAACCTTGTTAAAAATGCCAGCTTGGCTTAGATGCTCTAAAATGCGATCAACTCGATAACCGCGTTCGTTTATTTCTTCTAAAAATAATATTTTATTTGCAGCATTAATTTGCCAAAAAGTGCCGAGGCTGGTTTGTACTATTGATAAATTTCCACCTGTAATCATGGCGTTAATCGTGCTATTGCCAGCAGCTAAAGAATTAAGGGGAGTCAAATTATATTGACAGTTAGTTAGCTGACCTAAAAGAATATGTTTAACTTCGGCAATATTATCGGCGTGCACATCCCCTAAGCTTACTTGGCGTGCGGAAGGACTGTGTAACGTTGCCCATCCCCATTGTTGCTGCAGAAAAAGATGTAGCGCGGTTATGTCACTCATGCCCATAAATAATTTGTTGTGAGCAGGAGCTGGAAGTGAAGCTAGTTGTGGCAGTAAATGAGCACTACCATAGCCGCCACGTAAACACCAAATAGCAGTAGCATCGGTGTTCAATAAAGCGTTTTTCAGCTGAATAAAGCGTTGCGCGGTGGAATTAGCGCACAATAGATCTTCGCCATAAATATTTTCCGGAATCCTTGGGACTAACTGCCAAGCGGTTAAGGTGGCACGAATCGCTGCCAAGGTGCTCAGCTGCTCTTTTTGCGGGCAAGCAGAGGCAGGGGCGATAATGTCGACAATTGCACCAGGGCGTAGTGGTTGCCAAAGTTTGGGGGTGTTAGTTTGCATAATTCCAACGTTTAAAGATTTTTGAGAATATCATAAACCAAAACAGCCCTTAAAATGATATAGTAGTCTGTATGATTCCTTGTACATGACAGTTTTTATAAACTAGTGTAGGTTGGGCTGGCAAGCCCAACAATGTGCCTTTTTTAACATGCAAACGTTGGGTTTGTCAGCTCAACTTACAAAAAATGTCGTGTATAGAGGTATAATTCAGTCATATTTGAAAACAACTCTAGTTTGTAATAATGAGCACATCCTCATCTTCTTTGGTAGAACAAATTCCCTATTGTGATCCAAGTAAATTATTCGCCTTTTTTTCTGATCAACCAGCAGCCGTTTTTCTCGATAGCGCCAAAACAGATAAAAATCTTGGGCGCTATAGCTTTATTGCTGTCGATCCATTTTTAGAGTTAAGCAGTAAAAACGGTCAGATTAAATTGGGCTCCGAGAATTTAAGCGCCGATCCTTTTGAAGTTTTGCAGCAGCAGTTAAGGAAATATCCCCTCAACACGCATCCAGATTTACCGCCTTTCCAAGGGGGCGCAGCTGGATATTTTGCTTATGATTTGTGTCATCATCTGGAAAAACTCCCCAGAACGCAACAAGATGAAATGCAATTTGCGGATTTAATGCTAGGTTTTTATGATGTAGTTTTTGCTTTTGATCATGAGTTAAATTCTGCCTGGATTTTTTCCAGTGGTTATCCAGAAATGGATTTATCTTTACGAAAAAAACGTGCCCAAGACCGCAGCCAATTTTTTTTAAATAAAATGACGGATTTTTTTTCGACACAAGAAAAAATTAGTAATAACCATCATGACGCAATTAACACCACTGCTAATTTCACCAAAACGGCTTATGAACAAGCGGTCCAAACTGTAATTGATTACATCCATGCCGGCGACATTTTTCAGGCAAATATCTCACAACGATTTTTAGCAACCATGCCAGCCGATTTGGATCCGTTAATCTTATATGGCGAGCTGCGCGCTATAAATCCAGCACCTTTTGCCGCCTATATAAAATTTGGTGAAACAATTTTATTATCTGCTTCACCCGAGCGTTTTTTGCAATTAAGCAATGGCTGCGTAGAAACCAGACCTATTAAAGGAACACGGCGGCATGGTTGCACCGCTACTGAAGATGAGCAATTAAAAACAGAGTTATTAACAAGCGAAAAAGATCGTGCAGAAAATATTATGATTGTCGATCTCATGCGTAATGATCTTTCGCGAGTTTGTGCTGATCACAGCGTGCAAGTTACCCAGCTGTGCGGTTTAGAAAGTTTTTCGACAGTTCATCATTTGGTGTCAGTTGTAACAGGCAATTTAAAATCTAATTACAATGCAGTTGATTTATTACGGGCAACTTTTCCTGGTGGCTCAGTGACCGGGGCGCCAAAAGTGCGAGCCATGGAAATTATCGCGGAAATTGAACCTACAGTGCGAGGCCCTTATTGCGGTAGCATTGGTTATATCGGTTTTGATGGCACGATGGATTTATCTATTACTATTCGCACGTTAGCACTAAAAAATAAGCTAATTACTTTTCAAGCAGGGGGTGGGATAGTGGCGGATTCTGATCCTGTTTTGGAGTATGAAGAAACCTTAACCAAAGCATCAGCATTGCAAAAGTTACTGAGAAACAATAATGATTTTTAACTACTCGTGCGATATTCAACTAAACGTTAAATTAATTGAGTTTCCGGTGTGTACACATGAGGGCTAGTTGGATAAGTAGCAAAACTATAATGTTAAATGAAATGTGAATAGTTACCATGATTCTTCTCATCGATAATTACGATTCTTTTGTTTATAACTTAGCACGTTATGTGAATGAGCTAGGTTATGAAGCCTTGGTGGTGCGTAATGATGCGATTACATTGAATGAAATTGCTGCGCTTAATCCCACGCACATTATTATTTCACCAGGTCCGTGTGATCCGGATAAAGCCGGTCTTTCTTTGGCAGTAATTGCACATTTTGGCGCGCGAATTCCCATTTTAGGTGTTTGCTTAGGGCATCAAGCGATCGGGCAAATTTACGGCGGTAAAATTGTGCGGGCACAAAAACCTTGGCATGGTAAGGCGGCATTAATTCAGCACCAGGGCGAAGATATTTTTCATCAGCTACCAAATCCTCTGACGGTGGCGCGTTATCATTCACTAATTGTTAGTAATGAAGATTTGCCTGAAGTGTTGCAAGTCACTGCTGTTAGTGCGGAAGGTGAAATCATGGGATTGCGGCATCGTGATTATGCGGTGTTTGGTGTCCAATTTCACCCTGAATCAGTGTTAACAGAGAAGGGTTATGATTTGTTGCGAAATTTTTTGGGAATGAATAATTCAGCTTAGGAGTAAGTTCGGATTTGCAAAAAAACTTATTTAGAGGTCCCTTCCCCCCTTGCGGGGGAAGGTCAGGAAGGGGGGGTGATCTGAAACTTTTAAAAAAACAAATTAAAATTTTTTCGGGGTCAGACTTGCCAGATTGACACTTTGACGCAACTTTAATTCAGAAAGTGGCAATCTGGCAGGTCTGACCCCAGGGGTTTACGTAGCAGACTGCAAATCTTGAATTAACACTGCTAAAAAGCGTGCTGCCTCACCGCCAGTTATGGCGCGGTGATCGATGCTTAATGACAAGGGTAACATGCGATGCACAGCGGGTTTGCCATCTACTGCTACTATTTCGTCACGAATACGACCGGTTGCTAAAATAGCTACCGTTGGTGGCACGATAATAGGACTGGCATAACGGCCCGCAAAAATTCCCACATTAGACAAAACGATGGTTGCACCTTTTAAATCATCTTGTGGAATAGTACGTGCTTTAACTTGTTCTTTGAAACGATTGATAGTGGCACGTAAATCTTCGCTAGAGCGACTTTGGGCATCTTTTAGGGTTGGTACAAATAAACCTTCTTCAGAATCAATCGCGATACCTAAATGAACTTCGTTAAACAGTTTGCGCGCGCTAGCTTTGCTATCGTACCAAGCGTTTAATGCAGGTTCAGCTTTGCAAGCAGCTACTAAAGCACGTACGACACGCAAAGTAATATCAGTTTTAGCAGGCCACGCTTGAATATCGGCATCATCGACTAAAGTAATTGGTACTACTTCTTTATGTGATTGTGCCATGACATTGGCCATTGCTCTGCGTACACCACGCAAAGCTTCAAAACCTGCTTGTACTTCGCTGCTTTCGGTTTTTTGTGCAGTTGCAGGAGATTTTGCAGCACGTTCAACGTCGTCCATGCTAATTTGGCCGCCTTGGCCTGTTGCTGTCACGGTGGCTAAATCAACATTTAATTTTTTCGCTAGGGCACGTACAGCTGGAATAGCTTTAATAACACCCGCAGCGCCAGAAGTTGGGTTTATGCCAGTAGCAGATTCCACCAGCACAGTGTCGCTGCTTTCAATGTTGCCTACTACAGTAGCAGCTTTTTCTTTGACAGCGCCGGCATCTTCACCATCAGCAAATTCAACGAGAGCAGCACCAGTGAGAATTACATCACCTACTTTGCCATGCAATTTGAGTATTTTTCCGCTGCGAGGTGCTGGAACATCTACCACGGCTTTCGCAGTTTCCATAGCAACCATCGGTTGATCGATTTTTACTTCGTCACCTTCTTTAACATACCATTCACGTACTTCTGCGTCGGGTAAACCTTCACCTAAATCAGGCAAGTAGAAAATTTTCATGCGAACTCCAGGACTTTTTGAACTGCAGCCAAAATACGTTTTTGGCTAGGTAAATATTGTTTTTCTAAGCGGAAATAAGGTACTACCGTATCATAACCACTAACGCGTTGGACTGGAGCTTGTAACGACAGTAAGCCTTTTTCCACTAATTGCGCGGCAATTTCAGCGCCAACGCCACACGTTAAAGGAGCTTCTTGCACGATAATGCAACGTCCCGTTTTTTGTACGGACGCCAAAATTGTGTCTATGTCTAAAGGTTTGATCGTGGCAACGTCGATCACTTCAGCACTAATACCTTCAGTTTCTAGCTGTTTAGCAGCGATCATCGTTTCATGCAGCATTGCACCCCAGCTCACTAAAGTAACATCGCTACCTTCGCGTAAAACAAAGCATTTATCTAAGGGTAAAGCAACGCCAGTATCTGGGACATCTTGCTTCACTAAACGATAAATACGGCTAGGTTCTAAATAAACAACGGGATCCGGATCGCGAATAGCCGCTAATAACAAGCCATAAGCGCGCGCTGGTGAAGACGGAATAACTACGCGTAAACCCGGGGTATGGGCAAACATAGCTTCTGTACTTTCTGAGTGATGTTCTGGCGCGTGAATGCCAGCACCATAAGGCGCACGGAATACTAATGGACAGCTTAAACGTCCGCGTGTACGGTTACGCATGCGGCTAGCGTGATTGATGATTTGATCCAAGGCAGGATAAATAAAGCCCATGAACTGGAACTCAGCGACTGGTTTTAAACCTTGCGTTGCCATCCCAATGGAAAGTCCGGCAATCATCGATTCTGCCAAAGGAGTGTCTAAAACGCGGTCCTTGCCAAATTTTTGTTGTAAGCCAACAGTAGCGCGAAATACACCGCCGTTAGCGCCAATATCTTCACCTAATAACACAACATCTTTGTCGGCGGCTAATTCATACGCTAATGCTTGGTTAACTGCTTCAATAAGGGTGATTTCAGCCATGGCCATGACCTCCGTGCGGAGTAAAGAAAGCAATCGCTTGTTCACGCTGCTCGTGCAGATCGTGCGGTAGCGTTGCATATAAATAATCAAACATTGATTCGGGCGCAGGTGCTGGTAGCGAAGTATATTCTTGTACAGCAATTTCAACGTTCGCACTGCATTCTGCTAGTAAGTTATCTTCATCTTGTTGGGTCCAGAGACCTTGTGCCATTAAATAAGTGCGTAGACGGATTAAAGGTTCTTCGGTCCAGGCTTTTTCTAGTTCGGCTTTTTCGCGATAACGGCTAGCATCATCTGCGGTAGTGTGATCGCATAAACGATAAGTGATGGCTTCAATCAAGCTAGGACCACCGCCGTTACGCGCTTTTTCTAAAGCTTTTTCTACGGCATAACGCACGGCAATGACATCGTTACCATCGACTTGTTCACCGGTAAAACCACCGGCAATAGCTTTTTGTGCGAGGGTAGTCGTGCCAGTCTGTGCGATACGCGGGAAAGATATAGCCCATTGATTATTAATAACCATAAAAACTACCGGCAATTTCCAAGCGCCTGCGGCATTAATAGCTTCGTAAAAATCGCCTTCCGAAGTACCACCATCGCCGCAAGCAGCTACTGCGACGCGTGGTTGTTTACGCAATTTAAATGCAGTGGCAACGCCGGCAGCATGTAAATATTGGGTACCAATTGGAACACTAATTGGAAAATCTTCAGGGCAGTGGGCAAATTGACTGCCTCTTTCATCGCCACCCCAATAAGTTAGAATTTCAGACATTTTAACGCCACGTTGCAATTGTGTGCCGTATTCACGATAAGAAGGGCAAAATACGTCTTCGGGGCGCATCGCATGGCCCATTGCTACGGAAACAGCTTCTTGACCAAGAGTGGACGCGTAGGTGCCCATTTTGCCAGTTCGTTGCAAAGCAACAGCTTTAGCGTCAAAGGTTCGCAAGGAAACCATTTGGCGATAAAGTTCGATGAGATTTTTGGGATCTTCGGCAAATTTTGGTAGGGGTTGCACGAGATTCCCGGCAGGGTCGAGAAATCTCGTATATTCAATCGTAAAATTAGCTACAATCATAGGAATCCTCAAGATAACTTACAAACGTTCCGCGGCGATAATATCCGCAATTTCACCTGTACTTTTTCGTTCTTGTGCTGATCGTTCGAAAATGGTCAGCAAAGTATCGTGAATTTCATTAATGTGTTTACTAGCTTCTTCCATAGAACTTTGTTGATATTCAGCTAAGGCATGAATCAAACCACCTGCATTAATTGCATAGTCAGGTGCATATAAAATATCCCGTTCCCACAGCGCAACATCATGACGGGGTTCAGCTAACTGATTGTTAGCAGAGCCGGCCACAATCTTGGCTTTCAACAACGGAATGGTTTGGTCATTTAAAATAGCTCCTAAAGCGCAAGGAGCAAAAATATCGCATTCAACGCTATAGATATCTTCGGCAGCAACTGCTTGGGCGCCAAATTCTTCTTGGCAGCGTGCTACGGCAGCTTCATTACGGTCACAAACAATGAGTTTAACGCCGAGCTTATGTAAATCTCTGGCTAGCGAGTAACCCACATGTCCTACCCCTTGAATGGCGATGGTAAGGCCAGCTAACTCGCTACGTTGCCACTTGTGTTTAGCTGCAGCTTCAATACCACGTAAGACACCTAATGCTGTAAAGGGGCCTGGGTCGCCACCGCGTGAAGTAGTGGAAACATGGCGCGTGCTACGAGCAATGGCATCCATGTCAGATACTTCAGTACCGCTGTCCATGGCGGTGATATAGCGTCCGCCTAAATCTTCGACAAAACGGCCAAAAGCTTCAAAATAAGCATTGCGATTAGCAATATTTTTGGGTTTCATTAAAACCGTTTTGCCGCCGCCGAGGGGTAAATTGGAAATAGCGGCTTTATAGCTCATGCCACGTGCTAAGCGTAAGGCATCGCGGATAGCATCAGCCGTCGTAGCGTATTCGATGCAACGACAACCGCCGAGAGCGGGACCGCGTTTAGTGCTGTGGATGGCAATGATGGCGCAAAGTTCGGTGGCTTGATCAAATTTTACATGCAGCTCACCGAAGCCTAGTTTTTCTGCGTAAGCAAATAATTCATCGTAGGGTATAGTGTTCATAAGTTTCTTGTGTTGTGTGTTAACCTAGGGTCCTTGATAGCTTGAGCAGAATCAGTTTAAGAAAGCAAAATGAATACAAGCCATAGTTACTCAAGCCTTAACGGGCGTCAGAGTAACAGAAAACCGGCAGATGTAAATGAGGGCACTAAAAAAACCCGAGGAAATATTGACATTTTGTTGTAATGTCTGCTAAGGGCGTCTCTAGGACATTTTATAGGAGTTTTTATGTCGCAGTACAAGATATTTCAGCCGCTAGTTTTAGCTTTTTATTCTAAGTCTTTGTATCGAGATGTTGGCAAAAATTGGCTGGGACGAGGATTTTTGTATTTAACGTTACTCTCTGTTCTGGTGAGCGTGGTAACGGCTTACTATTATTTTGAAGGTCGTGTGGCCGTAACAACAGCACTGCGCCCTTTGATCACGCAATTGCCCACGGTAACAGTGCAAGAAGGCAATGCTTCAATAAAAGAAACCACGCCATATCTTATTAAAGATCCACAGAGTGCTAAAGTAGTTGCAGTGATCGATACTTCAGGCGATACAGCCAAGCAAAGTGATTTGTTAAGTCAGACCACTGCTTTATTTGTGTTAACCAAAAATAATTTGTTAGTAAAAGAAAGTAATGACAAAACCACAGTTTATAATTTATCTGCTGTGCCTAATGGTGAATATGATCAAGCCACCTTTCACCGTTTATTGGACGAATGGAGTTATGTTTTAACTACCAGTTTATTTGTCTTGGTGTTTTTATTGCGAATAGTAAAATTTATTTTAATAGCGCTCATTTTAGCAGGCCTTGCCAAAATTTTTACGCACACTACGCTAAACTATCAAGCACTTTGTCGCTTAGCAGCTATTGCCCTAACGCCTGCCGTAATTTTGTCGCTAATTTTGGAAATTTTTGCGGTTAACATTCCTTATGTTCTGATTCTTTACGCCGTTATTACGTTGTCTTATTTGTTTTATGGGATAGAAGCGAATAAAGAAATGGGGGCCCCACAAGTTTAGGTGTGAAGTTAGGCATTCCCCCTTCCTGACCTTCCCCCGCTATTGCGGGGGAAGGAACTAATCGGCGTCATCTCGCCCAAATAACTTTGTACTTAATGAAAACACTAGCGTTGTGCTCGTAATCAACATAACGATGTTGCCGAATTTAGTTTTAAGGGTATCTCTCTTAATTCAATTTTTTGTGAAACCATCCAAGTAAAATCAAGGGTTTTCAAGGAATTTTAACCTCAAAAAAGCAATTAATAGAGATGCCTTGTAAGGGCACCTTTATTAATTCACGCCTTTTTGTTTTTCCCCCTTTGAAAAAGGATTAAGGGGGATTTTTCGAAAAGTTCCTACAATTTTGTTGGTTTTTCAAAAGAAAATCCCTCTCAATCTCCCTTTTTCAAAGGGAGAGGCTATAGAAACGAATGTTTAGAGATGCCTTTAAGCAAGTTTTAAGCAAAATGTTCTCAGTTGGTCCCTTCCCCTGCAATAGCGGGGGAAGGTCAGGAAGGGGGGTGGTTTGGTCGTGTCACAATAATTGGAAATTAGTTGTTTAAAACGAAACTGTCCAACAACGCCTTAAATCTCCACCCTCACATCCGTCGTCACGGAATTAGCAATAAAGCAATTTTCATGTGCTTTATGATGCATTTGTTCAACCGTAGCAGGATCAGGTTGATTAGCCCCACTGAAAACCACTATAGGACGTAGCGTTACGGTGGTTAATGCCATTTTGCCCGCACTATTTTTTCCTAAAACACCAACCGCATTATCTTCGTAGCGATCAATGACTAAATTTTTCATGGAAGCAATTGCGAGAAAAGTTAGCATATGACAGCTGGAAAGCGCGGCAACCATCAATTCTTCCGGATTGGTAATTTCTGGATTACCCAAAAATTCTGGGGCAGCGGCTACAAAAATATCCGATCCACCCGAAAAATGAATTTTATGGGTACGATCATAAGTTTTGTAGTTAAAATCAGGGGTGGTGCGTTCCCAAACAAGTGTGGCTTTATGTTCTGACATAAGATGCTCCTATCGGCTCATAGCTAAAAATAAACGGTTTAAACGCGAAACGAAATCAGCAGGATCTTCTAACTGACCCCCTTCTGCTAAAACGGCTTGCTCAAATAAAATATTAGCCCATTCAGCAAAACGTTGATCATCTTGCTCTTCTTTTAACTTTATCACCAGAGGGTGAGTAGGATTTAGTTCAAAAATAGGTTTGCTGGCAGGAATATTTTGGCCTGCTGCTTTCAGCAAACGTTCTAAATGACTGCTTAACGCTTGGTCATCGCTTACTAAGCAAGCGGGTGAATCCGTTAAGCGTTGTGTAATGCACACATCTTTAACTTTATCACCCAGGGCTTCTTTTACGCGCTTAACGATATCGGTAAATTCCTCTGTTAATTTTTCTTGTTCCTTTTTAACAGTTTCGTCAGCAACTTCTTCTAAATCTAAACTGCCTTTGGCAACAGAATGTAATTGTTTGCCTTCAAATTCTGTTAAATGCGAAACTAACCACTCATCAATGCGATCAGAAAGCAATAAAACTTCAATGCCTTTTTTCTTAAAGATTTCCAGATGCGGGCTATGAATGGCCGCGGTATAACTATCAGCAGTGATGTAATAGATTTTTTTCTGGGTAGGATTCATGCGTCGAACATAATCTTCCAGCGTAACATCTTGCGCGCTGTTGTTATTGTGCGTGGAAGCAAAACGTAACAGCTTTGCGATTTGTGCAGTATTACCGGCATCTTCAGCAGGACCTTCTTTTAAGGTTTGCCCAAACTCCTGCCAGAATTTAGTGTATTTTTCTTTATCGTCTTGCGCTAATTTTTCTAACAAACTGAGCACGCGTTTTGTCGTTGCCGCCCGAATGGTTTCAACTTGTTTGTTATTTTGCAGGATTTCGCGCGAAATATTTAACGGTAAATCACCGCAATCCACGACACCTTTTACAAAACGTAAATAGCGCGGTAAAAATTGTTCGGCATCATCCATAATGAAAACGCGGCGTACATACAATTTTAAACCACGCGGACGATCGGCTTGCCACATGTCAAAGGGGGCATGGCCAGGAATGTAGAGCAAACTGGTGTATTCAAGTTTGCCTTCCACTTTGTTGTGTACCCAGGTTAAAGGATCTTCAAAGTCATGCGCGATATGCTTATAGAATTCTTTGTATTCATCATCGCTTACTTCACTTTTAGGAAGTGCCCACAATGCAGTGGCGCGATTGACTGTTTCAAAAGTGATTGCAGTATTGCTGCTTTCGTTATCTTCTTTGTCTTTATCGCCGTGTGCAACTTGTGGCATGGCGACTGGAAGCGTGACGTGATCGGAATATTTACGAATAATGCTGCGTAAACGCCAATCATCTAAAAATTCATCTTCGTCTTTACGTAAATGCAGGGTGATCTCAGTACCGCGGGTTGGCTTGTTGATCGCTTCAATCGTGTAGTCGCCTTCGCCAGCAGATTCCCAACAAACGCCTTCATTAGCAGGTAATCCGGCACGTCGTGTTTTCACGGTGACTTTGTCCGCTACGATAAAAGCAGAATAAAATCCCACGCCGAATTGGCCAATTAAGCGTGCATCTTTGGCTTGATCGCCAGTAAGTGCGGCTAAAAATTCTTTGGTACCTGATTTGGCAATAGTGCCTAAATGATCAATAACTTCTTGTCGGCTCATACCAATCCCGTTATCGGCAATGGTAATAGTCCGCGCTTTTGGATCAAAGCTAACTTTAACGGTTAAATCGGGATCATTTTCATATAAGCTAGAATTGGCTAACGCAGCAAAACGTAATTTGTCGGCAGCATCAGAAGCGTTTGAAATCAGCTCGCGCAAAAAGATTTCTTTGTTGCTATAAAGCGAGTGAATCATTAGGTGTAATAGTTGTTTAACTTCTGTTTGGAAGCCTAAAGTTTCTTTAGCGGATTGATTAGTCATAAACGGTCCTGTGAACGAAATAAATCATGAGAACAATAAGATAAGGACATTTTGGTAGATTTCAAGGAGGCAGGCTTTAGTTTTTTTTGTTGCTAGAGACCTGTATTTCTCTTTAAGTAAAAATTCGAAATTTGCGGGATTGGCTCGACAATTTTTTTATGACTTGTTACCATGCTAATGCTTAAAAACATTAGTGTGAAAAATCAAAACTACAAGCATACGAGGTGCTATATGCAGGGATTATCCAAGCAGGTTCTAGTTTCTACTCTTTTCTTTGCCACAGTCAGTATGTGCGGCGCCGCAAATGCTAGTAGTTTTTATCCTGATGGATTTCCTTATTTACCCCGACTTACCTTGGCTGGCTTAGCGGGAAATAACACCTTTGGTACCGGTGAAGCGATGATTCCGTTAAGTGGGAATTTAAACGGAATTTTCTATGCGGATGTGCAAGGTAAGGGCGGCAACGATGATGGTTGGTTAGGCAGCGTAGGGGGCGGTTACCGCGGTGTGTCGTGTGGTTCCAATATTTTGGGCGGTTATTTGTTTGTCGACCGCAATGAAACCGAAAATCATAATGCCTTTTGGATGCTAAGCCCCGGTTTTGAATCGCTAGGAAATCGTTGGGATTTCCGCGTCAATGGCTATATCCCCGTTAGTTCGCGCCGAGTCTATGACCACAGTGCCTATGGTGATCAGTTAGGTTTGGGTCAGTACGTATCCTTCAGTGGTCACAATCAATATGACCGCTTATTTAATTTCTATGAAGAAGTAGGTCCCGGAGCTGATGGCGAAATAGGACGTATTTTCCCTAGCTTAAATCGCCTAGCTATTTATGGTGGTGGTTATTTCTTTAATTTACAAAACACTTCAAACATCAAAGGGGTAGAAGGGCGCGCAGAACTTCCTTTGACGAATCATTTTACTGTGTTGGTAAATGACACATATGACAATAGCCAACATAATACCATTGCCGCCGGTTTGCGAGTTTCCGTGGGAGGCACGACGAATAAGCCATTGAGAAGCTGCTTTGATATCCATCAAAGAATGTTGGATCCAATTCAACGTAATTTAGGCGCGTTAAGCACGGGTAGTGGTGTGCCTAGCGAAATAGTGCGAGACCAAGGCACGCAAGTGTTACAACGTAGCAACATTTGGTTTTTCAAATCAGATGCTGTCGGCGGTAGCAATGCAATAGGCTGTGGTACCTATGACAATCCTTGCTTAGGTAGCCAATTTACCCAAGCAACTATCGATGCAATTAATACAACGGCTCCGAATGCTAATTTTTATTTTAACAGCGGTGCTTATCCGTTAAATGGCCGTATTAGCTTAAATCAAGGCCAATCGATGTTTGGTCGTACCGCGGATTACCGTTTACCTGCGCAAAACGCAGCACGTCCAGTATTCACGGGCGGTATTGATTTAGGTGGTGGTAATAACACGTTAGATTCTTTCCAATTGTTTAATAATGCGGGCGCACAAACTTCTGGTTTAGATATTAGTAATGGTGCGACTAACGTAGGGATCAACAATTTGTTAATAGGTGCAAACGATACCCAAAGTGGTTATCGAGCTGCTGTGGTAATTCATGATGCGCAAAATATTGTTATTGGTAACTCAACAATAAGTGGCTTTGCGGAAGATCCAACTAATGCTTTTGCTGTTGGGATTCAAATGGATGATAACAGTAGTTTGAAAGTTTCCGATAGTACAGTGAATGCCACAGCTAATTTGCAAGGCGCTGGGGGCGTAAGCGGTAGTTCTTTTGCGGTTGGTATTAATGAATTTTTGCACTCTAATTTGTCCGTTACGAATAGCAAAATTAATGCAACTTCTACGGCAACAGGCACTTTAGATAATATGTCTGGTGTTGCACAAGGGATTAGTGTAGGAGGAGGCAGTACAGCTAATGTTGCTGGTAGTACGATAAATGCAGCAGCAAATATTCTTGGAACAGGTTTGACGCTCAATGGAACTAGCTTGGGCATTACAACTTTTACAGATAGCACAGTTAATTTAAATAATGATTTTGTTAATGCTGCTAGTAATGTAAATGGTAACAGTACAAATATAACGTCTAGCACTGCTATTGGTGTGAACGGAACCGACAATAGTACTTTGAATATCGCTAATAGTAATATTTATGCCAACGCAAATATTAAAGGCAATGCAGGAGATCAAGCGACTGCAAGTAGCAGGGGTGTTTTTTCCACCGACACGGCGTTGACCTTGAAAAATTCTATTGTAGGCAGTAACAGCTTTATTATGGGTAATAGTGATTTTTCAGGTTCTTTGGCTACAGGGATTGATATTTTGGGCGGCAGTGCGAATATTTCCTTTAGCGACATTACAGCTAAATCAGGATTAGTAGGTTCAGGAACAATTCTGACTTCTTTTGCCAATGGTATTTTTGCTAATCAAGCTAATGTGAGCGTCGATCATTGCAATATTTCAGCTGCAGCTAAAGTGTTTGCGCGTGGCCAAAATGTGTCAGTAAACAGTGATGCCATCCAAGCAAGTCAAAGTAATATTACGGTAAGTAACTCAGCTGCGAAGGCAAATGCAATGGGTGTCGCGAAGGCACAGCAACTAGTAGTGAGCGCAGCTGGTTTAGATTTGTTTGATCATGTCATTGCTAATGTATTCAATAGTAATATTGATGCTAATTCTTTTGCTGGCGGACCTACAGATTCTATTAGTGATTTTGCTGGTGGTGTGCTAGCAAAGGACAATACTAATATAACTATCACCAATGCTGATATTAATGCATACGCTACGGCGTATTCTAAACAATTTACGAATATGTCAGTGCAAACAACGGGGATAGAAGTATTTAGTAACTCTACCTTGCAACTAATGAATAGTAATGTAATAGCAAAAGCAACGGCCATTAGTAAAAATAAAGCCGGTGGCAACAATGTATCATCGAATGCCACAGGGTTAGAGGTGCTATTCGGTAGCAATGCAACTGTGCAGCAAAGTAATGTGAATGCTGCTGCACAAGTATTTGGTACGGGCGACGATCTAGAAGCTACCGCAATGGGCGTGAATAGTAATGATGCGACAGTTAATATTGTAGATAGTTTCATTAATGCTAATGCATTAGTAGCAGGGTCAGCCACTACCGGTACTGGAGGGATATCCGCAAATGCTACTGGGGTGAATGCCTTCGATAGCACGGTTAATATACAAAACAGCAATGTGCAGGCAGCGACGTGGATTATCGGGAAAGCTAATGATGTAATACAAGCAAATGCTACGGGTGTGAGTGTGGGTAATGGTAGTGCGCTGACTGTTGTAGATAGTTGTATTCATGCCAGCGCAGCAGCTGTGGGTCATGCTCTGCATGCAATTTCCACAAATGCGGTAGGGATGTTCGTTACACGCAATAGCACGGCTACTATCTCCGATAGTAATATTAGTGCTGGTGCATTAACGGCAGGAACAGCTGAATCGGTTACCGCTGGAGCAGTAGGAGTGTTTGCCAATCGGGATTCTGTGGTTAATGTTACCGACAGCAAAATTGCTAGCAACGCGTTGGTATTAAGCAATGGAACGGCGCTTAATCAACAAGCCGGAACAGATGGTATTTTTGCGAATACTCGCAGCACCATTAATATTTCAGGTAGTTTTATTGAAACAGGTGCATTTACCAATTTTGGTTTTGCATCACCAACCGGAGCAGAAGCTGAAGGTAATAGCGTAATTAATGCAAACAACAATACGTTTGTCGTGATTGGCGTAGGTCCTAAAGGTGGAGTAAATGCAGAAGGTGCTTTTGCTGGCGGTGGTAGTACGATTAACAGCGTAAATAATAATTTCTTCGTCTTCCCAGTTGAAACTGTGGTTAAAAACCATCTGGTTGGATTACAAGCTGGGGTAGTAGGTTTAGTTGGGATGCCCGCTGGAGTTAATACCCAGTTAGCCGCTAACTTAAATAAGCATGGCACACACCAACGCGCGTAAATTTATTGGATTGCGTAGGGGCGAAAAATCTTTCGCCCTACAGTTCACCTAAATTCAGCCATTTTCCATCATTAGGAAAATTTTTCCGCTTTTATACACGATAAAAAATGTAGGGATTAGCCCGTTAGGCGTAATCCCTACTCGCAAAAAGTTCCAGCAGTTTTTACAATAAAAATTTAAAAATAAATTCTAAGATGCAAAATTTGCAGGATAGAGTCAAGCAAGTGCTTGAACCAGCAACGGCGGTGGTTTTAGCCAAGGGAGCGTCAGCAGGTGGTTCAGGGCTGGTTCCAACTTTCATCAGTGGCCAGTTGTTTCAAGGACAGCATAGTGCTCAAGGCAGACATTTGGTGTGGGTGGTGCAGCTGATATAGCATCGTCAGCGGGAGCTGGAATTGCTCCTGTTGATCAAGTAAGGCCAACCATGGGTTAGGCGCTGTACTGCAAAAAATCAGAAGAACGGCTAAAAGAGTGTCGTGGCTCTGTATATGATATTTTTTGTAGGTTGGACTTAACAGCCCAACCTACATTAGTTTATGAAAATTGTCGTGTACAAAAGTGCTGTAGGGTTTCTATCTTAATTTAAGGGTATTTTAAGGTGGTAGTGTTATTTTAATCGAAAGAGTTAAATAGTTAATGAGAAATGAATTATGCCGTTAGAATCAAAAGATAAACCGAAACAGTCAACAGCTGGAAATGAAACAAAAGGTGATTCCAAAAGGCAAGTGTCGGCAGCTCCTAAAGCAGCCTCAGTTCCTGTTGTTGAAACCTACTACACGATTTTGGGGGTGGCATCAGATGCTAAAGTAGAAGTAATTAAACAAGCCTATCGTAAAAAAGCCATGGTGGGGCACAGTGATCGCGGCGGTAGTGATGCCGGATTCACAAAACTTCACGAAGCTTATACATGCTTAACCGACCCTAATAAACGAGCAGCCTATGATAAAAAACTTGCTGATGAACAAAAACGTACGGCTCCTAAACCAAAGCCAGATTTAATTTTACAGCTGCCATCTTCTGCAGCGCCGCCATCAGCGTCTTATGAATTAGTTATATTTGAGCCTGTTACATTGGCGAAGCAATTACGTATGAGCGGTGCTAGCTCTAAGGAACTTTGTGAATGTTGTGAAGATGCACAAATGGCAGTAGTTATTTGGCATGATGAAGTATTAAGAAAAAGAATTGAAGATTATAAGTGGTCTGGTTTGGCAAGAAAAAATGCTGAATTGTCCAAATTATTTTGCGCAGATGTTGAAAATTGGTGGAAACTGCCTGCTTCTAGTATTTATGAAATGGCGAAACAGCAAAGAGAAGCATGTTTACGTATTTTGCAAGCTATAGGAATTGAAGAAAAGCTGAGTCATAAGCAAATAGCAAAATTAACAGAAAAATATAAAAATGATAAAGAAATAACGGCAGTAATTAATCGTAGTCCATCGCTGGTGAAAAAAAACCAGGAATACAGCCAACTTGATAAAATTTTTAAAGCTGATTGTAAATTACAGCCCAAAGAAATTGTTGAATATTTCAAAAAAATAAATATATCTCGTGAAATGTTAGAGTCCTATGTGCAAACGGCACCCTGCGAAGTGGTGTTAGCTATTTGGTCAGATGAAGCACTCAATAAAAAAATGTTTACTTCCACATGGCATGATTTGGCCAGAGAGCGGGTTGATTTTGCTAAAGAATATTCACAAGGCCCCAGTTTTTTAGAAGGATCAGATGATTTTTATTCAGAATTACTATTATTACATCCAGAAATTTTTGTAATTCATCAATCTAAACTCGACGCAAGCAAATTTAAAGGCGACTATTTAATAGAAATAAAAGATGAAGTTATTTTACAGCATGTAGCACAGCATCCAAAGCTAGCTGCTATCCGTAATGCTTGTGAAAAACTTTATGATAAAGAGTTTGTGCGCGCACTTTCTGTGGCTGAATTTGTCGATTTGTTTCAAAGTGCACAGTTGTCCCATTCTGAGAATTATTTAGCTGATCAAGTGCCAACAATTATGGTGTTAGCAATTTGGCGTAATCCAAAATTACGTGAAAGTATTTATTATTCACGTTGGCCGTGCATTGTAAAAAAACATGAGGCCTTGGCGCTAGAATATTGCACAGCGGAAACATTAAAGAAAATTTTAGAGAATATATCGCATGTTACGTTGATGTGTAGCGGAAAGAATCCTTTTTACATGATAGCTTCTGCGCATAAAGCAGCGTTTTTACTCATGCTGGAATTACCCATGGCTGAAAAATTTTTTACCGGCCACGAATTAGAAAAATTATTAGAAAAACATGATGGCGATCAGCAAGCTTCTGAGTTAATAAATAAACAACCGGAGCTTGTGCAAAAAATTGTTGCACAAAGACGCATTATTCTTGGCTTGCAAGCCTCAGAAAATAGAAAATTTACTACAGAATTAGTTGAACAAAAAGAACAAAAAATTGATAAAGGCAAACAGTTTTATATATTAGGTGAAAGCTGTCTTGAAGAAGGCAAGACCAACGCCGCCCGTTTGTACTTTAAGCAAGGGTTTGCGGAGCAAAGTGTTGAGTGTTTGCAGAAATTGGTTGAGATCGCTTATGCAAATCAAGATGTGGTTTCTTTGTATAGATATGTAGTCCATTATGAAGATCCGGTCGGTGAATTTTTTAATAAAGATGCGGCCGCAGAAATTTTTAATTTTCTTTTATTGATTAATCCTTGTGATATGCAAGCTAGGTATAGAGGAGCTTGCGTAGCTGATCCTGATCTTGCATTTTTCATGTTTGCGCGGATTGGGTTTATCGAATTGCTGCGACAAATAGAAATAAGACTTAAATTACCGTATGTAGAAAGAAGACTAGTGGATCATGTAAAAGAAGATCCCGCGCTACTGTACTTGTTGGCAGAATTAGAAAACCATGAAACAACAAGCGATGTATTCCAAGTTTATTTACGCGAACTGTGTAATTTTTATAGTTGCATTGGTGCTGAACAGGCGATATTCCAGTTAGAGCAGCCATTAAAACGCTTACTAAGATGTGAAGAATTAACTGATATTCATAAGGATTACGCCAGTGCGCTCATGCCTTATGTACATGCATTAGCATTAAATGATGAAGAAGTTTTTGCGGATTTATTGGAATCACCTTGGGCAGAACATCTTACTCCTTTACAGGTAAAAGAATTAGTTGAGCATTACCAATATCCTATTTTTAAAGAGACAAATAACATTCTCGTAAAATACTTTAAAGGTACAGGACAACCTTTACTGGCAGCAGCGACCCAATTAGCAATAGAAGAAAAAAAGGAATTTTTTGCAGATAATTTAATCAAGTTTCGAGTAGTTGGTTATAAGTATATTGGTGGCGCGGAGACAAGGGCTTTGCCTGCTAGTATGTTGCTGTTTCTTGTTTTTAATCCAACAAAGCATTATCCATCTGTAGAGGAGATAAACACCCACATTAAGTGGACTGGATCGTATGCTAGAGATTTTTGTAGTGATCCAAGATATTTGGCTAAATTACCTATGGTTTTTATTATTGAATTAGCTAAAGAAAATGAAGCAGTTTGTGGTTTAGTGTTGGAAAGATTTTCTGGCGAATTGCTTGATAAGCTTATTTTACAGCATAGCAATAGTGAGTATACCTCAGTTTTAGCATTTGTGGTGGCGCGAAAAGAATTTTTAGACAAGCTCTTTGCGTATAAATTTGGAGAAGAAAGTAAATGCGAAGAAAGCGGCCGCGAAGCGCTAGTGGCGCAAGGTGAAAAATTTTATGCATTAAGCAAAAGCTATGCAGATTATCCAAAGTTACGTTGGATTTGTTGGCAGCAAGGAGTAAAGTTCTACAACAGAGCCTGTTTAGATGCTTTGCTAGAAGCAGGAATTAAAGAACGCAAACCATTCGCAGATCTGAAACCATATATAATTCTTTGCGAAGCAACTGATAGTATTTTCTACAACCCCCAGCAAGCTAAAAAGCTGTTCTTATTTTATAAAGAAAATCCATCATTGCAGTCTTGGGATTCTAATTATTATATAAACTATCGTTTAGCCTGTTTGTTAAAAGAAGAAACATTCCAAGAAACTAAAGAAGTTAAAGAATGTTGTAACCTGGCTTTTGGTAATGGCTCTCCAGAAGTTGGGATTCGGATGATGTTATGGAGAATTACCGAATTATTTTCATGTGCACCAATTCCCTATAGAGTACAGCAACTAAGGTTGGATCCAATGTGGAATTGCCCTGATTTGTTCCAGTTGCGCCCATGTCTTGATGCTGATTTGCTATTATTGTTCAAAGAAATAATTCTTATTTTTTATCAGAAGAGTCAAATAGAACTAGCAGAAAAAGCTTTGCAAGCATTATTTTCTAGAACGCAAGAAGGAGAATCAGTAAAATCAATTCCCGCAGAATTTTTTGTTCCTTTTGCAGTAAAATGCGAAGCAGCTGAAGCAGAAGAATTATTAGATAAAATTTATAAAATAATGGCAAGCAAAGGAATAAAGATTATTGGCAATATGATTCCAGTACTGGTGACTACGAGCCCTACTTCGATAGGTCAGCATTTGTTGCAGCAGCAAGGCCAGAAGCAGGTAGCTGGAAGTTTTGGCAATGAAGCTAAATCAGCACCGGCTTCTTCTCTTCCTGGATTAGGAGGCCACTCAGGGGTGACTCCAACTTCCAGTAGTGACCGTCAAGGTGAACGGGTAGCTCCTGTTCGGGCTGGTGCTGGGGCGGGTGGTGTAGCGACGAGCAGCCAGACAACAGCGTTCCGACCGGGCTAAAAATACCGCTAAAGTTGACATAACTTAGCGCAGTAGGTCTGGCTATGCTAGAATGTTAGAAAAACCATTATAAATTTAGGTCAAATTATTATGCCCAAGTCGTATTTACCTTTGACTACCATGCCGCTTCGTACTGGCATCTCTTTTGCGCACCCTGCGGAACCGCCCGAGCTGTTGCATTGGGAAGATTCTGCGCAGCTGGCTATGGTGGATTTTAAATATATTAAAGCGATTACTATTAGCCCCGATGATTCTATCGACGCTGCATTATTAGGCGTTAAAAATTCAATTTATCACGCGCTGCTAGTGGTAAATAAAGAGCAGCATATTTTGGGGATCATTACAGCCGAAGATTTGCTGGGTGAAAAACCTTTAAAGGCTATTCAGGAACGTCGCATCGCGCGTGCAGACATGGTGGTACGCATGGTGATGACGCCGCAACATGAAATTTTAGCCTTAGATTTAGAAAATTTACGTCATGCGAAGGTGGGTCATATTGTGGAAACCCTGCGTGCGCACAAGCAGCATTATGCCTTAGTGGTAAAAGTAGATGAGAAAACTCATGCGCATACCGTTCGTGGCTTATATTCTTCGGCATTGCTGAGCAAGCAACTGGGCCGCGACGTGCTGAGTGCTTTACCTGAAGCGCATTCTATCGCTGAGCTGCACCACGATTTGCACCTGAACGATTAAAAACAATGGAGGGTGGATTACCCCGTAAGTGCGTAATCCACCAACATAGCATTAATCATTCAAATGTAAAGCTAACCGCAAACCTTGCAAAACTAAATCCGGAATAATGGCCGTAAATATTTTTTCTTCGCTGAATAAACTGGCAAAGCCACCCGTTCCTAACATCACATGCGGTTGTCCTTGAAAAACATCGTGCGAAATGCGCTGTTGAATTTCATGTAAAGTCCCTAGCTGGCTGTAATAAAGTCCTGACTGGATGCTTTCGCGGGTAGAGCGACCAATAACACAATCAGGTTTTACAATTTCTACTGGAAAAAGTTTAGCGGTATTGCTTTGTAGTGCCTCCATGGCAATACGCATGCCCGGCAAAATAATCCCACCTAAATAATCCTTTTCGGCAGAAATAGCACAAAAAGTAGTGGCTGTGCCGAAGTCAACCACGATGATATTTTGTTTGGGGTAACTGCTTACTGCTGCAATCGCATTGGCAATGCGATCCGCGCCTACTTCCAGTGGGTTGCGGTATTTAATTTTTAATCCTGTTTTAACCCCGGCCTGCAGCATGAAAGGATCTAAATTGAAATATTTTTTACAAGCACTTTTCAATGAATAGTCATGATGTGGCACTACCGAACATATAGCAATTTGCGTTATTTGCTCGCTGGCAATATTATTTTCCCGCAAAACACCCCGCAAAAAAATGCCAATTTGATCGGAGGAACTGGTTTGGTTGGAAGCATAACGAAAACTCAGTTGTAAATGTTCATGATTAAAAACCCCGCCAAAAATCTGCGAATTTCCCACATCTAAGCAAAGTATCATAAAAACCCCTTAATTTTTTAAATCAACAACGACTGGTTTTAATTGTTCTAATGCGGGATCAATCTGTGCATAAGAAATAATGAATACTTCATCACCGACTTCGCCTTTACGCGCAGCAGGACCGTTCAAGGCGAAAATCTTACTGCCACGTTTGCCTTTGATCACATAAGTTTCTAAACGTTCGCCATTATTTAAATTTACCACATGGACTTTTTCATTTTCGATAAGATGTGCTTCGTCCATGATGTCTTCATCGATCGTGATACTGCCGACATAAAATAAATCTTTATGACTCAATTTGGCGTAGGCAATTTTTGATTTTAAGACATGAATTTGCATAGAAACCTCAAGTTGTAACTAATGGAAAATTATCAATTAAACGAATAGCACCTAAGCTAACAGCGCCAAAACGCCGACCATAATGTTCTTCAATATAATCTACGGTAAAGCCTAATTCTGTTAGGGCGTTGGCTATTTGTGCGCAGCTGTTAGTAGAATTTAATAATTTGGGAAAATCTAAAGCTTGTTGATATTGCTGTGCTGACAAGCGGCTGTTACGCGAACTTAAGGCCAAACCATTTTCATCACGGATAATAGGGCATGGCACAATTGTCACGTCCAAGAAAAACGCGGTTACTAAATTTTTGATTAACTGTAATTGCTGAAAATCTTTTTCACCAAAATAAGCACGTTCTGGTTTAACTAAATTGAATAACTTCAAAACCACACTCAGTACACCGGTAAAATGGCCTGGGCGATATTTACCACATAGTTGCGTGCTTAAAGCGGTTTCATGAACTTGATAATGATAATTGTCTGGATAAAGTTCTGTTTGCGTAGGCGCTAGAATAAAATCGATGCCTAATTTGCGTGCTAAAGCTAAATCCTGCTCAAAAGTTTTTGGGTAGTTAGCTAAGTCATCGGGATTATTAAATTGGGTGGGATTCACAAAAATACTAAGCACGGTAATTGCATTTTCTTGCTTGGCGCGCAGCAATAGGCTTTCATGACCGCGATGTAAATTACCCATGGTGGGCACAAAGCCAACGGATTGGCCTAAAAATAACGGTTGTTGGCGCAGTTCACGCCATTTGCTAACTGATTTAATTACGGTGGTCATAATCAATAACTATGTTCAGGGGTAGGAAAAAGTTGTTGTTTTACTTCTTGGTTAAAAGCATTTAAAGCAGATTGTACAGCTGTAAAACCATCCATGTATTGTTTTAAAAATTTAGGTTTAAAATCTGGATTCATGCCTAATAGATCTTGTAACACTAACACTTGACCATCCACCGCTAAGCCGGCGCCAATACCTATTACTGGAATTTGTAGTTGTTCACTTATCATTTTTGCTAGCTGCGGCGGTACACATTCTAAAACTAAAGCGAAACAGCCGGCTTGTTGCAAGGCATGAGCTTGTGTCACTAATGTTTCTGCGGCAGCAGCTTGTTTTCCTTGGACTTTAAAACCACCCAGTTGATGAATCGCTTGTGCCGTCATGCCTAAGTGTCCCATGACGGGAATACCGGAGGTAACTATGTGTTGAATAAGTTCAAGATTGCCGTCTGCACCCTCTATTTTTACGGCATGGGCACCGGCTTGCACTAATTGTTGCACGGCATCCATGGCAGCGACTAAGCCTTTACGATGCGCTAAAAATGGCATATCAGTAATAATAAATTTAGTACCAGCGCCGCGTGCTACAGCTTGAGTGTGCATAACCATCATTTCGGTAGTTGCTGGAATGGTGGTGGGGTGACCATGCATAATCATCGCAGCGCTATCGCCCACTAAAATGCAATCAATCGCGGTGGTCGCAATAATTTTTGCGGACCAATGATCGTAGCAAGTAACGATGGAAATTTTTTCGCCTTGTTGTTTCATGCGTTGAAAATCAAAAATTTTCATACAGTCTCCGCTTGCTTAGTAGCTTGATAAGCATTCACAAATGCTTGATAAACTTGTTGAAAAGGATCGCCAGATAGTGCTTGCAAATTATTATTTAAAGTCGTGATATCATTGCGCGGTAATGGACCTGTCAAAGCTGTTTGTACATCTTCTTGAATGTTGTGGAATATTTGATTGAGATATTCTTGGGTGTGTTGTTGTGGGATAGCAAAGGTTTTTTCTAGCTCGGTAAAAAATTTTTGCCACAACAACACCGTGAAATTACCGCTTAATACACACAGCGCATGATAAAAAGCTTTTTTGTTAGGGTCGATGCGAAAATTTGGGTTACTTAATCCAGGTAATAACTGAGAAAACGGTGGCGCATCTTGTTCAACGATAAAAGAAATTTTTTGATAAGTAGCTAATGAGTAAAGCTGCTGATTGAACGTCATGAGCGGATGTAAGCCTATTGCCAATTTTGTTACTAACTGTCCGGAAAAATGCAATAGGGTTTTGTTGTGTAGGCAGTTATGCGCAGTAATAAACGGTTCAATAGCGGTGTCATTAATTAATAATAAAACGCGATCGCACGGAGCGATAATTTGTGCTAGTTGAGTATACTGTGGATCAGTTTGACGCGACCATTGCCGATATGAAATGCGCAGTAAGTCTAGATAATGACAAAAATGGCGTGCCATGCGGCCGGAGCCGATAATGGCAAATTCAGCTTGTGGTACTTGTCCCATGGATCAAGTCCTCTATAAGTAAGTGCGAAAAACTTAAGTCACTGCCTTCCAGTCAGTGCTTTCTCCTAATACGATAATTTTTGTAGGGGCGAATAATCATTCGCCCTTTTAATAAATTATATTAACTTGATGTTTAAGATAATGCCATTTTGTCATAGCATAGTAAAAGTTGTGATAAAAAACAATTACTCTATTCAGTAATACGGGTAACCAGTGGGGCAGTATGAGTTGTGGTTGCTGGTACTTTTTTTGCCTGAAAAGGTTGGATTTGAGAAATTTTAGCGGTGTAGTAAGCCGTTAAACCACCTAGCAGGCCGCCTCCTATTACATCGCCGACAAAATGATAATTCATCCCTATTAAACCAATAGCCACTAAAGTAACGACTAAAACGACTAACCAACGTAACCGAGGGAAGAAAATCCAAATCACGGCCATTACTGCAACTGTTGCCCCGGTATGGCCAGAGGGAAAAGATGCATACTTGGATCCATAGCGAAAAAAATTAAATCCATACACATTATCACGCAGTAAGGAAGGATTATTATTGATCCAAGTTGCCGGCCAATAGCGGCCAAACAGTATTTTTAATGGAGTGTGAAGAAAATTTTCAATCGCTAAACTACCTATAATCGTTAAAATAATTTTTTCTGGATTGCCCCACTTTTTATAGCAAAAACGTACGGCCAAATAGGGAAATAGCAGGCAGGCTATGGCAGTGAAAATTTCAGGGATGCGCGTAAACCAGATTAAGAATCGGTAATCACGCAGATGATGCTCAGCAACCCAAAAGGCGACGGGCTTGTCTACCCATAAATAACAAGCTACAACTAAAAAACTACCTATAATAAGTGCAAAAATGCCATTTATTAGTTCTTTTGGCATATGATTTCTCTCTATTGGAAAAGCCTAGTAAGAGGCACTGTGCTATATTGTAATATATAGACCAGTAAATTATTAGAAGATAATGGAGGTTATTATGCCTGATTCAACATGGGTTGTAATTGCCAATGCTAGTACAGCGCGGATTTACGGTAAAAATGGCCAAAGCCATCTGAGTTTAATCACTGAATTTGATCATCCCGCCAGTCGCAAAAAGGCGCGCGACTTGACCACAGATGGTGCTGGTCGTTATCGAGCAAGGGGTGGTCTAGCAGGTGGAATTTATTCTAGTCGCACTAATCCGAAAGAAGTTGAAGCGGATCATTTTGCTAATCAATTAGCTAAGTTTCTCGATCATCATCACAAATTAAATGATTTTAAAAAATTATTATTGGTGATGGCACCACCTTTTCAAGGATTGTTAAAAAATCACATAGGTGACCAATTGCGACATACAATTAGCGGAGAAATTCCCAAAGATTACCATACAGCTACAGCTAAAGAATTAGAAAAATTGTGCGGTAAACGATTTTAGTCAGCAATTATCGTTTATAATTAGAAGTTGAGCAAAATATTAGTTCCGAAAAATAATAAAGGAGTTATTTATGACTATGAAAACTGGTTTGGTAGAAAAAAATAGAAAAACCATCGCTGAAAATTTATCGCGCTTTTTAGCGGGTACTTTCACCCTCTATCTTAAAACCCATTTTTTTCACTGGAATGTGACTGGTGCACAGTTTATTTCGCTGCACGAATTATTTGAAAAACAATACAACGAATTATTTTTAGCCGCAGACGTGATTGCTGAACGCATTCGTTCCTTAGGATTTCCAGCGCCAGGAACTTATGCACAATTTGAAAAACTGTCTGCTGTAAAAGAAACGGTGAAGATTCCTAAAGCTGCAGAAATGATCCAAGATTTGTTAAATGATCATGAAACTCTGACACGGGAAGCCCGTGATTTTTTCGGTATGGTAGATGATGCAGAAGACGAAGCAACAGCAGATCTTTTAACCGAACGCATTGAGGCTCATGAAAAAGCAGCTTGGATGTTGCGTAGCTTGCTGGAAAAATAAACCTAAAAAACCCAAGGTGCTGCTTCGGTCTCGTTGTTCGCTAAATCAGCTGCAGTAGCCACCTTGCGGTTTTGTTCTAAATTTTTAAAATCCCACAAGGTGTGATCCATTAATTGGCTAGGTTTTACCGTGCTTAGTGCATGTAAAATGTTACTCGGAATTTTGGGATTTTCTTCCGCAAGCGTGGCTACTAATTTTTTGATACGTTTGCGCGCAAGATTTTCTTGTGAGCCGCACAAGGTACAAGGAATGATCGGAAAGTTTTGTTCTTGGGCGTAAGCAATGATGTCTTTTTCTTGGCAGTAAATGAGTGGTCGAATGACGATATTTTGTTGATCATCAGACAACAATTTGGGTGGCATAGAACGAATTTCACCGTTATACAAAATCGACATCAGCAATGAATGCACCAAATCGTCGCGATGATGACCCAGCGCTATTTTAGTAAAACCATTCTGTTTTGCGTAGTTATAAATATTGCCGCGGCGTAAACGCGAGCACAGCGAGCAATAAGTTTTTCCTTCCGGAATTTTTTCTTTTACGATCGAAAAAGTATCGCGTTTTAAAATCTCAAAAGGGATTTGTTGGGTGGTTAGCCAGGCGCGCATGTGGCTATCATCCCAGCCTGGCTGTGATTGATCTAAGGTAAACGCAAAAATTTCAAATTTGTTATGCGAGCGTTGCCGCAATATTTTCATCATGCGTAACAACGAATAAGAATCTTTGCCACCCGACAAACACACCATAACTTTGTCGCCAGGTTGGATCATTTGGTAGTCAGCGATAGCTTTGCCGGTATAATGCAATAGCTTTTTTTCAATTTTGGATTCAGTTTGCAAGAAAGCACCTACGTTTAATGAATAGAGGGATTTTAGCGGATGCAACCACTTAATTTAAAAATTGGTCATTATACTAATGAAGAACAGGGCACAGGTGTTACTGTTTTTTTGCCAGATGAGCCTGCCGTCGGTGGTTGGTGGTTGTGTGGATCGGCACCGGCGACCCGCGATGTAAATCTGTTAGATCCCGGTTTAACCATGGATCGCGTGGACGCCTTGGTTTTCACTGGTGGCAGTGCCTATGGGCTAGGGGCCAGCAATGGGGTTATGCAATGGCTACAAGAGCAGCAGCGTGGCTATCAAACCCGTTTTGGCGTGGTGCCGATTGTGCCCACAGCCGCAATTTTTGATTTTGGGGTCAAGGGGATGGCTTTTCCTAGCGCAGCTAACGCTTACCACGCTTGTCAGGCTGCGATTAAGCAAAATAAATTACGGGGTCGAGTAGGGGTTGGGGCCGGCGCCACAGTCGGCAAATGGCTAAATCAAGAGCAAGGTCAGTCGATGACGGGTGGTTTTGGCTATGCTGAGCTCACCGCACAAAATGGCGTGGCGGTATTAGCTTGTGTGGTTGCTAATAGCATAGGCGATGTTGTGGATGAACAGGGTAAAGTTGTTGCAGGCGCTATAAAGCAAGGTCAGGGGTTTCTGGAGGCCAGTGCTGCTATTGCTGCGGGCGAGCTGGCGCAAATCGCCGTAACCAAGCAAAACACCACATTGGTTGCAATATTTACTAATGCGCAGTTTGATAAATCGCAACTAACGCGAATTGCCAAGATGGCCAGTGCCGGAATTGGACGGGCGACAGTTCCTGCTTTTACCCGCTACGATGGTGATGTAGTATTCGCTTTAAGTCTTGGTAATGTTAATGCAGATGAAGTAGTCGTAGGAACATTAGCGGCTAAAGCAACGCATTTGGCCCTATTAAATGCCGTCCAAGATGCTATACCGCTAAAATAGTGAAAATCAAAGTGGAGTTGTTATGCAGAATGTAATGATTGCTGGAGCTGGAAAAATCGGGTCGTTAATCGCTTGTATGTTAACGGAATCGGGTGATTATCAAATTACTTTGGTGGATAAACGTTTTGATGGCGCTGATATTTCACGCTTAAGAACGCGTTTGCCGCAGTTGCAAATAGCTGAAGTGGATGTGCAAGATTTATCAGCAATGGCTGAAATTGTTAAAACTAATAATATTATTGCCGTTATTTCCTGCTTGCCTTATTTCTGTAACAAAGCCGTGGCTAAATTAGCGAAAGAATGCAATTTACATTATTTCGATTTAACTGAAGATGTAGAAATTACTGATTTTGTAGCTGAAATTTCTAAAGGAGCAGCGACAGCATTTGTACCCCAATGTGGTTTGGCTCCTGGATTTATTAACATTGCAGCACATACGTTGATGCTACATTTTGATCAGTTAGATGATGTTAGATTACGCGTAGGCGCGTTACCGCAATATCCGAACAATTCTTTACATTATGCGTTAACGTGGTCTACCGAAGGATTGATCAATGAATACGGTAATCCGTGTCATGCGATTGAAAATGGCAAAGAAGTTATGGTGCCACCTCTAGAAGGTTTGGAAATTATGCAGCTGGACGGTTTGAAATATGAAGCATTCAATACTTCGGGCGGTTTAGGCAGTTTGGCGCAAACTTATAAAGATCGCGTGCGTAATCTTAACTATAAAACCTTACGTTATCCTGGTCATTGCGAAAAAATGCGATTATTGATGAATGATTTGCGCCTAAATGAAGATAGAGAAATGTTAAAAGTAATTTTAGAACGTGCGATTCCTAAAACTTATCAAGACGTTGTAGTGGTTTCTGTGTCAGTAACAGGTTATCGCAATGGCCATTTACTAGAAGAAAACTACGTGAAAAAAGTTTATCCAGAACAAATTGCCGATTTGCAATGGTCCGCTATTCAAGTAACGACGGCATCTGGTATTTGTGTAGTAGTAGATTTGGTATTGCAAGCAAAAGATCAATTTCGTGGCATGGTGTTGCAAGAACGTTTTACGTTACAGGATGTATTAAATAATCGTTTTGGCCAATGCTATAAATAAAGTAACTACTGACACCAGAGCCAACTAGTTAGTGAACCCGGAATTATATTGCTGAAATGAAAAGAGAGTAGTTATTAAATAATTCTTTAATCGAAACAGGTGAATACAATGGAAATTTTGAAAAAATTAAATCTAACAGCAATGAATAAAGGTGCTTGTGTGGGGGCCGATCATTGGTTGCAAAATCAGGATTTAGGAAGCATTGATTCACTCAGTCCTATCAACGAACAGCTATTAGCAAAAGTAGCTCGTAGCGGCAAACAAGATTACGAACAAGTTATAGCTGCTGCACAACAGGCGTTTCTCGAATGGCGCAAAGTGCCAGCACCAAAGCGCGGTGAATTAATTCGTCAAATCGGTGAAGTATTGCGTGCTAACAAAGATGCATTAGGTACTTTGGTTTCGATCGAAATGGGTAAATCAAAACAAGAAGGTGATGGTGAAGTGCAAGAGATGATCGATATGGCAGATTTTGCAGTGGGTCAGTCTCGCATGTTATACGGTTTAACCATGCATTCAGAACGTGCTGAACATCGCATGTACGAACAATGGCAACCTCTGGGAGTAGTGGGTGTTATTACGGCATTTAATTTTCCTGTGGCAGTATGGGCATGGAATGCTTTTATCGCTGCTATTTGCGGTAACACTGTTATTTGGAAGCCTTCGCCCAAAACACCTTTGTGTGCCGTAGCAGTACAACACTTGTGTAATCAAGTGATGCAAGCCAATGGTTATCACGGAATTTTCAATTTATTTGTTACTGATCAAAAAGAATTAATCGAAAATTTAGTTGATGACAAACGCGTACCACTCATTTCTTTTACTGGTTCAACAGCGATAGGTCGGCAAGTCAATCAAAAAGTTGCAGCGCGTTTAGGACGTTGTTTGCTAGAGTTGGGCGGCAACAATTCTATTATTGTCGATGAAACTGCTAATCTTGATTTGGCTATTCGTGCCATTGTGTTTGGCGCAGCAGGTACTGCAGGTCAACGCTGTACCACAACACGACGTTTGTTTGTGCAAGCATCCATTTATGACACTGTAGTAGATCGTTTAGTGCGCGCGTATCAGCAAATAAAAATTGGCGATCCATTACAGCCAGGCGTATTGGTGGGGCCATTAGTTGATCGCGCTGCAGTAGACGCTTACACGCAAGCAGTAGAAGCTGCCCAAGCTATGGGTGGTGAAGTTATTTATGGTGGTAAAGTAGTATCCGGTTCAGGCTTTTTTGTAGAACCTACTCTGATCAAAGCGGAAAATCATTGGGATGTTGTGCAACGTGAAACGTTTGCCCCTATTTTATATGTGATGAAATACCAAACGCTAGCAGAAGCAATTGCCTTACAAAATGGAGTTCATCAAGGACTTTCTTCAGCAATGTTTACCAATCAATTGCAACAAGCGGAGCAATTTTTATCAGCCGCTGGTAGTGACTGTGGGATTGCAAATATTAACATCGGTACCTCAGGCGCTGAAATTGGCGGTGCTTTTGGTGGTGAAAAAGATACAGGCGGTGGTCGCGAAGCAGGTTCAGACTCATGGAAGGCTTACATGCGCAGACAAACTAATACCATCAATTGGGGTAACACTTTACCGTTAGCGCAGGGAATTAAGTTTGATTTTTAGTCGTTATGCCCACGACAGTTAATAGAATGGATCCTTCTCCCCTTGTGGGAGAAGGAACTCTCCGATTAGCTAGGGGTGTGAGTAGTTAGAATAAATTTGCAGCTTTTAAGGACATATTATGGCAACTTCTCTCTGGGTTTTAATTTTCTTATTAAGCACAGGGGTGCTTTTATATCAGCGCGCGGCGTTATCTGTTTGGTCGCTGAGTTTTCTAACCCTGTTAATTCTGCAAACGTTTTTTAGTACAACTAGTTGGTTTGCGCTAATCATTGAATGGCTTATTTTTCTAGTTATTGCTGGTGTGTTAAACCTGCGGCCGTTGCGCGCGCAATTATTCACACGCGTTATCTTGCAGCGTTTTCGTTCACATATTCCCGTAATGTCAGAGACTGAGCGTGAAGCCATCGCCGCAGGCACCGTGACGTGGGAAGGCGATTTATTTCAAGGTGCACCCGATTGGCAAAAATTATTAAGCTTATCCGTCGCAAAATTAACAGAAGAAGAACAGGCGTTTGTAGACGGTCCCGTAGAAGAAGTGTGTCGTATGGCAGATGATTGGGATATTACTCACAATCGCGCTGATCTACCACCAGCAATTTGGAATTACTTGAAAGAGCAAGGTTTCTTCGGCCTCATCATTCCTAAAAAATATGGCGGTAAAGAATTTTCCGCTTCTGCGCATTCAGCCATCTTAGTAAAACTTTATAGTCGCAGTGGAACTTTAGCTACGACTGTCGCTGTTCCTAATTCATTAGGACCTGCAGAATTATTATTAGAGTATGGTACGACCGAACAAAAACAACATTATCTACCACGCTTAGCAACGGGCGAAGAAATTCCTTGTTTTGCTTTAACTGGCCCCGAAGCAGGATCTGATGCGGGTAGTATTCCCGATACCGGTATAATTTGTCGTGGTGAATTTAAGGGTGAAGAAATTATTGGTATTCGTCTTAATTGGGATAAGCGTTACATCACGTTAGCACCAGTGGCAACGGTGTTAGGTTTGGCATTCAAATTGTACGATCCAAACCATTTATTAGGCGATAAAGAAGAGTTAGGAATTACTTGCGCTTTAATTCCAACCACAACACCCGGTGTTCGCATTGGACGCCGGCATTTCCCCTTGAATGCAGTTTTTCAAAATGGTCCTACGCAAGGAAAAGATGTTTTTATTCCAATCGATTGGATTATTGGTGGCCCTAAAATGGCGGGCCAAGGTTGGCGTATGCTGATCGAATGCTTGTCAGTGGGACGTGCTATTACCTTGCCGTCGAGTGCGATGGCTGGCACCAAATTAGCTAGTTGGGTAACAGGTGCCTATGCGCGCATTCGTAAACAATTTAACGTTCCCATCGGTTATTTCGAAGGTGTGCAGGAAGCGTTAGCGCGTATTGCTGGCAACTCTTACATCATAGAGGCTGCAGTTAAATTTACGCTAGCAGCAATTGATCGTGGACAAAAGCCAGCGATTCCTTCCGCTATCGTTAAATACCATGCCACGGAACGAGCTCGTTCTACTATCTTAGATGCGATGGATGTGCACGGTGGTAAAGGAATTTGTTTGGGACCACGTAATTATCTGGGGCGCGGTTATGAAACGATGCCAATCAATATCACTGTGGAAGGCGCGAATATTTTAACACGTAATTTAATTATTTTCGGTCAAGGTGCCATTCGTTGTCATCCGTATGCGTTAGCAGAATTAGAAGCATTACAAGAAGAAGATGCGGCAGTGCAATTAAAGAAGTTTGATCAAGCGCTGTTTGGTCACATGGGTTTTACCTTGAGTAACATTCTGCGTGCATTTATTCTTAGTGTAACGGGCGGTTGGTTAGTACGCACTCCTGCAGGTCCAGTAAAGCGTTACTTTCAACAATTCTCGCGTTTTAGTGCAGCATTTGCCTTAGTAGCAGATATGTCGATGTTATTGTTAGGTAGCGATTTAAAACGCAAAGAAAATCTTTCTGCGCGTTTAGGTGATGTGTTAAGCATGTTGTATTTGGGATCAGCAACTTTAAAACACTATGCTCAGCAAGAATATCCCAGTGCCGATCTACCTATTGTGCAATGGGCCTGCCAAACAATATTAGCGACGCTGCAAAAACAATTAGATGGCTTGTTGCGTAATTTTCCTAATCGTTGGGTGGCAGCTGGTTTACGTGTACTAATTTTTCCGTTGGGTCAATGTCAGCAGGAACCTAGCGATCGTTTAAGCAAGCAAGTTGCTGAATTGCTATTATCAGCTAATGAAACGCGAACTCGTTTAGGACAAGGCATTTATCTGACCCCTGATCCCAACAATCAAGTGGGTTTAATTAACGAAGCTTTAGTGCAAATTCTGCTGGTAGAACCTTTAGAAAGACAAATTCAAATAGCGGTGCGCAATAAAACGATTCACGGTGCAACATTAGTTGAACAAGTAAAAATGGCGGTTGCAAGTGGGATCGTAACGCAAGAGGAAGCCGAACAAATATTGGTAGCCGAAGCTGCGCGCAAAGCTATTATTGCTGTCGATGATTTTACTACAGAGGAATTGGCAAGAGAAAATTTTGCAGAAAAAACAGCGTAAGTCATTTTGCAAATAAATAATTTAAAACCGTAAGGCAGTCAAAGGGAGCGCAGCGACGTGCCCGCCTTACGTAATCATGGAGGTTTCGTTTTAAAGTGAAGGCGGGCCGTAAAAATCGAATTAATAGAGCTTACCCATATGCCAGCTATTAATTTTAAAAAACATGCTTCTTTATTGCTTAGTAAAGATATGGCAGAAATTTGCCAACCTTTTTTTCGCAAATTTGATTATTGTTTTTTGAATATTATTCGTTTATACGACGATGGCAGAGTTTTTTATCTATGCGACAATCAAGCGTGGTTGCAACATTACTTGACAAATGGTTTCCCAGAAATTGGTGCATTTGAACAAAATCCTCTGCTCAAAGCACATGAATATGTTTTGTGGAGTTCATTAGGTGAAACTGATCCTATTCTTGTGTATACCAAAGAAATATTTAATGTTCGGCATGGTATTACGCTGATTTTTCCTTTTGCGGGTGGGTATGACTATTTTAATTTTGGAACGCATCAAGAGGATCGGTCTATTCTCGGAGATATGTGTGGTCAAGTTGCTGAGTTAAAACAATTTAGTCAGCTGTTTTATGAAAAAGCCAGAAGAATTCTCACGCAAAACCAAAAACATGCGCTGGCGTTAGCGGATTTTAATTATAAAAATAGCATTCGCCCCTTAGATGAAAAATTATATTTGGGCCCCACCTATAGCTACAATTATCTTACTAAAAAAGAATTAGCCTATTTAAACAAATTAATTGCAGGCCAAACCATTCCCGAAATAGCGGCGCTGGCGCAATTATCTACTCGCACTATCGAAAAGCATATTGAAAATATCAAAGAAAAATTAAATTGCCGCACGCAATGTGAATTAGGTTATCAAGCGGCTAAATTAGGGATAAAAAATACGTAAATCCACGTATTGTGGCATGGAGCTTATTTTTTTATAACCTTTAATAGCTAGTGAATTTTACAATTGCTTTAGAGGAGATAATTATGATAGGAAGTGTTGCGTCGAGCCAAGCTAAAAAATGGATTCTGCCGCAAGGGATTCTGCGTTTAAAAACAGGAACCTCTCATGAAGTAGTAGGATTTTATTTGACAACCGCAACGGGCGACATCGAAATTCCCTTAACAGATGTGGTGAATGAAGCGGGACCTTTACCATCTAATGCGCAACAGTTGCTGAAACTGCTAGAGGTTAGCAGCTTTAATCTAACAAGCTATCGTGAAGACGCCGGTACATCCGGGTATATGTTGCATGTGCAACCAAAATTAAAGGGCGCTGGTAATACGATTGATGTAGCACGCAACCCAGAAAAACTATGGCTTGGCGGCCATATGCCTATCGTTGTTGACTGTAATAGTTTTGGTAACGCCAGACAAGATCTAAAAGCTATTTTGGATGGGGTGAATGAGATAGCTACACAAACAACGTTTACTTTTGAGGTGTATTTAAAGAATTTAGATCCGCGCCATCTCGGTAACCCTCATATTTTAATGCCATATTTAGATAGTAAGCGTCTTACGGTTGCTTATTCTGACGGGGCTGGTTTTTGTCTGTCAGATCCTGTTTCAAAGACAACCAGAATGCTTGACAGTGAACCACGTTATACCACTGCTGTTTTATTCCAAAAATATACGCCAGACTGTGCAGCAAGTGCTGAGCGTGAAACGAAAAGTGACTGTAATGTTTGTCAATCGTATGTGGGGAGGCAGCAGCAAGAGCAACAATTAATTTCTTGTAAGTTGGGCGCTAGTTTTAGCAAAGCTGCTGTAACACATGAGGTGTGTCATGCGATAGGTCTTGAGCACGAACAAATGCGAGCGGATAGAGGGGATTACGTTGCTGTATCTCGATTTTTTTCTGCATCAGATCCCAATTATGGATTAAATGTTAAAGAAGGTGAATTTGGTGAGTATGATTTTCTATCCATAATGCATTACCCTTTTTCAACTACGAAAATGCAGATAACAGAAGCAGGGTTGCAGTTTTTTCAAAATAAACATCCCGCCATGTATCAAAAATTTCAGCAATATTCTGGAAGAGATAAATTCGAACGTTTTCATAATGGGTATATGGCATACTGGACAGGCAATTCACGTTTGAGCAACGGTGATATAAATGCACTTAATTATTTGGCACAGGCAGGTAGAGATTTAGAGCAACAAAAAGCAGCGGCGGCAAAAGCAGCATTAGCGGCAGCAGCAAGGCAATCTTGGTTTGTGAGCGGTACTACGCAGTCGTCTTCTTATTTGGCAGCAGGGGTTCCTGCAGAAGTTAAAGCAGAACTTCGGCAAGATCTACGCAGGGCTCCAGCACGCTTGCCAAAAAACTTGCAAGAGTTGTCTCCTGGTGATGCGAAATATGTGCAGGACGCTGATCGACACAGATCAGCAAGTAAGCGTAATAAGCAGGTACAAAATTGGCGCGAACGGTTAGATGCTGCATTAACTTGTCTGGGAAGTTTAAAGAGTGTTAGAAAAGGGGAGTCTGATCTAAGAGAAATTGTTGCGCGACTCGTTGCATTAGATAAACGTAATCGTACTAATTCTAGAGGGAGGGTAGGTCTTAAGGAGGAAGATTATCAAGTTTGGCAACGAGCATCGCAGGAATTACAGAAATTAGAAGCTGCGAGAATTCGCTCGATTACGCCCACAGTGATCTACGATGCACAAGATAAAGTGCCGTTACAAAATTATTACGGAGGAAGAGTTTTGGCTGCACCAGTAGGTCGTGGTGCAACGTATGATCATGTGCAAAGAGATTCTGTTACTGCAGGTGGTCGCTATGTGTTCTTGCCATCCCCAAGTCCGGAACAATCTGACGCTGGAGCTGGTGCAGCAGCATGGAGTAAACAAGAGTTTGAGGGTTTTGATGATAGTGATGATAACGGTGATAGTTATGAAAATACTCCTAGAGCTTATAGGGGGTGATTTTTATAATTTTGCAGTGATTTTCTTTTTTTTAGCAGAAAAAGCAAAAATCATTTAGCATTTTAAGAGATCGTAGGGTTGTTTTAAACAGGTAGGGTGGGCACGTTTTGCTTTGCCCAACCTACCTGTTTAATATTGACGAAGCGAAAATTATTCAACAACGAGTTTAAGTAGATTTGCCGGTGGCAAAAATTTGCGTCACATCAACCGCATCAAAATTTTGTTGACGATTGCAAAACTCACACGTGACAATAATCGCTTTGTGTTGGGCGATTAACTCCTGCGCTTCTGTTGATCCTAGCGTAAGAATAGCTTTTTCCATACGTGCACGATCGCAGTCACAATAAAATGTTACGGGTTCGGGTTCAAATAATTCAATATCTTCTTCGTGAAATAAACGTTTTAAAATTTCTTGATTGGGTAGCTGCAGCATCTCAGTTGTTGTGAGTGTTTGACTAAGCATGGTTAAATGCTGCCAAGCTAATTCAGGATCTTGATCGTAAGTTCCCGGCAAAACTTGCAGTAGCATGCCAGCTGCAGTTTGTTCGTCCGCAGTTAAATAAATAAAAGTGGGTAATTGTTCCGATTGGGCAAAATAAGTTGTTAATCCATCCGCTAAATTTTTGCCATCCAATGTCACTATACCTTGATAACGTTCCAGGCCTGGTCCTGGATTAATGGTTAGCACCAATTGACCACCGCCTACTAACGCTGCGAAAGAATCGTCCGTTAAATCGCCATCCCATTGCGCTAAACCGCGGATATGGCGCAGATGATCTGCTTGTGCCACTAATAATTTTACGATGTTATTCCCTTGAACTTGTAAAATGAGTGAGCCAGAAAATTTTAAAATCGCACTGAGTAAAGTAGTGGCAACTAACGTTTCACCTAACAGTTTGCGAATGGGCAGCGGGTACGGATGGCGTTCCAAAGTAGCCAAATAACTGCGATTTAACCGTACAATTTCACCCCGAACCGGGCTGTCAATAAAATGAAAACGTTGTAGCGAATCTGTGTCTGTTGTCATAAAAATCCATAGAGAGTTGCACCTTAAACGATTAAAGGTACAATACTCAGCCAAAATTATCTAATCTTATAGGGGAAGCCGCTAAAAATTGCGACCTCCTATAGAACTTTTTAGGTGTGCCGACTGTTATGAAAATGTTTGCTAGTTTACCCAAGTTTTTTTGCCTGATGGCTTTATCCCTTACCGTAGGATGCGTGAGCAACGCCCAGGCGCTTACGTTTGCATTGCCGCCGCCCGGTGAAAATGTGGTGGGGCATATGCAGTGGGTGCAAGCGCGGCCTGGCGATAATTTTAGTACGATTGGTCGACGTTACGACGTAGGCTATTTTCAGTTAGAAGAGGCGAATCCTGGGGTCAATCCGGATAACGTCCCTGCCGGCACTATTATTGTGGTCCCTTCCTTATTTGTATTGCCGCCCGTGCCACGCAAGGGCATCGTTATTAGTTTGGCTGAACTGCGTATGTATTACTTCCCTCCAGATGGCCATACTGTTATTACTTATCCAGTGGGAATTGGTCGACAAGGTTGGAGTAGCCCCTTGGGGATTACCAAAGTAATTTCAAAGACGGTTAATCCCGTGTGGACAGTGCCAGAATCGATTAAAAAAGACCGTGCCAAAGATGGCGTTTTCTTGCCAAATAGTGTGCAACCAGGCCCCGAAAATCCTTTGGGCGGCTATGCCATGCGCTTAGCGATTCAGCAGCAAACCTACCTTATCCATGGCACTAACGATTTTACCGGCGTAGGTCGACGCAGTAGTTCTGGTTGTATTCGTATGCTGCCTGAGGATGTTGAAGCATTATTTCCTAAAGTGGCAGTAGGTACGCAAGTAAATATTATCGATACAGCCTATAAGGCAGGTTGGGCAAAAGATAAGCTTTACTTGGAAATTCATGTGCCTTTGCAAGAGCAGCGTCCCGATGGTTTGTCTGATCTGGCGGAGATGAAAAAAGTAGTGCAAGCCGCCATTATTTCTTATACAGGCACGGTTTATTGGGAGAAAGCTAAGCGTATTGCGGCTCAACAAAATGGTGTGCCCCAAGTGATAGGGACGCGAACCATCGACGCGCCCGTTGCCGGGTAAATATTGTAACTATTCACACTGAATTCAATCAGCCATTAAATTGCTTAAGTTTCCGGTGTATACAACAAACTCACCCTCTCCCGAGACATTGGGAGAGGGTGGGGTGAGGGTTAGTTGGGTGATTGGCTAAACTAGGATGTTAAATGGAGTGCGATAGTTACTAAGTATTTCCAACAAAATACTTGCTAAAACTTCATCTATACTATATAGAGTACGTTTTTTATAGCTCGACGAATGAGTTTTAGGGGTAGTACCATGGAATACGATGATTACGATGATCCAGAAGAAGAAGCGGAAGATGTTGATTTATCCTCCGGTTTAACTACCGATCTCGCATTAGATGACAAAGAGCTGGATTTTGAAGAAAATTTTAGTGAAGTCGCTCTTATTGACCAATTAGCTAAAAAAGCTAAGAATCAAGGTGGTCGCTTTTCCTTGAAAGCACGACGTGCAATTGAGGATCACTTGGAGCAGCGTCGTCTCCAAAAAGAAACGGATTATCTCTTTGACGATCATTTTGCAGAAGAAAAGGATCTCGGTAGTAAAGAATCTTAGCTAAAGCTCAAGGAGCTAAAGAGAATATGAACTTAAATTTTCTTGATTTTGAGCAGCCTATTGCTGAGCTTGAAGCAAAAATTGAAGAGCTGCGGCTGGTTGGTAATGATAGTACCATCAATCTCAACGAAGAAATAAAGCGCCTTGAGCAAAAAAGCAAAGAGCTGACCCGTTCTATTTTTAGCTCGCTGAATTCTTGGCAAGTTGTTCAGTTAGCACGTCACCCGCAACGTCCGCATGCGCTAGAGTACATCGAACGTTTGTTTACAGATTTTGATGAGTTACACGGTGATCGTTACTTTGCTGACGACGCTGCCATCATTGGTGGTCTGGCTCGTTTTGAAGGTTATCCTGTCATGGTGATTGCGCATGAAAAAGGCCGCACCACCAAAGAAAAATTACAACGTAATTTCGCTATGCCGCGGCCCGAAGGTTATCGCAAAGCTTTACGGTTAATGGAGATGGCGGAACGGTTTAAGTTACCCATTCTGACCTTTATCGATACCCCTGGCGCTTATCCTGGAATTGACGCTGAAGAACGCGGTCAAAGTGAGGCGATTGCCCGTAACTTGCAAGTCATGTCGCAATTAAAAACTCCTATTATTTGTACGGTGATTGGTGAAGGTGGTTCTGGTGGAGCGTTGGCAATTGGGGTGGGTGATCGTTTGTTGATGCTGCAGTACAGTGTTTATTCGGTAATTTCACCCGAAGGTTGTGCTTCCATTTTATGGAAAAGTGCAGAAAAGGCCGCCGAGGCTGCGGAAGCAATGGGGATGGCGGCGGGCCGCTTACACAAGTTGGGTCTAGTTGATAGCGTTATTGAAGAGCCGCTAGGGGGCGCACATCGCAATGTCGATATGGCAGCGCAAAGTCTACGCCAGGCCTTAATAGGTAACCTCGCCGATTTACAAAAATATCCTGTCGATAAACTAGTTGATCAACGCTACGAGCGTTGGATGGCGATGGGGCAGTAAAGGTTTTGTCGATATTTTTGTAGGTTGAGCTGATAAGCCCAACATTTTCGACAGCCATGTTGGGTTGCACGCCAAGCTAAATTCGATTAGCAGCGGGCGAGGCCGTAGCAGTGTATTCAGCAGTTTGCTCAGCTTTATCCAATATTTTCATAAGATTTGTTTCCGCAGCAACCATTTTTGCTGCTAGCTGTTCGCGTTTACGCCCAGCACTTTGCAAGAAATTCAAAAAACCAGAATTTGCCGATACTTTGCTAAGATTGTCAGTGGTTTTTTCATTGGTATCAGTTTGCACACTTTTTTTAGTAATAGTGACCCCATCTGCTAAAAGGGCAGGCAAACTTTCATTGGGTGTGAGCGGCCTTCTATTAAGTATGGGCGACATAGCTATAAGCTCCTTGAATAAGATTATGTAATTCCACTAAAGCGCTATTAAAACTGGTTAGGTTGCTGTTAGGGCGGCCATAAACATCAATAAAGCGACGTAGGCAACGCAACAAAGGATTTACCACTTTTTGGATATTATTTTTAATAGCTAGCGGATCAGCCGGCAGAGACTGTGCCATAGAAAACATAGGAGAATGCTCAGCCGCCTCGGCAATAACTTTACGCGTTAAAAAACAAGCGGGCTCACTGGGCGAAGAATTCAAATAATCATCTAATTTTTGGCATAAAATCGTAAGTTCTTCGAGAATCTTTTGTTCCGGCGACAGCATTGTTCCCTGCGCTGGGATATTGTTCTTAAAAAGAGTCGCATTCATAGTTTGACCTTGCTTAATTTGTTACTTAAAACAATTGTAACAAGCCAACCTTAACGAACGCTTAAATGCGCAATCAACCGCACGAGATTTTTATGCAGCAGCAATGAGGTTCAGGTTTAATGGGGCTAAGCACTAAAGAATCTGGATTTTTAGGCCAAATTGTTTGGCGGCTATTAATTGTTCTTTATCACTGCTGATAAATAAATCTGGCTGCCACTCAAGAGCGCATGCCAGATGGAGTGCATCCATTGCTCTTAATTTACAGTGTTCTAAAAGATGCATGGAGTTTTCGATAACAGCGGGAGTTAATAGACAAACGTGCGCATCACTAGCATCAGCAAGCAGAGCATTTTTGCATTGTTTAAATTGACTCGATGTAAGCTTATTCTCTCGACGTAAACGTGCAAGCGCAGAAACAACTTCTGGGATGCAGATAATGCTAATACCTAATTGTGAAGTTTGCGCACAAATTTCATCTATTTTTTCACTGCCTTGCTCGGCCAAATATCTTTTTGCAAAAGCGGAGGAGTCAAAAAAAGATTTCACCGACTGCTTTTCCTCTCTTGCAAAATTGATTTGGTCAGAGAAGCTCCCTTAGCGTTAAGTTTCAAACCAGGGTTTTGCCAAGACAGTTTTTTCGCATGGTCAGCAGGGTTAACTTCGGCGATAACTTTCCCGTGCCGAATAATACGTACGGTTTCACCTTTTTCTACCGCATCAAAATACGCTTTGGCATGTTTTCTAAAATCAGTAAAAGTTGCTTGTAGCATAGTATTTTTTTGTAAAAATGTAGTATCTGTACATAAGTGTACATCTTATTGAAAATTTGTCAAATTGACCTTGCTGCTATAAAAATCAAGCAGTTGGAGGGGCATGATTTTTTATTATCGTTAACAATGGAGGGGAGGGATATTTTTATCCAGGCAGTAGCGCAAATTTTAGAATACTACCAAAAACTGCCAGAAACCTATAACAAAAGACAATTAGTAGTGCATGAGGCAATGACAGAGTGCTTGGGTGGCAGTTGTGCTCCTGTGGTGGCAATCATCCAAAGCTATACTGCATCATTGGCTCCTGCCTATTGATTTTAATCCTACAAGGCATTTTCCGTTTTAATGCTATACTGGCCAAAAATTTTATTATTATGACTTACCATGCGTGTATTAATTGTTGAAGACAACCCTAAAGCGGCGGAATACCTGAGTAATGGGCTGCAAGAAAATTATTTTGTAGTAGAAGTGGCTAATAATGGCCAAGAAGGTTTATATCTTGCTACGCAAAATGAGTACAGCATTATTATTCTGGATGTGATGCTTCCGCATATCGATGGCTGGACCTTGATTAAAAAATTTCGGGAGGTGAATAACCAGACACCGGTATTGTTTTTATCTGCGCGCGATACAATTGAAGATCGCGTTAAGGGTTTAGAATTAGGTGCCGATGATTACCTTATCAAACCATTTGCTTTTTCTGAGTTGCTAGCGCGTGTTCGTACGTTATTACGCAGAAATCAACCGCACACATCAGATATTCTAGAAGTATCAGATTTGCAGATTGATGTTGTTAAACATAAAGCCATACGCCAAAATATTCAGCTGCGTTTAACCGCTAAAGAATTTATGCTGTTGCTCTTGCTGGTTAAGCGCAAAGGCGAAATTTTGTCTCGAACATTTATTGCCGAACAAGTGTGGGATATCAATTTTGATAGCGATACCAATGTTATTGATGTCGCTATCAAGCGCTTGCGTGATAAAGTTGATACGGGCTTTACTAAAAAATTAATTCATAATGTGCGTGGGGTAGGGTATGTTTTGGAAGATCGCTAAAGTAACGCGCATAAAATCGTGGTCATTAGTAGGTAAACTAATGACACTCTATTGCCTGTCAACAGTGGGGATATTAGCAGCGGTTTATCTTTACATGTATCCCACGTTTGCGAATCTAATTCAGCAAATCAGTGGTAATCAAATTGCCACCAACGAATGTTTCGAAAAAGTAATTATTACCCTGTTATTAACAGCAGTTGCAGCAATTGTGCTAGGTAATTTTGTCGCGCGCAATGGCCTTAGCAAAATGCGCGAATTTTCGCAAAAAGTAGAGAATATTTCTGCCTCTTCACTGCATGAAAGATTGGATTTAAATGACTGGCCGAAAGAGCTGAGGCAGATGGGGGAAAAATTCAACACCATGCTAGACCGCTTGCATGCATCTTTCACGCAGCTTTCGCAGTTTTCCTCAGATATTGCGCATGAATTACGTACGCCTATCAGCAATTTACGCGGTGCAACGGAAGTTGCGCTTGCTAAAGAAAAATCTGCAGAAGAGTACCGGGCTATTTTGGAAGCAAATTTAAGCGAATATGAATACTTATCTAAACTTATTGAAAACTTGTTTTTTCTGGCGCGGATTGATAATGGTTTGTTGAGTATTCAGCAAAAAAATCTTAATGCTAGACAAGAAATTATGAATATAGTGGATTATTTTCAAATAGTGGCTGAAGAAAATAATATAGAAATTAGTTGTAATGGCGAAGCTAATATTTTTGTAGAACCAATTTTGTTTCGCCGAATCGTCAATAATTTGCTTTCTAATGCATTAAAATATACGACTCCAAATGGTAAGATCACAATAAATATCAATTCTTCTCGTCAAGACTATGTACAAATTTCTTTTTGCGATACAGGGGTTGGCATCGCCCAAGAACATTTAGCAAAGATTTTTGATCGATTTTATCGAATAGATCCTTCGCGCGCACTGCAAAGCGGCGGCCTAGGTTTGGGCTTAGCTATTGTCAAATCTATAATGGATCTACATCGCGGTCGTGTGGTTATTGAAAGCAAACCCGGTGTGGGAACAGCGGTAAATCTGTTTGTACCGGTACTTTCCTAAAATTACAATTTTGTAATTATTCTGTAATCATTCTGTTTGAGTCAGCTATTTATCATTTGCTTCGTCTTTAATTAATTTTTCAGAAGGAGTTATGTGATGAGCTTATATAAAAGTACCAAAAAAATTTTTGCGGCGATTTTTCTGCTAGCAATCATGGGTACAGGATACGCAACTGATCTGCCCTTAAAAGAACCAGGCGTCTTGAACGTGTGTTCTTATAGCGAATTTACTCCGGTCAGTTATGGCAATGGTCAGGGATTTGAAGCAGATTTATTAAAAGCGATTGCGCAAGACCAGCACCTAAAAATCAATTTTTACCCAGAAAATATTTATGATGGTATCTGGAAATTACCCGCAAGAGCCTATACCAAATGCGATGTTGCGATCGGTGGTTTTACACCCTTGAATTATCGCAAAAAAGAAGGCGTGGGTTTTTCCGAACCTACCAGTGCATTTAGCCAGTCTTTACTGGTAAGAAAAGCGGATTACTTGTCAGGCCGCATAACTTCCTATGAATCCTTCCGTAATACCGATATGAAAATTGGCATAGTGCCTGGCAGCTCGGGTGAAATTTTTGCGCAAACTAGAGTTAAAGAAGCTAAGCTGCCAGAAACGGTACTAGTGGCATATCCCAGTGAAGTGGAGTTATTAGCAGCGTTGCGTAATAAGCAAATAGCGGCAATTGCTAGAGGCGAAGTAGGCAATGATTATCAAGCCGCGCGTGATAAAGATTTGGTAACTATTGCGAAACGAGATTTTGGCGAAACATTTTGTTTTGCACTAGCCAGATCAAACCCTGTTCTTATAAAGGATATAAATGCTGAAATCGCCAAAATCACCCAGCATAATAAAATTAAAATCGCCGATTGGGAAAAAAACAAGAATATCTTTATGGTAAGTTTGCTGCAAAGCAAAGCTTAGAATCGCAGGAGCACCGTCCTCGTCGGTGCTCCTGCTTTTAGTTCGAGCAAAAAATAGTTAATGATATTTCTAAAAATGAAGTCAAAAGTGTTGAGTTCGCCACTTTTTAATTGCGCCAAAAGCTTAAATCTGCTTTTATGGGTTATACCTTTATTCAATTAAATCAATACAGTGATGATGCTATATGTCAAAATTATATTTTAATTTAACGCCTGATGATAATTCACGACTGTTTTTTGGTGAAGTATTCGCTATTGCTTGTGCCATGCATGTTAATCCTAATTGCTATGTGTATTTTAAGTATGAAAATGCTATGACACAGAAGCAAGTAGGAAATTTTTTTGGCAACATATTTTCATCAAGAATTTTGCTTAAAACTCCTTCTGATAAAGAATTTGCGCTTGTGGCAAAAAAACATGCGCATGCCTTAGCACTTAGTAAGATGGATTCAATAAGCGTTTTTGATTTTTCTAAGGAATTTATTAAAAACTTCCCTTTTAAATATCGTAAGGCAATTCATAAATTGTTACGAAAAGAATTGGCAAATACTTTATTGCGTCACCCAGGTAAAAATAAAGCGGCATTTTTATGCATAAGAAATTCTCAACTAGAAACAGAAAAAAATATTACAGAGAGTTTTTTTCGTAAAGCCTGTAATGCCTTGGCAAAGCATGATATTAGAACAATTGTTGTGATAGGTGATAAGCTGCCTGATAATATTGCTCTGAACAATGCTGACTATCAAAGACCTTTGCTCAATTTTACAAATTATGGTCAGATGATAAAAGATAAGGCTGGTGTTCCAGAGGAAATGCTTCTGCAGGCGCAAGTTTATTTCTTAAAAGTACTCAAAGATAAGTATTATGTAAGAGTGGGAGTAGGTTGTCCTTCTGGCGGCGCCCATATGTTAGGAAGTTTAGGAATACCAATAGTATTTGCTAATTTAAGTGGAACCAGATTTTTAGATATACAATTTTCAAATAATAGCAAATCCACATTTTTTCCTTTTACGGGGCAACCAAGTCATCATACACAGGATGAAGATGAAAGTTTTGAAGCACAATTATCATCGGCGTTGCAACATCCGAGTGTTAACCGGTATTAAAACCAATTCATAAGTTTGGTGGTTTCACGGATAGAAATTACTAATAAAGCTGTTTTTACTGTGAAAGTGATATTGGAAATAATTAACCCTTGCGCCATTTTGAATATTGTGCAAGAATCAAAAACAATGATAAATACTGAAAAGGAGCATCGTCATGCAAGCAAACAAAGTGCATTTGCCGGAAATGAAATTAGTGGGCATTACCTGCCGAACTAATAATTCTAAAATATTTGAAACTGACCCCACCACCAACATTATTGCTGCCACTGTGCAAAAATATTTTCATCAAGGCTTGTCCGCTAAAATTGCCGATCGCAAGCAACCTGGTACTACTTACTGTGTTTATACTGATTACGAAAGTGATCATACCGGCGATTACACTTATTTTATTGGCGAAGAAGTTACTAATTTTAACGATGTCCCAGCTGGCTTTGAAACACTTACCATTCCTATGCAACATTACGCAAAATTTACCGTTGGGCCGGGCAAAATGCCTGATATTTGTATAGACGCGTGGAAAAATATTTGGACTATGAATTCTGCTGATTTTGGTGGCGAGCGCTCATATCGCGCGGATTTTGAAATTTACGATGAGCGTAGTAGTGATCACCAGAATGTAACCATGGATATTTGTATTGGAATTAAAGGGGTTTAAGCGTGGTAATTGTTCATACTCTTTAAAGAATAATAGGATTTTTCTATCGTCGCGGGATGAAAATCTATTTTGATTCAGGGGTGTGAGTAGCTATTAAGCGTATAAATGCAAATGGACTTTTAACCGTTTCATTGATAGCCTTAGGACAATAATTTTTCTTCAACAGGAGTACCACTGCAATGCCAGCAAAAAAAATTAAAAATGTTCGTAAAACCGCTAGTAAGACGGCTAGCAAGTCAGTTAAAAAACCCTTAAAAGCAAAAGTCAAAGCTAAAGCAGCTCCAAAAAGAAAAACAGCAAATGTAAAACCAATTCCAAAAGGCTACGCTACTGTTACACCTTATCTTATTATTGAAAATGCCGCAGAAGCTATAAAATTCTATAAAAAAGCATTCGGTGCCACAGAAATCATGCGGTTCGCCCAACCTAAAACTAAAAAAATATTGCACGCTGAAATTAAAATTGGCAATTCCCTGATTATGCTAGCGGATGAATTCCCAGAAATGGGTTGCCATAGTCCAAAATGTTTTGGTGGATCACCTATCAGCATGCATCTCTACGTTGAAAAAGTAGATGCGGTATTCAAAAAAGCAATTGCAGCCGGGGCAAAAGTACAGCGCCCTGTTAAAGATCAATTTTATGGCGACCGCTCTGGCAGTTTCGTTGATCCTTTTGGTCACATCTGGAATGTTTCAACCCACGTTGAAAACGTTTCACCTAAAGAAATCATGAGACGTTTTGCAGAAGGTGAGTGTTCATAAAGGGCCACAACCCTTGCTGTTTCAACGGCGTTTCTCAAACGCTCAAGAAAGTCGATTCTTTCCATTATTCACCTTGAAAATTGTAATTGATATTTTCAATTTTCAAGGTATACATATACCTCTCGCATTTTGAAGTGCGAGCGGTATATATGCATTTATTTTTTTGCAATGTTTCATTTTATTGCCGTGATGGCTAAATTAGCAGAAAGCTTAATATAGGCACTTGAAATTTTAGGCTATCAATATTGGCGCGAAAATCCTGACAAAACACATTTACGGTTCCATAGTTTTTGGCGAAATTAATCCAATTCTTAGAGTAACTATTCACACTCTTTAAACTTGCGGAGGGATCCTTCTCCCACAAGGGGAGAAGGATCCCTCCGATTAGCTTAAGGGGATGTGAACAGACCATTCTCTGTAGGGTACAAAAAACATCTCGGGGGCCGTCATACTCGTACGAAGGCCGTCCATAAATATAGTTAGGATTCCGAAAGTATTACGGCCGAAGATACGGGGATCCAGGTTTGCTATGCTAGTAAGCAAATTTATTAACCTGGATCCCCGTGTCTGCGGTCGCGCTAGTTTAGTTATACTATTATTTTTACAGGGCGACCTACGCACGAGGATGACGACACTGGATGAATTTTTGTACCCTACAGAGCAGACCATTTCGTTTAGAAGTGCCATTAAGCAAATCTTAAGAATAGCTTGCTATGATGATTAAAACATAACATTTTAGGTGAGGGTATTATGCCAGTTTATAACTTGGACAAGCTGAATTTGGCGGTTTCTAAACATTCTACTTTTGGAGTGTCAATATCGCTTGCAAGTGACAATAAACCCATGTGTCAGCTAAAAGAACAAACGCAAGAGTTTCGTAGTGCTCAGGAAAGCAAAGCGGATACAAAAGCATCTGCCAGCAAGGAAATAGTTATGTATGCGCAAGGAGAGGGGGTTAATTCATTATTTGTGGGTGTTACTAGCAGTGAAGAACATGCTAAATTTTTGGCGGATCATAAATTTTTAGAAGGTAAAAAAGGAGCAGTTTTTCAAACTTATACTATTGATAGTAATAAAAAATTGTCGGTACAAAACAATGCGGACTTGCAGAAGGAAATTCAACTTCTGCAGCAACAAGTAACTCAGTCGCAAGCACGGATGCTGTTTAGTGGTTGTATATTAACATCCTATGGTGCCGCAGATTTATCAGGTGCTAGCTCTTTAAAAAATTTTGGCGAACGTTTTAAAACAGATAATTATTTGGAAAAGGCTCCTTTAATAAAGAATCATTTAATTGAGAGTGATCAATCATCCGAAGTTTTTTTAAAGCTATAAGTTAATATCATTGTAAATGAGAATATCCTCGTGCCAAAAACTGAAACAGTTGCGAAAATAAAAACAGCTATCGCTGAGCAAAAAAATGGAGAGTTATTAGAATTATTAGCGGTTGCTGCGGATGATGAAATAAGCGCGGGTTTTTCTCAATCTGGCAGTAGCATTGAATCAAAAAGTGAGAGTGAGTCAGGAGTAGATAGTAAAGCAGAGGCTGTTAGTGAATCAAAAACCGCTGGCGAATCAAAAGCTGACACTACGTTACTTACCCCGGCTGACATTTGTAAAAAATTAGGAGAGGTCAAGCTTACTTTTGCTGAGCTGCAAAGTTTCCTTGTTAAACAAACCGATTTAACGAAGTGGAATCAAAATTTTACCTTAGGGATTTGTAGTTTAATTGGAGAAACACTCCGTAACTATAGTATCGCTCCAGAATACAGGCGGCAACTCGAAAAGCTAATTGTAATCATAATAAATGGCAGGATCAGCACTGAAACTGCATGCGCTATATGTAAAATTATTTACAATCAAGATAGTTGGGAAATTAATTCTGCCTTTATCCGTTATTTTGTAAACTGTTATAACACGGTTCCATTTTCATTTTATCTAAGCGATGAATTTCGACGTTGTGCTACAAGAGCGTATAAGCGCCGCGCAGACGGTAGTCATTTTCACGAAGGACTAATGGCCTATATAAAAATGCTAATTGCTGCAGCTATTCAAGGTCCTCTGCAAAATTCAGCGATAGCGACAGCTAAAAAATCTTCAGATCAAAAACAAAATGATAACAAAGAAAGTAAAGGTGATAGCAAGGGTGAAAGTAAAAGTGATGAGTCCGCGGATTCAGCTAATGTCGCCGCTATCATAGCTAAAAATATTTATGCCGCGTATAAAGTTTTACAGGACGAGATAAATGAGAGAATTGAGACTTCAAGAATATTTAAAGATGATAATCCGGCACAAGAAAAAATTTACGCAAAATATAAAATAAATATTGAAGACGAGTTTTGCACTGCTATTTTTAATAAGCTTTTACCTTTAATAAACAGAAAAGTAATATCATCGGAAGAGCAAGTTATTCTCTATATTCAGCTGGCGGCATTAAAAATATTTCAATCTCCTAATATAAAAACAAGAATGAAAATTTTTTGGACTACTGCTTTGTCAGAGATTGATCAGGGTATATTTTTTATGTTTTTCTCTTTCAATCAAAATAAATTCACTCAACCTGAATTCACAAAAATTATTGTTAACACAGTGCTCCTTTCTTTACGTGGAATAAAATCGCTCTATATCTTTATGAGTAAAGATACGGGTGTACTTAATAAAAAAATGGAACTTGTTGACACTTTAGGTTCATTTTTTGGAAATGGTTCTTTTGATAATGATGTGTTTGTTAAAAAATTGGAGAGTATTTTGCCCCAGCTAAAAAAACTAGAGGCTAATGCTCCTTATCAAGTCACACAATTTTTTCAAGCGATGAAAAATCATGATATATATATGGAAAGTATTGCCTTAGACTGCCTAACCAGATTAAAGGATTATCTTGCTCCTCAGCCTAAGCAAGAAAACGAACCGTGCCTAGTTATGTAATTTAATTATTTACTAAGCAAACTCACCACGTTGTCAATAATTCGTAAGCCAACATTATCTTCTAAACTCAAAATAGATTCAGGATGAAATTGCACTGCCCAGATCGGTAATTTTTGGTGTTCTACGGCCATGATAATACCGTCAGTGGATTCAGCTGTTATGATGAGATCAGCTGGAAAAGTATTTTTATTGGCATACAGAGAATGATAGCGGCCAGCGGTAATTTGTTGCGGTAAACCCGCAAAAATTTTACCGCCTAATAAATTGATAGTAGAAGGTTTTCCATGCATGGGATAGGTGAGGGTCTCTAACGTACCGCCTAGATGTTCAACGATTCCTTGTAAGCCTAAACAAACACCAAATAAGGGGATTTTTTGCTGCAGGGCTATGCCGATGGTGTTGCTTAACTGGAAATCAGCGGGGCGCCCCGGGCCGGGTGAAAGCACTATTAAATCAGGTGCTAGGGCTGCTAAATCGTTGGTGGAAAAACCGTGGCGCAATGTAGTGATTTCCGCGCCGGTTTGTCGTAAATAATTTGCCAAGGTGTGAACAAAAGAATCCTGATGATCGACTAGCAGGATTTTTTTGCCAGCTCCTGGCAGGTTTTGCGCCGCAACCGCAGATGGTAGTGGGACGCGCTCATGTCGAATGGCATCTAGCATGGCGGAAGCTTTTAAACGCGTTTCCGCTTCTTCCTCTTCAGGCACGGAATCATAGAGTAGGGTGGCGCCTACCCGCACTTCCGCAACTCCTTGGATAATGCGTACGGTGCGAAGTGTAAGGCCGGTATTCATATTGCCGTCAAAACCTAAAACACCTACGGCGCCACCGTACCAATGGCGCGGCGATTTTTCATGATTTTCGATGAATTGCATGGCCCATAATTTAGGTGCACCAGTGACGGTTACCGCCCAGGTGTGCGATAAAAATCCATCTAAAGCATCGTAGCCTTCTCGCAGTGTTCCTTCCACATGATCTACAGTATGGATTAAGCGTGAATATATTTCGATAAGACGGCGTCCAATAACTTTTACACTGCCTGCTTCGCAAATGCGTGATTTATCGTTGCGATCGACATCGGTGCACATGGTAAGTTCAGAAGTTTCTTTGGTGGAATTTAATAATGTTAAAATTTGTTTGGCATCACTAATAGCATCTTTGCCGCGTGCAATTGTGCCGGAAATTGGACACGTCTCTATACGTTTGCCGGTTACGCGCACATACATTTCTGGTGAGGCGCCTACTAAATATTCTGCTTCTCCTAAATTAATAAAAAAGCCATAAGGACTTGGATTGCGGGTACGTAAGCGTCGAAATATCTCTGATGGCGGAGCAGGGCATGGTTCATAAAAGGTTTGGCCTGGCACTACTTCAAACAAATCACCGCGTTTAAAAAATTCTTTGGCTTTGCGCACACAATCAGCGTATTCATTTGTTTGATGATCACACGTTTGCGCTACTTGGGTGACAGGAACATAGTTGGTAATTGTGCCGGTGCGCGGTGCTAAATGCGTACGGCCATTTTTGGTGGCAAAATCATAGCGTTGCACCGTAGCAATTTCGCGCCGGTGATCAACCCGATAAATTTCGTCAGGCAAATAAAGCACTAGATCCCGTTGCTGGGCAGAGCGTGGAATTTTTAAAGCGATAGGTTCAAACTGAAAGGTTAGATCGTAAGCAAAAGCACCGTATAAACCCAAGCAATCATCTTCAGGGCTAGCAAACAATTGGATAATTGCGCGTAATACAGAAAAAATCGAGGGTTGCTTGCTGCGCAATTCTTCCGGAAAGCGAGTGGTAGTCAACGGAATATGGCCGCTAATCGATTGTTCATTGGCAGCGGTGATTGTTATATTGGCCAACGGCGCAATGGCGGCTTGGAGGGCGGGCACTAAAACTTTTCCGCGTTCGTTGAGTGCGGTAATCGTAAACGTCGAGTTTTGGCTCACTATTTGTAACGGGGGATTGATAAAGCCAATATCCCAACGTGAATAACGGCCTGGATATTCAAAGCCAGAAGCCAAGAGCAAACCACGTTCTTTATCTAAGGCATCAATAATAGGCTCAATGGCCTGGTCATAATTTATCGTGGTAATAGTGCGATCAATGCTGATTTCGCCCAGCGTTTGATAGGAAAATTTATTTACTGCGCTAGACATGTGGTTTCCTGCCAGTTAAGAGTGTGCAAGCTAGTTTAGCTACAGTATACTATAGTGGCCGTAGGCTGTGGGAAGAAGGGCAGAATAACAATTTAAGGGGATATTTACGATGGGAATTATTATCGTTGCTGGGGTAGCATTAGCACTTTTCTTCATATTTTCTTGGTTTCGCGTATTACGTGAATACGAACGGGCCGTGGTTTTTACCTTAGGCCGGTTTTCCCGGGTAAAAGGTCCGGGTTTAATTATCGTAATACCTTTTATTCAACAAATTGTTCGCGTGCATTTGCGCACCATAGTCATGGATATCCCACCGCAAGATGTTATTTCGCGCGATAATGTTTCGATAAAAGTAAATGCCGTTTTATATTTTCGTGTGGTCGATCCAGAACGTGCCATTATCAAAGTAGAAAATTTTTATGAGGCTACTAGTCAATTAGCGCAAACGACGTTGCGTTCAGTATTAGGGCAGCATGAGCTTGATGAAATGTTAGCAGCGCGGGATAAATTAAATGCGGATCTACAGAAAATTTTAGATGAACAAACCGATGCATGGGGTATTAAAGTTACCAACGTCGAAATCAAACACATTGATTTAGACGAAAGCATGATTCGCGCGATTGCTAAACAGGCGGAAGCAGAGCGTGAACGTCGTGCTAAAGTGATCCACGCTGAAGGTGAATTACAAGCATCTGAAAAATTGTTACAAGCAGCACAAGTGTTAGCACGCGAACCGCAAGCTATTCAATTACGCTATCTGCAAACCTTGGGAACTATTGCTGAGGAAAATAGTTCAACCATTGTATTCCCAGTGCCCATCGATTTTCTTTCGGGTTTGATGAATAAATTGAAAGCGTAAAAATAATAATTGTAGGGATCAATGGCGCTACCCGTAGGGGCGAATAATCATTCGCCCTAAATGGGTTAGATTGCTAGGAGAATAATTGAGCTATGGATAAAAATGAACAGGCTATTCACACAGCTCGATTGACCCTGAAAAAAGTTTACGCCTTGTGGCGTTTGTTCAAACCTCTTATTCCTGCCCGCATTTACCAACATAAAAAACAGCAATTGCAACAAGCAAAAAATAATTTAGCAGCCGCGCGTGATCAAGTTATTATCAAAAAAACGTTAAAAGAATTGGCAGTTAGTGTTTCTCATAAGCAGCAAAAGTTGGCATTTTTGCAGATCTTAGCAAAGTTGCCGCACTGTTCTTTACCAGACGTAAAAAAAGATCTTGCTAAAGCAAAATTAATTTTACGCGAAACTTTAGCATATTTGGACAAGATCAATTTGCACGCGTGGCCTGAGTTAATAGCCAGCCTTACTAAAAGCCAGCAACAATTTGTAAAAAGATTACATACTACCAAAACTAAAAAGCGCGCCACGGCGTTCCATAACTTACGCAAAAGCAGCAAAAAATTACTGTATCAATTACGTTTTTTCGAGCCATTCTGGCCAAAAGACCTTAAAAAAACGTGGAAAAAAATAGATCTATTGCAAGAGCAATTAGGATTTGAGCATGATTTGGTAATGACCAAAGAGTTTTTAAAAAACAATCCTGCTTTGGTTGTAGATCCGCAAACAAAAAAACAAGCTATAAAGTGTTTAGCAGAAAAGATTAAAAAACTAAGACATAAATGTTTGCAGTTAGCCAAAATAAACTTAGGGTCGGGTCTCAATGGCACTACCTTAAGCATCAAGTTAATATAATTTCCTAAAAAGGGCGAATGATTATTCGCCCCTACGAAATAAATTTTATATCTTCTTCAATCTTGTCGATGAATATTTACATTTTTTTTGCACAAAAACCAATTTTGTAGGGGCGAATAATCATTCGCCCTAAATGGGTCAGATTGCTCCATATCCCTTAAGGTAGCGCCATTGAGGTCTGACCCCAGTTTCCAGTTTCTTCAATCGAGTTTAATTTCTCTTGAGTTTTTTTCCACAGTAAAAATGCAGCGACAATAAATCCTGTTAGAAATCCAAGACGTAGACCTACGGGGCTGTGAGTTAGATGAAACCCTACTATATAACTTAAGGGAATGGATAATAGCCATAAACAACTTACACCGATTTGCATGGGGGCTTTGGCTTCTTGGAGGCCGCGTAGAGTGCCTGATAGTAAATTTCTTACGCCATCCGCTAATTGGATGAAACCCGCGATAGCGAATAACATAACCGTTAAATGGATTAAATCTGCATTATTCGCATTATTGTTGGCTATGAAAGCGCTGATTAATAAATGTGGCAGGAAAAGAAAAATAGAAAATAACAAGGTGAAAAATACACTTAATACCAATAATGCGGAATAAATGTATTGTTTCACTAAATTCAAATTTTGCTGACCATACGCTTCACTGGTAAGGACACCAATACCTTGAGATAAACCTAAGGTAACCATCACCGCCAAAATAGCATACTGTGTGACGATTTGTGAGGCGGCAAGCGCAGTAGCACCGAAATAGCCCATGAAATAAGTGCTAACTGCGATTGCAGCAAGTTCGGCGCCAAATTGAATGCCTATCGGTAAACCTAAGGTGAAAATAGCTTTACAGAGTAACCAATCGGGCTTTAGGCTGCCAGTAAAAATGTCGTAGGAGGAAAATTCCTTTTTACAGAACAAGTAAACTAAAATGCTCAAACAAACCAGTGACTGGGTGATAAAGCTAGTACAAGTTATGCCCGCGAGGGCTAATTGCGGTAAACCAAATTTACCTAAAATAAAGCCGTAAGAAATTAAAAGATTTACAGGAAGGCTCAACAAGGAAACAAAAAGCATAAAACGCGGCCTGCCAATCCCTATAAAAAATTGAATTAATACATTGCCTACGAGTGTTGGCAGCATCGTTAAGGCAGCATAGAAAAAATACGATTTTGTTAATAGGATTAGTTGAGGATCTTGCTTGAATAAAAACAAAATTTTATCGGCGTTGGATAATGCTATACCAGAAGGTATGAATAAGATGACAGCCAACCAAAAACCTGCTTTAACAAGCTCTCCTAAGCTGTGAGTAGTTTTATCCTGACCTTTGGCATGACTAATTAAAATTCCTATCGCATAAAAAACAGTAGAAACAACAGTCATTACCACTAAAAAAGTGGATGAGGCGAGCGCACCGGCGGCCAGTTCAAGCTTGCCTAAGCGTGCAACAAAAATCATAGCCACAAAGCTAGATAGGGTGTTAATTAACATACTGGTGCTAATGGGCAGCGCAAATGCAGTGATTTTATTTATAGTGCTGAAAGTATCTAAAAGTTTCATGAATCTATATTACAGGGTTGTGATGGATTTTATAACTAGTTTTTATCTTGAATGTCCGTAAGCCCTACTGGTCTAAACCTAATAATGTATTAAATATACCGCTCGCACCTGAAGATGCAAATAAAAACTGAAGGAATGCGAGCGGTATATCTGATCACATGCTACGCGCGAAGTAAATTCGCGCTTGCACCAAAGGGGAGAAGCTGCGCATCTCCCCTTTGGAAACCCCATTGCGCAAAGAGCACTTCAAAATGCAAAAATCGCATTTTGAAGTGAAGTAGGTATATTTAATGTGACAAAGCAGCTGTAGTGATTTTTAGTATTCGAGTCAAATATAATAACCGCCTTTATTCTGAGCTGAAGCACCTTGTTCACTCACTGGCTCTTCAGGAATTCCAGGGCCAGTAATCTGCAATATTTTTATTTGCTCACGTAGTTCAGATGGACTCATCATAGGAACGTTGTTCTTAATTGCAGAAGATATTTGTTCTGAAATAAACAATGGATATTTACCTGGATAAGTTGAGGCAAACAATTGAATCCAAACAATATCAGGCAGATGTGTTTTAGCACCGAAATCTTTGCGAAATTCTAAAAATTTAACTATCGATAATTTATCAAAGCTAGCTTTTTCAGCCATAATTTGATTATAGCTAGCAGAACTTTCCAGAACATTAATATACGCAACTCGAGAAGCTAAGGCGCTTATCAAGGGTGCTCTATGCAATAATGGTAATTTCTCTGAAGCTTTTGCTAATAAATTACACATTTTGAGCGCAAATAACAAATATATTTCAGATTCATTTTTTGAAGAAACATCACTTTTTGCAACAAGAAAATCACTTTGTATTATAAATATATCAACAGCGGTTAATAGCAACTCAAATGGATTATTGGCAGCTAGGCTAGTGTTTTGCCTCTCTGCTTTTGACTCTACTTGTATTGCAACTTTGGCCTTATCTCCTTCGCCCGATGTATCGTTAAGATTTGCAATACCATTTTGCCAGAGTAATTCTAAAAATTTGGCATCTTTACAGGCAGCTTCTGTGCCAGCTAATAGATTCACAAACGCGCCATCATCAAATTTTGGATTAAGCTTATGAATCTTATAAAGTTCAATTAAACCAATGTAATTAGCAACAGAATAATTAGTGCGCATTTTCGTGCAAACTTCAATGGCACGTCTATGATAATAAGTTGCTTGCGCGATGTCAGGTTCACTTACGTTGGTCAAATAATATTGAGCCAGTAAGGAATAACTAGGAAGATATTTGCTGTTAGCAGCATTTTCCAATATGGCTATAATATTAGTGGGAATTTCTTGTTTGTTTTCAAATGCGCGCTTAGCAAAATGGCAGGCTGCTTCAAATCGCAACATTCTTCTATCTTGGGTTTCTTTAGCTTCATCTTCTGGCTCGCAGTGCGTTAATACCTGCATGACTTCTTCTTCGAATTTTGGATAATTCTGAGTTGAAGCAGCTTGTGCCAGTAAAAGTTTTCCTAGGGTGACATGAATTTTAGCAAGTAATTTTGGCGATGTTGCTAAACACGCTTTTAAAATCAATTGTAATTCATTAATAACAGCATAACGTTGAAATTTATCTAGAGGGATTTTTAAGGCAAGTACCATTATGTTAAATGCGGCAGCAAGATCAATTGCAATTGCATTGCTATCTCGATAAATTTGGCTAACAGCCAAACATGCATTCACGCGTATATCATTTTCACCCTGTTTTATTACTTCTTTAAGCTGAGTAATAGCTAGATGAACTTTATTGTCCTCTAACGCTTTTTGTGCCGCTATAAACTGCGGTAGCCCTTTTTTATTAGCAAACAAAGGTAATTGTAAAACATAAGGATTATTTAATAATGAGAGTTGTTTTAAAAGATGTAATGCTGTTTCTGCAGCTAAACTGGTTTTATTAGCATTAGCTTTGGCAGCTAAATAATCTACCAAAAATGAACTTTGTTGCGTTAATTCAGATAATTGCTGAATGTAAGCGGGTGATAATTGTTCATTGGTATTTAAAACCCGATCTAATTTTAGAATATCTTGTGCGATTGTTTTTTGGGTCCCTTCATGGAGTTCTTGAATTAATTTTTGCGCAGCCATTGGATTTTTATAAACCAATAGATAAATTTTAAGTAAAGTGAATAAGGCAACTGTTTTGTTATCTTTAAGATCGGCGCGTTCTGTTATAGCCTGTGAATTTTTTTCTTCGCTATGGGTTACTTCTTTTGTTTCTTTAATTTCAGTTGTTTCTGATTTTTTGAGAGAATTAAACTGAGCAGCTTCTCTTAAAAACTTAACTATAGTCGAAAGTTCACCAGCACGGTATGAATAGCGTCCAAAGTTGATCCATTTATTTAACCAGAAAATAAATTGTTGCCAATCTTTATTAGTATCTTCGCAAAATAATAAGGCGATGCTAAACGCATAGGATGGAAAAATATTTATCATGTCATCCGTGGCAGTATTTAATAAGTTATTAATCAGATAACTTTTTCCATCAACGAAAACAGCATGATACAAGCTTTGAAATGCAGCGACATTGATAAAGAGCTGCTGTATTTTACCATGCTCTGGATAGGGTAGTAGGGGTGCAGTTTCTTGAACAGGAAAAGATACACCAGTAACAGAAATTGATGCGCCATTCTCTAGTAAAAATACACATAAACGAAACATACCGAGAGCTGTTGCGGTATGTAAAACTGTTAATGTTTCTATAGTTATAGCACCAAATTTAAATTCACACTTATCATTTATATCAGCACCGCGTTTAAGTAATAGGGTGACATACTCAATAACTTCTTCTTCAGTATAGAGGGTATCTTCAATAATATTGTGTTCTGTGCAATCTTTATTGGGGGGATTATGGCTACATTCAACTTCAATGACTTCACTAAATCCTTGTCGGCAATTTACAACCTGGTGTAGATAGCTATTTAATAACTGTGTAGGAGCAGAATTTAGTATTTCGATAATTTCCTCTTTTTTTGCCTTTCTTGCCAAAGCTCTTGTTAATTCATTATCATTTTTGATGCGCAAAGATCGTGGTTTTTCATCAGCTTTAGCTTTGGTACGTTCTATTCGTGCAGCATAAGCTTCACGATTTAAAATGCCTTTGCTTAATGATAAACCAAGTGTTGCGGCCGCAGCCGTAGACGTTTTTTCTTCGCCAGCAGATTTTTGATTTTGTATATTATCTAGCTGTTGTGTGGCAGTTTTCTGGATTCCTGCCATTTTTTCAGAGCGTATGGAAGCGGGGAGCCTTGCACTCATCGTGCCAAGCAATTGATCTTTATATAAATTGTAATCTTTATGAGGACACGCTATAAAAAACATTACAATTAATACATCAGGGTCTTTTGCTATTTCTTTATTTAATGTAATCCGCCAAGCAACAAACGCATCAACAAGAGTTTTTGCAGCGGGAGTATTATCCATAAGTTTAAGCCAATAGGGCAACGAGTCTTTTTGGCTTTCAGTACCGCCCCATAAATTAGGACATTTAGCTAACAATTTAAGTATGATATAAATAAATTGTTTTTTATCTTTTTGACTTTGCAAGGCGCTAAAAAGCTTTTTAGCAATTTTTAGAGCATAAGCTTCTGTTTTTAGCCCATCAAAACTTTGCGCTAACATGCGAATAGCTTTATCGCGATCTTCTGGTTTCTTTGCAGCAAATGCTTCATCAAACAGACGTATTGCATTCTCGCTAGCTTTATTTTCAGAGCTTTCCAGTGCTGCTTGTGCATGCTGAGTCTTTATTTCTTTTAATTGAGTTTCTTTAGCTTCATCAAAATTTCCATCTAACTTAAGTTGGCGAATAAAGACAAGATGACCATTCAAGATTTTTTTAAGTTGGATGCCTTTTTCAGGAAGCAATTGCTCTGCTAACGGTAACAACTGATTACAAATATCCGCCGCTTTTTTAATGCAGGCAAGTGCAGATTTATCTTCAGTAGCTTTAATTTCAGGATGTGCTAATAAATATTCAGCTTGTGCACGCAAAATTTCAATGGGGGCTAATAAAAGATAAAATGCTTCTGACCCTTCTTTAGTTTTACTTACATTAGTTCCGCTACCAGATTCTGTAATTTCTTTTGTCTCTTTTGATTCAGCTTTGCTATCGCCTTTGCTGTCATTTTTAGGTTTTTGTATTGATTTTGTTTGTGAATTAAATAAATCTTTTAGAAAATTAACTGTATTGAAACTTTTATCAACACCGTTTAATAAATGCGCAAAGCCTTTGGTTGCAAGGGGGAAATCATAAATTTTATGTAAGTCGATTAAAGCAGTATAGTTAGTTATTAAATCTTTATTATCTATTGCTTTTTGACTCGTTAAGGTTTGGATTGCTTCGCTATAGTATTGCACGGCAGCAACAGGCTCAATGGGTTTAACGGCCATTTTATAACAGGCAAGAGCATTTAAAATATTTACGTCTGCTCTAATATTTTTGTTTTGTAATAATTCTACTACGTGCAGTGTTAAGGGTTCTTGATATTTTCTAGCGGCATTTATGTAGGCAAACAAATAAGGAATAAGCTTATTAGGATCAGCAGAACTGTAGTTATTTATGAATGCTATTCCTCGTAATATCCAACGTTCAAGATCTGCAAAATTATTGGCACTGTTAGCTTGTGCTAAATGTAAAGTAAATAATATTTTGCTAATATTTTTGCAAATATCAGGTTGATTTAATTTATAAATATTTTCTAAAATAATTTCTAATTCTTGAATGACAGCGCTACGCAGAGTGGGTTTTGAAATGAAATAAGCAGAGTCTTTTAGGGTATCGTATATTTTTATATAGCTCTCTAGACTCGCTTGTTGATGCGATCCGCACCACATTTTGCTCAGCGCTAGCATGGCTTTAATTTTTAAATCAATATTATCAGTGTTGTCTATGGCTAGCTGTAAATTTTGTTCAGCAAGTTTAAAATTATTAGATTGAGCTTCTATATATCCTTTAGCAAAATATACGGCATCTGTATAAAAAGTATGGGGAGCAAATCTGCTTAATGTTTTGCAAGCTAAGCTTAGAAATACTTCGTCATTAGAATCATATACAATATTTACCATCCAAGCATGAAATTTTTTGTTATTGCCTGGTAACTCTTTGATTGCTTCGAAGTATTTATCAAGATTGGGTCTTTCTTCTTCGGGAAAGAAATAACTATAAACTTTATTTCTGCTCGCACAAACAAGATGTTTTTTAAGCGTTAAAATAGCTGTCTGTGGTTGGGCTGCCCCTTTAAAATTTAAGTATTCCATTAATAAAGGATTATTTAGCAGCGTGGGATCTTCTGGTTTAATTGGAAATTCAGTAATAGCTGTTTCAGATTTTTGTTTATGCTCGAAATAGGTTTCTAGTTCAAAAATGATGGTAATAACAGCTCTTTCAGGTTCTGAGGTTATTTCTTTAGCAATCGCTTTTGCTTTGGTAACATCCTTGAAAACCATTAGCTGAATAAAAATCAGATAAAATCGCGCTACGTTTCTACCTTCTTCAGGTATGGGTTTTGTGTTTTGTTCCGTTTCTTTCGATTCTTTTGCTTTCTTAGATTCTTTTTCATCCCCCGCAGCTTTACTCTCAGTTGGCATTACACCACTACGAAGTTGTTCTAAATATCCTACAACCTTCAGAAAATAGGGATCATCTTTGGATTGCAAGCCATGGCCAAATGCCACGCTAGTCAAATTGTCGAGTCTATGTATCCATTGATTGGTAAAAAAGAGGTCGGTAGCAGTAACTGGATGATTAATATAGCGCGTGGCCCACAGTGTTACCCAATGTTCAAATTGTTCTGGATTCTCAGCAATGTAGGGATGGTGCATCCGAGAACTAGGAGAATAGATTCTTAAAATTTCTTCAGCGGCGCCAGGGAGCGCACTTAAGACTTTTGGGGTAGCTGCATTTACAAGTTTGTCAAAGCTAGCTTGTGCTAGTTTTGGATTTTTTTCGTTTTTTTTATATTCGGCACGTGCTTTTTTATATAAAGAAAGCTCTGTAAGCAATGCTTTCGTTTCCGGGCTAGGATCTTTGCGGTATTGGTTTTTAGTATCAGAGTAGCAATCTAAAGGAGTTTGATTTAGAAAATTTACAGCTTCAGGGTCCGCACCATGTTGGATTAATAAAATGCAGACGTCATAGAGGCCTAAAAAAGCTGCCCAATGCAAAGGGGTATCTCCCTCTATCTTACATTTAGGGTCAGCTTTTTTTTCTAATAATAGGGCTACCCGTTTTGTGATGCTAGACATAACAGGCAGTTCAGTTTCCGGTAACTTTTGATGCCTCAGGCGTGTAACTTTCCATAGAGCTTCATTAAGCTCTTCTTGAGTAGCCTTTTCTGCCAGTTGCTCTATCGCAGCAAAATCGTGTGGATATTCAAATATTTTATTTAGCAGGCCCATAATTTTTCTCAAAAAATTGATTTAATTTTAATATAACAAATATTTCTTAAAGAATAATTAAGGCGCTATGCTGCTATGCTGAATGCGTTATGCTGAATTAACTATTCACGGGCAGTGAAGTTAATAGGATGGATTCTTCCCCTTGCGGGGGAAGAGGTGGCGACAGGCGGAAGGGGAGCAAATAGTTACAAAAAATCAGCCAAACTTATGTTGCATTAACGCACGTATTACGCAGCCATTGGGATAATTCATTTGCAGAATAGTCCATGACTGATAGGCTAATTCAGGTAGACCTAAGGCGTTGTAAGAAAGTACTAATACGCCGAGTGCTTCTTGCACGCTAGGGGTGCCGTCGTAGTGTTGAATAATATAATTCGCGCGATTTGCTGCACCTACATAAGCACCGCGGCGCAAATAATATTTAGCAACATGTAGCTCATACGCACCGAGTAAATTGCGGAGGTAGATCATGTGTTGACGCGCATCAGCAGCGTAGCAACTGTTAGGGAATAAACGAATTAAAGTACCGAAATCATCAAAGGATTGGCGTGCTACACCTGGATCGCGTTGACTCAAATCGGAAGGTAAATATTTTTGTACCCAGCCGCGATCTTGTTCGAAGCCGGCAAGACCTTTCATGTAAAACGCATAATCAACATAAGGGCTGCGTGGATATAATTTCGTAAAGCGATCTGCAGCGCAGGTAGCTTGCGGGGAATCGCCGTTTTGATAATACGCATAAATTAAATTGAGATCCGCTTCTTCAGAATACGGACTAAATGGATAAAGAGCATCCATTGCTTCATAACGCTTAATAGCACGCGCATATTTTTTGCGCGCCATATCGTGTTGTGCAGTTTGAAACATATAATTGAGTGATTCACCGCGAAATGCAGCATTAGGATCCGCGGCGGTGCTAGCACAGCCCGATAAAAAAGTTGCTGTCAGCAAAGAAATTAATAAGAAAAATAATTGGTAATGTCGTTTCACAGTATGTTTTTAACCTAAACTAAAAGCGCATGTTACAAAGTAAAAACCCAACAGGTCAGGATTTCTTCTTTTTTTCCATCCTGTTGGGTTTCCCCACCCTTTGACAACAAGCATGTCTTAAAGAATTCATCATTCCATCAATGAATGTGAATGACTAAAAGTTACTTGATTTCGTCACTGGGAGGATTTTTTTTGAAATATTCGTTTAACTTGAATTTTTCAGACAACATTGGAATGCCACACCAGCCAATGATAGCTTCGCCTAATAACACAATCCCAACCAAAATTAAGAATATGCGACCTAAGCCGATTAAGCCTGCGAGCAGAAGCACAGCTCCAATCACTGCTCGGGTGACACGTTCATTGCTGTCGATATTGCAGGGAAGGTTTAACATATTTAATATCTCCTTAGTAGTTCAAGGTAAATGGCGTTTTCGCCCTAAGAGCCAGACCGGTTCTTATCATTTACTCCCAACTCCATTATAGCCACATAGTTCGATGAAAAACACCGGCCAGATTATTAATTTACAAGCAATTGTTCCAGAAGAGCTGGCGGGGCAACGATTAGACCAAGTTTTGGCTAAACTTTTCCCAGAATTTTCCCGGGCGAAGTTGCAAGAGTGGATTCGTGGCCAGCAGGTGCAAGTCGACGGACAAAGCAAACGTCCTAAAGATACGATGTATGGCGGCGAAAAAGTTACTTTGCAGACTGTGTTGGCGGACCAGACGCATTGGCAACCACAGTCTTTAGTGTTGGATGTGGTGTATGAGGATGCAGATATTTTAGTCGTGCATAAGCCTATCGGCGTAGTGGTGCATCCGGCAGCCGGTAACCCTGATACCACCCTGGTGAATGCTTTGCTTTACCATGAGCCGACTTTAAGTAAGCTACCGCGCGCCGGGCTAGTGCACCGCTTAGATAAAGATACTTCTGGCCTTTTGGTCGTGGCCAAAACCTTGGCTGCTCACACGGATTTGATAAAACAGCTACAGGCACGCACTATCGAGCGTGAATATGCAGCAATTGTAAAAGGCGTATTGGTGGCGGGTGGCACAGTGGATGCACCTATGGGGCGTCATCCTGTGCAGCGCAAACAAATGGCAGTGGTGGCGGCTGGGAAAAACGCGGTTACGCACTACCGGGTCGTTGAACGCTTTCGCGCGCATACCTGGCTTAGAGTCAATCTAGAAACAGGACGAACTCATCAAATTCGCGTGCATATGGCGCATATTGGTCACGCTATTGTAGGCGATGCCACCTATGGTGGCCGTGTGCAAGTGCCGAAGGGGGCGAGTGAGGAATTGTTAACGGTGCTGCGTGGTTTTCAGCATCAAGCGTTGCACGCGCAACGGTTAGCACTCATACACCCTACCAGCCACCAAAAACTAGAATGGACCATCCCTTTACCGCTTGATATGCAACACTTATTGGAAGTTTTACGCCATGACGTCAACCAAACCTGATCTGATCCAGCCGAATTGGCCGGCACCGCCGCACGTGCGAGCTTATGCAACTACTCGTAGTGGGGGGGGTAGCATATTTCCCTATGACAGCCTCAACTTAGCCAAACATGTAGGCGATGATGATGCTCTAGTACAGCGTAATCGCCAATTATTAATCCAAGAAATTAACGGACCGGCGGAGCCGATATGGTTGTCGCAAGTGCATGGTATAGAGGTTGTAGCAGCTGATGCCGTGGTGCCTGGAGTAACGGCGGATGGTTCCTATACCTTACAAGCAGGCAAGGTGTGTGCGGTGCTTACGGCGGATTGTTTGCCGGTGTTAATGTGTGATCGGCAAGGGACCCGTGTTGTTGCCGTGCATGCAGGTTGGCGCGGTTTAGCGGCGGGGATCTTGGAGGTTGCAGTTAGTAAATTAGCAGTACCCGGTAGTGAATTATTAGTATGGTTGGGACCCGCAATTGGCCCGCAAGTTTTTGAAGTGGGGGATGAAGTTTATCAGCAGTTTGTAGCAGTGGATTCGCAAGCCACCCAAGCATTTACGCCTAACGCGCGAGGTCGTTGGTTAGCGGATATTTATACGTTAGCGAGACAGCGGCTGGCGTCCCGCGGGATACATGAAGTCTATGGTGGGGATTTTTGTACTTATTCAGATAGCGAGCGCTTTTTTTCCTATCGTCGTGATGGGAAAGCTACCGGCCGAATGGCGAGTTTGATTTGGTTGAATTAACTCCTTAATCTGCCTTTTTTGATAGTTGCTTTGAAAAAGGGTGGACACGCTACGCTTTGTCCACCCTACAGGGGGTAATCAAGGATAGCTTTTGGCGTAAGTTCTAGGGATGCCCTATACTGATAAGTAAGAACAATCCTGAAAAAGGAGTTTATATGTCACTCATTTCCGTAGTATTGATATTAATTCTCGTAGGTGTTCTATTGTGGATTGTAAATCGCTACATCCCTATGGCAGCTCCAATCAAAACAATTTTGAATATTGTGGTAACGGTGGTAGTGGTGATTTGGCTGTTACAGATATTTGGTTTAATTGGACATGTAGGGAACTTAAGCCTTAAATAATGAGAAATAGTAACAACACATATCGCGTAGCTGCCGTGCAAATGACATCTGGTTTGCAGGTCGAAAAAAATTTACAAGCAGCTGCGCATTTACTGCAACAAGCAGCGCAGGTTGGCGCTGAACTGGTGGTGTTGCCCGAAATGTTTACCCTCATGGGCGCCCCTGAAACCACTAAATTAGCTGTGGCAGAAGCACCCGGAGCAGGGCCCGTACAAGATTTTTTAGCAGCTCAGGCCCGCTTACATAATTTTTGGGTAGTAGGCGGAACGACACCGATTAAATCCCCGGATCCGCAAAAAACTTACAATAGCTGTTTTGTCTACAATCCACAGGGCGAGCAAGTACAACGCTACGATAAAATCCATTTATTTGATGTAACAGTAAAGCGTGATTTCGAAACCTACCAAGAATCGACTGCAGTAGCAGCGGGTGACAAAACCGTGGTAGTGGATACGCCCTTTGGTAAGCTAGGATTAGCGGTTTGTTATGATATTCGTTTCCCAGAACTGTTTCGTAATTTGCTAGATCAAGGGATGGAAATATTCGCAATCCCTACCGCTTTTACAGCAAAAACGGGGCAAGCGCACTGGGAATTGTTATTACGCGCCCGCGCCGTGGAAAATTTCTGTTATGCTATAGGGGCCTGCCAAAGTGGAACTCATGCCAATGGGCGGCAAACGTACGGACATTCGATGATTGTTGACCCTTGGGGCACTGTAATGGCTTGTTTAGCAGAAGGAACGGGAGTTATTAGTGCGGATATCGATCGAGAAAAACTGCAGCAAATTCGACAAGATTTCCCTTCTATCCAACATCGGCGTATTTTTGCATAATTTTATGCGATAATCGTACTTTTGAAGTCTTATAGGTATATAAATATGCAAATTAACGCTAATTTTGATAGCGGCAATATTGAAGTTGTCGACCTGCAGTCCGCGCAAAATATTCAATTAAAAATCCGCAAAGATTTTAATACAGATTTTTCCCAATGGTTTCATTTTTGTTTGAGCGGCGCTAAACACCAAGCCTGTCAGCTCAAATTGATTAATGCCAATGAAGTAAGCTTTCCAGAAGCTTGGCCTGGTTACCAAGCTTGCGCTTCGTATGATCGTCAAACCTGGTTTCGCGTACCTACCCATTTTGATGGTAAACAATTAATTATTAGCCATACTCCCGAACACGATCGCGTTTATTACGCGTATTTTGCTCCCTACAGTTATGAGCAGCATCAAAATTTATTATGTTGGGCGCAACAATCAGCGGAATGTCAGTTGCAAGAATTAGGATCTACTTTAGATGGCCGACCGGTAACTTTGCTGGTAATTGGCAAGCCAACTGCGTCAAAACGTAAAATTTGGCTTACCGCCCGTCAGCACTCCGGTGAAACTATGGCAGAGTGGTTTGCCGAAGGGTTTTTACAACGCTTGCTTGATCCAAATGATCCAGTTGCAAAAGTGTTACTGCAATCCGCTGTGTTTTACATAGTTCCTAACATGAATCCCGATGGCTCAGTGCGCGGTAATTTGCGAGCCAATGCAGCAGGTACTGATTTAAATCGTAGTTGGCGTGAGCCTACGTTAGAAAAAAGTCCTGAGGTTTTTTATGTGCGCGCAAAAATGCATGAAATTGGCGTCGATCTTTTCTTGGATGTGCACGGCGATGAAGAATTACCTTATAATTTTGTTGCGGGCGCTTACGCTAATCCTTCTTATACCGAACGGCAAAAAAAATTAGAAACCACGTTTGTTGAAGAGTTTATGCAGGCTAGCCCCGATTTTCAAAAAGAGTATGGTTATCCGATTATGGCATTTAGTGAACGTACACTAACGTTAGCTTCTGGTTATGTGGCAGATGCATTCGATTGTTTGTCTTTAACGCTAGAAATGCCTTTCAAAGACAATGCCAATTTACCCGATGAAAAATACGGTTGGTCACCTTTGCGTGCTAAAAAATTAGCACATGCAAGTTTGGACGCTATTTTTGCAACGGTTCCGTTGCTGCGATAGGCAGGATCATTTTTTGTAGGTTGGGCTTGTCAGCCCAACCTACATGGTTTTATGAAAATTGTCGTATACAAAAAGGATCGATAAAAACTATTTTTTTGCTAGGTAGAACCAGGTATTATCACATCTATATGTCTGCAGATACTTTTGAGGTAATTATGAAAAAAATTTTTAGTTTTATGGGCAATAGTTTAGTAGCGATGACTATCGCTTTGTTTGCAGTGTCTGCTCATGCTGCAACGGTGCCGCCTGAAGTGATGAGTGGTCAGGTAACCAATCTTGCCACCATGCTGCAAAAAGTTATGCCGGCAGTAGTGAATATTGCTGCGCAAGGGGAAATTGCGCCAGCGCCTAATCCAAATGCTGAACCTAGTGATAATGCAGCACCTCCTGCACCCCGTAAATTCGAATCCATGGGTTCAGGGGTAATCGTAGATGCTGACAAAGGGTATGTAATTACGAATGCACACGTAGTGCGTGATGCGCAAACGATTACTGTTACGCTAAGCGATGGCCGAGTATTTAAAGCTAATTTGATTGGTATGGATCCTCCTTCAGATGTGGCCGTACTCCAAATTAAAGCCAGTAAATTAACCGTGGCAGCCTTTGGTAACTCGGATAACTTGCGCGTTGGTGATTTTGTAGCGGCGATTGGTAATCCTTTTGGCTTAAATCAAACCGTAACGTCCGGGATTGTGAGTGCACTTGAACGTAGCAATTTAGGGATCGAAGGTTATGAAAACTTTATTCAAACGGATGCATCGATTAATCCTGGTAATTCAGGCGGTGCGTTAGTCGATCTAAAAGGCGAAGTAATTGGTATTAACACCGCAATTTTTTCACCAGCAGGCGGTAATGTGGGTATCGGTTTTGCTATTCCCGCGAATATGGCGCGCAGCGTAATGAGTCAGATTGTTAAATATGGCTCTGTTAATCGCGGGATTATGGGAGTATTAGTGCAAGATTTTACTCCTGCGCTAGCTAGCGCATTTCATGTGCCAAACCAAACTGGCGCGTTGGTTTCAATGATTTCACCTAATTCCCCTGCTGCCAAAGCTGGGATTAAACCAGGCGATTTAATTCAAGGCGTTGGTGCACAAGTCGTTACCAATGGTGCTCAAGTACGAAATGCCATAGGAATGTTACGAGTAGGCAGTCGCGTGGATGTAAAAATATTACGCGATGGCAAAGCAATGACGGTTTCGATCACAACCGCTGATCCACAAAAATATTCAGCGATTAATCAGCAAACTGATCCATTCTTGTATGGTATGACATTACGCAATTTTGATGAAAAGGTTGCAGGTCAAGGTCACGTAGAAGGTGTGCAAGTAGTAGCAGTCGCTGAAAACAGTATGGGCTGGCATGCTGGCTTACGCATGGGCGATGTGATTGTTTCTGCTAATCAAAAAGATGTTACTAGTACAGATGAACTACAAAAAATTGCCCAAGAAAAAAATGATGATTTATTATTAAATGTATATCGTCATGATGGGGGCGGTGAGTTCTTGGTTATTAAGAAACCACAGGGAGATTAAGGTTCTGCTCTGTATGCGACAATTTTTGTAGGTTGGGCTTATCAACCCAACCTACGGTATTTATAAAAATTGTTGTGTACAGAGGCTTCCGCGCCCTGTGTGGCGGTTGCGCAAGATTATCGGTGGGGACGGACCTATGAATCTTTCGGCTTAGATCCACAATGGGTTGCAAAATTAGGTGCAGCCTAGTTAAGGGGTGTAAACAGTTACGCATTATCGGAAATCCAAATTATTTATGTCTCTATCCGCTAGTTCAGCCAATTCTTGGCAACTTTCTTCCTCTGACCAACAGCTGTTAGATTTGGCACTGGCCGAAGACTTGAATTTACCTTTTTGCGATATAACGACAGAAACGTTGTTTGCTGACCGTGACTTTGCCATTGTTGCTACTATCATTTCTAAACATCCTACGTCTTTTGTGGCTTGTGGTATGCCTGTAGTGCAGGGTTTGTTAAAATATTTTCCGCAGTGCAAATTAACAACTAGCTTTCAGGATGGTGACATAATCAAGCCAGGAGCAACGTTGTTGAGCTTGCAGGGTCCGGTAAAAGCGCTGTTACAATTAGAACGTACTCTCCTTAATTTCCTGCAACACTTATCTGCTGTGGCGACCATGACGCAGATTTTCGTCGAGAAAATTAAACATACGCACACCAAAATTTTAGATACGCGTAAAACCACACCGGGCTTTCGGCATTTGGATAAATATGCAGTATTTTGTGGGGGTGGTGTGAATCATCGCATGGGTCTCTACGATGCTTTGTTAATCAAAGATAATCACATTGATGCGTTAGGTGGAATTGCGCAAGTGCTGCAACGTCTTCCTGTCCAGAAACAATATGAAACTGTGATTGAAATCAGAACTGTTGCTGAATTACAAGAGGTATTGCAAAACGGGTTAGCAAAAATAGATCGGGTTTTATTAGATAATATGAATTTGACGCAATTATGTGAGTGTGCGGAGCTTTGTAAAAATAAAATAGCCACCGAAGCTTCCGGTAATGTTGCATTAACCACCGTAGCAGATATTGCTGCAACAGGAGTAGATTTTGTTTCGGTCGGTAAATTAACCCATTCAATTTCCGCCATCGATTTATCTATGCGTATGGGCTGAGGATTATTTATCATGCGATCACAACGGGGTGAGCAATTTAATTTTGATGTCATCGTCGTAGGCAGCGGTATTGCCGGGCTTACTTATGTGTTGCAATTGTTAAAATTAAATCCAGCGCTAAAAATCGCACTAGTAACCAAAAAATCCTTGCAAGATTCCAGCACTTTTTACGCACAAGGTGGCATTGCGACCACGAATGAAGAGCAGGCCGTTGCGCTACATGTAGCAGATACGTTAGCAGCAGGCGATGGCTTGTGTAATTTGGAAGCCGTGAAAACGATCGTTGAACACGGTAAAGTTAGTATTGCACAACTAATTGCGCAGGGTGTAAATTTTGATCGCCAAGATCAAGATTATCATTTGGTGCAAGAAGGAGGACATTCCGAACGCCGCATTTATCATGTTGGCGATCATACCGGCGCTGCGGTGAGCACTGTATTAACAGCTGCAGTGAAACAAAAAAAACAAGTCACCTTTTTTGAAGATCATATTGTCGTAAATTTAATTACACAAAATTTCACTCACAAACCTGCCAGCTTGCCCGAAGTAGTGGGTGCGTATGTTTTAAATGAAAAAACCGGGAAAATTGATACTTTTTTAGCGAACGCGGTAGTACTCGCAACGGGCGGCGCGGGCAAAGTTTTTCGTTATACTACGAATCCTGATGTGGCCACGGGTGATGGTATTGCCATGGCGTATCGTGCCGGAGCTCGAGTCGGTGGCATGGAATTTTATCAATTTCACCCTACGCTACTTTATCACCCTACCTTAAATAATTTTTTAATTACCGAGGCTTTGCGCGGCGAAGGAGCGTATTTGCGGCATGCGGTTACTCACGAACGTTTTATGCAACGTTACGCACCAGAAAAATTAGAATTAGCAACTCGTGATATTGTCGCGCGGGCAATTTTTACTGAGATCGAACATTCGGATAAAAACTTTGTGTATTTAGATGTTAGGCATAAACCACGCGAATTTTTACAACAGCGCTTTCCTACTATTTTTGAAACCTTGCTTAAATTAGGAATTGATATGAGTCGGGATTTAATTCCGGTGGTGCCAGCAGCGCATTATCTGTGTGGGGGTGTATTAGCGGATTGTTCTGGCCATACTGATTTAACACGCTTATACGCAATTGGCGAAACTGCTTTTACCGGGTTGCACGGCGCCAACCGCTTGGCTAGTAATTCATTATTAGAAGGTATGGTGATGGGGCAATTAACAGCGCAAGCTAGTTTATCTTGCTTGAAAACACCAGTGGAATTACGCAGTGAGGTAAAAGGCTGGGATTCACACAGTGTAATTGATAAACGTCGTGCCAGCCAAATTCATGCACATTGGCGCAGTTTGCGCGGTGAAATGACTTCCTATGCCGGGATTGTGCGCACGGAAGCTGGTTTGCACGATTTGTTAAAATTAATTCAAATTCGCCGTGAATTAATTGAAAATTATTATTGGAAACATTCGATCACTCGTGACTTAATCGAACTGCGCAATATTACTTTGGTAGCAGAATTGATTGTGCGATCCGCGTTGCATCGCAAAGAGAGTCGCGGCACCCATTTTCGGGAAGATTTTCCTCATCATGCGGCGGTAGCGCAAGAATCCGTGTTACGTATGAGTGACCGCGAAATTATATTTGAAGATTGAACATATTTAATTGAGGTTGTTATGGCACATCCACGTACCCTTACTTATACTGAAACAACTATCCCTATCAGTAATGTGAAGTTCAAACCTGACATGACTATTTGTCAGATTGACTATCCATTGGATTGGTATCAAAAAGAATTTGTGCCATATGCTGAAGAATATCAAGCATTGCCGGATCGTAAATTAGCAACGGTAACACGTTGGATGCAAAAATATATGCAGCCGGCGTTAGATTATTTTGGCGATGATTTGTTGTTAGTTGCGCACTATTACATGGGCGGCGAAATTGCCAAATTAACTGAATTATTTGGTGGCCATGTCGGCGATTCTTATCAACTAGCAGTGATCGCCGCAGAAAACCCCCAGAAAAAACTGATTGTCGAATCGGCCGTCCATTTTATGGCGGAATCTATTGCTATTTTAGCGCAGCCTGATCAAAAAGTTTATTTAACGAATCCCAAGGCTGGTTGCACCATGGAAATGTTTGCCAAAGGGTTTATGGTTGAACCTGCTTTTGCGCAATTGAATGATCGCTATGGCAGCGAAAATATTCTCCCTGTGTGTTACATGAATACTTCGGGCCATCTAAAAGCGTTGGCTGGTGCTCAAGGAGGTGCAGTTTGCACTAGTTCTAATGTAGCTAAAATTTTTAAATGGGCTTTAAAACAAAACAAAAAAATATTTTTTCTGCCAGATCGTTACATGGGCGAAAATGTTGCCAGTTGGACCGGAATTCCGGCGGAAAAAATCGCTTATTGGCCGGGCGGCACCGAGGGTGCACAATATAGTTTAGCGCAACAAGATACTGCAACCTTGAAAAAATTTGATGAGGCGCAATTGGTGTTGTTTGCTAGCCATTGTGGTGTGCATAGTTATTTTTCAGCGGAAATGGTTGATTATTGGCATCAGCAAAATTATCAAGTGATTGTGCATCCAGAGTGCCGTAACGAAGTAGTAAAAATTGCTGATCAATGGGGTTCTACGGCTTTTATTTGGGATTATGTTATACATGATCGAGCTGGTACGCAAAAATATGCGATTGGTACGGAAAACCACATGGTTGAGCATTTAAAAGAAGTTTGTGCAGCTAATGGCATTAGCGTAGTTAATTTGGGTAGTGCGCAAATAGCGGGTAAAAAAGGCATGGGCTGTGGTTGTGCAACCATGGCACGTAATGATCCGCCGCATTTAGTAGCATTGCTAGATTTGCTGCGCCAAGGTAAAGCCCCGGAATTTAATCACGTAGAAGCAGGTGATGTGGTAAATGAATTCACCGGTCAACGCAAACGTCTCATGGGTGAAGATCGTCAATGGTTGATTGAAAATGCGCGCAAAGCTTTAGAAAAAATGATCGAAATTACTAAGAGCTAATTTATGTTTCGCCTCTCCAGCTGGAGAGGTGAAACATATGGACTCCTTACTTCTGCAACATCCGATTAAGCCAAGGCGTGATCAACCACAAAAAAATCGCTACTAAAGCAGTAAACGCGCTGATTTTTAAAAACATAACACCATAAATATTCCTGCTAACTGCTAAAATATTCGAAGAATCGTGACTACTAAACTTTGCAATAACTCCGCTAAGATAACCAGAGACAGCAATAAATAAAAATAATACACCCATCATCGTGCTACGCAAATTGGCAGGCGCAGCCTGATTTACAGCTGTTAACAAAGCGGGCATTAAACAAGCTTCGCCAATGCCTAGTAATAAATTGCCGACAACTATCCACCACAATGAGCCATGATAAAGTGAATTATAATTGCTAAGAGTAGCTAGATTAAAACAAACAAACGCTAAACTGATTGCTACTAAGGAAAAAAATAGTTTATTGGCTACGGAAATCGGTTTTTGATGTTTAGCAAAATATTGCCACAGCATTGCTAAGAGCGGTGCAGTGAGAATAACAAAAAATGGATATAATGAACTAAAAAACAAAGTCGGAATATTCCAGCCAAAAATTATTTTATTAACATCACGATTGATAAATAAATTGATGGAGCTGCCAACTTGCAAACTTGCGGAAAAAAAGAAAATAACAAAACTCAACGCAATTAATACCGCAAAAATTTGTTTGCGCTCGAGCGCATCGCGTTTTAAGGCATATAAAATTAAGATTAATAAAATACCGCTAGCAAATAAAATTAATAAACTGCCCATAAGAGTTGGATAGGAAAATAACACGCTAATTAACACGCAACAGGCAGCGATGCTTAATAAAAGAAAGGGCCGTAGCGTCAAATTTAAAAATATTTTTTTCTGCAATAAAGCAGGATGAGGCGCTTTGCCAAGTGTAGGATTGCTGCAGCGCAAAAAAGCAATAAGGCTCAATAAAATGCCTAGCGCGCTAAAGATAAAGCCATAACTCCAATTAAATAAGGCAGCCAGTCCATAAAATAAGGGGCCCAAAGTTGCACCAATATTCATGCCTATATAAAACAGGGTAAAACCCGTTTCTTGTTGTTGATCTTCGCGGTTGTACAGGGTGCCAACCAAGCTGGTGGAATTAGGTTTATAAAAACCTGTACCACAAACACTTAGTGCTAATCCCAGGTAAAAATACCCAGGTTGTTGTACGACTAAGAGTAAGTTGCCAGCAATGAGCAACAAGGCACCGATAATAATGCTTTGACGGATACCTAGTAAGCGATCGGCGAGAGTCCCGCCTAGGACTGGCATCGAATAGGCAAAAACCGCATAGGCTCCGTATAAAGCATAGCTGGTATCATCGGAAAAATGAAAAATCTTGGTTAGGTAAAGGACGAGTATGGTTTGGGTACCATAGTAAGTAAGGCGCTCCCATAATTCGCCAAAAGCTAAAAGATAGAGCCCTGATGGCTGACGAAAAAATTGTTTTAACAATGAATGACTATTCATAAGTGTTTTTACGGGCTTTTGTGAAGGTTTCCCTTTTGGTTGTAAGCATCCGATTCTGGTATAATGAGTTAAAGAAAATTTCACCACCCAATATTATGAGCAAATATGAAACGCATAAAGGTACCGTACCTATTATTCCTGCGTGGTCAAATTGCAATAATGCAGCTTTTTATGAAGAAACTCCAGCGAATGTGTTTATGGAATTTGCTGCCAGGGGCGGCATCGATAGTTGCTGTGATTTGGAGCTAATTAAACCTTATTTGGATCAAGCCAAATCAATTCTCGAAGTAGGTGCTGGTTATGGCCGAGTTATCGATTATCTAATAAATAATAATTTTGCAGCTAAAATTACTGCGCTTGAACGTAGCAAGCAATTTTTTAATCTTCTGACGCAAAAATATCAGAATAAAGTTAACTTGATCCAAGTTGATTTGCCTAACTATCAAACGACGGATCGCTATGATCTAATTTTATGGATGTGGTCAGGGATTTCTGATTTTGCGCAAGAAGAACAATTGCCGATTTTATCTTTGCTAACAAAATTATTAACCAAAAATGGAATATTGGTAATAGATACTTTAGTGCACTCCAAAAAATTAAAAAATGAAAGTTATTCGGCCGGAAAAAATTATGTTATTGAAGTTAATGAATGCAAAATTTATGGATACAAACCTTCGCCAGAAGAAATTGATGCTTATGCAGCCGCATTAAACTTTAAGCAAGTAAAACATTTATTAGAATATGAAACAAACATGAAATTAAAGCGTAACCTACATATCTTGTCACGTTGAAAGGCGTCAGACGTTCATTAGACACTCGAACCAACATCTAACTACTACTTAATCCGGATACAACCCCTAACAAACGTAGTTGTTTCTGGAAAATCCCCTTCTATCATTTTACCGGCACAAAAATTAAATGATGGATCCTCTTTAGGGATTTCCCTGCTGTGTATGAGGGAGGGATAGAGTTTGGTATCGCTGTGAAAAAAATCAAATGAAGTAGATTTTGCTAAAGTATAAAACGGGGTGGCATCGATGTTGTATTGTTCATGTAGTACTTCAGAAGAGTATTTATTCAGCAAAGACATAATTTCATATAGATCTGTCGTTATGCTGGTGCGTTCACGTGATTTAAGTGAAAATTCTATGGCAGTGTGAAATTGTAAAGAGTAGTACACTGGACGATTATTTTCAGCATCGCTGATAAACATCTGCGGCTGCATGATGGTTGGATTATAATCTTTGAGATTGTAGATATCGAGGTAGGCATTTTGGATGTCGATGATCGGTGCCGCGGTATTGTCAATAGCGGGTGCAAAGCCAGGTAAGGCACCTATGCCAATGGAAAAAAGATGTTTAACAGTATCTGCAATATAAGAACTTGGCTTAATATTTTTTCTTTCTTGAATTAAAGAAAAAATCAAATTCCACACAAATTGATTTCGCCATAATTCACTGCTTTTCCAGGCAATATTCAATAAATAATGATGAAAAGGTAACCAAGTTGGGGAGTCAAAATTTTCAAACCATTGAATAGGGAAATAGAGCAATTCAACTTCCCAAGGTTGGGTAATTTGCGGATGATTGGCGATCTCGGTAAAAACCTGCCAATGATCAATCAGTTTTTTGGGGATTTCTGCACTTAGGCGCAAGGTTTTTTTTAACTTATTGTGCCGTTCTTTTTCTGAAATTTTCGGTAGCATAAAGATAGAACGGGCACCCGCCGTCATATCCCACATAAACTTTGGTTGCAACGAAGTTCCAGGGCTTAAAATACGCCAAGCACCAAATAGTTTGCCAGCGGGAATCAAACCATAGAAAGGGACAGTTCGATCTTCTAAAGGGAAAAAAAGTTCTAGTGAGTTTTTCACCACCAAAGTGACCGGATTGGACCCTAAATTGTAACCCAGTAATTCACCAAGCCGCGGATCTAATGAGCTATCGTTTAAGGGGACTAGCACGCCGTTTTTATTCGGCACCTGCAGCTGTCCTTTTTTTAGAATTTCGCTGCCATAAGGACAGCGCACGCGAAAGACAGTATATTTTTTATCAGGGCTAATTTGATCAATGATGGCAGCTAGCTCAGCATTAACTCCTCGCACCGTCTCGCGCACTTGCTCCCAGGTGCACTCTTCCATGGAAGCAGTTTGGTTTTGGAGTTTTTTGTTGTTCATGCGCTACCCAGAAACACGTTGAATTTTTGCGCCTAGCTGTGAAAGTTTTTCTTCAATACATTCGTAGCCACGATCAATGTGGTAAATGCGATCTACGGTGGTTTCGCCATGAGCAATCAGACCAGCCAACACTAAGCTGGCTGAAGCACGTAAATCAGTCGCCATGACTTGGGCACCGGTTAAGCTAGATACCCCGGTACAAATGGCAGTATTGCCTTCTAATTGGATGTTAGCACCCATGCGTTGCATTTCTTGCACGTGCATAAAACGATTTTCAAAAACTGTTTCAGTGATTGTGCCAATCCCTTCAGCAGTTAGGTTTAAAGCCATAAACTGCGCTTGCATATCGGTTGGGAAAGCAGGATAAGGCGCTGTACGAATATTAACTGCGCGCGGACGTTTGCCGTGCATGTCTAAATCAATCCAATTATCTCCTACCGTAATGTCGGCACCCGCTTCACCTAATTTAAGCAACACGGAGGATAAAATATCAGTGCGGATATCTTTGAGATGAATTTTGCCGCGCGTACAGGCTGCTGCTGTTAAGTAAGTACCCGCTTCGATGCGATCGGGTAACACACGATATTCGCCGCCACCGAGTTTTTTTACCCCTTCGATGGTAATGGTATCGGTGCCAGCACCTTTAACATGGGCGCCTAACATATTTAAAAAATTAGCTAAATCTTCCACTTCTGGTTCACGGGCAGCATTTTTGATAATCGTTTTACCTTCAGCTAATACGGCTGCCATCATAATATTTTCAGTGCCAGTAACAGTCACTGTTTCTAAAACAATTTTGGTGCCACGTAAGCGACCATTTGCTTTTGCCTTAATGTAGCCATTTTCTACTTTTACATCAGCACCTAGCGCTTGCATCCCCGCAATGTGTAAATTAACCGGTCTGGTGCCAATCGCACAGCCACCGGGTAAAGAAACAGTTGCTTCGCCATAACGGGCTAATAGTGGGCCTAGTACCAAAATGGAAGCTCGCATGGTGCGTACTAGTTCATACGGTGCGTAACAGTGAGTAATATCTCGGGTATCTACTTCCACGCACATACGTTCACCAATCGTAAATTGTGCACCCATGCCGCCTAGCAACTCCAAAAATGTGGTTACGTCATCTAAATGGGGAACGTTGCTTAATAATACCGGTGCTTCAGCTAATAAAGTTGCAGCTAAAATTGGCAAAGTCGCGTTTTTGGCACCTGATATACGCACTTCTCCTTGTAACGGATGGTTGCCAGTAATAATTAATTTATCCATTTTTTACCTCGTAGTGTGAAATGGGTAATAGCCGGCTGAGGCCACTAACTTGAATGATGGCTTGCATCTGTGCTGGAAGATTCAGCAACAAAAGCTCTTTACGTTCTTGCCGCAAGTGTCGAATCCATGCAATCAGCAAAGCAACACCTGCGCTATCGCTTTGCACAACGTTTTGTAAATCGAGTTGAATGGGGGATTTAGCTTGAGCGAATAGGGGTTGGCTGCGGATCCAAAGATCCGCAACCGTTGTTAAAGTTAAATCACCACGCAGCGACATAATGCCGGTGGCAGATTGTGTGGTTAGATCAACATTAGCCATTGTGTTGCGAAAGTTTTTGGATTAAAGAGCTTATGCCACCACCTTGTGATAATTGTGCAGAAAATTGCGAACGATAACTTTGTAACATGCTGATACCGTCTACACTAAAATCATAAATTTTCCATTGTTGGCCTAATTGAATTAAGCGATAGCTAACGTTAATGGAAGGACCATTTTGTCGAACAATTTCACTGTTGACTTGCACGCGTTGACTATTTGCGCCAGCGCGTACCGGTAAATATTTAATGCTTTCATTGCGATAACTAGCTAAGGCAGAAGCATAAGTCCGTACTAATAAGTTGGTAAATTGTTGCGTAAATTGCGCACGTTGACTGGGTGATGTTTGTGCCCAAACGTCTCTGGGAATTACTGAACGTGCCATACCTTCTAAATCGAAATGCGGCACAATGCTAGTGTTAATAATGCGATAAGCAACCTTTGGATTGGATTTAAGGGTTGCTTGATTAGCGTTTAGCGCTGCAACAACTTCGTTGGTAGTATTTTGCAACATCACTGTTGGTGAGCCTGCAGCAAAAACATTGCAACAGATAAATAATAAAAATAAACATAAAGATCTAATTTTCATTTTTTGCTCCTGAACTTTTATTAATGCTAAATAAGAATTGGCCAATCAAATCTTCTAAAATAAGAGCAGGATGAGTATTTTCAATCTGGCTGCCGTTTTTCAAAAAAGTTTGATCATAACCAGGAATTAAACTTATATAATTGGCGCCCAATAAACCTTGGGTGAAAATGCTAGCTGAAGTGTCGGTTGGTAGTTTAGCTTCATCGCGATTAATTCGCATAGTAACCGCGGCACGAAAGCTCGCATTATCTAAACTTATCTTGGTAACTTCTCCCACTTTTACACCCGCAATACTAACGGGCGCACGTACTTTAAGGCTGCCGGCATTATCAAAAATGGCAGTTACATAATAACCATCGCCATTGAGGGCAGTACTTAACCCGCTTACTTTTAACGCTAAAATCAATAAGGCCACCATGCCTGCCAACATGAATAAGCCAACAAATGTTTCAATGACACGTATCCGCACTCTACCAACCCCCCATCATTACCGCTGTTAATACAAAATCTAATCCCAACACTGCTAAAGAAGAATACACAACTGTGCGGGTAGTGGCGCGACCAATACCTTCGGCTGTAGGTACTGTATTATATCCTTGAAATACCGCGATCCAGGTTACCACAAAACCAAATACGACACTTTTGATAATTCCGTTGATGATGTCATCGTAAAAATTAACGGAGCTTTGCATATTGCTCCAAAACGAACCGCCATCAACTCCTAACCATTCTACACCGATCAGATAACCGCCAAAAATTGCTACTACACTGAAGATAGTTGCTAGTATGGGCATGGAAATTACGCCGGCCCAAAAGCGTGGAAAAATGACACGCCAAAGCGGGTCTACCCCCATCATTTCCATGCTGTCGAGTTGTTCAGTAGCTTTCATCAAGCCAATTTCTGCGGTAAGGGCAGAACCGGCACGGCCCGCAAAAAGCAGGGCAGTGACCACGGGGCCTAATTCACGTACTACGCTGAGTGCTACTAATTGGCCTAATTGCTGGCTGGCGCCGAATTTTTCTAGGGTATTATAGCCTTGTAACCCTACGACTAACCCAATAAAAAGTGCAGATAACACAATAATAAGGAGCGACAGTACACCCACCGAAAAGAGCTGGTCAATCAAAAGTGGGAAACTTCTGCGTAAACGGGGGCGGCAACGTAAAACATTTGCCAAAAATATGCCTGATCGCCCTAAATCAAGACAATACTCTAGCCCAACTCGGCCCAGAGCCTGAATTTTTGCTAGCAATGGATTGCCCTCATAAAACCTGATCGTGAAAATACATTGTAAAAAGAGGATTGTGCCCTAAGCGCATAAGTAGAGCAAGGTATAATGATGACTTCCCCCCCCTTTGAAAAAGCGGGAAGAGAGGGGGATTTAATCAAAAGACATTTTCAACCGAACAAATCTTGCTGGTAATCAGCAGCAGGATAATGAAAAGGTACTACACCATCCGGTAAGCCCTGCATAAACTGCTCTACTTGCGGCAATTTAGCGTTTAATAATTCTTGCGGCGAACCTTGGCCAATTACTTTCCCGTCGGAAATAACATAAGCATAGTCAGCAATACTAATTACTTCGTGTACATCGTGCGAAACCAAAATGGTTGTTAGTCCTAAGGCATCATTTAATTCTCGGATTAGTTTAACAATGACCCCCAGCGCTATAGGGTCTAAGCCGGTAAAGGGTTCATCGTACATAATGAGTTGGGGGTCCATAACAATGGCGCGTGCTAAAGCTACGCGTCTGGCCATACCGCCTGAGAGTTGATTGGGCATTAAATCGCGTGCGCCGCGTAAACCTACGGCCTGTAACTTCATGAGCACAATATTGTGGATTAAAAATTCGGGTAGTTGCGTATGTTCGCGCAGGGGAAAAGCTACGTTTTCATAGGCGCTTAAATTGGTAAATAAAGCACCACTTTGGAACAGAATGCCAATTTTGCGACGAGCCAAGTAAAGTTCTGGTCGCGATAATTCGTGGATAAGCTGACCATCGACCACGATACTACCCTGTTGGGGCTGCAGCTGCCCGCCAATTAGGCGCAATAAGGTTGTCTTACCGGTGCCGCTAGGGCCCATAATGGCGGTAATTTTGCCACGACGAATATCTAAATCTACTCCGTTAAAAATGACTCTCTCATTGCGACTAAAATGCAAATCCCGTATGGTTACTAAATTCCCATTGGCGCTCAAACTAATGCTTCTCCGGTTGTGATTCTTTGTTAATTAAGTAATTAATGGTTTGGAGTAAGCGTTTGTTGTCGCCATGTGCCATACCCATGTTGGTCATGTATTTACCGTTGATTACGAAAGAAGGCACCGCAAAAATGCCATATTGACGCATTAATTTGTCGCCACGCATCATTTGCGCATCAATCCCTGGTGAAAAGCTATAAGCGCTCTCAAAATCCTGTTGTTTAACACCATGAGCGACGAAAAACTGCAACATAAGCGTTGGATCAGTAAGATTTTGCCCTTTATCTTGAATCGCGGCAAAGGTAGGAAGCATGAGGGATTCTGCAACACCTAAATCTTTAGCGGTATAATAAATTTTAGCTAAAACATCCCAGCCTTGTTCAAACACTACCGGTATTCGTTCGAAAGTTACATTTTTGGGTTTATGGGCTATCCAAGTTTCTAGGTCGGGTTCTAGATGGTAGCACCAAGGGCAACCATAACTAAAAAACTCTATAACCGCTATTTTGCTGTTAGCGGGGGTTGTTACTCCTAACGCCGAAGGAATAACTTGATAATCTTTACCTGCTTCAAATGACCCATTTGCAGGTGGAGTCGAACAAGCGACTAAGGGCAAACAGAAAATGAAAACTAAACAGCGTAATATTATTTTTAGCATTGCATGCTCCAGTTAATGATCGTCAAAGAATAGCACAAGGATATTCTTTTAGTTAAGTGTTGATTTGCCCTAACTTCTGTCCAAATTGTACCGATTGTCCGGCGCTTAATGCAGGGGACCATGTTACCTGCTGATTGGCAAATACAACAATGACGGTAGAGCCCATCATAAAGTGCCCCATTTCTTCTCCTTGATCTAGTTGAATTTGATTATCCGTATAACGATGGGTAATGGTTTGACGCAATGTACTAGGAGCGATTGTTTGTGCCCAGACGGTACTGATGCTGGCTACTATGATGGCTCCCACTAAAATCACCGCCATTGGTCCCATAGCTGTGTCAAAAAGGCAGACTACCCGTTCATTGCGCGCAAATAAGTTGGGAATGGTGTTGGCAGTGTGAGTGTTTACTGAAAATAAAGTTCCTGGCACGTAGACCATTTCTTTAAGGGTCCCGCTATAAGGTATATGGACGCGATGATAATCTTTGGGTGCTAGGTAAATAGTGATGAATCTGCCATTCGCAAAAGGTTGGGCACGTTCGGCGTCGCCACCCAACAATTGAGTAACATCGTAATCAAAATTTTTCGCTTGCAGAATTCGGTTTTGTTCGAGGTTACCTAGTTGACTAATCTTGCCATCGGCTGGACAAATTATATTGTGCTCGCCAAAAGCGATTGGCCGTGCCTCTGGTTTTAAGCGACGTGTAAAAAAACTATTAAAATCGGGATATTGCAGTGGATCGGGTTGCAGAGCACTGCTCATATCAACTTGATATTGCTGCACAAACCAGGAGATAAACTGATTTTTTATCCAAGGGGTTTGACAGCGCGCCAGGCCTCCCAGTAACCGTGATAGTAAATGCTGGGGGACTAAGCGTTGTAATAAAATATGGAGTTGATTTTTTGTTAACATAATTAAATCTTAGTATTCAGGACAATGCGACGATAGCTCGCAAGTCGGGTGGTTGAAATCGCGCCGGCAGCGGCAGCTTGAGTTAATGCACAATTAGGTTCATCAAAATGTCGGCAGTTGCGAAACTGACATTGACCTAGGTGAGGGGTGAATTCAATAAAGCCTTGCGCTATTTCGTTAGCTGGCATATCCCATAACACAAAATCACGAATCCCCGGAGAATCAATCAGTTCACCGCCGCTAGGTAAATGATAGAGTCTAGCTGTAGTGGTTGTGTGGGTACCGTGATCGCTTGCAGCAGTAAAATCTGTCGTGGGCGTTAAAGTTTCCGGTAACAAGCGTGTGAGTAAAGAAGTTTTTCCAACGGCAGATTGACCTACTAAAATGCTAGTTTGACCACGTAAACAGGCCATGAGTTCTGTTAGTCCTTCCCGGGTTAAAGTGCTGGCTAATAATACGGGATAACCTATGCTCTGATAAAGAGCAATTAACTCCAGTAAATCCTGATCTTTGTGAGGGTCAATGAGATCGCTTTTGTTACAAACCAGTAGCGCTTGCAATTTTAACTTTTCGATAGCAACTAAATAACTGTCGATAATATTGGCTGCGGGTTTGGGTTCCGTTGCAATGATAACTAATACTTGATCAAGATTGGCAGCTAATGGCTTAATTTTTCCAGGGCCTGCAGTGCGCGAAAATAAGGTTTTACGCGGTTTTATGGCTACTACAATGCCTTGGCCATTATCGGTGTCTTGCCAAAGTACATGATCACCTGCTACCACGGTGCCCAAGTGTTGACGGAGATTGCAGCGAATTAAACGACTATGTTCGGTTTCAACATCTACATAAGTGCCATAATGTGCTACTAACAATCCAGATTGCAAATTTTGGCTGTTTTCAGTTATGTCAGGTGCTAGTTGCGCGCGTTGTAAGCGTCGGTTTTGTAAACGAGTGATTCGTGCTTGTTGCTGCTTAGTGATATAACGTTTGCCCATAACCGCATAGTATATGGTAAAGTTTAAGGATGAAAGAGGGACAAAAATTGGAAAATTATTTAGTGGGTGGTGCGGTCCGGGATCAGTTATTGGGAATGCCGGTAGCAGAGCGTGACTATGTAGTCGTAGGCGCTACGCCGCAGCAAATGTTAGCGCTGGGATTTCGCTTGGTCGGCAAAGATTTTCCGGTATTTTTGCACCCAACTACCCATGATGAATATGCCTTAGCACGTACCGAACGTAAAATTGGCCCTGGCTATACCGGTTTTGCTTGTTATGCGGCGCCCGATGTAACGTTAGAAGATGATCTAGCGCGGCGCGATTTAACCATCAATGCCATGGCACAAACAGCAGCGGGTCAGATTATTGATCCGTTTGGTGGCCAAGCAGATTTACAGCACAAAATTTTGCGCCATGTTTCGCCGGCATTTGTCGAAGATCCAGTGCGAATTTTGCGAGTAGCACGTTTTGCCGCACGTTTTAAACAATTAGGTTTTCGAGTTGCCCAGGAAACCATGATCTTGATGCAAAACATGGTGCGTCAGGGCGAAGTAAATGCGTTAGTACCCGAACGTGTGTGGCAAGAATTCACGCGTGCTTTGCAAGAGCAAGATCCGCAAGAGTTTATTGTTATTTTGCGACAATGTGGTGCTTTAGCTATTTTATTTCCCGAATTAGATAGCTTGTTTGGCATCCCTAACCCCGTGCAATGGCATCCAGAAATTGATAGCGGCGTGCATGTATTGATGGTATTGATGCAAGCAGCGCGTTTGACCACAGATCCTGCTACCAGGTTCGCAGCGTTAGTGCATGACTTAGGTAAAGGAGCTACGCCCTACGCATCATGGCCTAGCCATCCAGGCCATGAAGAGCGTGGTGTTGGTCTCATTAAACAATTAGCACAGCGTTATTTAATTCCACGAAATTTTCAGCAATTAGCAGAATTAACGAGTCGTTATCACACGCACTGTCATCGCGTGATGGAGTTAAATGCAACAACGTTAGTAAAAACGCTAGAAAATCTCGATGCTTTTCGGCGCCCTGATCGTTTCAAACAATTTTTAATTGCTTGTGAAGCAGATTTTCGTGGCCGTACTGGTTTCGAAGAAAAACCTTACCCACAACGTGAATTTTTACAACAAGCATATGAAACCGCAGCAGCAGTAGCGATAGAGCCTCTGCTGGCTCAAGGTTTCAGCGGTCAAAAACTCGGTGAAAAACTCCATCAGCAACGCGTAGCAGCCATCAAGAAGTTTCATCCGTCGCAGGTGGCGGAGTAAGCGCCTAAATTATAAAAATACCAATTAATCCAGTGCATGCCTCAAGGCGTGTGCATATGCTTGGGCGTCTTCTAGTTCTTGTTGGTGCCTAATCCCTTCTGCTCTTACTAATTGCAAGGTTTCTTCCTCAATTGATTCGTGCATGCTAACAAATTTGTTTTTGTGGTGGGCGGAGAGGGGAGGAATATGCTTATTATTTGTATTTTCCTTTTTTATAGTGGGTACCTTAGCAAAAAAAGATAGTTTGCCGCCTACTATAGGTTTGTCAGATAAAGTAGTCATAGAACACCTGCATAATTTAAGGGTAATATTATCTTAACAAGCAAATCTTAATAAAAGATTAAGGGTTATTTCTTAAAGTAACCAACTTATGCTAGATTACGCCGCATGTTTCGGTGTTCTATGTTTAAGGTTATATAAGTTCAATGAGGTATGCCATGATGACTAACTTGCTAAAACGGACCTTTTTTCTAACGTTATTCTTAACTGTATCTTGTGGGGTACTAGCAGAGCCTGCTAAGTCGCAAAATCCTTTTACTGCCGCCGATGCAGCTAAACCTACTAGTGTATTTGATAAGAATACTCCACGTCCGGCACAGCCTGTGATGATCGCTACCCCCCCTAATATTGATGCGAAAGGCTATATCCTCATGGATGCTTATAGCGGCAAAATCATCGCTTCTAAAAACCCCGATCAACGTATGGCGCCTGCTAGTTTAACTAAAATGATGACCTCTTACATTGTGTCAGCAGCCCTGGATGCCAAACGGATTCACCTCGATGATTTAGTGCCTATCAGTAAAGAAGCGTGGCAGACCGGCGGTTCCAAAATGTTTGTGAAAGTGGGCGACCAAGTGCCTGTCCGGTTATTAATGCAAGGCATGATCGTCGATTCAGGCAACGATGCTTGTGTGGCCTTAGCTGAATTTGTGGCGGGTAGCCAAGATTCTTTCGTTAACTTAATGAATCAACAAGCGGCGCTGTTGGGCATGAAAAACTCGCATTTTATGGATGTAAATGGCTTGCCAGATGCTGGTCATTACACCACTCCGCGTGATATGGCTACTTTGGCACGTGCTTTGGTGTTTGATTTCCCTAATGATTACCAATGGTATTCGCAAAAATGGTTTACGTATAATAACATCCGTCAACCCAATCGCAACCGCTTGTTGTGGAGTGATCCTACGGTAGATGGCATAAAAACTGGCCATACTGATGATGCTGGTTATTGTTTAGTAGCTTCTGCTAAACGCAAAGATACCCGGTTGATCTCGGTAGTGATGGGTACGCCTAGCGATCAATCACGTGCAGCAGACAGCGCTCAATTACTAACTTACGGTTTCCGTTTCTATGGTAGCCATAAATTGTATGCAGCTAAAACACCATTAGCGCGTGCACAAGTTATGTTAGGACAAAGTGATCGGGTAACAGTTGGTCCTAAGAACGATATTTATATTACCTTACCAGTAGGACAAGATGCTGCAGTGAAAACCGATCTTGCACTAAAAGATCCAATTAAAGCGCCAATTAAAGCAGGCGATGTAGTAGGAACTGTGCGCATTACTTTGCATGATGAACAAATTGCGGAAGCTCCAGTTATTGCCTTAGCAGATGTTGGCAAAGGTAGTTGGTGGCAGCAAATTTTGGATCATATGGATTTGATGATCAAAAAGATTATTTAAGCTATGACGATCGCTTATCTTAATGGTCAATTTTTACCGCTAACCGAAGCCCGCGTGCCAGCCATGGACCGCGGGTTTTTATTTGGCGATGGCGTCTATGAAGTGATCCCGGTTTATAACAACAAAACATTTCGTTTAGAACAGCATTTGCAGCGTTTTCGGCAAAGTTTGCAGGCAATTGCCTTGGAAATTACACTCACTGATGATGAATTGACGGATGTTTTGTCAGAATTAATTCGGCGCAATCGTGAAGGCAACACACAATCGCTGTACCTACAAGCTACGCGTGGACCAGCACCCATTCGTGAGCATGCATTTCCGCAAGCAATTACCCCAACGCTGTTTGCTTACAGCGCTACGCTACAACCCAAATCGATTACTGAATTAAGCGCGGGCATTAGTGTCATCACGGTGCCTGACATGCGCTGGCAACGTTGTGATATTAAAGCTATCACCCTGTTAGCAAATGTGTTAGCACGACAACAAGCAATTGTTGCTGGTTGTCAGGAAGCGATTTTTATACACAATAATTACGCGATAGAAGGAACGGCGAGTAATTTGTTTATAGTGCAAGACGGTGTAATCATCACGCCACCCTTAAGCAATCACATTTTAGGCGGAATTACTCGGGATTTAATTTTAGAATTAGCCATACAGCATAATTTTTTACTGGAAGAAGCAGATATTTCGCTAGAGCAATTACGCAAAGCTGATGAAATTTGGTTAACCAGCGCTAGTCGTGAAATTATGCCGGTAATCCAGTTGGATGGTAACGTGGTCAACAATGGTAAAGTAGGGCCACTTTGGGTTAAAATTATGCAACACTATCATGATTTCAAACTGACATTTTGAACAATTTTATGAACGACAAAACAAAAGAATTATGGCAATTTCCTTGCGATTTCCCCATTAAAATTGTGGGTAAAAGCAATCCGGAATTTGAAACCTTTGTTTATAGCACCTTACATAAATTTTTTCCTGATTTGCGCGAAGGTGTTATTCAAACGCGACCTAGTAAAGATAATACCTATTTAGCCATAACAGTGACGGTACCTGCTTTAAGTAAAGAGCAATTAGATGCTGTTTACTCAGAGTTAACCTCTAACAAACAAGTTTTATTTGTCCTTTGATGACTCCTGACTTAATTATTCGACCCTTGCGCCGTAGTGATTATTTAACTACCTGGCAGGCTATGCAAGATTTTACCAATCAACGCACACCAACCACGGTTGATGAAGTGTGGTTGATTGAACATCCGCCCGTTTATACCTTAGGACAAGCAGGCAAATTAGAACACGTGCTGAATCCCGGTAATATCCCGGTGATTCCCGTCGATCGCGGTGGTCAGGTGACTTACCATGGTCCTGGCCAACTCATGGTGTACGTGTTATTAGATATTCGGCGCAGTGGTGTGGGGGTGCGGGCCTTGGTTTCGCAACTAGAGCAGACCATTATTGATTTGTTAGCGGAGCATGGGGTTAAAGCTGAAGCTCGCTCCGATGCCCCCGGCGTTTATATTAATGGTGCTAAAATTTGCTCGATAGGTTTACGAATTCGCCGCGGTTGCTCTTATCATGGATTTGCTTTTAATGTGCAGATGGATTTAAGTCCTTTTGCTGGCATTAATCCTTGTGGGTTTAGCAATTTGCCGATTACCCAGCTGACAGACTGGATACCCCTGCAAAATTTAGCGGAAAGTGTGCCGCTAGTAATGAAGCATTTAGTGAGCAACTTAGGGTATACTAAGGCCATTTTTACCAACGAGCTTTTGTCATGAGTGAAGTATCCAAGCAAAATCCCAGCGAAAAACAACGCGGTGCCGCTAAAATGGCGCGTATCCCCATTAAGATAGTAGCAGCAGAACCACTGCGTAAACCGGATTGGATCCGCATCAGAATTCCTGCTACACCCGCAGTTGCTAAATTAAAAGATATTTTGCGCGAAAATCGTCTGCACACAGTGTGTGAAGAAGCATCCTGCCCTAATTTAAGTGAATGTTTCAGTCATGGCACTGCAACCTTCATGATTATGGGTGATAAATGCACGCGCCGTTGCTCTTTTTGTGATGTTGCGCACGGTCGTCCTGATCCGCTCGATCCAGAAGAACCACATAATTTAGCAAAAACGATTGCGTTAATGGATCTAAAATACGTGGTGATTACTTCAGTTGATCGCGATGATTTACGCGACGGTGGTGCAGGGCATTTTACCGCTTGTTTAACGGCGGTACGCCAACAAAGCCCTAAAACTAAAATTGAGGTGTTAGTGCCAGATTTTCGCGGGCGGATGGAAGTAGCGTTAGCGGCGATTGCACCTGAATTGCCCGATGTGTTTAACCACAATATTGAAACAGTGCCACGTTTATATAAGCAAGCACGTCCTGGTTCGGACTATGCTTGGTCGTTAACGTTGTTACAAGAATTTAAAAAACGTTTTCCTGGAATTCCAACGAAATCTGGTTTGATGCTAGGGTTGGGAGAAACCAACGATGAAATTAAACTGACCCTACAAGATTTACGTGCGCATGACGTGGATATGCTTACCTTGGGGCAGTACCTTGCACCTAGCCAACATCATTTTCCAGTGGCTCGTTATGTCACACCGGAAGAATTTAAAGAGCTAGGTGATTATGCCAAGCAGTTAGGGTTTTCTAATGTTGCGAGTGGGCCGCTGGTTCGCTCTTCTTACCACGCAGATAAACAAGCTGCCGGTGAAGAGGTTATTTGATTTCCATGTTCGTTGAAATAAAACCACTCTTGAATTGGCTGTATTTGCATCCTCATTGGGCGGGGTTTGTCACGTTTTTGGTGGCTTTTACCGAATCCTTGGCCGTGGTGGGATTGTTAATTCCTGGTACTGTAGTCATGGTGGCGTTGGGCTCACTAATTGGTACCGGTTATATGCCGCTAGTGGGCACTACTTTATGGGCGATTAGCGGGGCTATTGCTGGTGACGCCCTTAGTTATTGGTTAGGATATTGTTTTCACGATAAAATCCGCAAAATTTGGCCGCTACGAACTTATCCTGGGCTTTTGCAAACAGGGGAAGCTTTTTTTCATAAACATGGCGGTAAAAGCATTTTTTTAGGACGTTTTGCTGGGCCAGTACGACCCATTCTTCCTTTGATGGCAGGGATGATGTCCATGCCGCCGCTGCGTTTTTTTCTGGCAGATATTCTCTCGGGTATTATTTGGGCCCCAGCATTTTTGTTACCAGGTGTTTTAATTGGCGCTGCTTCACAAGCGTTAGCACCAGAAATGGCGACGCAATTTATTTTTGTCATCGTTTTAGGATTATTGATTCTCTGGTGTGTTTCGTGGTTACTCAAATTGGGTTATGTGTTTACAACAGAATTTTTTGCCCGATCGGTCAACAATATTTGGCAGCGAATTCGTCAAAATCCTCGCTTAACTTTTTTGCAGCAATTACTCACTGATCCAACTCGACCCGAAAATCCCGCACAGTTAAGGTTAGCTATTTATTTGATCGCATTAATAATCGCATTTTTGATCTTAGCCTATAGCGTTGCTCATCACGGATTGTTTACTTTCGCCAATGAACCCGTTTATCACTTGATGCGCAGTTTACGTGCGATTTCTGCCGATCGATTTTTTGTAGCGTTAACGTTGTTAAGTTCGAAAGTGCTTATGCCAATGTGGCTAGCAGTTTTTGTTTGGTTGCTAATCGGCAAATATTGGCGTGCAGCTTTTCACTGGTTAGCGTTAGGATTACTGTGTTTCGCTGGAGCTGGAATATTTAAACATTTAATTCATTCCGCGCGTCCCACGGGTTTGATTACTACGCCAGAAGGTTGGTCATTTCCAAGTGGTCACACAACAGTTAGCTTAGCCATATTTGGTTTTTTAGCAGTGCTGTTATGTCGTGAACAATCTTTATCGCGCCAACGTTGGGCTTATGGTTTGGCAGCATTTTTAGCGGGCCTCATTATGTTATCCCGACTTTATTTAACCGCACACTGGTTAAGTGACATTGTCGGCGGCATTTTGTTAGCCACAGCTTGTATTGCCGTGGTGACGCTTTCTTATCGCCGTCAAGTCACCAAGCGAATTGCGCCGTTAGGAATTATTTTAACCGCTATCATCAGTCTTGGTTTGAGTTGGGGGTGGGCTGCTTACCATCAATATCAGCAAGCACTTTATGATTACACGCCAACTTGGCAAACGCGTGCACTTGCGCTTAATTTTTGGTGGTCACAAAATCAAAATATTCAACCTCTTTATCGCAGCAATCGCTTTGGTAAGCCATTGCAAATTTTAAATGTGCAGTGGACGGGATCTTTAGATCAAATAGAAAAAGCTTTAAGCCAACAAGGCTGGTATAAATTAACGCGTCCATCTTTGCTATTAGCAATTAACGCGCTGACGGATAAAAACAGCAAACATCGCGCCTATTTTTTAGATCAGCTGTATGAAGATCGAAAAGCGGTCTTTGAAATGGCGAAAGTGATCAAACTTCCGCAAGGTCCGGAGACTATTACTTTACGCTTGTGGGATTCTCATTTAGTGTTAGATAATGGGCAGACTTTGTGGGTTGGTACCATTGGTTATCGTAAACCTTGGCATATCCATTTTTTAAAGAAGGTGAATAACCCTGTGCAATTTCCAGCAGTTACTGATGTTTTAGCGCAAGATTTAAAACAATTTACTTGGAAAAAAGTTCCTTATGTTAATATTCAGGTTCCTAAAGATGAAGCGGATATTAACTGGGATGGTTATATTCTTTTGATCAGGTCATTGCAGGAGTAATTCTTTGTGGCAAAAACAAAACCAGCAGCTAATTCGCAATTTGATTTTGAAAGCGCCTTAGCAGAGCTTAATCAAATTGTAGAATTAATGGAACGAGGTGATCTTACCTTGGAAGATTCATTACAAAAATTTGAACGCGGTGTTACATTAGCGCGTGCTTGTCAAACTACGTTAAAAGCGGCCGAACAAAAAGTGCAGATTTTAACAGAGCAAAATGGTCAAGCTACGTTAAGTACCTTTCAACACGATGTCGACAGTGAATACTGAAAATTATCTTAGTTCATGCACAGCGCGCATTGAGCGCGTGCTCGAACAATATCTACCTAAAGCTATTCAACCTTTGCGTTTGCATCAGGCAATGCGTTATGCCGTGTTAAACGGCGGCAAACGCTTACGTCCGTTATTGGTGTATGCAGCCGGTGAAACATTAGGCGCATCTTTAGAAGCCTTGGATACAGCGGCTTGTGCAGTTGAGTTAATCCATGCTTATTCCTTGGTTCACGATGATTTGCCAGCGATGGATGACGATGATGTACGACGCGGCCAACCGACTTGTCATAAAGCTTTTGATGAAGCCACTGCAATTTTAGTGGGTGATGCATTACAGAGTTTAGCGTTTGCTGTGTTGAGTAGTGATGATAGCTTCATTCTACCGACAGCAAGATTGCAAATGATCCACACATTGACGCAAGCAAGCGGTTTTTTAGGCATGGTTGGTGGGCAAGCAGCAGAATTAGAACTAAATTCACAATCTTTGAATTTAACGCAACTGGAAACAATTCATCGGTTAAAAACCGGCGCACTGATTCGTGCGAGTGTGCAATTAGGAGCGATGGCGGCAGGAGCGAATACTCATCAATTAGGTCAATTGACACATTATGCTGATTGCTTAGGTTTAGCTTTTCAGATTCAAGACGATGTGTTAGATCATGCTACGGATAAAACTCTTTGCTCATATTCAGCAGTAATGGGCTTAGCGGCAGCACAGAAAAAAATTGCTTCTCTATATCAGCAAGCATTAGCACAGCTATTACCCCTAGGCCCTAACGCTATGCCATTGCTCGAACTAGCCAATTTTATTATTCGTAAAGAATACCGGTAAACCCCCCCCCCTTTTGAAAAAGGGGATTGAGGGGGCTAACTAACAAGTCAAGCCCGGAATACAGCTGTAACCAATAAAACGGCTGCCGGAGCGGCGATCGTGTATGTCGAAATCAAATACGCCTACTCCTTGTAAAGCTCTACCGTGGTATGTGTGGTGAGTGCTGGCACCAAACATCAGCGGCTGATTTTGTTTGTTTACACCTAAATACAGCATCACGTGGGTAATTGGTGGATCGCGGTGGATTTTGTAAGTTCCGGTCCAAAATAATAAATCGCCGGGTTTTAAGCGCGAAAATTCAAAGGAAGAAAAACTACTGCTATTTACTGCGTAAAATTTTCCAGACTGCCAAGCCCACTGATAAAACTCATTCGATTGCCGAGGTGCATTAATTCCTTGCGTGCTTAATAAATAATGCATGGTGCCGGAACAATCCATGCCGCCATTACGTGGATTGTCGGATCCATAGCGGTAAGCTAAATGGAGTTGACTAATTTTAAATGCGCGTGCAATAAGTGTTTGGGCCGCGTTATCGTCACAAGAATCGTAGTAGTGCGATCGAGCCATTGCCAGTGGTGACACGAGCAAAGATAGTGTTAAACATAAATGTAATAATTTTTTCATAGTTTCTCGTGTTTTATTGCAGCCTCATAATACAATGGCGCTACCTTACATTAGTTGCATTATTGCTGGGCTTATCAGCCCAACCTACATGTTTTAATAACGCGCAAATCTTGGCATAACATTTGTGCTATCGAACTATGTAGGTTGGGCTGTCAAGCCCAAAATTTCCTTTTTATTGTTTTTCTTTTTGTTTAAGTGCATTTTGCAACGCATTACTAAATGCTGAAGGTTGTGCCGGCGGGGGTGTTGGTTTCGCTGGTTTGTGTGTAGCGCGCGGCTGTGAATTATTAGTAGCTGGCTCCACATTTTCTGTTAAGCGCATTGTTAATTGAATACGTTTGCGTGCAACATCTACTTCGATCACTTTTACTTTTACAATATCACCTACTTTAACCACTTCATGCGGATCTTTAACGAATTTATTTGCTAGCATGGAAATGTGCACCAAACCGTCTTGATGCACGCCGATATCGACAAAAGCACCGAAATTCGCGACGTTAGTAACGACACCTTCCATGATCATGTCTTTTTTAAGATCGGTTAAGGCTTCAATTCCTTCTTTAAAAACCGCTGTTTTAAATTCTGGGCGAGGGTCACGTCCTGGTTTTTCTAACTCACGAAAAATATCGGTTACAGTAGGAATACCAAAACGCTCATCCATATAATCTGCTGCGTTTAAACTTTTTAATAAAACGGTATTACCCATCAATTCTTTTAATGGTACTTTTTGTTGCGCCAGAATACGTTCAACAACACTGTAAGCTTCTGGATGCACGGCAGACGTATCCAAAGGATTGTCGCCATTGCTAATGCGTAAAAAGCCAGCCGCTTGCTCAAAGGCTTTTTCACCTAAGCGTGGTACTTTTTTTAATTGCGTGCGATTTTTATAAGCGCCATGTTCATCGCGAAATGCGACAATATTTTTTGCTACACTTTCGTTTAAGCCTGCTACGCAAGTAAGCAGCGGTACCGAAGCAGTATTGATATCTACGCCAACAGCATTCACGCAATCTTCCATAACCGCTTGCAGGGTTCGCGATAATTTAATTTGATTGACGTCATGTTGATATTGTCCAACACCAATAGATTTTGGTTCGATTTTAATAAGTTCTGCTAAAGGATCTTGTACGCGTCGCGCGATAGAAACAGCGCCGCGATAGGTCACGTCTAAAGTAGGAAATTCTTGTGCAGCAAGTTCTGAGGCAGAATAAACCGAAGCGCCTGCTTCCGACACCACGATGCTGGTGAGTTTTAATTCAGGATGCAATTTTTTTAATTCTAAGACTAATTTGTCTGTTTCGCGCGAAGCAGTACCATTGCCAATACTAATAAGCTCAACATTAAATTTCGCACAGAGCAAAGCTAAAGCTTTGATCGATTGATCCCATTCATTGCGGGGTACATGCGGAAAAATTGTGGTGTAAAAAAGTAGTTTGCCAGTACCATCAACCAAAGTAACTTTAACTCCGGTACGTAAGCCTGGATCAAGGCCCAAAGTTACGCGGGAACCGGCAGGAGCTGCCATTAGCAAATGTTTTAGATTGCTAGCAAAAACTTTGATCGCTTCTTCTTCCGCTGCCTCGCGTAAACGTAAAATTAATTCTACTTCTAGTTTTAAAAATAATTTGGTGCGCCAAGTAACAGCAACAGTTTCTAATAACCAAGCGCTTGCGGCTTGTGTTGTGTCTAGAATGCCGAACTTTGCAGCTATTTTTTGGCGACAAGCACTTTCTTCATTTTCGTTTAAGGTTAAATTAACGCGTAAAATTTCTTCACGTTGACCGCGTAATAAAGCTAAAGCACGGTGTGAAGGAATTTTTTTGATGAGTTCTTGGTAGTCAAAATAATCCGAAAATTTAGCACCTTCTTGTTCTTTGCCTTTTGCCACCGTGCTTTTGATAATACCTTGATCCCATACATATTCACGTAAAGCACCAATAAGCTCAGCATTTTCCGCAAAATGTTCCATTAAGATTTGCCGTGCACCTTCCAGGGCATCAGCGTTGGTATGAATATTGTGTTCTGGATTGATGAAGCTAGTAGCAAGATCTTGGGGAATTTGGGTGAGGTCACTGAGTAATTGCATGGCCAGTGGTTCTAAACCAGCTTCTTTGGCAATTTGTGCTTTGGTGCGACGTTTAGGTTTGTAAGGTAAATAAAGATCTTCCAGATGAGCTTTATTATCAGTGGCTAAAATAAGGTTTTCTAATTCAGGCGTTAATTTATTTTGGTCTGCAATACTTTTTAAAATGGTTTTGCGGCGATCTTCCAATTCACGTAAGTAATGTAAGCGTTCTTCTAAATCACGTAATTGGGTATCGGTTAAGCCGTTAGTCACTTCTTTGCGGTAACGGGCGATAAAGGGGACGGTTGCGCCTTCATCTAATAATTGGATAGCAGCGCTTACTTGCTGATCTTTAATATTTAATTCGCTAGCAATTTTTTGGCTAATAATCATGAGATGCTCGTGAAATACCTGAGAAAAGGGGGTCAATTTAATGCAGAAACTAGTTGTTGTCGATGACAAATAATGCAGTAGACGTTTTTATTAGTTATTGTGAGTTTTGGTAATGCAACCGCTAATACAACGGTAATATTAATTCCAAAAGCGCGCATATATATGAATTATTTAAAAATGTTTATAGACATAAGCTATGTTCTTGTGTAAGGTGTTATTTATGTATTAAATAATATTTTACTGAATGACTAATGAAAGATTTACAACTCAATGCTGAACAAAAGCAAACACTGCTTGTCCCTCTTAAGTACCCAGCTAGCGATTTAAGGTTTGAATACCTTGATGCAGAATTACGGAAAGTTCTTTTAAGCCCTAGTCGAACTTGGCGTTATAGCCAATATTTAAAATTAGGCAATGTGCTGCATAAGCTCTGTCTTTTTCTCTTGCTGGAACAAAGCGATATCAGCGGCATTCCAGCCGAGCAGCAAAAGAAGCGGGTTTGGCCTAGAGGTTTGGTCATTCCAGTCAAAACCGAACAAGCCCTTAAAAAAATATATGCGACCAATGGTTTTTTTGAAGCTATGGAAAAATGGATTGCGCGGGTATGGTCTAGTTTACTGATGATGTTTGTAGCAAATGACCTGTATTTGTATCTGGCCTATCCTGAACAGCGTTTTGCCATGACATTAATGTCAATTTTTTTTACGTATGCGCAGCATGAAAAATCGTTAACTGCATCGTTAGTGAGTCCTTTAGTTTGGCCTGAATTACTTGCGGCACCGGGAGTGTGGGGAGCGATAAAGGCTATAAAAAATCGTCAGCAGACCCAAGTAATTTCTTTTGAAAAAACTCAGCAACTTATAACAGTACTAGAAAATTATTCATCAGGATTGTGTGTCGATGTCTGCGGTTGGTTGTTACCAAAATACGCGCTACGCAATACCTTAGACATAATTAAGCAAGCTTTATTGTGGGATAACCGTTTAAGTGCAGAGCAGCGTAAAACCTTGCAAATGGCATTGCAAAATTTTGTGCGCCGAGCGCACAAATTTAGCCAGGTGTATGGCTTAGAAATTTTGGGCGAATTAGCTAATGGAACAGCGTTGCAAGATTTTAGCAAAATCGCGATTGATGAATTAACACTGACCGCATTGTTTGATACTAAAATACAGGCACTGCAAGAACTCAGAAGCCATGCTTTTTATGATCTATATACCCAATCGACTAGTACTTGCTATCAAAAAACTCTGCAACCTTTGCCACGCTATCTTATTGCTAATTATTTGTTGTGGTGCACAGATATAACAGTGCCAAAGTGGTTGCGGCCATTATTTGTTTTGTATGACAGTGCCAAGTTTTATTTCAAAGCTAAATTTTTGTACACCTTGTATTTAGGTTTTAGTCGCATGCTGCAGCAATATTTGGAAAAAAGAGCGTGCTTACAAGCCGGAAAATTATGGCTTTATATGGCAAGCATTGCCGATTACCAATGTAGTTATTGCGGTGATTTGCCAGTATTTTATCGTAACATGTTTGCCGCAGAAGCATGTTTGCAAGATTATTTACGGCAACCGCGTAATGCTAGTGATATTGCCAGCGTATTAGCACGTTTGGATTTAACTACGGTGTTTTCGTTAGATTTATCGCGGCAAAAATTAATCGATGCGCACAATGGCTTGTCATTAATTTTGCAGGTATTGCAAAGAAAAGCACCTTGGTTACAAGCGTTATATCTCAACATGTCACAATCTTTGTTAGGTATTCACAGTATGCAAGCCTTAGCAGAATATTTGACAAAAGTGGATTTAAAAATTTTAAGTTTACGCGGGCAACGAATTGGGGTGGCAGGAATTGAATTATTAATTCCAGGTCTTTTGCAATCAAAATTGCAATCGCTTGATTTAGCCTACGCCTATATTCAAACAGCAGGCGCGCAAAAATTAGCGGCAATTTTACGGCAAGTACCTTTGCAATGGTTAGATTTATTTGGCTGCTTTATTCAAGATGACGGTGCCGCAGCAATTGCTATCGCGTTGCCAGCTAGTTCCTTACAACATTTGCATTTGGCGGTGAATAACATTACGGATGTTGGTTTAAGAAAATTGGCACAAGGTTTATGGCAGAGCAAAATACAATCTTTAGATTTATGGAACAATGCGATTTGTAGTGGCGGTGTGACAGCATTTGCGAAAATTTTGGCTAAAATACCGTTGTTAAATTTAGTTTTAGGTAGTAACCCGTGCATTGGTAATAATGGCACCGCAGCTCTTGCCTACGCATTGCCAGGCTCGAGTTTAGTAACCTTGGATTTAAGTTATGTAGGCATGCAAAGTGCAGGTGCTGAATTGTTGGGGAAATATATTGCTAAATCCGCGATTGCTAGTTTGCAAATAAAAAGTAATAAGCTAGGTTTATCGGGCGTGATTGCTTTGGCCCGCGCGTTGTATACTTCAGTTATAACCTCGCTAGATTTAAGTTATTGTGGTTTGGATTTAGCGGCAATAAAAGCATTAGCAACTGGATTGTTATATTCAAAAATAAAAGTTTTAGTATTAGAAGGGAATCATTTAACAGATTCTGCTATAGCTTTGCTAGCAGAAAATATCCCTGCAGCTTTGCAGACAGTCTCGTTTGCTAGCAATGCCATCACCTGGCGCGGAGCAGCAGCATTTGCAGCTGCGCTTAATCATTCAAATATTGTAGATGTGGATTTAAGTAGCAATCAAATTTCCGATCAGGGTTCGATAATTCTGGCGAATGCTTTAACCAATAGCGCTTTGCAAAAACTTTCTTTAGCATTTAATCAAATTGGTACAGTAGGTGCAGTTCATTTTGCACAACAAGTTGGCAAATCACTGTTACAGCAAATTATTTTTATGGGGAACCCCATTGGATCCGTGGGTGGTCAAGCATTCGCAGCTGCGTTGCAAAATTCACAATTACAGATAGTTAGTCTAGGGGGTTGCGGTTTAGATGATCGGGCAGTAATTGCCCTTGCAAAACGTCTGGCTGGTTCATTACTTAGAGTATTAGCGCTGGGATATAACAATATCACTAACAAGGGTGTTGAAATTCTAGCTGGTATGTTAACGACTATCACAGCTGCGAAACCACAATTATTAGTGGGTGCTATTAGTCTGGATGCCAGAAGATTTATTGCCAGTGCAGAACCTAATACATTGTTGGATCAATTAAGTTTGCAAGGAAACTATATTACGGAAGAGGGCGCTAAAGCGCTGTGTTTGGTATTGCCACAAAGTAATATCAATATTGGCAATTTAAATTTATTGGAAAATCCAATTAATGTAAGCAAAATTGATCTTAATGCCTGCGTTAGTTCAGCAGCCAGTATGTTGCGGCCATGGCTTTCCTATCAAACTATTTCACGCTGGGGTGCGCAGTTTGCGCAACAAAGTATTGCTTGGAAAAATCGATTGCTCGAAATTCCAGCTGTGTTGAGCGATCAAGTGTTGGTGCCTGGTGCACTATCAGAATGTGCTGCAAAACCAGCAGCAACTTCCATGTTTTCTTATGCAATTCCATTAATTTGCGTAACGATATTTTTATTTCTCTTGTATAAATTATTATTTGAATATATTGCACGACCTACATCCAAAGTTGATAAATTATTAACACTAATTCCAGCTAAGGATTCTATAACACGCACTCGTGTTTCTTTCTTTTTTAAACCCAAAACAACAACAAAAATGATAGAGCCCATGCGGCAGACAACCCAAGTTTTTTCCAGGTATTCTGATCCCATTTCGCTGCGCGCGAAATAAATTCGCGCTTGCGACCAAAGGGAAGCAGCCGCTGTTCCCCTTTGGAATCCTCAGCGGCAAGGTGTCTGCAGCAAGCTGCAGAGATTATATTTTTAGTCACTTAGAGAGGTAATAGTAATGAGTAGTTTGCAAGAAAATTTTCAGGATGATACATGGAATAATAGCGAGCACCGCTCGCATATGATCCACATCACGCCTTCCCATATGCCGGTCAGCGAAAACGGATTGAATTTGGAAGCGATTTCCATTCGTCTGCAAAAAAAATTAATTAACGAACTAAAAATTCTTGCTCGCGAAGAGGGAATAGGCTATCAACCCTATATCCGCCAATTTTTAACTCACCATGTGCGCGCTAAAAAGAAACGGCGCAGTATGCCCGAGTAAGTTGCGTAACAACGCTTCTTGTGAGGGGGAATCATCCAGAATCCTCCTCAATAGCATGGTGCCAACCCCAAATTCGCGTTATAATCCCGCCCAAATTTAATACAGCGCAGCTTGGCAGTTCCTGCTGCGCTATTTCATTTTCTACCTTTAAGCGAGATAACCTAATGAATCATCGCACACCACTTTATGCGCAGCACCAAGAATTGAACGCCAAATTGGTTGATTTTGCTGGCTGGGATATGCCATTGCATTATGGGTCCCAATTAGAAGAGCATCACAAAGTAAGACGCGATGCTGGGATGTTTGATGTATCGCATATGTTAGCGATTGATGTGCAAGGCGAACAGGCGCAGGAGTATTTGCGCTATATGTTAGCTAATGATGTGGCTAGGCTGCAGCCTGGCAAAGCTCTGTATACTTGTATGTTGAATGAGCAAGGCGGCGTCATCGATGATCTAATCGTTTACTACTTAGCACCTCAGTCCTACCGCGTGGTCGTGAATGCAGGTACTCGCAGCAAAGATCTTGCCTGGTTAATGCAACATTCTTCTTCATTTAAAGTACAGCTCAAAGAACGCAGTGATTTAGCCATTATTGCTATTCAAGGACCGCAAGCACGTTACAAAGTCAGTGAAGTCTTGGACCAAACTCGCAAAGATCTGATTGCAGGTTTAAAACCCTTCAGTTGTGGATTAGATAAAGAATGGTTAATTGCCCGAACGGGTTACACCGGTGAAGATGGTTTAGAAATTATGTTGCCAGCAAGTGCCGCCGTTAAATTTTGGCAAGATTTATTAGCAGTAGGCGTGCATCCCTGTGGTTTAGGTGCGCGTGATACTCTGCGCTTAGAAGCAGGGTTAAATTTATACGGCAATGATATGGATGAAACAGTTACGCCGTTAGAAACTAACTTAAGTTGGACGGTAGCTTTTGCGCCAGAAGATCGGAATTTTATTGGTCGTGCCGCGCTGGAAAAACAGCTAAAAGATGGCTTAAAGTACAGCTTAGTCGGTTTAGTGTTAGAAGAAAAAGGTGTGTTACGTAGTCACCAAAAAGTAGTGGTGGCTGGAGTGGGAGAGGGCGAAATAACCAGCGGGACCTTTTCTCCTACCTTAGGTTTTTCTGTTGCCTTGGCGCGTGTCCCAGCAGCAATTGGTGACACTTGTCAGGTGGAAATTCGCGATAAATTAGTTGCAGTGAAGGTCGTAAAACCACCTTTTGTGCGTCATGGTAAGAAGGTTTTTTGTTAGAGGAGATGATTAATGAGTAATGTTCCAACCCAATTAAAATATGCAACTTCCCACGAATGGGCCCGCTTAGAAAGCGATGGTTCCGTGACCGTAGGAATTACCGATCATGCCCAAGAATTATTGGGCGATGTGGTGTTTTTAGAATTACCAGCACCTGATGATGAAATAAGTGCGGGTGAAGAAGCAGGTGTTGTGGAATCGGTAAAAGCCGCTTCGGATATTTATGCTCCCATCGGCGGTAGCATCTTGGAAATTAATGATTTGTTAGCCGGCGAACCTGGTTTAGTAAATTCGGATCCATACGGCAACGGCTGGTTGTTTCGCATGCAACCTAACGATGAAGAAGAATTAAATAGTTTATTAGATGCAGAAGCCTATTCTGCTCACGTACTGGCTGAGGGACATTAATATGCCGTTTGTTCCGCATACTGAAACTGATGTTAGTCACATGCTGGCAACCATTGGTGCTAGCTCCATCGAAGAATTGTTTAACGAAATCCCTGCGGAGTTGCGCGCTGGCAATTTGACAAAAATTCCAGAGGGTTTAAATGAAATGGAGTTGGGACGTATTTTGGCACAACGCTCACAACAAAATTTTCAAGGCTTAAATTTTATCGGTGCGGGTGCTTATGAGCACCATATTCCTGCAGCTGTGTGGGATATTGTTACGCGCGGCGAATTCATGACAGCGTATACACCGTATCAAGCAGAAGCTAGTCAGGGTACTTTGCAGCTGATCTATGAATATCAAACAATGATGGCACATTTGATGGGCATGGATGTTTCTAATGCTTCTTTGTACGACGGCGCTTCTGCTTTAGCAGAAGCTATTTTGATGGCAGCGCGCGCGAATCGTCATTCTAAATCGCATCGGATTTTAGTGCCATGTTCACTACATCCAGCTTATCGCGAAGTAGTGCATGCTATCGTCAGAACGCAACAAATTGAAATAGTAGAAATTCCTTATGATGCAACTGGCGGTCACACGGCAGTAGAATCGTTAGAACGTTATGCTAATGATGACATCACTGCGCTAGTGATTCCACAGCCAAACTTTTTTGGTGTGTTAGAAGATGTAGATGCCTTAACCAATTGGGCGCATCAAAAAGCAGCATTAGTGATTGCTGTGGTAAATCCTACCACGGTTGCTGTGCTTAAAGAGCCAGGACAGTGGGGAAAAAGCGGAGCCGATATTGTGTGTGGTGAAGGACAACCATTGGGTGTGCCATTAGCTGCGGGCGGTCCTTATTTTGGTTTCTTGTGTTGTAAAAAAGAATTTGTGCGACAAATGCCAGGTAGAATAGTGGGGCGCACGGTAGATCTAGATGGCAAACAAGGTTTTGCTTTAACGCTGCAAGCGCGTGAACAACATATTCGCCGTTCCAAAGCGACTTCAAATATTTGTACTAACCAAGGTTTGTTAGTTACTGCTGCGACTATTTACATGAGCTTAGTAGGGCCAGAAGGTCTTAAGCGGGTAGCGGCTGCGAGTCATGCTAATACGCAAGCGTTAGTTAAAAAATTAACTTCAATCCCAGGCGTAGAACAAGTATTTAAGCGTCCTTATTTTCATGAAACTGTTTTGCGTATGCCAAAACCAGTTTCTGATTTATTAAAAAAACTAGCAGCGAAAGGCGTTCAAGGTGGATACGCTTTATCTACTGCTTATCCTGAACTCGGCGAAAGTTTGTTGGTTTGTGTCACGGAAACTAAAACTCCAGCAGATTTAGCTATTTATCATCAGGAGCTGAGTGCTTTATGTTAATTTTTGAATTAAGCCAACCCAATCGTCGCGCATATGCGCAAATACCAGTAAGCACTGAACCAGCTTCTGATATTCCTGCAGCATTATTGCGTAATTCACCGCTAGGTTTGCCAGAAGTTTCTGAACTGCAAGCAGTGCGACATTTCACGCAATTGTCGAAAAAGAATTTTTCGATCGATACGCATTTTTATCCGCTGGGTTCTTGCACTATGAAATACAACCCACGCGGCGTGCATCGTTTAGCGTCATTGCCAGGGTTTCTCAATTTGCATCCGTTAGCGTTAGCGGAAAATAGCCAAGGTTATCTCAGCTGCATATTTGAGTTCCAAGAAATTCTAAAAGAAGTGACAGGCATGGTAGGAGTGTCATTAACACCGATGGCAGGTGCGCAAGGTGAATTTGCTGGTGTTGCGATGATTCGCGCTTACCATCAAGCACGCGGTGATACTGCTCGTACCGAATTTTTAGTTCCAGATGCTGCACACGGCACCAATCCAGCGTCCGCGGTAATGTGTGGTTACCAAGTAAAAGAAATTCCAACGGATGCAGAAGGCGACGTAGATCTAGCAGCGTTGCGTGACGCAGTAGGCCCACAAACAGCGGGAATAATGTTAACAAATCCATCAACGCTAGGTGTATTTGAGCGCAAAATTAAAGAGATTGCGCAAATCGTGCATCAAGCTGGTGGTTTACTGTATTACGACGGCGCGAATTTAAACGCAATTTTAAGCAAAGTGCGTCCAGGTGATATGGGCTTTGACGTCATGCACATTAATTTGCATAAAACCTTTGCAACGCCGCACGGCGGTGGTGGTCCCGGTGCGGGTCCAGTTGCTGCAGGCCCACGTTTAGCACCATTTTTACCGATCCCTATGGTAGGTTATCAAAATGGTGAATACCGTTGGCTCACCCAAAGAGACTGTCCACAAAGTATCGGTAGATTATCTACGTTCGCGGGTAATGCCGGCATTATGTTGCGTGCTTATATTTATGCCAGATTATTAGGACGTGCAGGTTTGATGCGGGTAGCAGAATACGCTACGTTAAACGCTAATTATTTATTAGCTTGTTTACGCAAAGTAGGTTTCATCCCGGCGTTTCCTGATCGAAAAGCCACGCATGAATTTATTCTCACTTTAAAAGATTTGGCCAAAGGCCCGAATAAAATTACTGCGATGGATGTTGCTAAGCGCTTACTCGATTATGGTTTCCACGCGCCAACAACTTACTTTCCGTTATTGGTACCCGAATGTTTGTTAATTGAACCTACCGAAACCGAAAGCAAAGAAGAGCTAGATGGTTTTGTGGCGGCGATGAAAAACATTTTACAAGAAGCCAACACAAATCCTGATTTGTTACACAATGCACCAGTGACATTACCTGTGCGCCGCTTAGACGATGTGAAAGCAGCGCGGGAATTAGATTTGGTGTGGCGAGACTAAATGATTGATTCGGGGGATTACATCGTAAACTAATAATTTAGGAGAATTCTTCTCTATGCCGTCATCCTCGTGCGAAGGCCGTCTATATATGTAATTAGAATCATAATAGCATCACGGCCGAAGATACGGGGATCTAGGTCTGCGGTGCCAATAAGAAAATTTGTTAATCTGGATCCCCGTGTCTGCGGTCGCGTTAGTTCTGTTATTCTACCTCTACTAGGGGCGGCCTTCGCACGAGGATGACGAGGCAGAAAAAAATTACCTGAATTATTCAACAATGTGTTTCACAAAGGAGAAGATTTCATGGATAAGTCAATAAAAAAAGTATGGAACGTTTATGCAAACGGCAGTAAACACTGGGTTGGCGATGGTTTTCCAGTACGGAATTTTTTTCCTTCTAACGATTTAGATCAACAAGTTAGTCCTTTTCTTTTATTGGATTACGCAGGTCCAGCAGATTTTCCTCCTTCAAAGCAACCGCGTGGTGTGGGTGAACATCCGCATCGCGGTTTTGAAACAGTTACAATTATTTATCAAGGAAAAGTTCAGCATCGCGATTCTGCCGGCAATCATGGCATTATTGGAGTAGGAGATGTGCAATGGATGACAGCTGCATCGGGTGTGGTGCATGAAGAAATGCACGAAAAATCTTTTACGGAAAAAGGCGGTACTTTAGAAATGGTGCAGCTGTGGGTGAATTTACCTAAAGCTTATAAAATGTCGACCCCGCGTTATCAAACATTATTAAAAGAAAAAATTCCCGTCATTAATTTACCAAATGACGCCGGATACGTGCGGATAATCGCTGGAGAATTCCAAGGTAAACACGGCGCTGCTAACACATTTACTGCCGTTAATCTTTATGATGTTTTTTTAAAAGCCAATGGCACGTGGCAATTATCGTTGCCAGAAAATTACAATACCGCAGCATTTGTTTTAAGTGGTGAAATTGAGGTTAATCAAACCCACACCGCCACCGATGCAAATCTGGTGTTGTTTGCACCGCAAGGCCAAAATATTTTTATAACCGCTAAACAAGATACGCGCTTATTAATTTTAAATGGCGAACCAATTCAAGAATCCATTGCCCGTCAGGGTCCTTTTGTGATGAATACCCAAGACGAATTACGTCAAGCCGTAATCGATTATCAATCAGGAAAAATGGGGCATTTGCATCCAGTATAAAACACAAAATTTTTTGACTGGGTAAATACACAAGTGTTGCTAGAAGTAGGAGAAACAATTATGAGCCTAGCAGAGCTTTTAAAAGAAGAGGGACGAAGAGAGGAAGCTTCTTCTTCTTCTTCTTTGTAAAATCATACCAAAAGGAATCATTCCTTATGGGCACCTCTATTAATTCACGCCTTTTTGTTTTTCCCCCTTTGAAAAAGGGGGATCAAGGGGGATTTTTCGAAAAGTTCCTACAATTTTGCTGGTTTTTCAAAAGAAAATCCCTCTCAATCTCCCTTTTTCAAAGGGAGAGGCTATAGAAACGAATTTTTAGAGATGCCTTTATTGGTATGATAAGCATCCCACTAATTATTAATCAGCTTATTTTGCACCCAGCGTTGTAACACAGTTTTTAACCGATCAGGCATTACTGGTTTTACTAAATACTCGTCCATGCCGGCTTTTAGACCGGTTTTTTCATCGCTTTCTAACGCGTAAATGGTTAAGCCAATAATCGGAGTATGACGGACACCGTTTTCGCGTTTGCGAATTTCAGCGGTGACTTCTAAGCCGCTAATGTCGGGTAAGCCTACATCCATGAAAATTAGATCGTAAACATTTTGTTCCAAAAGTTTGAGCGCCGTATGACCATCGGGTGCGGTATCGATGGTGTAGCCCATTTCAGCGAGTTGCCATTGGGTGACTTTTTGCGGAATAGGATCATCTTCTACTAACAGCACATGATTTTTAGCGGGGGAGGGTTGTTTGCCATAATCGAAATTAACTTTGGCAACCCAGCCGCGCCAGGAATGTGCAAGTTTATTAGCTAAACGATCAGCTTTAGTAACATTTAAAATGCAAGCAAAACCATCAAAATGTGCTTGTTCTTTTTCAAAGGTGAGCAGCTCATTAGCTAATGCTAGACAAGTCATGACATGACCTAAATGAATGTTTGCTTTAATCGTGCGGCCTAAATAAGCAACATGATGGTCGTACTGATTAGCATTAATAACTGCAATATGAAACGGTGCGTTACTTAATTGGGCGGAATATAAAACCTGCAGAGCATCGTCCATAGTCGTTGTCTGACACTTTAAGCCGAGTTCTTGTAGCTGTGTTATCAGCTTTTCTTGATTAGGAGCATTATGTTCATTAATTACTAGTACGTTTAGATCGGTTAACGCCTTTTCTAATTCATTTTGCTCAAGGGCTGCAGTATCGATGCTTATTTCACTGCGGGGGGCTAGACATGCATTTTGACTGAGGTGAATGGTGTCGTTAACAATAGCTAGCATTTGGGTGGCAGCTTGATACAGAGTATTGCTGCACTCTTTTTGTTTGGCTAGGGTTAATTTTTTTTCCTGTAAAGTAGGAATAGTATCTAAGATAGTATTTAGTGGCTGACGCAAAGCCTCGCCTAAAGTGGCTAATAATTCGTAAATTTGCGGGTTTTCACCCAATGATTTTGAGAGTTTAATAAATAGTTCCTTAAGAATAGAAAGTTGTACCTGATTTTCCATAACACACCTCACTTCCTTGCAGTTATTTGTTAATATTATACTCTTCTTTATAGCTATTATTAAAGGTAAGTTCCAGCAGATATGATGGATAAAAAGACACAATTATATTATTTAGAGCTGCTGGGGGTTCAGGTTTGGGAACCGCGTATGCCACAAAAGGTTGAAAGTTGTATGAAACAGCAAAACAGTAAGAAAAAATCAATTGCTACTATGGATTGGGCAGAGCTAGAAGAGCAGGTTAATAAATGCAAATTATGTGATTTGTATAAAACTCGCACAAAACCAGTTTTTGGAGTGGGGGACCGCCAAGCTGATTTGATGATTGTAGGCGAAGCGCCTGGCGCCAATGAGGATAAGCAAGGGGAACCTTTTGTCGGACGCGGTGGTCGTCTCTTAAATGCTATGCTGCAAGCAATCAATTTAACGCGTGAACAAGTATATATTGCCAATATCCTTAAATCGCGCCCGCCCAATAATCGTGATCCAAGTCCGGAAGAGGTGGCCGCTTGTACTCCGTATTTGCAAAGGCAGATTGCGTTAGTACGACCAAAATTAATTTTAGCGGTGGGTAGGATTGCGGCACATCATTTGTTAGCCACCAATGCCAGCATGGCGGAATTACGCGGCAAAGATTTTACTTATGGGGAACAACAAATTCCTTTAATTGTTACCTATCACCCCGCTTATTTATTGCGTTCGCCTCGTGAAAAACGGAAGTCTTGGCACGATATGCAACGGGTAGCAAAATTTTTAATGTCATGATAGCCAAAATTTGCAACAAGCAGTCTACCGGGGGCTACACGTTAGTCGAGTTACTCACCGTGTTAGCTATAGTAACGGTGTTATTTAGTTTGGCAGTACCTGCTTATCGTGCTCTAGTCACTCAAAATCAGATTGCCACCCAGGTCAACCAACTGGTCGCCGCGATTAATTTTGCGCGTAGTGAGGCAATTCATAGTCATCAGGTAGTTACCCTTTGTAAAAGCAAGGACAGCCAAAGCTGTTCTGGTACTTGGAGTGATGGCTGGATCATTTTTGTCGATCGTCAAATTTCTGGTGCGGTGGTTTCTGCCAATGACATATTACGAGTTTACCAAGCGCTGCCAGCCGGTAGTTTGTTAAAATGGGTAGGTTTACGTTCCAACGATTATTTACAGATGGATCCGTCCGGTGCTACCCACGGCCAAACCGGCACGTTTTTTTATTACCCCCAAAGTTCTCAGCCTGATTTGGTGAGTAAAATTATTGTAAGCAATACCGGTCGCGTTCGTGTTGAGAATGATTCAGGTTAATTGCCTAAATGTTGCTCAAAAAGCTAATTTCGGTATACTGGTGTTAAGAAAATTCCCCTCAATCCCCCTTTTTAAAGGGGGAAGCTAGAGATGAGTCTATATTTATGAGTAATCAATCAAAATGGCTTAGTTGGCCACAAAAACTATTGGTTTGCTGTTTGTGTTTTTGGGGAAACCTTGTTTGTGCTGATGCGCCGCAATCACCCCCTTCAGTTGGAGGTGCTTCGATAAATTTGTTAGGGCCAATAGGTGCTTTCACTCATGTTCTTTATAATATTTGCTATATTTTAGGCGCAGGCTTATTACTGGGTAGTATTGTGCGTTATCGAGAATATCGTGACAACCCTTCGCAAACGCCGATTAGTCGCCCTATTTTTATTTTTATCTTTGGTTTGGTTCTGCTGGCGATTCCATTCATTGGTAAATTGTCGCCATCCTCTTTTGCTGCGAGATAGTTTAGTGCTATGAATATTTTAATTAGTAATGACGATGGTGTTTTAGCGCCTGGGTTAATAGCATTGCAGCGTGCATTAGCACAAATTGCATCCGTGACGGTTGTTGCGCCCGATCGAAATCGTAGTGGGGCGAGTAACTCACTTACGTTAGATAGTCCTTTGCGTATTCAAGAATTAGAAAATGGTTTTATGAGTGTAGCTGGTACACCTACCGATTGCGTGCATTTAGCATTGACCGGTGTTTTGCCTTTCAAACCAGATTTTGTGGTTTCCGGAATTAACGCGGGTGCAAATTTAGGTGACGATGTTTTTTATTCTGGCACCGTGGCAGCTGCTATGGAAGGACGTTTTTTAGGGTTACCGTCCATTGCTATTTCATTGGCGGGTGGCGCTAATCCGCAGCATTATGCAACTGCCGCAGAAGTCGCGAAGCGTTTAGTCTTGCAAATCGAAGCGGGACAACTATCTACAAAAACCATTTTAAATGTGAACGTACCGGATGTGCCGATTGATGCGTTAAATGGTTTTGCAGTAACCCGTTTGGGAACCAGACACGACGCAGAAAAAATTGTGCCAGGTTTAGATCCAAGAGGACATACTATTTATTGGATTGGCCCGGCGGGCCCCGAACAAGATGCAGGTCCGGGTACTGATTTTTATGCGATTAATAACAATCAAGTGTCTATCACACCGCTGCAATTAGATTTAACGCAATACTCAATTTTTGATCGGTTATCAAATTGGGTGGATCTGCTAAATTCTTCTCCCTTGGATGTAATTTAATTTATGCAAATTTTTGCTGCTTGCTATAATAAAATGATGGCGTGGGCTAGGCATCGTCATGCGCCTTATTATTTATACATTTTAAGTTTTGCAGAATCTTCATTTTTTCCTATCCCACCTGATTTCATGTTAGCGCCCATGGTTTTGGCAAATCCAAAACGAGGTTGGACTTATGCAACATTTACCACAATTGCTTCTGTTTTAGGTGGATTGTTTGGCTATTTAATTGGTGCGCTTGCTTTTACCTTAGTTCATCCTTTGATCTTGCATTTAGGCTATGCAGCGACCTATCAACGCATTGAAATATGGTTTCAAACTTGGGGTTTTTGGTTGATGTTTGTAGCGGGTTTTGCGCCAATTCCTTATAAATTATTTACTATTGCGGCAGGGGCTACTAAGATCGCATTATTGCCATTTATGCTAGGCTCAATTATTGGACGTGGGGGTCGATTTTTTTTGGTGACAGCCACAATAATTTGGGGTGGTGAGCGGATGGAGCGCATGCTAAGTCGTTATATTGATCGAATAGCTTGGGCGCTTTTAGTGATAGCAGTATTGGTTTATTGGTTGTGTAAGCATTGTCATTTTTAATTAGAGAATACTCATGCTTGGTAACGGACTGCATAAAAAAAATAATAAAATAACAGCGGCTCTTGCTGATAAAATAATCGGATTACTGTTAATAGTTTGGTTGAGTGTTTTATTAACCGCCTGCAGCTCTGTAGCTGACGATGTTCCTGTCACGGAAGCGTGGCGTCAACCTATAGCATGCCCCCATGTTTATATCGTGCAGTCGGGCGATACTCTTTATTCAATTGCTTGGAACTACGGTTTAGATTATCGCCAAGTTGCTGTTGCCAATAAAATTGCAGCACCTTATGCCATTCAAGCAGGACAAAAACTTTATCTAAAAGGTGCCAAACGTGGGAAAGCATTAGCAGCAATTCCACCGCAGCCCGCAGTGTCTGTAACTAAAGCATCAGCAAAACCAGCAACAGTAACTGCACCTGTGGCGTCAACAGTTGCACCAGCAACAACTGAACCAACCACGGAAGTAACTGAACCTGTTTGTGCATGTGCTGCCACCAAAACTTTACCCGTCAAAAAGACTACTGTGAGTGGTATTACATGGGCTTGGCCGGCACGCGGTCGTTTACTGGGGTGCTATTCCGCTACTTCGCTTAACAAAGGTATCGATATCACAGCTGATTGTGGTAGCCCTATTACCGCAGCTGCAGCAGGAAAAGTTGTTTATGCGGGTAATGGTTTGCGCGGTTATGGCGAGTTAATTATCATTAAACATAGCGATGAATTTTTGAGTGCTTACGCGCACAATCAAAAACTTTTAGTACAAGAAGGGCAATCGGTACGCATAGGTCAGGTTATAGCTTTAATGGGTAATAGCGAGGCAAAATGTGTTATGGTGCATTTTGAAATTCGTAAGGCCGGTAAGCCAGTTAATCCATGTACTTATCTGCCAAAATAACAGGGAGCAAACGCATGACTACACGTAAAGATAAAGAGAATGATGCCGAACTAGAAGAATTAGAAAAAATTGATCTAGATACTTTATCGGAAAGTGATTTGGAGAAAGACAGCGAATTAGATCTTATTTTGGCAGCAGAGCCAGAAGAGAACGGCGCCATAGAAGATGAGTTAAATAAAACAGTTCCCCATGCCCCCAAAAATTCAGAGCGCGATGAATCGTTAGCTCCTACACAACTTTATTTGAGTGAAATTGGTGCTTCGCCCTTATTAACAGCAGAAGAAGAAGTTTATTACGCGAAAAGAGTAGAAAAAGGCGATCCAGAAGCCAGACGGCGCATGATTGAAAGTAATTTACGTTTGGTCGTTAAGATCGCAAGGCGTTATAACAATCGCGGATTACCTTTTTTAGATCTCATTGAAGAAGGAAATTTAGGGTTAATGCGCGCTGTAGAAAAATTTGATCCTGATCGCGGTTTTCGTTTTTCTACATATGCCACTTGGTGGATTCGTCAAACCATCGAACGTGCCATCATGAACCAAACGCGCACCATCCGCTTACCTATTCATGTGGTAAAAGAATTGAATGTGTATTTACGTGCATCCCGTGAGTTGATGCAACAATTGGATCACGAGCCAACCCCGGAAGAAGTGGCTATTGCACTCGATCGACCATTGGATGAAGTTAAGCATATGCTAGGTTTAAATGAGCGCGTAACGTCGGTAGATGCGCCTGCAGGCAATGAAGCTGATAAACCATTATTAGATACGTTACCCGACAATGCAGAACAAAATCCAATTGAAATTTTGATCGATGAAAATCTGCATGAAAATTTAGAACAATGGTTAGGTGAGTTAAACGAAAATCAACGCGAAGTATTAGCGCGTCGCTATGGGTTGTTAGGGCATGAGCGTGCTACGTTAGAAGAAGTAGGGGAAATTATTGGCCTTACACGCGAAAGAGTGCGACAAATCCAAATTGAAGCTTTAAAAACCTTGCGTAAAATCATGGAGCAACATGGGTTTTCTGCTGAGATAGCAAAAGACTAAATGAAAAAACCTTTCTCTGTTATTTGAGAAAGGTTTTTTCGGTTGGGTTAAATAACTAATAACCGTAGCCGTCACAGCCACACGTATCATACGAGCAAGTGCTACAAGTACCACAGCTTGGGCATGTAACTTCGCAAGTTTGACAGGGAGGAGGAACGCCACAGCAGTCTGCTTTAATACTCATTGTGGCAAACAATGAGACTAAGGCAACAATTAACAAAACGTACTTTTTATTAGTATTCATCTTAAGCTCCTTTTCGTTAAAAGGTTGTCCTTATATTAAAAATAGCTGCTTATGGTGTGCTTTTCCACTAATCTAAAAATATGTCTGCAGCAAGCTCAAGCCGCAGACACTTTGCCGTTGGGGGTTCCAAAGGGGAGCAGCGGAGCTCCCCTTTGGTCGCAAGCGCGAATTTACTTCGCGCGTAGCGAAATGTGATCAGTTACTCATCCCAGCTTAACGTACCGCCGGTTTGATACTCGGTTACCCTTGTTTCAAAGAAGTTTTTCTCTTTCTTTAAGTCCATAATTTCGCTCATCCAGGGGAATGGATTATCCACGTCAGGATATTGCTTTGGTAAGCCAATTTGCGCAAAACGACGGTTGCTGATGAAGTAGAGGAAATCTTTGAACATAGTAGCATTCATTCCTAGAATACCATGTGGCATAGTATCCACTGCATATTGATATTCTAAATCTACCCCACCTTTAATCATTTCAATGATTTCATTTTGGAATTCCGGTGTCCACAAATGCGGATTTTCAATTTTAATTTGATTAATTACGTCGATACCAAAATTCATGTGCATCGATTCATCGCGTAAAATATATTGGAATTGCTCAGCGGTGCCGGTCATTTTATTGCGACGGCCCATGCTTAAAATTTGGGTGAAACCCACGTAGAAAAAGATGCCTTCAAACACTACATAAAAAGCAATTAAGTCACGCAGCAAGCGTTGATCATTTTCCGGTGTGCCAGTACGAAAATTGCGATCCGCTAAGCTACGGGTATAAGGAATTGCCCAAGCTGCTTTTTTAGCAACGGAAGGAATTTCACGATACATATTAAAAACTTCTGCTTCATCTAAGCCTAAACTTTCGATGGCATATTGATAAGCATGCGTGTGCAATGCTTCTTCAAAGGCTTGACGAAGTAAGTATTGTCGACATTCTGGATTAGTGATGTGGCGATAAACCGCTAAGACTAAATTATTAGCAACTAAAGAATCAGCCGTAGAGAAGAAGCCTAAGTTGCGTTTAATGATGATGCGTTCATCTTCAGTTAAGCCATTTGGATCTTGCCACAAAGCAATATCAGCCGCCATGTTGATTTCATTGGGCATCCAGTGATTAGCGCAAGCCGCTAAATATTTATCCCACGCCCATTTATATTTAAACGGAACTAATTGATTCAAATCGGCGCGGCAATTAATAATTTTTTTATCATCGACTTGCACGCGTGCTGCGCCCATTTCTAGGTTTTCTAAACCCGTAGCGCCACTGTCGCCGTCAGTGTCGTCTGTTTCTAAATTTTGTTCGAGCGCAATTTTGCTTTTCATAAAATTGTCTACCGTAATTTCGTTTGTAGATTCTTGTTCGCCCCATTCCAACATATTTTTTTCCTCTTTATATATTAAGTTTAGATGCTATTGGCAGGCTTCACAATCAGGGTCAGTGATGGAGCAAACCTTTACGCTAGAGTCGGTGCTAACGGCTTGTACGGCATTTAAGGTGCCGGTGTTAATGGTTGCTTTTTCGGTACTCGTAGCGCCCATCGAGCGTAAGTAATAAGTTGTTTTTAAGCCTTTTGTCCACGCCAAACGGTATAGTTCATCCAATTTTTTACCAGAAGGAGCAGCCATATAAAGATTCAATGATTGGCTTTGATCGATCCATTTTTGCCGACGTGATCCTGCTTCCACTAACCAGCGCGCATCCATTTCAAAAGCGGTGGCGTAGAGTTGTTTTAGATCATCACTAATACGATTAATTTGCTGCACGCTGCCATCGTAGTATTTCAAATCGTTCACCATAACTTGATCCCATAAACCAAGTTTTTTCAGATCGTTTACTAAGTAAGGATTGATCACAGTAAACTCGCCCGACATATTCGATTTTACGAATAAGTTTTGGTAAGTCGGTTCGATCGATTGTGCGACACCACAAATATTAGAAATAGTAGCAGTAGGTGCAATAGCCAACACATTAGAGTTACGCATGCCATCTGTTCTAACTTTTACACGCAATTTGTCCCATTCTAAGGTGGTGCTGCGATCCTGATTTAAGTAGGTGCCGCGTGACTTTTGTAATAGCTCGATAGAATCTATAGGAAGAATGCCTTTGCTCCACAGCGAACCTTCGTAGCTAGGATAATGGCCGCGTTCTTTCGCTAATTCACTTGAAGCTTCAATCGCATAATAACTAACCGCTTCCATCGAGCGATCGGCAAATTCCACCGCTGCTTGCGAGCTATAAGGTGTGCGCGCTTGATAAAGTGCATCTTGAAAGCCCATGATCCCTAAACCAACTGGACGATGTTTGAGGTTAGATTTACGTGCTTGCGGAACGGTGTAGTAATTAATGTCGATCACGTTATCCAACATTCTTACGGCAGTGTGTACCGTACGACGTAATTTATTTAAATCTAATTGTCCTTGCGCATTCATGTGATTGGGTAAGTTGATACTACCTAAATTACAAACGGCAATTTCATCGTTAGAAGTGTTAAGCGTAATTTCCGTACATAAATTAGAACTATGAATAACGCCCACGTGTTGCTGCGGTGAACGTAAGTTGCAAGCGTCTTTAAAAGTGATCCAAGGATGACCGGTTTCAAATAACATGCCTAACATTTTGCGCCACAGCGTGAGCGCTGGAATGGTTTTGTAATTACGAATTTTTCCTTGCGCAGCTTTTTCTTCATAAGCAATGTAAGCATGTTCAAATGCCTCGCCGCACAAGTCATGTAAATTGGGTGCTTCATCTGGAGAGAATAAAGTCCAAGAACTATTTTCCATCATGCGTTTCATAAATAAATCAGGCACCCAATTGGCAGTATTCATGTCGTGCGTACGACGGCGTTCATCACCGGTATTTTTGCGTAATTCTAAAAATTCTTCGATATCACGATGCCAAGTTTCTAAATAACCACAGACCGCACCTTTACGTTTGCCGCCTTGATTTACTGCAACTGCCGTAGCGTTGGCAACATTCATGAAGGGAACTACGCCTAGCGATTTGCCGTTAGTGCCTTTGATGCGAGCGCCCATGCCGCGCACAGGGGTCCAGTCGTTACCTAAACCACCGGCAAATTTAGAGAGCAGAGCGTTGTCTTTAATGGCGCCGTAAATACCATCTAGATCATCGGGCACAGTTGTTAAAAAGCAGCTGGAAAGCTGTGGTCGTAACGTACCTGAGTTAAATAAAGTAGGCGTAGAGGCCATGTAATCAAAAGAAGAAAGCAGTTGATAAAATTCGATCGCACGTTCTTCTTTATTTTTTTCTTGTAGCGCTAAGCCCATTGCTACCCGCATAAAAAAGGCTTGTGGTAATTCAAAACGCACGCCGTCGGAGTGAATGAAATAACGATCGTAAAGTGTTTGCAAACCAAGATACGTAAATTGTAAATCGCGTTGTGCATCGAGTGCTTTACCAATAACGTCTAAATCGAATTGCATTAATTTTGGATCGAGTAGTTCTAGTTCAATGCCGCGTTGCAAATAAGTTTTAAAATAACCGCTATACACTTGTTTCATGTCAGTTTGGGTAGCGTGACGATTCAGTCCGAGAAAACCGAGTGCTTCGCTGCGCAAGGTGGCGAGTAAAAGTCTAGCAGTAACAAAACTGTAATTAGGATCACGTTCTACTAAGGGACGCGCGCTGATAATAGTTGCTTTGTTAACATCATCGACAGGAATACCGTCATAAAGATTGCGTACAGCTTCTTGTAAAATTAATTCGGGATCTACCTCTGTTAAGTTTTGGCAAGTTTCCGCAATGAGTTGGCGCAGCATGTTTAAATCCAGAGGTTTTTTGCTGCCATCGGTCATGGTGACATTTATTTGCGGGCCAGTGCTAGCAGCAGGTTGTGCAGCAGCGCGCGCTTTACGGCGTTCTTCGCGATATAGCACATAAGCGCGTGCAACTTTGTGGTCGTCGCCACGCATTAACACCAGTTCAACTTGATCTTGAATATCTTCGATGTGGATAGTGCCACCAGTAGGTAAACGGCGCTGAAAAGTACGAGTAATTTGATCGGTAATTTGCGCCACAGTTTCATGAATGCGCGTGGATGCAGCCGCAGTACCGCCTTCCATCGCTAAAAAAGCTTTAGTAACAGCAACGCTAATTTTATTGGCATCGTAAGAAACCACGGCTCCATTGCGTTTAATAACACGAATAACGCCGGGCACGTTGGCAGTGAGTTCGGGGGATAATGGTTCTTGTGGGTTGTTAGGATGATTCATAGGGTTAAGGCTCGCGGTAGAACTAGATTGAACATCATTTTGCATGGTTTCTCCATTCGGCTAAGGCAAAAGGTAGGTGGGTATTTTGGATAACACAATATCATGTGGTGTATATCGCTTGCAACCACAACATAGTGTGGATTTTTCGGTTAGTAAGCTGTGGATAAAATGTGGATATTTGCCCCTAAAAAAACCCAAATTAGAGGATTTTTAAATAAAATCAATGACATAAAAAATTTGGGGCTTAAGCGTTTGTTAAGGTTTGCACGATATACTTTAAAACATGAAAGCTTGCCTGTGTGGTAAGCAAATTAATAGTTAAACACAGAGAGGTCACAGTGTTATGTCAGGTACAAGTCGAACAGGTGCGGGTGCAAGAGTAGGAGCGGGAGCAGCATCTTTGGTGGATGAAGCTAGCAAATCAAGCGCAAGCCACGAGGCATCAGCTTTACAACCTGTTGCATCTGCTGCAACAGGTAATGAAGATAGTGTTTGGGGGAGGTATTCGCCCGTACTTTCGCATAAATCTTTCGATGGTTCGGCAAGTCCTTCACAAGCTTCGCAACAATCTCCGCAACCGCAACTCCCAGGAGTGCCGTCAACTGATTTAACGAGCGATTTTCAGTTGGCGAGCAGCTTTGTGCCACCAGCTGGTGGTGTTCCTGATACCTCATCACCACCCCGAGTAGATTCGGTTTCTCCTAAATTTGCAGCGAGTGCTAGCTCCTCAGGCATGGGTTTTGGTGCAGAAACTGCGGCCTCTGTAGGACCTGCTTTTGGTTCTGGTGCAGGTTCAAATTATCGAAGTCTTCAGAATGGTGGCGGTGCTGGGGCCGGTGTTGTTGGAGCAGGTGTTGATGCTAGAACAGCAGCAGGAGCGGGCATAGTATTACCACATGTTCCTGGTATGTCCCCAACACCAGATGCGCTAACAAGAAAACGACAACAAGAAGATGCTGATATGCGAGCCTATGGAGATAATCTTTGGCGGCAGCCTGGAGCTCCTGTGGGTGGAGCAAGCGCTAGCCAAAATAATGGTTGGGATGATGATGTAGTTTCTTCGCGGGCAGGTAGTCGGCCAGATTCAAAAGCAGCATCCACAGCTTCTTCTCCTTCTTCAGCAACGCCTAATTTAGAAGCACTGCAAGCGTCTCTTGCGGTAATGCAAAATAAACATTTAGCAGCTAGAGAAAAGCAAGCAAAAAAAGTTAGTAATGCGTTAGTGGCTGGTGTGCAGGATCTAATTGAAAGAGAGCATGGTTGGTTGGGGTCGTTTTGGGCTCGAATGCGCCCGTTGGTAGATGATATAGCACATAAAGTATTCTATATTGAAAAGCCATTAAGAGAGGATGTCGCACAGTTAGAAGAGCAAGAAAAAAAAGAAAGGGAGGCAAGAAAAGCAGAAGAGCAACGGCAAGCGGCGGAAGCACGACGACGGGCGGAAGAACAGGCAAAAGAACTGGCTAAAGCTAGAGAGCCTAGTAAAGCAGTAGCAGCGGGAGCAGGCTATCATCCGGGGCATTCGCAAAGCCAAAGCAGTTATGCAAGTGCCACCGCCGCATTACAAACGGGGAGCCAGCGGGCGGCAATAGGTGCTGGGGCTCAAACACCCGGGGTGGGCGCAGGTGCACAACTAGCGGATCTTTTGCCTGAGGTAAGCCGCAATAATAATTATTCCAGTACAACGGCTGCATTATTGGCGGAAGAAAGAGCGGCGGCAGCAGCGGCAGATGAAGAGGTTCAACAGGTGCTAGGTGCTGGAGGGGCTGCTGTGCCAGTAGCAGGCGCAGGTGTTGGGGCGGGTATGCAAGCAGCAGCTGTAGGGCAACCGGTAGCCGCAGGGGTAGCCAGTCCTCAGCCTGAGCAATCTGGGGTTACGGCTGTTGCATCCGCTGAACCACAAGAAGAGCCAACAGCGGGTGGCGAACAGCAAAAGGAACCTGAAGCTGAGGTGCAGAAGACGGGAGATTGCTGTTTTATAATGTAATGTTCACGGGGATGAGCTATCGATGCTCTTCCCCATTTTCTTCTAGAAAAAAAACCAAAGCAGAATAAGTCTTTAAAATCTTATAAAAAATAGGTTACAATTCGCTCAGTATTGAATATGGCAGGAATATTTGACTTGTTCAGATAATTCTAACTATTTTAGAGGATAGTGATATGTCTGGTGTAAGACTTGCAGAAATTGATGTTAAGGTAGATCCGTTTCAAAAAAAGCATACGGATCCAGAATTACTTAAAAAAATGCAAGATAAGCTTAGGCAAGAACTAGCGAAAGAATTTGTAAAGCAAGATCAAAACAAAATCAAAGATTTAACAGCGGCTATTAGCCGTACTCAAGCAAGAATAGCAGCACAGCCAGCCGCCAAAGAAAATGTAGTTCCTGATCAGAATAGAGTTGTAGTTCCTGCTGCTCGCATATAACACCCACTCAGCCGTTCAATTCAGAAAATAAAATCTGAATTGAACGAAGTTGAGTTAAGGCTCAACCATGTCCCTGTCTTATAAATTATTACCCCCTAACACCGTTTCCAAAGAAATCTTTCGTGCCTATGACATCCGTGGTGTGGTTGATGAAACTCTCACGTCCGATGCGGTTTATACGTTAGGGCGAGCGATTGGCAGTCAAATTCGCGAACAAAATGAGAATAACGTTCTTGTTGCTCGTGATGGGCGTTTATCAGGACCCACTTTGATTGCAGCGTTAAAACAAGGGTTAGTTGAAAGTGGTTGTGAGGTGATTGATCTCGGTGCGGTGCCTACGCCGTTGTTATATTTTGCTACCAATGTGTTATCCGCTACTTCAGGGGTGATGCTAACCGGCAGTCATAATCCCGTTAATCACAATGGTTTAAAAATCGTGATCAAGGGGCAAACGCTGGCTGAGCAAGAAATTTATGCGTTGTATGATCGGATTCAAGCACAAAATTTTATAACAGGCACTGGCAGCAGCAAATCGCACGATATTATTCCAGCCTATATCAAATACATTTGCCAAGATGTGAAATTAACACGACCCTTGCGCGTAGTGGTTGATGCAGGTAATGGCATTATGGGTGCGGTTGCGCCGCAGTTATTACAAGCTTTAGGTTGTGATGTAATTCCCTTGTTTTGTGAAGTTGATGGTAATTTTCCTAACCATCATCCGGATCCTAGTGTGCCGGAAAATTTGCAAGATCTGATTCAAGCAGTGCAGCAGCATAAAGCAGATGTAGGTTTAGCATTTGATGGTGACGGCGATCGTTTAGGTGTCGTTACGAACGAAGGCGAAATCATTTGGCCAGATCGTCAATTAATGTTGTACGCAATTGATGTGTTAAAACGCCAACCGGGTGCACAAATTATTTTTGATGTGAAATGTAGTAGTCATTTACCGCAAGTGATCGCTCAGCATGGCGGTCAGCCCTTGATGTGGAAAACGGGGCATTCACTAGTAAAAGCCAAATTAAAAGAAATCGGCGCACCGTTAGCGGGTGAAATGAGTGGTCATATTTTTTTTAAAGAAAGATGGTTTGGTTTTGATGATGGACTTTACACAGCGGCGCGTTTATTAGAAATTTTAGCTATTGATATGCGCAGCAGCAATGCAGTGTTTGCTGCGTTGCCAAACAGTGTAAATACACCTGAGTTAAAATTAATGTTGCCAGACGAACGTAAATTTTTGTTCATGGCAGAATTTCAAAAAACCGCTTCTTTTCTTGCAGCAAAAGTAACCACCATCGATGGTCTACGTGCTGATTTTCCTTTCGGGTTTGGTTTAGTACGCTGTTCTAACACAACCCCTTGTTTAGTCTTGCGTTTCGAAGCAGACAACGCTGAAAATTTAAAAATTATCCAAATGAATTTTCGTGAACAATTACTAAAATTAGATCGGGGTTTGATTTTACCTTTTTAGCCTAATTAAGTATATAAATATTGATATATTTAAGCGAGTGATCTATGCTTGTTCTATGAAAGATATTGTGTACTACGCTAATACTAAAAAAGATATCGCAGCTTTTCCCAGCAAGGCAAAACAACGTATTGCACGATTATTAGATATGCTGGTGGCAGACTTGGAGTTGCAGCCAAATGATTTTAAATATATGCCGACTGTAGGTATGGGGACTTACGAGCTAAGGGTTAAAGTTGTTAGCCAATATCGTGTGTTTTATGTGGCTAAATTTGAGGAAGCTATTTATGTCCTACATGATTTTGTAAAAAAGACGCAGGAAACGTCACAGAAAGATATTGAGAAAGGTAGGGAACGTTACAAAGCATTACTGTGTTATCGGCAGGAGGAAAAATTATGAGTAATAACAAATTTATGAAAGGTTCTGACAATGTATTTAAAGATGTTGGCTTTGATGAAGTTGAAGCTAAAAATTTGCAATTTCGATCGCACTTAATGAACATGTTAATTCGTTATATTCAACATGAAGGTTTAACGCAAAAGCAAGCGGCAATACGTTTCAAAACAACACAGCCAAGAGTGAGTAATTTAGTGCAAGGAAAAATTGACTTATTTAGCGCTGATATATTACTTGCCATGGTTGAACGGATTGGATTTCCTATTTACAAAAAAATCGAAGCAGATGCAAATCAGTTTTTTAAAAAATATAAAGGTCATTCGTCCATTCATCATGTTAGTGTGTAATACAAACAGCATTTAACTATAAGATCTTAATCAATATGCGCATTATCACCCTCAACGTCAATGGTATTCGTTCGGCTGCCAAAAAAGGATTTTTTGAATGGTTGCCGCAGCAAAATGCGGATGTTATTTGTTTGCAAGAAACCAAAGCCCAAGAACATCAGCTTGGTGAAATTATTTGTCCGCCGGGTTATGAATCTTATTTTTTTGATGCAGAAAAAAAAGGTTACAGCGGTGTAGCAATTTATACGCGTCACAAACCGGATCGAGTTATTACGGGTTTAGGTTGGGATGTGGCCGATAAAGAAGGACGTTATATTCAATTAGATTTTGGTAATTTAAGCGTGGCCTCTATTTATTTACCCTCGGGTACTACGGGTGAAATACGGCAGGCGATCAAGTATGATTTTTTACATCAGTATGAAACTATTTTGCAAAAACAACGTAAGGATCAACGCGAATATATAATTTGTGGTGATTGGAATATTGCGCACCGGCAGATTGATTTAAAAAATTGGCGTGGTAATCAAAAAAACTCGGGATTTTTACCGGAGGAACGTGCTTGGCTAGATAAAGTGTTTGATGAGTTTGGTTATGTCGATGCGTTTCGCCATATCAATCAAGAACCTGATCAATACACGTGGTGGTCGAACCGCGGTCAAGCTTGGGCAAAAAACGTAGGTTGGAGAATTGATTATCAAATTGTCACGCCAGCATTAGCGCAAAAAATAGCGACTGCAAGTATTTATAAAGACCAACGTTTTTCCGATCATGCACCGTTGATTATGGATTATCGTATTTTGAAATTTTAAGGGAGCAAGAACACATGGCGGTAAATATTTTTGACGATGCCTTAAGTCATTTAACGCAAGCAGCCCAATTTGTTCAGTTAGATCCCGAAGCGTTACAACGTTTGCAACATTGCCAAAGTGTTTTAGAAGTTGCTGTACCCGTGCGCATGGACGATGGTTCGTTACAAACGTTTACGGGTTATCGAGTGCGTCATAACAGCACTAGAGGCCCCACCAAAGGAGGTATCCGTTTTCATCCGAATGTTCATTTAGATGAAGTTAAAGCACTTTCGTTTTGGATGACCTTGAAATGCGCTTTAGTGGATATTCCATTTGGTGGCGCTAAAGGTGGTATTGCGCTGGATCCCAAGAAATTATCGCATTTGGAAATAGAACGCTTAAGCCGGAGTTTTATTATTCAAATCGCCGATGCGATTGGTCCCTTAAAAGATGTGCCTGCCCCCGACGTTTATACCAACGCTAGGATTATGGGGTGGATGATGGATGAATATTCCAAAATTGTCCGCAGTTATACTCCGGGTGTAATCACGGGTAAACCCATTGGTTTAGGTGGTAGTGTAGGACGTGACGATGCCGCAGGACGTGGTGTTTATTATTGCATTCGCGAATTAGCAAAAAAACGCGATTGGGATCCCAGTAAAATTCGCATTGCTGTGCAAGGATTCGGTAATGTGGGGCAACATGTGGCAGCCTTGTTATATGCAGATGGCTACAAAATAGTAGGAGTGAGTGATTCCAAAGGTGGAGTGTATCGCTCGGAAGGATTTGATATTCCAAGTTTGATAAGAGCAAAAAATGAAACGCAACAGGTTGCCGCAGTGTATTGTACCGGCACCGTTTGTGAAGCGGTTCAGGCCAAACGAATTACTAATGAAGATTTGTTAGCTTTAGATGTCGATTTATTAGTTCCAGCTGCTTTAGAACATGTCATTCACGCAGATAATGTTGCTGCTATTAAAGCACCTATCATTGTCGAAGCAGCAAACGGCCCTGTTACGAGTAAAGCAGCGCAAATACTTACGACAAAAGGGACGTTTATTGTGCCAGATATTCTCGCTAATGCTGGGGGTGTAACGGTAAGCTATTTTGAGTGGGTGCAAAATCGTGATGGTTTTTACTGGGATCTTGACGTTGTTCATGAAAAATTGCAAAAAATCATGATTGAAGCTTTTAATCATGCCTACGATTTTATGCAGGATAAGAAAATTAATATGCGTTTGGCAGCCTACGTCGTTGCTTTAAAACGCTTAGAATCAGCAATGGAAGCGCAGGGTACGCAAAGCTATTTTGCCGGACATTGAAATCTGCTCTGTAGGAGACAAAAATATATTTTTGTCCCCTGCAGAGTGAAGTCTGAGAGTGGTATACACAGACGACTACTAACCGCGAGCAAAAATTGCTATAATTTACATAATTATTTTCACTATTATTACAGTTAAAATCTCATGATTATCAGCATTTTTAACCTATTCTCCATTGGTATTGGTCCGTCCAGCTCGCATACCGTCGGTCCCATGAAAGCAGCCCACGAATTCGTAACGAATCTAAGCAGAAATAATCAACTAGCACAGGTACAGCGGATTTTGGTGCAACTATATGGTTCCTTAGCATTGACCGGCAAAGGTCACGGTACGGATATCGCTATTTTAAATGGCTTAGAAGGAAAATGGCCGAGTACGGTTGATCCTGATAGTGTGCCACAGCGCGCGCACGAAATTATGCAACAGCAACAACTGTTGGTAGCGGGCACACATGCCATTCTGTTTAATGTGAGCGATGATTTTTTGATCTATCAAAAAGAATTATTACCTTGCCATACCAACGGCATGCGCTTTTCAGCTTTTGATAGTGCTGGTAAGTTAATAGCTAGTCAGGTTTATTATTCCATTGGTGGTGGTTTTATTGTTAAAGAAGAAGAGTTCGGTCGCGAAGCAGCAACATCTTCACAAACAGTGCCTTATCCGTTTAAAACAGCAAAAGAGTTATTGCATTTGTGTCGACAGCACGGCTTATCTATTGCTGATATCATGCGAGCGAATGAACAAGCTCTCCATCCAGGCAAAGATATTACTGCTGGAATTCTAGAAATTGCCAACGTCATGCAAGCTTGCGTAGAAAAAGGTTGTCAAACTCCAGGAATACTACCTGGCGGCTTAAATGTTCGGCGCCGTGCCTACGAGCTTTATAACAAGGTTAAAGCCAAAGGATCGCCTAAGCCCAGCCAAGATGCAGATGTGATGCACTGGTTAAATATTTATGCGATGGCAGTTAATGAAGAAAATGCTGCGGGTGGGCGTGTGGTCACTGCACCTACCAACGGCGCCGCAGGCATTATTCCAGCAGTTCTTAACTATTATCGTAATTTCTATCCGGATGCCAATGAAAAAGGCATAGTTGATTTCTTACTAACAGCAGGCGCCATTGCAATTTTATATAAAATTAACGCGTCAATTTCGGGAGCAGAAGTAGGTTGCCAGGGTGAAGTAGGCGTAGCCTGTTCTATGGCCGCTGCTGCTTTAACAGCGGTGATGGGCGGCACCATCGATCAAATTGAAAACGCCGCAGAAATTGGCATGGAACATCACCTCGGCATGACCTGTGATCCGATTGCTGGCTTGGTGCAAATTCCTTGTATTGAACGCAACGCCATGGGTTCCGTCAAAGCGGTTAACGCAGCGCGCTTAGCGTTAATGGGTGATGGTCAGCATCACGTTTCACTCGATAAAGTGATCGCCACCATGCGTCAAACTGGCATGGACATGATGTCGATCTACAAAGAAACTTCGTTAGGTGGCTTAGCCGCTAACGTGCCTGAGTGTTAGGGTTTTTAGGCAGCTTTGCAGGAAGGTGCTGCGCTAGCATTTTTAAGTGCAGCATCTAGCAAACCTCGAGTAACCTCATCAGTAAGCAACACTTGTTTTAATCGTTCAAAATTTTGTGCGGCAAAATAATCAATAGCACTATCCGCTGTGGCTTCTTTGTCTTCTTTTGTTTCTTTTGCTTCGGCTACGATTTTTTTCGAGCTGCAATCGAATGGCCCGCAATATTTTACAACGAGCTCACATAAAAAATTAAAATAATCAGGCGCTTTTCTTAGAAGATACGTAAATAATTTGTTAATTAACACATTTGCTTGTGTAAATTGACATTCTTTTTCTAAAAAAATGAGTTGACAAAAAATATCAAATAAATCGTCTATGTGATAGGAATCCATGTTATTTAATAAACAATATTGCAGTGCGCCATCATCAAAAGGTCTATCTATTGATGAATTAATGGGTGGGCGTGCAAGATGTCTTACAATACTTAAAAAGCTTCCTAATTCATCTTTGGCGTGCTTGCTGATGTCTTTGCTCTCACGGATATAAGCTCTCAATCGTTGTTGTGCAACTGGATAACGTTTTTGTCTTATAAGTGTAACTACACGTTGCATGTCATCGCTAAAGAAAGCCGATTTAGTTTCAGGTGCTGGCGTTTTTGCCGGCTCGCCTGATTTAGGTTTCGTTTGCAGAATATCAGGAACAAATAATTTAGCGGGATCAATGCCTGATAGAGTAATCTGATCTGGGTATACAGTGTTAGTTAAATATTCTTCCAGCTGAATAACTAATTTGTCAGTTTCATGGGGATACATCACCAGTATAATACCAGCGTTTATGATGGTAATTTTCCCATCGGAGGATCTGACTAAGCCAAAACCATGACCGACACTACAATTGCGCATGGCGACTGTAAGGTAAGGGTGATTATTTAAGGTTTGTAAGATAAATTTTATGATGAGTGTATATTTTTCCTTTAAACTAGCGCTGTCGCTTTTTTCTTCATAGCTAAAACTGTGATTAAAATCAGCGTTTTGAAAAATTTCATTTTGCATGATTTGAAAATAATTAAGCAAATCGGCAAAACGATTTTGTTCAATAGACGTTTCTTTGGATCGTTCTAGATCAAAAAAATAGTTTAGAAAATCACATCTACTTTGATCTTTGTCATTGTAATGACAATAAAAAAACATAAACACTTGACCAGCACAAGTTCCATTAAAATTGGCATCGTGTGAAAATAGTTTGGTAAAATTATCGATGGGATATTCGATAAAAGTATCAGCTGCAAACCATTTTTTTGGAGCATTATTTTTGGCTTCCTTGCTTTCCGTAGCTAAAGCTTTTTGTTCAGCATTTAGTTCAGGGTAAGCTTGGTAAATTTTACTCAATTGATCCGCAGGTAAAGCTGCAACATAATTCTTGCGGGCGCTGTTATGAAAAAAAGCTAAGCAAGCATCGCGATGCTGCAAACATATCGCAACAAAATCTTCCGACGTCAGTTTTTTAAAGCAAGGTTCAAAAGCTGCATCAGAAAAAAGAGTTTCAGTAAATTCACGAGAGGATTGACAGATGGCATTGATGCTGCTGCTATCTAACCAAGTTGCTGTTATAAGATAACTTAAGTCTAATATTGGATAGATATTCTCGGAAGAAAAAATGCGTATCCATTGTTCTTTGCTAAAATAATCATCAGAATAATGTTTGGCTTCGCCTTCAGGAGCTTTATATTTTGCCGTCAATTTTGGGAAAAGAAAGATTAATAATGTTGGATTTCGGTCAATATGTAAGATGTTATGTTCTTTAGTAAAGTCAGTAACATAGCAGCGTAATTTTTCTTCACGATAAATGCGCATAGCCATATCAGGAAATTTTTCACAAATATAAGAAAGTTTACCGGTAGAAGATTGTTTACGTTTTCCAGTAATTAATTCATCCACATAGTTAGCTGCTTCGTAGCGATAGGTTGGCTTAGGTGGTTCTGGTGGCTCATTGTCTTGTTGTGACAAATCTGAAAAAACATCATCATCAGAATCAATTTCAAAAAATACTTTTCGAGTTGTGGCAGGAGGTTCAGTTTTATATTTTAATGACATTAATCGTTCGTATAAAACACGTCTATTAAAAATTAAGTCGGCTAAAATAGAATTAACCCGCCATAATATATTTAAGTTTTCTGAAGAAAAGTTATCACGAAAACACAAAAAAATATAAAAACCTAGTTGTGGGTGAAGGCGTAAAATATCAGTTAATTGCTCACCTGTTATCGATGGTGAGTCTTTTCGGTAGTGGTTGCTTTTGGCTAATTTTCTAATGGCTTGTCCGATATCAGTAAATGATTCTTTTACAGTAGCTTTGGCTTCCATTTTAGTTTCTGGTTGTGGAATTTTTTCAAATTTAAAAGTGAGTTGTTTTGCTAACTCCGGATGATTTTTCATTAATTCTTGTATCTGAGTAGCAGCAAAAAGGGGTATCCAGGTTGATTTTTCTTCTTGGTTTAAACAGTTCTGATGATGTTGAAAGATTAATTTAGCTATGGTTGCTTTTTGTAAGCCAAGCATTATCCAGTGGTTGGCAGTAAATTTGGGAGCATATTTTTCTAATATGGATATGATAAAGTCGTAATCGTCTAGCTGTAGTAATAAAACAGCCAGTCTGCGTCCGTTTAATCTATTGCAAAATTGCGGATCTTTTAATAAGCGCACAGCTTCAGCTTTATCTTTTAGTGCTAAAGCAAAAATAGTGTTGATATTCGGTTTTTCATCAGTTTTTTTAGGTCGCCATTCTGAATTGCTTTTCCAGCCATGGGTATCCTTTGTTGAGACAAGGATATCTTTGTGTTCAATTGAAACCGTGGTTTGGGTGCTTGCGGACTTTTTTGATGCTTCCGGTAACCATATTGTTTCTAAAGTTGCGGTTTTGCCAGCAGTATCGCGCACAATTGTATCTAATTGTACTTGTGTATGTATTAACAGCAAACGTACGCTTAGGGATAATCCTCGTTTCCTGGATTCAGCCAAAGCAACTTTATTTTTTTCGGTATCTAATCGTGCGCCCGCTTTAAGGAATGCTTTAACTATTCCTATATTTTTACGTTGAGCAGCATAGATGATCAAACTTGGGGCATGGGAACTGTAAGGTTCGCTGATAAGTTTCGAGCTCGGATTATTGATCAACCACTGCTGCACATAAGCAATATCGTTATCATCTATGGCGTCTATTAATTCAGATAAATGATAAGAATCCTTGAAATTTTGAACCCAACCAAACATGTATTCACCCACATTAATATTTATCTAATTAATACTACTTTATTAACCTTAAGAAAAAATTAAATACCTTTTGCTATTGATTATTGCGATTGGAAAAATGGTAACAAAACTACTATATTACTTAATAGAAACTTTAAATGTGGCAAGCGAGAAGGATCATGCATTATTCAAAATATTTAATAGTTGGCCTAGGCGTTTTGCTTGGATCTTATCTTAGTGTTGCCCAAGGTGCAGATCATGTAGAGTATATGATTCATGTAAGAAATTATAGCTTGGTGCCTTTTTATGTCACACCTATAACTAAATATGATACGATTTGCACAAATCACATTCCTAAAGGATCTCGGTATTTGGTATCTGCAAAGGAAGGTGGGAGGGCATTTGGCGAGTTTCTTATATCGATTGAAAGAAAGTTAGGAAATCGAGGGTGTGAGAAGCCTGGTGGTGTCCCTAACACCGATTATAAATTTTCTCTCCATAATGCAAATAAAGCTAATGATTATACAGTAGAACTTTTTCAATCTTCTCCAAGCGGCGGTAAACCTCCATCATTTACCCCAACTCCAGTATCTAAAACTCAATATCTTCAGGTATCGGCCAGACGAGATGGTAACGATTTTTACGTAAGCATAACAAATAAATGACAGCCTAAAACTTTGCATGGCAATTGCTTTTAAGCTAATTCCCAGCTATACCCAAAAGAGAGGAACTAATAAAAATGGAGGCTTTATGTTAGGCACAATTCTATTGATTATTTTAATAATCGCATTAATTGGCGCCATTCCTAGTTGGCCTTACAGTCGTGGATGGGGATATTGGCCAGGTGGGATTATTGGCTTAATACTAATTATCGTGTTGATTTTGTTACTGTTAGGTAGAATTTAGTAGTAACAAAAGCAAAACCAAAATCTTATTTTTTAGATAGGAGGTAGGTGTTTGTCATAAAATATCTAAATTGTAAACTGTGTAAGGAGGCTTTATGTTTGCGTGGATCATCATTTTTTTAGTGGTTGCCATCATCGCAGGTTTGTTAGGTTTCACGGGCGTTGCTGTGGCGGCTGCTGGTATAGCAAAAATAATCTTTTTTATCTTTCTGGTTTTACTAGTAGTTTCACTACTATTAATTGTGTTCCGTCGCTGATAAAAAAGAGGAATGAATTAATATTAATTTATTCCTCTTTTTATTTGAGTTGCTAGATTACGATTTATGGATAATCTAGAACGAATTAATAAGAAATAAATTCATATTAGTTAAAATATGCTCAAAGCAATTAGGTTTTCGACTAGGCGCTAAAAAGCGAGCGCCCAGAGTGTATAAATCATCCATGAGGATGGTGCGACGAGTGTATTAATTTTCTTTTTTTAGGGGCTAACGGCCTGTTCCAAATTACCTTGTCTGCAATAATTTTTCGTTTTTTTGTGTGTTTGAAGTAGGACATATTGTGTATGTGTTTTTAATTTTAACTACTAAAAAGGAGTCTATTGCTATGGGGAAAAATCATCGTAATCTCTTGTCTGCTAGCACCTTAATCGGGGATAAAGTTGTTAATTTGAAAAATGAAAATATAGGAAAGATTGAAGATTTAATGATTGTTTTAAAAGATGGTCGTGTTGGTTATGCAGTTTTATCATTTGGTGGCATCCTGGGAATAGGTGACAAGCTATTTGCAATTCCTTGGGCTTCGCTGCGCATAGATCAGGAAAAAGAATGTTTTGTAATGGATGTTGATAAAGACAAATTAGATAATGCACCCGGTTTTGATAAAGATAACTGGCCTGATATGGAAGATGAGGCGTGGGGAGTGGCTGTGCATTCTTATTACAACCAAAAGCCTTATTGGACTACGCAATTATAGCAACGTTACATCATCACCCTCGCAAGGAGGGTGATAAAGATTCACATTAACTAATGGAAGAGGAGATGCGAAGATGAAAGCAAAATTAACTATCCTATTAATGAGCGTGTTATTTTTTGGCGGCAGTTTAGTTGTGTTTGCTAATACAATTAAAGATCAATCTTTCGATAACCCCAGTGGTGCTTCTGGAAGACATAAAACTGATTACTATTATGGGAAAGATCGTGAACCGAGTAGTAGTCCCAATGATGATCAGCAGCAAATGCCAAACGATAACGATTTAGTCTCTAGTGTAAAAGAAATAATAGCTACAGATCCAAGTACAGCATCATCTCCTATAACAGTTAGTTCTAAAAACGGAATTATTTTCCTTTCTGGAGATGTTAAAACCGACAACGAAGCAAGCTCAGCCATTCAAGCGGTACAATCAGTGAGAGGTGTCAGGGATGTAGATGCATCTGGTCTAAAAGTGCAAAAAAGTGTAGCGCCTTTTAATGACATAGTATTAACAGCCAAAGTGAAAGGCGCATTTCTACGAGAAAAATTATTTGGTGACAGGCCCGTTTCGGTCTGGCTAGTTAAAGTGGAAAGTAAAAATGGCGTGGTTCATTTATTTGGATCGGTGACTGATGTGAAGCTTGCTAATAATGCCATTACGATAGCGCGCTCGGTAGAAGGAGTAAAAGAAGTAAGATCTAAAATAAAGCTAGTATCAGAAAATAAATATTCGCGTTTATCAGAAAATAAACACAGCAATAAAAGGAAAGTTCATGCAAGTCAAAAAGCATAAAAAACCTTCACAAAAGCAAAAACAACAGCCTGGTATCGAATCTGAAATGGTGCCACATCCCGAGTTTGAAGATCACCGATTTTTTTCTCAAAATCTTATAGCGAAAGGAATTCGAGTTAATGGGGTGGCACCAGGTCCGATTTGGATGCCCTTAATTCCAGCCAGTTTTTCTGCAAATGAAGTAAAAGAATTTGGACGCCCTATGAAACGGGCGGGTGAACCCAAAGAAATTGCGCCTTGTTACGTGTTTTTGGCATCAGATGATGCTTCCTACATGTCAGGCCAAGTATTGCACCCGAATGGGGGTGTAATTGTAAATGGGTAACTATTTTGCTCATTTATAGTATATTAACCACTAAATAAGGAGAATTATCATGGAACAACGTAATAATCCAACCAACCCAAACCGTCCAGGCGAAAGTCAGTCAGGACATAACAAACCAGGGCAAGGGTCCGAACAAGGCCGTCCGGGCGAACGTAGCAAAGAAGGGACTCATGGAGGACAGAACCCTTCGCAACAAAATCCGAGAGATAAAGATAATTCGTAAGTGTGTTTTGCACCGACGATATTTTCGTCGGTGCTTTTTTAATTTTGAATAATAAAATAAATATGTCAAAAAAAATAAAATCGATAAGACAGTTCTTTTATGTGTTTATCCAAAAATCATCGAAAATTGTAGGGCGCGGTTGTACATTTACGATCGCTGTAATTTTTTAACATGCAAAATTTATTTTGTGATTTATTAGTTATCGGTGGTGGCATTAATGGTGTAGGTATTGCTGCTGATGCAGCGGGCCGTGGTTTGTCCGTAATTTTATGCGAACGAGAAGATCTGGCAATAGGAACTTCATCGGCCAGTAGTAAATTGATTCACGGCGGTTTGCGTTATCTCGAACAGTTAGATTTTAAACTGGTCCGCGAAGCTTTGCAGGAGCGTGAAATTCTCTTAAAAAATGCACCGCATTTAGTGCAGTCGTTACAATTTATTTTGCCGCAAACACCTTTTTCGCGGCCGCAATGGCTAATTCGATTAGGTTTATTTTTATATGACCATTTAACGCGATATAGCTCGTTGCCCTCCGCCCAGTCAGTAAATTTAATCCAAAGCACAGAGCAACCTTTGAAAGCTGATCTGAAACAAGGTTTTAGTTACTTTGATGGTCAAACCGATGATGCGCGTTTAGTAATTGCTAATGCCCAAGCAGCGCAGCTGAAAGGTGCCAATATTTTAACGCGAACTACGTTTGTGCATGCTGCTCGTCACGAAAATAAATGGTTAATCGAATTACAAGACAATCGTACGCAGCAAAAAATAACTGTTACAGCAAAAGCATTGGTGAATGCCGCCGGTCCGTGGGTTGATGCAGTTAGCAATAAAATAATGGATGTTTTGATAGAAAACCCAGCGCAACTTGATCAAGGTAGTCACATCGTTGTTCCTAAGCTTTACGAGGGCCAACAAGCCTATATTTTGCAGAACAAAGATCAACGAGTGGTTTTTGTAATTCCTTGGCAAAACGCCTTTACTTTGATTGGTACGACCGACGTACCTTTTGCCGGCGATGCCAAAGATGCCAGAATTTCCACGCAAGAAATTGCTTATTTATGTGCTGTGGTAAACCAATACTTTATTCGGCAAATTTCTCCCGCTGACGTAGTTTGGGGTTATTCCGGCGTGCGCGCCCTATATGCAGTTAAACAGCAAGAATCTGCCAAAATAAGTCGCGATTATCATTTTGAGCTAAGCGATGAAAATGGTTATGCGCCTTTACTAACTGTGTTAGGTGGCAAAATCACCACTTATCGCAAATTGGCAGAACAAGCGTTAAATAAACTTCAAGCCTATTTTCCGCACATGTCGGCAGCGTGGACAGCGCAAGCGCATCTGCCAGGCGGTGATTTAGCTGGACTTACCTTTACTGAATTTGTGCATTCTTGCCAACAACAATATCCTTGGTTGCCAGAAGATTTATTACAGCGCTATGCTAAAAGTTACGGTAGCTATTTAACTAGAATATTGCAAACGGCAAGCAGTTTACGCGACTTGGGCAAAGCATTTGGCGCAGGCCTATATGCCAAAGAAGTGGATTATTTAATTAATCATGAATGGGCGCAAACTTTGGATGATGTCATTTGGCGTCGCACCAAATGTGGTTTGTTGCTAACGGCTCCACAACAGCTAGAGTTAGCTCATTACATCAACAGACAAATTGCCATTGGCGCCATGCCTCATACAGCACCACAGCTACAGCATTCGATAGATTAAGGCTGCGACTGCTGGACTGCATGGGGATTTTTAATACTTGGGCAGCGGGTAAGCTAGCCAGAATATCTTTAGGCAATCCTCGAGTTTCTGGCCCAAATAACAAAGCATCACCTTTTTGATAACTAACTTCGTCGTACCTGGTTTGGCCATGCGTAGAGCAAGCCAACAGGCGATGGGGGTTAATTTGTGCTATAAAGCTGGCTAAATCCTCATGCAGCTGCATGCTGGCCCAGTCATGATAATCCAGTCCCGCTCTTTTTAATTTTTTGTCATCCAGGGCAAAGCCCAACGGTTTAATCAAATGCAATTGCGCGCCAGTATTGGCACACAAGCGAATGATATTACCGGTATTTGGCGGTATTTCTGGTTCGAAAAGGACTATGTGAAACATGTTTTTACTTTAAACTGTTGTGGGGGAAAGTTAAATATTTATATGATTAAATAGGTAAAAGTTGATGTAATTCGTTTCAGTTTGTTGCAGGCCATTCCCCAAATTACTCTGTATTTTAGCCAAACTTTGGCTAAATGATCCTTGTATTTTAGCCAAAGTTTGGCAATAATTAGGACATATGAACAGAGATATTGAACAGCAACTAGTTTCCTGGAAACAACGAGATAATCGTTTGCCTGTGTTGTTACGTGGAGCGCGACAAGTTGGCAAGACTTATATTATTGAAAAATTGGGGCGAGAGCATTTCAAGCAAATGCTTACCATCAATTTTGAGGCCCAGCCGGAATTACGAGTTTGTTTTGAAACGTTGGAACCACAAACTATTTTAACGACTATTGAGTTATTGACTCAACAAACGATTAAACCTGGTGAAACTTTATTATTTTTAGATGAAATTCAAGAATGTCCTTCTGCCATTCTGGCTTTACGTTATTTTAAAGAAAAAATGCCTGCCTTGCATGTTATAGGCGCAGGTTCACTGTTAGAGTTTACCTTAAATGACAAAAACTTCCGCATGCCGGTGGGGCGCGTACAATCGCTTTATTTGAAACCACTCTCTTTTATTGAATACCTTTCGGCAGCAGGTTATCAACAACTGCGTGATTATTTATCAGCAATTACTTTGCAAACTCCAGTAAACACAGCAATTCATCAGCACTTGTTAAAATTGGTTCGAGAATACATGATCTTAGGCGGAATGCCTGCGGTGATACAAGAATATCTACAAAATAAAAATTTAAACGAGTGTCAACAAATTCAAAGTGCTTTATTAAATAGCTATCGTTATGATTTTGGGAAGTATGCACCTTTAACCGATCACCAATATTTGCAGCGTTTATTTGAAAAAGCCCCAGGACTTATCGCTAAACATTTTCAATATGTAAAAGTCGATCCGGATATGCGTTCGCGCGACATTAAAACAGCTTTGCAGATGTTACGACATGCTAATTTAATTTATCTTGTTTACAGTACTGCGAGCACAGGTATTCCGTTAATTAGCTTAATTAACGAAAAAAAATTCAAACTTTTATTTTTAGATGTTGGCTTAGTGCAACGTGCAGATAAACTGGCAACGGAGCTGTTGTTGGAAAATGATTTACTGCTGGTAAATAGAGGGGCTCTGGCTGAACAGTTCGTTGGGCAAGAGCTCTTGGCTTACAGTTCTTGTTACGAAGAAGCCAATTTATATTTTTGGTCACGAGAAAAAAAATCTAGCCTTGCGGAAGTTGATTATGTAACTACTGTCGACAGCAAAATTATTCCTATCGAAGTCAAAGCGGGGACAACAGGTCAATTAAAATCACTAAAAATTTTTATGGCTGAAAAAAATATACCGCTAGGTATTCGTATTTCGCAAGCACCGCTAAATTATAACGACGGAATTTTGTCATTGCCCCTCTATTTAATCCATCAGTTGCCACGTTTGGTGAACGATATTTGTAAGCAAAAAATTAAAAAACTACCTAGCTAAAATCCCTGTACGCTGCACACGACATTTTTTGTAGGTTGGGCTGCTAAGCCCAATAATGTGCCTTTTTTAACACTGCAAACGTTGGGCTTAACAGACCAACCTAACTTAGTTTATGAAAATGGTTATGTACAAAGTCCCTATATTTAGTGGCCTGATTTAAGGTTATCTTAAGTTTCAATATGTATCTTAGTAAGCATAGGTACTAGAAATTGAAGAGGGCCGTAAAAGTGGTAATTTCTACTGACATCGTCAGGGCAATTAATCAAAATGAAATCGAAAAAGCTACTAAGCTGATTACAGAATGTAAAGATGTTTTAGGTTTGAACGAACCAGATCCAGAAACTAAATTAACCCCGTTGGCGTGCGCAGCCCAAGCTAGCAAAGCCAATTTGGTTCGTTTGCTAATAGAGCGCGGGGCAACAATTGCTTTGAAGGGTGAAGAAAAACCAATAATTTTTTACGCCTTAGAAAGTAAAGCGGAAGAAAAAGAAATTGTTGCGACTCTCAAAGCTTTGCCAAGAGGCGAGCATTACCTAGCCAAGAAAAAAATACGGAATGCAGATGGTCATGAAGAAGAAGCTACTCCTTTGATGGAAACAGTACGACGTGGTCATGTGCATGTGGCTCACTTATTGCTGGAATCTGGTGTAAATATTCAAGAAAAAGTTTCTAGGATACCTCCGCTCGTTACTGCAGTTGAAAGAGGCGATTATTTAATGGCGGCAACACTTTTTGCAAAAATGCCGGAGCAAAAGGAACTTTTTCAAACTAAAAATTTTTTTAATAAACTGGTAAGTGCGGCTGTATTAACAGGTCAAGTGGCCATGGTTAAATTAGTTTGTAATTTTATTGGTAAATTAAGTGAAAGCCCATTTTTTGATGTGGTTGAGGCAAAATGGGAAAATATAACCCCGGAGAAACAAGGCGCACTGCGATTAGCAATGGCCAGCGTATTATTAAAAAAAGTACGTAGCGATGTTAAAGATGAAAATGAATTTACTGAGTTATTAGATCGCCCTTCTCAAAATTCCTTGTTGCTTAACGATACAGCTAAAAAAGCCGGTATTAAACCTTATCATGCAACGCCTTTGATGCTAGCGATAGAAAAAAAGGATATACCACTAATAAAGTTTTTTTTATACGCAAAAGCAAATCTTTGTGTTTTAGATGTGAATGGAAGAACAATACTCACCAATGTTGTTATGAAATCAAGTTTAGAAATATTGAATTTAATATTAAAAATTAGAGCACCGGATCTAACAGAACATGGCGATATTTTAGGGGTCGCAGTTGAGCGTGGTTTGGCAGATCGGGTGCAAGTATTGATGTTAGCTGGTGCTGATCCTAACTTTGTTGATCGGAAAAAGAATTTTTTACCTAAGAAAACTGCTTTGGTGGAAGCTATTTTACTTGATACAGATAATTTAGAAGTAGTAAAAGAGTTATTAAAACCTCTGCCTGGACAAACAAAAACTGCAATTAAAAAAGAATATCTGGAAGAGGCTTTAAAATTAGAGCGCCAAAATAGAAAACGAGATGATTTTATTAATGTTATCGATACAGCATTAAATAATCTAGCTAAAATAAAATCACATCCGCATGTGAAAAGCCCAGTAAAAAGTAAGCAAGAAACCAAGTCATCCACTGCGTTATTAACGATTGATCAGTTAAAACAAAAATCAATAGTTTTGAATAAAAAATTTAAACAAATGAAAATAGATGAAATGGAAGATGAAAAAGAAAAAAAGATGGATGAAGAAAGTAAAGCATCCAATCAAGAAAAAAGGAGAAAGGAAAGAGAAAAAAATCCTATTGCTGATTCTTCAGTCACAGACGCTGCATTTTTTCAAAGAGTGCTAAATGCCAATAGATCAGATAAAACAGTATTGAATGAAATGCTGGAATTAAATTGTAGTTGCGACGAAATTTCACCATTTTTGGAAATGGCACCGTTTTCTTTGTTGTATGATGATAATGGCAGCCAGCGAAAAATTAAAGCTAAAGACATAGTTAAGATTTTTATAGATGGCTACTCTGGACAAGCAACTTTTTTAGATTATCTGTGGTCAATAGAACAAACATTAAATAAATACGATAAAAGTGAGCATGCTATCTGGGCTGTGGAAATTTTGCAGTTTGTGTATAACAAAAAAATTGAAAAAGCACTTACTGCAATGGAATCAGCTATTAGAGCACTGGCGGATAATAAATTGGAATCCAATAGCACAATAATTTTATGTTGGTTTTTGGGACACGATACCTATAAAAAGGGGGATAAACCCCCGCAGATGAATGCCAGATTTTTGCGCAAACACGTGGAGGCGCTGGCAGGTCAAGTTGAAAAATATTCTGCATTTATTGAAGCCTTATCATGGGCGCCTAAAAAACCAGTGGCAAGCGATGCCAAGGTTGAAGTTAAAAGCGAAGTCAAAGCTGAGCTAAAAGCAGGTTCAGCAGCAGATTTCAAACAAGAAGTTACAGGAAAACTTGAAACAAAAGTTGAAGCAAAAAAACCACAAGATGTATCGGAAACCGATCGAAATGAATTAAGTTTAGGTGGAAAATTAATTTTAGCTGCAAAAAGTAAAGGAGATGAAAAACAAAAAAGCATAGAACAATTACATGATTTATTGGCGGAAATGCAGAAGCGCTCAAATAAAGAAATGGTTATAGAGGATACGATTGAAGCTTCTGATGAACAAGGACGTACTGCTTTAATGTGGGCTGCGATTAGCGGTTTTGACGAAGCAGTTAAAATTTTACTTGCAGCTGGCGCCTTACCGTGGATTAGAGCTAGAGGCTGGATGGATGCAGCAATGTTTTCTGCCGTAAATGGTCAAGCGTCTACATTAAAGTTATTGTTAGAAACTGGCAATGTTGATGTTTATGCAAAAAATCAATGGGGGAAAGATTTGCGCGGTTTGGCGCAAAGTGGAAGGGAAAAGTCTGAAAAAGCTGAAGCTAAAAATGAAAAAACGAATGAAGAAAAAAATACAGATGAAAAATTAAAAGAAGAAAGACGGTTAGCAACAGTTAAGGTATTGGATGACTTTTTATTTAAAAAAGAAAATAAGTTGCCAACGAATGATTCTTCAGCTCAAGCATATATTCCCGAGGAAGACGCTGCGGAAGCGCCCGTTTTAAGTGGGCAGGGTACAGCAGAGGTTCAACAAATGCAGTTGCCCGAATCAGTAACAGCAGCGCCAGCAAGCCAAGAGTTAGCAGCGGGTAATCAACCTGAGCAACAGAGTGGATCTGTTCTGCTAGGTAGTGGATTAACGTTAACTGGCTATATACCACCGCAGGCGCGCGCTAGGGCTGATGCTTATGTAGCATCGGTGGCAGGTGCTTCAGGTGCAGGAAATAGTCCTTCGCCAGCTGTGGCTGTTGATGGGGGCGCCGCTTCCGATATTGATCCTTGGGCTGTTTGGGGAGGTGTAATTTTCAAATCCTAGTGTTGGTACGGGTTTATACAATTTTATATATCAGCTCATATATTTTTCTAAAAATAGATGACTCAATTATTGATGAGCTACGCTATTCAGAACTTGCTTGCTACTTTGAGCTGTGAGACTGGCTAAAAAATATCAACGATAGTAGCTAATAATCTTTAATATCTTCAATCATCTTGGATTTTCAACCATGGACAGCCCAAAACATATTGGATTTTTGACCATGGCATGCCAAAAACAACCCAGATTTTCGACCATGAGGGGCTATAGTATTAAAAAATCCTAGGAGAAACTGATTTTGGAACGATTTATTGATATATATCTGCGGCAATGGGCTGCAGACATGAAGCGTAAACCACTACTTCTGCGAGGGGCTCGGCAGGTAGGCAAAACTTTTGCTGTCCGTGAATTGGCTAAGAGTTTTAGTAATTTTGTCGAAATTAATTGTGAAGAGCAGGAAGAAGACTGAAAAAGTATGCAAAAAAACACGAAGTTAAATATGTAGAATTACTGTTTGAGCAAATACCGCATCAGTTAGGCAAGAGATTTAAATTTTCTGCTGTGTCGGGTGATTTTCGCAAAAGAGAACTAGATCCTTGTTTCAATTTATTAGTAAAAGCGGGCGTGCTGCACCCAGTTTATCACACGGATGCGCATGGTATTCCGTTAGGCGCTGAAATGGATTTAAATAAATTTAAAACGTTGTTTTTAGATATTGGCATTGCCCAAGCACTTTTGGGTCTGGATTTAAAAGAATGGTTTTTAAATCCACAGCGGGCATTTATCAACCAAGGTCAAATGGTCGAATCTTTTGTGGGGCAAGAAATTCTAGCTTACACTTATACCTTCAAAAAAAACGCCATGTACTATTGGCAGAAAGATACGCGAACCAGTCAAGCTGAAGTTGATTACGTGGTTCAGCTGCAAGATAAAATTATTCCCATCGAGGTAAAAAGCGGTAAAACTGGCAGCTTAAAAAGTCTTAGAGAATATTTAAACAGCCACCCAAAAACACCTTATTCCCTGCGTTTTTCAAGTCATAATTACTCAGAATACGACGACCTGAAATCTTATCCTTTATATGCGATTGCCAAGGGACTAGCGGTTGATTGGTTTAATAAAAGGGGAGTGTAAATTTAATTAATTGAGTGTTACAAAATTTTTAAAATGAAGGACTTGGGGAAGATGATGGGCAGTCATTAAGATGAGTTGTAGCAATATTACTAATAGATTTATGTGCGTTTTCTGCTCTGCAAAATGCTAAGAGAATTTTAGCATTGCGCTTAATGTATTTTGTTCGATCTTTTTCTGCTTTTTCCAAGTGTTCAATAACTTTTTGTCGTTGATCAGTATAAAGTTTCAAATGTTCTTCGTTTTGAGCTAGCAATCCAGGTTGTGATTTTAAAGAGGTTTGTCGCTCTTTTATAATAACAAGAGCGTTGTCAAAGCGAGCAAGATTATCTTTGTGTGTATGAATGATCATGGTTAAAGCTTTAATTTTAGAACAAAGCTTTTGAGATTCTAATAGTGGCGATTTTTCTACTTGTGAAAATAGCATGATAATCCTCCTGTTATGGCTATTATCTAAGCGCTGCTACATGTTCATGATCGCTATCCGCTGCAGATGCCGCTGCAGATGATTTTTCTTCCGCTGACTTTAATTTATCAGCTACTGGCGGAGTACCAGACTCTTCTTTCTTTACTTTATGCTTTCTTCTAACGTGTTCATATGAATCATCGTCATCTGAAGCGCTATCATCTAATCTCTGTTGTTGAGAAAAAGCAGTTTCTGCTGCAACTACAACTTGCCCGTCAGGAGGAGAAAGTGTCGCATCATTTGATGCTTTTCTTTGAGGAGCGTCCGGTATCGGTATTGCTGGTGTTGTTAAACCACTGGTAATAAATGTGGCATAACTTCCAGGAATTTTTTCTTCAGATGCAGCAGCTGATGGCGGAGCATCGGGTATAGCAGATTGAGCAGGCACTGATGCTGCAGCGTCGCCTGATGTGTGTGTAGACGTTGTTGATCCTGAGGTAGCAGTAGACGAAGCTGCGCTTGTCGCTGCTGCAGCAGATGCAGCGTCTGCACTTGCTGCTAGAGCTGCGTCGCTGCTACTTAGAGCAGCTTTTTGTTCTAACTGGGCGCCTGATACGACTACGGCAGGATCAACAACAGCGGGCTGAGCTGCTGCTACAGCAGGAACAACTGCTGTTGGCGCTGGGACATCAAGTCCAGGACCATCTGCTGCTTGGACAATATTTCTCAGTACATCTCTTCGCTCTTCAGCGGAGGAAAGTGCACTTACTGTGGTATCTGTTGTGAGACTAACCCCTAGACCGATGGCGCCTGCAAGTAATAAAGGCGGGAAAAATAGTCCTCCCACGATTGCTGCTGCTAAGCAACCTCCATGCACCAAAACGCGCAGGAAGAATTTCCCCCAAGAGAATTTCTTTTGTGGAGTTAATAATGCTTTTCGTTTTGCTGAGTCAGGGCAATTTTGTTTGAGGCAGATTAGAAATTTATACTTCTGAGCTGGGCTCAAATTTGGATAATTAGTGGTGCAGTATTTTCTTAAATCACTAGCTAATTCTGCATTGGTTTTTTCTCTTGCCTGGATGTCTTCAGGCAGAGATTTGGTTTTAGTATGTTTTGCTTTTTCAGTGGCAATATCTTTGTCTTCTTGTATATAAAAGCGAAGCTTATTTCTAAATAAAGCTAAATCTTCCGTAAAGTTCTCTTTTCCACCCTTAAAATTTTTGCCCGATATTTCAGTTAGTAGAAATTGTTTTGCTTTGGGTAGTTCATTTGTTGAAATTCTTTTTGCGCAATTACTTTGGGGTACCGTAGTGTCTTCAGTCTTCGAACTAATAAGCTCGGTTGCTAAAATAGCATCAAATATCGAAGATTTATTTTGAATAATCTGTGTTGTCGAAGTGTTTTGTTGATGTGCGGCACTAGCAAATCGAGTGAAAAAAGCTTTTTGGTTTTTGGGATCTTTGCCTAAACCATGGGCTTCATCGCAAACATTTTTGTTTGCAGAAAATTCTTTCTCAGTGGGGATAGCAGAGCTAGGTGGAGTAGCAGATAACTTATTGCGTAGGTTTGAATGTTTTTGTTTTGCTTCGTCAGATAGTAGTAACCAAGCAGCTTCTAAATATCCAATTGGAACAGAAGTTAAAGCCGTGCCGATAGAGAATGCACTATAATAATCATGTTTAAGAAAACAGTGATAAGCGACGTTAATGGCGAACTCAAGTAGGTGAATGCGTTGCTCTAGCGAGAGTTGTTCGTTTAATAACTGTTGAGTGACAAATTGTGTGGTCTTGCGATGATGCTCGGTGAATTCTGCAAAAGCTTTGTTTATTCCAGGTTTTTCAATACCCACCAAAGCAGCATTGAATAATTTTCTTGCATGTTGGGTAAGAGTATCTGCAAGTGCTTTATCTGCACCTGGGCTGGTGATGCTGGTTAAATCTGCTGCAAAGGTGGCAGTTTCAGTTGGAGCGCCTTTGCTCTCTGGTGTAGTTTGAGTTGCTGCAGGAACGGAAGTTTCTATAGAGGCAGCGTTGCTTTCCGTTTTAGATTCGGCTGCTGGGGCGGCTGATTTAAATTTATCTCTTAATGATTTTTCAAATGTTTGGTTGCGTGTGAACTTAGAGTCGTTTAAAAAACGATCGAAGTGTTTGTGAGGATCAAGCAAATTTACGCAACGTAGCGCATAGTCAAATTTTAATTGAGCTAACTCATCTGCGGTAAGCGTTTTATTTAATTTCTTTTCTAGCTCAGCGCGAAACTTAGGATCATCAAATAAAGCGTTTATGTCATCTTTAAGCGCGAGGGGTAGCTTTACGGAAATAACAGATAGAGTTGTTGGTTTAGGCTCTGTTATTTCATTAAGTGTTTTGGCCCGATTGATGAGATTTTCCGAAGCATAAAATTCTGCGGTAGCATCATCAGTTGGCTTAATTTCAGGAGCGCCCTTTTCATTAATACCAATAAGATCCAGAATCCACTTGCGTGCGGCTTTTATATCTTTAGTAATTCTTGCCATAAGCCCTCTCTTAACCTTTTACAGATGATAAGGTTAGATCAACCTTATTAGATATCATCGTACCACGGTTTTCTTAAGATTACCTTAACGGTAGGGTAAAAATTTTGGGATGTTTTGTATATTTTTTTCGCTATTATAAAGGGCGATTTTAGGTTGGTATACTGGGAGATTTACGGGTTTAGGGGGTGTTTTTTGAGCGGGGTGGTTTGTTTATGCATTGCCTTATGGTTTTGTGTAATTTATGACCGAAAATGTGATGGGGTTTTGGAAAAAATCCCTCTTAGATTCCCCTTTTTCAAAGAGAGAAAACAAACGCGCATGACTCTGTAGGGGAGGCGAAAAATAGAGAAATAAATTTTTGTCCCCTACAGAGCGCGCATGAATTAATAGAGGTGATCTTAAGGACACCTCTATTAATTCACGCCTTTTTGTTTTTCGCCCTTTGAAAAAGGGGGATTAAGGGGATCAAGGGGGATTTTTCGAAAAGTTTCTACAATTTTGTTGGTTTTTCAAAAGAAAATCCCTCTCAATCTCCTTTTTTCAAAGGGAGAGGCTATAGAAACGAATTTTTAGAGATGCCTTTAAGCCTTTTTTAAGTTTTGTTCGGTACTCTTAACCACGATTGCAGAATAACTAATATGAAGGATTTTATATGTCAGGTACTACAGGTGAGCTAGGTCTAGAGCTTGGAGAGTGGTTTATTGTTGAAAAACGTAACGACCCTAAAAATGAAGAACAATTATTTCAAGCCGCTAAAGCAGGCCAGATCGAAGAAATAAAAAAAGCACTGAAACAATTACCGCAACAGCAGGGCGCTTTGCGCTTAGCTGTAGAAAATAATGATCCTATTGCAGCGGCGCGGATTTTGGCGGTGGCGGCTGATCCGGCGGCGTTGATTTCTGTGGAATGGCTTGAGATGGCTGCGCGCAAACAGCAGCTGGCCATGGTGGAATTGTTCTGTAATTTTGTTGATCCGCAAACAGTTAACGGTAGCAATGCGCTGCATGCGCTGGCGGGAAGTGATTGGGAAAACAAAGATTCAAGCGCTGAACACAAAGCCTCAAGCGTCGAAGGTGCAACTCCAATTGCCGAAAGCAAAGGCGACGCTAAGCGAGGTCAGCAAGACCAAAAGCCAGGTTCTGAAACTCGTAATAAACAGTTTCGCATTCAGTTAAATATTGCAAAGGCTTTATTAGCAGCGAGCCAAGTTCCGCTAAAAACGGCATCTACTCCGCAAATAACCTCTCAACAACAAAATCAATCGTTTTTAAATAAAAAAAATCAGGATGGCGATACACCATTACATGTGGCCGTTAAAAAAGGCAATGTGATGTTAGTGTTATATTTTCTGAATATTAATGCAGACCGCAGGATTAAAAATAATGCAGCAAAAATTCCTTTAGATGTTGCTAAAGAATTAAAGAACACTGCAATTATTAATTTTTTACAGCGCGAACAGCAAGCTATTCTCCCTGAAATGGAAAATAAAGGCGAGGTGAAAACCGCTAGTGGTGCAGCAGTGCATGACAGTAAAGGTGATGCAAAATCAGAATCGGTTTTACCAATAATAGATCAAGAAATAAAAGCTGCTTTTTCTGTTCCCAAAATGGCTAAACAAAAGATTAAAGAGATTTTTCAAATACAGGTATTAAAAAAACCAGGGGAAAATTTTATTTTAAGACCAATTGAATTGTCAGATGAAGCATTAATTCAAGTTATTGAATTTTCGTTGCAAGAAGAAGATGAGAACGGAAAAAATGAAGATAATTTTTTTAATGATTTGTTGCAACGTTTACTACAAGATAAAATTTTTGCAGAGTTGCATAATAAAAATATTTTTTCAAAAGTGTTTTTCGGTAGAGGTGTTCCCGGCAGGATGTTTCTCGGCCTAGTTGAAAAAAACCCACGTCGAGCCCAAAGAATGTTGGAAAGAATGCCGCATTCTTTGCTCTATGATGAAACAGGCCAAAAACGTAAAATTAACTATAGAAATGCAGATGATAAAAAATATGTTGAAAAGTATGCAGATGATGCAACTTTACTAGATTATCTCTATGCGATAGATCAGTTGTCCAAGTATTTTATAAAAGCGCGTGCTGAGCATAATGCGTCTGTTAAGTTTTATAGGCAAACGGTAGACAATTTGGATTCTTTTGTTGATCTTGAAGAGCTGTACAGCACGGTAAAAGATAACGAAAGAATGTTAAATAGTATGGAAGAATATGTGAAAGCGCACAAGAATTATGCAAACTTTATTTTTTATAATTTAAAGGCTGGCAGAGCAGATTTAGCAATGCAGCAAATGGTAAAAATAAAAATTCAGTTTGCAGGAGGTCTCATTAGAATTTCAAAACATCACCTTGAAAACCTTATAATAAATATTGAAATAATTATTAAGCAATTGTTAGCAAAAAATTCTATCGAGGGAGAAAAACATTATCGCAGTTGGCTGCAACAACAATATCGAATGATTTCTTTAGGGTTGGGCCAATTTGTCTGGCTTTTTAAAGCGCCAATTACTGAAATTGATAGGTGCTTTACAGCTGAAACAAATGAAACTCAGCTGCAAGCGGCGACTTACAGCGAACTGATGTGTCAATCAAACAAAGAGCGTGATTTGGGTTTAAATGCGCAACTGCTTGCTGCTATTAAACAAGCAAATTTATCTGAATTAACAAAAGCAATTTTAGCGATACAAGAAGCAGGCCAACCATTAGAATTTTTTGATCGAGATGGGCGTACGCCTTTCATGCATGCTGCGGAACAGGGTTTTATAGCAGGAATGGAGTTGCTGCAGAAACTGGGTGCTACTATTTGGTTGCGTGATAAAAACTGGGTAAACGCGGCAATGTTGGCTGCTGGCAATGGCCATTTATCCGCCTTAACTTGGCTTCTGCAAAGTGTGCAGTTTCCAATAAATGCTTGTGATAAGCGGGGCAGATCGTTGTTGCATTGGGCTATTGGCAGCGTAAGTGATGTATTAATTGCTCTGCGCCAAGCGGTAGTGGCTAGATTGTTAGAACACAAAGAAATTAATCTTGAACAAAAAGATCAAAAAACAGGTGAAACAGCGTTAATTGCTGCTGCGCGAAAAGGTTTGCCGCAGCGTAATAGTAATCATGCTGAAGCCAAACAAAATGACGAAAGCATTTTTTTACTTGCTGAGGCTAGAAATGGTTTTGCCTTTATTTTAGAGCAATTGGCGGATGCAGGTGCTGATTTAAAGGCAACTAATCATAGAGGTGAATCCGCCTTGCTGTTAGCGGCAAAACGTAAAGATGCACGTTGTATAGCAATTTTATTAGAAAAACTTAAAAAGTTAGGTGGTAAACCAGAGGGGTACCGAGCTATTACTTTTCCTGCATTGTGCGAAGCTGCTCAGCAAGATGATGGCATAATCATTGGTTTATTGTTGGAGTTTGACAAAGAGTTAGTTAACGAGAAAGACCAACTTAAGCAAACGGCTTTGTTTAAAGCCGCGAAAAAAAGTCATTTGGCTGCACTGACAGCCTTATGCGCAGCGCAACCTAATGAAACAGTAATGCGTAATTATGGCATTAGACCCAGTTTATTTGAAACAGTTTTGAGCTTTGATGCGAAGAAGGTTGATAAATTTTATATAAATGAAATGATCGAACAATTGTTGCAAGTGAAAACGGTGGTGGTTATCGCTGATGACATAGCCTTTGCCAAAGAAAAATATGAAAAATACTATAGTATATCGCAACGCTGTATAAAATTAATGGAAGGTGCAAGATCAGCAAAAGTTAGAGTAACAGCTGAAACACAAGAAACAGACTCAGCAAAAACTGAAGCGACAACTGAAACAAAAGAAGTAAAAATAACAAGGAAAAATGTAAAACAGTTTGTCCCCAGCATGAGCACAAAAATGCTTAATGCACAATTAGTTAAAATGGTCGCGGGTGATTTGCAGGCGCGAACAGATTTTATAAAAAAATGTAATGATGATAAATTTATCTTGCCAACCGATGATCCTGTTTTATTACAGGAAATCATGATCTATTTTTTACGCTTAGAAAAACAGACAAAATTTGCTGTCTCAGAAAGTAGATCGGGAGCACCTGCTCGTAAAACTAGTCATCAGATATTAGCGAAAATTAAAAACCAGCAAGCATTTGAAGTTTTGGCTTTTCATGGTCCAAGTAGAACTGTTCTTGCGGTAGCTGTGCATTGTGGGGATGACGAATTTGTTAAAGAGTTGCTAATGATTGCGCCTTACTCACAACGTTATCAATATAAACATAGCATTGAGAAAGAAAATGATTGTTTTGATCACCAAGTGGCAAGCAAGGAAGATAAAAGAGAAGAAAAAGATCCTGATAAAATTGCAAAAAATGAAATTAAAGCATCGTTAGATGCGAAAAAATTTTCAGTAGATTTTTTTGATCTTTGGTTTTTTATTATTAAGCGAAACCAAGGCCTAAAATCAACGCGAGCTTACTGTAAGGCAATAAAAACAATTGTAGATTATCTTGTTGCTGATAAGGTTAATGACGCTTTAAATGAGGCTTACCGTATCCTTTTATATTATAGACAAAAAGAAGGCGGATTAAAGAATGAAACTTTTGCTAAATTGCTTAATCGCCTGCTAAAGCTTCCTGAACTGGAATTAGGCGTACCGTTCAAAAAGCCTGAAACGCCAACTTTATTAACCTTGGGAACGACTACTAGATTAAAAAACAAAGCAAAAATTTTTAAGGAATATATTGAGCAACATCCTCAATTCGCTAAGGTTTATGAAGCTATTGGGAAAGATGAATCATTAATGCGAGAAGAAGATGCTGCGAGAGATGCGGCGGCTAAGGCATATTATGAAATTTTGGTGAGTGCTCCTCCTTTTTTTTATATTTAATTAATTGGTTTCATCCTTCACCAAAAACGGTGCAACGATTTTTTCTACTGCTGCCAGCATCGCGTCCAACTGTGCTCCTGCTGGCATGTAAATTTTAATTTCTAAAAACGGTGAATGAGCGCGATAGCCGGTTTGCACGGGAAATCCTTGCACCGCTTCATCAATCAGCGCCGCAATCTCGCTTTCAACCGCGCCTTTTAACTGCCAAGTTAATTTTGTTTTGGCACTATGTAAATATTGTGCTAACAAGTGCGGTAGCACGGTTTCCTCAAACATGGGGATGCACTCCAGGGGCGGGCCGGGTAGCATGTAAATCGTTTTGCTCTCATGCTGCAGCCAGCAGCCGGCAGCAGTGCCGTTTTTATTGGGGATCACCTGGGCACCCCGTGGAAATAAAGCTTGTTGGCGATTAGCTGGGTGTGGTTCCCGTCCTAGTCGTTGTTGGACTCGAACACAAATTTGCTCCCAACTAGCCTCATCAAATTGTAGTTCTTGGCCGGTTACCGCGCTCAAAGCGTAACGGGTGCGGTCGTCAGAGGTAGGCCCTAAGCCACCCGTCATAATAACCACATCGTGGGTTTGCAGCAGAAAACGTAAGGCTTGTTGGATATCGTTATCATCATCCGGAGCGACTACATGCAAGCCTAAGGTGTAACCTAGTTTTGCTAGGGCTTGAGCAATAACTTGACCGTCGGTATTGAGAATGTCGCCTTCGGTAATCTCGTTGCCAGTTGCTAAAAGGCCGATGCGAACCATAGATGGTGCCATAAAAAAACCCCTTAAATTCTGATTGACTTTTCTTTGCTCCGCAGACAAAATAGGCGGCTTTCCTATCGACGTCCCCATCGTCTAGAGGCCTAGGACATTGCCCTTTCACGGCAGTAACAGGGGTTCGAATCCCCTTGGGGACGCCACAAATTTCGTCGTTTGCGGCCGTTTACTTTGTGCCGAATAAGCGATCACCGGCATCACCCAAGCCTGGTAAAATATACCCTTTATTATTCAATTGTCGATCTAAACTTGCCGTAAAAATCGGTACATCGGGATGATGTTGTATTAGATTTCTAACGCCTTCAGGTGCGGCTACGATGCACACATAAGTAATTTTTTTAATCCCAGCCTGTTTTAAAGTGTTAATGGCAGCTACAGCAGTGCCGCCGGTAGCTAGCATAGGATCGCAAATAAAAAACTGACTTTCTTGGCTGTGTTCCGGTATTTTAAAATAATAGGATTTAGGCTCTAACGTTTCTTCATCGCGAAATAGGCCAATGTGCGCCACTTTCGCATTCGGTAATAACGCTAAAAAACCTTCTACCATACCAATGCCCGCGCGCAGTATCGGTAAAATAACGATTTTTTCCTGTATTAACACTTGGGTAGGGTAAGTTTCCAGCGGAGTTTGCACTGTTTGAGCGGTAAGCGGTAAGTTTTTCGTGGCTTCACACGTTAATAGTAAAGTGATTTCATTTAGCAACTCTTTGAAGATTTTTTTGCTAGTGCTTGCATCGCGTAAAATGGCAAGTTTATGTTGCAACAATGGATGTTGTACTACGTGCAAAGTCGTTAAATCTGAATGGTCTGTTAGGTTCATGTGCTGTCCTTAGTGGGTGGTTTTACAACTCTCGTATATAACGAAAGATTAAACGCGCGGCTAGCGGCGGTTTTTCGGTTTTTTGTTCCTGCTGTGCTTTGCGGATTAATTGCCGTAGATGTTGCGAGTCTGCTGTTGGGTAAGAGTTGCAAAACTCGGTAAGGGCAGCATCGCCTTCGGCAATTAAGCGGTCACGCCATTTTTCTAGACGATGGTGAGCTGCAGTGATTTCTTGGTTTTGATTTTCTAACGAAGCCAGTGCCTTTTGTAAGGGCTCAACATCCACTTCGCGCATCAAGCGGCCAATATACTGCAGTTGTCGGCGTTGAGCGCTGCGGCTAGTGATGGTTTGTGCGTGTAAGATAGCCGTACGCAAATTATCGTCCATAGCAATTTTGCTGAGTTGATGACGACTTAATTGCACGAGTGCTCTGCCAACGTCTTGCAATGCTGTCATTTCCCGTTTTAATTGGGATTTGCTTTTCGGGGCTGTTGCATCGGTTAAGTCATTCATGGTTACAATTCTTTTTGTCTCGTAAAAAAAATCATTGTAATGCTAATTTGCTTTGAATAAAATCGAGAAGGTTTAAGCTGTGTAAGACCTAAACAAAGAGCTAACTAAAATAATGATGAGGATGTTCGTCCATGCAAACTAACGATACGCTTTCTGAACCTCCCGGTACTCCCTTGTTGGGAGCCGCAACGGCCTTCCCAACCTACGCTCCGCGCAAGATGGCTAGCACATCTTCATCCCGTCATCGATTTCCTACTAGTGAACGCAGCAAAGAATTCCGCAAACGCTTTTATCCCAATGCCAGCGTCAGTGACTGGAATGATTGGAAATGGCAAGTGCGTAACCGCATTCGCGATCTCAAAGAATTAACACGTTTGATTCAATTATCGGATGATGAAAGAACGGCGATTGAGCGTCACACCGGTGCGCTGCCCGTAGGAATTACGCCCTATTACGCTTCTTTGATGGATGAATTTGATCCGCAGCAAGGCATACGTCGTACGCATTTGCCAGTAAATGGCGAATATTTACGGGTGCGTGGCGAGTTTGAAGATCCATTGGGTGAAGATCACGACACTGCCGTACCAGGATTAGTGCATCGTTATCCCGATCGCGTCTTGTTTTTAACAACAGGTTTTTGTTCTACGTATTGTCGTTATTGTACCCGCTCACGTTTAGTAGGGGGTGGTGCTGAATACACATTTAACTTAACGCAATGGGAAAACGCCGCTAAATACATTGAAGAACATCCCGAAATTCGCGACTGTTTGCTATCGGGTGGTGATCCGTTAACGATCGGCGACGATAAACTGGAATGGTTATTAGCCCGTTTACGCAGTATTAAACATTTAGAATTTTTACGCATTGGGACCAAAGTGCCGGTGGTCATGCCACAACGGATCACTCCACAGTTGATCAAGATTCTCAAAAAATATCATCCGCTGTGGATGAGTATTCATTTCACTCATCCTGATGAGTTAACGCCAGAAGTGCAAGAAGCGTGCACTCGTCTCGCTAATGCTGGAATTCCCCTAGGCAGTCAAACGGTATTGCTCAAAGGCATTAATGACGATGTGGCCACAATTAAATCACTAGTCCATGGTTTGCTGAAAATTCGTGTAAAACCTTATTACCTTTATCAATGTGATCCAATTTCGGGTTCTTCACATTTTCGTACCCCAGTGGAAAAAGGCCTAGAAATTATTCGGGGTTTGCGAGGTCACACTACCGGTTATGCTATTCCTACGTTTGTGGTAGATGCACCCGGCGGCGGTGGCAAAATTCCTTTGTTGCCCGATTATGTGGTTGGCAGAGAGGGTGACGATTTATTGTTAACTAATTTTGAAAATGGTTTTTATCGTTACCGTGATCCAGAAGGTACGTTAGGCGCTAGCCAAAATGCGCTGCGTAAACAGGGTCTGCGCTATGCGGAAGAAACAGGCACGTATAAACCAGCTGAAGAGACGATTACATCATGAAAATAGGCCTTACCTATGATTTGCGCGAAGAATATCTCGCGCAAGGCTATGGTTTAGAAGAAACAGCGGAATTCGATTCCATTGAAACGATCGAAGCTTTTGAAACCGGACTTAAGAAATTAGGCTTTACGGTCGAAAGAATTGGTAACATTTACCAATTGGTAAATCGTCTGGCCACTGGCAAACGCTGGGACTTGGTTTTTAATATTGCCGAAGGTATGCATGGTTTGGGGCGCGAAGCGCAAGTACCTGCTTTGTTAGAAGCTTATCAAATTCCTTATACTTTTTCTGATTCGGTTACCTTAGCATTGACGCTAGACAAAAGCTTAGCCAAAAGAGTTACGCGCGATCAAAGCATTCCTACCGCAGCTTTTATTGTGGTGGATGAATTAGCTAAATTAGAACTGGTAAATGCCACCTTGCCTTTCCCTCTGTTTGCCAAACCGATTGCGGAAGGTACCGGCAAAGGCATTAATGCGGCATCGCTGTTAACCACGCCAGAACAATTGCAAAGTGTGTGCAAAGATTTATTGCAACGTTTTCAGCAACCGGTGTTGGTTGAAAGTTATTTGCCGGGCCGTGAATTCACGGTGGGTATTATTGGCACGGGTGCGGATGCACAAATTTTTGGTGTGATGGAAATTAGTTTGCGCGATAACGCTGAGCAAGGTGCTTATTCCTTTGCTAATAAAGAACAATACGAAGATCGCATCGAGTATTATTTAGCGCACGATGCCGAGGCAAAGCAAGCTGGTGTGGTGGCCTTGGCTGCTTGGCGAGCATTAGGTTGTCGTGATGCGGGGCGTGTGGATGTGCGTTCCAACGCTATGGCCGAACCACAATTTCTCGAAGTAAATCCTATTGCGGGCTTACATCCTACCCGTTCTGATTTGGTGATTATGGCGCAATTAATGGGATTAACTTATCAAGATTTGTTACAGCGTATTATGCAAGCGGTCACTAACCGCTTAGCAATTAATTCTCCTGCTTTAGAATCGCCATGATTGTAATTTTGCACAGCGCTATCACCGAACATGCTGCGTTAGATGATCAGGAAACCATGCAACAAGTTGCGGCGGTAGCTGCAGCGTTGGAAGAATTAGGTTTGGCAGCAATAACTCTGCCATTTACGTTAGATTTTGATTTATTAAAAGCGCAGTTACGTCATTATGATCCGGCTTTAGTGTTTAATTTAGTGGAATCCATCAACGGCCGCAGTGATTTATGTCATTTAGTGCCTATGTGGTTGGAGGAGTTGGGTCTACCCTACACGGGTGGCAACCCGCGTAGCATAATGATGAGCTCTGATAAGTTATTAGCAAAAAATATTTTAGAAATTGCTGGAATTGCAGTGCCACGTGTTCTTACGTGGGCGGATAAAGATAATTTATTTTTTCCGGAAGATGGTCCATACATCATTAAATCAGCACGTGCAGATGGCTCGATAGGCATTGATCAAACTTCTATCATCAATGATTATGCAAGTTTTGCTGCGGGAATAGCAGCTAGGCAGCAACAGTTTGGCGGGGAATGGTTTGCTGAACGTTTTATTGCCGGACGCGAATTTAATATTGGGATATTAGCAACGTTGGAAGGCCCGCTTATTTTGCCGATCGCTGAAATTGAATTTCGTGATTTTTCCCAGGAACAATTTGCTATTGTGGATTATGCAGCAAAATGGCAAGTCGAAAGTAATGAATATCAGCAAACCGTGCGCTGTTTTAATAATGCGGCTGCGGATGCCCGTTTGTTCAATCAATTGCAAGAATTGGCATTGGTATGCTGGCGCACCTTTTCCGCCAGTGGTTACGCCCGTTTAGATGTGCGTGTTGATCAGCAAGGAAAACCGTGGGTCTTAGAATTAAATATTAACCCTTCGTTAGCGCCTGATGCAGGTTTTGCTGCAGCAGCAGCGCAAGCGGGTTATGATTATGCACAAATCATCAATCAAGTTATTAAGAGTGGGTATTTGTAGGTTGGGCTTATCAGCCTAACATGGCTGGTGCGAATATGCAGAAATGTTGGGCTATCGAACCTACAAAAAAATGTAGGGTAGCTTAGCCCGTGAGGGCGTAATCCACCCATCAACAAACAGTGAGTAATATTTATGATCACATGGCGGCAAGTGGTACAAGAAAGTGATAAAGCAATAATTTTTCGTTTAACGCGCGATACCGGTGTTTTTTCTGACGAAGAAGTAAATATTGCTGTTGAATTAGCCGATGAAAAATTATTGGAAGGCGATGTTTGCAGTTATCAATTTTTATTCGCGGAGCAAGATCGGCAAGTAGTAGGTTACAGTTGTTTTGGTTTAATTCCATTTACCGATCGTCGTTTTGATTTGTATTGGATTGCCGTCGATAAAAAATTACAAAAACAAGGAATAGGCAAAAAAATTCTGCAACGCAGCGAAGAAATTATGTTGTCACAAGGCGGCGAACAAGTGTATGCCGAAACGTCTGGTCGTGACGATTACATTGCTACCCGCCATTTTTATCAACGCAATCAATATATTCAAATGGCAGAATTACCAAATTATTATCGCCACGGCGATAGTAAAATAATTTATTGTAAGGAACTTTAGGGTAATGGCACTACCTTGAGGGATATAGGGCAATCTAACCCATTTAGGGCGAATAATCATTCGCCCTTTTTAGTAAATTATATTAACTTGATGCTTAAGGTAGTGCCATTGAACTTTAGGTGATTAGTCCGAGGGATTTTCATTATGCAAAATACAAATTTAACCACAGAAAATTTTTTAACCGAACAAACAAAGTGGGAAGAATTAGTTGGCGACATATTAGCGGAAGCGCGCAAACAAGGAGCCACTAGTGCAGAAGCGTCCGTCAGCAAAGGACTAGGTTTTACTGCCTCTGTGCGCATGGGGGCCGTTGAAACCATCGAATATCATCGCGATAAAGGCGTTGGTATTACCGTTTATTTTGGGCAGCGCAAAGGATCCGCGAGCACCTCGGACACTAACCAAGAATCGATAAAAGCCACAGTCACAGCAGCTTGTAACATTGCGCGTTTAAGTGGGGAAGATCCGTATGCAGGCTTGGCAGATCCTGCATTGCTTGCAAAAAATTATCCCGATTTAGATCTTTATCATCCGTGGGCAATTGATACCGATCAAGCCGTAACCTTAGCATTAGAATGTGAGCAACAAGCGAGAGCCGTTGATAAACGCATTAACAATTCAGAAGGCGCGTCAGTATCAACTTATCAATCTTTAGGAATTTACGGTAACAGTAATGGATTTATCGGCGGTTGTGCTTCTTCACGTCACAGCGTTAGTTGCTCAGTGGTAGCAGAAGATGCCAGCGGTATGCAACGCGATGGCTATTACACCGTTGCGCGCGATGCTATGGATTTAGAAGCAATTGGTGTTGTAGCAAAACATACCGGTGAACGCACGGTTCAGCGTTTGGGAAGCCGCCGCATAAAAACTTGTAAGGTGCCGGTGATCTTTCATGCGGAACTTGCTCGCGGCTTATTTGGCAGCTTTTTATCAGCTATTTCCGGCGGCAATCTTTATCGTAAAGCTACATTTTTGTTGGATCAATTAGGCAAACAAGTGTTTACTAAAGATCTAAGTTTGTTTGAACGCCCGCATATCTTGAAAGGTTTGGGCAGTGCACCTTTTGATGCGGAAGGTGTAGTAACAGCGGATCGCACCTTAGTTGAAAACGGTATCTTACAAGGATATTTGTTAGGCAGTTATTCGGCGCGTAAATTAGGCATGCAATCCACCGGCAATGCGGGTGGTGCGCATAATATCGTCGTTAAAACCAGTACCTTCGATTTACCCGCGTTACTCAAGCAAATGCACACCGGTTTGTTAGTGACAGAAGTAATGGGGCAGGGCGTTAACATTGTAACCGGCGATTATTCGCGCGGCGCTGCTGGTTTCTGGGTAGAAAACGGCGAAGTGCAATTTCCAGTATCGGAAATCACTATCGCCAATAATCTCCGCGAAATGTTTTTACATTTGGTTGCGGTAGGAAATGATATCGATCACCGCGGTTCTATTCTTACTGGTTCTATTCTGTTGGAAAATATGATGATTGCGGGTGAGTAAGGGCTATCATCAGAGTTGTTAGATAAACAACGAAAATATTAATTCAAAATTACAATAAATATTAAATTATTGTTACGCTCCATAGTTTTTTTGTAGCGGCGGATAATCATCCGCCCATTTTTACGGTGCTTCACAGAAATTCAATGGAATAATTGGTATCAATGATTTTTGCGCCCTTTTGCAGGGACACTCCAGTCTTTGCCAACCCCCGTTACTACTGCACCTGGTGGAACTTTTCGGAGTGCAAATGAAGCACCGCCTGAGCCTCTAATTCTGTCGGGTAGAATAGCGTCTGCCTATGGAAACGGCTCCGTTCTAACGCATGCAAGATTTACCCGTCTTTTATAAGGATACCTTTTTTAGTATTAAAAAATGAATATTTTTTTAGACGGTAAAATTAGTACTTGATTTTGTATTATTTAATACATAACAATGCATTAAATAATAATTATCTTCTTGGCAAAATCATATTTAACGGCTATCCTTATACGTGTAGTATACGTATTAATAATTAGGAATAGCCATGCACAAGAAACTTACTATAACCCTTGATGAAAAGGTTTATGAAGGCTTATATGCCACTGTTGGAGAAAGAAAAATTAGTCAATTTATTGAAAATTTAGTGAGGCCACATGTTCTGCACCAAAAGTTGGAACAAGCTTATCGCGAAATGGCTTTAGATAAAGAAAGAGAGCTTGAGGCTAATGCCTGGTCTGAAAATTTTATAGGAGACATCAATGCAGAGAGGTGAGGTGTGGTGGATAAACTTTGAACCTTCTATCGGCGGAGAAACTCAAAAAACAAGACCTGCTATTATCGTAAGTAACGATGCTTCAAATAAAGTGCTCAATCGTCTGCAAGTTGTTCCAATAACAACTAGCACCTCAAAATGTTACCCCTGCGAAGCATATGTTGAAATTGAAAATAAATTAAGTAAAGCAATGGGTGATCAAATAACTACCGTCAGCAAGCTTCGTTTTAAAACCAAAATTGGCCAGTTATCTACACAAAATATGCTTGATGTAGAGCGTGCTATTAAAGTGCAATTAGATTTATAATTTACTAATAATTTAAATAACTTAAACACCATGAATCACACCACTAAAATCAGCATCAAAATCATTTTCAGCGTAGGTATATTTACTAGCACTTTACTTTATGCCGCCACGGTTACCGATATGAATTTAAATCGAGATATTGGCATTATTGGTAAAAACAGTTGGGTTTATTGTGATCCGCGAATAAATCCACACTGTGTTGGTGTAGCGAAAGCGGCTACTGGGCAGATTAGTTTGTCGCATACTATTTCTTGGAGCGGTGCTGCGGCGCATTTTCATCTGCAAAATACTAAACCGGAATGGGGTGCGGCGTTATGGTCGATTGGCTTGTCATCTATTCCTAATAATAAAATTGCTACCGAGTGGGTGGTTGATTATTTCGTGCGAATTGATGATCCAGGGTATGCAGCTTACGCTTTGGAGGTAGATGCTAATCAAGGGCTTTTGCCAAAACAAAATAAAAATTATCGACTAGTGTATGGCACCGAATGCGATTTAATGCAGAGTAATGATTGGAAAGTATTTCAATGGCAAGGCGGCATTTTGGGGCAGGGCGGTAAAGGAACCTGGATCGATACCGGCGTGCGTTGCTCGTATTTAGGCGCTAACAATAAAGTGTTAAATCAACACTGGTTTCACGTCATTATGAAAATGGCGCGCGGCCCTATTAATAATCAAGCCATATTCGAGCATTTATGGGTAGCAGATGTAACCGATCGCAAACATCCACCTAAAGTAGTTACCAATGTTGATATGCGCAATCGTCCCATACCAGCATTATTTCCGCAGCAAGTGCCGTATAAAATTCAAGGCAAAGATGGTTTAGACGTGCAACTTGATTCGCGCAAAGGGCCCGATAATTTTGATGTGTATATCGATAATTTAACGGTTCATCGAACGTATTAATGCTTCAACTCACGATGCCGCAATTGCACATTGTAATTTATAGCGCGGAAATGCTTAGCTAGTTGCTCTACTACATACACCGAGCGATGTTGACCGCCAGTACAGCCAATAGCTACCGTCATGTAATTGCGATTATCGCCTTCGAATTGCGGTAACCAGGTTTCTAAAAACTTGGTAATGTCATCAATAATTTTTTGCGTTTGTGGTTGTTGTTCTAGAAACTCTGCAACCGGTGCATCCATACCAGTTAAGTGGCGTAAATTGGTATCCCAATAAGGGTTGGGAATACAGCGAATGTCGAATGTGTAATCAGCATCGACAGGTATGCCAAATTTATAACCAAAAGATTCAAACAGTAACGACAAACTTTGGTTGGGTTTTGATACGAGGCGATCGCGGATTGATTCTCGCAATTGCTGCACTTTTAGACGTGTGGTATCTATGCGTAAATCAGCCAGCTGAGCGATCGGTTCTACTAAGTGAGATTCTTTTTGTAACGCTTCCTGCAACGATGTTTTTTCCGAAGAAAGTGGATGTTTGCGACGCGTTTCGCTGAAGCGTCGTAACAAAGTTAAATCTTCAGCATCTAAAAAAATGATTTCATAATGCGAAGCCAGTTTTTTTAACTCATCGATAATGCTGACAAAGCGATCTAGCTCGGCAGGAATATTCCGTGCGTCAATCCCTACGGCTACGTTTTGTTGATGGGGGGCAATTTGTTTGATAAGTGCCGGTAATAAGCTTACCGGCAAATTATCAATACAATAATATCCTAAGTCTTCTAAGACATGTAAACAAACACTTTTGCCTGAGCCGGAACGGCCACTGACGATGGTTAGTTTCATAAAATCCTATTAAGACCCAAAGTGCTATTCGTCGATAGCAATCGCCGCGTCCATATTTTCACGTTCGCGATGATGATGATTTTTCAATTTGTCGCGATATTTAGTAATTTGATGATCTAATTTATCGATCATTAAATCAATCGCACTGTAAAGATCAGCTGATTCTGCGTGAGCATGCATTTCATGGCCATCTAGAAATAAAGTAGTTTTAGCAATTTGTTGCATTTTTTCAACTTCTAACACCACGTGAATGTTAGTGATGCCGTCGGTGCGGCGTTTTAGTCGATCGAATTTTTCGTTCACAAAAGTGCGTAATGCAGGGGTTAGGTCAATGCCATGCCCGGTAAGATTGATTTGCATGTTATTACTCCAAATAAAGTTAAGTCTCCAAAGTTTCTCTACACAACCATTTTTATAAATCTAGGTTGGGCTGTTAAGCCCAGCACAGGTTAGGCGAAAATGGCCAAAAATGTTGGGTTTATCAGACTATCCTACAAAATGTGTAATGAGATCCTAGATACATTTTAGCGCAACTAGAGATCAAATTCATGACCTAGATACACTTCTCGTACTTTTTGGTTGGCTAAAATCTCTTGTGGCGAGCCTTGGCAGATAATTTCACCTTCATTGACAATATAAGCTCGCTGGCAAATGGTTAGGGTTTCTCGCACATTATGATCAGTAATCAAAATGCCGATACCGCGCTGATGTAAGTGGGTGATGACCCGCTTGATGTCCATTACCGAAATGGGGTCTACACCGGCAAACGGCTCATCCAGCAGGATAAACTTGGGGTCTAGCGCTAAGGCGCGGGCGATTTCTACGCGCCGGCGTTCACCGCCAGATAAGCTTATGCCTAGGGTATTGCGCAAATGACTGATATGAAACTCTTGTAGCAGATGCTCTAAGTGCTCATTGCGTTGGGTAGCTGTCAGATCCTTGCGTAATTCTAAAATAGCCAAGATATTCTCGGCTGCCGTTAATTTGCGGAACACCGAGGCTTCCTGCGGTAAATAACTAATGCCGATTTGCGCCCGCGTATGCATAGGCAAATTTGTAATGTCTTGCTCGTTTAGCAAAACCTGCCCAGCGTCGCTGCGAATCAGCCCTACGATCATATAAAAACTAGTGGTTTTGCCGGCCCCATTGGGGCCTAACAGCCCAACAATTTCGCCGGTGGTCATTGCTATCGAAACGTCTTTTACAACTTTTCGGGCTTGGTATTTTTTCGCTAAATGACGCGCTTGTAATGTGTTCATAAGGTCAAAATTAAAGGATCAAAGCTGCGTGGAACTTTAACATGAACAGGGTTAGTTCGGAAATGTTACCTTTTGCCCGGGGTGGATAATGATCGTCGTGCGGCCCTGTTCGGTTGCTGGCGTGGTAACGGTTTGTAGTTTTATATTGTAATAAATAAGGGGGCCGGCAAAACTATCGTTGCCTTGCGTGGCTTTTGCATTTCCCGTTAATGTCACCAAAGCTTGTTGCGGATCATAGTTGATGGTTTGCGCGCTCGCGACCATAGGGATAGTGCTGTTATCAGGGAGAGTTGTGTAGGTAGCAGGTTGGCCCACGGCTTTAGCAAGTTTAAGCTGATTTTTTTGATCGGAATAGGTGGTTAACGTATCAGAACTGATGACGGTAGTACCTTGCGTTAATTTAACGTGACCCCGATAAATGCAGACACCGGTTTTATGGTTTAAGGTGGCAGAATCTGCTTGGATAAATGCCGGTTGTTGTTTGTCCGTGCTCAACCCGCAAGCAGAATGCCAGCACAGCAACGCTAATAAGCCTGTTAACAAAATTCTAGAAAAGTTTAGCAACTTATTCTGCGCCTTCCACATGTTGATATTTTCCCTGCACGTGTGACAACAATTCCACCGTGCCCGTTTTAAAGTGAGTTTGCATGCCAACAGCTTGGATCATTTTATCCGGTTGTTGTGCGACGATAGGTTGATCGGTTTCGGCAAATTGTTGTTTTGGATAAATAGTTACGGCAGAAGTCGTAATGCTAATCGGTGGGTTGTCGGCGCTTTTTGCTTGGGTTAACGCGACATGACCTGATAATTTAACGAGGTCAACGCCATTGTTAGCTTGGCCCTGATCAGCGCTTAGATGCCACGGCTCACCTGCCTCTTGCATAAAAACAAAACGTGGTTGTGTCATTTTGGTGAGATCGCCCGTGGTGTAGTGAACCAAAAGCGGAGTTTGTAATTGATCTTGCGGTAGTCCCGATGTGCTATTCATACGGGTAATAATCGCGTTAGTCATGATAGATTCAGGATAATTAGTTTGATCAACAGGCGTAGTGGTTACCGGCGAAGTGTTCAACACTAGCCAGCTGCTTAAAGCAGTACAAAGCAATAAAACAAAACCAACAGAATATTCTTTTGCGGAATACATAGTTGTTAGGCCAGTAAATATTGTTGATAAACGGCAGGCAAAGTTTCTTGGGCTGCCATAATCAATTCACATACTTCGCGTGCAGCACCATGACCACCTCTTGCTTCAGTTTGCCAAGCGGCATGTTGTTTTAACAGCGGATGCGCATTCGCAACACAAATCCCTAAACCAACTTGCTGAATTAACGCTAAATCCGGGAGATCGTCGCCGACATAAGCAACTTCTGTTGGTTGTAACTGCAATGTTGCTAGTAATTCATCAAAAGCTGCTTTTTTGTGTTCTTGGCCTTGATAAATATATTTAACGCCTAAATTTTGCAAACGATCGTTCACCATTTTTGATTTGCGACTGCTAATAACAGCGATAATGACACCTGTGCTTTGCAGTAATTTAAAACCCAAACCATCGTGTACATTGAAAACTTTATATTCTTCACCCGTTTCACCAAAATATAAACTGCCATCGGTTAACACGCCATCTACGTCAAAAATAACGAGTTTGATTTTGGCGGCTTTGGCAAATAAATTGGTTTTGTCGATCATGCGACACCTGCGCGCAGTAAGTCATGCATGTGTAAAGCGCCGATGGGTACGTTGTTGTCATCAATAACAAAAAGACAGGTAATTTTATGGGTTTCCATGATGCCTAAAGCTTCCGCAGCTAGGAGGCCAGCGGCAATAGTTTTAGAACGTGGCGTCATAACTTGTTCAATATCGGTAGTGTGAATATCCACGCCTTGATCAATCGCGCGGCGTAAGTCGCCATCGCTAAATACGCCCATCAGCTGATTTTGCGAATTAAGTACGGTGGTGATACCCATGCCTTTTTGCGACATTTCAACTAAGGCGGCTGCTAATTTGGTGCCTAGATGGACGCACGGAATAGCGTTTTCTGTGCGCATGACGTCGTCAACGCGCAATAGTAAACGTCGGCCTAAACTGCCGCGAGGGTGGGCAAGAGCAAAATCTTCCGCGGTAAATCCGCGCGCTTCCAAGAGCGCTACCGCCAGGGCATCGCCCATCGCTAAAGCAGCGGTGGTGCTGGCAGTGGGGGCTAAGCCCAACGGGCAAGCTTCTTGCGCCACGCTAACATCCAAGTGAACATTGGCGGATTTGGCGAGGGTAGAGTTGGAGTTGCCGGTGAGGGCGATGAGAGGGATATTCATGCGCTTTAACATAGGCAAAATAGTTAAAATTTCTTCGGTTTCGCCGGAGTTAGACAAGGCTAATACCACATCTTTGGTGGTAATCATGCCTAAATCGCCATGACTCGCTTCGCCGGGGTGAACAAAAAACGCAGGGCTGCCGGTGCTGGCTAAGGTAGCGGCGATTTTATTGCTGATATGGCCAGATTTTCCCATGCCTAATACGACGATACGGCCTTCACTGGCTAGTAGCAGACGGCAAGCTTTAGCAAAATGATGGTCGATACGGCTTAGTAATGCATTGACAGCATCAGCCTCAATTTGTAAAACAGCGCGGCCCAGCTTGCAGAAATTTTCATCGGAATGTATGCGGTTCATAAGATAAGATTTCACATTAAATGACAAGATGATATTAACAAAATACCATTAAAACGCCTAATTTATAAGCCTTAATTATGGATTAAGGTCATAAAACTTTGTCATAAATTTTTTTTATTTTTGCATCGCTGGTTCGATGACTACGCAAGTATCAAGTACTACCATGCGTCATAACTGGGTAGTACAGGTTTGTTAAATATCCTCATGAATTTTTACGCCGCCTAAATCATCGCTGAATTTAGTAAAATATTGCTGTATTCCTTGTTGCCAAGGTAGCACAGCAATGTTGTCAATTTGTTTGGGGTAAGGATCGCAGCTTAAGCAAATGGCTGTACAATTTCCAAAATCTTTGGCAAGTTTTTTCAAAGTTGTTAAGTGATGAGTTTGCACATTATCAGTGCTTTTAATTTCGATAAATAGTAAAGGCAAACCAGGTCTTTCTACTACTAAATCAATTTCCGTATCGTCTTTGGTTTTTAAATACGAGAAACGAAAGTCGCGGTAATAATAACTTGCTAAATATTTGCATTGTAAAATAATGAAGTGTTCAAATATTTCGCCATATTGGCTAGTGCTTGATAGAAGCGGCAAGCTAAGTTGAGAGGTCAAAGCTCGCACGATGCCCGGATCAAAAAAATAAAATTTTGGAGTTTTGCTAAGGCGTTTGCGAAAAGAATGCTGAAAGGCTTCTAAAAAAAAGCCAAGTAGAGTGTCATCTAAAATTGAAAAATATTTTTCGATATTTTTATCGCTAGTTCCTACATCGCGTGCAATATTAGAAAAATTAACCATTTTACCGTTAGACTGCGCCGCTACTTCTAAAAAGCGCCTAAACGGATCAAGTTCGCGGATAAATTGTTCGGCCCATATTTCTTCTTTAAGATAGGTATTGGTATAAGCCTCTAAAAAAAGTCGTTTTTTTTTCGGATCAGTATATTCGTAAATCTTTGGTAGCATACCAAATTGTAAAGCATCGCTTAAATTGAAAGAGGCAGGGGATTCTAAATAGACAAATGGTTGTAAGTGATAAACAAAAGCGCGACCAGCTAGTAAATTTGCACCGCCGTGTTTTAGTTTACGTGCGTTAGATCCAGTTAAGACAAATTTTTTGTCGGTAGTTTCAATTAATTCGTGAACCACATCTAACAACTTAGGCAGTTTTTGGATTTCATCAATGATGATATGAGTTGTTTGAGCAGGAAGCGCATTTACAATAGCTATTAATTCGTCTGGGTTACGAGCAAACCGTTGCTCTTCTCTAGCTTTAAGTAAATTAATGTAGAGAGCTTGAGGGTACCAGGGGGTATGTTTTAATAAGGTGGTTTTACCCACACCTCTAGCGCCGAATAGCAAAAAGCTTTCATCAGATGGGAGTTGCAATAATCTGGGTAGCATAATAAAGCCCGTATGAACGACTATTTCGATGTATTAATTCGGAATTGTACGCCAAATTCGAATTAATGGCTAGAAATAGTCGAGTTTTATGGCTCACAAGAGTCAAATAGCGCTGAATAGCAAAAAGCTTTCATTCGATGGGAGCTGCAATAATTTTGGTAGCGTAAAAAGCCCTGTAGACGACTATTTTGATGTGTTAATTCGAAATTGTGCGCCAATTTCGAATTAGTGAACAGAAATCGGCTTCACTATTACGATCTTGTCCAAATTTTTTGCATAGATTTAAGGGCACCTCTATTAATCCACGCCTTTTTGTTTTTCCCCCTTTGAAAAAGGGGGATTAAGGGAGATTTTTCGAAAAGTTCCTACAATTTTGTTGGTTTTTCAAAAGAAAATCCCTCTCAATCTCCCTTTTTCAAAGGGAGAGGCTATAGAAACGAATTTTTAGAGATGCCTTTAAGGGTTCATTAAGTTTGGATGATTAATATGAGCTATAACGAGCGAAGAGGTATTTATAGCGATGACGATTCAAACTTTAATGGCGGCAATTAGTAACGGCAAAAAACTTGCAGATATTAAAGCGCTTGTGGATTCTTTGTTAGCAGCGGGGCAGTTAAGCGCCCTACAAAAAACTGAAACTTTAATAGGTTGCAATTGACGCACTGCATTAATATTGGCGGCTGAAAAAGGTCATGATGATGTAGTAAAACTATTGTTAGATGCAGGGCAGGTTGATAGCGAAAAGGTGTGTGATATCTAATTGAAGATGAAAAAATAAATAATTTTTTGTTCCGTAGCGAATGAAAAGTAACTTAAATTTTAGGAAAAACAGACATGTCTAAAAAATTAATACAAGCTTTGCAAAACGTAATTAAGGGGATTGGAACGATAGAGGAAATTATTAAACTGCGCCGCCAAGGCGTACCGTTTACCAAAACGATTTTAGAAGAAAATTTAGATGATTTAGTGGCAGCAAAGCGGAAAAATCCTGAAGAGCTTGCCAGAATATTTTTAGCGTTAGGAGGTTGGCACGCTGCTAAATATAAGGCTGCATTACAAACAAGAGCAATTTCATCAGCGTTAGGTGGAGTAGAGCATAAAGCAGAAATTAAAATGACGGCTACTTCTCCAGCAGTAAAAACAAGTTCTTTGGCTGACGTAGAGCTATCTGAGGATGAGCAAAATGCTGTTTTGTCAGAGGAAGATCACGAATATTTAGTGGAGACAGCGGCGGAACAAATAGCAAAATGTGGTTCGGTGCCCGCCTTGAAATTATTGTATGAAAATATTTTTCTTCCTGGTTCATTAAAAGGAAATTTTTTTAAAAAAGCGAAAATTATTTTAGAGCATACTAAGGATGCTGATGCTTATTTTAAATTTAGATGTGATCCTAGCGTGACATTTGATTTTGAGTTAGATACAGCTTTAAAAACGGTTAAGGAACTATTAGCCCATCCGGCTGATAACAAGATCCTATTTGATAAACAAGAAGCACACGAACTAAGAATGCATGCCGAAAAAGCTCTCCCCTATCTTGAAAAAGAAAAACGCCATCGTTTGGAAGCATTTATCACCGAAGTTGCTAAAGACAATGATTTTTATGGTGATGATTTAAAGAAGCCAAGAAAAGAACTGCAAAAAGATCTTGCGAAGCTTGGAGAGCCACAAACTGCTTTTGCCAAGTATGCCCATTATGTTTTGAATCGAATAAATGAAGGTTTTTCATGGGATTTTATGGATCCATTTACTTCTGAACACACCAAAATGGCAAGACGTTGGTGTGCCTTAATAGAAATTTGTACCTATTTAGAAGCACCTTATGATCAAGTTATTTTTAATCAAACAATGAGTTTTTATAAAGACATTATTGGATCTGGAACGGGAGAACATCAACATCTTTTATCAGAGCTGCTGAAATCTAACGATACACGGGATCAATATAAGAAATGGTTAGCTGATGCAGAGCGAGAAAAAGCCGGCAATTTTTTTAAAGGGCTGAGAGATTATGTTGCAGCTAGAAAGGAAAAACTAAAGGAACAGATTTTGGATTACCAAACATTGGCATCACAGCATGGTTCTGCGCCTGCAGCAGGTGATGCTAAAGCGGAAACTGAATCTAAAGCATTGGTCAGTGATGGTATGAAAGTTAAGGCTGCCATTGAAAAAGCAGTGCAAGAATTAATTGCTGATTGTAGAGGTTTTAAAGAAACTCCCCACTTAATAACCAATTTTTTAAGTAAAATAGAAAAATATCGTGAGAATTATAAAAAAGAAATAGCAGACGCTATTAATCAAACTAGATTCAATGACGATCGATTCTGCAGCTATGAGGCTTACACAATTCTTATCTTGGCAGCGCAATCAGGTCGTGTTGCTTTGGTAAGGATGCTACTAGAGTTGGGGGCGATAGATTACAGCATAGGTTGTCTTTTTGAGCAAAAAGAAAATGGAGTGCCTACGAATAGTATAATACCAGTGCATGCCTTAACTTGTGCTGTTCTAGGTGGTCATTCTGAAGTAGTTGCTTGTCTATTAACTGCAGCTAATCGTCCACAAAGGGTTGAAGTGCCCTGCGAAAATGAAGATGGGACTGTAAGGATCGAGCAAATGCCGTATCTTAATGCTCCCTTGTTGGGCGCTCCTGAAGCGGATCAAAAGAGTTATGCTGCTGTGCCTGGTTATGCATTGCTCTCATTGGTAAAAGACTCAGTAATATGGCAAGCACGTTGCGGTAGCAATAATTGTCCAGCCGCTGTCATGGCATTATTGCGGAATGCGGGTGTGCACCCCCAAGCTTTTTTTCTCGAAGAATATTTAAAGTATTTGGGTGGTTTAGTAGAGCGTAATGAATTTAATCACTCCGCTAAGCGCCAGGCGATGCAAATGTTGATTGCCTTTTGCGAAGGGAGAGCTTATTACAAAACAGAAAAAATCCACCATAAATTTTCTCTATTTCTAGGTAAAACTGTAAAAGTATCACCACCCGAGCGCGCCAAAGGTGATGCTAAAGAAGCAACGGCTGAGTCTAAAGGATCGACTGCAACGCTTTTTGTAAAACCAGGCGATGACATGCTTGTTGCGGCTCGGGAACAAGCAAAAGATTTAGGTTTAAATGAAATAGCAGTTTATTTTACGCAAGTAATAAATGGCGACGAGTCTGATCTCGTTGCGTTAGGATTGGATAAATCGCCTGAGGTGAGTGATAGTGATGATGAGGGTGATGATGAACAGCAGCAATTTGCTGGCTCTGTAAGTCCTGATGGTTCTGTAGTAGGAAGTTATTCGCGTGGCGGATTACTACCATCTGCGCCCAAAAATGGGGGCGCGGGTGCAGGGCGACTTCGTACTCGTTCTGCTGAGGAACTAGCTTCAACTAGAAATAGCTCTCTGGAAGAAAATCAGCACAGATTTTTGCGGGCAACATCGTCTTCAGCAAAAAATGGGCAGCAACCTCGTTCTTACTCTGCGGGAGCAGCAGCTTCAGCTGGAAATGTGTTTTCGACTGTTCATCAAAGTGTCGGAGCTTCGAGGGCAACATCGCCTTCAGCAACAGGAGGTGCAGGTGGGAGTGCTGCTGCAGGACGATCTCATTCTCGCTCCGGAAGTGGAGACCTTCAGTTTTTTCCCGAGGCTGAATTACCGGATAACAATGGCCTCGATGATCATGCACATGCAGGATCAGAAGTGCTGCCTCCTGCGTTGCGTGCTTGGTGATTGCCCCCTTTCCTGATCTTCCCCCTCCGTCGCGGGGGAAGGAACCAATCGGTAGCATTGTGTTTGGAATAGCTACTGAGTACCCCTAAATATCTTTGAAGTTGTAGGTTGAAGAACACGTTTCGTTTTGTTGCTATACAGTTGTGGTTAATTAATTCGGATTTTCCAAACTCAACATGCTGGTGTTGCTGTCGTAAGCGAAAATTTCAGCGTAACGGCCCCAGTCGATGATGATGCGTAATACACGTTCGGCTTCTTCTTCGCTTAAATAATCTTCTAATTCACTCAGAAAACGTTCTTTCGAAGCGCGATGGCCGGGGCGTTCATCAAGAATGCGGCGTATGTGTTTTGCTAAGGGGACGTAGTGGGTTAAGTGGGTTGCAAAGATTTTTTTACGTTCCAAAATATCTGCGTTTGCAAATAATTTACCGGCGGGGCTTAACACTAAATCGCCTTTTTCTACGTAAGCAAAACGTAAAATTTCTAATACTTCAGTTAGCGGAAATAAATCATCAATATTCAGATGGAGTGATTCAGCAAGTTCTGGTAGATCGATACGACCTTTGTGTTCTGGATCATCCATGGTTTCTAATAAGCCAGTGAGTTCAGAAATATCTGCATCGGGAAGGCGATAACCTAAATTTAAGCGTTTGTGTTTAATATCGGATTTAACGGCACCTTTTTTGCCAACCGGTGAGCTGGTCATCAACGTATAAATTTGATCGACCAGTGTGCGAAAAGGTAAGTCTTGTTCGTTACGTGGATGCGGAATATTTACTTTTAATTCTGCTTGAATACAGCCAGGGTCACTGCCAAAAATAATGATTCGATCCGCTAATTGCGCCGCTTCTTCAATATTGTGCGTGACAAATAAAATTCCGTTAGTGTTAGTTTTTTGCGTTTGCCATAAATCTAATAAATCGCTTTTTAAATTATCGGCAGTTAATACATCCAAAGCGGAAAAAGGTTCATCCATTAATAAAATATCTGGATTAACGACTAGTGCGCGCGCAAAGCCGACACGTTGCCGCATGCCGCCCGAAAGTTCTTTCGGGAAGGCAGATTCGAAACCGTCTAAACCGATGGTATCAATTGCTTTTAACGCACGGCTGCGACGTTCGACACGCGCAATGCCTAATGCTTCTAATCCTAATTCCACATTTTGTAATACAGTTAACCAAGGCAACAGCGCAAAATTTTGAAACACCATGGCGATACCTTGCACTGGCTCAGTAACCGGTTTGTCACGGTATAACACTTCTCCGGTAGTGGGTTTAATTAAACCGGCAATAATGCGTAATAAAGTGGATTTGCCAGAACCAGATTTGCCAAGCAATGCTACAATTTCGCCTTCTTGCAAACGAAAATTAATATCTTCTAAAACTAATAGTTCTTGATGTTCAGCTTTTTTAAATGATTTACAAACATTTTTGACATCGATGATGGTTTGTTTGCTCATAGTAATTCCTCTTGTAACTATTCGTTTTTCGCCTTGATATTATAGCTCTGTGTTCTATCCAGCTAACCCTCACCCCATCCCCTTGTAATGCTACGCTTCCAGCTTCGCTTACAAGTCCAGCCCACACATCCTTGCGTGGGCGTTCGACGGGAAAAAGCTGCGCTTTTTCTTTTCCGTCTCACCCCAATGTCTCGGGAGAGGGGAATTTTGTTGTATACACTGGAAACTTAATCAATCCAGCAACTAGTTAAGTATGGCGTGTATAGTTACTTATTTTAATCCAATCGATATCGCGTTTGCGCTAAATTATAAAGGGGTCGCCATAGCACGCGATTTAATAGCACAACAAAACAAGACATGACGGCCATGCCTAACGCTACGCGCGGAAAATTCCCGGCATTGCCGTATTGTACAATGTACGCGCCTAAGCCTTGGGCGGTTAAAGTCGTTTTGCCCCACGTTACTACTTCCGCAATAATAGTGGTATTCCAAGCATTGCCAATCGCAGTGATAGTCCCGGTAATATAATAGGGAAAAATACCGGGCAAAATAAGTCGGCGCCACCATTGCCAACCGCGTACACCAAAATTTTCGGTGACTTGTTTTAAATCTTTGGGCAGAGCAGAAGCACCCGCAATAATATTAAATAAAATATACCATTGGGTCCCTAGCAACATGAGCGGTGTCGTCCAAATATTTACGTTTAAGCTAAACTGTAAAATCATGAAGACGACAAACGGGAATAATACGTTCATCGGAAATGCTGCAAGGAATTGTGCAGTCGGTTGCACGATGCCAGCCCATTGCGGACGTAAACCGATCCAAACACCGATAGGTACCCAAATTAACGTGCTAATTATAACGACCGCAAAAACGCGTGCCGCGGTATATAAACCTAACACTAAAACGTGAAGTAATTCAGCAGGAGTGGTGGCTGTTAAAATGTAATGGCCCAACATCAGCAAAGAAGCAATTACCGCACTAAAAATTAAAAAATTAACCAGTAAATTTAAACTGCGTGCGAGCAAAGGCGGTAACGGTTTCGATGCTGAGTGAGTGGTCCATGGTACCGATTGGAAGTTAATCAGGCGATCGCTGAACAACTCGAGCATAAGTCCCAAATAACGAAAAACGCGTGTGCGTTGTAATAACACAGTAACCCAAGAGCGTATGGTTTTTTCTTGTGCTGTGTATTCGGCTTTGAATTTTTCTGCCCATTGCAGCAAGGGTCGAAACAATAATTGATCGTACAGTAAAATAACGATCAACATGGTGATAATGGCATACACAACTGCTTGCATGTTGGCTTGGCTAATAGCTAAACCCAAATAGGAACCAACACCGGGCAACGAAATACTTTGATTGTTTACGGTGATGGCTTCTGAAGCAATTAAAAAAATCCAGCTGCCAGACATGGATAGCATCGCATTCCATAATAACCCCGGCATCGCAAACGGCACTTCAATGCGCCAGAATTTTTGCCAAGCAGAAAGGTGAAACATGGCAGCAGCTTCTTTGTAATCAGCGGGCACTGTCCGCAAACTTTGATAAAAGCTTAAGGTGATATTCCACACTTGCGCAGTGAACACTACAAAAATCGAAGCGCATTGCGGCCCCAATAAACTGCCGGGAAATAATGCAATAAAAACGCTGATGGTGATAGTTAAAAAACCAATGACTGGTACGGATTGTAAAATGTCGATACACGGAATAATAATGCGTTCTGCTTTACGATTTTTTGCTGCCCAGGTGCCAATGGTAAAAGTAAACAGCAACGATAAAAACATGGCGATTAACATGCGCAAGACAGTAAGCAAGGCATATTCAGGCAAATAATGGGGATCTAACGAAATAGGTAAGGGCTGCCCAATATGATAGGGCACACTCATTTGTTTAGCACCCCAGGCGAATAAACCAAGAATACCTAAGACCAAAACCAACGCCATTCCGTCCCATTGATTAGGCAGAATTTTGCTGCGATCTTTATTGGAAAAATAGGTATAAACTTTCATACAAAAGCCCCTCGTGCGGCGTAATGTATCGTGTTTGGCTAGAAGATGCTAGCCAAAGAAGAAGGTGATTTAAGTTGTGTGCTTCCTCCTTTGAAAAAGGGGGAAGAGAGGGGGATTTATCAAAAAGTACCTTCAACTTGGTGGAACCTTCAAAAGAAAATCCCCCTTGATCCCCCTTTTTCAAAGGGGGAAACTAGGACCGCAACTTCTGGTGTGCATTAAGAAGTGTCTTTAAGCCTTCACCCGCGGCTTCTTACAAACAATTTGCCCGATCCACAGAAGTAAACCGAAAGTTACCACGATGCCTAAAACATCGGCTATCGATTTAAAACTATCTGGCATTAATTTGAGAACATCGGTCGATTGCGCGATAGCGAAAGGAATCGCTAGGATTACTCCCATTAAGGCAGCGCCGGCTACTAAACCGCAAGCCAAGATTAAGCCGCGTTGACGCGCTTGTTCGGCGATGGCTTTGTTTTCAGTGGATGTTGGTGGGAAACGACGTGATAAAACTTTTTCGATGACATACGACGCAATACCACCAATCACGATAGGCATAGAAGCATCCAGTGGTAGGTAAATAGCAACGCCTACGGCAAGCACTGGCAAACGTGTCCCTTTAGTTTTTAGCCAGGTATCAATGCTAATACAAACTACCGCAATGGCCGCACCTATCCCTAACATCGCCCAAGGTAATTGATGAGCAAACACCCCTGCGGCTAGAGTTGCCATTAAACCCGCTTGCGGAGCGGCTAACATTTGCGATGGGTCCATGCCAGGGTGTGGGAAGACACCGCCAATTCCGTACGCATTAAATAATAACTGTAAAATTAAGGGGATGGTAAAAGCGGCAACGATAGTTCCTAAGATCAGCATGAACTGTTGTTTCCAAGGAGTTGCGCCGACAATTTGTCCCGCTTTTAAATCTTGAATGGTTTCATTAGTAACAACCACGGCGGCAGATACAATACTGGTGATAATAATTGCCAAGGCTGCGGCTGCTAATTTTTGTGCGGTGTTAGGTTCAAAATTCGCATGTAAACCAAATAACGCCAAGATAACGAGAGAGACAATCACTAGTGTGGCAATAGTGAGGCTTGACCCTGGGCTATTAGTGGAACCTAGTAATCCAGCAAAATAACCGCCAATTGCCGAGAAAAGAAAACCGATAAATACCACGACTAAAATTCCGGCCGCAATCACAGAAAATTTAAACGAATTGCCTAGCTGCAGAATTGAATTATTAGCAAAGTGATAGAGCAAGAAGGCGAGTGGGATCAAAAGTACCAACATAGCCCAAAAAACATAGTTAATCGAAATATCACGTTCTGTGCGCGGCACTGGTGGTGCGCCAGCTAAACGCATGGCTTTCACGGAAACGATAGAAGAATGTAAGCCTTGAATAATCGGTTTCATCAGTGTGCATAGAGTCCATAAACCTCCCAGTAACATGGTACCAACCCCAATGTAACGGACATGAGAATGCCACAAATCGATAGCCGCTGAAGCGGGATCTCCTGATTGTGCAACGCTATAAATATGGCTAAGGACGGGGATGCCAATGATCCAACCAATTGTGACCCCTACGAACATACTGATGGCTACGTTAATCCCAATAATATAACCAGCCCCGATCAAAGCAGGGTCAAAACCGGTACCTATACCAAAAATTACGTTATTCGAAGTTTTATACCAGCTCTCCCAGCTGCCGGAAATCACTTGGAAGCCGCCTTGTAAAAAGCTAATAATTCCGCCCACTAAGCTGCCGCTAATCAAGTATTTCAAACCGGTGCCGCCGGAGGCGCTGGCTTTTAAGACTTGGCCAATGGCAGTACCTTCTGGAAAGCGCAAGGTTTTTTGCGCTAGTAAAACGCGACGTAGGGGCACGGAGAACATGACGCCGAAAATACCGCCAATACCCGCAATAACCACAGTTTCCCAATAATTAAAGGTGTTCCAGTAATGAATAATGACCAAAGCGGGGAGAATGAAGGCAATTCCACCTACTAAAGCTTCGCCAGCGGAAGCAGCGGTTTGCACAATATTGTTTTCCAGGATGTTGGATCGACGGAACAAGCGCAAAATCCCCATGGAGATTACTGCAGCGGGAATTGACGCTGATACGGTAGTCCCGACTTTTAAGCCTAAATAACCATTAGCAGCAGCTAATACCACCACTAAAATGAGGGATAAAATCACTGCTTTGACGGTTATTTCAGGCAGATTTTCGCTGGCAGGAATGAATGATTGTTCTTCTGCGTTGAGGCTGGTTCCATTATTAATACTCATGGCAAACCTTATTTGTTTTGTAGTGAAAAGAGTACGTAGAACATCTTATGTAACGTCGAAAGTACACTATCTCCCCCATTTTTGGCAAGCAATGCGCTTTCTAGACGACTATTTTTGTGGGTTGAGCTTTTTGTAGGTTGGGCTTATCAGCTCAACCTATGGCACTTATGTTGAGGGTGATGCGGGGTAGAACTGTTCTATTCTTTTAGCAGGTGTAACAAATGTGAGCGGGCTTCATCTAAGCCTATACCGCTTTTGGCAGAGAAAAGCTGTATGCTGTGTGTAATACTTTGCCCAGCGAGGTTGTTTTTTACCTGCTGTAAAACTGCTTTTGCTTGTCCATGGGTTAACTTGTCGGCCTTGGTGAGCAAAAGATGGATAGGGAGTTGGGTCTGCGCGGCCCAGGCCAGCATTTGTTGATCAAAGGGGTTCAGAGGGTGGCGAATGTCGGTAACTAAAATTAATCCTCGCAGTGAGCTGCGGTTAATTAGATAATGTTCTAAGGTTCTTTGCCAACGCTCTTTGATTGCGACAGGAACTTTTGCATAGCCATAGCCTGGCAGATCGACCAGACGTCGTTTATCATCGAGATTAAAGAAATTGAGTAATTGCGTGCAGCCGGGGGTTTTGCTGGTTTTCGCTAAATTTTTGACGCCAGTGATGGCATTAATAGCACTGGATTTGCCCGCGTTGGAACGTCCGGCAAAAGCGACTTCAGCGCCTTGATCAGCTGGTAGTTGTTTAACCTGCGCTACGCTGGTCAAAAAAGTTGTTTGTTGTAAGGATTTTTTTACCATACAGTGCAGTGTATAGAGTATTTTCAGACTAGGATAGTTTTAGCTTAATATAAAATAACTATTCACCCTGAATTCAGTTAGCCACTAAATTACTTAAGTTTCGGGTGTATACAACAAACTCCCCTCTCCCGAGACATTGGGGTGAGACGGAAAAGAAAAAGCGCAGCTTTTTCCCGTCGAACGCCCACGCAAGGATGTGTGGGCTGGACTTGTAAGCGAAGCTGGAAGCGTAGCATTACAAGGGTAGGGTGAGGGTTAGTTCGATAGAGAGCTGAACTAGAATGCTATATGGAGTGTGAATAATACATGCGAATTGCTTGCCAAATTATAGTAACCGTTTGTTTTTTAAGCCTAGCGGGCGCTGCTTATGGTCAAGGTGATATTAATGCCGGTAAGGTGAAATCGGTCACTTGCGCTGCCTGTCATGGCCCTGATGGCAATTGTGAGAGTAATCTTTCCTGGCCTAAACTCGCACAGCAGCAAAGCCAGTATCTGAGCAAAGAGCTAATGGATTTTAAGGCGGGCATAAAAGGCGGCCGCGATAATCCAGTTATGACAGCCCTCGCTTTAAGCTTGACTGACGCGGATATAGCGAATTTAGCCGCGTACTACCACAGCCTGCCGCGGACTATTGGCGCCGCCCAACCAGATTTAGTGGCGCAAGGCCAACGCATTTACCGTGGCGGCGATCGTAAAACCGGCCTCCCAGCGTGTAGTGCTTGCCATAGCCCTGAAGGCGAAGGCAATGGCCCCGCAGCTTTCCCGGCGCTAAGCGGCCAAAACACCGCTTACATCAGCGATCAATTAAAAAGATTCCGTACCGGCTTACGTAAAAATGATCCCAACCACATGATGCGCGATATCGCCGCAAAAATGAGTGATCAAGAAATCGATGCAGTAGCTAGTTATGTTTCGGGGCTGCATTAGGGCACCTCTATTAATTCACGCCTTTTTGTTTTTCCCTCTTTGAAAAAGGGGGATCAAGGGGGATTTTTCGAAAAGTTCCTACAATTTTGTTGGTTTTTCAAAAGAAAATCCCTCTCAATCTCCCTTTTTCAAAGGGAGAGGCTATAGAAAACGAACGAATTTTTAGAGATGCCTTTAAGATTTTCTTAATCTTGATCAGCTATCATCATATTTAATCCATTTGTTTTTCTGAAAAAATTAGGGTACCGAATATATGTCATTTTTTGTTACTCGCCTGGTTACTGCTATACAAACTAAAAAGATTGATTTAGTGGTTCAACAAATGGCGCATATGCGTGAGCAACATGCATTTGAACAGAAAGAGCTTGGTTTCGCTGAAGCTAAAGATGATGGAATTGATGCTATTGATCCTAAAACAGGAATGCCTCCGCTTATATGTGCAATTACTACCCAGCAAATAGATATTACGCAATGGCTGCTTACAGAAGCAAAAGCTAGTACTGATACAAAAGATGCTTCCGGTTATACAGCACTTTGGCATGCTGCCAATTTAGGAAGATTAGATAACTGTGAGCATTGAAAACATAGTTGCATTGATCCAAGTGGGCGCTGATCCAGTCAGTGTTTTAGAACGGTATATTTTTTCAGTGACTAATGTTCCTAGGGTTTATGAGGATTATGATGATAAAGATACCCCTCAACCTCACCTAAGAACTGTGAAATGCAATGAGCAAGTTGTTACTGCTTTATTAGCTCCTCCACCAGGACAAGTTTTATCAAAATTTTCGGCAAAAAAAATCGTAGAACTTTTTGAGAATGAATTGGAAAATGTTAAGTGTAGTTTACCCTATTTGGGTTGCTTGCTTAGAGCGAAATCAACGGTTGATTGGACAAAAAATAAGAAGCTGTTAGCTTATATTGCTAAATTGGAAAGATATCCTGATGATCCCGTTGGACTACTCTTTAAAGAATTTTTGAGAACTCTCAGGCTTGGTTCAGATCAAGCCCCTAAAAAACCGGCTCCGAAAAAAGCCGCTGATGCAGTGGAAGAAAAAGCAGTAGAGCTTTTGGGGCGGCAAATAATACCAGCAGTTGAACCAAAACCAGAAACAAAAACGGAAGCAAAAGGGGATGCCAAAGCGGCACCTGTCGAGCAACCTAAACTAAACGTAGTTAGCAAACCACAAAGTGTAGGACAGCAATTGATCCTGGCTGCACGCTTGAAAAATATGAGCTTGCTAAGTAAAGCTTTAGCAGAAGTTAAATCGGCAGAGATTAAATCAGCAGAAAGTAAAACAGTAGAAAGTAAAGTAACAGAAACTAAAGCAGCAGAAATTAAATCCGGACAGCAAAATATAACGGTTATCAAATCACTTGAAGACACGCTTGAGGCTTCTGATAATGATGGTCGCACTGCTTTGATGTGGGCTGCTATAAATGGTTCGGTGGAAATGGTAAGAACTTTGCTGCAAGCAGGCGCATTGCCATGGATCAAAGCCAGAGGTTGGATGGATGCAGTAATGTTTGCTGCTGAAAATTGTCAGGCGGATGTTCTAAAGATTTTGTTAGAAACACAACAGTTTAATGTTAATAGCTGTAACCAGGCAGGGGACAGCTTGTTGCATTTAGCTATTGGATCGGCCAACACAGCAGTCACTCCTGAACAGCGCTTAGCAACAGTGAATATCTTATTAGCGCAAAAAAATATTAATTTTGCACAGAAAAATAAATCAGGTGAATCACCTTTACAATTTGCCACGAATCGTTTAACAGCAGTGACTAGATCATTGGAGCAGAAAAGTAAATCCGATGAATCTGCTTCCAAACAGAAAAGTAAATTAGATGACTCTGCTTTAATGCGAAAAAAGAAAGCTGAGGAAGCTGCCTTACAGCTTCAGCTTGCCATGAAGGTTGGACTTACTGCCATAGTGGAAAGCATTACCGCTGCGCTTTCGCAGCCAATACGTGAAGAAAATGAATCAAAAGCTGTAGTAGCGGTATCAGAAGCTGAAAGTTCGAATGGGAAACCACTCGTAGCATCTTTGGTAGCAGGATCTTTTGCAAAAGATGGAATATTGAAGGGTGCAAGCCCAGCATCATCTGCTGGTGCTGGAGTTGATGTGGGAGCAGATAATATACCCATTTTTCGCGCGTAGCGTGTGATCAGATATACCGCTCGCACTCCTTAGCTTTTGTTCGCATCTTGAAGTGCGAGCGGTATATACAAACGGGAGCTGAACAAAACAAGGTGGCAACAGAATCTGAAGTTGCCACCTTAAACGCGTTAATAATTACTTCAAAGCAAATTCCAAATCCGCAATTAAATCATCCGTTGCTTCCACACCTACTGACAAGCGCACTAAGCTATCGCTAATACCTAATTGCGCACGGGTTTCAGCAGGAATCGAAGCGTGGGTCATGATCGCTGGGTGATCGATTAAGCTTTCGACGCCGCCTAAACTTTCTGCTAAGGCAAATAAGTGACAACGTTCTAGGAAACGCGTGGTGTCTGCTAAATCGCCTTTTAATACGGTGGTGACAATGCCGCCGAAACCGTGCATTTGTTTTTTCGCTAAGGCGTGTTGCGGATGGCTGGTTAAACCGGGGTAATAAACAGTTTCAATCTTGGGATGTTTGCTTAACCATTCGGCAATTTGCATCGCGCTTTGGCAGTGTCGTTCCATACGCAAGGCTAAGGTTTTTAAACCACGTAGTGCTAAAAAGCTATCGAAGGGTCCGGCTACTGCGCCCACTGCATTTTGTAGAAAAGCCATTTGTTCTTTTAATTCTTTGTTGTCGCCAACTACCGCAATACCACCAACCATATCAGAGTGGCCGTTTAAATATTTTGTGGCCGAATGTACAACTAGATCAAAACCTAAATCTAACGGACGTTGAATCCACGGGGTTGCAAAAGTATTGTCAGCAACCGCGATAATATTGTGTTGCTTAGCAACCGCAGCAATTTGCGCTAAATCAGCTAGTTTGAGTAAGGGATTGGTAGGAGTTTCTACCCAAATCATTTTAGTTTGCGGCGTGATGGCAGCACGTAATTTTTCAATGTCGCTTAAATCCACAAAAGAAAATTTTAAACCAGCGGTGCGTTTACGTACTTTATCGAATAAACGAAAACTGCCGCCGTATAAGTCATCCATCGCAATAACGTGATCGCCTTGATTCAAGAGCTCTAGAATCGTGGCGGAGGCAGCGAGACCCGAAGCGAAGGCAAAACCTGCTTGGCCATTTTCTAAATCTGCTACGCAACGTTCATAGGCTTGGCGCGTTGGATTTTGTGTGCGGGAATATTCATAACCTTTATGCTTGCCAGGGCTTTCTTGCACATAAGTGGAAGTCGCGTAAATCGGCATCATGACGGCGCCGGTCGTGGGATCAGGAGATTGGCCAGCATGAATAACGCGGGTGGCAAAAGCATGTTTTTTGGTGGTCATAAAGATTTCCTTGGGGTAATGACTGGCTAAACTTAGTGTGAATAATTACTTAACTAGAATGGAGGCATTCTAACGATTGTTTGCGGTTTGGGGAATAGTTATTTATCCTTGGTGACTCTATTGGAGTTGGTCTTTATCTTGTAAGGATGTTATATGAAAAAAATAATAATGTTTTCAAGTGTCATGATTGCCTGTGGTCTGTTGTTACAAGCTTGTACCATCCCACCAGCTCGCATTAACTGGCAAACTCAGCCTGGCAAAATCCAGCGTATTAACTGTAGCCCATATTCGCCTTATTGCCATGCAATTGGTAATTGATTTGGTTTGTACTAAACAGGGTCGGTATCCAATGGTACTACCTTAAGCATCAAGTTAATATAATTTCCTAAAAAGGGCGAATGATTATTCGCCCCTACAAATAAATTTTGTATTTTTTTCAATTTTGTCGGTGAATAGTTACATTTTTTTGCACAAAAACCAATTTTGTAGGGGCGAATAATCATTCGCCCTAAATGGGTTAGATTGCTCCATATCCCTTAAAGTAGTGCCATTGGGGTCGGTATCTTGTGCTCGAAGTTTAACTTTCGCCTCTCCCATAGGGGAGGCGAAAATCACCTTAACTTTTTTTCGTTGTTGAAATTACTTCACACAAATAGTTTTAATATTAGTAAATTCGCGCATGCCTTCGGCCGCTAATTCACGGCCAAAACCAGAAGATTTGATGCCGCCGAAAGGTAACCTTGGATCTGACACGACGGAAGTATTCACGCAACACGTGCCAGCTGCTAATTGCTGCGCAATTTTCTCGCCGCGATCTAAATCTTTGGTAAAAACAGCGGCGCCTAAACCATAAATAGAATCATTAGCTATGCGAATGGCTTCGGCTTCATCACTAGCGCTAATTAGTGCGATAACTGGACCAAAAATTTCTTCATCGTAAGCAGGCATGCCTGGACGCACATTTTTTAAAATTGTTACCGGATAAAAAAAGCCAGGACCAATGCTAGGTTTACCACCTAAAACCAATTCGGCACCTTTAGCAATGCTATCTTGCACTTGTTGCTGAACTTGATCGCGTAAATCGGCGCGAGCTAGTGGCCCTAATTGTGTCGTAGCATCCAGTGGGTTGCCTACTTGGTATTGTTTAGCTTTGGCAATTACTTTCTGTTCAAAAGCAGCTTGAACTTCTGCGACCACAATTAAACGTTTGGCGGCAATACAAACTTGCCCAGAATTGTTAAGACGCGATTTTACGCATTGTTCTGCAGCATAATCCAAATCAGCGTCCGCTAAAATTAGATAAGGATCACTGCCACCTAGCTCCAAGACTACTTTTTTAAGATGACTGGCTGCTTCGGCGCCAACTGTTTTTCCAGCGCGTATACTGCCTGTTAACGTAACGCCGGCGATTTGTGGGTGAGCGATTACTTTTTCCGCTTGCTCATTATCGATCAATAAAGTGTTAAATACATTGGCTGGAAAATTTTGTTCAATAAAAATTTTCTCGATCGCTAAACCGCAACCGGTAGTGATAGGAGCATGTTTTAAGACACAAGTATTGCCAGCCATTAAAGCAGGAGCAGCAAAACGAAAGACTTGCCAGAAAGGAAAATTCCACGGCATGATCGCAAAAATTACGCCCAAGGGTTGGTAGCTGATGTAGCTTTTGGTTAATTCGGTGGTTACGGTTTGCGGGTGTAAATATTCTGTCGCATGTTCAGCGACGTCTTGGCAAAGCCAGGCACATTTTTCGATTTCAGTTTGTGCTGAGGTGAGGGTTTTGCCCATTTCTTCGGTGATTAGGTGGGCAAGTTCTTGTTTTTGATCCAGCAAGGCGGTGGCGATAGTGCGCATTTTTTTGGCACGTGTTTCTAGTGACTGTTCACGCCAAGTTAAAAAAGCGTGATGAGCGGCATCAATAATTTTATCCGCCTCAGGTTGAGACATTTGTTGATAAAGTTTGATGAGTTCGCCAGTGGCAGGATTGATGGTTTGTAGGGTCATTATTACCTCCTTGTTAAAGCACTATATTCTTCGCGCCTAGCTGAGGCCTTTATTATATCAATGGTACTACTTGAAGGAAATGTTGGGTTTGTGAGCCCTACCTACACAGTTTAATAGTGAGATGCTAAGCAGAACACTGTGCATACAAACCCATTTAGGGCGAATGATTATTCGCCCTTTTTAGGGAATTATATTAACTTGATGCTTAAGGTAGTACCATTGAATATTAAATATTCGGTTCTTCAGTAGAAACAGCTTGTTGTTCGTTAGTAAGTGCTGCGTGAAATGTGTGCCATGCTAACGTTGCGCATTTGATGCGGGCGGGGAATTCGCGTACGCCTGCTAATACCGTTAATTTTCCTAATGGTGCCATTAGTTCTTGTGGCAATTGTTTTGCAGTTAAGAGCTCATGAAAATCGGCAAAGATTTTTTCTGCCTCTTGTTGCGTTTTACCTTTGAGGCGTTCAGTCATTAACGATGCTGAAGCAGTTGAAATAGCGCAGCCTGATCCTTTGAAACTAATGTTTTTAATAACACCTTGATCCATTTCTAAATACAGCGTTAATTTGTCACCGCACAAACGATTAAAACCATCGGCGTGCCGATTGGCAGTAGTTAGTTCTTCGAAATTCCGTGGGTGACGACTGTGGTCAATAATAACTTCTTGGTAGAGTTCGCGTAAATCTTGCATTATTTAAATACCTCTCGAACTTTATGGAGCCCGCGAATTAACGCATCAATATCTTCTACGGTATTGTAAAGCGCAAGTGATGCGCGCACCGTGGCGGCTACATCAAAACGCTCCATCAAAGGCATGGTGCAATGATGGCCAGCACGCACAGCGACTCCTTCGTAATCTAAAATGGTGCCGATGTCATGAGCGTGCACATCGTCTAACACAAACGATAAAATTGCGGCTTTTTCTTTTGCTGTGCCAATTAAGCGTAAACCAGGAATTTCTTGTAGTTGCTGGGTGCCATACGCTAGTAATTGTTGTTCATAAGTGCGAAGGGTGTCGCGATCTAGCTGAGTAAAATAATCTAAAGCAAAGCCTAACCCTACCGTGTCAGCAATACTGGGGGTGCCCGCTTCAAATTTATAAGGAATTTCACGATATAACGTTTGCTTAAAACTTACTTGGCTAATCATATCGCCACCGCTTTGATAAGGTGGCATAGCTTCTAACAAGCTGGCTTTACCGTACAACACACCAATGCCAGTGGGGCCATACAGTTTATGACTAGAAAATGCGTAAAAATCGCAATCTAAATCTTGTACGTCTACGGTTAAATGTGAAACGGCTTGCGCGCCATCAACTAAAACTACCGCACCGATTTGATGCGCTTGCTTGATCATGGCTTTTACAGGATTAATCGTGCCAAGCGAATTTGATAGATGAGTAATCGCGACAATTTTAGTGCGTGGCGATAATAATTTCTCATATTCAGCCAACAATAATTCACCCGCATCATTAATAGGAATAACGCGTAATACGGCACCAGTTTGCTGACAGAGAATTTGCCATGGCACAATGTTGGAATGATGCTCCATCACAGAGATAATAATTTCATCGCCGGATGTTAACTGGCTGCGACCATAACTTTGCGCGACTAAATTAATGGCTTCGGTGGTGCCGCGTACAAAAACTATTTCGCGTTGTTCTTTTGCGTTGATAAAAGCGCGTGTTTTATCGCGTGCTTGCTCAAAGGCAAATGTTGCACGTTCACTCAAGGCATGAACTGCGCGGTGGACATTTGCATAGTCATGTTGATAGAAGTGTTGCATGCCATCAATCACCCTGTTTGGTTTTTGCATGGTGGCAGCATTGTCGAGATAAGCTAAGGGCTTACCGTGCACAGTTTGCTGTAGAATGGGAAAATCAGCACGCAGACGGTAAATGTCAGGATGCGTATTCATTTAGGTGCTCGCTACAAAATCTATGTTGTTTAAATAATTTTCCAGTTGCTGTTTGAGCGGTGCTAAAGAGATACCGTCCAAAATTTCACGCGCAAAAGCCTGAATTAAAATACTGCGCGCAGTTTTTGTATCGATGCCGCGTGAGCGTAAATAAAACAAGGAGGTTTCATCCAGTTGTCCTACGGTGGCACCGTGCGTACAACGTACGTCATCGTTGTAAATCTCTAATTGTGGCTTGGTGTCAATTTCGGCATCGTTCGATAATAAAAGATTTTTATTTGATTGCTGCGCATCCGTTTTTTGCGCGCCAGGCTGTACGATAACTTTGCCATTAAAAACAGCGCGTGATCGGTCGGCTAAAATCCCTTTATAATTTTCACGGCTAGTACCATAAGGTTTTACATGATTGATCAAGGTGTGATGATCAATGTGTTGTTTACCTTGTCCTAAATATAAACCTTGCAGCGAACATTCGGTGTGTTCATCCGCCAGAGTTACGTTGATATCACTGCGCGTTAAGCCACCGCTTAAAGCAAACGAATAAGAGTTGAAATAACTTTGTTGGCGTTGCTGTACTTGTAAAGTGTTAATGTGAAAGGCGCGATCGTTTTCTTGCAGTAATTGATAGTGGTTACAGTGGGCTTTTTCCTCTAGCATTAATTCCGTAACAATGTTGCTGAAATGATGTTGGGCAGTAGCGCTAACAGAGCTTTGAATAATAGTCGCTTGGCTATTTTCTTCTAACGCAATAAAGTTGCGTACAAAATTGGCTGATGCCTGTTCTGTGCTAACAAATAATAAATGGATCGGTTTTGTCAAAATAGTATTTTTAGGTACGCGAATATAAGCGCCGTCATGTAAGAATGCGGTATTAAGCGCGGTGAAACTGGAGGCGCTGTCATCCGCAAATTTTCCTAATTTTTCTTCTAATAAATTGGGTTGCTGCGAAAGAATGTGCGCTAAATTCGCAATGTGTAGATTTTGCTGTTCTGTGGTAGCAAGAATTGAAAATTGCGGGGCAAAGTAACCATCAATAAAAACTAAGCGATAGCAAGCTAGTTCTGCTGGTAGCAAACCTGGCAGTGAGAGATTTTCTTTGGTTAATTGGGGGCTGCGTATAAAAGCATGCTTAAGCAGTGGTGCAACGTTGGTATATTTCCATTCTTCGTTAGCAGGAGTGGGAAAACCTTGCTCCGCAAATTGAGTTAAGGCGTTTTGGCGTAATTGCTTTACCCAGGTAGTTTGTTGTGCTGCTAAAGTTTTGACAACCCGTGCATGTTCTTGCAAATAATGATCAACCGCTGGATTGGTCTGTAAAGGTGTAGTCATACTGGTCATCATGCTCGCTTGTCTCCGATTTGGAGTTTTTCTTCATCGGTAATCCAAGCATACCCTTGTGCTTCTAATTCTTGCGCTAAATGTCGATCGCCGGATTTAACAATGCGACCATTAGAAAGTACATGAACATAATCAGGTACTATGTAATCCAGTAAACGCTGGTAGTGCGTAACTAAAATAATAGCGCGATCTGGGCTGCGTAACGCATTAACACCGTTCGCTACAATTTTTAAAGCATCAATATCTAGACCGGAGTCTGTTTCATCCAAAATTGCTAACGACGGTTCTAACACCGCCATTTGTAAAATTTCATTGCGCTTTTTTTCGCCGCCTGAAAAACCTTCATTGACCGAGCGGTATAGAAAATCTTGATCCATTTCAACTAAGCCTAACTTTTCTTTTACAAAAGCTAAAAAATCCATGGCGTCTAATTCAGGTTCGCCGCGCGCTTTGCGTAGCGAGTTTAAAGCGGTTTTCAGAAAATAAATATTGCTAACACCTGGAATTTCGACAGGGTATTGAAACGCTAAAAATACGCCAGCTTGTGCGCGTTGTTCTGGGGTCATGACTAATAAATCGTGCTGATTTAATAAAGCTTCACCGGCGGTGACAGTATAATTTTCTCGACCCGCTAATACGTTGGCTAGCGTACTTTTACCAGAGCCATTGGGGCCCATAATAGCGTGTACTTCACCTGCTTTTACGTGTAAATCAATGCCGCGTAAAATTTGTTTGCTGTCTACCGATGCGTGCAGATTTTTAATGTCTAACATATATGTATGTCTCTTAAATAACGATGAGTTAACCAATGCTACCTTCTAAACTTAAACCCAATAATTTTTGCGCTTCAACCGCAAATTCCATCGGTAATTCTTTGAAAACCGCTTTACAAAAACCATTCACGATCATTGAAACCGCATCTTCGGTAGCAATACCGCGTTGACGGCAGTAAAACAATTGATCTTCGCCAATTTTGGAGGTGGAAGCTTCGTGTTCCACTTGGGCAGATGAATTTTTTACTTCAATGTAAGGAAAAGTATGTGCGCTTGCTTTATCGCCCATTAACAAAGAATCACATTGCGTGTAGTTGCGTGCATTCTCCGCAGTTTTTAATACTTTTACGAGACCGCGATAGGCGTTATGTCCGCGTCCCGCAGCGATCCCCTTCGAGATAATAGTGCTACTGGTGTTATTGCCTATGTGCACCATTTTGGTTCCAGTATCGGCTTGTTGACAGTGGTTGGTTAGGGCAACGGAATAAAATTCACCCACGGAATTATCACCTTGCAAAATTACACTAGGATATTTCCAGGTGATAGCAGATCCTGTTTCCACTTGGGTCCAAGAAATTTTTGAGTTAACACCACGACAATGGCCACGTTTAGTAACAAAGTTATAAATACCACCTTTGCCATTTTCGTCGCCTGGATACCAGTTTTGCACGGTGGAATATTTTATTTGGGCATTATCTAACGCGATTAATTCCACCACCGCAGCGTGTAATTGGTTTTCATCGCGCATCGGGGCGGTGCAACCTTCTAAGTAGCTTACGTAACTGCCTTCGTCCGCAACAATCAGGGTTCGTTCAAATTGCCCAGTGTTTAAAGCGTTAATGCGAAAATAAGTAGAGAGTTCCATAGGGCAGCGTACGCCTTTGGGAATATAACAAAACGATCCATCACTAAAAACGGCGGCATTTAAGCTAGCAAAAAAGTTATCGGTGTAGGGAACTACACTCCCTAAATATTTTTCTATTAATTCCGGATGTTCTTGCACTGCTTCGGAAAAAGAGCAAAAAATTACGCCAACGCTGGCTAATTTATCTTTGAAAGTAGTAGCAACAGAAATACTATCGAAAACCGCATCGACCGCGACTCCTGCTAGCATTTCTTGTTCTCTTAAGGGAATGCCTAGTTTTTCATAAGTTTGTAATAATTTCGGATCTACTTCCGCTAAACTTTTTGGACGATTTTTTAATTTCGGTGCGGAATAATAACTAATGTTTTGATAGTCAATTGCTGGATAGCGCGAACTTGCCCAATGGGGTTCGACCATGGTTAACCAGTGGCGATAGGCTTTTAAGCGCCAATTTAGCATGAATTCTGGCTCATTTTTTTTGGCTGAAATAAGTCGAATGACTTCTTCATTTAAGCCGCAGGGAAGGGTGTCTGCTTCGATATCAGTGGTGAAGCCATGTTGGTATTCTTGATTAATAAGGTTATCAATAGCGGTCTGGGTCATGATACAAACTCTATAATACGGCCAATTTCGTTTTCACTTGCTGTGTTTTAATGGGGCTAATCATTTGTAATAAACTAATGCCACTTAAGGTTTCGTAGATGACATCGCTAATTAAGCGCCAATTATTGCGGATAGCACACCGTGTTTCCATAGCACATATGCCATGTTGATGACCACAAGTTGTAAGCGCAATATCACCTTCTAACGCATGCACAATTTGCGCCAAAGAAATATCTTTAGCGGGCAGCGCTAAACTATAACCGCCTTTGGCACCGCGTTGCGCCACCAGAAATTTATTGCGAGCTAGTAACTTTAATAGTTTGCTTACGGTTGGTAAGGCAATATTAGTTTGTTCGGCAATTTCTGTGGCAGCATGTCCGGTTTCCGGATGACTGGCTAAATAAGCCATAACTACCGTGCCATAATCGGTTAATTTACTAATACGTAACATCGATTACCCTCCATTTGGTACTAATATAGTCCTATATTAGAGTTCTTTCAATTAAAAATAAGTCTTGTGGGGGTAATCTTCTCCCTACTATTTTTTATAAGTGCTGTAGGTTGGGCTGATAAGCCCAACATTTTCGTATATTTTCGACAAGCAGGTTGGACTTATCAGCCCAACCTACAAAAATAGTCGTAGAGAGGGGAATCTTTCTCTGGGCATAGAATCATGAGCAAAACTTGCATTTTGCTTGCTGCAGACTAGACTTAAAATTAAGTGTTTTACTGGATGCTAACTTGAATCTGAATAGAAAAGAGTATTAGGAGATTGTCTTGTAATGCGGTGTGCAAGCCCTCTTTAAAGAGGGAAGCCTAAAGCGTTACACAGATCCCCGCAGTAGTGAAACGCAAATTCAAGCCAGATTAGTATTCATGTAAAACACTTAAAAAAACCGGTCGCCAACGCCCGGTTTTTTTCTGTTTACATTTTGCTGGGCGCGCAGTAAATTCACGTTTAAAATGGAATAGTCGCAGCAAATCGCAACTTTTAATAAAATTATGGCTACATCATCCGACATTATTTATCTGCGTGATTTTAAGCTATGGGCACAAATAGGTGAATTAGCTTGGGAACAGCGGATTAAACAGCCTATACTGTTAAATATTGAATTAACCACAGATATTCGTGCTTCTGCCAAAAGCGCTGATTTAACGCACACAGTTGATTATGCTGTGTTAGTGCAACGCTTAGAAGGGTTTGTTACCCAAAAAGCCTTTGTGCTGCTCGAAGAGGTAGCAGAAGAAGTGGCAAATTTGATTTTGCAAGAATTTAAAGTAAGCAAAGTACGTCTGCAGGTGGCCAAGCCCGAAGTTTTTCCCAGCGTAAAAGAAGCTGGGATTATTATCGAGCGCTGTTCGGTGTCAGACGTTCATTAGACACTCGTTGTTTCATCAAGCGTAATGCAAGTCTATGACTTTCCCCTCGGCATGTATAACTTTTTAGGGCACTATTTTTTTTAAATAACGAGTGTCTAATGAGCATCTGATACCTAAAAGTTTAGGCTACGGCCGCCGTCTACTGCTAAAATTTGTCCGGTAACATAACCTGCCTGGAAAATGAAAAAATTAACGGCTTTGGCGATGTCTTCTGGTGAGCCAGGGCGTTTTAGTAGAGTTCGGCTGATAATTTTTTCTTGCATACTTTTATCTAATTCATTTTGTTGATCCGGCCATAAGACGGGCCCAGGGGCGATGGCGTTTACGCGTACGTGCGGGCCTAATTCTTTCGCTAAAGCTTTGGTTAGCATCAGTAAACCGGCTTTAGCAGCGCAATAAACTGGATAAGATTTCAAAGGTTGTTGCGCATGAATGTCTACCATATTGATGATGCAGCCTTGTTGTTTTGTTAAGTAGGGAGCAGCTGCTTGCGCTAGAAAGAGGGGGGCTTTAAGATTGGTGCCTATTAAATCTTCCCAGTTTTCTTCGGTGATTTGGCCTAACGGAGTGGGGTAAAAGCTAGAAGCGTTGTTGATGAGGACATCCAGTTGTCCCCAAGTTTCTACGGCTGTTGCAATAACTTGGCTAAGTTTGGTGGCGTGATCGAGTAAATTGGCTTGAATGCAGCTGGCACTGTTGGGTCTTGCTTGATTCAGTTCATCGCGTAGCGCGTGGGCTTGATCGCTAGAGGTGCTGTAGTGAATGATAACGCGCATGCCGTGGGCGTGTAAGCTACGGGCAACGGTTGCACCAACGCGTTTGGCGGCGCCAGTAATCAGAACAACTTTTTCATTTTGCATGAATCTATCTCACTATTAGAAGTAATTGCTCACGCCAAACTCAATTAATTGCCGGATTTGTTGTGTTTCCAATGCATGCAACAAAATCCCCCTCTTCCGAGAAATCGGGAGAGGGTTGGGGTGAGGGCTAGTTGGGTAGATCATGGTACTATAATATTAAAATAAAGCGTGAGTAGTTATTAAGTATGGTTAGTTCTATAAATTTACCGCAACCCGATGAACAGGCGTTAGCTCACAGTGAAAAATTACTGCAGATAATGCGGACAGAAGCTGCAACCAATGCCGGCTTGCTGACCTTTGCGCGTTATATGGAGTTAGCCTTGTATACACCAAATCTTGGCTATTATAGCGCGGGTTTACATAAATTTGGTGAACAAGGTGATTTTGTGACAGCGCCGGAAATTTCTCCTTTGTTTGCCCAGTGTTTAGCGCAGCAATGTAGTCAAGTGCTGCAAACTTTGGGAGAAGGCGAAATTTTAGAGTTTGGCGCTGGTTCAGGAATAATGGCAGCCGATTTGTTGCTGGCATTAGAGCGCGAAAATCAGCTGCCAAGTCACTATTCTATTTTAGAAGTGAGTGCTGATTTGCGGCAGCGGCAGCAACAAACATTGCAGACACGCGTTCCACATTTGTTTGATCGCATTTATTGGTTAGATCAATTACCGGCGCAGCCATTGACGGGCGTTATCCTGGCAAATGAAGTATTGGATGCGATGCCAGTGCAGCGTTTTCGGGTAGATGATGCTGGAATTCATGAGTTTTATGTAACATGGGAAGGTGACCAGTTAGCTTGGCAATTAGGCAAACCGCAGGATCTGCGTTTAGTGGAAAAAGTGCAGGAATTAGCGCTGGAACGTACGGGTGAGCATTATGATTCGGAAGTTAATTTGCTGTTACCGGGCTGGCTAAAAAGTGTGAGTGCTTGTTTAGAACGTGGTTTGGTGTTGTTAATTGATTATGGTTTTCCGCGTGCGGAATTTTATCATCCTGATCGTTCGATGGGGACTTTAATGTGCCACTATCGACATTTGGCGCATCCCAATCCGCTGATTTTAACGGGATTGCAAGATATTACGGCTCATGTGGATTTTACTGCAGTCGCAGAAGCTGCTTTAGCAAATAAGCTAAAAGTAGCCGGATTTACCAGTCAAGCCGCTTTTTTATTGGGCTGTGGTCTGTTAGATTTGGCAACTGCCATTATGACCGAGTCTGAATCTTCGCAAATAAAAATAAGCCAGCAAATTCAGAAGCTCACCTCACCCAATGAAATGGGAGAGTTATTTAAAGTGATGGCTTTAAGCCGAGGTTTGGAACCTCTTAATTTGCGTGGGTTTGCCATGCAAGATCGTCGACAACGTTTATGAGACTAACAAGATGAGTAGACTTGCTACTATAGAAATTTTTCGGGAAGATTTAAATTTTTCAGCGGGTCATTTTACGATTTTTTCGGCTACCCATCGGGAAAAATTGCACGGGCATAACTATCAGGTTTCCGCAGCAATTACGACTAAAATTGAAGAAAACGGTTTGCGCGTGGATTATCGTCACTACCACGATAAGGTAGCGACGTTGTGTCAACGGTTAAACTTGGCTTTTTTATTGCCAGCAAAGTCGCGTTATTTAAAAATTGAAGAACATGAGAATTATTATCATGCGCATTTTGATCAGGAAATGATTCCATTTTTAAAAAAAGACGTTATTATCCTTCCGATTGAAAATACCACGATAGAAGAACTCTCAGATTGGTTTTTGCAACAACTGGTCCAAGACCAGGCAGATCTAGATAAAAATGGCGTACAGGCCATTACTCTTCGGGTTTCATCAAACGCAGGTCGCTCTGGCTCATCGACCTGGAGTAGGTTATAGTCGTTCCAAATGGAATAAATATCGACAAAATATTATCTTTTTGATAATATTTTTATATGATTTTAATGATTAGCTTGGACTGATAAGCCCTAACACGGGTTAATCGAAAATCGAAAATGTTGGGCTTGCCAGCCCAACCTACCAAAGTTTGAGTGAAGACAAATTTAAGTATTAATACTTTATAGAAATAAAAGTACTGTTAAGGAAATATTAAGCTTCGTTCTATACAATGTTAAGTAAGGAAGAAGGAAAACTATGGAATAGTTAGAAGCATTCAAGAGATTTGAACATTGCAAAGATTGACTAAAATAAATATAACAAAAGTTAATGTTTGCCAGTGTTTTAAGGTGAAGGTAAATAAATGAGCAAAGTTGACGGCATAATCGCACACGTCAGTGATGGAACTGAAAAACTTATTAGCACAATAGATCAATGGTTAGCATTGGCTTCAAAGCAGAGTGGCGGAACATTTTTTAAAGATCCCACTGCTGCCATGCGCCATGCCGCTCACGCGAAAGCAGCCTTAGGTGAGGTAGCAAAGGCTGTTGCAGATAGTCATAGCTACGATAAGAAAAACGATACAACCCAGGGCGCGCCTGAAGAACAAGCATCAACATCAACTCGCATGAATATGGGTTAGAATCAGAAATTAACGCACCTTCTCTCAAAAGAGAGAAGGATTTGTTTAAGATAATGGAGTTAGTTAATCCTGGATCATGCCTCTCTCAAAAGACGAACTTGCTGCAAGTATTAAAATTCTCAAAGCGTTAGACGAAGCCATTGCCACCGGCCCGTGGACTTACAATTTACTTTTTAGCGGGGTCGGGAAAAAACTGCGTGAAATGCGTGATCGCTTTGTGCAAGAGTTGAATTTGGAAGAATACGCACAAGAAGCAGTACCACAAATTGACCCAACCGCGGAAGATTACACCGAAGTATACGTTTCTCTGTATCAAGCCGAAGGCGCGAATATTAGCAAGTGGCAAAATGTGGTTAATTCATTAGTTGGCTATAATGTCACTCGACCCGTTTATAAAAACGAAGATGACATCCAGACTGCGATTAAAAATAAAGAATTTCGTCAAAATGATGCCTATGTGGCAGTTAAAATCCGCAAAGACGATATTTTGGCCCCTTTAACAGAAAAACTGCCAGTGGACCGCTACGGAAACCCTTTGTTAGTTTTGCGCGAAGGAGCTATAAAACTAGAGAATATCCTGCGTTTTTCCCATCAATCTGGCACCTACGATTACAAAGGTGGGGTGCTAACGAAAAAAACTCCTAGCCCTTAGGTCTTTTCCCTTTGTAAAGGGGGAGCAAGAGGTAATGACACTAGCTTAAGGAAAGGTTGGGCTTGTCAGCCCAACCTACATGTTTGTGTGCGCAGTGTTCCGCTTAGCATCTCACTATTAAACTGTGTGGGTTGGGCTGATAAGCCCAACAATAATGCAAATCTCCCTTTTTCAAAGGGGGAGTTTTTGAGCTACTTATACTATAATTAGCTATTGGTAATTATTAGGTTTTGTAGAGGAAAATTATTATGCCTCCAGCCCCACAGCAACAACAAGGGGATACTTCTTTAGGTCCATTTTGGATAGTGGCGGGGCTTTTTGCGCTTGGTTTGGGGATTTGGTACTTCGCACATGAGCAAATTGTTGCGTTTGTGCTGCAGGTAAAATTTTGGGAAGGTCGTTTCATCCAGCTTTTTACCGATCGTGTGACGGGTGATTTGATCAATATCCAAAATAGTTCAGCACCTAGCGTCACGTTTAATCAATTGTCTAGCATGAGTGCGGCAATAGGTGATTATCTAAAATATCCTATCGCCATTATTTTTGGTTTATTAGCAGTGCTGATTTCTTTTACCAATCCCATCACGCGTTATAAAAAAACCTACAACATGCAACGTTTAGTGGATAGTGAAAAAGTCATTTGGCCGCAAATCACACCGGTAGCAGGTGTGAGCTTAGTCGATGTAGATATCGATGATGGTCCTTGGGCCATGGCATTATCTCCCATGCAGTTCGCTAAAAAATATAAATTGTTACGCTTAGAACGAGTGATGCCTAGCGATACTTTTGCAAGCCAACCCCGAATTGTCGCAACACTGCAGCGTGAAGATGCTTATCGTGTGTTTGCGTTGCAAACAGGCCGTTATTGGCAAGGGATTGATCGTTTGAACCCGCATACTAAAGCATTATTTGCCGTGTTTGCTGCACGGGCAAATCGCGATAGAGATGGCGCAGCAAAATTATTATTACAAATTGCAGCTTCTACCAAAGCAGGTAAATTTGATTTTAGCGGCACCGATGAATTATTAAAAAAACATCGCAACAACAAAGAAGTAATAAAAGTTACGCAGTCGCATGCTTTTATATTAACAGTGATGGCGTCGATGTTGCGCTTAGCCAGAACCGATGGTGTATTAGCTTCAGCAGATTTTCTGTGGTTAAAGCCTATTGATCGAAGCTTGTGGTTTATGTTGAATTCAATCGGCCGACAAACTGCTTTTTCGGAAGTGGCAGGACCTTATGCTCATTGGCTTTATGAAAGTAAATTTGGTCATAGATTACAAGTGCCCATGGTAGAAGAAGCCGTTAATGGCTTAGAAGCAGCGTTGAAAGATATTGTTTATATTCCGGATGCAGATGAGCAAGTGTAGTGTAAAGAGGTAGTGATAAAATGGCAGTACAACGTGGTTTAGATGAACGACATGAACAGGACCCCGGGCGCCTGTTACGTGATACGCGCACGCTAGGTCAGCGTGTCGTTGATTTTTTTAAAGATCCTACTAACGTAGCAATTTTATTAGTTGCCTGTGCTATGGCAGCGGTGTTAATGCCAGCATTAAATGATCTTATTTTGCTTATTGGTTTAGGTTGTTTTCTGTATGCATTTAGTCAAGAAACCTCTTTGCCATTTCGTATGCCGCAGCGCTCAAAAACCAAAGATTATAACGACCGCGCACCCGGTTCCAATAAACCACAGAAAGCGCGTGGTATTTGTTTATTCGGCAATGAAAAAAAAACCAATAAAGAATTATGGTTTAACAACGATGATATGCGAACCCATTGTCTTATCTTCGGCTCAACGGGTAGTGGTAAAACCGAAACGTTAATTTCGCTAGCGTTTAATGCGTTAGTTCAAGGTAGTGGTTTTATTTATGTAGATGGTAAAGGTGATAATACTTTATTCGCGAAGATTTTTTCGATGGCGCGGCGTATGGGGCGTGAAGATGATTTGTTAATTGTAAACTTCATGACAGGGGCGCGTGACGTTGTAGGCCCACAAGAAAGACGTTTGTCTAATACCATGAATCCATTTGCCAATGGTTCTTCTAGTATGTTATCGCAGTTGGCAATTAGTTTAATGCCTGATTCGGGTGCTTCTGCCGACGGTGATATGTGGAAAGGTCGTGCGATGGTGTTCGTAGAAGCACTCATGAAAGTTTTAGTTTATATGCGCGATCAAGGCCAAATTTTATTAGATGCCAACACGGTACGTAATTATTTTGAATTGCAAAAACTTGAATCTATCGTGATGGATAAGCAATTTCCGCGGGATAATCAAGAGCCAGCAAGTTTAGCAGATGCGCCCGCCGTTGTGGTCGAACCTATCACTAACTATCTGATTAACTTGCCAGGTTATGATAAATCCAAAAAAGGCAAACAAGTTTCGCAAGTATTAGAACAGCACGGGTTTATTACCATGCAGTTAACTCGGGTATTCGGTTCGTTAGCGGATACGTACGGTCATATTTTAAGAACTAATTTGGCGGAAGTTGATTTGCGTGACGTAGTTTTAAATCGCCGAATTTTAGCAGTATTGTTACCAGCGTTTGAAAAAGCTCCCGATGAGTTATCCAACTTAGGTAAAGTAATTATTGCCTCGCTAAAAGCTATGTTGGCAGCGGGTTTAGGGGAAAACGTTGAAGGGGAATATCGTGATATCGTGCAACGTAAACCAACCAATGCTCCTACACCCTTTATGTGTATCTTAGACGAGTACGGCTATTACGCGGTAAAAGGTTTTGCGGTAGTGCCGGCGCAAGCGCGTTCGTTAGGATTTTCCATTATTTTTGCCGGCCAAGATTTGCCAGCTTTCCAAAAAGCTTCCAAAGAAGAAGCGGCGTCTATTGGTGCAAACTGTAACATTAAAATTTGTATGAAATTAGAAGACCCCTTGGAAACGTGGGAATTCTTTTCTAAATCTGCTGGTGAATCATTTGTAACAAAAGTAGATGCTTTTCAAACTCGACCTGAAAGCATTTTAAATAATTACATGGATACTCGTAGTTCTTCTTCAGAAAAACGGGCGCGGATTGATTTGCTGGATATGAAAGAACAACGCGAAGGTGAAGCACATATCTTTTTTAAATCAAAAATTGTGCGAGCACGCATGTTTTATGCCGATCCCAAAATGGTGAAGCGCATGCGTTTGAATCAATTTTTGAAAGTGGCGGCTCCAGAAGGTCGTTTGTTAATGGATTTACAACGGCGTTTGAGTAGTTTTCAAAACATAGTAGATAAAAGTAATTTTTTTACTAATGCACCTGCAAGCAGTGAAGATATTGATCAAATAGCAAGTATGATGATTGAACACGAAGCATTAGATCCTATCGAGCGCGGTGTTACTACGTTATTGGCCATTCACAATCAGAATCAGGTAGAAGAAACCGTAGAGTATGAGCCTGAAGTATCAGACAGTGAAATTAATATTTTTGTTAAACTACGCATTAACGATGATAATCGACATCAGTTTATGATTGATGATTTAGAGCATTTTGGTGCCCCCTTATTAAATCGTGGCTCAACGCGCGAACAAGCAGCGGTAGTTGAAAGATTAACGGGTAAGGTAGAACGGCATGCAGCTAATGTAGCAGATGAAATTATTAAAGATATTCGCATCGCTACCCATTACCCGCCGCTGATTGGCGAAATGCCTAGTTCCATGGAAATAGTGGATATGGCGCGCGAATTAAATGATCGAATTAGAGAAGCTCGCATAATGCGAGAAGGTGAATAAAAAGGTCTCCCCCCTTTGAAAAAGGGGGATCAAGGGGGGAAATCCCCCCGCCCCCTTTTTCAAAGGGGTAAAACAAGAAGATAAATAAAGGGTTTCTCCCTTTGAAAAAGGGGGGATTAAAGGGGGATTTTTATGTCTGTAAAATCAGGACCACTTCTTTTGTTGTTGGCGTTTTTGTTGGTATGTTTGTCTGCGTGTACTACTTGTAATTCTTGTCGAACGGATGAAAATCCTAGCACCAGTTGTTGTGCAAGAACAACTTGTAATACTTGCAACAGTTGCTGGCAGATCGACCAAGCTTTCATCTGCAATTTACAGGCTAAAGGCATAAAAATTATTCAGATTGGTGATACAGTGCGTATAGTTATGCCATCCGATTACGTCTTTGAAGATGGAACTTCCGTTATTAACGAATGTTATTACGCAGCGTTGAATCAAGTGGCTAGTTACTTGTGTTGCAAAGAAAAAATTATTGTAAAAGTCACGAGTTATACCGATGCCTGTGGCTCCCAAGCACGCAATCTAGCATTGTCGCGGCAACAAGCACAAACCGTTGCTGATTATCTCTGGAAAGCAGGGATTGATACGCGTGCACTTTATGCAGTTGGTGCAGGTGGTTGTGATCCAATTGCATGTAATAACACCCGTTGCGGTCGCGCCATGAATCGCCGGATTGAAATTACCTTGCGCAGAATCACGGATTACTACGATTATTGATTTTTTATTTTCCCTCCTCGCCCCGCAAGAGATGCGTCTCCTGTTTGGGGGAGGCGAAAATAATTTTTGATTTGCAGAGTAGAATAGTTATGAAAAAATTTATGAATAGATTTTCCCTGCGTCAATAGTTATAGTAACTTGATGAACCTTAACAACATTGGATGGTGGCAGTGGGCGAAATACGAAACAAGGTAAAAGAGCGTAAATTTTTTTATCGCGATTATTATCGAGCCATCTGCAGAATTTTGTGGATAGTAATAGCGTTGATTGGAGTCTTAACTATGCTCGTTACGTATCTGTATACAACCAAACCCACCCCTGATTTTTATGCAACTTCCTATAATGGAAAATTGATAAAATTAACTCCAATGAATGCCCCTAATTATTCAAGTACTCCACTTATCCAATAACTTGGGAGACGATGTATGGCTGAAAATATCGATGATGCAGTTGAAGTCGTTCGTTTACGGAATGAATTTTATCGTGATAGTTATCGCAAAGTGGTGATTGCGTTATTAGTTTGTATATTTGTGGTCTTGATGTTAGCGGGATCGTTAGTGTACATAATAGGCAATCCACCCATGCCTAAGTATTTTGCCACCTCGACGGATGGCCGCATTATGCCATTGGTTCCGCTCGATAGGCCGAATTTGTCTACGGCAGCTTTATTACAATGGGCAAATACCGCAGCCGTTGCGGCTTATACCTATAATTTTGTCAATTATCGCCAAGCATTGCAGGCAGCTTCCGACTTTTTTACACCCGAGGGTTGGCAAGGGTTTATGTCCGAACTGCAAAGCTCGAACAACTTAAATGCAGTGATAGATAAAAAGCTAATTGTATCAGCGGTAGCAACCGGGGCCCCTGTGGTATTAGATCAAGGAGTGATTTTAGGTGCTTATACTTGGCGGGTACAGTTGCCATTATTAGTTACTTATCAAAGTGCTAGCCAATTTTCACAACAAGCCATAACGGTCACCATGTTGATTAATCGGGTTTCGACGTTGTCATCGCCATTAGGAGTAGGGATATCGCAATTTATCGCGTCGGGCGGGGGTTAGAAAAAGTAGGGCATAGAAGGTATGGTCAATAAACTTTATATGGTAAAGTTAAGTAAAATCAGTGGCCGTTTACGCCTCTTAAGCTAGCAGAATGGATTCTTCTCCCCCAAAAGGGACACGTCCCACAAGGGGAGAAGAATCCATTCTGCTAGTTCAATGGGAGGTGAAAATTACTAAAACCAAGTACTCTAGCAAGCTATAACAATATGAAGTTCGAGTGGAATGTCCGAAAAGTTATTATTCTAGTCATCTTGCTCTTGCTTGGCTGTGACGTTACTTTTCTATTTGCTGCTCAAAGTGGATCGGACAATAATGCTTCCCAGCAGTTGCAGCAAATTCAGCAGTTACAGTTAGCGCAGGCGGATACCAGTACGACAGCTACTACGAATACTGCTACCACTGCTGCAAACAATACCCCTGATTTATCTGCTGCCGTAACTCCTCCTGGTTCTCCATCTGGTGTTAATGGTGGTAGTTCAGTCCCTCCGGATTTTTCTTCGGCTAGTAACAATGCCCCTGTTCCCAATGTGAACACGGCTGCGCCAAATGCGAGTAACGTTACCCCTTACAATACGGCGGCACCTGCGAACAATCCGTCGAATAATAGTGTGGCACCTCCTGCAAGCAATCCTGACCAATTACTACCTACTCAGGGAGCCGCAGCTTCTTTGCCACCGCCTCCGCAAAACTCACAATTTGCAGCACCACAACCCTCAGCACTGCCACCGCCAGCACTAGGTGGTCCGCCGCCGAGTCCTCAAGGTCAAGTTCCACCAGGAGATTCCGGTACCGTTTCCACGAGCGATATTAGAAATCAAGCATTTAACACCATGGTGCAAGGCCAGTTGCCGATGACGCCGGAACAAATCCAACGCTTGCGCGAGTTATTTAACCAGACGCAATTTGCAGCAGCTTCTACTCCGGGTACGCCTCCGCGTCCGACTGCCACTTCGCAACTGGTAAATTTGGCACCGGGTTCCACGCCACCGGTTATTCGATTAGCACAAGGATTTGTGTCTTCGCTGGTATTTATTGATTCCACAGGGGCGCCATGGCCAATTGCGAATTATGACATCGGCAACCCCAGTGCGTTTAATATTCAGTGGAATAAATCTGATAACACCTTAATGATCCAAGCTACTACGCTATACACCTACGGGAACCTGGCCGTGCGGCTGCAAGGACTTAACACTCCTGTCATGTTAACGCTTGTACCAGGCCAGCGAGCGGTGGATTATCGTGTTGATTTACGGATTCAAGGCACGGGACCAAACGCTATACCAGTTCCTGTAACGGGGTTACCTAGTGCAGCCAATCCGGAATTATTGGGCGTGTTGGATGGAGTGCCGCCTACGGGCAGTACGGAAGTTCGAGTAAGTTGTGGGGGCGGTGTACAAGCTTGGCTGCGCGGCGATCAACTGTTTGTTAGAACACGCTATACCATTATTTCACCAGGTTGGATTGCTACTATGACCAGTGCTGATGGCACGAAAGCCTACCAAATGGGTAAAGCGCCTCTGTTGTTAGCAGCAGAGAATGGTAAAATTGTTCAGGTAAAAATTGAAGGTTTGTAAATGGCGAACGGCAACAGCAAATTAAAAAACATTAAAGGGCTATTTCAGAATACTCGCACGCGGACCATTCTTATTTTAACAGGCGTGGTAATTTTTTTTGCGGTGCTAATCGGAGTTTTTAAATTAAGCGCACCTACTCCTGGTCCAACAGCTGAAGCCAATTTGCGTTCACTCCCTAGTAACATTCAATCCATTCCAGGTGGGTTTGATCGACCCGAAACACCCGAGTATGCCCGTTTACAAGAACAACAAAATGTTGCGCAAGCCAGACTGGCGGAACGACGCGGTACCAGCGCAGTTCCTACCATTATTAGTTCCTCTGGGTTAGGTGGTGCGCAAGGTATTGGTACTACCTGTTGTAATCCTTGTCCATGTCCGCCCACGGGAGCAGTTGCTGGAAATATTGCTACGGGGCAAGCGAGTTCATTGGAACCAGGAACTTTAGTTTACGATGCACAAGGTCGTGTGATTGGTACAGTAGGGCCTGATGGCAAAGTACGCGACGCTAATGGCAACGTAATTGGCACGGTCGGACCAGATGGTTTAGTACGTGATGCCAATGGCAATATCATTGGAAGCGCGGGCGTGGGAGTCTCTGGTAGACCCGTTTACGATGCGCAAGGTCATTTGATCGGTCGCGTAGGGCCTGACGGCAAAGTGCGCGATGCTAATGGCAATGTGATTGGCACGGTTAGTCCAGATGGTAGTGTACGTGATAGTAATGGCGCTATTATCGGCAAAGTAGGTTCCGCTTTAGTGGGCGCACCGGTTTATGATAATCAAGGTCATTTAATTGGCACGGTAGGACCCGACGGTAAAGTTCGTGATGCCAATGGCAACGTGATTGGTAGCGTCGATCCGGATGGCACAGTCCGTGATGTAAATGGGAATGTGATCGGCAAAGCAGGTGCTTCGGTGCCTGGCGCTTCGCCTGTTTATGATGCACAAGGTCATTTAATTGGCACCTTAGGTCCCGATGGCAAAGTACGCGATGCCAAGGGCAGAATCATTGGTACAGCCGGTCCTGATGGCGTAGTGCGTGATGCCAACGGCAACGTCATTGGAAAAGTGGGCGGCGCTGTAGCAGGCACGCCGGTATATGATGCGCAAGGACATATTATTGGCACGGTTGGATCAGATGGTAAGGTTCGTGATGCTAGTGGTAAGGTCATTGGCACAGTAGGCCCAGATGGTGTGGTGCGAGATGCTGATGGCAATATCATGGGTAAAGCAGGTAGCGCCAGCGCTGGCACGCCTGTCTACGATTCGCAAGGTCATGTAATTGGCACCGTTGGCGCTGATGGTAAGGTTCGTGATGCCAGCGGAAAAATTATTGGCACAGTAGGCCCGGATGGTGTAGTGCGCGATGCCAATGGCAACATTATCGGTAGAGCAAAAAATGTAGTTCCGGGTACCCCCGTTTATGATAGCCAAGGTCATCTCATCGGTACGGTAGGTACTGATGGCAAAGTGCATGATGCCCAAGGCAATATTATTGGTGATGTGTCACCCAACGGAGATGTACGCGACGCTGCAACTGGTAACATATTAGGTAAAGCCGGCGCGATTGTGCCTGGCACTCCTGTTTATGATAACCAAGGTCATCTTATCGGCACGGTTGGCGCGGATGGAACCGTGCGTGATGCCAACGGCAATGTCATCGGCAAAGTAGGTGCTGATGGTTTAGTGCGCGACAGCAATGGCAACGTGATTGGTAAAACTGGGCCGGCTGCAACCGGAACTCCTATTTACGATGCGCAAGGTAAATTAATTGGGATTGCAGGTTCCGATGGTAAAGTACGGGATGCTAATGGCAAAGTAATAGGAACCTTAGGGCCTAACGGTATTGTGCGTGATTTAGATGGTAATGCCATCGGCAGCACATCTCCTACCGGTTTAGCTCAGCAAACGGGTTTATCACCCCAGCGACCCGCAGCTACAGCTGGCGTGGCAGGTGGGATAGCGCCCTTGACCGGCGACAATACCGCACAAATGCAGGCGGTGGCAGAACGGCAAGCTGAGATGGTATCAAAGCAACAAGCGGACCAGATGCGCACCCAAGTTCAAGGTGCTATGGCAGGCCAAGCGAGTCAGTTGATGGCAGCATGGGTATCACCAATCCAGTCTTATACGGCTGGCAAGGAAATTCATGAAGGGGGCGGTAATGCTCATGGTGGCGGTGGTTTTGGCTCCGCTGCTTTTCCTGGTAGTGAAGCTGGGGTAGAAGAAACTCCTCCAGAGGTAAAAGCTGGAACGGTGATGTTTGCAACGCTCATCACTGCAGTTAATAGCGATGAACCAGGCCCGGTTTTAGCGCATATCGTTGGCGGTAAATTTAAAGGCGGTAAATTAATTGGTACCTTGACGAATCAAGGCCAAACCGTCATGTTAACGTTTAATACACTGACTTTACCCGGCGCTCCTAGCAGTATTTCTATTAACGCGGTAGCTATCGATCAAAACACCGCGCGCACGGGTCTTTCTACCAGCACAAATAATCATTATTTATTACGGTATGGCTCTCTCTTCGCTTCTGCTTTTATTCAGGGGTATGGCCAAGCGTTTCAAACATCCGGTCAAACGGTTATCAGTACTGGTTTAGCAACAGCGACGACCACACCTAATTTGAGCCCAAGCGGTAAATTTATGGTAGCACTTGGCAACGTGGGAACGCGTTATAGTAGCGTTTTAGGTAATATCTTTAATACGCCGCCGACGGTCCATGTTGATTCTGGATCAGCGATGGGAATCTTATTTCTTTCAGATGTGCCGGCTATTCCCGGTGTTGAATTAGGCAATGGTAGTTGCATCGCAACGCCTGCATGTGGTGGTGCTAGCTAAAGCGCCGAAAGAAATATGTATGTTAATGCGATCAAATCAGAGGTAGATGTTTACTATGGATAAAGACCCAACAACTCCTAGCGATTACGCCGAAGATGAATATCATTTTTCGGAACAAGAAAGTCCATCTGATTTTTCAGAGGCAGTTGCTGCTGCAAAAACGCAATCGACTTCGACTAGAAATAAAAAAATTCTAATTATTGTCGGCATTTTAGCAGTCGCATTTTCTGTCTATAAATTACTGGATATTTTATTTACTGCCCGCGGCGGTTTACACACCACACTGACTACTACAACTACACCGGCAGTTGCGCCTACAGTGACACCGGTACCAACTACTACTACCGCTGTTGCGCCTACTGCTCCAATTGCCTCAGCGCCAACTGAAATAGCACCTCCTGAAAAAGAGCAAGTTGCTACTGCGCCGCAAACTCCTACTGCGCCAGCAAATCAGTTAACTCCTTCTGCTGTGACAGAAATTAGTAACCAATTACAAAATGTTGAACAAAAAACCACGGCAAACCAGGAGCAATTCGATAAATTAAATGGCCAGATTACTACCATGCAAACGGATGTAAGTAATTTAAATAGTCGTTTTGCGGAATTAAATAGTACCCTGCAAGCCATCAATACAAAACTAAATGAACAACAAGCACAGGAGGCTGCACGAGTTACTAAACATCGTTTAGCAGTAAGAAGACGCTGTGTTAGACCAATCCCCGTTTATTTTGTCAAAGCGATGGTGGCCGGGCGCGCCTGGCTCATGGCTGAAAATGGTAGAACATTAACTGTTGGGCAAGGCGATTCATTGCCAGGTTATGGAGTCGTGCGCATTATTGATCCTCATCAAGGAACCGTTACGTTAAGTTCTGGTGCTATAATTGGATATAGTCCTGAAGATAGCTAGAGGCGTTTGCCTATGAACTCATATATCGTAAAAGGCTTGAATAGTAAGTTAATTGTCCTTGCTGTTTGTTTATTCTTGAGCGGCTGTACGAGTGCTAGTTATCCTGATGTACAGCAAATCATGATCAATTTAAGTCAATCGTTTCCACCAGTTTGGGATATGGTGGTAGCGTTGTCTTATTTGATAGGTATCCTTTTTATTGCGCGTGCAATTTACGCACTGAAAATCTATGGAGAACAACGCACTATGGCATCGCAAGGCCCCAGTATGAAAATACCGGTTACCTTGTTTTTTGTGGGAGCGATGTTGATGTATTTGCCTAGCAGTAAATCGGTCGTTTTAATGACTATTTTTGGTTATAGCGAACCGCAGCCGTTGTCATATATTACTTCCAATCCTGCTTGGAGTGCGCAAGCTACGCAAGTAGTTTTACAACTAGTTCAGTTATTGGGGCTGATTGCATTTGTTCGTGGCTGGGTTTATTTGGCACAAACGCAATCCCATAATCCTGGGCAACATACCTTTGGCAAAGCCATGACTCATATTATCGGTGGAATTTTGGCCATCAATATTGAAGGAACTCGAGAAGTATTACTATCCACGTTGGGAATTTCCGGGTAATGTATTAAAATATGTTGATTGCGTAATGACTGCTGCAAAAATCGCATTTTGCAGTAAAATCGGGTATACATTGGGTTTACACCGCACGTTTTTAAATTTAGCAAAGGAGAAAATCAAAGTGAAAGATCAAAAAAACAAGCGCTTTATGGCGTGGTTGCGTCCAAGCTTGGTTGTTGTAGGGATCCTATCTTTTTTCTACGCGGGTTATGCGTTGGCCGCTGATGGCGGGCAAAGTCTTGGTACTATTGCAGGTACTATTACCGGTTCTTTCAAAAACTTGGCAATGATGATTTCTGCTGCTTCCTACGTGGCAGGGGTTGGGTTTGCGTTAAGTGCAATTTTGAAGTTTAAACAACATAAAGATAATCCTACGCAAATTCCTATTGGTACGCCAATTGCCTTACTTTTTATTGCGGCAGGTTTAATATTTTTACCAACAATATTTGGTGTAGCAAACCAAACGATCTTTGGTGGTTCAGGTACTGCCGGCGGCGTTTCTGGTTCTTTGAGTTAATAAATATTTGTGTACTCTCTTAAGCTAAATGCAAATCCAGAAGGGTGGCGCGTTTTTATGGCAAGAAAAAACGACGCTGCCTTTCTTACGTTTAGCAAAAAAGTATTGCGTAAAGATAATTACACTTGCCAGTTTTGTGGTTTTCAAGCGCGTGAATATCAAGAGATAGTAAATTTAGATCAAAATTATTATAACAATAAGCTTTCTAATTTAGTGACAGCTTGTTGTTTTTGTGCGCAGTGTTTTTTCTTGGAATCTGTGGGAGTTGGTGGTTATGGGGGTGGCACGTTAATTTACTTGCCAGAGATCACCCAAAATAATCTTGATAGTTTTTGCCACGTATTATTTTGTGCAATTGCTAATGATACGGGTTATAAAAGTACAGCGCAGGGTATTTATCGTAGTTTTAAATTGCGCGCACAAACAGTAGAAGAACAATTTGGTGAAGGTAGTAGTGTGCCTGCAACTTTTGGTCAGATGTTAATTGAATCGCAAGCAAAACAAACACCGCAGTACGATGCACTTATTACAGATCTGCGTTTGTTGCCATCGCGAGCAAGTTTTAGAATGCAAATTGAACGCTGGGCCGCCACTGCATTAAGTGAATTGGCGGGAGAGTAATATTTTTTTAAGGATGTCCTATGGCAAAATGGATAGATTCCATGTTCGATGGGATAGACTCCTTTCTAGCTTGGTTAAGTGCTTCATTAAAACAAACCACTGAATCGTATTGTGATTTGGAAACGGCTGATTCGCCGGTCACGTTAGTGGCGCATGATGGTTCGTTAATTTCCGTGATAAAAATTGTTGGGGTCACCACGTTAATTGGGGTGCCGGAATTTGAACGCTTGTGCGAAGGCTTAAGTTTAACGTTGCAAACTGCGTTGTCACGTACTGGCCATGCGCTACAAGTATTGTTCTATCACGATGGTCAGATTGTTGAAAGTGTCTTGGAAGATATTTTAAAACCCGCCAAAGACACTGCGAAAAGACTTAATTTAGCATTAGACGATGTATTTGAAGAACGCGTAAAATATTTAGCAAGATATTGCGCTTTTGAAAGCGTGCATTTAGTTTTATGGACACGGCCCAGCAGCATTACCTCTGAACAATTACAGCGTGCCAGTAAAGAAAAGCTTAAACTTATTCGCGAGAAAAAAATTCCCCCTTTTCGGCGTACACAAAATGTTATGGCGCCAATCCCTGATTTGCGGGATACCCACGATGCCTTTGTACGTTCGTTCCTGAATGATTTGTCGGTTCTGAATATTTCTGCGGAATTATTAGAAGTGCACGTCGCGTTACGTACCATGCGCGCTATTGCGGATCCTGAATTTACGGATCGGGATTGGTTACCGGTGTTGCCAGGCGATAAAGTGCCGCTGAAAGAATACGACAGTTTTTCTGGCGAAGTTTCGGATTTGTTGTGGCCTTCGTTGGCCCGCCAAGTATTACCGCGCGATGCGGAAAATTTAGATATGCGTACTGTGCGCATTGGTGACCGAATTTACTCGTGTGTTTTTATTGATTTGTTGCCCAAAGATATTAAACCGTTCATGTCGTTGTTTCAGCGGACTGCAGCAGCCAAAGTGCCGTGGCGCATTTCTTTCTTTGTCGAAAGCCAAGGGTTGCCGACATTACGCATGAAAGCATTATTAGCTTCCATTTTAAGTTTTTCTTCAGCTGAGAATCGCTTGTTAAGTGATTCGATGAACGTGCTTTCTTACATTAGTGTTAATAAAGATGATCCAGTGGTGCGGTTGCGCGTAGTCGCAACGACGTGGGCCCCAGAAGGAAACATTGGACTCTTGCGCATGCGCGCCGCTGAATTAGCAAAAGCCATTCAAGGTTGGGGTTCTTGCGATGTGTCAGAAATTTGTGGTGATCCTTTTGGTGGCGCGGTTTCTTCGCTGTTAGGCGTAACCACCAATGTCATGGCAACACCAACGGTACTGCCATTATCGGAAGTCGTGTACATGTTGCCGGTCACGCGTCCGGCGTCGCCGTGGAAAACGGGTGCTATGTTATATCGTACTCCCGATGGTAAACCTTGGCCGTATCAGCCAGGATCAGCAGAACAAACAACGTGGATTGATTTGATTTACGCAAGACCGGGTTCTGGTAAATCCGTTTTATCGAATGCAACTAATTTAGCGTTGTGTTTATCAGGCGGTTTATTGCGGTTACCGCGTATTGCGATTATTGATATCGGACCTTCGAGTAGTGGTTTAATTTCGTTGTTGCGTGATGCATTACCACTCAACAAACGTCATTTGGTAGCGTATCACCGCTTGCGCATGACACCGGAATATTCTATCAATCCTTTCGATACGCAATTAGGTTGTCGTTTCCCTACGCCGCAAGAACGCAGCTTCTTAGTTAATTTTTTAACGTTATTAGCAACTCCGTTGGGCGCAGATCGTGCTTACGACGGTATCGCGGATATGTCAGGTTTAGTGGTAGATGAACTTTATAAAAGTTTATCGGATGCTATAAAACCTTACGCTTATACACCCGGCGTTGAGCCAGTGGTCGATGGTATTTTAGAAGAAATAGGTTTTGTACAAGATCAACGTACTACTTGGTGGGAAGTAGTAGATGCTTTGTTTATTGCGGGATTTACGCATGAAGCAATGTTAGCGCAGCGCTATGCGATGCCATTAATTGCAGATGCGGCATCGATTTGTCGTAGTCCTGTGGTTGAAGATTTATACGGCAAAATTGTTGCTCCTACCGGTGAAACGCTCATCAATGCATTTGCGCGGATGATTTCTAGTGCTGTACGTGAATATCCAGTGTTATCGCGCGTCACCAGTTTTGACTTAGGTGATGCGCGTATTGTTTCGTTAGATTTAGATGAAGTTGCTAAAACCGGCGGCGATGCTGCCGATCGGCAAACCGCCGTTATGTATATGTTGGCGCGTTATGTGTTAGCTCGGCATTATTATTTAACCGAAGATAATATTAGTGACATGCCAAATCAGTATAAAGATTATCATCGCATACGTATTGGTGAATTGCGCGAAGATCCGAAACGAATTGTGATGGATGAATTTCACCGTACTTCCAAATCAAAAGCAGTGCGCGATCAAGTTATTGTCGATATGCGTGAAGGACGTAAATGGAACGTGCAAATCGCTTTGATTTCCCAATCGTTGGATGACTTTGATTCCGTAATGGTGGAGTTTGCCACCTCGATTTATATTATGGATGCAGGTCCTTCGCAAACGATCGAAAAAACTACGCGCATCTTTGGTTTGTCACCCACTGCACAAACCGCATTGCGCACACGTGTACACGGCCCACGGGAAGGTGGTGCAACATTTTTAGCACAGTTTGCCACCAAAGAAGGAATGAATACGCAACTACTTACCATTACGATTGGACCTATTGAATTGTGGGCGTTTAGTACCACAGTGGAAGATGCTACGGTGCGTAACAAGCTTTATCGCCGTATCGGCCCCGCGGAAGCACGTCGCGTGTTAGCAACGTTATTTCCGTCCGGGTCGGTGAAGAAATTGGTTGAGGCAAGATTAATGACGCTAAGAGAAGAGCACGCTATTATTACGGAAGAAACATCGTTGGGTGTGTTAGATGATTTAATCGAAGAAATTGTTGCGGAATACAGCAAGAATCCTGATCTCAAACGGTTACCGAAAATGGTGTAGTGTTTTCAAAGATACTTAGGATTCCTTAAAGGGCATCTCTATTAATTGCTTTTTTGAAGTTAAAATTCCTTGAAAACCCTTGATTTTACTTGGATGGTTTCACAAAAAATTGAATTAATAGAGATGCCCTAAATAGTTGTTTCAGGTAAAGTGCTGCCGTTAGGTCCCTTCCCCCCTTGCGGGGGAAGGTCAGGAAGGGGGGAGATCTAACAGCAACATTCTATCTAAAATAATTACCGAGTGACCCTTATATGTTCTATCAACTCACCCCCTTTCTTTTACATTTATTCAAACCAGAAGTTGCCCATCACTTAGCAATTCGTCTGTTGCGTTTATTTCCTGTTAGTGATGTAACTGCGTCGCTAGATTTAACCCGTTTATCACAAGAAATAGCCGGCTTAAAATTTCCTCATCCATTAGGTTTAGCAGCAGGCTTTGATAAAGACGCAGAAGTGTTTGATAAATTAGGTCAGTTAGGATTTTCCTTTGTCGAAATCGGTTCGGTAACACCGCAAGCACAACCCGGGAATCCAAAACCGCGATTATTTCGTGTGCCCGATCAGCAAGCAATTATTAATCGCTATGGCTTTAACTCAAAAGGGTTAGCATATGCTGCCGAGCAACTGCAACGTTATCCGCATACCTGTATCACAGGAATTAATTTAGGGAAAAATAAAACTTCCACAAATGATGTTGATGATTTTTTAACGGGCGCTGCGACTTTAGTGCAGCAAGCAGATTATTTTACGATCAATGTTTCTTCCCCTAATACACCCGGTTTGCGCGATTTGCAAAAGCCAACCGCTTTAGCACCGATTGTGAATGGCATCCAAGCGATCATTCGGCAAAGCCAGCGTCGTATTCCGTTGTTAGTAAAGCTTTCTCCTGATATGGAATTGGCGCAGGAATCTGCTTTGATAGAGTTTTTAGCGCAAGAGAACGTAGATGGTTTAATCATAAGCAACACCACCTTGAGTCGAGCCGGTGTGAGTGGCCAGCATGCTGCTGAACAAGGAGGCCTCTCAGGACCTCCCTTGCGAGATTTGGCTACTGCAATGATACGTCGCGTTCATACATTGACGGAAGGCAAATTGTTGATAGTTGGCTGTGGTGGGGTTGGCTCCGGTGTCGATGCTTACGAAAAACTGCAAGCAGGAGCTCGATTGTTGCAAATTTACACAGCGTTTATTTATCAAGGCCCATTGGCCATTAGGCATATTTTGACCGATCTTAATGCGTTATTAGTACGCAATGGTGTGCGCAATGTGGCTGAAATTGTTGGTACGGGGGGCTGTTAGTGTTCGCCTTCCCAAACAGGGGTAGGTCTCCAACGGGAGAGGCGAAAATTTATCATTTGCTGAATGGCATTTTATATAAGATAATTCATTTACTGGGAATCTCATAAAAGATTCTTGGTCAGGGTTAATAATTTTTTATGAGGTTTAAATATGCAAACAGGTACAGTTAAGTTCTTTGATGCCAAAAAAGGCTACGGCTTTATTACTCCAGATGGCGGCGGAGATGGTGTTTTTGTTCATTTCTCCGAAATTAAACAAGAAGGTTTTAAAGTCCTAGAAGAAGGTCAACGCGTTAGCTATGTACCTACTAAAGGTGCAAAAGGCATGCAAGCGACTAATGTACAGGTTATTGAAGATAAGTAATCACCGGTTCCGTTAACGTTATTGCAATTGAAGTTACCAGGAGGAGTTAATCCTTCTCCTGGTAGCAAGCTAAAAAAATCAGATGTCGTCAGTTTCCCTACCGCAAGATTTACAAAAACAAACGTTTATCGAAAGCCAGCAAAAAATGTTGGTATTACCAGGGTGGGAAATGCTAAATGAGCACAGCTTGGTTGCGCTCAAATCTATTAAAAGCGAACAATTTGTAAATTTTGTTTGGGGTGATCCTACGCCGCAAAATTTTGCACGCGCGCAACTTTTTTTTGAACACGCCACCTTTAGCTGGGTTTTAAAGCCGCAGCAAAATGATGATTATCTTATCGAGCAAAATTTTAGTGGCCCCTATTCGGTTGCTGAAATGGCATTGCAGTTAGATTTACAACCATTAGCATCGAGCGAACTCTCGGAAAAAATAAGAGTAGTTTCCGCTTTACAGCCGCACACGTTACAACAATGGGTAGAAGTTGCAGCGCAAGGTTTTAATTTCACGGTGGATGAAATAAACGAATTTATTTTTCCGCACATCCAATTTGCTGGCGATATTCCTTACTTAGCATATTACGAAGACGAACCAGCAGCGACGGCTTTGCTTTTTTGTGGGGAACAAGTTGCAGGTTTATACGCCATCAGTACGATCCCAAAATTTCGGCGGCAAGGGTTGGCTACAGCCGTGACGCAAGCCTGTTTATTAGAAGCACAAAAACGCCATCTTAAATATGCAACCTTATCCTCTTCCGCTATGGGGCAAACCCTGTATAAAAAACTAGGTTTTCAAGTAGTACAATTTTTACGGGAATATAGTTCCCCGCAGCAAAATTTTTATTCGGGTTAAATTGCTTTTTAATAATATTTTACTTTTAGCTTGCGATAGTATTTTCTAGGTTCAATCATTCATCGGTTTCAGGAAATTTAAGATTTACGCAAAGATGGCAATTGTGCGGCAATTGCAGTTGTGTCCCTACTCGAATCTGCACCTGCACCTGCACCTGCACCTGCACCAGCACCAATTATAGTAGTAGACATAGAGACTAAAGCAGCTGCGCTGGATCTATTCTGCTGAACGGTTGTTCTTTTGGGGTTTGATACAATAATTTTATTAGGTCTAATACCACGCTTACTGCTAACGTAAGGAATACGACGATTGAATTCTAGTTCTTCTTCTGCGGTTGCTTGAGGAATTTCTACTGTAAAATCCTTTGGTGCAAGGCCTAGATCCTTTAAATCATTAGCATATCTTTTTCTGTCTGCAGGAAGAGAAAAATCATATTGTTGTGCATTTTCTGGGGTAAGCACAATGGCAACTATAGCCTTATCTGGAAGTGTATGAGAAGTGGTCTCAAGATCTTCAGGTAAACAGAGATATTCACCCCTTGCCTCCGATCCGCATTTGATATCTATAGATTTAAGAATATTCCCAGTAGTCCTTTTTGGTTCTAATCTAAATAAAAATCCTTCTGAATGCCAACGCCATTTCACCTCAAAATTTATACTGGTACTTAAAAATTTTTTTAATTTTACAATTCCAGGAGATGGTTTTGATTCTGATTTTGATTCTGATTTTGACTCTGACAAATATAAAGCATAGTCTTTTGGTGTTAAGAAAGAAGATAACCGCGTATATCCACTGCGTTGGGTTGCTAATATTTCAACACATTTATCAAAAAATTGCTGTTGATGTAACTTCATGACAGGAAATTTTTTGTCTCTTAGTATTTCTATTGTTAGACCAACCTTCTTTAAATACTCCCACATTTCATGTCGGCCCTGGGGGGATAAAAGGGATTGTATAAATTGTATATCTTTCTGTAACGCTCCAAAATTTTCTGGTTTTTGTACTCCAAAAACTACAAAGCAAACCGCTTCTGCATTTATAGATGCATGCCTAGGCATTAATTTTTTTGTTTTAGATTGCGCTGTTTTCCAGGGGGTTAAGGCAGAATTAGTTCCATTAGGGCCACTAATGCCGTTAAATATTCCTATTAAATAGTGATGCTCAGGATGAAGAAACCAATTTCCCAATCTTTTATATTCATTCAGGATAAGATCTATTTCTTCTGGGGTGAATGGTTCTGGTATAGTTTTGGATTCAGCTGCATCAGGAAATTCAACTGAGCCACTTCCAGCACCACCTTCGTTTCTGGCTCTTGCTGCACCTGCAGGAATAACTGATAAATCTCTTGTCTGTTTTTGTTCGTGTTGCATTTTAGAAAATGTTCGTTTTGAAAGAGTACTTTTTGTTTTTCCTGCCGAAAGAATCTCAGGAGCTGCATCGGGTTGCATTAAAGCGTAATCAAAATCTTGATCAGATTCCAATGCGACTAAAGTTCTTACAAATGAGTTTTTTGTTAATTTAAATCTTTTCTTTGCAGGACCTTGTTCTAAAATTACAAAGAGATGATTCTGGACAGCTGCAAGGATTTCATTTTCCATTTTATTTTTAGGTAAGTTAGAATTCCAAAGCGCAACATCATAAAACGCAAAAGCTTCCTCGCTAAATATTTTTATAAGTTTATTTTTATTTTGATAAGTTTCTTTATCTGCTCCTATATCTATAGCAATAAAATTACCAGCCACACTATTTTTCTTGATAGTAGGCAGCCAGTTTTCATGAAAATGTAATAGTACAAAAGTATCAAAAATGAAAGATGGAGAAAATTTTTCATTTTCAAGATAAAAACCATTTTTTACTAAAGCAGTAATAAATTCTGCATATTCGGTTTCATTTTCTAATGTGGGTTCATGTTTTAAATCAATAACAAGAGTCAGTTTTTTCGGGGCGCTATCCTTATCTTCGATTTTAGATTGTTTTATCTGATTTCTTATTTGCGCTATTTGTTGTTCTACCGTTCGCTTTAGATCTAAGGATTCGCCTATTTTGATTATTATGATATACATACGTTAACTCATTAAGCTGTAATAAGTATAAACAATAGCAAAAAAAGCTTAACGTTTTATTAAATAGTTTGATCGGATGCACGGCTAAAATTTTGTTTATCTCTATATCTTGTGCAAGCAATTTTTTGCGCCTAAAGGTTTTATTCTTAAAAATTTGAAAGTCGCGAGGATTAAGTGTTCTGGGGCCAAGTGTGGCCCCAATATTTTATTTGCTATTAAAAGCACAAACCGCAGATTCTTTGGCTTTTTGCATGGCTAGTAACGCATCCACTTTTGCTGCACAAATAAAATCATTTTCTGATAAACCACCAATGGCATGCGTGCTGTAACGGACGCGGCAACGGTTATAGCTAACTTCCATATCGGGGTGATGATTTTCTTGGTGGGCTAACCAGGCAACCGCATTTACAAAAGCCATGGTGTGATAATAATTTTTGAAAGTAATGTCGCGGGCAATTTCTTTGTTGTCGGCGGTTAATTGCCAGCCATCCAGTTCTTTTAAAAAATTGGCGATTGCTTTGCTATCAAGAGGCGGCACGCCGCCTTCGCAGGGTACGCAACGTTTTTGATTGAGATTTTCCATAATGATTTACCGAAAGTAAGGGAAAGAATAACAATAGGCGGTAACCAATTTACTGTCAATTTTCTTCCGAACCTTGATCTTAAACAAATAGATAATTATATTATGTTTATTAACATAACATCTCGTCGCACTTATGCAGTATGTTTTCCCCACGCTCTCAGGTTCCCAGCAAGGAACTAGCTTGTTAGAAGTTCTAATCGCCTTAGCATTGCTAAGTTTGGGGTTGTTAGGGTTTGCCGAGGCTGAGCTTACCGCTTTACGGCAAGACCAAATCGCTTTTGGGCAGAGTGTAAGTGCGGTGCAGGTTGGTAACATGGCTGATCAGTTGCGTGCCTGTAATGACGAGCAACAACGCGCTGCTAGCTGTCTGCACACAGCAATCGCGGATTGGCAACAACAAAACAGCTTGCTACTGCCCCGTGCCAATAGCAGTGTAAGTGCGCAGGGAGGCGATTATATCTTAAAAATAAATTGGCAAACTGCACTGCGCACTGGAAAAAATTTAGATCATCAGTTTGTTTTTGAGCAGTTAGTGCAGCCATGAAAAAGCAATGGGTAAATGCTGGTTTTTCTTTGGTGGAATTTTTAATTGCGATCGTGATTAGTTTGCTGTTGATGGTAGGTGTAATCACCGCTTATCTCAGCCAGAAAAAAACCTATCAGTTAGCGCAAGGCCTGGAACGCATGCAAGAAAATGGTCGGCTTGCTACGCAATATTTGCGTAAAGAAATTTGCATGGCTGGTTATGTTGGTTGTGGTCGGTTAACTGAAATAAATTTACAAAATCCTTTCACAAAAATTGATTTTAATTTAACAACCGCATTAGTTGGTTTTCATCAGCAACGATCTACTAATAAATATTTTTCAACTGGATTAGCCAGTACATTTACTTTGCTGAAACCTGGAACAGATTTGTTATTACTGCAAGAAGCAAGTTCAGAAGCTTGGCCAGCTCACGGCAAAGATCAGCAAATATCTCTGCAAAGCAAGGCAAATTTCAAAGTAGGTAATTTGTTACTGATAAGCAATTGCGGCCAAGGAAATTTTTTTCAAGTTGCAAAAATCCAAAAATCAATTTTGCAAACTACGTTACCGTTAGCTATGCAATATCAAAGCAGTGACAGTCAAGTAAGTCGCTTTTTAACGATAGTTTATTATGTTGCTGCTACCGGTAGAAAAAATTTAGCGGGCAATGAAATCTATGCGCTTTATCGCCGCGATTTAAACGATGCTGCAACACGTCCTAACGAATTACTAGAAGGAGTTGATGATTTGCAAATTCAGTATGGTGTAGCGCTAGAGCCTGGTGGCCCATTACATTTTTATACGGCTGCTCAAGTGCCAGATTGGCAAAAAATTCGTTTGGTGCAACTAGCATTGTTATTAACCAGTGTGCAAGCGCTAGCGGATGCGCCACAATCCTATCGTTTCCAAAAACGCGAGTATCTGGCGAAAGATCGCTGTTTACACCGCGAATGGGATATTAGTGTGGCACTACGAGAACGTTAACGTAAGGAAATGTTGGGCTTGCCAGCCCAACCTACACAGTTTAATAGTGAGATGTAAATGGAACACAGTGCAACAAAATATGTAGGTTGGGCTGACAAGCCCAACAATCAACTAATGCTTAAGGTAGTACATGGACAAAGCCCAAGGACTAATTTTACCAACCGTGCTGATTTTTTTACTTATTTTTTCTTTGTTAGGAATTAGTGCGTTAACGCTGAGTCAATTACAGTTGCGCATGAGTCAGCATGCCTTGCTCGCGCAAAAGCAGCTGCAAACAGCAGAGACAGGGTTGCGATTAGGGGAACAAAATTTAACAGATGGGCGTTGTTTGATACCGCTGCAAAATTATCCTTGGCAAACAACAACAGATTGTGTTTTTACTGTCCAGCAGTTAACGGGTCATTACGTGATTGAACAGTTGCCTAGTCCGCCAGATGTGTACGTTGTGGCAATGAGTCGCCGTCATGAGCATTCAGAGGCCAGTGTGGTTAAAACCGCGCTCTACTATCGGATCACGGCTTGGCTTACTCAGGAAAAAAAACCAATAATAATTTTGCAAAGTACCTTTATTAAAGTAGGCCAACCTTGTAATAAAGGGGGTAAACAGGTTAAGGTAGGACGCTTAGCCTGGCGGGAAATATAGCGGGAGCGGGGTCAGGCTTGCCATATTGCCATATTGACTTATTTGGGTCATTACTGAAATTAGTCTGTTGAAGAATACAATATGGCAATATGGCAAGCCTGACCCCGCTCTTTATTAAACGCATGTTTTAGAGGTGCTCTGTAAGATTTCTCATTAATAGCAAGGAACTCTCACTTATGTGGTTTGTTTTGCTGCAAATTATTTTACTGGGGAGCGCGGTAGTAGGAATTGCTACGTGGCGTTTACCCATGCGGGTATGGATCCCTGGTGTTGCAGGCTTATTATTTCTTTTGACAGCATTCTCGTCACTTGCCAATAGTTGGTTGCTCATTTTTGCTTGGTTGATCTTCCTGGCGGTCATCGTCATTTTAGGTATTCCTTCTATTCGCCATGATTGGCTTACCGTGCCTATGTTGGCACGTTTGCGTAAAGTACTACCTCCAATGAGTGAAACGGAACAAATTGCTTTAGAAGCAGGCGATGTTTGGTGGGAAGCGGAATTATTCCAAGGTCGTCCCAACTGGCAAAAACTCTGTCAGTTGTCTTTACCACAATTAAGCGAAGAAGAGCAGCACTTCATTGATAATCAAGTTGAAGTGTTATGCGACATGCTCAAAGATTATGAAATTGTCTATAAATTGCGAGATTTGCCCCGTCCCGTTTGGGATTACATAAAAAAAGAAGGTTTTTGGGGCTTGGTGATTCCGAAAGAATTTGGTGGTCGCGGATTTTCTGCGCTAGCGCATTCGGCCATTATAGCAAAAATCGCGTCGCGTTCGATTAGTGCAGCGGTAGATGTCATGGTGCCTAATTCCTTAGGTCCTGGTGAATTGTTGTTGCGTTACGGTACAGAAAAACAAAAGCAATATTATTTGCCTAGATTAGCTCGCGGCGAAGAAACTCCTTGTTTTGCCTTAACATCAGCACAAGCAGGTAGCGATGCCACCGCAATTCCAGACACCGGCATTATTTGTAAGGATCTGTATAAAGGTAAAGAAATTGTAGGAATTCGACTGAATTTTGATAAACGCTACATAACGTTAGCACCCATCGCCACACTGATAGGGTTGGCTTTTAAATTGTATGATCCGGATCATTTATTTGGCGAACAAGAAGACCTCGGAATAACTACGTGTTTGTTGCCAGCCAAACATCCAGGCGTAGAAATTGGTGAACGCCATTCACCGTTAGGATTGGCTTTTATGAATGGTCCTATTCGCGGCAAAGATGTTTTTATTCCTCTAGATTGGATTATCGGTGGTCCAACAATGGCAGGGCAAGGTTGGCGCATGTTAATGGAATGTTTATCGATTGGCCGCAGCATTTCTTTACCGGCATTGAGCACAGGTATCAGTATGTTGTGCTATCGCATGACGGGTGCTTATGCTTACATCCGCAAACAATTTAAATTACCGATAGGCCATTTTGAAGGAATCGAAGAACTGCTAGCAAAAATTGCGGGTTCAACCTACATCATGGAAGCGGCGCGACGCTTAACAGCAGGAGCGGTAGATAATCATCTTAGTCCCTCTGTGGCTTCAGCCATTGCTAAATATTATATGACCGAAATCACGCGCAAAACGGTTAATCATGCTATGGATATCCATGCGGGTCGCGGGATTCAATTAGGTCCACATAATTATTTGGGTTTGGTTTATCAAGCGATTCCGCTGAGTGTGACCGCAGAAGGCGCTAATATTCTTACGCGTAATTTAATTATTTTTGGGCAAGGTGCAATTCAATGTCATCCGTATGTGCGCGCTGAAATGGCAGCCGTTGCTGATCCAGATAGAGATCAAGGTTTTGCGAAGTTTGATAAATTGTTACTAAAACATGTTGGTTTTACGGTTAGTAATTGGATTACCTCATTAGCAATGGGTTTGGGGCTTACCCGTATTATTACTGTTCCTGCGGGAATGGTGAAACAGTATTATCGTCAATTAAGTAGAATGAGTTCAGCGTTAGCATTTTCTGCGGATATTACCTTGCTGCTATTGGGTGGTGCGCTAAAACGTAAAGAACGCTTGTCAGCACGTTTAGGGGATGTTCTTAGTTATCTGTATTTGGCTTCTAGCGTTTTAAAATATTACGAAGATCAAAATCGTCCGACCGAAGATTTGGCACATGTTACTTGGGCTTTAGAAATGTGTCTTTATCAAATTCAAATTGTTTTTGATGAATTTTTTGTTAATTTGCCTAATCGGTGGTTAGCAGCTTGGTTACGTTTTACCATTTTTCCATTCGGCGCGAGATATAAAAAACCTGCAGATAAATTAGATCAAGAGCTGGCACACAAAATACAAGAAAATTCTGCCTTGCGTGATCGGTTAACGCAACTTTGTTATGTAGGCAAAGAGGCGCGCGATGCCACAGGCTGTATTGATCAAGCGCTTACTAAATTGTTGGCTGCACAACCCTTAGAAAATGAATTACAGGAAGCCATAAAAAATGATTTAGTTACTGACACTGGTAACTACGAAAAAAATATTAAAGCAGGATTAAAAGCTAGAATTTTCACCAAAGATGAAGCGGAATTAATTTTTGCAGCTGAGCGGTTGCGCAAAGCAGCGATTGCAGTAGATGAGTTTAAATCATTATAAAGGACACTTCTAAAAATTGCTTATTTGTTCCAATCCTGTGTTGCACCACTTGTTACACTGCTTGCAAGTGCCGCGACTTGTCTTGAAACAAAACGCTAATTTTTAGAGGCGCCCTAAAACGTGCTATAGGGAATAGTTATGGTAAAAACAAAAGTAACATTAGAACCCGGTGTTTATATCGTGGATGGCTTACGCACGCCGCAATTAAAAGCGCGTGGTAAAGCAGGTCCGTTTTCTGCTAGTGATTTAGCTGTGCAAGCGGGGCGAGCTTTATTAGCCAGACAACCTTTTTTGCCTAGTGATCTAGATGAAGTGGTGATGGGTTGTATTATGCCTAGCCCGGATGAAGTGAATATTGCGCGTTTAATTGCCTTACGTTTAGGTTGCGGAGATAAAATGCCTGCTTACACCGTGCAACGTAATTGTGGTTCGGGTATGCAAGCTATTGATAATGCCGCACAAGACATAGCAAGTGGTCGCTGTCAGCTAGTGTTAGCAGGCGGCACGGAAGCTATGAGTCACGCGCCGTTGTTACTGAATAAGCAAATGACAGCTTGGTTGGCAGCGTGGAATAGTGCCAAAGGTGCGTTAGCGCGGGTAAAAACGCTAGCGCAATTTCGTCCAGCCATGTTAGCGCCTGTTATCGCTTTATTACGTGGTTTAAGCGATCCTTATGTTGGTTTATCCATGGGACAAACTGCGGAAAAATTAGCTTATCGTTTTAAGATTAGCCGCGAACAAATGGATGAATTTGCTTTGCGCAGTCATCAACGCTTAGCAAAAGCTTATGATGAAGGTTATATAACACCGGAACTTGCAACTCTTTATGCAGCTAATGGCCAATATTTTCAAGAAGATGATGGTTTAAGACGTGATACTACCTTAGAAAAATTAGCGGACCTAAAACCCATGTTTGATAAACCGTTTGGTTTAGTGACCGCAGGTAATAGTTCACAAGTAACCGATGGCGCGACTATGTTGATATTAGCCAGTGCCGAGGCAGTGAAACAATATAAACTACCCGTGTTGGGCAAAATAATCGATGTAGCGTGGGCGGGCGTTGATCCAGCAGAAATGGGTTTGGGGCCCGTGCATTCGATTGCGGCTTTATTGCAAAAACAAAATCTTACCAAAAATGATATTGATTATTGGGAAATTAATGAAGCATTTGCAGCGCAGGTATTAGCTTGTTTAGCTGCACTGCAAGATCCGGAGTATTGTAAAAAATATTTGAATCTAGCAAACCCAATAGGAACAATTGATCAAGCATGTTTAAATATTGATGGGGGTGGTATTGCTTTGGGTCATCCAGTAGGCACCAGTGGTGCTCGCATCACTTTACATCTGTTAAATATTTTAAAACGCACGGGCGCGAAAAAAGGGATTGCCAGTATGTGTATTGGTGGCGGTCAAGGTGGCGCAATGTTAGTGGAAAACATAAGTGGAGTAGAATAATGACTAAAGCAAAACACTATCACAACTGGCATATAGAAACTGATCAAGATCACATTGTTTGGCTACGCTTCGATCGCGAACATAGCGATATTAATACGATTGATCATAAAGTCTTAGATGAGTTGGCAGCTATTCTTACCGATTTAGCAACACAAACGGCGATTAAAGGATTAATTATTGCTTCAGCAAAACCAAACATGTTTATTGCCGGAGCTGATATCGAGCAATTTTCTAAGTTTGATTCTGATCAAGCTTTAGCATTTTTAGAGAAAGGTCAATTAGTATTTACCCAGCTAGCAAATTTTCCATTGCCAACCGTAGCGCTAATTGCTGGTGTCTGTTTAGGTGGTGGTTGTGAGTTAGCATTAGCGTGCCGTTATCGAGTTATGCAAGAAGACGCTAAAACACGCATTGGCTTGCCAGAAATATTGTTGGGTATACATCCGGGCTGGGGCGGCACGGTGCGGTTGCCACGTTTGGTTGGTGCGTTCTCAGCGATGGATTTGATTCTCAGCGGTCGTACCGTGTCGGGTAAAGAAGCGGCGCGCATAGGATTAGTTGATGTCGCAGTGCCGGATCGTGAAATTGTACGCGCAGCACGTCACTATATTTTGCAGCAACCCAAAAAACATCAACCAGCATTTTGGGAAGCTTTAAGTAACCAAGTAGTGGTTCGTCCGTTAATCGCAAAATTCTTGCAGAAAAAAGTCGCGCAAAAAGCTAATCCTAAATATTATCCTGCGCCGTATGCAGTTATTAATAACTGGTCGCAGGTGGGTGTTGATGATGTGGCGCAGGCATTACGGGTAGAAGTGTTGTCGGTGTTAAAAATTGCGATGGGCGATACGGCACGTAATTTAGTACGTTTATTCTTTTTGCAAAATCGCTTAAAAAGTTTAAGTAAAGGTACTGATTTAAATGTCACCCGCGTTCATGTCGTGGGGGCTGGCATTATGGGTGGTGATATTGCTGCCTGGTGTGCGTTGCATGGTTTACGGGTAACACTGCAAGATCGCGAAGCTAAATTTATTGCGCCTGCAATTAAGCGTGCTTACGATCTATTCAAGAAAAAATTAAAAGCACCGCGTTTGATCCAAGATGCAATGGATCGTTTAACGCCGGATCCGGAAGGGTTAGGTGTGGCGCGCGCCGATATTATTATTGAAGCGATTTACGAAGATTTAAAAGCTAAACAACAATTGTTTAAGCACATTGAATCACACTGTAAACCAGAAGCAATTTTGGCAACGAATACATCCAGTATTCCGCTGGATGAAATTAATACCGTGCTAAAAAAACCAGAGCGCTTAGTGGGAATTCATTTTTTTAATCCGGTAGCGATGATGCAGTTAGTAGAAGTAGTACAGGGCAAGATTACTCTTCCTGAGGTAACTAAAAAGGCGCTGGCATTTGTGCGACATATTGATCGTTTGCCATTGCCAGTAAAAAGCAGCCCAGGCTTTTTAGTGAATCGTGTATTAATGGCTTATTTAATGGAAGCGATGTTAATGCTTACAGAAAATGTACCACCTGAAGTAATTGATCACGCGGCGGTATCTTTTGGTATGCCTATGGGGCCTGTGCAATTAGCTGATACGGTAGGTTTAGATGTTTGTTTAGCAGTTGCAAAAAATTTAACGGCACATTTTGGTGGCACAGTTTCCGCGCAGCTAGAACAAATGGTAAAAGAAGGTCATTTAGGACGTAAGACCGGTAAAGGTTTTTATCAATATAAAAATGGCAAATTAATTAAAGATAAATTTGCGGAAGCTGAAGTGCAGCCTGATATTACCGATCGTTTAATTTTGCGGTTAATTAACGAGTCGGTTGCTTGTTTGCGGGAAGAAGTAGTTGCCGATGCTGATTTATTAGATGCTGGTATGGTGTTTGGTACTGGCTTTGCACCATTCCGCGGTGGCCCAATGCATTATGCTCAAGCAAGAGGATTGCAAAACATCTACGAGCAATTACAACAGTTTGCTGAGCAATATGGCCCAAGGTTTGCTCCCGATGCTGGATGGAAAAACATTTTAAAATAGAGCTTGCAGATTAATGTTTTTATGTACAGTCTTTAATTAATAAAGACATTAATTTTGCAGGAACTTTTATGACACAATCTGCTTTTGACACATTGCAATATTCCAAAAAAGCAAAAGAAGTTGGCTTTACCGAGCAGCAAGCAGAATTTCAAGCGAAGGCTATGGCAGAAGTGATTAACGATAAATTAGTAACTAAACACGATCTAAAACATCAGCTTAATGAGCTTGAGTATCACCTTACCATCAGAATTGGCTTAATGCTTGCTGCCTCCATCACAATTTTGGCTGGAATTATAAAACTGTAAACTCCAGCCAAATTTCAAGATCGTCACGAAGGGTCTTTACCCCATAGAATAGAGCTTGTCACTCTGCGAGAGTTCAGTAGCTGAATGCAGAGGCTCTAGCCTTGGATGATGATACTCCGCCTTATCGTAAGTCAAATAAGCGCCCAGAACGTACGTAAATAACGACAAAATACCTAAAGCGAACATGCTCGTAGCCGTAGAAATTAGCTGAATAGGTGTATTTAAGTTATTGCCTAAATAAGTAATTAAGGTAACGCCTAAAATATGAATGATTAACCATAAGGTATCTATAAACATTTTAGCAAAACCACGGCCTTGATAAGTTTTATATTCGTAATAAAAATAAAATAGGAAGCCAGGCAGGATAAATAATGCCATTTCATATTCTAAAGGCCAGCCAGCGTAAAAAATCATAACAGAAAGTACAAATAACAGCGGAACCGCCAGTATCTGCGCAAACGGCATGACAAAATGATGTTTTTTCTGCTCTAAAAAGTGTTTGTGTTTCATGCGATTAGCAATGGTAACGATAGGCGCGGGAAGATAAGAAAAAATATGCAGCACGGAAACCACCGCGACTAAGCTGTACCAGCCCTTGAATAAAAATAAAAATAGAAAACCAACCGCAGTACAAGTGACAATTGCATGCCGTGGATTTTGATAGGATGGATTCAAGATGCTTAAATATTTTGGCATGTGCCTTTCATGTGACAACGAGTATAAAATACGTGAGCTGGAGGCAACAAACGCTGCGCCACAGGCCGCTGGAGAAATTACCGCGCCCATATAAATACCAATCACCATCAAATGCATATTAGCAAGCAGCAAAAGCTCAACATAAGGTGAACGAAGATTAATATTATGCCAACCTTTGGCAATGACTTCGGTAGGGTTGATGCTGCCAATAAAAACCGCTTGCAATAAAAAGTAAACAAAAAAAGCCAACACGATGCTGCTAACTACGGCAATCGGGAGCATGCGTCGCGGATTCGCAATTTCTTCGGAGAAATTTAAAGGCGACTGAAAACCATTAAAAGACATGACTACGCCAGAGGAAACTACGCTTATCAAAATAGCTGAAAATCCTTGCGGCATAAATTCTGTTAATGAGCCGCCGAAATTTTGCAGATGCAGTCCTGAATAAGCCAGGACCGCAATCGTCAATAAAGGGACGGCAATTTTTATGATGGTGAATAAATTATTGAAGCGTAAAAAAAGCTGTACGCTCCAGTAGTTAATTGCCATGAACAAAATCATTAAAAATCCAGCTACTATTAGTCCAGGAGTTGTCAAATTGTGGCTTGTTACATTGTAAAGGTGCGAAAATTCGCCATTAATTTGACTCAGATACTGGACTATTCCTTGTGCTTCGATGGGCGGTACCGCAACGATACTCAACCAATTAATCCACGAGGTTAGGAAACCACAAAAACGCCCGTGCGTAACATGTGAATAATAGCCAATACCGCCAGAAGACCGATAAATACTGCCAATTTCGATATAAAAAAGCCCTACCAGTAATGCAACAAAAGCGCCAATAACCCAAGCCAATATACTGGCAGGCCCTGCTAATTGCGCAATTTTTTGTGTGCTGAGCAACCAGCCAGAACCGATAATAGTCGTGACACCGGTCATGGTTAAGGAAAAGGTAGATATATTTTTTTTGAAATGAGTGGTTTTCAAGGGATAACCTATATTTATCTTTTAAATTGCCGTCAATGTATGGAAAAATAATGCATATGTAAAGTATAAACATATTAATCTGCTGCTGAAGAAGTGTCCTCCTTGAGGGAGGCGAAACTAAATTTTTTATTATCAACGGAGTAATCATGAGTTACTTATTAAAATCATTAATTTTTGTATGGGCTTTATTTTTTATCCCGATAATTAATGCACATGAAGGTAAAAGCATTGTTTGGACGGCTGTTTTTTCAAATGTAATGCCTGTCAATGCTAGTGTTAGCCAAGCATATTGCAGCCAGCATACGCCGACGGTAATGGTGACCACGATAGATCAAATTACCAGTAAAGAAGGGGTTAAAGCTCTGAATGGGATTATAGTTCGTTATTTATCGTATAAAGAAATTGCCAAAGATCATCTTAATTTTAACATAGTGGATGCTGTCATCAGTGGCAAAGATGAAAGTGGAAAAACTTGGTCCACACCTATGAAATTATACGAACAAACGCTTAATCCAGTAGATGTAACTTACACAGTGTGGAGTACCCCTTATTGTAAAGGAACATTTTTGGGGACGCCTACCTCATTGATGTCGCCATAAATTAATTAATTCCCTAGCACTGGCAGTTGGATTAGAAGCATTGGTAATAGCCGAAATCATAGCAATACCCTCAACGCCGGTTGCTACAACGTCGGAAAAATTACTTAGATTGATGCCGCCGATGGCAACTAAAGGATAATCTAAAGTTTTGCGCCAGCGTATCAGTTGGCTTATTCCTTGTGGTAAAAATGGCATTAATTTGCTTTGGGTGGGGAAAATCGGGCCACAGGCTAAGTATGAAGGTTGCAGAGCGTGAGCGTGGGCAACTTCGTAATAGCAGTGGGTACTAATGCCTAAACGTAAGCCTGCAGCTTTTATTGCTTGGATATCAGCAGTTGCTAAGTCTTCTTGGCCTAAATGTACTCCGTAAGCACGGTGTTTAATCGCTAGTTGCCAGTAATCATTGATAAACAAACGCGCGTTAAATTTATTGGCGAGATCTATGGCCGTAATAATTTCATTTTCTAAAGCTGTGCCAGTTAAGTCTTTAATGCGTAATTGAATCGTGCTGACTCCTAACGGCAATAATTTTGTTAACCATGTGCTTCGATCAACTACTGGATATAAGCCAAGCGGCGTGTTGCCACAGCTAGCAAACGAGGTTGTTGCAATAACTGGATCAGTTGTTAGGTAAGGCAGATCCGCAAAAGTTTCTGGCCAACTGCTATGTGCTACAGGTCCAGGTCCGCTGCCAAATTGTTGTGCCAAGCGAATGCCTTGCGTTACATACATTTTTGCAATAACTAGTGCATCTTTAAGGTCATATCCTTGCGCTAAACAAGCGGTGATGGCGGCAGATAAAGTACAGCCTGAGCCATGCGTGTTGCTGTGCGGTAATTTTTTGTTAGTTAGCCAAAAGGCTTCTTTGCCATTGGCCCAGTAATCCTGACAAAAATCATTGTCAGTTGCATGACCGCCTTTAATTAAGACATTTTTAGGGCCTAAAGTTAAAATTTTGTTGGCGGCTTTGACGATGTCATCAGGATTTTTAATGGCTAAGCCAGAAATAATTTCTGCTTCAGGTAAATTGGGGGTTACTAGGTAAGCTAATGGCAAAATATTTTCTAGTAATTGTTGTTTGCTTACTGCGCTTAACAATTCTTGGCCGCTGCTACTAACCATCACCGGATCACAAATTATTTTTCCTGAATAATTTTGCAGAAAATCTGTTAGAAGAATTAAAGCAGCATGGTCGCCGAGTAGTCCTAATTTAATGGCTGTAGGAGCTAGATCATTTTGCAAAGCAGCAAGTTGTGCGGCAATTTGAGTTGCTGGTAAATAATAAACATCCGTTACCGCTTGGCTGTTTTGCGCGGTAATAGTGGTGATAACAGAGCAGCCAAAAGCATTTAACGCTTGAAAAGTATGTAAATCTGCTTGGATTCCTGCACCACCCCCTGAATCAGAACCTGCAATCGTCCAAACAATCGGTTTTTTCATGGCCTATGCCTGCTGCCAAAAAGGGGTATCTAATATCGGGGTGCTGGGATGAGCCGTAGGCCGTTCCGGCATTATGCCTGCAGTATAAGCAGCACGACCTGCTTTAATCGCATGATGAAAAGCATGCGCCATTGCGACAGGATCTTGCGCTAACGCTACGGCTGAATTTAACAGCACGCCATCAAAGCCTAATTCCATAGCCTGGGCGGCTTGCGACGGTTTACCAATGCCCGCATCAACAATTAAGGTAATGTGCGGTAAACGTGCGCGTAGGGTGGCTAGCGCGTAAGGGTTTAATAACCCTTTGCCAGTACCTATCGGTGCGCCCCAAGGCATTAAGATGCGGCAACCGCTCTCTACTAAACGCTGACACAAAATTAAATCATCGGTGCAGTAAGGAAATACTTCAAAACCGCGCTGAATTAATTCTTTGCTTGCTTGGATTAACGCAAAAGGGTCGGGTTGCAAATTATAATCATCGCCAATGATTTCTAGTTTAATCCAATGAGTGGCAAAAATTTCTCTAGCCATTTCAGCCGTGGTGATCGCTTCAGCTAAAGTACGACAGCCAGCTGTGTTAGGTAAAATATGACAACCTGAATTTTTGATCAGCTCCCAAAAATTATTGCTTTGTTGCGGCCCATGCAGTTGCCTACGTAAAGCTACGGTAATAACTTCCGCCTGTGCACTTTGAATCGCTTGTTGCATGATGGCAGGTGATGGATATAAAGCAGTGCCTAATAATAAACGATTAGACAGCGTAACGTTTGCCAGTTGCCACATGTTTCTTAACCTCCCTGCATAGCAGTAACAATGATAAGCTCATCGCCATCTTTTAAAATAGTTGCAGGATGATCTGTGCGTGCTACAAAAGTTTGGTTGATAGCAACAGCAAAACTATTAGGCACATATCCTAATTCTTGCAATAATCCGGCTAAATTTTGTTGTTCGGCAATAGTAAGGTTTTGATCGTTTAATTTAATGGTTGGCATGGGTTTTCTCCACAAATAGATCGGGAAAATCTATAGTTTTATTGGTTAAGAATTGCTGGACACAATTTAATAGAGCAGGGGCGATTAAAAAGCCGTGGCGATACAAGCCATTAATCGCCATAAATCCTGCACAATAAGAAATTTTTGGTAAGTTGTCTGATAATGCCGGACGGCAATTAACAGCAGTTTTTATAATGCGAGCTTCGGCAAAACCAGAGTGAACGCTAAATGCCGCAGACAATAATTCTAAAGCTGAGCGAACGGATAGTTCGCTTTTATCTGAGCTTTCAATTTCACTAGCGCCAATTAAATAAATTGAATTAGGGCGCGGCACTACATATAAGCTGTAGCGAGGGTGTAATAAGCGCACTGGGCGTGTGATATTTACTTCGGGTGCTTGTAGCCAAATTAATTCACCACGCACACCACGTAAGGCAGGCCAGTTTGACTGTGCACCTAAACCGCGGCAATCAAATGCCATATCAAATTGATGGATCTGATCAGTTAAAATTATTTCGTGCGGTTTAACATGGTTGACAAAACTATTGCTATGCCAGCTTACGTTTTTTGTTAACAAATAATCGGCTAGCGCTTGCAGTAATTGTTGATTATCAAGTTGGGCTTCATGAGGAAAATAATAACCTTCGCTAAATTTAGTTAATTCCGGTTCTAGCTGCTGTAACTGCGTAGCTGTTAGCGGTTGATACAATCCAGGCGCAGTTAATTTAGCAGTTATTTGCGCTAAATAATGCGTCAATAAATTTTGATCGCCCGGGTGTGCAGTTACAAGGCTGCCTTGCTGTCGAAAGAAAATTTTAGTGGGTAATTGCGCCAAAATTTTTGGCCACAACAATAGACTTAATTGGGCGAGGGGATAAATAGCGGTTTCAGCGCGTTCTAATTCAGCAACCGCGGCTAGCATGCCAGCGGCTGCCATGGCGCAACTAGCATGCCCGTCCATTTCATCGCTATCAAATAACGTAACTTGCCAGCCAGCGTCTACTAGCTGGCAAGCTAGTAGACGGCCCAATAAACCAGCGCCTGCGATTCCTGCCCGCATTAGGAAATTTTCTCGCTAGAATATAAGTTGCTACCTTGCTGGCGAAACTCTTCCGCTTTTTCTTGTAGACCTTTTTCCGCATGCTCACGAATATCTTGTGTAATTTTCATGGAGCAAAATTGGGGGCCGCACATCGAACAAAAATGCGCGTGTTTTGCCGCATCTTTTGGCAAGGTTTCATCGTGATAGGAGCGCGCCGTGTTAGGATCCAGTGCGAGATTAAATTGATCTTCCCAGTGAAAATTAAAACGCGCATGGGATAACGCGTTATCACGTAGTTGTGCGGTTGGGTGGCCTTTTGCTAGATCGGCGGCATGGGCTGCAATTTTATAAGCGATAATACCATCTTTAACATCTTGTTTATTCGGTAGACCTAAATGTTCTTTGGGTGTGACATAACACAACATTGCGCAACCGTACCAGCCGATCATCGCAGCACCAATGGCGCTGGTGATGTGATCGTAACCAGGGGCGATGTCGGTAGTCAAAGGGCCTAAGGTATAAAATGGCGCTTCATGACAGTGTGCAAGTTGTTCATCCATGTTGGCTTTAATCAAGTGCATGGGGACATGACCGGGGCCTTCGATCATCACTTGCACATCGTGTTCCCACGCAATTTTAGTAAGCTCGCCTAACGTTTTTAATTCCGCAAATTGCGCAGCATCGTTAGCATCTGCTATCGAGCCAGGTCTTAAACCATCGCCTAACGAAAAGCTAATATCGTATTGTTTCATGATTTCGCAAATTTCGGCAAAGTGCGTATACAGAAAATTTTCCTGATGGTGAGCTAAACACCATTTTGCCATAATGGATCCGCCGCGCGAGACAATACCGGTGACACGGCTAGCCGTGAGTGGAATATATTGCAATAAAACACCGGCATGAATCGTGAAATAATCTACACCTTGCTCAGCTTGTTCGATCAAGGTATCGCGATAAATTTCCCAGGTAAGATTTTCTGCTACACCATCTACTTTTTCTAAGGCTTGATAAATTGGCACAGTACCAATCGGTACCGGTGAATTACGAATAATATAATCGCGTGTTGCATGAATATGTTTGCCGGTGGAAAGATCCATGACGGTGTCAGCGCCCCAGCGAATCGCCCAAATTAATTTTTCCACTTCTTCGGTAATGGAAGAAGTAACGGCAGAAGTACCGATATTGGCATTAATTTTTACAGCAAAATTGCGGCCAATAATCATGGGTTCTAGTTCGGGGTGATTGATATTGCAGGGAATAATGGCGCGACCACATGCAATTTCATTACGAACAAATTCAGCAGTAACATTTTCCCGCAAGGCGACATATTCCATTTCCGCGGTAATAACACCACGACGCGCATAATGTAATTGCGTGATACCTTGTTGGGGTAGGGCCCGTTGGGGTTGGCGTTGTAGTGCGTCTGATGTCTTAGATACAGCTGTTAATGGTGTTTTAGCATAAGTTTCCGTCACGCTGCGTGCAGTCAACCAAGAAGTACGTAGCGCGGGTAAACCATTGGCGATATCGATAGTAGCAGCCGGATCTGTGTAAACCCCAGAGGTGTCATAAACGGTTAATGACTTATTATCTGTTAGATTAATAATCCGTTGTGGCACTTGCAGTTCAGGATATAAATGACCCCGAACATAATTTTTTTGTGAATTGGGAAAAGGTTGACGTAAGCTGGGATCGATCTGCATATAACGCTCCAAATGAAAAAGTAGTAGCGCAACGCAGGGAATAGCAAATAAATGAAATTTGTGAGAAGAAAATATTTTGTTGCATGAGACACATTCCCTACGCAGGTGTTAGCCTGTTCAAGTTCAAAGGGTTAAGTATCAACGATACTCTCTCAGCCAAAGGCACCCCTAGTGTTGAAAGCGGGGGTATTAGAGCATATTTGGGCGGGAAGTCAATGGCACTACCTTAAGCATTGGTTGCTGTAGATTGTTGGGCTTATTCGTCACAAACCAAAAGTGTGCGACTGCTGATTTGATAACTAAGTCAATTTGCGATGAAGCATTAAACCATTTGATGAAGCGAGACATTTCTTTGTGCAGCCGATCATAAGTTGGCGCTTCATAATGAATTTTTTCCCGCCCATGAGGACCGGAGGCCACTTGCATAGCGCCACTAGCTTTGGTGCGCCATTTACCTACCGTAATAGAATGCATTCCGCTTCTGCCAGTAGGAAATAATGCTGCATGCCATCCATAGAGTCGTTCTGATGTTAGTGGGGCTTTATAGTTGCGAGTGGCGGTGATTAGAGTGGCTATTCACCGCATGCTCGCGATGAGCATGAGCAAGCGCATTTTTACTAAAACTGTGCAATACTTTATAGATAACTAATTTTAGTGGGAGTAAAAATTATGAGTGATTTTGAAGAAAATGGATTACCCCTTAATAAACAGCCTACTTTGCGGGTTACCACTAGACCCAACGATGCCAATCCATCGGGAGATATTTTTGGTGGTTGGTTAATGTCGAAAATTGATATTGCTGCGTCTATTGCTGCGGGTGCTCGGGCAAACGGACCGGTTGTTACGGTGGCAGTGAAAGAATTACGTTTCATCCAGCCGATTTTTGTGCATGACTTAGTAAGTTTTTATGCGGATATTATCAGTGTAGGCAATACATCTATTACCGTAGGTGTTGAAGTCTATGCGCAGCGCCAATGTGCTAGCCATAAAGAAAATGCGATCAAGGTTTCTGATGCAGTGTTGGTTTTTGTGGCAGTTTCAGCACCTGGTGTGCGTAGATTAGTGCCAAAGTAACGTTAAGGATAACCTATAAAAAATAGGGATATAGATAAGCTGCAGCAATACCTGCAGCAAAGCCAAAAATATGTCCTTCCCAAGAAGTTTGTTGGCGAGGGAAAAGATTCAAAATTAAAGCCGCACCGATATAGTAAAAACAAACTATTCCTAACATCACAGTTACGAGAGTTGGTTGATGATAGGCATTAATCATTAGGTAAGACCAGTAACCCATAATAAGGCTGCTAGCACCAACATGCAGCGCTGGTCGACCCAAAAGCCACACAGCAAAACCACTTAGCAAAATGATGATAAGCGAAACGGTAAAAAATACTGCCCAACCTTGCAGTAATACGAAGCACGCTAAAACAAACAGTGGCAGCGAATTAAAAAACAAATGATTAAAATCACCGTGTAAAAAAGGTGAAAAAGCGATACCAATAAAACCGTGCCAGCTGCGAGGATAAATACCTAACAAATTTAAACGATAACCGACCAGCCAATTAAGTAGTTGCAGTAGCCATAAGGCTGCGATTAATAATAGGAGAGAAGGGATATTTTTTTGCAATAAAAAAACGGTCTGTTGTAGTTGGAGGATTAGGTCGTTCATAAGAAAATCTCCCTGAATAAAATCTCCCCTAACCCCTCTTTTTCAAAGAGGGGAACAAGCAAAGAGGGGAGATCTACGAGGCAATCATAAGGGTAGATTAAAAGAATTACGCTAATCTACAGCAGCTGTCGCTATGTGATCAGGTAACGTAACATTTAATTCCAAGATCGAGCAGTTGCCAGAGCGTTCTAGTTCAACCTTTACTTGGTTTTGATCGATTTGTACATACTTAGCAATAACATTAACGATTTCCTGACGTAACATTGGCAGATAATCAGGGCCATTACGAGTTATACGCTCGTGCGAAACAATGATCTGTAAACGTTCTTTGGCAATCGATGCCGTATTTTTGGGACGACTGCGGAACAGGTAATCGATAATGCTCATGCGCTTGCTTCCTCTTTGCTAAACAACCGACGTAAAAACCCTTTTTTCGCTGATTTCATGAACCGATGTGGGGTATCTTCACCAAGAAAACGTGTTACTGCATCGTTATAAGCTTGACCGGCATCGCTTTCTTCATCAAATGTTACGGGTATCCCGGCATTGGAAGCACGTAATACAGAAGATGATTCAGGAATGACGCCTAACAAGGGGATAGCTAAAATTTCTAATACGTCATCTACAGCTAACATATCGCCATTTTGCACACGAGCTGGTGAGTAACGAGTAAGCAGTAAGTGTTCTTTAATTTTTTCTTGACCCAACTCAGCGCGACGGGATTTACTGGATAAAATACCTAGCATGCGATCAGAGTCGCGTACGGAAGAAACTTCTGGGTTGGTTACCACAATAGCGTGATCAGCAAAGTACATCGCCATCATCGCGCCTTTTTCGATACCTGCTGGAGAGTCACAAATAATGTGATCAAATTCCGGATGTAATTCTTCGAGAATTTTTTCTACGCCTTCTTTGGTGAGAGCATCTTTATCCCGTGTTTGCGAAGCAGGCAAAATATAAAGGTTTTCAATGCGCTTATCTTTAATCATGGCTTGTTTTAAATTAGCTTCGCCACGAATTACGTTCACAAAATCATAAACAACCCGGCGTTCGCAACCCATAATTAAATCGAGATTACGCAAACCAATGTCAAAATCGATAACAATCGTTTTAAAACCGCGTCGAGCTAAACCTGCTGCCAGGGCAGCACTGGTGGTAGTTTTACCTACGCCACCTTTACCGGAGGTAACAACAGTTACTTTGGCCAAGAGAACCTCCCTTAAGGAAAGAATGAAAACTGAAACTATATTTAACTATTCCTGTTAAAAACGAGGTTAGCTTGTGTTTAAGCTTTAAACAGGAACCGTTGGGGGTATGTTACTGGGTTTCGGGGGTAAGTGGAAGGAAAATGTACGTTTTTAAGAGGGAATTTTTGCAACTTGTGGTAAATTTGCCATTACCTATGATTGCCAAAACCGGGTAAAATGACTAATTATTGCCACCTTAAGGCGGCGACATAAAAGAAATGGGGATATTAAAATTGTTCGCATCTCGAAATTATCAAAAAGGTAATGTTTTTCTGGCAGATGGCGGGTTGCATTGGGGGTTTAGCAGATCACAACGGACGGATACGTAAAATATATGGATAACAAGCGTTTACTCGAACTGGCAAATTCTAGTCTTATTTCTGCTTTGTTGCAGGATGTTGGGGTTAATTATCAAATAATTGATCCACGCGGCAACTGTATTGTGCGCAATAAAATCAACTTGGTAGGCGAGGCAGCAGTAAAGCTTGATGAAGCAACTTGGAAAAAATGCCAACAAGTTATGGCTAGTGGTCAACGCGAGACACAAGAAGAAATTTTAGATGGACGCCATTATTTATCTTTAAAGCAACCGATTATTGAGCATGATAAATGTTTGGGAATTATCCTGCTGAATTTAGATATAACGGATCGCAAAAAACAAGAAACGGCTTTGTATGAAGCTAAACAGCGCGCAGAAGAAGCGAACCGTGCCAAATCAGAGTTTTTAGCAGCAGTTAGTCATGAATTAAGAATTCCTCTTACCGGCATCATTGGCATGGCGCAATTGCTGAGTGTCGATTGTTTGCTGCCTGGGCAAAAAGAACAAGTAGAAGATCTGCTGAAAGCCAGCGAGCATTTATTATCCTTGGTAAATGATTTGTTAGATCTCACCAAGTTAGAAGCGGGCAAAATGGAGCTGCATCCTTCGGTGACAAACCTAAAAGTGCTCATCGAAGAATTGGCGAATATGTTGAGTTTTCAAGCGGGTTTAAAAGGCCTGGAAATTCTGCTGGATTATGCCAGTGATGCACCACATTTGGTGGTGGCAGATGCGCGTGCTTTGCGCCAGGTACTATTAAACTTAGTAGGAAATGCGCTTAAGTTTACTGAAAAAGGATACGTGCTGATCAAAGTCACCTGTCTGCAACAGACGGCTAGTAACGCTTTAATCCAATTTAGTATCGAAGATACGGGTATTGGTATTGCAGCAGATAAAAAACAAATTATTTTTGATCGATTTTCGCAGGCAGATGCATCGTATTCGCGTCGCTACGGCGGTACGGGCTTAGGATTAACCCTGACACGACATTTAGTGGAATTGATGGGTGGCAATATCCGCGTTGAAAGTGAAGTGGGGAAAGGCTCGGTGTTTACTTATACTATCCCTTTTCCTTTGCAAGATGTCACTATGACTTTTTCGCCGTGGGATTTTTATCGCAGCAAGGTTCGCATTTTAATCGTCGATGATACGTTAAGAGGCGAGGTGCTTTATAAGCATATCGCTAGTCCAAATACGCAAGTAGTTGCGGGTAAGCAAGCGTTGCAAACATTATTGAACGCAGAACGTTACGGTGATCCTTATGATATTGCTTTGATCGATCAGCAGTTAACGAGCATCGATGCTATGCAATTAGGGCAAGCTATTAACGAGCAGCTGTTGCGCCATAAACCGATGTTGCTATTGTTAATGCCACCAGGTCCGATTACCGCCAAAGAAGCAATAAAACACGCAGGATTTTTCGATCGCTTAATCAAGCCTTTGCAACCAACTGAATTGCTAATTAATCTTACAGCAGCCTGGGAAAGATGGTCAGAAAAATTAGAAACGCAACATGCTAACTTGCCACAGCAGCTAAGCAACAAAAAATCATTACATATTTTGTTGGTGGAAGATGATTTAATTATCCAAAAAATTCATCGATTAATGTTAGAAAAATTAGGTTGCAAAGTAGATGTGGCCAATAATAGTAAGGAAGTTTTTGATCTGTATCCGCGGGGTTATGATCTGATTTTTATGGATGTAGGATTACCTGGTATGGGTGGTCTTGAGATTACCCAAAAAATTCGCGAACAAGAAAACCCACAAACGCATATCCCAATTATCGCCATGACCGCACATGCACACGAAGAAGATCGTCATAATTGTTTAGCGGCAGGGATGGAAGAAGTAGTGGCCAAACCGGTTTCCGCAGAAATTTTAAAAGAAATTGTTGAGCGTTGGACTACGAAAAATTCGTAAAAGCAAAGAAATCAGCCGGTATATAAAATATACCCATTTCACTTCAAAATGCAAAAATCGCATTTGAAAGTTGAAGGTATTTTTTGAAAAAAATCCCCCATAATCTCCCCTTTTTCAAAGAGAAAAATCAAATAAACAGTTTTTCCTTCTCTGTAGGGTACAAAAATTCATCCAGTGTCGTCATCCTCGTGCGTAGGTCGCCCAGTAAAAATAATAGTATAACTAAACTAGCGCGACCGCAGACACGGGGATCCAGGTTAATAAATTTGCTTACTGGCATCGCAAACCTGGATCCCCCGTATCTTCGGCCGTGATACTTTCGGAATCCTAACTATATTCATGGACGGCCTTCGTACGAGGATGATGGCTCCGAGATGTTTTTTGTACCCTGCAGAGTTTTTCCTTAATTTTTAGAGTTTTTTTAGAGCTTTTAATATTTCCTTAAGTTTGAGCTTATATAGTTTTTATAATTGATTTCCTTCATTGAGATATAAAAATGCCTTTATTTTCGTTTGAGCAAAAACTAATTCCTACTAAAGAAACCATTTTGGCTGCAATAAAAGCCTCTGAAAAAAAATACTATGATCTGTTGCAAAAAGAAGAAAAATCTTCTGTGCTGTTAACTAAGCTTATTGTCATGATAAATAAGCTAGAAAATATTTATAAACAATTACGTTTTTTAGATCAAAAAGAACTAACAAATCTTACGGCTAAGCTGAATGCGCACAAGGCTGAAATTGACAGAAAAATTATTGAAATAATAAATCAATGTGAAGAGAAGTTAAAATTAACCGCGGCAGGAATTTCGCAGATAATAAAGGAATTTACTCAAGATGCGGAGCATACAAGTAACCACAACAATAATGAGGTTAAAGCTGTTGCTGAGGAAAAATTAAAACCAACAGCCAATATTATTAAAAAACAAGAATCTAATATAGAAGTGAAGTTTAACTTTAATTATTTAAAATTTAAAAAAGTTCTTATAGGCAGAGGTTTAGCTGGGCAAATTGCGATAGCTTTGCAAAGCATCGAAAGTAATAAAAATTCCAAGCAAGCATTAGAAAATTGCTCGGCACTGTACTCATTTTTGTGGGATAACTTTAATTTAGTTCTAAAAGATGACGATTTATATAAACTGTATAAAAAAACCATCTTAAAACATATTGATTTGTTGCTTGAATTAAAAATGCATGATGAACTGAATAAATTTATAAACCGATTTGAACTCGACCAACAAAAAGATTACCGGGAGTATGTGCAATTTCAAAACATGATGGCAAATATGGACAAAGTAAAAGGCAAAAGATTTAAGGTTTCAACGGAAGCTTTATTAAAAAGAAATCAACGTCACAACGAAAGCGCCTGCAGCGGTACGGTTATTGCTGTGGATACCAAATCTGCATCGACAATGATGATGTTGAGTCTTGATTGACGGGGCAGAGACTTGGCTTTTTTCTTTAATTGCCGCCAAATTAAGGCATGACGTTCACAATAAAAAACGCCCAAAAACCTAAGAGATAATGCGACAAGATAACACCTGTTAAAGTTCGGTGACGGGAGTATAGCCAACCCCAGAATAAACCTAGCAGGAAAATAGGTAACGTTAGCATGACGGAGAAATGGGTGTGCATAGAGGCGAATAAAAGATTAGACATCAGAATAGCTAATAATATTCGGTGCGGACTAATGAGAAATTCTTCCAAGGAGCTTTGTAGTGCACCTCGTGCGATGAGTTCTTGAAAAGGCACGAAAAAAAGATAAAGAAAAAATTGTAAAAAATGGATGATGGGAGGGATCGTGTCAGTATTGCTTTTTAACGAAAATACCTCAAACAAGTTATGCGATTGCCAACCACTTAAAAATTTTATGGCTAGCCATTTTAAGCCTACTATGGCTAACATAATAGGAATGCTGTAAGTAACGGCTTCTTTTACTGAGATTTGCCAATTTTTGCAAGTGATGCCAAACATGCCTAATGGATAACCCGATTTTTTCACACCAGCAAAAAACATTACGATGATGATAGACAATGCTGCTAGCAAGAGTGAAGTACCTAAGCCGGTGTCAATTTGAAAATAATTTAGAAAGTTAAAAGCTGCTACATATACGGACATCATGATGCAGACGGTGATAATTACCATTCCCATCGCTACACGTGCTTTGGTGTGGAGTAATTCATTGCTAAGACTAGTAATTACTGCATTATTGGTGCTGCGTACTCTTTGTGCCACATGGCGTGCCATGTTTTGAATGATCTGAAAATAAATTTTCTGTTTGGTTGGATCTTGGTGGGTGCGCCACTCTTCTAATGTTGCGATCGATAAGTTCAATAAAGTAGTTTTAATAAGAGTATAAGCGCTAGCAGATCGAGGTGCTTTATCTAGTGAAGCTAGTTCTCCAATTAGGGCTCCTTGGCCTAGGGATAATAGTGAATGGGCATAGCCGGTTTCTGGATCTTGTTTAATAATCTCAATTTTGCCGTGATAAACCAGGTAAATATCATCGCTGATTTCGTGTTCTTGAATAATAAATTCATTGGCTTGAAAGGTTATTGCGCGAAACAAGGGACTTATTTCTTTAATTTCAGCGGATGAAAGTCCTTGTAGCAACTCATTTTTTTGCAGGAATTCAAATTTTTGTTGTTCTGTTAGCGGCATGTTCCTGTCCTTGTTTTACGGTGTTTGTGTTATTATATAGTTCTCAATCAAATAATAAAAATGCTAAGGAGTGGCTTGCCCACATGTTTACTCGGACAATTGCTTTTTTTAAAAATATCCATAAAGAAATAAGTATCCGCAGTAGCTTAATATTGTTTTATTTGGGCTTAATAAGTTTTGTTAGTGTTTTGATCATTTTGGTTAATCAACAAATACTTAATCGCGTGTTGATTGACTTGACTAAACGAATTATGCAACAAGCGGGCGATTTAGTCCAAGAGCAAATCGAAGATTATCTTACGCCTTTAACTTACAACCTTAATAATAGTGTTAATTTATTTGCTCAAGGTATTGTGCAGCCAGGCTCTTCTGCATTATTTAAACAATACTTGATTGGTTTAACCTGGGATTTGCCACAAGTTTATAGTGCTTATTGGGCTAGTCCACGAGGTGATTTTTTCGGTATTACTCGGCACGAAAAAAATGTTTTTCAAATTTGGCACATAAATCGTAGTAGCAAACCAGCTGAGTTTTTTTATGGTTTGACTACTTATGAAGGGCAGTTGCCAGCCTTAAAAAAGACTGGTTATCAGTCTTATGATCCGCGCACACGACCTTGGTATCAGCAGGCTACGGTCAAAGATTTGGCGTGGACTGGCGTTTATAAATTTGCTTTATTTACAGAGCAAGGCGTATTTCCTTATGGAATTACGGCGGCACGTGCTTTGTATGACAAGAAACATCATTTATTAGGAGTTTTTGGTGTTGATTTAACGTTGGGTGAGCTAGAAAATTTTATTCAAAAAATTCAAGTAACGCCCAACTCTGTTATTTTAGTAACTAATCAGGAAGGCAGTCTAATTGCAGCGCATGGTATAGTTAATTTTGAACAAGCGGTGGGCAAGCAAATTACCCCGACTTTTTTGCAGGCGGCCGGAATGCCAGCACAGTTCCAATATTTATTTCATTTGCCACAAGCTAACAGCAAAACATATCGTTATACGCAAGCAGATGATTATTTGATTATTCAAAAAATATTAAAACTGAGCGCCCATAATGCCTGGTGGGTTACTATTATTGTGCCAGCAAAAGATATTTTGGGGCCGTTAAAATTAGCCGGTTTGATTTCGTTGCTTAGTGCGCTGCTAGTCTTAATTACTGGTATTTTGATTGCCAATATTATTTCGAATCGCATTACTCAACCGATTAAAGAAATTGCTGAAGGCGCAAAAGCGATCGAGAAATTTGAATTAGAAAAAATTGTGACGATTTCTTCTAATATTAAAGAAATTAATACGCTATCAAAAGCTTTTGAGACGATGAAAAAAGGTTTGCAGTCTTTTGAACGTTATGTGCCAACGGTATTAATAAAAAAATTATTTGCTAGCGGTAAAATTGCTCGTGTGGGTGGTGAAACTAAAGTATTAACGTTTTTATTTTCCGATATTCAAGATTTTACTGCGTTAATTGAGCATGCAAAGCCACAAAGTGTAATGCAGTTTCTTTATGAATATTTAGATGGCATGACGAAAATTGTGCATCAATATCATGGCACCATTGATAAATATGTGGGTGATATGATTATAGCATTTTGGGGTGCGCCAGAAAGCGATGAAAAGCAAGCACAACATGCTTGTGAATGTGCTTTACAAATGCTGCGCTTTTTACGCAGACTTAATAAAAAATGGCGTCATGATTTTGGTTATGTCAACATACGGTTGGCTATTAATACGGGGCCAGCGCTGGTCGGCAACGTTGGTTCTTCTGAACGTTTGAGTTATACCGCCTTGGGTGACAGTGTCAATCTTACCAGTCGCCTAGAGGAGGCGAATAAGCTTTATAAAACTAATATCATTATTACTGAAAACACGTTAAAGCAATTAGATAAAAGCATGCGATATCGTTTTATCGATAATATTGTCGTACGTGGTAAACAGCAATCAGTGAAAATCTTTGAGCTTAATCCGCCGCAGTTTAAGCGCCAAGAATTAAAAAATTACAATCAAATTTTTGCCAAAGCCTTTGCTGCTTACCAGCAGGCGCAATGGTTAGTAGCAGAAAATTTATTTACACTACTTGCAGAGCAATTTCCTTGGGATAATGTGGCCAAAATATTTGTGGCGCGTTGCAAATTGTTGTTACAAGTGAATCCAGCCGAATGGGATGGTGTTTGGAGATTGGAGTGACCAATAAATCATCGATAAAATTAGTACAAATCAGTGATATCCACTTGTTTGCTAACAAGAAAGATACTTTATTAGCTGTTAATACGTTTGAAAATTTTATGGCAGTATTAACTTTGCTGGAGAATCAACAAATAAATCCTGATCTGATTGTGCTAAGTGGTGATTTATCACACGATGGTAGCGAGCAAAGCTATCAGCATTTGCTAGCAGCCATGAAAACATTTACGTGTCCTATTGCTTGGGTTCCTGGCAATCATGATTTAACTAATTCGATTAATTCTACGTTAAACGCTTCTTATTTTAACGCCAAAAAACAATTTATATTTTCTCAGTGGCAAATTATTTTGCTAGATTCGCATCAAGATAATCAGGTGTCGGGATTTTTAACGAATGAGCAGTTGCAATTTTTAACAACTAGTTTGCGGACAACCAATTTAGCTACGGTTATTATGTTGCACCATCAGGTATTACCAGTAGGATCGGCCTGGGTAGATCGACTTAATGTGCAGAACAAGCAAGAATTTTTACAGATAATTGATGCTTTTCCACAGGTAAAAGCGGTTGTTTGTGGGCATGTACATCAAGATTCTTCTCAGAGCAGAAACGAAGTATTATTTTTGTCGACGCCAGCCACAGCGCTCCAATTTAAACCGCACAGCGATAACTTTAAATTAGACACGCAGATGCCTGGGTTTCGTCTTATCGAATTGCACGAGAACGGAAAAATCACTTCTACGGTGCATCGTGTTCCATATCATGAAGATCATGTGCCAGATTTAAAAAGCGTTGGGTATTAACTAGTTTCGTGGTAATAGACCACTCGCACTTCAAAAGGCTAATTAGAACTAAGGAGTGCGAGCGGTATACCTGATCACATGCTACGCGCGAAGTAAGTTCGCGCTTGCACAAAGGGAAAAGTTGATGGGGAAAATAAGTTCTTGTTGCTGTAGTAGTAATAACTAATATCTCGCGTTTTTGGCCTCGTCTGATGCTGGAGTATCAGTTCGATCTTCTGAGTTATTTGATGCTTCTTTTTCGCCATCTGTACTGGCTGCATAATTCAATTTATTGGCGGAATATATTTTAACAGCGTGATCCACAAGCGCGTCTCTGCAACATTTATGATTTTTCAATACAGATAACAATGATTTTTCATCTTTACATTCTTTCAAGGCTGTACCCGCAGCTTCAGATATTTCTACTCCAGTTGCGTACAAAAGATTCAAGAGTGTGCTTAGGTTAAAGTCTTTATTTTGTAGAAACAAAAGTATTTGATCGTCCTTGTTTTTAGGAGTTATATCAATTGCTCGGGGAGTCGAACGCCTTATTAAAAATGTCAAGGTTAGTTTAACAAAGCATTTAAATTTAATAAGTTGAAGCTGCTTTTCTGCACCATCTTTTTCTTTTGGTTCGGAAACAGAATAGCGTGTGGTTTTTTGGGCTACTACTTGCAGTGCTAGATCAATATCTATGGGATACGAATCAGCTTTGCCGACAACTTTGAAGTTAATATGAAATTTTTTTTTCTCATCATAATCAACCCGATAGGATAATTGTAGTCCTTGGTAATCAATTTTTGCTCCAATAATTAAACCTTCGTTGTAAAATGCCTGTCCTTCAGTTCCTATGCCTAGCATTGGTTTGATGTTTACACGATGAGCTTCATAAATGATTCTCCCGGTAGAACCATCTTTTTTTGACTCATTTGTTCCTGATTTGGCTTCTGTATTTTTCTGTTTTTCTACAAAATAGCCACACATTTTCTTATAAATCTCGGCACCTGGCAGTGCTTTAAAAATGCCTTTTTGGCTTGGTTGAAAAATTTTATCGAAATTTTTCAGTTCTTTTTTCTGTCTAATGGCTCTATCAATACCAATAAAAAATCTATTAATATTTTTAAGCACATCATCAAGACCTTCTTTTGTATCATAAGGAATTTCTGGCATTTTGTGGCTCCATTGAATAAGGAAAAAATAAATATCATCGTTTTTTGGCAAATTGCCGGACGTGCTAACATGTTCGGCAATCTGCTGATACACGATGAAATTTCGATCATTATATCAGGCTAACTAATATTACTTCAGTTCACAAGGGAAAGAATCCATTTTACTAGTTCAAAGAAGGAATAGCCTGCGTAAACACAATCATTTTTTTGCGACCGATCACCGCATGTGTAATAACTTGAAAGTGTTTTAATTCATTGAAGGGGATTTGGGAAAATTCGGTTTCGCCGGCGACAAAAAAAGCTTTGTTTTTAATGGTGAGTAACTGATCGGGTTGTGTCACAAATTGTGGGATTGCTACGGGTTGCACATTCACCAGGTATTTGATCGGTAAGCTGTCGCGATCTTCTTGGTAGAAAACTAGCGTGGCGCCGGCTGCTTGGCGTAATGCTTCAATTTTTTGTACCGCAGCACGTGTGCTATTAATACTTAAATTAACGGGTTCAAGTAAGAAAATGTAAAATGCTACAAACGATAAAGCAGCTAATAGTAATACCCAACATTCTTTAGTTAATTTGTTTTTTAGCCACATAGAATTGGAAAAATTTAATAACGCAAAAACTGCAAAAATGCTTAAAGCAGTAAAATAATTGATAGAAAAATCCAAGGATTTCCAAGTGCTGAATAGCCATAGTGATAGAGTCGCTAAAATAGCTAAGGCTGGCGTAAAATAAAAAAACTTATAAAGATATTTATACAAGTTCGTAAAATATTGTTTGTCTCGTGCCATGATAAACAAGTAAGCGCTGATTAATGCTAAAGCGGGCGCGATAGGTAAGATATAACGAATTTTTTTATCGCCAGGGATGCTCATGCCTATCATAATAATTAAAAACCAAGCAGCGAGTTTTTGGATTAACTGTAAATTAGGCGCAGCATTATGTGCAAAACAGGTTCGCCGTAATCCTAACAAAATTAAAATGGCAAGTGGGAAAGTAAGAGCATAAGAAGTTATGCTGTGAATAAAGTAGTAAAAGAAGGGTGGGTTGTTGCCACTGTCTTGCATGCGATAAAAAATTTCAAAACGTAAAACTTCTTGGCCGAAGTTTAAACCACCTACGTGGTAAGCGATAAGAAACAATCCTAAACTACACAGAATTAACAGCGATAACGTGTAGCCGATAATCAAAAAACTTTTTTTGTAATCGTTCTCTAAAATATAAAAAATATAAAGAACGGCGGCAGGAATGATAAGGCCAATCGGGCCCCGAAAAGCAAAACCAATCACGAATAAAACAGGAATAAACCACAAGCGAAAATATTTTTGTTGTTGCTGGGCGGAATAAGCACAATAAAAGCACCAAGCAGTTACCATAGTGGTATATTGATCAAGTGAAATAGTGCGAGCTTCTGCTAAAAAAGTTACGGTCATCAGCAAAAAAAGTGTGGCATATAAGCCCCAGCGCCGATCGCGTAAGGCGCCTATTGCATAAGTCGCGGTCATAGTGAGTGCTGCTGCTAAAGCACTGGGAAAAACAGCAACTAATTTTGAAAAATGGCCAAAAGCGTGGGCTAGAAAATAAGTTAGTAAAGTAGCAGTAACGGGATAATCAGGGTACGGTTGATGATAGCTGGTAGGAAAAAAACTAGGGCCGTAGTGCAGCATTTCTTGCGCAAATAAGGCAAAACGAGTTTCAAAAGCAATAAATTCTTGCGGCGATAATCCATACGTGAATAGCAACAAACTAATTAAGAATACGGCTGGTGCTGTTATGCTTGCGTAAAATTTAGTTTGCAGCATTGCTATATGCCCATTTCACTTCGCGTGCAGCGCGTGATTAGGATATATCGCTCGCGCTTCTTAGCTTTTATTCGCATCTTGAAGTGCGAGCGGTATAAATCATGAAACTTAGAAAGTGCCAATTTGTAAACGATCATTTTCTAAATAAATGTGCGCGTTTTGTTTGATCGGGCTGTTTTGCAAATCTTCATTTACCCAATAATGACCCGCAATAGCTATTAGCTCGGCTTCTAACTGATGGCAAAAAATACGGCACTCTTCATTGCCGCCCACGCCAGCTAAAGCGCGCCCGCGTAAAGCGTTGTAAACATGGATGTTACCGTCCGCTAATAATTCTGCACCCGGGCTTACCGGTGCCAGGACGATGAGATCGGCTTGGCGTGCATAGATTTGTTGACCGGAGCGCACGGGTTCCGTAATGATTTTTGCAAAAGCGCTGGGGGCAGGGCGTTGCTGCGCCGGAGCGGGAGCAGGTTCTGGTATTTCAGCTTTGGTATTTGGCAAAATTGCCAGACCAATTGCCATGGCTGCTTCGTGTTGCAATTCTGTACCACCGCGTACACCCACTGGGATTAATTGCTGTTCACGTAAACAGTTAATTAAAGCGGTAAAGTCGATGGGATCAACGTTGGCGGGTAATTTCTGTAAATCCAATACCAGCGGCATGTGCTGAAAAAATTTCGGCGTTTGTTTAATTAACTGAACTAATTGTTCATTCACTGCTGCTGGGTCAGCTTTGAGCAGATGTAACACCGTTAAGGTAAAGAGGCTGCCTTTTAATTCGAAGGCACTGTTATTTTTGCCGCTCATAGTATTGTTTTAGCCTAGAGGGAATGGATATCCCTACTTGTAATTTTAATTAGCTGAAGATATTGTGCCAGGAGTTTTATGTCAAGGTAAAGGCGTAACTACTCACGCCATACTTAAACTAATTGCTGGATTGATTGAGTTTCCAGTGTATACAACAAACGCACCCTCTCCCAAGACATTGGGAGAGGGTGCGGTGAGGGTTAGCTGGATAGAACACGGCAACATACTATTAAAACGAAGGACTAATAGTTATCTTAAGGCAAAACATCATGAAGAAAATCTGGCTAAAACAATACCAGGAAGGGGTGCCGGCAGAAGTCGATCCGGATTTCTATTCTTCTTTGGCAGACTTATTCATTAAAAGTTGTGATAAGTATGCTGATCGCCCGGCTTTTCGTAATTTTGATGCAGAGATAAGCTATCGTGAGTTATCTCAATTAAGCAGTGCTTTTGCGGCGTACTTGCAGCAAGGTCTAGGGCTAAAAAAAGGCGATCGGGTGGCAATTATGTTGCCCAATGTATTTCAATATCCGGTAGTTTTGTTTGGGGTGCTGCTTGCTGGTTTGATCGCAGTCAATGTAAATCCGCTGTATACAGCGCCCGAGTTAATTCATCAAGTAAACGATGCGGGTGCCCAAACTATAATCGTGCTGGCGAATTTTGCGCATACCGTCCAAGAAGCTTTGCCACAAACTCAACTTAAAAATATTATTGTGACACAAGTCGGTGATTTGTTGCCGTGGCCTAAAGCCCTGGTAGTAAATTTTGTTGTGCAATATTTCAAAAAAGCGATTCCATCTTGGTTTATTCCTAATGCAGTACGGTTAAAAACAGCGTTACAGCAAGGCAAAAAGTTTTCTTTTAGTCCGGTAACTCTCAATGGTGAAGATATAGCTTTTTTACAATATACCGGTGGAACGACGGGGGTTGCGAAAGGAGCCGTGTTAACACATCGTAATTTAATTGCCAATGTGGAGCAAATTGCGGCTTGGACCAAACCTGTGTTGACTGAGGGTAAAGAAATCATTATTACTCCTTTGCCGATGTACCATGTTTTTTCGTTAACAGCGAATTGTTTGTTTTTTCTAAGCTGTGGTGCGATGAATGTCTTAATTACCAACCCGCGCGATATTCCAGGCTTAATTGCTGAGCTAAAAAAAGTACCTTATACCTGTATTACAGGTGTAAATACTTTATTTAACGCGTTATTAAATAATCGCGATTTTGCCAAGCTGGATTTCCGTCGTCTGAAAATCGCCTTAGGGGGTGGAGCGGCTATTACTAGTTCGGTAGCAGAACGTTGGCAACGCGTGACCGGTAAAGTTTTATTGGAAGGTTATGGCTTAACTGAAACGTCGCCTTTAGTTTGTGTTAATCCGTTTAATTTAACCACCTATAATGGCAGTGTAGGTTTGCCTGCCCCATCAACAGATGTTTGTATCCGCGATGAAGCGGGTAAAGATTTGCCGCTGTGCCAGATAGGCGAGCTTTGCGTAAAAGGTCCGCAAGTGATGAAAGAGTATTGGCATCATCCTGAGGAAACGCGCAAAGTTTTTACCGAAGACGGTTGGTTGTTGACTGGTGATATCGCGCGCATGGATGAGCATGGTTTTGTCTATCTGGTTGATAGAAAAAAAGATTTGATCCTGGTGTCTGGATTTAATGTATATCCAAACGAAATCGAAGAGGTTATTGCCTCCCATCCTGGAGTATTAGAAGTAGCAGTGATTGCAGTTCCTGATACTGTTACGGGGGAGGCAGTAAAAGCATTTGTTGTGCGCAAAGATCCTAACTTAACAGAAGGTGATCTTAGGGCCTTTTGTCGTACGCAGTTAACAAGCTACAAACGCCCGAAATACATTGAATTTCGTGATGCTCTGCCAAAGTCGCCAGTGGGGAAAGTGTTACGTCGTTTGTTGCGGGATTGAAAACGGGTTTTTTCGGAAAGGGTTTGTGCAAAAAAAGAGCAAGATCTCTTTAGAAAGGCAAAACATTTTGTTTTCGACAAAGATTTGTTATGCTAACTCGGCTTTGCAAAGCGCGCACGGCTTTTGTTCAAGGACTTTATTTTGCGAACTAAAGGTTGTTGCGTAAAATTATTCTAATTATTAAGTCTTAATTAATTAAGAGGAAATTGTATGTACAAGAAACTATTGATTCCAGCCTTGGTAGCAATTGCATTGGTTGGATGCCAGCAGTCAAGCACTCCACCAGCTCCAACAACTGATTCAAGTCAAACTACACAAACAACAACTACAACAGATAGTTCTAGTACTGCTCCAGCAGCAACTGCTCCAGCTACAGCCCCAGCTGCAACAGCTCCAGCAACAACTCCTGCGCCTACTAGTGATAATTCTTCTACTACTACGACTACAAGCACTACTGCTACACCTGCAGCGCCAACTGCTGATGCATCTTCTGCAGCTTCTGCTCCTGCTACTAGCACGACTACAACTACTGATACTAGCAGCAGCATGCCAAGCACTACCGCTCCAGCTACTACAACTCCAGATGCTTCTTCAGCTCCAGTTGCTCCAGCTCCAGCGACAACTCCAGATGCTTCAACACCTGCTGCTCCTGCAATGCCAGATGTTTCAACTGCGCCAGCACCTGCTGCTACGCCAGATACTTCTGCAGCACCAGCTGCTCCTACAACACCTAGCAACTAAGTTGTAGAGGTTTTTGATAGCTAAAAACCCTGGTCGGCAACGACCGGGGTTTTTTTTAACCAAAAAATCTCCTTATAAAATAAAATCTCCTCTGCTTGCAGCACTACGCTTCCAGCTCCGCTTGCAAGTCCAGCCGACACATCCTTCGTGTGGGTGTTCGGCGGGAAAAAGCTTTGCTTTTTCTTTTTCCGCCCCTCCCCCTCTTTTTTAAAGAGGGGGAATCAATTTATCAGTAAGATTAACCAGAATTTGCGCCGTCATGCCCCAGATCCGATAATTTTGATAATTGACCGCGTAGATCTTCCTCTGTTGCCCCGCATGTAAAAACAATTCTTCTTTTTGTTGCCTGCGATCTAATACGAAGTTAAGTGGCGCAGTAAATATGCTAGCTACTTCGCTGGTATCAAGCTGCAAATCCAAAGGTGGGGTTAGCAGAGCGATAAACGGTGTCACTAAAAAACCTGTACTACTCACCACCGGATTAAGGCTGCCGATGATGTTAATTTGGGTAGATTGAAGTCCAATCTCTTCCATGGTTTCGCGGAGTGCGGTGTCTATTAAGTCACGGTCCTCTTTTTCTCGACCACCACCCGGAAAACTAATCTGGCCGGGATGGTGTTTTAAATGAGTCGTTCTTTCGGTAAATAACATGAGCAGTTCTTGCGGGTCTTCAATAATGGGTACCAATACCGCTGCTGGCGTCAGTTTTGTTATGGATTCGTCCGCTGTGACCATCGGCGTCTTAAAGGCGTCCAACAGATGGTTTTTAGTAATAAATAAGCTCATAATTTTGCTTTAATTGTGGTAAAATATGCCCGTAATTTTTATAGGGCGTTGTTGAATAACTTAGTAGAATTTTTTCCTCACATGAGTAAATTTTGGACCCAAAGACTGAATTATTCAACAACACCATTATTAGGGTATGAAATGTCACCGGAAATCCGCTAATTATGATCAACCAGCCTACTAACGAAGTTATTCCAGTTACTATCGAATCTGAACTTAAACAATCTTACCTCGATTATGCCATGAGTGTAATTGTTGGGCGTGCTTTGCCGGATGTGCGCGATGGTTTAAAGCCTGTGCATAGACGCGTGTTGTTTGCGATGAGTGAGCTTAGCAATGATTGGAATAAACCTTACAAAAAATCGGCGCGGATTGTCGGGGACGTGCTAGCAAAGTATCACCCACACGGTGATTTAGCGGTGTACGACACCATTGTGCGGATGGCGCAACCTTTTACCATGCGTTATTTATTGGTGGATGGCCAAGGAAACTTTGGTTCGGTCGATGGTGACGCTGCAGCAGCTATGCGTTATACCGAAGTGCGCATGTCAAAATTGGCACACGCTTTATTAGCAGATTTAGAAAAAGACACTGTTGATTTTGTGCCCAACTACGATGGCAACGAACATGCTCCTACTGTTTTGCCAACGCGTATTCCTAACCTGTTAGTGAATGGATCCTCCGGGATTGCGGTAGGGATGGCGACTAACATTCCTTCGCATAACTTAACGGAAGTCATTAATGCTTGTTTAGCGTTGATCGATAATCCCGAATGTGAACTGAACCAATTAATGGAATTAGTTCCTGGTCCTGATTTTCCAACGGCTGGGATTATTTATGGTCGTGCTGGTATTTTAGAAGCTTATCGCACCGGTCGTGGTCGTATTCATGTGCGTGCGAAAACGGCTATTGAAACCGATGAAAAAAGCGGTAAACAAGCGATTATTATTACGGAGCTACCTTATCAAGTTAACAAATCACGCCTGATCGAACGTATTGCAGAATTAGTCAAAGATAAAAAAATTGAAGGTATTACTGCTTTACGTGACGAATCCGATCGCGAAGGTATTCGGGTAGTCGTGGAAGTGCGTCGCGGTGAAGTAGTCGAAGTAGTGTTGAATAATCTTTTTGTGCAAACACAACTGCAAACAGTGTTTGGGATTAACACAGTAGCGTTAGTGGATGGCGAACCCCGCGTTCTTAATTTAAAGCAAATGTTGGAAGCGTTTTTACGCCATCGCCGCGAAGTGGTGACTCGGCGTACTTTGTTTGAATTACGTAAAGCGCGTGATCGTGCGCATATTTTAGAAGGCTTGGGGATTGCATTAGCAAATATCGATCTCATGATTGCGTTGATCAAAGCGGCCAAAGATCCAGCGGCTGCGAAAGCCGGATTGCTAGAAAAGACTTGGCAATTTGGTATGGTGAAACAAATGTTGGAGCGTGCGGGTGCTTCTACCAAACCCACAGGTTTGAGTGCAGATCTGGGCATGGTTGAAGGCGGCTATCGTTTGTCAGTAGAACAAGCGCAAGCTATTTTAGATTTAAGATTGCATCGTTTAACAGGTTTAGAACAAGATAAAATTATTAACGAATATCAAGAACAGTTAGATGCAATCAAAAAACTCTTAGAAATCCTGGCAAGTCCCGAACGATTAATGCAAGTTATTCGCGAAGAGTTATTAGCTATTCAAACAGAATTTGGTGATGCTAGACGCACTGAAATTATAGATGTAGCTGCAGATTTAAATTACGAAGATTTGATTCCTCCTGAAGATGTTGTGGTTACTTTCTCGCACGAAGGGTATGCAAAAACACAAGCATTAGATACATATCAAGCACAACGTCGTGGCGGCAAAGGTAAGAGTGCAACCAATATCAAAGAAGAAGATTTTATTGAGCACTTAGTTATTGCTAATACGCACGATACAATTTTATGTTTTTCAAGTCGTGGTAAAGCTTATTGGTTGAAGGTTTATCAATTGCCGCAAGGTAGTCGTACGGCGCGCGGTAAACCGATTGTGAATTTGTTGCCGTTAGCAGAAGGTGAACATTTACACGCAATTCTTCCGGTCAAAGAATACAGCGATGATCAATATATTTTTATGGCTACTGCCGATGGCACGGTCAAAAAAACTAAATTGTCTGACTTTTCGCGTCCACGATCCGATGGCATTATCGCGGTTGATTTGCGTGACGGTGATCGCTTAATTGGCGTTGCTTTAACCGATGGTAAACAGGATGTTTTATTGTTTACGGATGCGGGTAAAGTGATTCGTTTCCCAGAAGAAAAAGTGCGTCCTATGGGACGTACGGCTTGTGGTGTGCGCGGAGTACGCTTGCAAGAAGGTCAACAAGTTATTTCGCTCATTATTGCAAAACCAGAAGGTGCTATTTTAACAGCAACCGAAAATGGTTACGGTAAACGTACACCTATCGAAGATCATCGTTTAACGGGTCGCGGTGGCCAAGGGGTGGTTGCCATTCAAACCAGCGAACGCAATGGTAAGGTTGTAGGTGCAGCGCAAGTTGTGCCAGGTGATGAAGTTATGTTGATCAGTGATCGCGGCACCTTAGTGCGTACGCGTGTGGATGAAATTCGTTTGGCGGGCCGTAATTCTCAAGGTGTGCGCTTAATTCGCTTAAGCGAAAATGAAAAACTGGTAAGCCTGCAGCGCGTAGAAGAGGTCAGCGATGATGAAGCAGGAATTGCTAGCGAAGAGTCCGTAGCATGACCTTACCTCCCATTAGCACACAGGTTTTTTCGTTAGTGGGGGCTTTTCTGTGTTTGTTTGCGTACATCGGTCATCAATACAACTGGATGGACGTCAACAAAGTTACCTATAATTTGCTGAACGCTATAGGCTCAGGAATTCTTTGCTATATCGCTTTTAAACCATTTCAAGCGGGTTTTTGGCTAATGGAAACAGTGTGGTTTCTTGTTAGTGCAATTGCTATGGTTAAAGCAATTTTGAAGGCTAAAGAGCGTTGCTGAAAATGTTTTCTAATTACCACATTCAGCCACAACGAACCCTGCGTGGTGCAATCCAAGTTCCGGGTGACAAATCGATTTCGCATCGCGCCGTCATGCTAGGGGCTATTGCCGAAGGTACCACCGAAATCACCGGATTTCTGGAAGGGGCTGATTGTCTAGCGACATTGCGTGCTTTTCAAGCGATGGGGGTGAAGGTTACCCAAACACAACCTACACACTTGCAGATTCAAGGCGTAGGCCTTAGAGGTTTGCATGCGCCCCAACAAATTTTGGATTTAGGAAACTCTGGTACTTCTATTCGCTTGTTAACAGGTTTATTAGCAGGCCAAGAATTTTCTAGTACGCTTACTGGGGATGCTTCTTTACAACGCAGACCTATGGCGCGAGTGGTAGATCCATTGCGACAAATGGGCGCAAAGATTGAATTGCCAGCCAATGGTTGTCCGCCCGTAGTCATTCATGGGCAGCAAGAATTACACGGTATTGAATATGCGATGCCAATTGCCAGTGCGCAAATCAAATCCAGTGTATTATTAGCGGGATTATATGCTGCGCAACCCACAACGATTATCGAGCCGGCACCTAGTCGCGATCATACTGAACGCATGTTGGCTAGTTTTGGTTATCCATTAGAAAGAGCACAAAACAGCGTGCAGCTAAAAGGATGGGGTAGTTTACGGGCAACTTCGATCCAAGTGCCGGCGGATATTTCTTCCGCAGCTTTTTTCATGGTGGGTGCAAGTATCGCTGCAGGTTCTGATGTGCTGTTACTTCAAGTAGGAATAAATCCAACTCGCATAGGTGTTATCACGATCCTGCAGGCCATGGGTGCTGATATTCAGCTAACCAACCAACGCATGTTAGGTGCTGAACCGGTAGCAGATATTCAGGTGCGAGCGAACGCTAAATTACGCGGTATTACTATTCCGCGGGAATGGGTGCCCTTGGCAATAGATGAATTTCCGGTGATTTTTATTGCTGCAGCGTGTGCCGAAGGTGAAACGATATTGCAAGGTGCTGAAGAATTACGCGTTAAAGAAAGCGATCGTATTCAAAGTATGGTTACTGGCTTGCAAACATTAGGTATAAACGCCACGGCAACTGCTGATGGTGTGATTATCCAAGGTGGAAAATTAGGCGGTGGTCGGATAAATAGTCATGGCGATCATCGCATTGCAATGGCATTTGCGATCGCAGCTTTACGCGCCAGTGCAGAAATTATTATTGAGGATTGCGCCAATGTGGTCACCTCATTTCCAAATTTTGTGGAGTTGGCAGCAGAGTTAGGTTTGAAAATTAATTTGAGTAGAGCAGATGGTTAACAGCATTCCCGTAATTACAATCGACGGCCCTAGTGGTTCTGGTAAAGGCACCTTAGGGCATTTGTTGGCGCACGCGCTAGCTTGGCATTTTTTAGATAGCGGTGCCATTTATCGGGCTTTGGCGTTTGTCGCACTAGCAACAAATGCGCCCTTGGATGACGAACAAGCATTAGCTATTTTGGCAGAAAATTTAGACGTGACCTTTAAAGTTGCAGCAGCAGGACAACCGCCCCAAACTGTTATTAATGGCATCGATGCGACTGCAGAAATTCGCAGTGAAATTTGCGGGACTACGGCCTCTAAAATCGCCGCTTTTCCGGCCGTGCGTCAGGCTTTATTAGAGCGACAACGCCAATTTCGCCAACTGCCCGGTTTGGTTACAGACGGCCGTGATATGGGCAGCGTAGTCTTTCCGGATGCTCCCTTAAAAGTGTTTTTAAGCGCGACCGTAGCAGAACGCGCCCGCCGGCGCTATCAGCAGTTGAAGGAGCGCGGGATAAATGTTAGCCTTGATGCGCTTTGTATTGAACTTGCCGAGCGCGATAGGCGTGATGAGCAGCGTGAAATAGCGCCGCTAAAGCCGATGCCAGATGCTATGATCATTGATACCACTGGTTTGAGTATTCAAGAAGTCTTGCAGAAAGTAGAAAAACGAGCTCGGGAATTATTCAGCTAAGCAGGATGGTTACCAAAACACGCGTTTTGTTTCAAGACAAGGTGCGATGCTTGCGAGCAGGGCAGCAAGTGGCGCAACACAGGATTGGAACACACAGCAATTTTTGCGATGACCAAAAACTTTAACCGGCTTTATGCCCTTAACAGAGAGTCTCTTAACTGAGACGTAGCAAATACATGATGACAGCAAGTAATGAAAGTTTCGCCAAACTATTTGAAGAAGATTTTGTAAGTAAAAAATTACGTTCGGGCTCCATTGTCCGTGGAACAGTTGTTAGCATTAACAACGGTTATGTAATCGTCAATGCGGGTTTGAAATCCGAAGGTGTTATTCCAATCGATGAGTTTTACAATGAAAACCGTGAATTGGAAGTCGCTGTGGGCGATGAAGTCGATGTCGCCGTTGAAGCCTTAGAAGATGGCAATGGTGAAACCCGTTTATCCCGCGAAAAAGCGAAACGTGCTGAAGCATGGACTGATCTCTTTAGAGCGCATGAACAAAACACTGCAATTAAAGGTTTAGTAACTGGCAAAGTGAAAGGTGGTTTTACGGTAGAAATCGGTACCATCCGCGCTTTCTTACCAGGTTCGTTAGTTGATGTCCGACCCGTGCGTGATCCTAACTACATCGAAGGCAAAGAACTCGAATTCAAAATTATTAAATTAGATCAAAAACGCAATAACATCGTGTTATCACGTCGTGCCGTACTCGAATCTGAAGGCAGCGTAGAACGTGAAGAATTATTAGGCACGTTAGAAGAAGGTAAGATCGTGAAAGGGGTAGTGAAAAACCTCACTGATTACGGCGCGTTCGTGGATCTCGGTGGTATTGACGGTTTATTACATATCACTGACATGTCCTGGAAACGTGTTAAACATCCAAATGAAGTTGTAAATATTGGCGATGAAATTTCTGTCGTTGTACTTAAATTTGATCGTGAACGTGGTCGTGTTTCATTAGGCTTGAAACAATTAGCGGATGATCCATGGTTAGATTTAATTCGTCGTTATCCAATCAACAGCCACTTGTTTGGTAAAGTTACCAACATTACTGACTACGGTTGTTTCGTAGAAATTGAAGATGGCGTAGAAGGTTTAGTACACGTTTCAGAAATGGATTGGACCAACAAAAACGTTAGCCCAAGCAAAGTAGTACAAGTTGGTAGTGAAGTTGAAGTGATGGTATTGGATGTTGATACCGAACGCCGTCGTATTTCGTTGGGTATTAAACAATGCCAAGCAAATCCATGGGAAGCTTTCTCTACCACCCATAACAAAGGCGATCGCGTAACCGGTAAAATTAAATCTATTACAGATTTTGGTTTGTTCATTGGTTTAGATGGTGGCATCGACGGTCTTATTCACTTGTCTGATTTGTCTTGGACAACTCCAGGCGAAGAAGAAGTACGTAAGTACAAGAAAGGCGATGAAGTGGAAGCGACTATTCTCTCCATCGACCCAGAGCGTGAACGTATCTCATTAGGCGTGAAACAATTAGCTGAAGATCCACAAAGCCACTTTTTAGCTGCCCATCCTAAAGGCACTATGGTGAGTGGAAAAATCCGCGAAGTTGAAGCAAAAGGTGCCAAGATTGATCTAGGCGATGATATCGAAGGTTACATCAAAGCTTCGGAAATTGCCCAAGAGAAAGTAGAAGACGTACGCACTTGCTTTACTGCGGGAGATGACATTGAAGCACGAGTAGTAGGAATTGATCGTAAAAATCGTTACATCAATCTTTCTCTCAAAGCCAAAGAATCTCAGCTAGAAGAAACCAGTGCTGCAGAGGCGCAGGAGTAGAGAGACTGCTCGAACTTGCTATTGGATCCTTCTCCCCTTGTGGGAGAAGGTGCCGATAGGCGGATGAGGGGTGAATAACCTCTTTTTCTAAAAAATCTAAGGATCCACATGCGTATTTTCTCCTATCTTTTCATGTTACTCCTTATTTTAATTGGCGTTAGTTTTGCTTGTTTGAATGCAGAGCCAGTGCTAGTTAATTATTATTTTGGTACCAGTAAGACACCTTTATCTATGCTGTTAGTGCTCACGTTAATTTTTGGCGTAGCATTAGGATTGCTAGTTAGTTTAGTGATGAGCATCAAATATAAAAGAAATAATTCACGGCTGAGACAACGGCTAGCTTTAGCAGAAAAAGAAGTATCCAATCTTCGCGCTATTCCGTTGAAAGATGAACACTAACTTAAATCACATACAACTTTTGCGACAGGTATTCATCTAGTATGGTTACCAGCTTCCTACTTTTACTGCTTCCATTAGCGGCAGCATCTGGTTGGCTGGCAGCAAAACGTACGACGGAAGGAAACTCTACCACGCTCGATCGTGATCGTTTTACTCAAGATTATTTAATCGGTCTTAGTTATCTCTTAAACGAGCAGCCTGATAAAGCCGTAGATACCTTTATCAAAATGTTAGAGGTAGATAATGAAACAGTAGAAACCCATCTTGCCTTAGGTGCGCTGTTTCGTAGGCGTGGGGAAGTTGATCGCGCGATTCGCATCCATCAAAATTTAATCGCTCGTCCTACCCTACAACCCCGGCAGCGTAGCGAAGCTTTATTGGCGTTGGGTCAAGATTATTTAAAAGCAGGGGTTTTGGATCGCGCTGAACGCTTATTTCTGGAAGTTAGCGACGCTAATGCGGATTATAAAATAACCGCCTTGATTTATTTATTAGATATTTATCAACAACAAAAACAATGGTCGCCCGCCATTGAAACAGCTAAAAAATTAATAGCCAGTCACCCTGAGATGAAAATAAATGTTGCGCATTATTATTGTGAGATGGCACAAGATGCGCAAAAGAAAAAACAATTTGAACAAGCCGTTGAATATTTGCAATTAGCTTTAACAGTTAATCCAAATTGCGTACGCGCAAATTTGTTGTTGGGTGCATTTGAAGTAGCACAAGGAAATATCGCCGCTGGGTTAACGGCTTATCAGCAAGTAAAAAATCAAGATGCAGATTACCTTAGTGAAGCAATAACGCCCTTAGTAATTTGTTATGAGCAGTTAGATCAAGCCGATGAAATCATGACATATTTTGCAAACTGCGTGCAAGAAAAACCGCAAAGCGCTGTCATTTTGGCATTAACCGATCTGACGTACAATAAATTAGGCGCTGCTGCTGCCCACGATTTTTTAGCCAAACAACAACGAAAAAATCCATCAATCGCGGGGTTGGCGAAGCTAATCAATTTGCAACTGGAGTGTAGTGAACAGCAAGGAAATGCCGATTTATTTTTATTGCAAGACACCGTGAATAAGTTATTAAAAAACAAACCGAATTATCATTGTGAGCACTGTGGTTTTACTAGCAAGGTATTGCATTGGCTTTGCCCAGGTTGTAAACGCTGGGAAAGTGTGCGAGGAGTGCATTAGCAGTGAACCGGTCTAATAAGATAAAAATAGCGATATTCGGTTTGTTAATGGTGATGTCATTTACGCTGCAGGCACAAGCTTTACCAGTAGAAAATTTTAATTTAGCTGATAATCAATTACCAAAACGATATAACACGACTTACACCTGGCAATGTGATCCACTGTTACAAACGTGTACTTATGCCGAAATGGCAAATGACTGGCGTAGTGCTATTTTACCTGATTTCTTAAATTCATCGGCATATGCATATTCTTTGACGAATATTATGGCAGAAGCAAGCCCGCGTGTGCTATTAACAAACGAAGTTCCGCGACCGCAAGAAACACACTATGCCTGGCGTTGCGATGATTTACTGCAAAATTGTGTTTACGCTGAGATGACGGATGATTGGCATAACTTAGTGCTACCCGCAATTTTAAATCAACCTGCATTGATTACTGCGCCTAGTGATTGGGAGAAAAATGTTTTTGTTAGAAGAGATGGATTGCAGAAATTTAGTTTGGATGAAGTGTTGATCAAGCAAAAGATATTGGCAGATTTACCAGCCTTGTTAACAGCGAAGAATGACTGGGAACGCGCGGTATTGTTGAGAAATTATGTATATTCTCATGTAATGGTTGGATCTGGTGATATTAGTTTATTGCCACTGACATTTGAAAGCTTTATTAAAAGCATAACCGGCAAAAATAAATTAATGTGCGGCGGTATGGCAATAATGTACGCAGGGTCATTAAAGCTATTTGACATACCCGTACACATTATTAATTTAGCTACAGACAAGATGGTTTGTGATAATAGATATGCGGATGAGACTCATGTAACAAATGAAGTATTTTTAGATAAAAGCTGGATTTTGCAAGATCCAACTTTTAATGTGCACTGGGAAATTTTTGGTAAAACTATTGGCGTGATTCAATTAGCAAAATTTGTAAGCACAAATCCATTTGCTGAACTGATTCATAAACAACTGACCCCTATATTAGGGGTATATACTTATGGATTGTTACCCGGTTCCACAACATACCCAAATAGTGATGGTTTTACTATCAACCCAGAACAATCAATAGAAAATTACTATCTAAATTATAAAGATTTATTAGCCCATATAGATATTAAGAAGATGAATATTTTTGAAGAGCAAGATGGTAAAGTGTTAGTGGCATATCCATCTGGTTTTAGCTGGCAATATTTAATTATTTCTCGTGAGCAAGACGTCGAACGTTTAAGTGGAAAATTTCCAATAGTGAAAAAATGGGTATTGACACAAGATAATCTGCCTGATTGGAAAATTTCTAATGCGCTTTGGATAGTAAGTAATAATATTAGTAATGATAAAAAACTTAAAGTTATTACAGATGCAAGCATGTATGGCTATCAGCTAAATTCAAAATCGTTCTTACTTGAACCGGGTAGCTATTCACTACAGTTAATTGGAAAAATTGTTAAGGGAGGAATGGGGCTGTATATTCTTGATGAAAAAACAGATCAATTTTTAGGCTCAGCATTTTTTTACCAAAAAATTTCGAATGGGAAACTAATATATTGCAACTTTAAAAATGACATTCCAAGGAACGTAAAAGTAGTGTTGGCAAATTTTTCCTATGAAGGGAAATCTTCGGTATGGGAATTAAAAGAAATAAAGCTCAGAAAATTTGACTTTTTTAGCGAATTAATTATAGGTTCAAATAATAATCATTTTCACCAGGAAATTTTTGTAGAAAAAGAACCAGGAATTTTTCCGCGCCAAGTTGCTACTAACTTCTTGTTTGCAACAGACTGGCCAAATTCTGGGTGATAAGTAGATTCATAAATTAACGAATCTAAAGACTCATCCAAGATTAATTCCATTTTAATTGGATGGTCGGATTTTTCGCTAACCAAAAGAAAATAATTTTTTTCAAGCCGGGTCACAACTATATTCGGATGAAAATGTAAGCTCATGACAACTTCGTGATTTCCTGTGCCAGTTATCTCGTCACAAATTAATAAATTTGAATCATGAAGATTCCAGGTTCTTTTGTGAATTATTTTTCCTGGAAGATGATTAAAACCATTATGACAAGCGGATATCGTATCGACAGCGGATGCTTTAGCAAAGTTAACATTTTTTACTTGCGCCGCTTTCGCTACTCGAAAACTCGACCACACTTGCGAAGAATTATAATGATCGATAGTAACCGTGTTGTGAGCAGCGGTGCCGCGTTGGCATAAACGTTCTGGATTATTATCATAAGTTGAAGTTCCTGAGTCCACAATAATACGTTGTGAATCCAAAGATAACTCAAAGGTAAAGGTATCTGCGTGGCTATGAGCTAATAAATAATCAGGTCCTAGAGGTGCCACATCGACGAAGAGATGGGCACGATCTTTGTTTAGACGCGCATAGCCGCTATTAGCCAATAAAACACTTTCATTTTGCGCTAGTGTATTAGATTGAGTATTTAAGATATTCAAGCGTTTTGCATATTGTTCTAATTCAGTTCGGTGAGGTGCAATATTAAAAGCCGCATCATTAAAAAGAACAATGTCACCATCAGGGTGGCTCATCACTTGTAGCCAATAAAGCATCTTAGTGATGGCAGCTGGTAAATCATAGGCAAGTGAACGATTGAAGGTACGACTAATATTTAAAATATCTAAAATATCATCCAAAATAATTGCGTGATACATCGGGCTACGTTCAAAATGCCCACCGTCCGCTAGAATTTGTTCTGGCAGTTGTTTGCTTAGAATTTTTATGCCCTTGCTTAGCCACTTATCAGCTTCGGGTCCTGCAAAAAAAAGACCAGCAAAAAAGAGCGCTTTACCATTGGTGAGTAAATGGTTGCCCAGCAAATGCGTTTCTAATTTTGCGGCTAAGAATCTAATTTGTACTGCTAGGCTATTTAAAGCTAGCGCAGATAATTTACCACCTTGTAAGGACCATTTAATCCAGTGCACTATGCGCAAGGAAAGAGGGTAAGGTTCCCATCCGTTCCCTAAGCCTGGGGGGTTATCATTGATCCAGCGTTGGATGAGATCCTGGTGCCACTGCGCCCGCTGTGGAAAATCTTGTGCATTTAAATCGGCAAAATAATGTAGGTTATAAAGCCATAATTTTTTATACGCCGGATTATTCCAGTCGTACGCTGATTGTAAATCATGCTGTTCATTCAAAAAACAAAAACTGAGGGGTCCTAACATGCTAGAAGGATTTTGACTGCAGAGTACCCAGGGATTTATGATAGGGCGCAAAACAGGGGCATGGCGTAAATCAGGCTTTACTCTTTTTAATTTAAACCAAACTCTGCCCAAAATCTGACTGAATTTTAAATGACGCACAGTTTGAAAATATAAGCCTAATCGCACTGCTGAATAGCCTCGGAAATTTCAATCGTTTTGCGTGATACTTCCATGAGTTCAGCAAAAGGAATTGGTGGAGTATCATTTTTAATGGCTTGAATAAAACTTTTTGTGCATTCAATTTGGCCTTTATTTTGACGCCATAAATTCATTTTTTTAAAGTTTCTCCAACCATAACCTTGTAGCTTTATAAAATTATCGAGCTGTAAAATTTTTCCTGCACAAAAAACTTCTATGCGTTCTTTTGGAAAACTTTTGTGGCCGTTAGCAAGGTAGTGAATAACGCCAAACGAACCATCAGCAAAACCTAAGGTAATTGTGGCTTTGTCGTCACGCAGTTTCGAATGGCCAGAACGACCGATTTTAGTGACTTGTATGGAAGTTATTGTAGCATCTGTCAGGTGACGCATGAGATCAATAAAGTGGCATGCTTCGCCTATGATGCGTCCCCCCCCTACGGTAGGATTTTGGGTCCAGTGATCATCAGGAATAGGACCAGCATTGATGGTCATTATAATTGTTTTAGGTTCATTGCAGCTCTGCAATAATGATTTCATTTTAATGACTTGCGGTGCAAAGCGACGGTTGAAGCCAACCATTAGGATAGGGCAAAACGAGGTACTTTTAGCAGAATACACGGCCGCAATTTCATCTAACTCGATCTGGGTAAGCGCTAAAGGTTTTTCGACAAACACATGTTTACCATTATTTAACGCTTGGCAAACCAATTCTGCATGCGTGTTATGGCGAGTCGTAATAACGATGGTATTAACATCTGGATCTGTTAAAAGATCATGATTATTGCTGCTGATTTTGTTAATACCAAATTTTTTTCCGACATAAGCTGCGCTGATGCCGGTTTGCGATGCGATCGCCAATAATGCGGCAGAATTTTTTTGAAAGGCTGGAATTAAGACTTGAGTAGCATAATTTCCTGCGCCAATGAAACCAGTGCGGATGGTGGGGTTAGCCGAATTTGCTCCACGTAAGGAGTTGGTATTGGTAATGGTGCTAGCCATTAACTCGGCATGAGGAATTACAGCAGGCTCAGAGTATTTTAATAAAATGCCCAGCGAAGGTGTTTTATCGCTAATAAGCTGATAAGCGTCTTTGGCTTGTGCCAGTAAAAAATGATGGCTGATGAGGGGGGGGGTAACTAAGCGCCCGCTGGCCAGCATCTCTAGCACTGCTTCTATGTTGCGCTGTTCGGTCCAGCGTACGTGACCAAACGGATAGTCTATTCCTTGCTCTTCATAGGTTTTATCATAGCGGCCGGGGCCGTAAGAACAAGACACTTGAAAGCTTAATTCTTTTTCATAAAAATCCGCGCGTGATAGCTCTAAGCCAGTGGTGCCCACTAATACAATACGACCGCGCTTGCGACACATATGTGCAGCTTGCTGCATAGGTTCATTGCTTTGTGTGCTGGCGGTAAGCAAGACACCGTCAACACCGCGTCCTTGTGAAAATTTTTCAGCAGCTTTCAGGGGATCTTCGCCATTGGCAAGGTTAACGATTTCAGCACCGAATTGTTGTGCTAGTTTCAAGCGATTGGCGTCATAATCTAAGGCCAAAACTTTGCATCCGGAGGCTCGCAATAACTGTACCGCTAATAAACCTAATAATCCCATTCCAGTGACGACAAACGCTTCGGCGAGTGTGGGTTGTAATAAACGAATCCCTTGTAGGGAAATGGCGCCCAAAATGGCAAAGGAGGCGGATTCAATATCAACATTGGTTGGGACTTTGGCGCAAAGGTTTTTAGGAACAACAACCAATTCTGCATGGGGTCCATTCGAAACGACTAAATCACCAAGCGCAAAATCATGAACATTGCTACCCAGCTCAATGATTTCTCCTACATTGCAATAGCCCATGGGCAAAGGAGTATCAAGTTTATTTTTTACCGCTTCTATAGTGGTCATAAGGCCATCTGTTTTAACTTTATCAAGCACCATTTGCACTTTTTCCGGTTGCTGCCGTGCCTTATTGATAAAATTAGCTTTGCCAAAATCAACCAGCATCCGCTCGGTGCCCGCGGAGATTAAACTGCTGTAAGTACGGATTAAAACGTGGCCTGGCTTTACTTGAGGTTTGGGTGTTTCGATAATTTCGGTGGCGCCACTACGAAGATTTTGTAAAACTTGCTTCATAAGTTAAATACTCAGCGTGTCGAGTTAATTTCGAGTAATTTTGTAATAATTCTTTGGGTAGCTTTGCCATCGCCATAAGGATTATGCGCAAAACTTATTTGATTATAATAATTTTGATCGGTAATTAGTTTGGTAACTTCGCTAATAATTTTTTCTTTATTAGTCCCTACTAATTTTACGGTGCCTGCTGCAATACCTTCCGGACGCTCTGTGACATCACGCATAACTAATACCGGTTTACCTAGCGCAGGCGCTTCTTCTTGAATACCACCAGAATCTGTCAAAATTAAATATGAACGGTCCATAAGATAAACGAAGGGCAAATAGTCTTGCGGCTCGATTAAAAAAACATTGGGTAACTTGCTTAATAAATCATAAACTGGTTTTTGTACATTGGGGTTTAAATGTACGGGATAAAGAATTTCTACGCCAGGCAAGTTGGCAATCTCTGCAATCGCTTCACAAATGCGTTGAAAACCATCACCAAAGCTTTCCCGACGATGACCCGTTACTAAAATAAGTTTGTTATTGTCATTTAAAAATGGAAACTTAGTTTTAATGCTATTTTGTAGTTCACTATTTTTGTGTAACAAGGATTGCGTGTGTAATAAAGCATCAATAACTGTATTGCCCGTGATAACAATTTGATTTTCTGGGATGCCTTCGTTTAGCAGATTATTAGCCGCAAGTTGGGTGGGGGCAAAGTGCAAATCAGCAATTCCTCCAGTTAATTTACGATTTATTTCTTCCGGCCAAGGAGAATAAATATTATTACTGCGTAAACCTGCTTCAACATGTGCCACAGGAATTTTTTCGTAATAGGCTGCCAGTGTTGCGCCTAAAGTAGTGGTGGTATCGCCGTGCACTAAAATCCGATCGGGTTTAAATTCTTTGAAAATGTTTGACACTCCTTTTAACACCGCACAAGTTATGTCAGCTAAGTTTTGATTAGCTTTCATGATATCCAGATCAAATTCGGGTTTAATTTCGAAAAGATGTAGCACTTGATCAAGCATGTTGCGATGTTGCGCTGTTACGCAAATTTTGGCGCTGTCTCCAAAAGTTTTGGTGAGCGCCTTCACCACGGGTGCCATTTTTATAGCTTCAGGACGTGTTCCAAAAATTGAAAGTATTTTCATGTGGATAGTGTCACGGTGGTTGAATGATAGGTGTCAGCAGTCATAATCGTGGGCTCTGTATTAGATAGCTTAAATTCAGAAAGCGCTAAAAAGGCACACGTTAAAGCAATCCAAGTATTGATCACACCGATGTTAAGGGCAACATTTGCCATAATAGCATAAGTAATATAACAAGCTGGGCCAATGATAAAGACAAATTTTTGGTAAGCAAGTGGGGATGTTCTGTTGGCCAGCAATATTCCCAAACGCACGTAGATGGCAATACAGAGAGCTATAGAGGCAATAAAGCCTAAAATGCCTAAATCTGCAGCTTGCTCAACATTAAATTGGTGTGCGCTGGTGTATGGATTGTAATAAGCGGATGCTCCTGGTCCTACGCCCGTTAAAAAATGATGAAGGAAAATATTCCACCCGGTTTGGATAGCCGAGCCACGTAATGCTACGGAGGTATCCTCATGGGTATTTTGTAGCGTAAAAGCAACTTCCAGGCGTTCAATAAAAAGGGACCAAAAGTTAGGTGCAAGCGTATGAATTAGACCAAAAATATAAATGGACGCTATAACGAATATAAGTAAGCAACGTCGGCTTTTCATGTAGGCGGTGCAGTAGCAGGCAATGAAGATAGTTAAAAAAGCGACCCGTGAATCGGTGATCAATAAATTTAATAGTGCAAAAGATAAAGTGACCGAAAATAAAAATTTTAGTGGTTTGCTTAATTTGTTTTGTAAAAGCAACGCAAAAATTGCGGGAGTTATTAAAATTAAAAATGCTGCGGTATTACCGGTATTGCCAAAAGTTTGCTGAAAGTAGGGTTGCATTTTGATTTGATCAAAATGTGCATACATAAACTCGTGCGCGTTGCTGAATAACCCCCAAGTTTTAAAAAATACAATTACACCTAACACAAGAGGAAAAAGTGAACCTAAAGCGATGGCAGTGAAGATGCCAAGGTATTCCTTGCTTGTTAGCGTTGAATTTATAAAGGCAAAATAAAGCAATAATCCTGAAAGATAGGTCGCTATGTAAGTAGTAGAGCTAATATCTATCTCTGAATTAGCAGCAAAGCTAATGCTGGCGGCTAAGAACCACAGGAAAAGACTGGTTAGAGGTAAAAGGTTGGTTTTTAAATTAATGGTAATGCTTTGATAGTTTTTGGTAATGACTCTATGGCAAATAAATAAAATACCAAAAAGGACCGAGGGCAGTAAAATTAAGTGGAATAATGAAAAATCTTTATATCCTTGTAACGCAGCCAGACGGTTATAGATTCTACCAGGATAGCTATAAGCAGCGGGAATGAAGAAAAAAAATGCATAGATCAAAAACAAACGGATATTGATTTTCATGCGATTTCCTTAAGCTATGATTTATCTTCAATATAAGGTAATTTTGTTAAAAAAGCATTTACATGCTGTTCCCACGTATACTTAGCAAGTGCTTCTTTCCTAGCATTTGCCCCTAATTGTTCACGCCATTCACGATTTTCGACGAGGAAACGAATTCCTGCTACTAATTCTTCAATATTCCCAGGTTTACATAACATCGCTAACTCAGAATTTTCTACAGAGGGTGGCTGAGTTGGACATTGATTAATCGATAGACTATTTTTTAAAACTTCACCGATTTGATCTAAATCAGATGCTAAAATAGCTTTACCCATGGCCATATATTCAAAAAGTTTGGTGGGTGAGCCAAAAAACTTACTGCCATCTGCATTGGCAATGTGAGGAGACAGTAAAATATCAGAGGCAGCTAAATAAGTAGGAGCTTCTGCTTGGGCTACTAATCCCGTTAAAGTAACATAAGAATTAAGTGATTTATGATGGTTAAGAATTTGTTTAACTTCAGCCATTTTCTGGCCGTCACCGACCAATAAAAAGCGTACTTTGTTTTTTTGTAGCCAAGCTTCCTGGTGATTGATAAGACTATTAATTGCTTTGGCTAATATTTCCACGCCGTGCCAAGCGCCAAAGGTACCAACAAAGGTTAAGACGGTTGCGTCTTGTGCGATATTATAACGTTGGCGTAATTCTAAACATTGTTGCTTGCTAAATAGATCGGGGTTAAAAATTTTTGGATCAATACAGTTGGGATAAGAAACTATTTTTTCAGCTGCAACGCCTCGTGCAATTAATTCATCACGCAAGACGTCAGAAACAGTTACAATAAGATGTGCATGTTTAAGGTTGGCTTCTTCTGCCATGACAGCAAGATTATGGAATTTTAGAGGTTTACCCCAGTTTTTAGCAACCCATGCTTCCGAACCGTTATATTCCAGCACCAGAGGTGTTTTAAAATGGCGTGAAAGCATAACTCCAGCATAGTTTGCTAGAGAATTACGCTGGTAAATAAAATGAATAGGAAGATTTTGGTATTCATTAGATAGCTGTTTAAAAACCAAGTGGTTAAAAAAATAATAATTTAGTTCGGTCGGGATACCAAAGAACTTGGGTGGGTGAATTTGCGTAAAGGGTATAGTTGGATTAATGAGTGTTTTCCCACCTACCGAAGCATACTGCATTTTAAAACCTTGATCAGCTAGGTTGTTAACAATGCCAGCAATATGCCCCACTGAGCCGCCCGCTTTAACGCCGAACCATAAATTAGCATTTAAATACATTGTTATTGCAGATGGATTGTTTGCGCTAACGTTTATGCGTTTGGTAGCTAATAGATTTTTTAGTTGATGTTGACTTTTTTGGGCAGCAATTAATGATTTGCAGGAAGCTACAATAACTTGAAAGAAATTTTTAATAATGTGCGATCGTTTATTATTTTTTCGTACAAAGTCAGGATAAACAATTTCAATACTTTTTGTTTTGGCGACAGCGGCTAACATGCTTAAAGTAGGTAGAAGAGTTTGACTATTGCTGTCTTCTAGAGGGATCAATATTTTTGTGGCATTTAGTTTTCTGAGAGTAAAAAACGTATTAAGCAATGATAGTTTTCGCAATTCAGAAACTAACAGGTAATTTATGGGCGCCCCAATAGTTTGTTGTAGTTTCTGTTGAAATTCGGATGAAAGTGGATGTGCGATTATTGCATAATGCATATTAGTTAATTCTCAGTGTTAATTTATTTTCGTCCATCTGCAACGAATGTTTTGTATTATTCATACGGATGTTTCCAAAAGAGAAGTTTTAAGCATGGGTTCTATTTGTTTTTTTAAGTTACTGGCTAATAACCAAATCATACAAAAAAGTAAAAAATAAGTGATTGATAAAGCAATGGCGGCACCAATTCCGCCATAAGCAGGGATCAAAAACCAGCTTAAAATATTTACCGCTAAAAAAGCTATAAACCAGATATAAATTAATTGTTTGGGGAAGCCGCTAGCTGCTAAATATTGCGATAAAATAGTTAATATGCCAAGGAAGAAAGCGCCGGGTAGCATCCATAATAAAATTGGAATTGCGTTAGCAAAGCGAGCACCAAATACCAAAAGCACAAAGGGTTTTACCAGTAATGCGGCCAACAAACAGGTAACTAGCATGAAAAGACTAGTAGCAAGTAAGTTTTTCTGCGTTTCTTGCCAACGATTGGTATTATTGCGAATAAGCGTAGGAAACAATAAAAGACCAATAGAAGCAGGTAGTATTGCTAATACATCGTTAATTTGTGAGGCGATGGAGAAATAACCCAAGGTCTGATCGCTGCAAAACTTCTTTAATAAAAAGATATTACTTTTTAAAACTAACAAGCCAAGCAAAGTAGCTAAATAAGCTTTCATAGCATATTTAAAACCTTTTAAAAAAATTTCGCGATCAAAACGCAGTGAGCTTTTACTAAAGCGAGCAAGCACTATAAATAACACAATCGATACTACTAACCAGCCTAAGGCAGAAGCTGCGATAAATCCTTTGGCGCTAGCGGCACCTAATCCGGCGCAAACGATAGCAAGAATAATTAAATAATTACCGCCCAGCTGAAAAAAATTATAGGTTTTAATTTGATTTATGCCCACCAGCAAATTAGTTCCAAGCATAAAAAATAAAGTTGCAGGTACAAGCACAATAGCAAAGCCCAAATTTTCTGGAATAGGTTTATGGAGGATTAAAAAACCAAGCAAAACGATGAGGCTAAAACAGGTACCTGTAACTAAGGCAATCCAAAAACTATTGGCGGTAAGTTTGCCTAAGAGTTCTTCCTGTTGCGCTACCAAATAGGTATTGCTGGACTGTAAACCAAAGGTACAAAATTGTGCGACGATGGCGGCAAAAGTTATGACGAAAAAGTAACTCCCACGACCCGCGGGCCCAAGAAATCTGGCTGTCAATATACTGGTTAAAAGTCCAGCTATGATGATAGCAAATCGAGTACTAAGGGTAATTAGGAGATCTGCTTTCAACATATAAAGCCAAAGTGTACGGTGATGTGTTATGAATGCATGTTATTATAACGAATCTTGGTCAATTTGCGAGCTTGATTTGTGGGGTTAGATCGGTAAGAATCCTATTCCCTCTAACACTATATCAATCCCAATTATGAACGATTTATTGTCCACTGTATCAGTTATAGGATTAGGCTACATTGGGTTGCCTACCGCCAGTTTGTTAGCCACTAAGGGATTTAAAGTGCAGGGATGTGATGTTAGCCCCCACGTAGTAGAGACAATCAATCGGGGTGATATCCATATTGTTGAGCAAGATTTAGATATCTTGGTGCGATCGGCAGTGCATAGTGGTCAATTGCGTGCATCATTAACGCCAGAAGCGGCAGATGTTTTTATTATCGCAGTACCAACCCCATTTAAAGCTAACCATGTTCCTGATCTGGCTTATGTGGAGTCTGCTACTCGCGCAATAGCCCCTCAGCTAAAACCAGGGAATTTAGTTATTTTAGAATCTACCAGTCCAGTAGGTACCACAGAAAAGATTGCTAATTGGCTTGGTCAATTACGACCCGATTTGATGATGCCGGGAGCGAATGTTAAGCAAGATCAGATTTTTATCGCCCATTGCCCAGAACGTGTTCTGCCCGGGCAAATTATCCGTGAATTGGTCGATAACGACCGAATTATTGGAGGGATTGACGTTGCTTCTGCCGAGAAAGCCCACGATTTTTATCAAACCTTTGTTCAAGGTCAAATTTTACTAACTGACGCTCGTACAGCGGAAATGTCTAAACTCACGGAAAATGCTTTTCGCGACGTAAATATTGCTTTTGCCAATGAATTGTCGAATATCTGCGAAAAATTAGACATTAACGTTTGGGAACTAATTAAGTTAGCAAATCACCACCCGCGAGTGAATATTTTGCAACCAGGCCCAGGCGTAGGAGGGCACTGTATAGCGGTGGATCCTTGGTTTATTGTGGACTCAGCGCCTACGGAGGCTAGGTTAATTAAAACTGCTCGGGAGGTAAACGACGATAAACCCAAGCGCGTATTGGCTAAAATTAAACAAGAGGCTAGCCGTTTTAAAACACCTATTATTGCTTGTTTGGGGCTTTCCTTTAAGGCTGATATTGACGATTTACGTGAAAGCCCTGCTTTTGAAATCGTGCAACATTTAGCAGCAGAAGAAATAGGGGAGTTGTTGGTCGTTGAGCCCCATATTGAGGTATTGCCAGCAAAATTAGCCTCATTTCAGCCGCGAACGCAATTAGTTGCTATGGAAGAGGCTATCAATCGGGCTGATGTAGTTGTTTTATTGGTTAACCATCGTTTGTTCAGCCATTTAGATAAAGGTTCATTACTTGGAAAAGCTGTAATTGATACCCGTGGATTTTGGCAATGAAATTTGCGCTTTTATATTTAAGAGGCAAAGTTTAAATGTTTATGTTAATCCTGCTGTCACTTGCAGGGTATTGTTGTTATTTGGCGCAACGCTATAACTGGCCAATGGCGGCAATGCCTTTTTTTGCTGTAAGTATGATTACTAGCGTGCTCTATATTTGCGCCCTTTTAGAAATTTTACCGTTAGCTACCTGGGTAATTTTTTGTGGAGGACTTTTTGGGTTTTTTTATAGCTCCATTCGATTTCCTAAACAATTATTAAACCAGCTGCTTACCCCAGCGTTCATCGTTTTTTCAATCTTATTTGTTGCTATCTATTTTAAGGTCAATCATGCCACTTTTTGGAGCTGGGATGAATTTTCACAGTGGGGAACTATTTCTAAAGAGATTTTTATAAATAAAGGGATTTTTATTAAAAATGTGATGCACACTTGCCCCGATTACCCGCCGGGTCCTTCTATGTTCCATTATTTTGTCTATCGAGCCACGGGTTTTTCTGATGGCGCAACCTATTTTGCTCAAGACATTATGACCATTTCGGCATTGATGTGTTTCCTAATAAGATGCCCCAGTTGGCGTTATTGGCCTTTAATTGGGTCTTCGATTTTGCTTAGTTATTTGTTGCTGTTTACCTTTGGAACGGGGTTTGCCACTGTTTATATTGATGTGACACTTGGTGTGTTTTTTGGGATGGCGATAGTCTCTTATATTTTGGCGCAGGAAAAAGATAGTGCGGTTATTCGTTTAATCCCTGTGGTTTTTTGTTTGCCCATACTGAAAGCGGCCGGTGGCCTGTTAGGTGGGGTGGTGGTGCTTATTGTTTTATTTGATTATGTTAGGCAAGCGTTTAGTAAAAATGGGAACAATGCTAACGCCCCAACTGAAAAAACTAACGTAGACACTTACCCTAGCAGTAAATCCTGGTTATTTTGGTTGCGAGTTTGTTTGTTACCATTAGCTTTATTAATATCGATAACAACTTGGCATCAGCATATTGAAACCCAGAAAATAAAACCTACCTTCCATTTGAGTATTACTCCAGAAGGAGTGAAGAAAATGGCGAGTATGCACCAAACTAAAGAGCTTTTAACTAGTTTTGGTCATTCACTTGCCAGTAGAGCTGTTGGGGCGGCTGACGAACCATTGTTGGCTGTTGTTATCAATAAGACAGTTAAGCCATTATCAGTGCTGGATTGGAGTTTAATATTAATTTGTCTAACAATCTTAGGGATTTTTGCAAATAAAGATAAAAGGACGCGTTCTGAGCTTTGGGTATGTGGAATATTATTAATTTTGGGTGCAGTGGTTTACTATTTAGGTATCCTTTATCTATATCTAGTAGGTTCCTATATAACGGGTGAGTGGGCATATAGCATGTCAATTCCTTGTCTTGAACGTTTTGGTGGTATTTATTTCTTGGGTTGGAGTTTGGCAGTATACAGCTATTTTTTAAGGGCGGTCAGCGAAAAACACTCTACTTTTCCTTTGTTGCTTGGCATGATAGGGTTTTTTGTGTTGACAATCTATGCGGTTTCCTCAGGAAGTTATAGTTATTTAATTAATAGCCCTAAATCACTCGAGGATACCCAAAAACCAGTTTTGCAGATAATTGAACAGTTTACAGCTAAAGTAGCAGACGAGGGTAAAGCCTATGTAATTGTGCAAGATTCTTCTGGTTTTGAAGGGCTTGTGACAAGGTACAAATTACTGCCTCGTCTTAGTAATTCATCTTGCTCAAACATAAGTACTATAAGTACGCCTGATAAATGTTTAATGTCGGTAGAGAATTGGGTAAGTTTTTTAAAAGATTATGATTATTTAATTTTAATTAAATCTGATGATACATTTTGGCAGCAATACGGTGACTTGTTTAAAAACGTAAATGCTGCTCGCAAAAATAATTTATTTAAGATTGAACATTTGGCGCAGAATAAAATTCAATTTGTAGCCATATAAAAGTTACTGAGGTAAATGTATGGCAAAATTTTGTGTGATAATCCCTGCCTATAACCCAGGCCAGGAATTGATCCCCTTGGTTGAGCAGCTTTTATTACATGATGAGATTTCAGGAATCATCATTGTCAATGATGGCAGTGCTAGCAGCTGCGCTCCGATTTTTTTTGCAGTCAAAAGCTTAAGTAGCAAAATCGCAATGTTAGAACACGCGGTTAATTTAGGAAAAGGTGCTGCTTTAAAGACCGGATTAAATTATGTTTATACCAATTTTCGAGATGATGTAGGCGTAGTAACAGCAGATGCTGACGGGCAGCATTTAGTGGAGGATATTTTACGCGTCGGACAACAGTTAATAGATAATCCACAAGCACTAATAATGGGGGTACGTGAATTTGCTGCGCGCGGTAAAGTGCCTTTACGCAGTAAAATTGGAAACTTGCTTACTATTAAGCTGTTTAAGTTGATTGTTGGGCAACATGTTTCTGATACCCAATCAGGGTTGCGCGGAATCCCTTTTGATTTTATTCCGATATTAGCCCGCATTCCTAATGCGGGATATGATTTTGAATTAAATATGTTAATCGTTTGTAAACAAACACAGCGAAAGATCTGTGAAATTCCCATCAAAACAGTTTATATAGATAACAATAAAAGTTCTCATTTTAATCCTGTTTTTGATTCATTAAAAATTTATTTTGTTTTATTTCGTTTTGCATTGTTATCGCTAGCAACCTACGCGCTAGATTTAAGCATATTTATTATATTGTTACATAACGGATTTGGTTTGTTCACCTGTCAACTATTAAGTAGGACAGCCGGAGTTTTGTTTAATTATCCTCTAGTTAAAAAAATGGTATTTCATTGTGATGAAGACAATAGATATCCTTTCTTTAAATATATTACGTTAGTGATATTTAATGGCGCTGTTTCATTAGTAATGATCAATTTTTTTGTAGCTAAATATTCTTTTGCGCCGGCAATGGTTAAGGTTTTGGTGGAGTCTATCCTGTTTTTGGCAAATTTTGCGATAGAAAGAGATTTTATTTTTACGAGGAAGGTTGCTTATGAAGACTGATTGGGATTCTTATTACGATAAACCCTATAAAACGGCAGCTTATTCGCGCAGTATCGTCGAAAAGATTTTGGTTAATCTTATTGAAAAGCATAAACCTGTTGCTAATAAAACATTGCAATTAGCTGAATTTGGTGGTGCAAACAGTTGTTTTTTTGACAAAATTCAACAAGTAATAAAACCGGATAAATATTTTATTATTGATAGTAATGAATTGGGTTTGCAAAAATTTGAGCAAAGAATAGGGCGTTCAGAGGCAACCGTTCTCTGTAATAAAGATATTTTAAATTTGGACATGAAAAATGAGTTTGATTTAACCTTTAGCGTTGGGCTTATCGAACATTTTTGTGTAAAAAACACGGAAAAAATGATTCAAAAGCATTTTGATGCGACTAAACCTGGTGGTGTAGTAATTCTTTCTTTCCCGACCCCCACATTTTTGTATAAGACAACCAGATTTTTTGCTGAGAAATTAGGATTGTGGATTTTTCATGATGAAAGACCGTTGTTACCTGAAGAGGTTGTCAACACGGTTAGTAACAATGGAACTATCTTGTTTCAAAAAACTATCTGGCCAATTTTTCTTACGCAACACATTATTGTGGCGCGAAAAAATATTGAAAATTAGCAAATAGGGGCATGGTTTGTGAAAAAATTATTTATTTTTGAGCTTAATGAATTTAACCGTGAGATGCTAATGCAGGCTGCTCAGGAATTAAACCTTAGAAATATTCAAAAAGTTCTAAAGTTAAACTACACAAAATTAGTGACACAAGATAGTTATGAGAGTAATTATCTGGAGCCATGGGTGCAATGGGTTTCAGCTCATACAGGGGTTTCTTCCGATAAGCATCAAATTAAACATTTGGGTGATGTGCCTTCACTGAGCTATCCACAAATATGGGAAATTTTTTCTCAGCAGGAGATAAATAGCGGCATTTGGGGGCCCATGAACGCTTCGCGTAATGGGGCTAAAAACTGTTTGTTTTTCGTGCCAGATCCATGGACTTTTTCCGAACAAGCATATCCTGCTGAGTTAAATGCACTGTTGGATCTGCCGCGTTATGTTTCGAAAAATTATCTTAATTTAAAAAAATCGATAGCGCTAAAAAAATTAATGAGTTTGTTGCGTTTGATTTTTAAAGCGGGTGCGGGTGCTTCATTGCTATTGGAATTGCCGCGCTTATTGAAAAATAAAATTAAATTCAAAAATGAGCATTTTGTTTTTATCTCATTTATAGATTACATTTCGACAAAGATTTTTTTGCAATATAAAAAAAAATACGATCCAACAGTATCTTTGTTGTTTTTAAATGGCATTGCGCATCTGCAACATCATCATTGGCATGGTAGTGATTATCGCAATAATAAGCGGTTGCGGTATGGGCTGCAGTATGTGGATAAAGCACTAAAAAACATTTTTGCTGCGATGGATAAAAATGATATCTTTTTTATGATGACACCATTATCGCAGGCCAATACCAATAGTGAGCAACCCTGGATTTTATATCGACAAATTGATCAAGCAACTTTTTTGCGCCAAGTGGGTATTGTCTTCCAAAATGTTGAGCCGCATATGACCTATGATGCTCATGTGTTTTTTAAAACAGAAGAAGAGTGTCAACAAGCTTGTCAGATTCTCAAGGCAGCCAAAATTAAAAACAAGCCTTTATTCTTAGTAGAAGAATACCCTGAAAACAAGAAAAAATTATTTTACCGCATTGATTTTACTGAGGAAGTTTCAGCGAGCCAAACCTTTGAAATTAATGGACAGATTTTAAAGTTCTTAGAATTTTTTAAGGTTTTGGCCCATAGAACCGGGAAACATATTCCAGAGGGAAGTGTTTATAGTAATGCTCCAAATATTCCAGCTCTAATGAATAATCATGACTTCGCTCATTATTTGCAGCAGTTAAGTATAGATTTACCAAAAACTACTATGAGGGTTAACCAGTGAAACAAGTTTTATTAAAGCAAGGAAAAGCCATTATCGAACAAGTGCCTGTGCCTCAGCTTGAACCAGGTTGCGTGTTAGTAAAAACCGATCATTCCTGTATTTCCATTGGTACTGAGCTTAGTGGTTTGAAAATGAGTGGCGCCCCTCTTTGGAAAAGAGCGCTCCAACAGCCTGAAAATGTAAAAAAAGTGCTGCAAATGGTAGCGAGCTCCGGTATTGCTCGTACACACAGTGTGGTGACTGGTCAATTAGCAGCAGGAACAGCCACTGGCTATTCTGCGGCGGGTACGGTTTTACAAGTGGGCGCGGGCATTACTGATTTGCAACCCGGCGACAGAGTGGCGTGTGCCGGAGCGCAGTGCGCCCATCATGCTGAATTTATTCGCGTGCCGCGTAACTTGACGGTGCAAATACCCGAGCCTGTTAGTTTTCCCGAAGCTTCTACAGTTACCTTGGGCGCAATCGCGATGCAAGGTGTGCGACGCGCTTCTCCTACCTTAGGCGAAACATTTGTAGTTATTGGTTTAGGAGTTTTAGGGCAGTTAGCTATGCAGATGCTAAAAGCCAATGGTTGTAGAGTTATTGGGGTCGATTTGGATCCGCTGCGGATTCAGCAAGCGACTGCATTGGGCATGGATATAGGTGTTTTGCCAGAGCAAGGGGATAACGTTGAACAGGTTTATCGTTTGACTGATGCTATTGGTGCCGACGGCGTTATTATCACCGCCGCTACACCTTCTGATGAAGTAGTTTCTACGGCATTTAAGATGTGCAGGAAAAAAGGCCGAGTCGTGTTGGTCGGTGATGTGGGCTTAAATCTCAATCGTAGTGACTTTTATCAAAAAGAATTAGATTTCTTTATTTCTTCTTCTTATGGACCTGGTCGTTATGATAATAATTATGAAGAAAAAGGCCTAGATTATCCAGTGGCTTATGTGCGCTGGACCGAAAATCGCAATATGAGTGAGTATCTACGTTTAATTGCCGAGAAAAAAATTCAAATTAAGCCGTTAATTGCTGCCACTTATGTCATTGACGATGCAGCACAAGCGTATGAAGCGCTTAAAAGTGATCAAAGCAAACCCCTCATGGTGTTATTGCAATATCCAAATCATATAGACAATAAAACCATCAAGATTGCTAATCCAAAAGCCCTTGCAGCGGGACCTAACAGTATTAACTTAGCAGTGATTGGGGCGGGTGGTTTCGCGAAAGGTATGCATTTACCTAATATTGAAAAACTTGCGGCACATTATCATATTCAGGCCATCGTAAGTCGTACTGGTCATAATGCAGTTGCTACCGCCAAACAGTTTAGCGCTAACTACAGTACTACGGATTACCACCAAGTATTGCAAGATCCTGATGTGGATGCAGTGTTAATTGCCACGCGTCACCATCTTCATGCGGAAATGGCATTATTAGCATTGCGGGCAGGCAAGCATGTGTTAGTAGAAAAGCCATTGGCGCTAGATATGGCAGAATTGGTAAAAATTACTGAGTTTTATGAGCGATCAAATCAAACAGCATTGCCTGTGTTGTTGACAGGCTTTAATCGCCGTTTTTCTAAATATGCGCAAAGAATTGCAGAAATAACGAGCCAACGCTCAAATCCGATGATTTTAAATTATCGAATGAATGCTGGTTACATTCCGTTAGATCATTGGATACAAAGCGCAGAAGGGGGTGGACGCAATTTAGGTGAGGCTTGTCATATCTATGATTTATTTACTTATCTTACAAATAGCCAGGTACTTTCGGTAACAGCGCAGACGATCACGCCCAAAACAGCCTACTATCAGGCTAGTGATAATTTTGTGGCAACCATGACTTTTGCGGATGGTTCTGTGGCTACATTAACTTACACAGCAATGGGCGCCAAAGATTATCCGAAAGAACAGCTAGAAGTTTTTGTCGATGGCAAAACTTTAGTTTTAAATGATTACAAATCTTTGAAAATTTATGGGGCTAAAGCTAAAGGGCTCGAAACAAAAACACACGAAAAAGGTCAGCAGGAAGAATTAATTGCTTTTGCTAACGCTATTCATAAGGGCGGGCAATGGCCTATTCCATTATGGCAACAAATTCAGGCTACCCAGATCAGTTTTCAGGTTGAGCAGCAATTAATTAAGCAGCCAATTACCGCGAATTTTGCTATGGACGAAGTTACTCAATAGGAAAATTTTCATGACGCATCTTTCCGTAATTATTCCTGTTTATAAAGCTGAAGCCTGTTTGCAAGAGTTATATAAGCGATTGGTCAAATCTTTAGAAACAATCACCACGGATTTTGAAATTATTTTGGTAGAAGATTGTGGCGGTGACCGTTCCTGGAACATCATTACGGAATTAGCGCAAAGTGATACGAGAGTTAAAGGTTTTCAATTTAGTCGTAATTTCGGTCAGCATTACGGAATTACCGCAGGATTAGACCACTGCCAAGGCGAATGGGTAGTGGTAATGGATTGTGACTTGCAAGATCAGCCGGAAGAAATTCCAAAACTTTACGCCAAAGCGCAAGAAGGTTTTGATGTTGTGCTGGCGCGCAGGGTAGAAAGAAAAGATTCTTTTTTTAAGCGTTGTACGTCTTGGCTCTTCGGCAAAATTTTTTGTTATTTGGCTGATATCCAGCATGATAATGAAGTTGCTAACTTTCGTATTATTTCAAAAAAAGTAGTTGCAAGCTGTCGGTTAATGCGCGAACAATTACGATTTTTTGCTGGGTTGGTCGAGTGGGTAGGTTTTCCTACTACCAGTATTAAAGTAGAACATGCAGCAAGATTAGAAGGAAAAAGTTCTTATACTTTTAGAAAATTATGGAAATTAGCTTCAGAGGCTATCATTGCACATTCAGATAAGCCTTTACGTTTATCTATCCGTTTCGGTTTTATTGTTTCATTGCTGGCATTTTTGTATGGTATTTATATTTTGATACGTGCCTTGTTTTATGGGTCACCCATTTCAGGTTGGAGTAGTTTAATAGTCTCTATTTATTTTATGGGCGGTATCATTATTGCAATTTTAGGGGTTATTGGCATTTACTTAGGCAAGGCTTTTGATGAAGCAAAAAAAAGGCCGCTATACATTATTGCCAAGACTACTGCCAGCGAATATTAACTTATTTAGGCTATAAATCATGATTCGAGAGCATGAATTTAATTCAAAATGGTTGGGATATAACTGTGGATTTATGAATGATTTAAGTTTATTTTCTTTATCGCCAACAGAGCAAGATAAGATTTTGAATGAATATCAATGGATTGAGTTACGTACTACAGATTTTTCTGCTGAAAAATTACGAGATTTGCATACAAGAGGATTTTGGCAAGTAGACACTCAGGTTAAATTTAGCCTTGATTTAACCAAATTACCCCAGAAGATTGATGCTGAAGGTTTTGAACTTTATCGAGCTAGTGAAAAACCTTTTATGATCGAACAACAAGATATCTGGTCTTTTGCAAATGAACGGTTTCTATCTCTCCCAGGCGTCACTCAGAAAATGGTTGATGAACGTTATGTGACGATAGCCAACAAGTTAATCGAATCTAATCCTGAATGGTGTTTTTGTTTTACGGATAAAAATAAGGTTCAAGGATGGTATTTTGCAACTCCACAAGGAACAGAAATCGATCTGACATTGGCGATGCGCCACAAAGATTCATATATTCGTGGTCGACAACTTTATCATTTGGCAATTTCTCACTACGCTAAAAATTTTACCCTGGCAACTGCGCGGTTTAGTATAACGAATGTGGCGGTGCACAATATCCTTGCAAAACTGGGAGCACGTTTTTTGGATCCTGAAGGAGTTTGGTTTTGGATGAAAGATGACTCCCCAAAAGGAAAATAAATTCTCAGGAAAATAGATGAACAATATAAAATCAAATTATTATGCCAGCAATCAATGTTCTAAATTGATGGGTATTCCAGAAGTTACCACATGTATAAAAATACTGTTTTTTGTTTGTATTTTTAGCATGGCTTTTTATTTATTTTATAATCAAGCTATAAATTATAAGGGACTCTTTCCTTCGGATTTGCCAGAGCATCTTTCATTTGTTGATAAAATGGTTTCAGGCGCTATAAAAGCACCTGAAGTAGGATTTGAATATACAGTATATGCTATATCCAAAATATTTTTTATAAGCTATGAGTATGCTGCAATTATTTTAATGTCCGTGATATATACTGGAATGGTCTTTATAATAGGTTGGATGCTTAAAAATTTTTTAATGATATCTGAATTAAAAGTAATTATTTTTTCAGCCTGCTTGATTTCTGTTTCGGCCATTTACTTGCCTTTTTTTAGTCAACACTTGTTGGTGGGACCTGGAGGGCCTAATGTTTGGCATAACCCAACGGTCTTAATGATAAAACCTTTGGCATTGTTGATTGTGTACTTTACTTTAAAAGGACTCCAAGAAGAAAAAAGTTTTTATTGGTTATGTAGTAGCGCGCTTTTATTCATTAGTTTGATTTATAAACCAAGTTTTGGAATAGTTTTTATGCCGGCTTTGGGTATATATGTATTAATCAATTACCCGAAAAATTTCAAAAGTTATAAAAATGTATTGATAATGGTATTCCCATCAATTTTGTTGCTAACTTATCAAACATTTATGTTGCTCAATCATGGCGATTTGAATAATAAAGATCCTGTTTATATATCATCTTTTGCAGTCCTTCGTCATTATACCCCCAATGTGTTTGTTTCCTTTTTGCAAGGCTTAGCATTCCCTCTTGCCTTACTTATATGTCATTTCAAGAAAACGATATCAGATCGTTATTTGCAATTAAGTTGGCTTGTTTTGATTATTGCTTATGCTGAATTTGCTTTGTTAGTAGAAGGGGCGCCCGATCGTGTCATCCACGGAAATTTTGGTTGGGGCTATTTGGTTTCTATGCAGCTTGTTTTTGTTTTTAGTTTTATTGAACTATATCGGTGGACACGCGAAGTATATTCGATAAATTCAACTTTTATTGAGAAGTTAAAAATTCAGCTTGTTTGGTTGATCTTTTCTTTTCATCTTTTTTCAGGATTAATTTATTTGACAAGAATTTTTAGTGGTGGCTCATATTATTAGGGTTATACATGTTAACAATTATGATGGTGCTCTAAGCTAAAGAAAGATTTTTTGTAAGTAACATTTGCCGTTCTATTTGTCCAGAAGATATGTATTTTTGTATTGGTTGATTTGTTTTAGCCAAAAGATTAGTATTCATACTATACCCTTAGAGAAACACCATATAAATGAGCTATTTCTACGTCATTTTAACTATAATTTTCACTGTTTATGGCCAATTAATAATTAAATGGCAAACAGCGCGCGCAGGCTCTTTTCCTGTAACTTTTTCAGAAAAAATACAATTCCTTTTGCATTTAGTGCTAAATCCATGGGTTATTAGTGCATTTGCTGCGGCTTTTATTGCATCGCTGACTTGGATTGCCGCTATGACTAAGTTGCAGCTTAGTACAGCTTACCCATTTATGAGTCTTTCCTTTGTTTTGGTTTTGGTATTAAGCGGTTTGTTTTTTCATGAGGCAATAACGTTTTATAAAATATTGGGAATGAGTTTGATTATTTTGGGGATTGCTATAGGAGTGCGTACATAGCAGTGAGTATCTTCATATTTAAATATGAGTGATACTAATTAATTTTTTAGCAGAAGGTATTTATTTATGTATATTCCATTTAATAAGCCTTATATGACGGGTAAAGAGTTGAATTACATTAATGAAGCACATATGGCTGGTCGGTTATCAGGTGATGGACCTTTTACCCAAAAATGTCAACTGTGGCTAGAGGAGAGGGTAGGCTGCAGAAAAGCACTTTTGACCCATTCCTGTACCGCAGCGCTGGAAATGGCTGCAATTTTGCTAGATATACAACCCGGCGATGAAATTATTATGCCGTCTTATACGTTTGTTTCTACGGCCAATGCGTTTGTATTACGTGGGGGCATCCCAGTTTTTGTCGATATTAGAGCAGATACCTTAAATCTTGATGAGACAAAAATTGAGGCTGCAATTACTCCAAAAACCAAAGCCATAGTTCCAGTCCATTATGCAGGAGTTGCTTGTGAAATGGACACTATCATGAGCATTGCTAAAAAGCATAATTTATATGTAGTTGAGGATGCAGCGCAAGGAATTATGTCGAGCTATAAAGGCAGACCCTTAGGCAGTATCGGTCATATGGCAGCTTTTAGTTTTCATGAAACTAAAAATATTATTTCCGGCGAAGGCGGTGCTTTGCTCATAAACGATCAAGATTTTATTGAGCGTGCTGAAATAATTCGAGAAAAGGGCACTAATAGAAGTCGTTTTTTTCGTGGCCAAGTAGATAAATATACTTGGGTTGATATTGGGTCTTCGTATCTGCCTGGAGAAATAATCGCAGCATTTCTGTGGGCACAACTTGAAGAAGCTGACAATATTACGCAGCGTAGAATTGATATTTGGAACAAATATCACCCTGCATTTGCTGACCTAGAAGGGAATAAAAAACTGCGCCGCCCAATTATCCCTGAAAATTGTCACCATAATGCCCATATGTATTACTTACTGCTGCCGAATCTCGCTAAACGAACAGAAATTATGGCTAAATTAAAGCAAGAAGAAATCCACACTGTGTTTCATTACGTGCCGCTACATAGTTCACCGTTAGGCATCGATCAAAGCCGTGCTTCAGGCGATCTAAATGAAACCAATAGATTGAGTGATTGTTTGGTCAGATTACCATTTTGGTTGGGAATTGAAAGGCATATGGATTTCCTTATCCCTCAATTGCAGAAAGCGATAAGTGCTTAAAATTAATTATACGGCTGAATATTCCTCGCAAAGAAACTTGTTTTTCTTTGGTTTGATTTGTGTTTTTTTTGCTGCGTTGGCCTGCCTATTATTTTATGTAAAATATTTAGGGCTTAACAATTTATATTATAGTTCATATTCTATTTTTCTAAATGATTCTCTAGAGTATATAAATACTGCTCGTTCTTTTGTTGATCATAAACATTTGGTGTCAAGTGTTATGTATCCACAACTTATTACCGATTCGTCCAGTAGGCTGTACATGCCGGGATATTATTTAGTATTGGCAACATTTTTTTATTTTTTTGGTGCAACATCCTTGGCGGCTCTGCTGCCTAGTATGGTTGCATATGTTCTATCCTCAGTGCTTATTTATTCGAGCGGAAAAAAACTATATGGACAAAAAGTAGGTGTTTTAGCGTCATTATTTTTTATGATGACGCCCCTCGTTCTTTTATATTCAGTTTCTGCAATGAGTGAATTGACGCTGGTGCTGGTTTGCCTCCTAATCTTTTATGCTTTCATCTGTACGCCGCAAAAAGCAAAGCTTTTTTTATTACCTTTGCTATTGGCAATCCCTTTTATGTTTAGACAAACAACCTTTTTGATGATGTTTGTTTTGAGTGCCGCCTATCTCCAATCAGAAAAAATTACTAAAGAAAAAATCTTCTTCTTGTTAGTTAGTTTAATTACAACAGGATTTATTTTGTCATTGTTAACGAAATGGCAAGTCAATTTGGGTATGAAGCCATTTTTTTCTGATATCAAAATTACTAATATCAGTGCTTGGTTTGGCAAACTGCTTATAAATTTGGTAGAAAATGCTAAGGTTTTTGGGGCTGGTTATAAAGAGAATATTTATTCTGGAGCGCTTGCTTTTTGCACAATAACATTTTCATATCTGTTATTTTTCCCCGCCGTATTATTATTTTATTATGGGTGTAAAAAATTTAAAACGGATCGCTACCCTCTATTTTTGAGTGCTCAAGTGGCAGCCATTCTTCTGTTAACATTAATTACCTATACGGGCGCATTTGCAACAGTGATGCGAATGTGCCTGTTTGTTTATCCATTTGTTCTAATAGTTTTTTCACATATAATTTTAAAATTAGGTGAAAAAACAAAGCCACAAGGTATGATTGTGGGAAATATAGTTAAATTTATTTCAATTTCTGCTATCGCATTTTTTCTTTTGTTGTATTTTCGCATTTATTATGATGGCGTACATATCTATCAAAATAATTTAGAGCAGTTGGTTAAATATTCAAAATTACGCGAAGATTTTATCAAAAATAATAATTTGAATGATAGCAAGGTAGTAATCGCTCCTTTGGAGCTTTCGGTGATTTATCTTTCAAAGCACTATCCAATTAAAGTTTTTTTCTATCCTATGACTGATATCGCATTAGAATTAATTAATAATAAATATCCAATAGATACAATTGTTGTAACACCTACGGATTTAACTAAAACGTTCACGAAGGCGGCGATTAATAAAATTGGCTTGGTGCAGGTTGGCGATAAATATTGTGATGGTAGTGAATATATTATATTTAAGCATCAATTATTTTAATAAAGTGTTTTTTTAAGATGTTAAAGACTGGAATGTTTAAAAAATTTATTATACTAGCAATACTTTTTGTGCTCGTGCGGATTTTTACCATCTCCGAGTATCAAAATTTCTATTATAATTATGGCGATTATGTTTCCCAATTTTTATTGGCGGAAGCTGCTTATCATAATGCCCCCTCTTTTTCTGTTGATGCAACGTTAAATTCCGCGGTGTATAATGTTGCAAATAAAGAAAACCGCTATATTCCTCTGGAAGAATGGCAAAAATACCCCACATCTACAAATTATGTAACTTTTCCCGCGGTTGACTTGCCAGGATTTGCTTATCTTATTACTTGGACTAGTAAATATTTCTCTGATCATTTAACTAGTCATTATGCTTTTGGGATTCAATTAATAATAGAATTATTTTCATTGTTAAGTTTTGTTTATTGTATATCTCTTGTTTTTAGTGAGCCAATAGCGTTCGTTGCTGGGCTAATTTATATATTTGCCTATCCTTTTATTTGGCCTATAGCAACCCAGCCCACACGTGATATGTTCGAGTTAGCGGTCTATGCAACGCCTATACTTGCTTTCTTCTTGTTTGTATTTAAAAAAGGCAATGCTTGGTGGTTTTGTTCCATTTTGTTGTTGGTATTGACTGCGCTTATGTTGTGGGTACGACCTACCGGTTATTATTATCTTTATTTGCTGGCTCCCTTGATATTTTTTGTTAAACATAAAAGTTTTCTACAAAAGCTGACTTTTTTTGGTTTGATGATTCTGATTCCTTTTTCTTTGTTTGGTGTGCCATTTAAACTATTTAATTTGAAACATTATGGAGTGGCAGATACCCATGTGATTGGTAGAGGACTGTGGGAAGGACTCGGAGAAATAAAAAATAATCCTTACGGTTTTGTTTTTGATGATTCAGCTTTAGTACCTTTTATTAAAAATTATTATCATAAAGATGTTGCCTATGCTTCACCAGAAATGAATCAATTATTAGGTGATTATGCAATCACAATAATCAAACGTGATCCAGGTTATTATTTTGCTACCGTTGCCAGTCGATTAGATAAATTAAAATGGAATTCTTTAGATATAGTTTCGCCGGAGGGATCGCATATTAAAAGGGCTTTGGCTATCCATAATTTTTATGAAAAATATGGGAGCATATTTTTCTATCTGGCAATTATTTCGATGATTTTAATGTTTGTTACTCAGCGAAAAAAAGCACTTTATTTATTAGTCTTGCTGACCCCTTTTTTCTATGTGTTACTACCTTTATTAGGGTTACAGTTTGAACAGCGTACCTTAATTAAAGCAGCTTGGGTTTTTATTTTACCTCTGGCTTGGCTATTGGTGGAGGGGGCAAAAATGGTAAAAATGGGTTATAGCAAAACCAGTAATCATTTTCATTTGGATGACAACTGGATTATTACCCGCCAAAATTCAATAATTGCGATTAAAAAGCGCTATTTTTTAGATGCAGGTGTTTCGATAATTGTAATTGTCTTGCTAGTATTAAATCCTGTTATATTTTCTCCGGCAATTTTTGGTTTTAAAGATGTTTTTATGTCAAAAAAAGAGAATCTTGCTAGTTTAAATTGGGCTAATGCCGCAAAAAATAGTACGCTGAGAACCGCTGAGGGTATTCACCTTGTTACCAATAACAGTACAGGTGATTTACAGTTAGTCGCACCTGTATTATTGCCACATGAAAAGTTAGTATATATGTCTTATACACTAACTATAAATAAAGGTGGAATAACCATTGGTATGATGAACTCTGAGGGTAAATGGATCACGCAAAAAAATTATTCGCAAGCTGGAGTTTATAAGAATTTTTTAGTAGCAAATGTAACGGATGGAAAAGCAGCTATTGTACTGGCAAATAATAATAGTGTTCCCTCCAAATCAGATGCCCGTTTGAATAATTTAGATGTTTTTGTGTTTCCTAAGTAATGAATCAAGTTTAAATAAATAGGTATATATATGTGCGGAATTGTAGGGGCTTTTTCATTTGCTAGCAGTAATTTTACTATTACAGATAACTATTTGACTACCATGCGCGATACGATGGTTCACCGTGGTCCTGATGGCGGTGGTAAGTGGATCTCTCATGATGGAAAAATTGGTTTAGGCCATAGGCGTTTATCCATTATTGATTTATCTGACACGGCAGCTCAACCCATGAGCTCAATCGACAGTAGATATTGGTTAACGTTCAATGGTGAGATTTATAATCATGCGGAAGTTCGTGCCGAACTACAACAATTAGGCCATCACCAATGGAAAACAGATCATTCTGATACAGAAGTTATTTTGCATGCTTTTGCGGAATGGGGCATAGAATGTTTGCATAAATTTCGTGGCATGTTTGCTTTTGCTTTGTGGGATGATGTAAAAAAAGAAATGTGGTTAGTGCGCGATCGCATTGGTATTAAACCGTTATATTATAGTGTTCACAACGATCGTATTGTATTTGCCTCAGAAATTAAGGCTTTATTAAAAGATCCCGATCAAAAACGTGCAGTGTGTGAAGATGCTTTTTTTCATTACTTGTCATTTTTAACAACACCCGCACCGCAAACGTTATTTGAAGGAATTAAAAAATTATCGCCAGGAAGTTGGTTAAAAATAACGCCTAATGGCGATATGGTGGAGTATAAATATTGGGATGTGTTAGATCACACTAAACCACTCGTGGATGCATCTGAAGAAGAAATTAGTAAGAAAATTTTAGATGAATTGCGTGTCGCCGTTAAACTACGCAAAGTCAGTGATGTTCCTGTTGGTGTCTTCTTGTCGGGTGGTATTGATTCCAGTACTAACGCTGCATTATTTTCAGAAGATAGTAAAACGCAAGTACAAACTTTTTCTATCGGTTATCAGGGTGAGTATAAGAGTTACCAAAACGAGCTGCACTATGCTAAACAAATGGCGGATCAAGTCGGAGCTCGTTACCATGAACGTTTGCTAAATATTAATGATTTATTAGATTTTCTACCGCAAATGGTACGTTTACAGGATGAACCGATTGCTGACCCAGTCTGTGTGCCAGTTTATTACGTTTCTAAACTCGCTAGAGATAATAATGTTATTGTTTGCCAAGTGGGAGAAGGGGCAGATGAACTATTTTGGGGTTATCCAAGCTGGAAAATAAAACTTAACCTGCAAAAGTATAGCGATATTCCTGGTGTAGGCATGCTAAAAAAACTAGGTTTATGGGGTTTGCGCAAATTAGGTAAACAAAATTCATTTGAATATGAATTATTACGTCGTGGTGCGAATAACTTGCCTATCTTTTGGGGTGGCGCGGAAGCTTTTACCGAACAACAAAAACAAAATATCTTGTCTCCGCGTTTGCGCGCAAAATATAAAAATAGAACGTCATGGGAGGCTGTCGAACCTATTTATAACCGGTTCCAAGCAAAGGCCTGGGATAAATCAAAATTAAATTGGATGTCATATATCGATTTGAATATGCGTTTGCCAGAATTATTACTCATGCGAGTTGATAAAATGAGTATGGGGGTAAGTTTAGAAGGTCGTGTGCCATTTTTAGATCATAAATTTGTTGAGTTAGCGATGAGTATTCCTGCTAAAGTCAAAACCAAAAATGGTACGCTAAAGCATATTTTGAAAAAAGCCGTGCGAGGCGTTATTCCAGATCAACTGATAGATAGAAAGAAACAAGGATTTGGCGTTCCTGTGTATGAATGGTTTTTTGATAAGCTAGGTGATTATACGCGAACAACATTGCAAAAATTTTGTGAACAGACTGATTTCTTGGATTTTAAAGCTGTTAAATCACTAATTGACAGTGGTCAAGGACCGCAAGTTTGGTATTTGTTAAATTTTGCGTTATGGTGGAACGAGTATATAAATGCATAACGCTGCAACGTGTTATACTTTAAGGAAATTATTTTTTCCAAACGAAAGGTTGGAAAAATATCCATATAAGTGCAATGAACTAACAGAATAATTTTTATCCGCTGAGTTTTCAAAATATATTTTCATTTTTTTATGAAAGCGCAGCGGAGTTTTAATGCCAATATCTAAGTCAAATAGATTTTTCCAGCTGAGTAGCCTTACTGGAAAATCTAGCGCGAGAAAAGAGGTAGCCCCCCAATTAAAAAGACAGTTACCATTATTTATCCAGTGAATAGTGGGGTCCTCATCTGCTTGATAACCAATGGTAAGACCATAATACCCCGCATGAAATGCAATAGCTTCGATCGTTCCCGCGCCAGATAAATTTCCCACTAGGTAAGGATGATCACGCGTGCTGGGGGGGATAGATAATTCCGGAAAATAAAAGGGTACTAGGAATTTTCCTGTTGGTGGTTCCGCTATGATTTTAAATTTTTGATACGATAAAAAAGTTACTCCGACCGCTAAGTAAATTAGTAAGAAGATAATGAGCGATGTTGTAATTTTATTAAATAACCGCATAATTTTTCAGTCGTTATGGTTTTGGTGCGATTTGGATAATAATTTTAGCATTACCATCCGCTTTTGTTTGCCAAATTAATTTTTGAGTAGGTACGATAACACCATAACTTGGTGAAATTCTGGCTGATTCGATGGAAACCGACCAGTCAACGTCGCTTTCCCAGGTGATTAAATATTTTTTCTGATTACTTTCTAAATTAATCCAACGATTAGTCGTTTGTAACTCTGCAGTTACATTGGGTGCAAGATGTAAGGGAATGGTAATTTGGTGCTCACCTTTGCCATGAAACTCATCCATAATAGTTAGGCAATGGTATTGATGATTTAAAGTAATAGTACGGCTAGGCACAACAGGTTGTGCTAAGCGTTGATAGCCGCTATGCGAGCCATGAAACAGATCGCGTTGAGTATTTGTTTCCCATTTCTGCACGCTGGGCGTGGCGTCATTGTGTAAATTCCACAAATAATCCCAGCGAATAAAACGATTAATTTCTTCGCCATCAATTTGCGGCGTGTTGTGATAAGCCGTCGAGCGAAAATTATTGCGTTCTTGAAAGGAGGCAGTGTAAAGATAAGCGCCACAATCAGAAATGAGGTGCTCGCCATCGAGAATTGCTTCAAACGAAAGACAATCGTTGTGGCCGTGGCCACCTCGGCCGGCAAGCCCTAGCGGCCCGCAGTCGATGAAAATGTGATCCTTGTCATTGCGCATAATATAAAAACCACCTTCGGGAAAGCCAGCGGATTGCACAGACCGTTGCGGAGTAGTTTTTAGCTGGTGCGTTGCTTGTGGGCCAAGTAGCCAGTAAATTTCGCTCAGTGACCCCGAACAAGCTTGGTTAAGCTCTGGGATTTGCCAGTGAACTCCGACTAAGCCACAAAGATAGCGATGGTCATTGATGACTTGATCGCCTAGTGGTAGGGCGCGGGCGTCATCCGCATCGCCCCAGAGTGGCACCGTGCCATCTAGTCGGCTGTAAGCGGCAGTAAAGTGTGCCATCGCAATCAAACGGTCCCGATAAAATGCTGGGGTAGCTAGGTTACATTGTTCGCGATAAAGCGCCGGTAGGAAAAATAATTCGAGCACCAGGCGGTGGTAGGGGACAGACGCTTCAAAATCCACACCGTCACTAAAGACTTGGCGCGGCAGCTCGCTTTCTAAAATGGACCAACCTAGTTTTTGCCAGTGTTGTGGTAGTTTCCCCGTGCCAAAAAATAAACCGGCGAACACTAAACCTGCGGCATCCGCGGTGTAATGGTTGCCATTCACATCAGAATATTCCAAATGTTTAGCGGTGAAATTGCCGTGTAAAAATAAAGCGTGTAAGAATTTTTGTCTGAAGGGAGTCTCTTGCCAAGCAACGCTGTTATGAAAAACATGGAAAAACCAAGTCCATGTGAGTATGCGCAGTGCGACTTCCATGGTGCAAGTCCAGTTGATGCTATAAGCATACGGATTGTTATCGATCCAATCGGCTAAAATATTTTTGACTGCTTCTGCATATTTTTCATCTTGGGTTAACAGGTAAGCTTGGCCTGCAGGTATTAGCCACTGCATGCGCGAGACTTCCCACGGAAATTTTACATCGCTAGGGCGTTCTGGATTATTGTAATCAATATCGCGAATATATTGCGATGGCCAATCGAAACCCGATTTATAATCTTTGTGCCAATTAATTTTAGTGCCTAGATTTATAAGCCCCGAGCCTAAAAGATTTACACGGTGATGCAAAGCGTCATCAGCTTTCGTTAAAATATGTTCGCGATTTGCGGGACAAAGTTCTTGATACTCTAATTCTGCAGCGGCAAGAGTTGGTTGCAAAAAAGCAGGATAAGGTCGCTGAGCGAGTTTTTGCCACAACTCATCGATAGTGGAACAATTAGTTTCTTTCAAGATATTCAGATTTTTAGCTTGCAGTGGCGCACTGTAACGCGTTAAAACCACTTTCACTTCTGCTGCAATCCGTTTGATAATCACGTGAGGTGGTTTACGTATACCGCGGCGTAGTTTGTTCAGTAAATCTTGTGTCATGTAAAACCTTTATATCTTTTAGCCTCGCCCTTTGAAAAAGGAAGATTGAAAGTTTTTAAAATCTCCCCCAATCCCTCTTTTTCAAAGAAGGGAACAAAAATGCAAATTGTTATAAATTCTTGAAAGACTATAGTAATGTTTATACGAATTAATTTCTAGAAAATTGCAGTTTTTATGGCCTGACAACCTCCATCATGCAAGGTTTCAGCGGGAACCGCTGAGGTTTTTAATTTTGTTTTTGAGTGCTATTATTCCTGTTCCATAAGATTTACATTCAGGAAAATCGCATGAAAGGCATAATTTTAGCTGGTGGCTCTGGTACTAGGCTTTATCCCGTTACGCATGTTACCTCTAAGCAATTATTGCCTGTTTATGATAAACCCCTCGTTTATTATCCTTTATCTACCCTCATGTTGGCGGGAATTCGCGATATTTTAGTGATCACTACGCCACAAGATGTTAGTCGTTTTGAGCAATTGCTGGGTGATGGCAGTCAATGGGGAATTAAGCTAAGTTATGCGGTGCAAGCGAAGCCTGAAGGTATTGCGCAAGCGTTTATCATAGGACGTTCGTTTATAGGTAATGACAGTTGTGCTTTGATCCTAGGTGATAATATTTTTTACGGCCATAATTTATCGGTAGACTTGCAGCAAGCGGGGCAAAAAAGTGCAGGTGCAACAGTTTTTGCTTATCCAGTCAGTGATCCAGAGCGCTACGGTGTGGTGGATTTTGACGAAACGGGCAAAGCCATCGCGATTCAAGAAAAACCCAAAGCACCAAAATCTAATTATGCGGTGACGGGACTTTATTTTTACGATAATCAAGTGGTTGATATCGCGCAGCAATTGCGTCCATCGGCACGCGGTGAGTTGGAAATTACCGATATCAATCAATATTATTTAGAGTTAGAACAACTAAAAGTTGTAGTGATGAGTCGCGGGATGATGTGGTTAGATACCGGAACGCATGACTCTCTCCACGACGCAGCTTCGTTTATTCAAACAGTAGAAAAAAGACAATCGTTGAAAATTGGTTGTCCCGAAGAAATTGCCTATCGCAAAGGATTTATTTCTGCAGCGCAGCTAGAGCAAATAGCCGCCACTTTAGCGAAAAGCAGTTATGGCGAATATTTGCTGAAAATTCTGCACGAGAAAGTTTTTTAGCTGTTAAAATAAAAATCCAACGTTTTTGTTAATGCCAAATCCAAATCAACTTCCGGCTGCCAGCCTAAATATTTTTGTGCATTGGCAATCGCAGGTACTCTAGCGCCTACATCTTGATAACCGCTGCCGTAATATTCACTTGAACTGGTATTAATAATCTTAGTTTTATTAGCAAGCTCAGCAGTTTTTGGATATTGCTTCATTTTGGCTACAACTTTATCAGCAAGTTCGCCAATAGAATGATTGCTATAGGGATTGCCTATATTAAAAATACGGCCTGCAGCGCAGTTATTTTCATTTTCAATAATTTTAACTAAGGCTGAAATACCATCGTCTATGTAAGTAAAGCAACGACGCTGCGCGCCGCCATCGACTAAGTGAATATCTTTGCCGTGTAACACATTACTAATAAATTGGGTGAGTACTCGCGAGCTACCTTCTTTGGTAGCAAAAATATTATCTTGTTTAGGGCCAATCCAGTTAAAAGGGCGAAATAAAGTAAATGGCAGTCCTTGTTTACCATATGCATAAATAACTCGATCCAATAATTGCTTCGAGCAAGAATAAATCCAGCGTTCTTTTTGCGTAGGTCCTAAGACAAAATTAGTTTTTTCTTCGTCAAATTCGGCATCGGTGCTCATGCCATAGACTTCCGAAGTAGAAGGGAAAACTACGCGTTTTTTCTGTTCGGCGCACCAGCGGATGATGGGTAGATTCGCTTCGAAGTCTAACTCAAACACTCGTAGCGGGTTTTGCACGTAAGTAGCAGGGGTAGCAATAGCCACCAAGGGTAATATCACATCGCATTGTTTGATTTGAGCTTGAATCCATTCCTGCTGGCGAGTGATGTCGCCTTCGGTAAAGTGAAAGCGCGGATTGGTTAAAAAGTTCGTGAGGTTATGGGTAGCCAGATCCATGCCATAAATTTCCCAGGATTTATGCTGCAGGATTTGTTGGACCAGGTTGCTTCCAATAAAACCGTTAACGCCTAGGATTAATACTTTCATGGTCATAGAACAAAGCCTCGTCTGGGGTATTTAGTAAATTCCTTTCCACGCGAAAAGGTAGGTTGGGCTTAGCAGCCCAACCTACGAGGTCGTGTGTAGTGAGAGCAACTTCTCTTAAAGAGATAAAAATTAGGCTGAATATACCGAAGCAGTTCGAAAATTACCAGTACAAAAAGTGAGCCGGGGCTTTCGCTGCAGGCGCCAGAAGGTTATACTCGCATTAAAATTTGAACAGAATTATGTGAGGATTAATATGCGATTTAAGCTGTTGCCTAGCGGTAAATGGCAGAGTAGGGCAATAGCTCTTTCGCATGATATTGCTGCCATTCCGTTGGCATGGCTAGTTGCTTACTGGTTTCGCTTCAGTCCTGGTGTTATCCCTCCTGCAATACTGGCACAAGCCTTAAAAATGCTACCATTTTTAGTAACAGTGCAAGTTACTGCCTATTTTAGTTTTGGCTTATATCGCGGTATCTGGGGGTTTGCGTCCCTGCCTGATTTAGTGCGAATTATCAAAGCGGTGGCGGCCGGCACAGCAGTTTCTGCATTGGGTATCGCCTTTTTTACTCAGTTCCAACAAATTCCACGCTCAGTCTTCCTGCTTTATGGCCTTCTGTTGATTTTATTTTTGGGGGGATCGCGGCTGTTTTACCGTTGGTTTCGCTATAACATGAACAGTTTTTCGGATGCCAAACGCGTGTTGATTATTGGTGGCGGCCAAGCCGGAGAGGGCCTCATTCGAGATTTATTGCGCGATGCTGATCGCAAATTCAATCCTATTGCCATCTTGGATGATAGACGTCAGAAACAAGGTTTAGAAATCCATGGTGTTAGAGTAGTTGGTAAACTGAAAGATATGCTGGCGATAGTTAAGCAATTTAACATCGACATGATTTTTATTGCGGTTCCTTCTGCTTCTTCCAAAGCCATGCAGCGGATCGTGAGTTTTTGCGAGCAAACCCAGCTGCCTTTTCGAACGTTGCCAGGACTAAAAGACTTAGCATCCGGTAATGTGAGTATTAACGCTTTGCGGGAAGTTTCTATCGAAGATTTATTAGGGCGTGAACCGGTTTCTTTAGATTGGGAAGCAATCAATCAGAGTCTCAATGGTAAAACCATTTTGGTGAGTGGCGGCGGTGGATCGATTGGTTCTGAGTTATGTCGCCAAATTGCTAAATTAAATCCAGCCGGTTTAATTGTGATAGAGCATAGTGAATACAATCTTTATGCGCTGGAATTAGAAATGAAGCGCAGTTTCCCGCAGCTAAATTTTTATGCGCATCTGCTAGATGTAACGGATAAAGTAGCGGTAGAGAAAGTATTTAGCCAATATCGCCCAGAAGTAATTTTCCATGCCGCAGCTTATAAGCATGTTCCTTTGTTAGAGTCGCAGTTACGAGTGGCAGTGCGCAATAATATTTTAGGGACCTGGGTTATAGCACAACAGGCAGTTGCCTATGCCGCGCAACAATTCGTGCTAATTTCTACTGACAAAGCAGTAAATCCTACCAATGTAATGGGGGCCAGCAAGCGGGTGGCGGAAATTTTGTGTCAGAATTTAGATTCTCAATCATCAACCGATTTTATTACTGTCCGCTTTGGCAATGTGTTGGATTCTGCAGGGAGTGTAGTGCCATTGTTTCGCCAACAGATTGCAGCAGGCGGCCCGGTGACGGTAACCCATCCTGAAGTCAGTCGCTTTTTTATGACGATTCCAGAAGCTTCTCAACTTATTTTGCAGGCTACCACCATCGGTAGGGGCGGAGAAATCTTTGTGTTAGATATGGGCGAGCCGATAAAAATTACCTATTTAGCAGAACAGCTGATTCGTTTGTCTGGTCTTAGCGTAGGAACTGATATTGAAATTCAGTACACCGGGTTGCGGCCTGGTGAGAAATTGCATGAAGAATTGTTTCATGAAAGTGAACATCTGATTAGCACCGGCCACGAGAAAATTATGCAGGCACAGTACAGACCCTTTGATTGGCAGGAATTGGTTCATTCTATCAGGGAGATGGTATTAGCATGCGAGACATCCAGTGAAATAGGTCTGAGAGAACTTTTATCTAAATTAGTGCCAGAGTATCAAGGACAACAGTTAAGCCGAGATGAAATTCCGATTTTGTCTCATTTTTCTAGTTAGGGTTCAAAATGGCGCCACGCTGGGTATATACCGCTCGCACCTGAAGATGCGAATAAAAACTGAAGGAATGCGAGCGGTATACCTGATTACATGCTACGCGCGAAGTAAATTCGCGCTTGCACCAAAGGGGAGAAGCTGCGCATCTCCCCTTTGGAAACCCCATTGCGCAAAGAGCATTTCAAAATGAAAAATCGCATTTTGAAGTGGGATGGGTATAGATGTTACTTTCCGCTATTAAAAAAATTAGTCCTTATCGAATTTCTGTTGCCTTATCTTCGCTGAGTGTTTTATTTGGTCTTGGTAGGGAATTTCTGATTATTGCCATGCTAGGGTTTAGCGCCAGCAATGATCAGCTGCAGATTTATCTTTCCATTTATTATTCTATTGCCTTGTCGGGTGATGCGGTGCGGTTAGCAGCGCTCAATTTGTGTGAAAAAGCCTCTTTTGCCTTTATTTTGTTGTGTGCCACGTTGATTTGTGCGCCATTCACTATAATTGTAGGCTTATTAGTGAATTATTTGGCCGGGGGGCTGAATCTGACCTTACTGTGGATTGCCATCACCGGCAGTTTTCTAAACTTAATCGCCTTGTTAGTGGTTACCTATAAACAACGCTTTGGTGGCTTTTTACCTGCACAATTGATTAATTTATCACCCAATTTTGTGTTGATTCCAGGAATTTTAATAGCCTATTTTTTTGCTGAAAGTCAGTTGGTGGCTTGGGTGGTGGGATTATGTTGTTTGACCTCGGTGCTTCAGCTATTATTGTTGCCCTGGGTAAAAATTAAACAAGAAACTCGTAAAAGCCCGGATCGACAAATAAAGCTGCGTGAGGGTATCTTTGTTTTTGCTCGCCACGGCGTAGCTATGTTAGGGGAGCAGTTATTTCAATTATTAACGCGAGCCGCTTTTTTTAAGCTAGGCGCAGGTTACCTCTCCGTGCTTGCTATGTCGGTTAGGGTCTATGCCGCGGCCCGGGTGGTTTTGGTGGACTCCTACATAGGCTCCAAATTAGCTAGCTGGGGCAATGATTTACAAAAGGGAGAATTGCCCATCGAGCTGTTGCTGAAATCTGTATGGTTGCAAAGAGCGTTGTTACTTATCACCTGTGGCGTGGTTTGTTATCACAGGACAGCTCTTAGTTATTTTTCAGTACAGCTGGCCATAATATTTATTATCAGCTTTTATTTATGCTCTTTAGTAAGAGTTATTTATTTTAAGATTAATCATGGCGGTCATGATCCAAACTTAGTTGTAAGGTTTGGTTTTTATGAATTGCTGTTTGCGGGTTTAAGTTATTTGGTGGTTACGTATACTAGTTTACCCCTGATGGTTTTAATGGGGTTGTGGTATGTAGCAAAACCTTATGCCCAATTAGAGTTATTGCGCCCCAAATTTAATAAATTGCAAGTTGCGGATTAACTTTGCATGCAACATGAGATCGGTACTTTTAATATGCGTTTAGTGGTTAGTGTCACTATATTTTTATGTTTAGCGTTGATATTTCTGGAGGTGCCAGCGCCACCGCATATCGATGGAATTATCTGGGTGGTTAGCAGCGGCGTAGTGTTGTTAGGTGTGCTGGGATTAAAATATTATAGTACTGAACACACCGAACAGTTCGATTTTTGGCAAAATAAATTACTTTTTATGGCGGGCATTTATTTGCTGTGGTTTTTAATTACAGCAGCGATTGGTTTGCTACACCATACTCCACCACTGCAAGTATTGCGTGCCATCGGCCCTTATATATTATTTGCCCCACTTATTTTTTGTGCTTGGATGCCTAAGCAAGTTTTTCGTATAAATGACATTGTGTTAATTTTAATCGCCATAGGGATTTTGCAGGCTTTTTATCATTTGTATCTTTATTTTTGTGTAGGTAATTTTGATCGCGAACAAGTATTTGGAACTTTGTGTGGGCGCATTACGATCATTGATAATCGAGCGTCGGTACCTTTTTGTTTGGCGACAGCTATTCTTCCCTTAGCTTATTTGTTTAAAACTAAAAAAGTCTGGGTTTTTGTAGGCGCAGCGCTGATTGCCGTATTAGGATTGGTCGCTACGATGACTACCTTAACTCGTGCTTTTGTTTTTTCAGTGTTAACGGGCTGGTTAGTATATTTTTGTATGGTATTAACCTACGGTAATATCATCCTTAAAGAAAATCGTTCCATACTGTTCGCGAAGATAATGGCTTTTTTGTTAATAGTGGTATTGGTATTGGCAGGGCTTTATCAAAGTAAAGTATTTCGTGCGATGGAGCAGGCATTGATTTGGCGTGGAGGCCATTTTGCGCAAGTGTTATCCCCGCAGGATCTCGCGCAGATGAAGGCGGCAGGAGATATTGGCGCTGATTATAGCACTGGTCGTGTGATGGAGTGGGAAGGGGCTGTTAATAAATGGACTGAGGCGAGTTATCCAGGTTGGTTGTTTGGGATAGGTGCAGGTACATCTTTTAAGCTGAGTAATGGGCAGCAACAAACCTATGTGCATAATTTATTGATCTATAGTTTATTATACGGCGGTATAATAGGGTTAATTATTGTATTGTCGTTTTGGACGATTTTATTTTTTACGGTATTAAAGCAAGCGCTGCAATCCGAAGAAAGTTTGTATTTGGGTTTTTTCGCTTTATTAGCGAGTTTGTTTTGTTATGCTGAACTTTTTGCAGTGCATAAACTACTTTCTTTTAATGCCATGCTATTTTTAATCATCGCTTGTACTTTGATGTTGAACACCAGCACAAAGAAAGTTTTATCGGGAGTTCAATAAATGTGTGGCATTGTTGGGGCGATATCTACTGAGCTGAAAGATGATAGCTTATCTTTGGTAGGCGAGGTAGTAAACGATCAGTTGCAACGTGGGCCTGATTTTCAAGCAATAGAAAAAATTACGACTAAAAATACTTCCGTTATTTTTGGTCATAATCGTTTGAGTATTATTGATTTGTCCAGTCAAGCTAATCAGCCGATGTGGGATGCCACTGCGCAATATTGTATTGTTTATAACGGCGAAATTTATAATTATTTAGAACTACGCAGCGAGCTTGTTAACTTAGGGCATGTTTTTAACACGGTAAGTGACACTGAAGTTATCTTGGTGGCATTCAAAGAATGGGGCATTGACGCAATTCAGCGCTTTAATGGTCCTTTTGCGTTTGCTTTGTTCGATAAAGTAAATGAACAACTCTGGCTGGTGCGCGATCGTTTTGGGGTGAAACCTCTTTACTATTACATTCACGATAACTTTTTATATTTTGCCTCATCTAGCAACGTGCTTGCTTCGCATTTTAATCTTGCAGCAAATTTGAATTATGTAGCACAAGGCCTTACGTATTTAGTTTATGAAAGCGATAATGAAATAACCCCCTATCAGGGATTGTACAGCGTAAAACCCGCGCATTATTTAAAAATTCAGATTGCTGAAAATAAAAGAATTTTGCAGCAATCAATAAAATATTACGATCTCTATAATCGCGTAAATTCATTAAAAGAAACTTTGGCAAATTACTCTATGCAAAGTTTATTAGCTTTGGTTTTAGCAAAAATTGAAGAAGCTAGTTTTTTACGTTTACGCTCAGATGTTCCCGTAGGTGTTTCTCTCAGTGGCGGCTTAGATTCGTCTACTATTGCAGCTTTAATTGTCGAAAAACACCCTGAAATTGTAGGCTTTACGTTTGGTCATCCTCAAGAAAAAAGTTCTGAAGGACCTTTAGTTCATAAATTGGCTCAGCAAATTGGTATTCGAGCAGAATATATATGGCCCTCTGCCCACGAAATTATGCGAGGTTTGTTAGACACGTTACGTGCGCAAGACGCACCTTTTGCGGGTCTTAGTATGGTGGCCCAATATTTGGTGTACCAAAAAGTGCGGCAGCATGGAATTAAAGTGTTGTTAGGTGGACAAGGTGCCGACGAAGCTTTTATGGGCTATCGTAAATTTCATTTTTTCCATGTTAAGCAGTTGTTAGCACAACGGCGTTATCTGGAATGTTTAGGATTTTTGGTGCAACTGACCCCCACAGTGGCGGCTGAGTTAAATCAAGCTAAGCTTTATTGGGCCCAACGCCATCGTTATTTGAAAAAAACCAGGTTAAATATGAGTTTAGATTTACCTGCGCCTGCGCCATTGCAGTTAAGTCATAGTCATGACAAAGAAATTTGGGTGCGTCAACTTTGTGATGTTACCCAATTTAGTTTGCCCACGTTATTGCGCTATGAAGATCGCAATTCAATGGGCAATAGTGTGGAAAGTCGTTTACCTTTTATGGATTATCAGGTTATTGAATTAGGTTTAGCGTTGCCAGAAGTTATAAAATTACGGAAAGGTTATGGTAAATGGCCGGTGCGTGAAATTATTAGAGGGAAAATTCCTGAAAGTATTCGCGCTGCGCGTTACAAGCGAGGATTTGATGTGCCTATGGCACCTCTGGTTCAAGCTGGATTGGGACAATCTGTTCGTGCCCATCTGCAAGATCATTATGAAAAAATTAAAAGTTATATTGGTTCGCATAATAAAATTGCGCAATTATTTTCGGATGAAAATTTTATTCACCGTCGAGCAACTTTAGCGGAAGCTATCACTTTGTTGTGGTTAGGAAAATGTTACTGAAGCGCACCTCTAAAAAAATACACAGCTACCTACTCCCTTTGCAAAAGGGAGGCTGGGAGGGATTTAAAAAATGAATATTCTTTTCCTCACCGAAAATTTCCCACCGGAAGTCAACGCCGCAGCGAGTCGAGTTTACGAAAGAGCCTGTTTGTGGGTAGCAGCAGGTCATCAAGTTACTGTGATAACCTGCGCCCCTAATTTTCCGCAAGGAAAAATTTATCCGGGCTATAAAAATAAATGGTATCAAGAAGAAATCATGCACGGTATACGTGTGATTCGAGTGAAAACATTCATTGCTAAAAATGAAGGTATCGTGTTACGGACTTTAGATTTTATTTCTTATATGTTTTCTGCTGCGCCAGTAGCGCTTTCATATAAAAAGCCAGATGTAATTGTTGCTACCACGCCGCAATTTTTTGCTGCAGTGGCAGGTTGGTTTGTCGCTGCGCTGAAACGCGCACCTTTTGTGTTGGAGTTGTCGGATCTTTGGCCGGCTTCTATTGCTGCGGTGGGAGCGATGCAAGACAATTTTATTTTGCGCATGCTTGAAAAAGTTGAATTATTTCTTTATCGCAAAGCTAAAGCTATTGTTGCTTTAAGTACTTCGATTAAAGAAGATTTAGTAAAGCGCCATGTTCCTGCAGCAAAAATCAGTGTCATCGTGAATGGTGTCGACATGACAAAATATGCGCCGCAATCACGCAATCAAGAATTAGCAACTAAATTTGGCGTTAATGATAATTTTGTAGTGGGCTATATAGGCACCCACGGTTTGGCGCAAGGTTTAGAAAATATTATTGTTACCGCAAAAATTTTACGCGCCGAAAAAAATTTAATTTTTCTTTTTGTGGGAACGGGCGCTGCCAAAGAACGCTTAATGCAACAGGCAACCGAAGAAAAATTAACAAACATTATTTTTATTGAGCCGCAGCCAAAGAATCTGATGCCAGCAGTGTGGAGTTTGTGCAACGTGGCCTTAGTGCATTTAAAAAATGCACCGTTATTTACTGGCGTGCTCCCTTCAAAAATGTTCGAAGCGATGGGTATGGGCTTACCATTATTGTTAGCAGCACCCACTGGTGAAGCAAGCGCTATTATCGAAAAAACGGGAGCGGGTGTGTGTGTGGCGCCTGAGAATCCAGATGCTTTAGCGCAAGCAGTGTTAACTTATAAAAATGATCCAGTGTTATGCCAAGCAAAAGCCACCAAAAGTCAGCAAGCGGCATCTTTGTATACCCGCGAACGCCAAGCCACAGATTTTTTAATGGTTTTAGAAAAAGTAACATTAAGTGAGCAAACAATGTTGACGAATATTGATCCGTCGAATTAGGAACGTGGCGTTGTCGAATAATTGCTTAGTGTAAGGCTTACACCTTACTATTAAATTATGTAGGTTGGGCTGGTAAGCCCAACAATCCATTAATGCTGAAGGTCATGCCATTAGGAGTAGATATGACATACTTAAAACGAATTTTAGTCACCGGAGCTAATGGCTTTGTAGGTCAATCACTCTGTCGCATGCTTTTAGCGCGTGGTTTCCAAGTGCGCGCTGCGTTACGTTCTACAGAAAAAGCGCAAGCATTTAGTCAATTGCTAGCCTCAGAAAAATTAGAATGTGTTGTTAGCGGCGAACTTAGTCAAACACAAAATTGGGCTAAACTAGTACACGAAGTAGACGCAGTTGTGCATTTAGCCGCACGTGTGCATGTAATGAATGAAAGCACTGGAGATCCGTTAGAAAAATACCGGGCTACAAATGTTGCTGGTACTATGCAGCTCGCACAAGCCGCCGCACAAGCAGGCGTAAAACGTTTTGTTTATCTGAGTTCAATTAAAGTAAATGGTGAGTTTACGCAGCGTTATTCTGTGCAGGATTGGCAGCAATTTACCGAACAAGATGAGATTAATTGTCAGGATCCTTATGGTAAAAGTAAGTGGGAAGCAGAACAAGCATTAGTAGAAATTAGTAAAGTCACAGGAATGGAAAGTGTTATTTTGCGCCCCCCATTAGTTTATGGCCGTGGTGTGAAAGCTAATTTTCAAAGCTTACTAAAGTTGGTACAAGTTGGTATCCCGTTACCTTTAGCCTGGATCCAAAATAAACGTAGTTTAGTGTACGTAGAAAATCTTGCTGATGCGATTTTAGCGTGTTTAACCCATCCAGCAGCGGCTGGGCAAACTTATTTGGTCAGTGATAACGAAGCAGTTTCAACCGCGGATCTTATTCGCGAATTGGCGCGTGCATTAGGAAAATCTGCACGCTTATGGCCGTTTCCACCGCGGATAATGCAAATCGCAGCTAAATTGTTAGGGAAGGGCGCAGTCGTAGATCGCTTGCTAGAATCCTTGCTAGTTAACAACACTAAAATCAAACGTGAATTGAATTGGCAACCTCCTTACACTTTGCAAGAAGCGTTGAAAAGGGACTTTGCCAATATGGGAGACTGATTTAAATGAACATGTTACTAATTTTGTTTGCAGTTTTTTTAGCGTCGTTTTTCTTAACATGGTTCGTGCGCAGTTTTTCTATTCGCAAAGCAATTTTTGATGTTCCTAATGAGCGTAGCTCTCATCAAATACCGACACCGCGCGGTGGCGGTATCGCTATCGCCTTAACATTTTTTTTCGCAGTTTGTTGGTTAGCCATGGCTGGAATGATCTCTTTGGCGTTGGCAAAGGCTTTAGTGGGGGGCGGTCTTATTATTGCGGCGACAGGTTATTGGGATGATTTAAGGTCTATATCCGCCGCCAAACGCGCTGTGCTGCATTTTTTAGCGGCAGGCTGGGCATTGTATTGCTTGGGTGGCTTTCCTGTGTTGGTGCTAGGTAATTGGCAAATTCATTGGGGTTGGTTTGGTTCTGTTTTTGCAGCAGTGGGAATTGTGTGGTTGATCAATCTGTATAATTTTATGGATGGCATTGATGGTATCGCCGGTGTTGAAGCAGTGTTTGTTAGTTTGGTAGGTGGATGTGCATTGTATCTATTGGGCGCGCATGGTTTAGCTTGGGTATGTTTTTTCTTGTTCGCAGCAGTACTAGGATTTTTATTGTGGAATTGGCCGCCCGCAAAAATTTTTTTAGGTGATGTCGGTAGTGGTTTATTAGGATATATTTTTGCTGTCATTGCACTTGCTTCCGCCAATCAACAGATGTTGCCACTATTATTTTGGCTTGTCCTGCTGGCAGTGTTTATTTGTGACGCTACATTTACTTTATTGCATCGTATGAAGCGCGGCGAGCGTTGGTATAGCGCGCACCGTGAACATGTTTATCAGCGCTTAACACAACATGGGGTCTCACATCAACGGGTAACGTTGCTAGTGACAGTCGTAAACTTGGCATTTATTTTGCCGATTTTTTATTGGATAGTGCGTCAACCAAATTTTGCGCCGTGGCTTTTTTTATTTGTTGCATTAGGATTTTTTGTGGTGTGGCGACAAGTGATTGCACAAGATAAATAACATAACTCGCATGGCGCCCATTAACGAATTATGAGTTCTTGTAAAGTAACTACGCTTCTCGCTTCGTTGCAAGTCCAGCCTACACATCCTTGTGTGAGTGTTCGGCGGGAAAAAGTTTTGCTTTTTCTTTTTCCGCCTCGCCCTTCAGCGGTCGCGGCGGGGGGATGTTGTATGCGCTGGAAACCCAATCAATTTAATGGTTAGCTAAATGTGGAGTTACAAAATAACTTCATTGGTCTGTTAATAAACAAAGCGTGCGAGTTTTGAACAATCCTTAAAAATAATATAGATATTTAGTGTTTTTTTGTTAGTAAGGACTTGCAATTAATTGCTTAATGCGTCTAAATAGTACCGCGTTGTCTACCATGTATGGTAATGTTTACTAAACGGACATTGTGGGCAACTAAAATAAAATAGAAACTTTCCCATCAATTTTATCAAGAGGATAGATAACGATGAAAAAGACCGGTCTAGCTTTAGCTGTAACTGCAGCTACTTTGTTCGTTGCTGGTTGTGCTACTCAAGGTACTGACGGCGCTTGCTGTCCAGCTCCTGCTCCAGCTTGCTGTGCTCCAGCTTGCCCAGCTCCATGCCCATGCCCAGCTCCTTCATGCAAAGGCTGCGCTAGCTGCAAACACCACAGAGCAAAATGCCACGCTTGCAACATTGATGACCAAGGCAGCTAAGACTAGATTTCTAGTTTTAGAAAATGGTAAATGTTATGTTAGTGAAGCTAGGTGCCTAAACAGCCCTAGCTTTGCTGCTTTTTAAGAGGTGGGTTTTATATGATGAAATCATTTCCTTATCTTGGTTATGGTCTTGGCTTACGCACCGAATACTATTCACAAATTATAGAAAATCGTCCCGCGGTTGATTGGTTCGAAATAATCACAGAAAACTATATTGTTCCTGGCGGACGTCCCCTGCATTTTTTAGATCAAATTCGTGAACACTATCCTATCGTGATGCATGGGGTTTCCATGTCAATCGGTAGTTGTGATCCCTTGGATCAAGAATATTTAGCCAACGTAAAAAAATTAGCTGAACGTATTGAGCCAGCTTGGATTTCCGATCATTTATGTTGGACTGGAGTAAACGGCGTTAATGCGCATGATTTGTTGCCATTGCCGTATACAGAAGAAGCATTACAGCACGTGGTCGATCGCATTTCATACGTGCAAGATTTTTTGGGTCGTAGAATGTTATTGGAAAATGTGTCCAGTTACCTCACGTACCTCCATTCTCACATGACAGAATGGGAATTTTTAGCAGCTATCGCTAAAAAAGCGGATTGTTACATTTTATTAGATGTAAATAATATTTTTGTGAGTGCATTTAATCACGGCTTTGATCCGCAAGATTATTTAAATGGCATCCCGATTGATCGCGTTAAACAGTTTCACTTGGCCGGTCATGAAAACTGCGGCAAATACATTGTCGACACCCACGATGCGCCTATCGTAGAAGGTGTATGGTCGTTATACGCAGATGCAGTACGGCGCTTTGGCCGTGTTTCTACAATGATCGAGCGTGATGATCATTATCCAGAGTTTCCAGAGTTAATGGCGGAATTACAACAAGCTAAAACCATTGCCGAAGAAATTTTAGTTGTGCAAGAGCAGGTGGCAGCATGAGTAATACTGTAACCTTACGCGAGACGCAAGAAAGTTTACAAGCACATCTTTTGGCGGACGACGAAGGAATTTCTAAGTATATTACTGGCGCTACGCCAGAAATGGTGTCAGAACGCTTGGCAATATATAACGGCGGTTATTATGCACGTTTAATCGACGCGTTAAAAAACGATTACCATGCTTTGTGCACGTTGATGACGGAACATGCTTTTTTTCACATGGGCGAGGCGTATGCCCAAGCATATCCTTCAAAATATTTTTCCGTCGATCTTTTTGGCCAACATTTAGCGAAATTTTTAGCGACTACAAAGCCGTATTGCGAAAAACCCTATCTTAGCGAATTGGCGCGTTTTATTTGGGATTTAAACAGCACGATTGATGGGCCTAATGGCACTATCCTGAAAATGGCAGATATGGCGGCTATACCACAAGATGATTGGGCAGACATGCATATCAAATTGCATCCTTGCACGCGCTTGGTGACGATGGATTGGAATATTGTACCCATCTGGCATGCGCTCATTCAAAATAACGAACCGCCAGCACCCCAACAAGAAAAAACGTATGCTGCGGTGTGGCGCAAAAACATGTCGCCTTACTATTGTTCCTTAGCAGAGCACGAAGCTTGGATGTTACAAGCACTGCACGATGATAAGTCGTTTGGTGAGATCTGCGAAGGTTTGTTACAATGGTTCCCTGAAGATCAGGTTGCAACCAATGCCGTAAATTTACTGGTGTATTGGTTAAACGAAGAAATGCTTTCCGAAGTTACAGTTAAACAAAATTCAAATTTATGACACGCTATATTTTTGTCACAGGTGGAGTGGTATCTTCTTTAGGAAAGGGGATCGCTTCCGCCTCCCTCGGTGCTATTTTAGAAGCACGCGGCCTAAAAGTTACTTTATTAAAATTAGATCCTTATTTAAATGTTGATCCGGGCACCATGAGTCCTTATCAACACGGCGAAGTGTTTGTCACCGAAGACGGCGCTGAAACCGATTTAGATTTAGGTCATTACGAACGTTTTGTGCGTACGCGTATGACCAAACGCAACAATTTTACTGCCGGTAAAGTCTATGCCAATGTGCTCCGCAAAGAGCGTCGGGGTGATTATTTGGGTGGTACTGTCCAAGTTATTCCGCATGTCACAGATGAGATTAAACGCTGTATTCGCGCAGTAGCAGATGAAGCAGATATCGCTTTAGTGGAAATCGGCGGTACGGTGGGCGACATTGAATCGTTGCCATTTTTAGAAGCCATTCGCCAAATGCGTATTGAGTTGGGCACGAGCCAAACCTTGTTTATGCACTTAACGTTGGTTCCGTTTATTGCGACAGCTGGCGAGATTAAAACCAAACCCACACAACATTCCGCCAAAGAATTGTTGTCGATTGGGATTCAACCCGATTTGTTGATTTGTCGATCGGAACAACCATTACCTGCAACAGCGCGCGCTAAGATTGCTTTGTTCACCAACGTAGAACAACGCAGCGTTATTTCATTGCCTGATGTAAATAATATTTATGAAATTCCTTTGCTTTTGCATGAACAAGAAGTTGATAACATCATCGCTGAAAAAATGCAGTTAACGACCAAGCCTGCGGATTTAAGCGAATGGCAAGCATTAATTGCTGCGCAAAAACATCCGAAAGATGAAGTAACCATCGCGATGGTGGGTAAATATGTGGGATTGGCAGATTCTTATAAATCGCTAACAGAAGCACTGCGCCATGCCGGCATGAAAACGCAAACGCAAGTTAATATTCGTTATGTCGATGCCGAAGATGTTGAACATAAGGGCGTTGAGCTCTTGGCGGGTTGTAACGGTATTTTGGTGCCGGGTGGGTTTGGTCAACGTGGCATTGAAGGAAAAATTATGGCAGCGCAATATGCGCGCGAAGCAAAAATACCTTATTTAGGTATTTGCTTAGGTATGCAAATTGCGGTGATTGAATATGCACGCCATAAAGCCAATCTAAAAAATGCACACAGCACAGAATTTAATGTTGACACACCATTTCCTGTGATTGCGTTAGCCACCGAATGGACGACGACAGACGGCATGGTGGAAAAACGTGATTCTAGCTCTGATTTGGGTGGTACCATGCGCTTGGGTAGTCAAGCGTGCCACATTACGCCTAACACACTAACAGCCAAAGTGTATGGCCAGAGTGTTATTCACGAGCGCCATCGTCATCGTTACGAAGTGAATAATAAATTATTGCCACAATTAGAAGCGGCTGGTTTAGTGGTGGCTGGCCGTTCTGCAGATGGTCAGTTAGTAGAAATGGTCGAGCTGCCAGATCATCCTTGGTATATCAGCTGTCAATTTCATCCTGAATTCACTTCCACGCCCCGCGACGGACATCCCTTGTTTCAAGGTTTTGTCACTGCGGCGAAAAAACAAAAAGCTAAATGATCACATGCTATGCGCGAACTCAATTCGCGCTTGTAGCGTGATAAAATCGCATTTTAAAGTCATGAGTATCGATTATGAAGTTATGTAATTTTGATGTAGGTTTGCAGCACCCATTTTTTCTGATTGCTGGACCTTGTGTGATCGAAAGTGAGCAACTCGCTATTGATACCGCAGGAACACTGCAGGAGATCACGCAAAAATTAGCCATCCCATTTATTTTTAAATCATCGTTTGATAAAGCCAATCGTACGTCTACTAAAAGCTTTCGAGGGTTAGGAATAGAAGAAGGCTTACGCATTTTGGCGTTGGTGAAAAAAACTTTAAAGGTGCCGGTGTTAACCGATGTGCATGAAGATACCCCGTTAAACGAAGTGGCGGCAGTAGTGGATGTGTTACAAACCCCGGCTTTTTTATGTCGGCAAACCAATTTTATTCAGAATGTGGCGCGGATAGGATTACCGGTCAACATCAAGAAAGGCCAGTTCTTAGCACCGTGGGACATGGTAAATGTTGTGGAAAAAGCGCGTGCCGTAGGTAATCAACAAATTATGGTGTGCGAGCGCGGCGCTTCGTTTGGCTACAATAATTTAATTTCCGATATGCGTTCGTTAGCAATAATGCGCGCCACCGGTTGTCCTGTAGTGTTTGATGCAACACATTCCGTGCAACTACCCGGCGGCCAAGGCGGTAGCTCTGGCGGACAACGCGAATTTGTACCCGTGCTGGCCCGCGCTGCCGTGGCCGCCGGAGTTTCCGGTCTTTTCATGGAAACCCACCCCAATCCTGACAAAGCCTTAAGCGACGGCCCTAACAACTGGCCTTTAGCGAAAATGCAAGAACTGTTAGAAGTGCTGAAGGTTTTAGATGCAGCAGTAAAAGCAAATCAGTTTGCAGAAGAAGGACTTTGTTGATTTAGAATTTCTTCCCTTGTGCAGTAAATATTTTTAAGCAAAATGATGCCGATTAGTCCTTTCCCCCTTGCGGCGTGAAGAGGAAAAAGAAAAAGCGAAGCTTTTTCCCGACGAACGCCCACACAAGGATGTGTGGGCTGGACTTGCAAGCGGAGCTGGAAGCGTAGCATTGTAAGAGGACAGGAAGGGGGGCTTAAGTACGAAACGCCACTCTGCTAACACCATCTTCCGCCTCAACTTGATTCACATCTACTGCAACCACTTGTTGTCTAGCAAATTTTTTCACTGCAATAATTATTTCTTCAACCTCACCCGTTTCACGCCAAAAAGATTGATAAAGTCTGGGACTTATTTTTTCTGCTTTTGCGACCAGTTTTTCTACGAGTGCCAAGGTAATTGTTTGGTTTTTATTAAATTCATGTTGCAGATCCAGGAGTAGCGTTAATTTGGCTACATCCTTTTTATTGGTAGGAGGCCGATGCGTCATTTTAGTAATTTTTGCGTCTATCTGTGCAACTAATTCTTCGCGATCAATTTTTAATGTCGCCATTGTTTTACCGTTGACGGAGTAGCTGAGAGCGGGAGTAGTAGCGGAAGTGTTTGTTAATGTTGGTTCAGTTTTAGCTTCAGGCATTACCGCTGCTGGAGTTTTTGTTGCCGCTGGCGCATCCCCATTTAATTTCTTGATTAACCATTGGCAAGGAGTAAGCAATAAAGCAGTTATTCTAAACGCAGTTTGCATAACCAAACTGGTGGCTTCTAACACGATGGGAATTAATAAGATGGGCAAGGCAAAATAGTAAGTTTGTTTAACAAATCCCCACAAATTTTGCAATTTCGCTGCAATAGCTTTACCAGCTTGTTTACATGAAGCAATTGGATGTTTGGCAAAGTTTTTAAGTTCTTGCACCGTAGCTTTATTCATGTCCCAAGCTGATTTACTAATGGAAGGGATAGTACCTAAGGTCACGCAAGCAACTAAGCTATAGACGATAGGAGTGGCTGCTTTCAAAATGCCGCTTACAGCTTTTAAAATAGCCAAGTCTTGGATAAAACCACCGCCTAATTTTGCCAGTTGCGAGTTAACTTGCAGACCAAGAAAAAAAGTTACAGTAAACGCTAAAACGTTAATGATAACACCAAGCGCTTGTTTGCCTGCTGCCCATAAATGATTATTGCGAGTCTTTTTATCGGGGGCGTGCCAGGCTCGATAAAGGTGCTTGCCGGCATTAAATAAACAATACATCGCATTTAATCCGGTAGCGACCAACAGTAAATAAGGTGCTACGCTTAAAACTAGTGCTGCACTCCCAAAAGCTGCTAAACCAAAAAAAGTAGCCGAGGCGGTAGTTGTAGCAACTTTGACCCCCAAAGCCACGGATTTGCTGAAAGTTTTGTTTTTAGCAAAGTAGAAATTTTTAATATCAGTCCAGGTATTTTCTACGCTGAGGATCAGCGCGGCAGGGCTGAAAATGCTAAGAATTTTTAACCAGAGGGCGGAATTTAAAAAAGGAAAAAAGGAGCTTTTGACTGAGCTGCCTGGATTAAACTTTAATATTTTGTTTTTGAGAGTAAATCCTAGTCCAAGCAAGTAGCCAAATAATTCCATATACCAACTAAGTTTGGTGTCTGGTTCTTGAGAAGATAAAGTTGAAGTTTTCATACTCGCTAACCTCTTTTTATTGCAAAAATTAAATATTTCGTTTTATAAAATATATAGGTACTTTTTATCCATTCCTCCTCGGTTAGAAGAGATAGCAGTCCTAAATTGCAATGAGTTCTATATAGACAAAGTAATTATATTTAAAAATGATTTAATAATCAAACTATTTTTTAGATGAAGTTGTTGGGGTTGTAATAATTTTAAATGGTGGCAGAAATGTGAATCTATTGCTATAACAACCTAGGTTAATGAACTAGTTTAAAGGAGGATTTATGGCATATGGAACTCGCTAACGCATTATTAGTTGGTGAACGTCGTAAAGTAGTAACAGAAGCCCAGGTAGTAGATTGCTTAAATAAATTAAGTGAACTTCCAATTTTTGTTGAGAAGGCTAGTGTAGTGAATTATTTAAATTCTGTAATGGCTGGCGCGAGAATATAATTTGACAGCTTATAATGCCACTTATCTTGACTTAGCATTGCGTAGGAACGCTGTGTTAGCTACATTTGATCTTAAGCTTGCAAATGCAATGAACAGTGCTGGAGTAGTGTTTAGAGCAGAGCAGAAAGTTAAAGAAAATTCCCTTTTCAAAGGGGGGGAAGCAACAAAAGAAATGCTGAAATCCTCACTGTAAGAAATAACTTACAAAACTATGAGACCCCGCCTAATTCCTTTTGATTGCATAAAATTTATACTGTCCACTTATCGAACAAAAATAAGTGGAGGTGTTATGAGGAGCTTAAATAATAATGCGATTTGTTATGAACTATACGCACAAAACAGAGGCGATGAAGTCATTCTAAGAAATCTCCAGCAAAATAATTTTTTAGTGCGTAAAGCTTGTGAGCTTATTCATGAAAAGGAAGTATTAACCAAGCTCCCCAAAGAACATGTCGCTATCATTCAAGCGATTGCAGCGATGGAAATGGAAGCAGCGGCAGGTAAATAATTTCTGGAATGGAAAACGAATTAGTTTCTCTTCACAAAAAGCGCTATGGCTTCTACATGGTGAGTATGAGGAAACATCTTCATAACCCCAGCTTTCGTTAAACGGTAACCTTGTTCGACTAAGATCTTTCCTGCTCTTCAGGTTTTTGCGAGCAAGGTGTTCAAATCTTAGTGTTGGCGCGGATTCCAATAAAATTTTTATGCAAAACTCTGCACTAAATCTGGCAAAGTCGGGAGAATTTTTCACTCATCTCAATGGATAGCTTTAGGTAAAATGTTGCTGATTGGTTCCTTCCCCCGCGACTGCGGGGGAAGGACAGGAAGGGGGAGAGCTAGAGTTTTCGGCAGACTTAATGACAGTTCCACACAAAATGAAAAAAACAATAATTAACGCACGAAAATTACGAAAAACAATGACCGATGCTGAAAGAAAGCTCTGGCATATTTTACGACGTCGTTATTTGCAAAATTTTAGATTTCGTAAACAAGTTCCTTTAGGTCCTTATATTGTGGATTTTCTCTGCAAAGAAAAACATCTTATTATTGAACTTGATGGTGGGCAACATGCTGATGCGGTTGAATACGATAATCAACGTACTCAATGGCTTGAAAAAAGAGGTTATCGAGTTATAAGATTTTGGAACAATGAAGTTTTAACAAATCTTGAAGGGGTGGCTGAAGTTATATTAATGGAGTGTAATTCAAATTACCCCCTTCCTGACCTTCCCCCGCAAGCGGGGGCAGGAACCAATCGGCAACATTCTGCTTAAATCTAATATCTTGATAAAAACGAAAGATTCTCCGTACAAAATCTCGTACTAAATCTGCAAGTCAGCAAAATAATTTTTTAGTGCGTAAAGCTTGTGAGCTTATTCATGAAAAGGAAGTATTAACCAAACTCCCCAAAGAACATGTCGCTATCATTCAAGCGATTGCAGCGATGGAAATGGAAGCAGCGGGAAATTCTCGTTGAAACCTTGCGCGGTGAGAGTTGTGATCGTGATTTTCTCCCTCGGAAATAATATTCTTGCTGTTTCGGCACGAGAAGCGAATTAGTTTCTCTTCACAAAAAGCGCCATGGCTTCTACATGGTGAGTATGAGGAAACATATCCATAACACCGGCTTTTGTTAAACGATAACCTTGTTCGACTAAAATCTTCGTGTCCCGTGCCAAGGTGGCTGGATTACAAGAAATATAAACAATTTTCTGCGCTTTGAATTTTGCTAGTTGTTCCACGGCAGCTAACGCACCCGTACGGGGTGGATCTAATAAAATCTTATCGAATTTTTGCCCTGCAAGATTAGCAAAGCAATTGACGGCACTTAAATCTGCTTTAAAAAATTGCGCATTGTTGATTTGATTTTTTGCCGCATTTTGTTGCGCGCGTGCTACTAAATCATCATCTCCTTCAATACCAACAACACTCTCGCAAAATTTGGCTAACGGTAAGGTGAAATTGCCAAGTCCGCAAAAAAGATCTAACACGTGATCAGTTTTTTGCAGATCTAATAATCGCAACGCAGTCGCAATCATCTGTTGATTTATCTCAGTATTAATCTGCGTAAAATTAGTGGGGGAAAAATTAAGTTCTAGTTGATAATCAGGCAATTGATAACTTAATAAATCAGATGTTTGGTCGGGCCAAAGTAGATGAATACTTTGCGGACCCTGCGGTTGTAAATAAATATGCAAATTGTGTAACTTGGCAAAATTGATCAGTTGCTGCGAATCATTTTCCGATAAATCAACCATATGGCGGAAAACTAATGCAGTAGCTTGGTCGGTTATCGCTACTTCAATTTGCGGAATATGTTGATAACAATCTAATTGCTGAATCAACTGTTTTAACGGAGTAATTAATTCACCCACCGGTGCTTTAAGTACTTCACAACGCGTTAAGTCTGCGACGTAACGTCCTTTCTTTTCATGAAAACCCGCTAAAACAGCTTGTTTTTTATGAACGTATTTCACGCTCAAACGAGCTTTGCCGCGATAGTGCCAAACCGGACCCATAAGCGGTGGTAAAATTTCTTTGGGAGTAACACCGCCAAAGTGTTGTAGCTGATCCAGCAAAATATTTTGTTTCATGGTAATTTGCGCTGTTGGCGTCATGTGTTGCAACGCGCAGCCACCGCAAATGGTAAAGTGAGGGCACAAGGGGATGGTGCGATCGGTAGAAGCTGTAAGAATTTCGCTGACACGCCCTTCGTCAAATTTTCCGCGTTTACTCGTGTAAGTAAAAGCAACTTCTTCATTTGGTAAAGCGCCTTCAATAAATACGGTTTTGCCATTGATTTGCGCAATGCCGCGACCATCGTGGGTTAATGCTGTAATGTGTGCTGTAAAAGTTTCATTCATGAGTTGCTGAAGACCAGATATTTAAAAATTCTTGCCAATGGGGTTTACTTTCACTTTGTAACAGTTGGCGTACGCGTTGGCATTCTTCTTCATAACGTTGTGGCGTTAATTTGCCGCGGATTAACTCAAAGCGCAAATAAATTAAATAGGTATTTAGTACATCGGTTTCGCAATAATTACGAATTGCTTCTACGTTACCTTGCGAAAAATAATGCCAGACTTGATCGCCGTGCATGCCCATTTTACCGGGTAAACCTAACATCACAGCAATTTCATCTAAGGGAGCATTCGCGCGTGGTTGATAAGCGGCGATAATATCCATGAGATCAGTATGGCGATAATGATAACGACTTAGATAATTATTCCAACGAAAGCTTTGATCAGAATCACCGGTTTCCCAATACTGCGGCGCGCTGACTCCATGCAATAAAGCACGATAATGCAACACCGGCAAATCAAAGCCGCCGCCATTCCAAGAAACTAAAGTAGGAGAAAATTTTTCTAAACCGCTGAAAAAACGTTCGATTAATTCTTTTTCAGTTGACTCCGGATCACCTAACGACCACACTTTTAGTTGATCGCGGGTACGCAGCACTACGGAAATAGCGACAATACGCTGTAGGTGCAAGCGTAAAAAATTAGTACCGGACTCTTGACGGCGTAATTTAAACATCGCTTGGGCGACTTCTTCATCAGTTAGATCCGCCAAATTATAAAGTTGGCGTCCACTTTTAATATCCGGTACGGTTTCAATATCGAAGACGAAAATGTTCATAAATTGTGACTTGTATAAATGTGCACGAAAATCTAGCAAATTCTGGTGATTATAGCGGATTTGGCAAGTAAAAGATTTATTTTCGCCTCCCCTTTTCGGGGAGGTGAAAACAAAATTTTGTTCCCTGCAAAGGAAAACGTTACTATGTCTATATAAATAATGACGAATTAATTACCCACTAAGCTAAATATCCAACTAAACTAAATATTATGAGTAACATTTTAACACTTGCCCGCAACCATATTCTTGAGCCAGCTGGACTAACAGATAATGAGTTGCAAAAAATTCTTGGGACCGTGATGGGGCATGCGGTGGATAATGCTGATCTGTATTTTCAGGCCAGCCGCAGTGAATCTTGGGTCTTGGAAGATGGCATTATCAAAGAAGGAAGTTACCACATCGATCGGGGTGTAGGTATCCGAGCCATGAGTGGCGAAAAAACTGGTTTTGCGTACTCTGACGACATCGTGTTAGCAGCGTTAGAACAAGCCGCGGGTGCTGCGCGTAGCATCGCGCGCCAAGGTGGTGATGGCAAGCTGAAAGTGTGGGGTAAGTCCAGTGCTAACCATGAACTTTATTTACCCATGGATCCCCTGGTTACGCTCACAGAACAAGATAAATTAGCCTTGTTACATCAAATTGACGCTGAAGCCAGACGCTTGGACCCACGTATTACTCAGGTGACTGTAGGGCTATCGGGAGTGCAGGAAATTATTTTAGTGGCAGCCAGTGATGGCAGTATGGCTGCCGATGTGCGGCCTTTGGTGCGCTTAAATGTTAGCGTGATTGCCGAACAGGGTGATCGCCGTGAGTCAGGATTTGCCGGCGGGGGTGGTAGAGTTGGTTACGATTATTTTATCGAAAACCAGCGCGGTTTAGAATTTGCGCGTGATGCGGTGCGACAAGCTATCGTCAATCTGAGCGCAGTGCCTGCACCTGCAGGCATGATGCCCGTAGTACTAGGACCCGGTTGGCCTGGCGTGTTATTGCATGAAGCCGTAGGCCATGGTCTAGAAGGCGATTTTAATCGTAAAGGTAGTTCGGCGTTTAGTGGCCGTATCGGCGAGCGCGTGGCTGCTGCAGGTTGTACAGTAGTTGATGACGGCACCATTGCACAAAGACGCGGTTCGTTAAATATTGATGATGAAGGTACACCAACGCAACGTACCATGCTCATCGAAAAAGGGATTTTAAAGGGTTATATGCAAGATAAGCTCAATGCTCGGCTGATGGGGGTGGCAACAACCGGGAATGGTCGCCGCGAGTCATACGCTCATTTACCCATGCCGCGGATGACCAATACTTACATGTTGCCCGGCCCTTATATGCCAGAAGAAATTATTGCTACGGTGGAAAAAGGCTTATACGCAGTAAATTTTGCCGGCGGTCAAGTGGATATCACCTCCGGAAAATTCGTATTTTCAGCTTGTGAAGCTTATTTAATCGAAAAAGGTAAAATTACTCAACCGGTAAAAGGCGCAACCTTAATCGGCAACGGACCCGAAGTATTGATGAAAGTTTCCATGATCGGGAATGATTTAAAACTAGATAGCGGAATTGGTGTGTGCGGCAAAGAGGGGCAAAGTGTCCCAGTCGGCGTTGGCCAGCCCACCATGAAAATTGACGCAATGACAGTAGGTGGTACTAGCCATTCTGGCTAGTGTATGGTGTTACCTTAAGGAACGGTTGGGCTTGTCAGCCCAACCTAGATGTTTTAATTGCACAATGTTTCGCTTAACATTTCACTATTGAACTGTGTAGGTTAGGCTGACAAGCCCAACAATTACAGCAACCAATGTTTATGTACCATTGGGATCAAAGGGGATTTTGCTATTATGATGGCGCATTACATATCGCAACTAACACCTCTAGAATGGGCCGGTATTGGCGTTATTTTTCTAATTTTAGATTTTTTTATCGCCACGAGCGGTTTTTTGGTTTGGTTAGGAATATTAGCGTGTTTGGTAGGTTTGCTACTTTGGCTTTTTCCTAGCTTACCGTGGCCGCATCAGTTATTGATTTTTTCACTCAGTGGCATTGTGTGTTCAGTAACCTGGTGGGCTTATCTCCTGCGCCATTCCTCTCACTTAAAAGTAAAAAAACAGCTAGCAAGTAAATACATTGGAGAAACATTTGAGCTTGCGGCCCCCATTGTAGGCGGCAAAGGCACGTTGCAACTAGATGGATGTACGTGGGAAATTAAAGGCCCTAATTTGCCGATCCATGCGAAGGTGCGCGTGATTGCAGTGGATAAAGCAGTTTTACAGGTGGAAGAAGCCAGCGAATAAGCTACTTTTCTTGCTTTAGGCGGGTAATCTTATTACCATCGTTACTTCCAATTTGTTACTTTAAATTACATCTATGTCTAAAACTCCTAATAACAGCGATCTCATAACTGCTAGTACCCGTCGTGAATATCATGTTACAACCGCTGATTTACCGCTGTCGTGTCCTATGCCCGACATGCGTTTGTGGGATTCTCATCCTCGCGTTTATCTGCCAATCGCCAAAAAAGGGCAGGTAATTTGTCCGTATTGCGATGCCAAATATATTTTAATCAAGGAAAATGTTGCCTAATCAACACAACAAGTTTCTGGTAGTAGGTCCAGCCTGGGTTGGTGATTTGGTAATGTCGCAGGTTTTACTGCAACTGTTAAAAAAACAAGATCCTGCTGCAACCATCGACGTGCTAGCACCTGCATGGGCGCGAGCTTTGCTCGAGCGTATGCCAGAAGTGCAGCAAATCCATGCGATGCCGCTGGGACATGGTCAACTGCAACTGCGGGAGCGTTGGCAATTGGGTCGTAATTTAGTGCCCGAAAACTATTCACGCGCGATCGTCTTACCGAATTCTTGGAAATCAGCAGTGATCCCTTTTGCTGCGCAAATTCCGCAACGCACCGGTTGGTTGGGAGAATTGCGTTGGGGATTATTGAACGATGTGCGTTATCTCGATAAACAGCAATTACCGCTAATGATTCAGCGATTTGCTGCCTTAGGACTATCTAAAAATAAAACAACAGAAGCAATAAGTGAATTAACTAAGCCAAAATTAGTGGTGCAAGCAGATAGTATCATCGCAGCTCTTCATAAATTTGATCTGCAATTAACTAAGCCTATGTTGGCGCTTTGTCCAGGTGCTGAATATGGTCCAGCCAAGCGCTGGCCTACCGATTATTATGCCCAAGTAGCAAAACAAAAGTTAGCGGAAGGTTGGGCCGTATGGTTATTTGGATCAGCTAAAGATAAAAGTGTGGCGGCAGAAATTCAGCAGCAAACTGATCAGCGTTGTTGTGATCTCACTGGTCGAACTAATTTAGGTGAAGCAGTAGATTTACTTTCACTAGCGCAAGCAGTGGTAACCAACGACTCAGGTTTAATGCATATTGCTGCGGCTCTCAATCGGCCTATTGTTGCCGTGTACGGTTCTTCTAGTCCGCGTTTTACGCCACCGTTAGCAGAAAAAATTAAAATTCTTACGTTAGGTTTAGCGTGTAGTCCGTGTTTTAAACGGGAATGTCCTTTGGGTCATCTTAAGTGTTTGACGGATTTAATGCCAACGCAAGTATTACAAGCGATTACAGAGCTAACATGAAAGTTTTAATTATAAAAACCTCGTCTTTGGGCGATGTGATTCACACCTTACCGGCGTTAACGGATGCTGGCAAAATGCAACCCACAATTCGTTTTGATTGGGTAGTAGAAAATGCGTTTGCAGAAATTCCAACCTGGCATCCATTGGTGGATCGCGTGATTCCAATCGCATTGCGTCGCTGGCGTAGAAATCCGTATCAAGCGTGGCGTAGTGGTGAATGGCAAGCCTTTATTCGTCAGCTGCAAGCGGTACAGTATGATTTTGTCATTGATGCGCAAGGACTCCTAAAAAGTGCTTTTTTAACGCGTTTTGCGCGCGGAGTTCGTTGTGGTTTGGATTTTAAATCTGCGCGCGAAGCCTTCGCTAGTTTATTTTATCAACGTAAATTTTCCGTAGTATGGGAACAGCATGCAGTGGTACGTGCTCGGCAGTTGTTTGCGCAAGTATTAAATTACCCCGTGCCAGCGATTAGCCCGGAATATAAATTACAACTACCTCACGTTACAAAGATGGCAACTGCGCAACCTTATGTAGTTTTTTTACATGGGACTACGTGGGCCACAAAACATTGGCCAGAAAATTATTGGATTGAATTAGCACAAGCAGTTACGCAAGCGGGTTGGTCGGTTAAAATTCCTTGGGGTAACCCTGCGGAATTGGCACGTGCGCAACGCATCGCAGCGACTGCGGGCAATATCGAAGTATTGCCCAAATTAAATTTAGCAGCGCTAAGTGAATTATTACTGCGGGCAAAGGCAGCAGTAGCGGTAGATACCGGGTTAGGGCATTTAGCAGCAGCGCTGGGAGTGCCAACTTTATCGCTATATGGCCCTACGGATCCTGTATTTACTGGAGCTGTGGGTGATCGGCAAATGCATTTAGCAGCACAATTTTCTTGTGCACCCTGTCTAAGTAAAAACTGCACGTTTAAAGGCGCGCAACCAACCCTGCCAGCTTGTTTTGCTACGCTAGCACCCGTCTTAGTTTGGCAGAAATTGCAAGAATTGCTTGCGCTGTAGAGGATAAAAATTTATTTTTTCGCCTCTCCAGCACCATATCTTAGCCTTGTGGCACCATTTTTATTAATGGAAATCGCCTTTTTACACAATGCCAGGCGGAATTAAATTAATAGCACTTTTTGGCGGCAGAGGAGGATTTATTTCTGGCAGCGGAGTGCTCGCTTGTTTGTTAAGTTCAAAAATCAATACTGTATCACCGCGTTGATTTTGAAACGTTTGGATAGGATGACTTTGCAAGAACGCGATAATTTTGGGTAGTTCAATTAATTCGTCATGGCGAAGTAATAAAGCCAAGTAATTATAATTTTTCAGATCATTGTTTTGCAAAATAAACAAAGGATCTTTGTTGCTTAAAATCGGTAATAATTCTTCCGTGCTAGTTCTATGACTATAATAAATTAGTTGCGCATCATTACTAAACAAGCGTGCAGAACTAGCAGTGTGATTGTCAATCCATGAACCAGCTGAGGTGATATAGGCTTTTGAAGGACCAAAATGACCTATGCTATCAATGGCTAGCGCGCCTAAGAAAACACAAATAAGCGGAAACACCCATTTTTTTCCGGTAAAACACGGTTTTTGCTGGCGCCAATTTTCATAGATGGCAACTAAGCTAAAGGGCGTTGCTAAAATCAACAATAAACTCAGCAGGGCAACATAGCGCGTTGCTAAAAAAAACGCGGAAATAAGAAAGCTAATAACAATCAGTAAATTGAGAAGAACATAAGTTAGCCACGCTAGCGCAGCAGCACGATCGGCTGGCACTAAGTGATAACGCAGAGCATAGTAACTTAAGCCCAGGTAAAGTAGACCTATTGCATTGATAAAACTATCAAGAAAAATACCAATAGCGCCTGTTAGCAAAAAAATCGGAATAGAAACAAAATCGTTATCACTAAATAAGCCTTGTTGTAAAACGGTAACTTTGTCATTCAGGCTCGTGAGCAACAAACTGGGCGTGTATTGCTGAAAGTAATAGGTGAAATTACTTATTTGTTGTGCCAGCGCTGGATCATGGCGATGAAATAGCAATAAATAAGTAATCGCCAGCGTAATGCCCACAAAGCTTAGGCAATTAATTTGTAAAAAGCTCAAAATTTTTGCTTTAAAAGTGGGATAGCGTTGGAGTAACACCGCAAAAGGTGCGCAGGCTAAAATAACAAATCCTTCCACGCGAAATAAGGCAGCCACAAAAATGCTCGAACTCCACAACAGAGCATAGTGCCAATTACGAAAACGCAAATAGCGAATGAAATAGAGCAGCGAGAGCAAAGCAAAAGCATAATAGCCAAAATCCCGTAAAATATTATCGCGATCGTGGTTTAAATAAGGGTAAATGAGAATAATCAGTAACCCAAAAAACTGCACCCGCCGCGATCCGCCAAACTCCTTGATTAACGTAATAAAAGTAACAAAAGTGAGGGTATTTAAGGCGCAATTCAGTAGGAAAGCCGCGCTTTCAGTATGTAAATGGGTAATTTTGCTGACTAGAGCAATAACAATGGGGTAAAAAGGCCAGTGATAAACGCTGAAGGCTTGATGTAGCCCTCCCTGCAAAAAGGCTGTTGCGGCATTTAGATAGATGATACCATCCACGTTAAAAGGTTGGTGGTAGGACAAGGCAATATAAGAGGAAATTAGGCTGGCGAGAATGGCAATTAATTGGAATTCGTAATTTTTGATTAATTGACTTTTTCTCGCGGAGAGGCCCGCTTGCATTGTCTGTGGAATGATTGTTTGCATCATCGGCAGTATAAATAGTGACCGACTAATATTCAAGTTATATGAAGCTTGCTTTTTGTTTATTTCGATATTATCCATTTGGTGGTTTAGAACGGGATTTTTTGCGCATCGTGATGAAGGCGCAGCAAGAAAATCATACGATTACCATTTATACCATGAGCTGGGAGGGAGAAATTCCACCTGGGCTTGATCTGGTTATGGTAGCAGCCAAAGGCTATAGCAATCATGCACGCTGTTTAAGCTTTGCCAGGCAGCTCCAGCGCCATTTACAAAAAGAAAGCTATGATTTGGTGGTAGGATTCAACCGCATGCCTGGTTTAGACGTTTATTATGCCGCGGATATTTGTTATGTCGCACAGGCGCGTAGTAAATATGGTTGGTGGCGGCACTTTTTACCGCGTTACCATGCCTATGCTGCTCTCGAGCAGGCTGTGTTTAATCCGCAAGCGGCCACCAAGATTTTACTCTTAGCAGCGGCTGAACAAGCCCACTATAAAAAATATTATGGTACGGCACCGCAACGTTTTTACTTGTTACCGCCCGGCGTAGCTCCCAATCAGACCAGCCCTGCACAACGGCACCAAATTCGTACGCAGCTAAGGCAAGAATTGCATCTTAGGCCCGAGCAGCAAATAGTGTTGATGGTAGGTTCTGATTTCAAACGCAAAGGCGTCGATCGCGCGATAAAGGCAATTGCAGCATTGTCATCAGCGCAGCGAGCGCAAACCCTGTTGGTAGTAATAGGAGCAGGGAAACCTAAGCCGCTGTTAGCATTAGCGAAAACCTTAGGGATTGAACAGCAAATTTTATTTATGGGCGCACGCCACGATGTTGCACGTTTTATGCTAAGCGCTGATCTGCTACTGCATCCAGCCTATCAAGAAACAGCAGGCCTGGTTTTGCTTGAAGCATTAGTGGCAGAGTTGCCGGTGTTAGTGACAGAAAATTGCGGTTATGCTTTTCATATTGCCCAGGCGCAGGCAGGTATAGTAGTTTCGCGTACTGATGTGCAAGTGGAGTTAAATGCGGCTCTAGCAAAGATGTTAGATACAGAGCAACAAGCAACGTGGCGTACTAATGCTAGAGCATATGCGGTAGCAACGGATCTTTATAGTTTGCCGCAACGGGTACTGGATTTGTTAGTAGAATTTCAGCAAGAAAAAAATTATTTAACGATAAGTGGGTAGGCTTTTGTGTTTTGGTGTAAGAATCAAATTGAATTAACTCCCACGCTGCGTAAAATTTGGCGCGGCACTGACATGTTTGCCGAAATTTTTAAAACGCAAGGTAAAGTTTATCGTCAAGAAAAAAATCGTAAAACTTTACGGTTTTGTGTCGATGGCAAAGGCTATTTTCTCAAGCTGCATCAAGGAGTGGGTTGGAAAGAAATTTTTAAAAATATTTTGCAAGGACGCTGGCCGGTGTTAGGTGCTGATCAAGAATGGCATGCTATTAGGCGTTTAAAACAAATTGGCGTGCCGACCATGGAATTACTAGGGCACGGCCAACGCGGTTGGAATCCGGCGCAGTTGCAATCTTTTATCGTTACTGCCGAACTTACGAATACCGTTAGTCTAGAAGATTTTTGTGGCAATTGGGCACAACAACCGCCATCGCTAAAATTAAAACGTGCCTTAATTGCAGAAGTGGCAAAAATAGCGAAGCTGATTCATACGAATGGCTTAAATCATCGCGATTTTTATATTTGTCATTTTTTATTGCAGCAAGCTAGTAATGCAAAGTTACAACTTTTTTTAATTGATCTGCACCGCATGCAGCGTCGAACTCGTACTCCGCAACGTTGGATTATCAAAGATTTAGCAGGCTTATATTTTTCCAGCATGGATCTGGGGCTGACACAACGGGATTTATGGTGGTTTGTTAAACATTATAACGAACAAAAAGATAGTAGTTTTTGGAGTAAAGTCACCAAAAAAGCACAAGCACTCTATCAGAAAGTTCATTTACGTAAAAGTTAATGCAAGGGTTATATGCAAGTAACAGAGAATTTAGTAACAGACAAAAATGATGATTTACCCATGACCTTGTGGTTGCAAGGAGCGCCTACACCTTTGTTGTGGCAAGAAAAATTGCGCGTGGTATCTGGCAAGCGTTGGGTAGTGTCGGGTTATTGGGGTGAGCAACTCGTAGTCGCAAAAGTTTTTACAAAATTAAAATATGCACAGCGTGAATTAAAAGGGTTGCAGGCCTTGGCAAGTACTGGCGTAAAAACGCCAACTTTGTTGCATCACGGTTGGATAGCACGTCATCCGTTTTATATTTTAGTTTTCGAAAAAATTCATGCAGCAGAAGATGTCGATAGTGCGTGGTGGTCAGGTGATGCAGCGCAACGTGTTACGATATTAAATCAATTAGTTATTCTCACCGCACAATTACATAAGTATGGCGTTACACAGCATGATTTACATTTACAAAATTTTTTATTAAACGCCAATGAAATTTACGTTATTGATGCGGCAGATATCACTCAAACTAGTAATGGCCAAGCATTAACGGAACGTGCTGGCTTGAGTAATTTGGCGCGTCTGTTTGCGCAGCTCTCTCCAGAATATGATCAAGAATGCGAGCAGGCTTATCGTCTTTACGCAAAAGAATGTGGCTTAGTATTTACGCAAGCAGCATTAACAGAATTAAAAAAATGGATTCGTCATTGGCGTCAACAGCATCTGCGGATTTACGGTAAAAAAATATTTCGTAACACCAGTAAATTGCAGTGTTCTCATTCGCTACGCCGTTTTGCTGTGTGGAATCGCGCCTACGACAGCGAAGCGTTACAGCAATTATTAGCGGATCCGGAAGCCGCGATGAAAAATCCAGCCTCAAAATCTTTAAAAGACGGCAACACCTGCACAGTTAACTTAATTGAAATAGATGGAAAATTATTAGTTATCAAGCGCTACAACATAAAAGGTTTTTGGCACGGCTTAAAACGCGCTTTCCGTAACTCACGCGCCGCCATTTGTTGGCGCAACGCCATGTGCTTAGCTTCCTGGCGTTTAGGGGTAGCAAAGCCAATAGCAATGATAGAAAAGCGCATAGGGCCATTACGTCGACAAGCTTACTTTATTACGGAATATGTCCCCGGCATTAGATTGCAAGATTTTTTTATCACGCAAAAACCATCGCCTGAAGAGATGACGAATGCGGCGAGTAATATCAAACAGTTGTTTACCAACCTAGAAAATATTTGGATAAGCCATGGCGATTTAAAAGCTGATAACCTGTTATTAGTAGGGCAAGAACCCATTTTGTTAGATCTAGACGCCATGCGCATGCACCGCTTCTCCCGTTGCTGGCAACGCTCCCAACAACGCGATACCCAGCGTTTCATGAAAAATTGGCAAGAATACCCAGAAATTGCAAAGGTTTTTTCTGAGTTGATGGAGTAACTGGCCGCTATTTATGTGATTTCCCCCCTTTGAAAAAGGGGGTATCCAAAAGCAACTGTAATATTTGCTTTTCTTTAAAGATTTAAGTTTTTATATTTAAACTTGTATAAATATAATGATTCATTCTATTTTCAATATCTTGGAATTCATATTGGTTTAAATAACCAATCTGCAGGTTTGCTTTTTTAGTCACAGGTAAACCCACGCCGATAAAAGCGCGGTTTTGCTCGACAAATTGACTATTTATCCAAGGCGGATTATTGAGATTTAAAAAAACCTCATCAAATACCAGCTACCCAGCCCATAAACTTAACTCGGAATTAATTTTATATCCAAGTCCAGCTTCAGATAGGGTTGATTGATATTCATGCTCGGTAAAATTATAACGTGCTTGGGTGTTTAAATCATATTCCCACTTGTTAGTTAAAGCACCGCTGAAATCTAAAATAGACCATGATCGCACTTGCTGTTCTAAAGACAGTACTGTTGTGCTGATCAGGCAACATAAAACAAGTAGGTACTGTCTATTCAATGGAAAATAACTTTATAAAAATAGCATTTTCATTTTTGTGGTGTAACGATATTAAACCAAAAATCAAATTCATCGAGCATATCCATTAATATCATTAGTTTTTCTTTGTTACCTTGAATTTTGACATTACCATCATCAATTTCTTGTTGTAATGTTTTTTGTTTTAACAAAATTTCATTGAGTGTTTCGCGATCCATGGTGATCGTTGCGTCAGCATTTTTCGCTTGTGCATTTGCTATATGATTTAAAGTGCTATTTTCTAGTTCCAAAATATATTTTTGTTTAGTGTCTGGAAAAATAAAATTCAGAGTGATTTTTTGATTATTTGCTTTATTGCTATCCAATCTAACCCCAAAATAATCAAACAATAAATCTAAATCCATTGCACGTATAGTATCGGGGCTGGCAGTATTAGGAGCAGTGATTCTTGCTACACCTTCGCGTAATTCTTTTGCTCCAGTTAAATAGAAATTACGCCAAGGGCCAGATTCAGCTTGATAGCCCATTTGCTCCAATGCATCGGCTTCCAGATTGCGCGCTGTTTGATTGTTCGGATCAGCAAAAACAACATGATTTAAGACTTCAGCAACCCAACGATAATTTCCTTGTTTATAGTCTTCACGTGCTTTGGCTAAAACTGCATCGGCACCGCCCATGTACTCCACATAGCGTTTACTCGCTTCTACAGGTGGTAATGGGTGCAATGTTGCAGGGTTACCATCAAAATAACCTAAATATTTAACGTAAGTAGCTTTAACATCGTGATTTAGCGTGCCGTAATAACCTCGATTAGACCAATATTGACTGAGAGAATTTGGTAATTGAATCATCTCAGCAATTTCAGTCATGGTATAACCTTGATTGGCTAGATGTAGGGTTTGATCATTAATATAGCGATATAAGTCACGCTGCATTTTTAAATGATGAATAATATTGGCGTTGCCCCACACCGGCCAATGGTGAGGTGCAAATAACACCTGAGCCTCATCACCCCATAAATAAATGGCATGATTTAAATATTTAGACCAAGCCAATGGATCACGAATTTTGGCACCGCGTAATGAATAAACATTATGTAATGTATGAGTTGCATCTTCTGCTGTGCAAAGCGCATGATATCGCGGAATATAAAAAAACATTTCTGAAGGCGCTTCAGAATCTGGCGCTAGATAAAAAACAAACTTTAATCCCGCCAATGTTAGTGTTTGTCCGTCTTTAGCAATAATTTGCGTGGGCTTAATAAGAGATACGGTTCCAATGGAAGTTGTAACACCAAGCCCCGTACCTACTTGGCCCTTTTCTGAGGGCGGCAGCAGGTTTCCATACATATAACTTGCGCGTCGGCTCATTGCATTTCCAGCCATGACATTTTCAGCGACAGCATCTTCCATAAAACCTATGGGCGCAATAATGGCAACTTTGCCATTGTTTACATCTTTTTCATTAATAACACCGCGAACCCCGCCATAATGGTCTACATGACTATGTGAATAAATCACTGCAACCACAGGTTTGTGTGGGCGATGTTGATAATATAAATTTAAAGCAGCTTGAGCTGTTTCTGTTGAAATCAACGGGTCAAGAATGACGATTCCATTTTCACCTTCAATAAATGTTATGTTTGACAAATCCGCGGAACGAACTTGATAAATTTGATCAGTAACTTTGTACAATCCAGCCATTACTGTTAGTTGTGATTGTCGCCATAAACTGGGATTAACGGTTGCAGGAGCGCGGGTTTCACTTTTAATAAATGAAAAGCGGCTGAGATCCCAAACAACATCGCCTCTAGAATTTTTGATAATTCCCTGATTTGGCAGTGGTGCGATAAAGCCGCGCTCAGCATCTTGAAAAGATTGTCGATCACTAAAAGGTAAAGTGCTAAGAAGCTTTTGATTTAGCGAAATAGTGCTAGCAGTAGCTTCTTTAGGTGAATCAGCTGCGTTTGCTTGCAGTGTAAATAAGCAAAAAATTAATATTGAAGACCATGCAGAGATAAAGCTAAAAGTTTTGCATTTCATATGATCACCTGTTCTTGTCCATTTAGGTAAACATATTACACATATGTTCGATAAATATCATGAATATGTGACTCCTCCCATCTACCTAACCCCGCAATTTTTAAAATAGCTATTGCAGCCTTAGGTAATATATATTATCATTTTAGTAATTATTGCTGTTGTTTAGCCATAAAAAGATAAAAAATGGTAATGCAATGCAAAGGTTCTTATTACAACAGTGACCAATGTTCTACCAAAGATGAATAGTTTTTATTAATGTTTGAGGGAATCATGCCAACAGGTAATAAATTAATAGCTGCAATCGCTGAAACCCCATCTGAAGCTAAAGATTTTGCACCCGCAGAGAAAAATAAAGAAGCGCAATTTGAGCCACCAAAGACACCACCAAGTACCTCACCTAAAGAAAGTAAAGAGGTTAAAGATACTGGCAACGACGAAGCTCAGTTACAACCTAAAGAAAGCGCACCCACACCAGATGAAGGGCTTTTATCCGTCTTAGCTATTTCACCCTCAGGTCTTGAAAGCAAAGAAACAAAAGTTCTGGCTGCAGGTATAAATTCCAGCACTCCAGTTGAGCATCAATTAACAGAAAAAGAAAAATTCTGGAAAGAAAAATACTTTCCTGGCATGTTTACGGCAATTAAATGCAAAGAATTAGCAGTCCTTCAGTTTTTTTTAGGACCAGAATTATATTTACTTAAGCAAGACTATAATCAAACTCTGCGCGATCAGCGCTTTGATTGGCTCAAATCTAGCAGTAAATCTTCTTTTTATTCAGCCGCTAGTGATATGACGGTGTGGTTTGAAGAAAAACTGTATCACGATGCAATTTTGAAAGAATATGAGCAGCAGGTTATAAAACCATTGCGAAATAATATCGAATCATTTTCGAAGGAAGAAAAACATGGCAAGACCATGCTTACCAATAGCCAAAATGATATCGCTGCTTATGAATTAGTATGCAAACAATATCAAGAAATTTTAGATGCTTATCAACAAGAAGGCTTAAAAGCTTATCATCAAAAATTAGCACCTTTGAAAAAAGCACTGGGCGAATACATACGATTTTTAAACCCCGCACCCATAGTACGCGCTAAAAAATTAATACTAAGTGTGGGAGAAGTTAATGAATTTCATGCGCAAATCAAAAAACGTTTTAAAGAAGTTAGGAATCATCTGCTGGATGATTTTGTACAAGCCCTTAGATTAGAAACAACTACATTATTGCAAATGGCCAATGAAGGTATTACTCGCGCTGATCTTGAAGACAGATACGAAGAACCTACGTTAATTGCCTATCAGCAACTTCTTACAACTGTTGTTGAAGTGTTTAATGACAGTGATGCCTATAAAAGATTTTCTAAAAATCCAGATTTAATACAGTTTAGACAAACATTAGTTGATGCAACCAAAGAATGTACTAAAGATGTGGTAGCACTTCACGAAAAAAGGAAAAAACTCAAAGAAGAGTATCAGGCAAAAAAAGATGATGCGATTCGTAAATATAAAGAGTGGGTTGCTAACGTACTGATTGAAATGGTAAAACGAAAACCTGATATTTTGCCGCTGTTGTATAGAAAAGAAAAGTTATCCGATACGATAACCTATATTGAGATAATGCGAGATGAAATTATTGCTTGTGATATTGGCAGCACTCCATTGCAACGTTTTCGTAACCGGGATTGGAATACTCTTATTCATATAGCCTTAAATTTCTTTTTACAGGCAGATTTGCAAAATCAAAGAAAAATGAAGCCTTTGCTTGAATTGTTGATCAAGCATGGTTGTTCTCCCTGTACGCGAAATCATGTAAAGCAATCATCTAGTGATAATGCAGAAGAATATGCAAAACAAAATGCATTTGAATATGCACTGAGCGGGCTTCCATCTGCTGAACAACGTGAACAGTTATTCCCTGACTGGTGGTTATTAGAAGTAACACTTAGATGTATGGCAACGTATAGTCCTGCCGAAGAAGAAATTCGTCAAGTATTACTAAATTTTTGCATTTACGTAGAAAGCAACTTGAGTCCAGCGATGGCAAGTAAATTTCTGGGCAAATTAATTTTAATGGTAGGCAAACAAAGCGTAGCAGAGATTACCAATAGCTTATATGACGCCAGAACAGAAGGGTGCGATGAAATTGTCTTTGCTGCGATTTGGAAAATGTTGCGTGACCAACAAAGTGAAGTGTTGAAACAAACGCCGCTTTATAAAGGGCTTAAACGCATCATGGAGCGGGTTGAAAACCATGAGTTAACGTATTTACCAACGCCAGAAAGAGAAATTTTTAAAGCTAAGATGCAGAGGATGGGTGATGAGCTGCAGCAAATGAGAGAGCAGTTGAAAAAAGAAAGGGATGATAATGAAAAACAAAAAGTGGCTCATGCAAAGGAAGCGGAAAAAAATGAAAAAAAGGATGCTGAGCGCGAAAAAAGATGTGTTGATCTAGCAAAAATAAACGCTGAGCTAAAAAAAGATAACCAAGATACAAAAAATACAGTGGCTATTTTAACTCATATTTTAGCGGGAAAAGTTGAGTTTTCTCCAGCAGAGCGTCAGGCACTTGGCATGCCTTTAAGTTCCGTTCAAGAAACAGAACCCAAACAAAGTAGTGGAGCAGCATTTTTTAAAATGGCTTAGTGCTAATTGGAGAAATTAATTATGGCAACCTCACAAGACAATCTGTCGCTTGAAGACAAGCTTAAAGCAGCACAGTTGGTTATTGATGGCTGGGCGCATGAAAAGTCATCCTATTTTGGAGAGACCTATGCTCAACAAGCTAAAAAATGGTTGGCGGAAAATTTGCTTGATGGTGAACTACCGCCGACAGGGTTTCAGATAGTTTTTCTTAGAAAACAAATTCGAGCTATTCTCGATGCAAACTTAGCGCGTTATAACAGTTGGTGGTGGCCTCGTCGTGCCGCTAGCACGGTATGGAAATGGATATTTGGTGAAGACCGTGCTCTTTCTGCCAGGCAGCAATACCTGGATTATCTGATACATTGTTTTCCTGTCAAAATTTTTTTTAATGTGAAAACTACTCTAGAAGGTCGCATGGAAGAGGCGGCAACGATTATAAAGAGCGATTATAAAAACCTGCCAAAAGCTTGGCGTCAGTCCTTTCGCACTTTGCAAAATGAGATCGCAAAAGCGGTTGCTTTGGAGGGATACCTCTATACTTGTGGGTATTTGGGGCTAGACTGGAAAAAGTTACCAACAAAAAAAGAGCTGATTAAAAAGGCAAAAGAACAGCAAATTAAACTCAAAACTGCCTTTGCAATGCCTAAAGTGTTGTTAGCTCACTCAAAGGAGGTCCAAAAGCCTTTTGCAACGATTATTCAGCGAGCAGTTACTCTTATTAATGCTGGCTATAATCGGTTGGTTGCTTTTTTAAATTTTTCAAAAAAAATCCCGTTTTTAGGCGATAGAAAATCTCTTGAAAGAGATATGGCTTCATCTCCTAGATTGGCCGCCGCCTATCAGCAAGGTATTGAAGCACGAGAACAACAAGAGCATTTAGCAAGCTCTTTGCAAAGCATTCCTTTGCCAACAGTGTCTGAATCTACAATGCCATATCTCGAAGAAAAACGTAGCCCTGAAGAAGAAAGAAATGCGCTGGTAAAAGTATCGTATGATCAGCCTAAGAAGGCTTTTGCAGTTTCACAGAAAAAGTTAGATGCTTATATAGTGAATTGCGCATATTTAGGATTAGACCCTTTTAAGCAAGTAATCAGTCTGGAAGACGTAAAAAAAGCTTATAAAACACTCAGTGAGCAAACGCATTCTGATAAATGCAAGACATTTTTAATTAAGTGTAAAGAATCAAAACTTTTAAATCTTCCCGATGTAGAAATACCAACTGATCTTAATCAGATACCAAAGCTTGAAAAATTAAAAGAAAGGCAAGATGCTTTTTTTAAGCTGGTTACACCAAAATTTCAAGAATTGCGTGAGTTGCTCACTGAATTGTCACCGCGCCAGAAGCTTAAGGAAGATAAACTATCACGCGCCATGTGGGATCTGCATGATATCAGAAGAGATCTTATGTTAGGGAAAGTATTTGATGCGGTATCAGATGTTTATATGGCTTTACAATATGAAAGAATGGATAAACAGCAAGAAAGAATAGACAAACTGTATGATAGAATAGGTAAAGAGCAAGAAAAAATTGCTGCTGATACCAAACAACTATTGCAGCAATTAAATCAATATGTTGATTTAGTACAAAGATTAGATCAACAGAAAATTTCATTCCTAATCAAGAGAAAACAGCTTGCAGATGCTGCTGGTGTGAAACCTCCGCCCTTATCACAAGAATTTCTTGCTGGTTTACTTAAGCCATCTGCTACACAAAGTGTTCCGCCAAAAGATGATGGCGTAACTCCTGTGCATTACCAAATAGGCGAAAATGCAGAGCCAGTGTTGCAGGATGATGAAACCAATCCTGGTGTTGATCAATCTCCAAAATTTAAAGTTGGATAGGCTGTAAGAATGGATTTTATTTTTATTTTAATGAACTGAAGCGAATTATATTGTTACTATGGGGTCTAGGTTCGTTAACAGTAACGGTGGTTTCTGTATATTGATTATTTGAGTACTCTGCAATAATTTTTTTCCAAAACTTAATTGCAGGGACATTGGGGGGCATCTGCATTACTTCCCACTGCCCAGGGAACTTATTAAAAAGTTCAAATGCAACTTGCTTGCCAACACCTTTTCCTTGGAATTTACCAACAACAAAAAATTCACCCATGTTCCAATCGGTTTCTGGTAGACGCCCGGTTTTATTTATTAGTGCAAATCCTGCTAACTCATCATTGGCATGAATAATGAAGGGATAGCAATTTGGTTCCCAGTACTTGCTAACGTCAAGTGCTTCATAAAGCCCATTTTCAGGAAATGACCAATCAAATAGTGCATAAAACCCACAAGATTTTGATAAATCATAAGCGTAAAATCTCGCCATATTTTGGATTACAGGTATCAATTCTCTTGCAGCTGGAATAATATTTATTTTCATATGAAAATTTGAGTTTGTGTTTATATTTGAGTAATTATAACGGCAATATTTAATCTAAGGTATAATTAAAGTTGCTGATACAGGAAGAGCTGGCCGATAATTGCATAGGCACTGCTTAGTAGATCTGCATAATAAAAACTACAAAAAATATAGCAGTTATTGAATTGCAGAAAATATGATTAGATACATAAACCGCTATAAAATTTTCAATAAACCCTTAATTTTTCCTTAATATTTCTATGTTACCTTTTTAAAAAATAAAACGGGTGCAAAATCCGGCTTACTTTTATAAGCTCAAACTAAACTAAGTTAAGATAAAAATTTATATAAAGGTTGTTAATTTTATTCAAACATTGTTTTCTATTTCAAGGGGTCAATTATGTCTGGTGCGTCTAGCGGCATTGAATCTTTAACTTCTGCTCTTTCAAATAGCAGTTTCGGAAAAAAAACTATTGAAATGGAAATTAAATTCTCTTTAAGCACCAACTTGGCTGAATTTAGTTTCTTAACCGAAGAGAAAGGTACTAGAGAAGATTTCGCACAAATTAATCGACTTAAAGAAGAAAAAAATGGTAAAGAATCTGCTATTTCTTTTATACGTAGCAAAATTAGAGATCTAGAACAAAAACCTTCACTTGAATCGTTTGATGCATATTGTTTGGCTGCTTACTGGTTTAAGTTAGCAGAATTTTTACAGCCTACTGAAGAACGAGATCCTACTGAGCAAGAAAAAACGAATTATTTATCTGCTGTTGATCGATTTCATCAAATTATATGCTCTAATTCTTCCAAGGTTAAAAATTGGGAACCAAGTCTCCATTGGCAAATTGCTGCAAAATTTCTTAGAGCCAAAGCATTAATTGATATAAAAGACTTTGATAAGGCACCCAATCGTTTTGTTGAAGTATGGCCTTTGATTGAGCAAACCAATAACTCCGAGCAATTTGTTACGGCTTATTTGGCTTTAGTGCCGGAAGGACCAATAAGAACCAAACAAATAGACCAAATAGCAGCAAAAAATTTTGAGCAGCTAATGTTTTCACAAACATCACAACCTCAAATCATGCAATCTCAAACCATACGTCCTGAAAATATACAAGATTTAGTAGCTGTAGCCCTTACCTTTGGAACTTTTTTTGGAGGTTCTCCAGCTCCTCGGTGGTCTCAGACCGGTGAAACTAAAACTGAAAGAAAATCTGAAAGAGCAGAAGCTAAAATTATCGTTGATTTTAATATACTAGACCAACAAGATAGACTTTTTATACTCAGAGACGGTTTGGTACGTATGGCTCTTGAAAAGGAAAAATCAGACGCGATGGCTGCTGTTAAATTATTTGAAAAGGCATTGAAAGTTAATAAAGTAGAAGCACGTGAGGGTATTATTATGCGTATCTTTGATACGGGATTACCACCAGAACAAAAAGATTACTTAATGAAATTTTGTTCTACCTTGCAACCTTTCCCTGCTTCTTATGATAACCTTGATAGCAAATTACCTAAAAAATTCGGAACGAAATATCAACGTGTTCTATTAAACAGCGCTTTGAAAAATAAAAAACCTCTGCAGCAAGAAATTGCCTTGATTAGTCATAAAATTCCTACTTTAACGAATCTCCAAGATCTTCATGACTACCAAAATTATTTAGCTGCTTTAAAAAACTTAGATAATCGATCGGATGAATTTTATAATTTTAGTGATGCTGAATTAGAGGCGTTATCAAGTTTTGGTAATGTTGCTGTACCTCAAAGTGTTGCAGTTGAAACTAAAGCCGGAGCAGGGGCGGGCTCTGGATCTGGTTCCAATATATCTAAAAAGCGCCCCGGCGCTCCTTTAGAAGGCCCCTCTTCTAAAAAAATAAAAACAGAAGAAAGCGCTCCTGCTGAAGAAAAAATAGAACCCGCAGATATTGAAACAACAACAGCGCTATTTGTTTCTAAATTAGGAGAATTAAAAGCAGAAAATGCACCTAAAATTGCTGGGCAAGCAGCCAGATTAATTTTCGAATTTATTCCAGAAGAGCTTCGGCAACATTATATTAATGCAATCGCTACAGCTTATGGTAATCAATTTGATTTAGTAAATAAGATGCAATTTGGATTGGATCATCTTAAGCAACAGGCTGTTCACCAATCACCTTCATTTCAGCCTGGGTGATTTTTGGAATGCAATAAAATTGAAAAAAGCATGTTTTGCTATATTCATTTGTCAAGTTCAAAAGCTGCTTTTGCTAAAAATCTTGTTGTGTCAATCACAGAGTTGCCCATTTTCATTGATTATAATAGGTGACTCTGCGCATGCCAAGATCACAGCATCACAGTCAACTTTTTGCCAAGAATTAATTAATCGGTTAACAGCTTTATGATCAATTATTTTCTGGTATCAATTGATTAATTATTAAAGAATGAATTTATTTTTGTAATTCGATGATGGGTACAATTTCAGTTAGTTCACTTTTGACTAATATATTAGTGTAAAGACCTTCCTTCATCGTGTGTTCAATGTCTAGCACTAACC